>JFJP01023929.1_pt1 | contig 218828 bp, 225 predicted proteins | sample 431651 | NCBI WGS metagenome assembly JFJP01 (sample SAMN02602958, study PRJNA72255) | Microbial mat metagenome, whole genome shotgun sequencing project. | biome: fresh water; feature: sink hole; material: water; isolation source: purple microbial (photo- and chemosynthetic) mats found in...
ACCATTAACAGTAGTTGTGTGTATAGAACATCTCTTTAAACTTTGGTAGAGACAAGCTCCCCTGTGTTTAAGGACGGGAATTATAATGGGTTGTTGCTTAGATGTTGCTTAATGTTATATAGAATTTTTGATATTTTTAATTTTGCGATTCAAATCCCATAGAGCGCTATAAACTTTCAATATATCCGCTGTTTTTATGCACCAAGATTTCCTCTTTTTGACCATATTTATCAAATATGGATATTACACAATGTTCTTTTAATATATAATCATCTGGTTTATTTCCCAATCTTGTATAAACATTTCCATCAAATCCAAAACTTAATTGTCCAATTGTTGAAGTTGAATTGCAACTCACATTGATATTTTCTATATCATACTCTTGTGTTAATAGTACAAATTTCGATTTATCAGAAAGTTTATCTTTTGTGCATTGAAATGAATATATATGATTACTAGTAAGTGGATCTTTGAGTGTTTCGTCTTTCCCAATAGCACCATTTTTATCTTCATCACTGTAAATAACATAGTAGATACCTCCAATAGATTTTTGGCAATTCAAAAATTTCATTGTCCACCTTTTTCTAAACCACTCACTATCATTTATATTGTATTTGTTATCAAGCATTGCTATATATCTTGTGTATTTAAGGTGAAGCAGGATTTGACTTTTAGCTAATTTTATTTTTGAAAGTTGGTTTTTAATATTTGACTGAGTTGCCACAATAGACACTATCAAAATCACAAAAATTAGTTCCAATAACGAAAATGATCTCTTCATCATAGTTTTATTTTTATATTATTTCGTCTACTATTTTTTGCTTCATAAAGTTCTCCATCAGCTCTTCCAAAAGATTCCTCAAGTGTGTCTTGAAGTTTGATTTGTGTTATTCCGAAGCTAGCCGTTACTTTAATATCGTCCAAAATAGTTCCATCTTCAATCGCCACTCTTATCTTATCTGCTATTGCTTCACATCTTAAAGCTGTTGCCGTTGGCACAAGGATGATAAATTCTTCACCTCCCCATCTACCAACAATATCACCATTCCTCACATGTTGTTTTAAGATATTTGAGATACTTATTAAAACTTTATCTTCAGCATTGTCGCCGTATGTATCATTAATATTTTTAGAATGGTCAACATCAATCACCATTAAAGACATATCATTCCCCCCTCCTTGAAACCATTGTTCTATAAAGACTCACATACAATTCTGTAAATTTATATCTATGAGTGTAGTATCTATACTCAAAAGTGTAACATCGCTTGTAACTAATTCTTTTATCGTTGGAAATTTCATTGAAAGCCTTTGACACAAACTTTTTCGATTTATTTTGCATCAACATTATATAGAATCATGGTCATTGGAATAATAAAAAAAGCCACCCACTAATGGATGGCTTTTGAATTTTGAAGGTATAAGGTTATATCTCTTCAGCCATATCTACTTGGTATAAAATATCATCCATTGGATGTCTATACATAGGCATAGCAAGTCTTTTTTCATCAAGAACATGCCCAATAAATCCAATAGTTCTTCCAGCAATAAAGAATGCATTTAAAGTACCTGAAGATATAAATTCATTTATTTCGTCTTCACTATATCCTAAAGCTCTCCACATATCAACCATCAAAATTCCAATTGTTCCATCAACATTTAAAATAAGATTATCTTTTTTACTTGTCGTTAATTGTTCAACCGTTAAAGCATAATCAAGCAATGGTGTACTTGGGAAATGCTCACTTGCAAATTTTTTAAGTCCCACAACCCTTAAATCTGGATTTCGCAAACTTTTAATTCTATGTCCGATACCTGGAATTGGAATTCCTAGTTTTTTCATATGATTTAAAAATTCTGCTGGATTTAAATTATTATCATGTGCGTATTTAAAATGTTCAGCAGCACCATCAATTGCGCCACCAAATCTAGGACCAATCGTTAAAAGTCCAGTTACCAGTGATTCAACAACAGATTTTCCTGCTCTTGCTGTTACTTTTGCGTTGTGTGCCCCACTTACTGCTGGACCATGATCTGCAACTGTTTTAATAACTGTTTCTATAAATTCTGTTGCCCATTTTGGATATTGTTTTTTGAACCATAAAAGTGAAATAACATCACCAATTCCTTTTCCTGTATCTGGCGTTGCAACTGAAGATATAGGGAAACCTGCATAAGTAGCCTCATCCCCTCTATCATCACTAATAGTACAAATAAACTCTTTACTTCGTCGTACTTTTGGTACAGATCTTAAAGTTGGCTCACTAATCTCACCAATAACACCCTCTGATTTTAATTTTCCATAAACTTCAGCGATTTTATTTGGCAATTCATTAAATGAACTAGGCACATAAAAACCAGCTTCAGCCATAGCTTGATTTTTATAAACAGCTGTTTCTGCATCCGCATTTGCACTAGCTCCTGCATGACCAAATTGAACACCTGTGCTAAAATGTTTTGCAATTGTTCCGATACACCAAGCGATAATCGGTTTTTTAATAAGTCCATTTTTAACAGCTTCGATAACTTTATACTCTTCTGTTCCACCAACTTCACCTAGCAGAACCATATATTTTACATCTGGATTTTTTTCCATTCTAAGCATATTATCAATAAATACACTTCCAACAAATCTATCTCCACCAATAGCAACACCCTCTGCGATTCCATCTGCATTTATTGAAATAATATTTGAAAGCTCATTGAAAAGTCCACCACTTCTAGTAACTAATCCACAACTTCCACATCTGTGTAATTTTGATTGGATAATATTTTCAATAGTTCCACCAATATTTGCGATTTTAAATCCGCCAGGAGCAATCGCTCCAACTGTTGCAGGTCCAATAACTGTTACATTTTTATCTCTTGCAGCTTGATTCATTTTTCTTGCCAAGCGTTCAGGAATACCTTCAGCCGTAACCATTATTGAACTAAATCCACCAATCTCTAATGCTTCCATTGTTACATCATAAGCAGTTCTAAATGATCCAAAATTTAATAAAACATCCGCATTTGGATGAGCTTTTTTTGCCTCTTTTGTATTTTTAAATAGACTAATCATAATCTCATCACTACCCCAAAAAAACTTTTGAAATTTACTTTCAGCAGTTGGTGCAACAATTGCTGCAACTGAAGGTGTTTTTCTATTGATTACATAATCATAATCAAGCATTCTTTGTATTGCACTTGAGTTGTTATTCCAAAATATCGCTTGTGTTTCGTTTGTATATAATTTTTCCATGATTTCTCCCTACTTCTCTAATGCCATTCTAACAATGTCAGTAACATGTGTCTCAGGTCCATAAACTTCTATATAAAGTCCTAATCTATCAGCTGCCTCTTTAATGTCTTTAAGACCTTTTTCATAATTAGGTCCACCTCGTCTAACATATATTTTTGTGTTATGAGCTTTCATCTTCTCAGCATTTTCTTCAAATGATTGAATGATACCTGTGAAAGTTTTTGCAACATCTGTAAAGTTTGCGATTGCCCCACCAATAATTAAAATTTTATCTCTACCTTTTACATCTTTATGTCTTGTCATAAGATCAATAACTGTATCAGCGTAAAACTTAGTTTCACCAGTTGTAGGTCCACCAGAATATTCACCATAGTTTGCAAGGTCACTGACACTTCCACCATTTGCTTCAGCAAAATCAGCAATAGTATCAGCATAAACAACAGATGCTCCGCCACCAGCTACCATTGTCCAAATTCTTCCAAGTGGATTAAGAATTGTTAGCTTTAAAGACGCTCCAGATTTACTATCTGCTAAAGCGATTGCTTTCTCTTCAGGAGTTTGATCTTCCATACCAAATGCAGTTGGATATTCAATTTCACCCCAAGTATCACTCATCATAAATCCAGCCGTATCATCAAGTCTTGCTACAAGGTCAAGGATAGCCATATCGTTATTTGGCAACATAACAATTGGATTAATTTCTAGATATGCAAAGTTCATATCTCTGTAAAATTTAAAAAATTGAATAGCGAATGCAGCGAATGCTTTTTTATTAACAGCAGGAATATCAGATGGGATACTAGCTCTTACGGCATGTTCCATATCGGTGTCTTTCATCGTGATTGGAATTGAAACTTCAACAACTTTATCCCAATTCTCTTCAACTTCCACGCCACCTTCAGCACTCATATATAAAACATCATTTTCTCCAACAGTTGTCGCGCTTATATAATATTCTTGATCTTGAGTATGTGGCGTAAATGGTTCAACAACGAAATGAGTTAAAAGTCCACTTTGCCCAGATAGAAGTGTAGTGTTGTGAGCTCTTTTTGCATCAATCCACTTTGCAGCATCCTCTAAAGTTACATCTCCTGGCTTAGTTGTTCTAAACAAAACAAGATCATTTTTACCTCTTTTACCAAATAACATATCAGGTTTTGCAACAAGTGCCTCTTGCTTTAACCATTCAAAACCATGTTTTTTTGAGATTTCAAGTAATTCTGCTCCACTTGATACTAATACAGATTTGAATCCATAATGAAATCCGCTGAAATAATTTTCCCATTGTTTAGAAAATAATGCCTTACCATCATATTCTCGTATCGCTTTTTGTGCCATACATTCTCCTTTTAGAATTTTAATTGAATAATTGTAGCTTTTGTGTGATTAGTTAGTGCAAAAAGTTACACTTATGTAAAATATAAATTATTGATTGTTTAGTTTTGTAACAATTAATTTTTAACAATATCGTATTTGGCAACAGTTTTGCCAAAATAATCAATTGAAATCTCAGCAGTGATACTTTTTAAATCACTTTCGATTAATCTATAATTATTATTTTTTGATATTCCATAAAATTGTAGTCTTGTTTGAAGTTCACTATTTGTTGTTTCAAGCGAAACTATATTTAATTCTTTAAGTTTATCTGCCAACTCTTTTGCTACATAATAATCGTAAGCAAAATGCTTTTTTGGATTTTCAATCACCAAATATAGTGACTTATTAAAAACAAAAACTACAAAATTTAAAATCAAAACGAAGGCTATTAAATAGCCTAAAAGCATATAATTTCCCTTGTGCTCACTTAGACGAACTCTAACACTATGTAAAAAAAGTTTAAGCATAACAGGGATTGCAACAACTACAAATGGTGCAAAATCTTCAATATATACTTTTTGTCGCAAAGATACAATAAGGGAAAATAGAAGTGCCGTAATTGCTAAATACCAAAAAATATCCCTTTCATATTTGATGCCAAATCTATATATCGCATAAAAAAAGTACAAAAACAGAAGTGGAGAAAAGATAGACGCATATATACCAATTGTATCTGCAAAATACCCTCTAGGTCGCCCACCAATATCAAATCCATACAAACTCATAGAGATTGCAAAAAATAAAAGTGATACAAAAAGAAGCACATTGTCTTTTGTTTTTAATGAATAAAAAAATAAAGCCAAATAAAATATTGCAAAAGAATTATCGATAAAAAGAAAAACAAAAAGTAAAAAATAGTTATGCTTGCATCTCGTTTTATAAATATACAAATAGAGTAATGTACAAAAGATAACAATAATAGATTCGTTAATAAGTAACGCAGCACTATTAACACCAGGTAAAATCATAAATATCCCAGCAGCCATAACTCTATCTTTTTGATATCTAAAATAATCTTTAGTTAGTAGATAAATCAAAATTGAACTTAGAAGATAAAATATGATAAACGGTAGCTTTAAAAAAATAATATTTTTACCAAAAAAATATGGAAAAATATTTGAAACAACTCCGCTAAAACCTATTTGATGGTTGAAAATCTGAACCTCTTTGAATGAGACACTAAAGTCATTTGCCATAAAAAGTAAAGTTACCAGATGAAAAACAAACATCAATGCAAATGTAATATTGTATTTGTTTATAAGCTGTGTCATTTACTTTTTCCTTTGGTAGCTGTTGTTTTCTATTAAAACTAAACTATTAAAGTTTTAAAAAATTATCAAGCATCTCGTGTCCATATTCACTCATGATTGACTCGGGGTGAAACTGCACTCCATAAACATTTTTATCTTTTATTTTTAACGACATTATCTCATCATCATCAAGTGATTTTGAAGTTACTATTATTGAATCTGGAAGATTTTTTTGATTTACCGTTAATGAGTGATATCTTGTTTCTGTGAGTTCCTTTGGTAATCCATTAAATATCAAATCATCACAAAGAACTTTTATTTTTGATGTTTTTCCATGCATCATTTTTGGAGCTCTTATAACTTCCCCGCCATAAACTTGCGCAATTGCTTGATGCCCAAGACAAATCCCTAAAACTGGTATTGTTTCGCCAAAAACTTTGATGGCTTCTAAACAAATCCCAGCATCGTCTGGCGTAGCAGGACCTGGGGAGATTATTATTTTTGATGGATTAAGTGCTTTTATCTCCTCAATACTAATCTCATCGTTTCTTATTATTTTTAAATCAGCCCCTAGTTCTAAACAATACTGGACAATATTGTAAGTGAAACTATCGTAATTATCAATCATTAAAATCATTTTTTATTTCCTTAATTTTTTGTGTAAAAAGTTAAATCTTTAATTTGTAAACTTTTACAAGCGGTGTTAATATTGTTGGTTCAAAAAGTGTATTATCGTACTCTTCAAGGACAAATAATTTAAAATAAGTTGAATTATAAGTCTCCTCATCAACAACTACAAATTGTTTGTAGTCTGACATATAAATCACACTAAGCTTCCCATCGAATGCTATATTTTGTGATGAAACATTTAGTTTGTTTTGTGATTCATAAGCTGTTTTTACAAATCTTTTAACCTTAACTTTGTTTTCACCAACTTGTAACATCCCATCTTTTTTAGATAATCTAACACCATCTCCAAGCTCAATAAATTCCCCATTTTCACTATAATTTCCACTTAAGTGGAAAAATGGTGCCTCCCTCATTGCTCCACTCATCAAATCTATATTTGAAAAAAGTTTAACAGTTGGATAAATTCCCATTAGATTATTTGGTAGATACAAATAAATATCTCTTGTTTTAGGAGGTAACTTAATGTCGCTTCCAAGTAGTGTAATAAAATCATTGGCATCATTTAGCCCATTATCAAGTGTCATTCTTTCAATGTTTGTTCGATTTTTATCAATCTCTCCATCTTTTAGTTTGTATTTTTGTTCAGTATATTCAACATCAAATCTTAACATCCGAGCTGCCACATCTTGAGGACTAGTAAGGGCAAAACTAACTGAGAAGTTCACATCGCCTTCATGCTTTCCACCATCTGTAAGTGTTTTTACATCGGCATAATATCTAATAGGATAACCATAATCCCACCAAGAAACAACATAATCCTCCCTTGAAGCGATAGATTTTAGCTTATCAAGAACAACAACCTCATCTTTTGTAAATACGGTTGGAACTTTGTATTCCATAATATGTTTAATATTTGGATACAAAACAAATATAGTTAAAACTAATGTAATAAGAATTTGAAATTTTGTTTTATCGCTTAAAATTCTCGAGATCTCTGAAATTAAAAAACCAATCCCAAGTGCCATAACAGGAACAGCATAGATTGTAAATCTAAGCCCACCAAAAAGAGCTAAAAACCCAAGTCCAACCAAAGGTAAACCCAAAAGCATAATAGGAAATCTAACAGTCAGCCAACCAAATCCAATCAAAGAGAGCAAAAAAACAAGTACATTTCCACTGATTCTTTCACCAAAAGTAACAAAGGAAATTTGCCCAGACTCCCTTATTGTTTGCATAACTTTGTAAAAATGTAAACTTATTGAATCATTAGTAACAATAACGCTATCTTTAAATACATACACTTTTAAAAGCGCCCAAATAGGATCAAATCCACCTGATGCAAAAAATAAAATTATTGAAGCACCAAAAATATATATCAAGTATTTATTAAATAGTTTGTTTTGAAAATGTAAAAAACCAAATAGAGCCAAAACAATAATTATCCTATAAATCGCATCAAGTCCAACCATTGCAAACATCATAAATGTTATTAGTGTCAATGTAAAAGTATAATCAATCTTTTTTACATATTGATAGATAGCATAAGCCCCAATAAGTCCAAAAAATGCAAGCTCTAAACTATAACTTTGTGGATACCACCAACGATAAACAATAATATCAACCGCCATAAATAAGATATATCTATTTTTTGATGTTTTGATAGCCCAAATCAAAGACCAAAGTAAAACAACGGGCAAAACTATGTTGAGTAAATCTGTATCATAGTATCCAACCATGGTTCGGTTGTAGTAGCTATGAGCTATACTCCCAACAAGAGCAGCTATAAATCCAACCTCAATCCTATTTATACTTTGCCCTATCAAAACAAGAGGGATAACAATAAGTGAAGCAAAAAAAGCTGGCATATAAAAAAAGATGGTCTCAAGGCTAAATGGTGTGATTTTTGCAACAAAGGCTGTTAAAAGTGATGGTGCAGTATCAACCGGGGAAAGATCATTTTCTTGGTGTGTTCCTGCTAGCAAATCTCTTGTACCTTCTGCATAAAAATAACCGTCATTTGTATTGATCATAAACTCATTGTTAAATTTAAATTGTTCAGTATTTTTAAACTCATCGACCCAAATAAGTCTAGTTGCAAAGCTAAACACAAAAGCAATCAATATAAATAAAACTGCTTTCCTTTTTGAAATCATCACTTCATTTTGGCTTTTTATTTTTTCTACCATCTTATTCACCATCCCCTTGCAATTTCTCTTTTAAAATAATCTTACCAGCTTCAACACCGGGTTGGTCATAAGTATTTATCTGGACAAACTTACCAACAACAGAAGTTAAAAGTTGATAACTAAACATCAATTTAGCCAAATTATACTCATCAACCTTGTAAATTGTAATAACATCACAAGGTATATCTCTAAATGACTCTATACTTTCAATAGTTGCATCTGCTTGCTTATTGATAAGCTCTTTAAATGGAATATTATTTACATAATCAAGCTCTTCTATACCAACAAGTGAAACATCTGGGATTTTCACATCATTTTCAAAATCTTCAATTTTTATAAAGGTTACAGTTTTATCCCTTTTCCCATCAATGATGAGTTGTAAAAAACTATGCTGATCAATTGGTCCTAAAAGTCCAATAGGTGTGAGTGCTTGTTTTGTCCCGTTGATATTTTTTTTACCCAAACTTTCACCCCAAAGTTGAATATACCATTTATTAAATCCCTCAAGTAAAGATGAATATGAAAAAATAACATTTATATTGAAACGATGTTTATTTTCAACCATAAATCTAGCTTTTTGCATAATCTCTTCATAATAGCCATTTTTTGAAAAATAACTCTCGCTAACCTCTTTGCAACCACTTAAAATCTCATCAACATCAAGCCCCATAATACAAAGAGGCAAAAGTCCAACTGCACTAAAAACTGAAAATCTTCCCCCTACATCTTTTGGGATAAAAAATCTTTTCATATCGTGATGAATTGCAAAATCGTTTAATTTGCTATCGTCTTCAGTTATAACAACACAATTTTTACTATCAAGTAAAACCTTAGATGAGATATATTTTAAAATACTTATCGTTTCAATAGTTGTTCCAGATTTACTAATAACTATAAAAAGTGCATCATTTAAATCTATTTTACTGATTTTATAGTACATATCAATTGGATCAGTTGATTCTAAAAAATGGAGTTTTTTACTATTTTCTTTGTGTTGCAAAAATTTATGAATTGCATAAGTACCAAGACTACTTCCACCAATTCCTAAAACAACAACGTGTTTTTGTTTCACACCTTTGGCAAACTCTTTTATTTCACTTGTATCTTGGTATATCAAATTATAGTAACCGATGTACTCTTTTTCTTTTTCGATTTTAGAAAATATCTCATCATTTGACTTTATTTGATAAAAATTTTTTTTGTATTGCATCACTTATTTCCTAGATTGTTTGATTTTGTTTTTACTTTTAAATTCGATCAGGTCTTGTATCTTTAAATGCTAAATTTGGAGCATCCCTTAATATATCAAGAACACCATCTTCAACCATCAAAGTAGCCATCTTTTCCCCTAAAGTTTCATACTCTTTGATATCTACACTAAGTGTTTTAGAGATGATATTTGTCCCATTTGGATAACCAATCATAGTTTGAAGCGTAATAACATCACCATTTATCGTTGCATTACAAGCAACAGGCGCAGAGCAACCAGCACCAATTTTTGCTATAAAATCTCTCTCAACTTTTGTTGCTATAAAGGTTGGCTCGTGATTTAAACTCATAGCAATTTCTCGAATTTTTGGGTTACCGCAAACTATCTCAATTCCAAGTGCAGCTTGCCCCATTGGAGGTATCATCATAGATAAAGGTAGTTTCTCAACAAATGGAATATCCTTTAAAAGATCAAGTCTAAAAAGCCCGATGTAAGCTAGGATTATCCCATCATATTCACCGTCACTTAATTTTCTAAGTCTAGTATTTACATTTCCCCTTAAATCTTTAACAACCAAATCTGGTCTTATTTTTAAAAGTTGCATCCTTCTTCTTAGGCTTGTAGTCCCTACAACTGCACCTTGTGGAAGTTCTTTTAAATTTTTGTATTTATGAGAAAGGAAAACATCACTTTGATCTTCCCTTTTTGTTATAGCCACAAGCTCCAAACCTTCAGGGATAAAAGTTGGGACATCTTTTAAACTATGCACTGCGATATCTGCATTTCCAGCTAACATCTCATCTTCAAGCTCTTTTGTAAAATGCCCTTTCCCACCAATCAATGCTAAAGGCTTATCTAAAACTTTATCACCATTTGAAACGATTAAATTCAATTCAACTTTAATTTCAGGGTAACTGTTTTCAATCTTCTCTTTAATATTGTAAGCCTGCCAAAGTGCTAAATCACTCCTTCTTGTAGCTATTACGATTTTTTCCATTATTTTATCTTCTCTTTGTATTTATTTCTCATCACATCAACTTCCCCGTCAAAAAATATTGTAGGTGTTCCACTTACAAAAGCCTCATTGGCTAGCTTCATATCATTTGTCAATCTATTTGCAATATTTGGATTTTGTATCTCAGCCATTGTGATATTTGTTTTAAAAATCTGATTAAAAGTAGCCAAAGCTTTCCCTTCATCTTTTAAAGCATAAGGATCAAAAAATTTCTCAAAATTGGCTGTATAAAGTTTGTAAGTTACATCTTTAACCCCTTTTTGTTCGCTAACCATAGCAGCTTTTGAAAGTGCTTTTGCTGTTGGGTGCATCTCCAAAGGAAAAGATACATAATAAAGTGATAAAAGTTTTGGATTTGCTTTTACATCTTTTATAATCAAAGGGACTTCAGAAGTGCAATTTGGACAAAGTGGATCACTAAAAATTACAATTTTGTGTTTAGCGTTTGCTTCCCCAGCAATTAATCTACTTTTATCATAATACTTAGCCCCTAAAGTAGGGTGCATATATCTTTTGTAATCAAAACCTGTTAATTTTTTAAGCTCACTCGTTACTTGTGCCCCATTTGAAAAAATAACATCATTTGTATTTATATCTTTACCTTGAAAATTTAATGACAACCTAAAAAGATAACCCTTCCAGCCATCACCTAGATTTTTTGTAAATGCTAATTGTAAAGATTTTAATTTTACTTGTGGATTTCCACTTATTCTTTGCTTTTCAAATGAAGTGATTTTGTCACTTAAAGCATCGCCGTTTACATTAATGGTTAATAGACTTACTATCGCTAGTAACTTCAACATCGATAATTTCATCATCGTCATATCTCCTTTTTTTTGTGTAATTAAAATTCGTTTGACTGTTTGTATTCTTGTATTCAAAGTCATCATTTGTATAAGTTTTTTGATTTTGTGGCACAACTTTAAATTTGAAAATTTTTGTAAGAAGTAGCGTTACGACTCCAAATTGAAGTAAAATTCCAACTATATCTGTTAAAAATCCAGGCAACACAAGTAAAAAAGCGCCTATCGCTTTTGCTACATTTAGCTTAATAAAATCAGCCTGACTTATCTCACCTTTTGCCAAATCTTTCATATTTGACATAAGTGAGTATTTGAAGTTTTTAAGTAAAAAAACCCCAACAAAACCTGAAATAATAATCTCCAAAAAAGTATAAAAACCGCCCAAAAATGATGCGAAATATACGAAAACCATAATCTCTAAAAATAGATAAACAAACCCATATAGCACTAAAATTCCTTTTTGTTTCTCAGATTAACTGATGATTGTAGCAAAAATACAATTCATCAATCAAAACCAACTTACTCTTTAATCTTTCCAATCAACTCTTTTGCGTTTTCTAGTGCAACAATTGAGCTATCTTTATCAAAAGTTAAAGCAACCGCCATCCGTCTTCCTTTATGTGTTTGTGGTTTTCCAAATACTCTAACAAAAGAATTTTTACTAAATAACTCATTTGCTACCTCAATTTGTGGTGTGAAAGTATCAGTTGAAGATTTATAAGCCGCACTTGCTCCGCAACCATAAGTTATAAAATCAAGTGGCAATCCAAGAACCGCCCTAACATGCAAAGCAAACTCACTTTGAGATTGTGTTATAAGTGTAACCATCCCTGTGTCGTGTGGACGAGGACTAACTTCACTAAAATAAACATCATCACCTTTTACAAAAAGTTCAACTCCAAAAAGTCCCCTTCCACCTAAACCATCAGTTATTTTTTTAGCAATTTCAATCGATTTAGCTTTAGCGATTTCACTCATCTCCATCGGTTGCCACGAAAATATATAGTCACCATCTTTTTGGATATGTCCAATAGGTTCGCAAAAAACAGTTCCAGTTTCATTTCTTACAGTTAAAAGTGTAATCTCATAATCAAAAGTGATAAACTCTTCAACAATAAGCTCACTAGCATCTCCCCTTGCCTCTTTTGCCAATTCCCACGATTTTGGTAACTCTTCAAAACTTCTAGCGATACTTTGTCCATGTCCGCTACTACTCATAACAGGTTTAATCACACAAGGAAATCCCATCTTAGATGCAGCATCTCTAAGTCCCTCAAAGGTTGTTACAAATTCGTATTTTGAAGCAGGAAGCCCTAACTCTTCACAAGCAAAAACTCTGATATTTTTTCGATTCATTGTTTTATTAACAGCTTCAGCATTTGGTATGATATTAAACCCCTCAGCTTCAGCTTCAAAAAGCGCAGCGATACTTATAGCTTCAACTTCAGGAAGGATAAAAGTAGGTTTTTCTCTCCTTATGACATCTAAAAGTTCATCTTTATTTTTCATATTTATCACATAACTTCTATTTGCAACCAAATGCGCAGGAGCATTAGCGTAGCTATCAACAGCAACTGTCTCAATACCTAATCTTTGCGCTTCTATAATCACCTCTTTTCCTAATTCCCCGCTTCCAAGAAGCATAATTTTTGTACTATTTGATTTTAATGGAGCTGTAAATTTCATCTATTTTCCTTGTTTTATCAATTTCAATTTAAAAAAATTGTACCAAATTTAAACCAAATAAAATTGTAAATCTTATACAATCAACTATGACACATCCTAAAATGACAAATACGAACATCTATTTATTGGGGGATACAAAAGTAGTAGGTGCTACAAATCTACAACTTTTTACAATAAACTTCATCTCACAAAATATAGATTTAAACCAATACGATGCTTTGATATTTACCTCTAAAAATGGCGCTTTTGGAATTGAGTATTCCCTTTTGGACTGGAAAACAAAACCATCATTTGCAATTGCTCATAAAACAGCAAGTGTTTTAAAAAATATGGGAGCAAATGTAGTTTTTAGTGGGAATCAAAAAAATGGCGATGGCTTTGCCAACGAACTCGTACCTTTGTTACAGCACAAAAAAGCCCTCTATATAAGAGGTAAAGATGTTGTATCAAACCTTGTTTTGATTTTAAGACAAAACAATATCGACTGCGACGAGCTTATAGTATATGAAACAATTTGCATTAAAAATCAAACAAAAAAAGAGCTTCCAAAAAACTCAATTATAATTTTTTCCTCCCCATCAACAATAAAATGCTTTTTAGAAAATTATTTTTGGGATGATAGCTTTATAGCGGTAACGATTGGCGAAACCACAACAAAATATATCCCTCCATACATAATTCCAATACTTTCAGATGATACTTCACTTGAAGCTTGTGTCAAAAAAGCTATGGAGATTATCTGATGGGCTATGTTGGAAAATGTCCATACTGTAAAGATGGCATTGTGAAATATGAAAAAAAAGTAGTTATGGGGAAAAATACAAAAGTTTACACATGTCAAAATGCCTCTTGGAAAACAGAAGATGGAGAGATGTTTGAACTTACAAAAGGTGCATCTTGCTCATTTCGTATCTGGGGAAACTCACTTGCAAAATGGGGCAAAAGAGGGATTGGAATAGGTGAGGTTCGTCAACTTTTAGATGGCAAAGAACTTATTGTTCCCCTTTTTAGTTTTCAAACCAAAAAAGAGTATTTTAAATATCTTGTGTTAGACAAAAATTATGGAGTTTCTGTACTTTGGGAACTTGAAATTTCTGAAAATTTGGTACAATCCGCAATAAAAAAAATTAAAAAAAATCCAAATAAGGAATAAAATGAAAGTAGAATTATTACAACACACCAGTCTAACTGTATGCGCAAAAGCGATAAGAACTTGTTGGGATAGTCACGACAAAAGTGACTGCGGTGGTGAAAAAGACTTAGAGCTAATAGATAGAGTAGGCAACAAACACAAACACGCCTCAACACTCGAACACTTAAGCTACACATTTTATATAAGTGGAGTTAGTCGTGCTTTGCTTCAAGAATTGGCACGACACAGAATAGCTAGTTTATCTGTTAAATCTACAAGATATACACTTAAAGAGTTAAAAGATGAAAAAGCATTTAATACAACTTTAAATGTAAGGGTAGATTTTGAAAGGGCTGCAAAATATATAGTGTTGACAAAAGTTGATAGTGTCGATAGGGCTTCAATAAATGCCTTAGAGAATTTAAGACTTATCTTGATTGATGGTATAGCAAACGATAAAGCTAAATATTGTTTACCTGAAAGCTATAAGACTGAACTAACTTGGAGCATAAACGCTAGAAGTTTACAAAACTTTTTGAGTCTTAGAACTTCAAAATCAGCACTTTGGGAGATAAGAGATTTAGCAAATATGGTATTTGATAATCTTCCAAGTGAGCATAAATATTTGTTTTCCGATAGCTTAGAATAATTATTTTAGGGGGATTTTCAAAACCCAAAATTATCTTAAAAGATGGTTTGTTTTGTTAACCCATCTTTAAAACCTATACAATTACGCACCAAATCTACCAAGAAAGTTCCATCTCTGTAATATTTACAAAATTTAATATACCTTTAAGGTTATCGTCTGTAACATTGTCATACAACATTGTGCTAGGTGGGTTTTGTGCATCCTAGAGTCCACAATTGTTAAATTTCGAAATTTAAAACAAGGAACAAAAATGACAAAAATGATTAAAATGAGTTTAATGGCTGCTGTTGCAGTTGCTGGAACAACTGCTTCTGCTCAAAGTTTAGAAGATGCAATTAAAAATGTAGATGTATCTGGATATGTTGATTACAGATTAGAAAACAAATCAGTAGAGGGTTCTGATGCTAAATCATTTAATGTAAATGAATATGCAGTTAATGTAACTCTTACATCAAAAGTAAATGACATAGTTAAAGCAACAGTTGCTGTTGGTTTTGATGAGAAAACAACAGACAATGGTACAGCTGGTGATGAAATAGTACTTACTGCATCTCAAGATGCTGATCCGTCGATGAATGTATCAAATGCATACTTTACATTTAATCTTGGTGGAACAACTGTAATGGCTGGTAAACAAGCTATCCCTTCAGCATTTGTTGATAAAGTTGACACTGCAAAAACTGGTACAGGTATCGTTGCTTTACATAAAGTAAATGATGCACTTACACTTGCTGGTGCACATTTTATGAATAACAATATTGCAACAACTGATGCTGTAACAACAACAGGTGGTGTATACGGTTTAAAAATTGTTGACGCAGAAGATACTAAAACTACTGAATTAATAGCTATGGGTAAAATTGAGATGGTTAATTATGCAGTCCATTACAATATGACAGATATTTCTGGATTAGCTGGCGGAACAGAAGCTAATCACTTATTCGTTAAAGTTGGAGCTGCTGTAGCTGGTGTAAATCTTGAACTGAAACACGCAACAGCTTCTGCTGATACTAATGTAGCTGCTACAACTTTTGCTGATTCATCTGTAACTCAATTAAAAGCATCAACTAAAGTTTCAGATGTAACTTTAAGTGCTGCTTATGCTACTGCTGATAAAGAAAAAGGCTCAGATGATTATAGTTCTGATGTTGCGCTAGACGGTGACAATGATGCTGAAGTACACTTAAAAGTATGGCAATTATCAACAGTATCTATCACTAATAAAGGTAATGCAATGATGATTGGTGCTGCTATGCCAGTTATGGATAACTTAACTGCATCTTTAACTTATGCATCTGCTACTAATGATGCAACTACTGCTGTTGGTGCAACAGATACAGATTATAAAGAAATCTTAGCTCAATTAACGTACAAAATGAGCAAAAACTTCACAGTACATGGTAGATATTCTACAATGAATACTGACACAAATAAAGTAAATGGATCAACAGATTCTGATTACTCAAGACTTTCTGTTAAATATACATTCTAATAAGAATTTATTTAAAAGTTTTCTTTCAAGGTTGGGCTTTTGCTCAACCTTTTTTTGTGCCCAATTTTTAACATTTTTTGATACAATTTTTCTAGGAGTATTTTATTGGTAAAATTGATGAAAGAAAAGAATTAATAGGTGCTTTAAAAGTTTACTTAGGTTTTATATTAGCTATCATAATAGCAGTTGGAACAGGCACAATATCTTTATTTCAAAATAATAATATTGGATTATTGTTTTATTTAGGCATTGGATTACTTTTTGTACTTTTTGGTGTTTTTTATGTAGTTGCATATAAAATGCACAAAATTATAACTGAATTAAAGGATATATAATGTTAGCAACAATTTTAATGATTTTGGTTACTGTAGCTTTTGCAGCTACACTTATCGCAACTACAAAAATAATGATTTCTGATAAATAAAGACAAGGTTGGGCTTTGACTCAACCTTTTTTTATCCCCGTACTTGCGAACTTTAGCCATGCTGTTGCGAAGCTTTTTAATATTTTTAGATATAATTTTCCACAACTAAAATTTAAGGTTTTATTTTGCCAACATTATTAAATATAAATGGATTTAAATTTTTCTTTTATGCAAATGAACATGAACCAAAGCATATTCATATTATGAAAAATGATGAATTTGCAAAAGTTGAGCTAGATAACTTGAAAGTTGTTCAAAATTATTTAAAACCAAAAGATTTAAAATTTGCACTTGTAATAATCGAACAAAATAAAATTGAATTTAAAAGGATATGGGATGCATGGTTTAGTTAAGGGGAAAGAAGTACATTTTGATGAAGAATATCTTCATGTCAAGCTTGAGGACAATAGAATCATATCAACACCACTTGATTGGTACAAACCACTCAAGATGGCTACAATTACTCAGCTAAGAAACTATAAATTAATATGTTACAAAAGTGGAATTGAGTGGGAAGAACTTGATTACCATCTCTCCATTGAAAATATGCTAGAAATCACACTGAGAAATGTTGCATAAGTTACATCAGCAATACTAACTGAAAATTTTCCTCAAAGAATGTTATGGATTTTTGAACATCAAACGGAGCTTATTTGCGATTGGGAATTGGCACAACGATTTGAACCTTTAGAAAAAATAGCAGGAGCAGATAATGATTAATTTAATAAAAGTTGAGCATACTGAGGATTATAAAATAAAACTTTATTTTTCTAACAATAGTTTTGGTATTTATGATTTTTCTTATCTTTTAAAAGCAAATACTGTTTTAACAAAACCATTAGAAGAGAAAAACTATTTCAAACAGTTTTTTATCGATTTTGGAGCTTTGTGTTGGAAAAATGGGCTTGAGTTAAGTGCCGAATCATTGCACTTGAAATTAAAGCAGGAAGGCAACTTGCATTTTCATCAAGATGTTGCATAAAAGATTAAAAAATCAAAAAGAGTTTAAAGGTTGGGCTTTGCTCAACCTTTTTTTATGACAAATTTTCATTTTAAAGTGTGATATTCTCCAAAAATTCCAACTCCTCGCCAGCAAAAATAATAGCATCGATACAATAAGCAACATCTAATTTTTTAGTTTGCAAATAGTACTCAACACTTCTTTTTAATTTTCCTAATTTGGAAGGGGTGATATTATAAACCGCCTCAAAATTCTCTCCACTTTTAACTTCTACAAAATGATGAACGCCATTTTTTGAAGCGATGATATCGATCTCGCCAAGTTTTTTAGCAAAAAAATTTCGCTCCACCAACAAATAACCAGTTGACACTAAGTATTCACAAGCCTTATCTTCAAAATAATCACCCTTATCTTTTGTCATACAGGAATTACTTCAACCTCAACAGACTTAAACCTAGCAGTTTTGATAAGTTCATCACATTCATCTCCAAAAATATAGTTGATATTTGATGCGGCATGGTGAAATGTACAAAACATTGTCCCTGATTTTAGAGTTTTTACAAACTTGATATTTAAAATTGAAGTTTCACCGTATTTGTTTTTTAGTATCACACGATTGCTTTTAAATTTATCTTTATCTTCAATTGATATTTGTAAAACATCTTCATCATGTTTACTTAAAAGTGTGTCACTGTGCATTGTTTGTGCTGCATTGTTGTAGTGAACTATTGTTCGTCCTGTTGTTAAATAAAAAGTTTCCCTTTTTTCATTGTGTAAAACTTTTTTCACTTGCTCTCTTAGAGCGTATTGATGATACTTAAATCGTCCCAAGCCATCTTTTGTTCTAAAATCTTCAAGATGAAGGGTAGGGGTGTCAGTTCTTCCAACAGGCCATTGCATCCCACGACTTCTATTTTTGATAAGCTTAAGATAACTTGCTCCACTAAATCTATTTGGTGCATCTTTTCTTATATCTTCCCAAATATCTTCACTTGTTTCATAAGAAAACTCACCTTTTAATTTATGCTCAATATCTCTTAATACTTCCCAATCATCAGGCATTTCACACTCAACAAGTGGCTGAGAAAGATGGAGTCGTCTCATTGCATTTATGTAAACTCCGGTTTTTTCATAAGCTGATTTTACCCCAAAAACAATATCGGCTTTTGAAGCTATATCATTCATAAACAAATCTTGTACAACAATAAGCTCTAGGTTCTCTAAGGCTTTGTGGACTTTATTTTGATTTGGATGGATATGTGTAAAATCTTCACCCATAACATAAAGCGATTTTATTTTTCCATCAATCATAGCCTCAACAGCATCTGGTGTCATAAGCCCAATCTCTTGTGGTGCTTGATAATCTGGGGCATAATAAGGTAAACACCCAACATCGCACGCACCTTGAACATTATTTTGTCCACGAAGTGGCATAAGTCCAGCTCCAGCTTTACCAATATTTCCAGTCATTAACGCCAAATGTGTAATAGCCATAACAGCATAACTTCCATCAAGATGTTCAGTTATCCCAAGACCCCAAAATATCATCGATTTTTTTGTAGCGTAAGCTCGTGCGATAGTTGGGATAGTTTCACTTAGCTCTTCATACCCTTTTAGTTGTTTAAAAAATTCTGGATTTGCAAATTTATCATTTAAAATCTGATTTTTATAATCCTCAAACCCAACAGTTCTAGCCTCAATAAACTCTTTATTGTAAAGCTCCTCTTTTAAAATAACATAAGCAATCATATTTAAAATAAGTAAATTTGCTTCAAATGGGATAATCGCTTCAATTGATGCGTATTTGTGAAGTTGGATTTGTCTTACATCCATAACTGCTATTTCACATGTTTTGTTTCTCACAGCTTCAATCATACGATTTGCAACTATTGGGTGTGCTTCTGTTGTATTTGAGCCAATGACAAGTAAAAATTCACTTTTAAAAATATCATCAAATGGATTTGTTGCAGCCCCTTCCCCTATTGTTTGTCTCATCCCTGTAAGACTTGGACTATGACAAACTCTAGCACAATTATCTATATTTGGACTCTCCATCGTAGTTCTTGCAAATTTTTGTAAACTATAAGCACTCTCACAACTAGTTCTAGCTCCACCCATAGCACTAAAGCTATGTCTTCCGTATTTGTTTTTTATTTGTGATAATTTCCAAGCAACTAAACTTGTAGAAAACTCGTAATTTCCACTATACCAAACATCGTCTATACTTTTTAATCTTTTGCTTCTTGCTTGAAGCTCTTGTGGCATTTGGTTAAAATTCTTTTCGATAAAAGATTTTTTTACCCTTACATCTCTTACTCTATGTGGACTTGAGACAAAGTCATAACCACTTTTTCCTTTGATACAAAGTTTTCCACGGCTTACATAGCCATCAGCTTGAGCATAAATTTTCTCTATTTTGTTATCTTTTACAACACCTGTAATATCGCATCCTGTACCACAATATGTACAAACACTTGCTATCTCTTTACTTATATTCATCTTATTTGCCCATTTCCTAAAATTTTGAACTTATAAGTCGTAAGCTCATTTATCCCCATAGGTCCCCTTGCATGAAGTTTATTTGTACTAATACCAACCTCAGCCCCAAAACCAAATGCACCACCATCTGTAAATCTTGTACTTGCATTTGCATACACACAAGCACTATCAACGCTATTTAAAAATTTGTTTACCTCTGTGTAGCTTTCACTTATAATCGCCTCACTGTGTCCTGAACCGTACTTTTCAATATGCTCTATCGCCTCATTTGTATCTTTAACTATTTTAATTGATAGTATGTTTGCCAAATATTCTGTATAAAAATCATCTTCTGTTGCAACTTTTACATCGATAAGTTTTCGTGTATTTTCACAACCATAAAGCTCAGTCCCGTTTGCTTGAAACTCTTTGTAAAGTGGTGGCAAAATATACTTAGCCAACTCTTGGTGGACAAGTAAAGTTTCCATAGCATTACAAACTCCTGGTCTTTGACATTTTGCATTGATACAAATTTTTATCGCTTTTTCTGTGTCAGCATATTTGTCAATATAAGTATGACAAAGCCCTTTGTCGTGTTTGATAACTGGAACTGATGAGTTTTGATTTACAAATCTAATAAGTGCCTCTCCGCCCCTTGGGATAATCAAATCTACATATTTATCTTGCTTAATTAGATTAGCTACACCTTCTCTTGAACTATCAGGCAAAAGTGAAATTGCGGAAATTGGAAGATTGTTTGCTTGAAGCACCTCTTGCAATACTTTTGCTATTGCTTGATTACTAAATTCTGCCTCTTTTCCACCTTTTAAAATACAAGCATTTCCACTTTTAAAACAAAGCGCGGCTGTATCACTTGTAACATTTGGACGACTTTCATAGATAATCCCAATAACACCAATAGGAACAGCAACTTTTTCAATATTTAGTCCATTTTCACTAACCCATCCATCAAGGATTTTCCCTACTGGATTTTTAAGTGCGGCTATCTCATTTATTGCATTTGCCATATCTTCAATTCTTGATGGATTCAAAAGCAACCTATCCATCAATGAAGATGAAAGATTATTTGTTCTTCCATACTCTATATCTTTGAGATTTTCCCTTATTATATATAATGCATTGCCCAGTAATGCTTCGCTCATCTGATGAAGAATATTGTTTTTTACCTCACCGCTTAAGTTTGCGATGATAGATTTTGCTTTTTTAGCATCTTGTAAAAATTGTTCCATTTGTACCCTTTTAGTCTGAATAATCAAAGATTATACAAAAAAGAAAATTGCATATTGATTTACAATAATGTCTAGTTTAGAGTAAAAAGTTCAAGTATATCTTTTGGAATTTTTGATGGTTTTTGATTTTTTAGATATGCAACTTTTATATTCATATCAAAAAGAAGTGTATCATTTCTAAAAATTTGTTGATTTAAAACGAGTGAGGCACTTTTGACTTCAATCAAAATAGTTTTTATCTCTAGAAAATCTCCAAAAATAGCTGGTTTAACATACTCAGCAGATAAAGATTTCACAACAAAGAACTCATTTTCTCTATGTGGAGACAAACCTTTTTGAAAGAAAATCTCACTTCTAGCTCTCTCACAAAAATTAAGATAATTTGAATGATAAACCACTCCACCTGTATCTGTATCTTCGTAATAAACTCTAATTTGCATAATATTAAACTTTTTCCCAATAATTTTTTATCATCTCCATAAAATATGGGTGGTGGTTTGGAGCTTTTGCAACTCTATAATCAGCTATCCCAATTTCATCAGCTAACTCTCTATATTCAATATCAAGTTCACACTCAGTTTCAGAGTTATCAACTGTAAACGACAAAGGATAAATAAGAACTTTTTTATCTTTAAACTCGGTGAGTTTATCGCTCATATATGGACGCAACCACTCCATAGGACCTAGCCTTGATTGGTAAGCCAAGTGGATTGAATTAAATTTTATCCCCTCCTCTTCTAAAACTTTTTTCGCCTCCTCCATATTTGCGATAATATGTTTTTGGTACAAATCACCTTTATCTATTATTTTTTTAGTTAATCCATGTGCTGAAAATATCAAATCGTACTCTTTTGAATCAATATCAACAATAACATCTTTTATCTTTTCAACTATCGCTTTATTATAAAGCTTATCATCATAATAACTATCTATTGTTTTTATCTTTGTTTCGATTCCATATTTCTTAGCCGACTCCATAAAATCTTCAATCGATGATTTTGTTGTTGTTTGGGAATAATGTGGATACATAGGAAAAGCAAATATCTCATCATATCCAACAAGTTTTTCCATAATATCACTAGCAAATGGTGGAGTGTATCTCATCGCATAAAAAACATCAGCATCAATCTCCTTATTTAATCGTCTCACCAATCTTTTTGTATGCCCCACAATAGGTGACATCCCGCCAACAAGTGAGTAGTTATGCTTTGCCTCTTTTTCCCTAAGTGTAGTTATAAGCCAAGCTATCATCGCTCTCATTGGCTGTGGAGCACCTATTATATATTTGTCATTGAACATATTTGTTAAAAATACTTTCACTTCATCTAGGTTGTTTGGTCCACCCATATTAAGGAGTACTATCGCTTTTTTCATTTGCTATCCTGTATTTATATATAAAATTTTGGGAATTATAGCTTTGTAGAGTTTAATTTCATAGTAGTTTTTTGTAAGATGATAATATACTTCGCGATGGAAAAATCAAATCACCTAATCACAAAAGATATAAAAAAACTTATCATCCAAATAGCCATTCCATCAAGTGTTGGGATGTTTTTTAATACTATGTACAATGTTGTTGATACATTTTATGTTGGGCTCATCTCAACCGTTGCTATCTCGGCACTTTCTTATAGTTTTGTTGTTTATTTTATGTTGCTATCTATTAGCTTTGGGCTATCTTCGGCGATTACCGTTTATGTTGGCAATTCACTTGGTAAAAAAAGGATTAGCCTTGCTAAAATCTACACAACAAATGGGATAAGTTTTTTTGCATTTGTCTCCCTTTTGCTATGTTTGTTTGGATTTTTGTTTTCAAAAGATATTTTTACTTTGATGGGGGCAAGTGGTGAAGCTTTAGAACTTGCCCTTAGCTATACATACATCATCTTAATAGGTACAATTCCTATGCTTCTAGGACTTGGAGCAAATGCTGTACTTGTGGCACAAGGGGATACTAAGAGTTATCGCAATACCCTTATTTTTGGATTTGTACTAAACCTCATCCTTGACCCACTTTTTATTTATGGATATGGATTTATCCCATCTTTTGGATTTAGTGGCGTTGCACTTGCAACTGTTTTAATCCAATTTCTAACTACCGCTTATATTTTTAGAAAACTTTTTAAAACAAACCTTTTTGAAATAGATAAATTTTATAAAAAACTACCAAACCTAAAGGCTTTTAAAGAACTTTCAAAACAAGCAATTCCTGCTAGTTTAAATATGTTTTTGATGTCTTTAGGGACGATGATTATTACCTATTTTGTTTCAGATTATGGGCATTTGGCTGTTGCTGGATTTGGGATTGGGTATAGAGTTGAACAGATTATCCTCCTTCCGATGCTAGGACTTAATATTGCTGTTTCTACAATTGTTGCAAATAATTTTGGAGCTAAAAATTTTGATAGAATCGATGAAGTTGTAAGAAAAGCTTTACTATATGGTTATATTATGAGTGCTATTGGGGTAGGGCTACTTGTTGTTTTTGGAAAATATATTATTATGATTTTTAGTACAGATGCGGTTGTTTTAGATATTGCTTACATATATGTTGTGTTTGAGAGTTTAATCTTTTTTGCATTTATCACAATTTTTATCTCAAATTCAACTCTTCAAGGGATTAAAAAACCTCTAGCTGTCCCTTTGGTTAGCTTTTATAGACAAATACTACTGCCATCTATTATTTTATTTTTTGTTGTCAAAGTGTATCATCTTGATATTATTTTTGTATGGCTTTCTATGTTATTTATAGTTTATAGTGCAGCTATTTTTATCTTTTTTTATACAAAAAAACAATTAAAACAAACAGGAGTTTAGATTGAAGAATATAGTTTTAGTACCACTTGCAAATGGGTTTGAAGAGATTGAAGCGGTTAGTATAATCGATATCTTAAGAAGAGGTGATGTTGAGGTTATTAGCGTATCACTTAATACTGATTTGTATGTAACAGGTGCTCACAATATGACAATAAAAGCCGATAATTCAATTGATAAAGTTAATATTGATACCATCACAATGATTGTATTACCAGGTGGTTGGGGTGGAACGCAAGAGTTAGCAAACAATACAAAGGTTCAACAAATTTTAAAAACAATGGATATTGAAAATAAGCTAATTGGCGCGATTTGTGCTGCACCATTTGCCCTTGATAAGGCTGGTGTTTTAAAAGATAAATTTACTTGTTATCCATCTGTTGAAACAAATATAAAAGCAACTGGCTACCTAAAAGATGGCGGGAATGTGATTTGGGATAAAAATATCATAACATCAAAAGGACCATCAACTGCTATGGAATTTGCTTTAGAAATAGTAAAAAAACTTCAAGGGGATGTAAAATATCTTGAACTAAAACAAGGACTTTTACTCTGCTAAAACCATCAAATAACCTTGAGTGTCCATGTTGTAGCAAATTAAAATACAAAAAATGTTGTCAACCTTTTCATAAAGGAAAATTACCAAAGAATGCCCTTGAACTTATGAAAAGTCGATATAGTGCTTATAGTTTTGGGCTAGTGAAATACATAATCAAAACAACTCACAATGAAAATATCGAATATAGTTTAGATACAAATTCTTGGGGCAAAGAGATAAAAGAATTTAGTTTAAATACAGATTTTTTGGGATTAAAGATTTTAGATTTTACAGATGGAAAGGATATTGCATTTGTAACATTTGAAGCAACACTCTACTCAAAACAAAACGATATTAGCTTCAAAGAGAGGAGTAAATTTTATAAACTAAGCGATATGTGGTTTTACCACAGCGGTGAATTTTTATAAAATTTTTAAAGCTAATTGTTCAGGTGTGATACCTAAATCATACTCCAAAAGAGGTGTATCTCCATGCTGAATATAGATGTCATCATACTCAAAACTTATAACTTCAACCTTACTATATAGTTTCTCTTTAGATAAAAATTCAAGTATAGCACTACCAACACCACCTTGTTTTTGGCTATCACTAAAAATATACCATTTGTTTGTCACATTGGCCAATGAAATTAAAAGTTCTCCATCTAATGGTTTTACAAATCTTAAATCAACCAAAGTCACATCAAAATCTAGTAGTTTGGAAGTTTCATATGCACGAGAAACTCCAGCTCCATAACCAATAAAAGCTATATTTGAAGTGCCTGATTTTAAGATTTCCCCTTTGCCACAAATAAAATCCGTTGATTCAAATGGTAACTCTTTTAATGCACCTCTTGGGTATCTAATAGCACAAGGTGTTTTTAAATTTGTTGCAAACTCTAGCCCTAGCTCTAATGTTTTGTTATCTCTTGGAGCAAGCAAAGTCATATTTGGTAAAAATCTCAAAAAACTTATATCAAATTGCCCTTGGTGTGTTTCCCCATCAGCCCCAACAATTCCTGCTCTATCAATTGCAAAAGTAACCCCTAAATTCATCAAACAAACATCGTGGATAATCTGATCAAATCCCCTCTGTAAAAATGTAGAATAGATTGTGACTACTGGCTTAAACCCATCTTTTGCCATGGCAGCCATCGATGTTATTGCATGTTGTTCTGCTATTGCAACATCCCAAAAACGGTTTGGAAAAAATTTCATCAATTTATCAATTCCAGTTCCGCTTGGCATAGCAGCTGTAACTCCAACAATCTTTTCATCCCTAAGTGCTAAATTGTAAAGTGCATCACTAAAAACTGCCGTTGCTGATTTTAGACCATCTTTTTTTAAAAATACGCCTGTTTCTTTATCAAATGGTCCAACGCCATGCCAATGTTCATGATGCCCTTCAGCTATCTTATAACCTTTCCCTTTTGTAGTTCTAGCGTGAACTATAACTGGCTTTCCAAAGTTTTTTGCAATAGTTAATATCTCAATAATCTCATCAATATCATGCCCATCAATTGGTCCAATATAGTCTATACCCATCTCTTCAAAAATAATCCCAGGAGTGATAAGCTTCAAGCTCTCCTCAAATCTTTTAGCTAAATACAATGAACCATTAGGAAGGTTATTTCTAATAAATCTATCAACTCTCTCTTTAAAACCTTGATATGATTTTCCAGCAAGAAGCTTACTTAGATATTTACTAATTGCTCCAATTGGCTTTGCTATACTCATCTCATTGTCATTTAGTATGATTACAACTGGAAGTTTTAAATCCCCAAGCTCATTTAGTGCTTCATACACCATTCCAGCCGTCATACTTCCATCACCAATCATAACAACAGGAACTTTAGAGCCACCATTTAATAAATTTGCTTTTGCTGCTCCAACAGCGAGTGATACACTTGTAGAGGAATGTCCAGCTACAAAATAATCACTTATGGATTCTTTTGGTTTTGTAAAGCCACTAAGTCCACCAAATTGTCTGATTGTTTCAAACTCTTCCCATCGTCCTGTTATTAGCTTATGCGGATAGCATTGATGGGAGACATCAAAAATAAAAGGATCATTTGTACTATCAAATACTTTGTGCATCCCGATAGTAAGCTCCACAGCCCCAAGGGTCGAGCTAAAATGTCCACCATTTCTTGATACTACATCAATAATCCTATCCCTTATATCTTGTGCTAAAGTTTCTAGCTCTTTTGTTGTTTTATTTTTTATATCTATCATTTCCATTTAACCTTTTAATCCACTTCCCAAAAGAATTCTATCCAAGCTGTTGCTTCTTTTTGTGTAAAATCTGGAGATATTATTGCAGTTGGCTTATAAAACAAAGAGGCTGTTTTCGGTTCTAAGTTTGGAAATTTATCTTTTAATACTTTTAAAACCAAACTGAGCGTTTCCCCGCTATCAACTATATCATCAACAACTAAAACTTTTTTATAATTTGTCAAATCTGGAATATTAAAAATTGTACTTTTTTCAATTTTTGTATCGTTATCATAGGAGATTGAATTTATACTAAAAACATCACGAAGCCCTAGCTTTGAAGCAAATAAGTGGGTTAATGTAAGTCCACCTCTTGCAATAGCAACTATTGCTTCAAACTTTTCGTATTGAAGTTTTTGTGTTAAATTGTTGACATCAACAATAAATTCATCATACCCATAATAATATTTTTCCATCTATTTTTTATCGCTCAAAATCAAATCAAGTGCATTAAAAACTTTACTATTTTGTTCATCTCGTCCAATTGTTATACGGATAGCATTAAAGCCATAACCTGTCATATCTCGTACAATTATCCCAAGTTTAAGAAGCTCATATGCAACATCTTTTGAAACAAAACCATCCATATAAATAGTGATAAAATTTGTATATGATGGGATAAATCTAAGCCCTTTTGATGTTGCGTAATCTTCATATCTCTTCATTTGAGAAAAGTTTTTCTCTATCCCCATTTGTACAAAACCTTTATGTTTTAACGCCTCAATCGCTCCAGCTAAAGATAATGTTGTGATATTAAAAGGTGGTCTAACTTTATGCAAAACCTTGATTATCTCTTCATTTGAAATCCCATATCCAACCCTCATTCCACCGAGTCCATAAGCTTTAGAAAAAGTCCCAAGATAGATAACATTTGGATATTTATTTATCACTTCACTAGGGATAATCTTTTTTGCTCCATCTTTGTAACTTGCAAACTCTTGATAAGCACCATCAAGTATCACCAAAGTATTACTATCAACCTCATCTAAAAAACTATACACATCTTTAGCATCAAGACACTCACCTAGCGGATTATTTGGTAAACAAAGAAAGATAATATCACTACCTTCATTTTTATAAATCTCCCTAAATTCATCAAGATTGTGTGCATCGCTTGGTGTTTTTAAAATAGTTGCTCCAACTTGTTTTGCGTATATCTCATACATAGCAAAAGTTGTTTTTGCCATCAAAACTTTACTGTTTGTGTGACATTTTGCATGGATACAAAACTCTATAACTTGGTCACTTCCTGCACCAATTACAATATTTTGTGGTACAACTTGATACTCGTTTGCCAGAGCATCTTTTAGCTCATACATACTATCATCAGGATACACAAATGCACTCACTGATTTTCTAGCGATAATATCCGCAACAGCATCACAAGTCCCATAAGGATTCTCATTTGATGCCAATTTTACTATATCATGTGGATCTATTCCAAACTCTCTTACAACCAATTCAATTGGTTTACCCGCCTCGTAAATACTTACATTGTCCAAACTTTTATTAAATATCATCTGCTTCCCTTACATAACTTCCCAAAAATTTTATCTCATTTTGGAATTTTTGAAATATCTTTTGCACTTTATCCTCATCTTTATGAGCATTAAACTCAATAAAAAATGTTGAAATCCCCTCAACAATATGAGATTTTATTTTTGTAAGATTTATCCCCTCTTCATCAAAAATATTTAAAAATCTCACCAATGCTCCTGCCTCATTTGATAATTGAACCAAAATTGAAGTTTTATCATCTCCACTTTTACCATTTAAAAAATTTGATATTATCAAAAATCTTGTTCTATTGTTTCCTTTGTCTTCAATATTTTCAAACAAAATCGGAAGATTGTACATTTTTGCCCCAACATGTGAACAAATAGCTGCACTATTTGGCTCCTGCATTGCTAATTTCGCTGCTTTTGCTGTACTCTCAACTGGTATAAGTTCGCGAGTCTCAAGCCCAAAATCTTCTAAAAAATTACGACACTGGTCAAAAGCTATATCTTTTGAATATATTTTTGTAATATCTTTTACTTTGTCACAAGTTGAAGCAAAAGTATGATGAACATCAATCATAACTTCAGCAATAATCTTCAAATCATATTCCCCAAAACAAGTTATAGTATCACTCACTATCCCATTACTACTATTTTCGATTGGGATTACACCAAATTTTGCTTTACCGCTTGCAACTTCCCTAAAAACACCAGCAATACTACCAATTGGAAGATATGAACTCATGGCACCAAAACGACTTTCAGCTGCTTGATGTGTGAAACTTCCTTCTGGTCCTAGATAGGCTATATTTTCTGGCAATTCAAGGTTTCTACTAATTGCAAAAATCTCCAAAAATAAAGCTTCTATCGCTGATCTATTAAGAAGTCCATTTGCTTTTAATGAATTTTCATAAAGTCTATTTATAATAGCTTTTTCCCGCTCAGGTCTATAAATAGCTCCCCCACTTTTTGCTTTTACAAGTCCAACTTGATGGACCGTTTCCATTCTTTGATTGAGTAGTTTTAAAATCTCATCATCAATCACATCAAGTTTAGTTCGTAATTCACCAAGTCCATCTTCATTTTTCATATTCAAACCTTTTGTAACTATTTTTATAAATAATCTTTTTCTAAAGCTATCAAATCTTCAAAAGTTTCCCTTTTTCTAATAACTCGCTCAACACCATTTTCAAAGGCAATTTCAACAACTCTACCTCTTGTATTGTAGTTGCTTGACATTGTAAATCCATAAGCCCCAGCACTATAAATTGCTATTAAATCATTGTGTTCTGTAAGTGGTAAATCTATATTTTTTGCAAAAAAATCACCACTTTCACAAACAGGTCCAACAACATTGCAATCACTTACATTTTGTGATTTTTCCAATACTTCAATTTTGTGATAAGCGTTATAAAGACTAGGTCTTATAAGGTCATTCATAGCTCCATCGACTATTACGAATCTTTTTTTGCCATTGATTTTTTCATACAATACTTTCGTTACAAATGTTCCACTATTTCCAACAATAAATCTCCCTGGCTCGCAAACAATTGTAATATCAAGCCCATAAATTGCTTCTAAAACAGTTTGTGCGTAATGGTAAGTATCTATTAGTGTTTCATCTTTATAAACTATTCCCAGTCCACCGCCAACATCAAAAAAGCTAAGTTCAATATCAAGTGCTGCTTTTAGATTTCTCACCAAATTTGCAACAATATTTACAGATTCTTTAATAGGTGCCAATTCAGTTAACTGGCTACCAATATGGCAGTGGATACCAACTGGCTCTATAAACTCACTTTTTTTCGCTCTTATATACATTCTTTTTGCTGTATCTAAATCTACACCAAACTTATTTTCATGAAGCCCAGTTGATATATATGGGTGAGTTTTAGGGTCAACATTTGGATTTACCCTTATGCTAATTCTTCCAATTTTATTTAACTCTTTTGCCAAAAGTTCAACTCTTCCAAACTCAGCTTCACTTTCAAGATTTATCATCAAAATATCTAAAGTTAATGCTTCTTTTATCTCATCATCAGTTTTTCCAACACCACTAAAAATAATCTTATATTTTGGGATACCTGCTAACAATGCCCTTTTAACTTCCCCAATGCTAACACAATCAGCACCACTTCCAAGCTCACCAAGATGTTTGATAACACTCAAATTTGAATTTGATTTTACAGCGTAGGAGATAAGTGATTTTCTAGCTTTAAAAGCATCTTTTAATTCATTGTATTGACTTGCTATATGATTAAAGTCGTACACATAGTATGGTGTTCCATATTTGTTTGCTAACTCTTTAAAATTTATATTATTATCCATTTATATTTTCCCTATATTTTTTAAAATTTAATATCTCTAAATCAAATTCAAAAAATAGATTTACAAATATTATATTTTTCAGTGAAATCAAGGCGAAGATGAAATTTTCGATAGTAGCTTACTTTTATAAGTGACTATTGAAAACTTTATCTTTAACGAAGAGTTTGCCAAAAAGATGATGTTTTAAATCTATTTTTCTCCGTTCCAAGCAATCGTCGGTTTTCCCTCTTCATCAAACTTGACAGCAGGCATACCCATAACATTATAACCACTATCAACATAGTGAATTTCACCAGTTACTGCACTACTTAAATCTGACAAAAGGTACATTCCACTATTTCCAACTTCATTAATTGTTACATTTTTTCTAAGTGGACTATGCGCCTCATTCCACTTAAGCATAAATCTAAAATCACTAATTCCAGCAGCTGCTAAAGTTTTAATAGGACCTGCACTAATCGCATTTACTCTGATGCCATCTTTTCCTAAATCTTCCGCTAGATATTTTACAGTCATTTCAAGAGCAGCTTTTGCTACCCCCATAAGATTGTAATTTGGGATATATTTTACTCCACCATAATATGAAAGAGTTAGAATTGAGCAATTTTCACTCATGATTGGCTTAAGTTCTTTTGTAATCTCGATAAGACTAAATACAGAAATATCCATAGCAACACCAAAAGCCTCTTTGGAAACATCCATAAACCTACCACTAAGCCCCTCTTTAGGTGCAAATGCGATTGAGTGAACAACAAAATCAATCTCACCTAAATCTCTCTTTAATGATTCGCATAAATCTTTAATTTCAGACGGGTTACTAACATCGCACGGGTAAACCAAATCACCACTCCCAAACTCCTCAGCAATAGGGACAACTCTTTTTTTCAAACTATCATTAAGATACGTAAACGCAACTTTTGCACCTTGCTCTACACACGATTTTGCTATCCCATAAGCGATAGATTTATCATTGGCTACACCTAAAATTACACCTTTTTTACCATTCATTACCATATCAATTACTCTCCTTTTCACATTGTATTATTTTTGAACTACCATCCATTTTACTTGCGATATATACCATTTTTTTAAAATCTTCAACCGCCCAACTAGCTGTTCCTACCAAAACTCCATCGACATTTGGAACTTCTAAAATATCTTGCAATCCGCAAACTTTTACACTTCCACCATATAAAAGTGGTTTATCAATTTTCTTTTTTATTTTTCTATGAATTGTTGCTATATCTTCTATTGTTGCGCTCACTCCTGTCCCTATCGCCCAAACAGGTTCATAAGCTAAAATAAGATTTTCATAACTCAAATCTATTCCATCAAACTGCTCCCAAATATACCCTAGAGTTTCGGTCAAACCAGCTTGTTTCACTTCCAAAGGTTCTCCAAAACAATAGATAATTTTATATCCCAAGGCTTTAAAATAATTGTATTTAAGGGCGACTTCTTTTTGTGATTCCCCTAAAATATGTCTCCTTTCGCTGTGTCCAATAAGAATTGTTTTTATCCCAAACTCATCAAGATGGATAGTTCCAATCTCCCCAGTAAATGAGCCAGATTTTGTATGGTAACAATTTTGCGCTCCAACAATTAAATTTTCACTTAGGTCAAATTTATCAAATGCCGTAGCTGATGGAAAAACATAAACATCATTTTTAATCTCTTTTTGAACCAAATATTGATTTAAATCCTCCATAAACTCTCTCGTAGTTTCCCTTGAGTGATTTGTCTTAAAATTGCTCGCAATAATTTTTTTCATCCCATTTTCCTTTTTATTTTTCCACTTTAATAGTCGATTTTAACATAATAAACCTATTAACTATGTCGACCACTTTTGAAGCATATCCATATTCATTGTCATACCAAATAAGAACTTTTATCATATTTTTATTTGTAATTTGTGTAAATCTCTTATCGATAATCGTAGAAAAAACCTCACCTTGAAAATCAGTCGACACAAAAGCTTCATTTGTATGAAAAAAAATATCAAAATTTTGTTTCTTTATTGCCTCTTCCAAAAGCTCATCAAAATCTTCAAGTGCAATATCTTTTTTTAGATTTAACACAACATTTATAGCGCCAACCGTTGGTGTTGGAACTCTTAATGAACTCGATGAAATAAGCTTACTATCAAATTTTTTGAGCGCATAACTACAAGCTTCAATTGTTGTGGTTTTACTTGGAATAATATTTTGTAAAGCACCTCTACCAAATTCAAAATTGCACTTAACATCTCTATCATCACTGCTGATACACTTACTATCTAATGTTTTTTGGTGATTTAGTAGTGGATGCACTGTTAAAATATCTCCACTTTCAATTCCAAAATTATCATCAATGAGTTTTAAAAATGGCAAAAGCGCTGATGCATTGCATGAGCTTGTTGAGATAATTTTTGAATTACTTGTAAGCTCATTTTCATTTGCACCAAGGATAATATTTACATCAGCTTCACTACTGGGATGGGTTAAAAAAATTGCTTTTACTTTCAATGCTTGTAAAAGGGTACGATTATAAGGTATCCCACTGGCATCAATTATGATATCAATACCAAAAGCTTCAAAATCTATCTCATCTAAATTTTTATGATTTAAGATAATTATCTCTTGTTTTTGATTTTTGATTTTATTGCCAATAGCAACAAATTTATTAGCTAATTTGCCATAAGTTGAATCATAATTTATAAGATATGCTATATTTTCAATATTTTGATTTATCTCATTTATCGCTATTATCTCTAAATCTTTTTGGCTTGAGAGTCTTAAAATCGACTTTCCAATCCTCCCAACACCATTTAATAATATTTTCATTAATTATTCTAAAATAAGTGCTTTAACACCTGGCAAAACTTTTCCTTCAATAAGCTCAAGCGATGCTCCACCGCCAGTACTTATAAATGTCATAGCATCTTCATCGCCTGTTTTTCTAACCAAATCTGCTGTATCTCCGCCACCTACAACAGTTGTTGCATATGATGAAGCTACCGCGTGAGATATTTTTGTGCTACCTTTTGCAAATTTATCCATCTCATAAACACCCATAGGTCCATTCCAAAGGATAGTGTGAGCATCTTCAAGTGCCTCGGCAAAAAGTAAACTAGTAGCTGGTCCAATATCAAGCCCCATCCAACCTTTTGGTATCTCTTGAATCGTTGTTGCTTTTGCAAATGCTTCACTACTAAAACCATCTGCTGCTATAACATCGACTGGTAAATAAAATTTAACTCCAAGTTGTTTAGCTTCATCCATAATTTTAATAGCCTCAGGGATTAAGTCATCTTCGCAAAGTGAATTTCCAATATCATGTCCAAGGGCTTTTAAAAATGTAAATGCCATACCACCACCAATAATTATTTTATCAACTTTAGGCACTAGATTATAAAGTGCTTCAAGCTTTCCACTAACCTTACTACCACCAACGATACTTACAAAAGGTCGCTTTGGCTCTTTGATGATATGATAAAAGAATTTGATTTCACTTGCTAATAAAAATCCTGCGGCTTTATGTTTAATGTCAAAATGTTTAGCAATTCCCTCAACCGAGGAGTGTGCACGATGACTTACTCCAAATGCGTCATTGATATAAATATCAGCCATATCAGCTAATGTTTTACTCAAAACCTCATCGTTTTTTGTTTCACCTTTTTCAAATCTCATATTTTCTAAAAGTAAAATTTCACCATTTTCCAAATCATTTGCCATTTTAACTGTTTCATCACAAATAACATTTGGTGCTAATTTTATCTCTGTTTTAAGGAGTGTATGCAATCTTTTTGCTATTGGTTTTAAAGAATATTCCTCTTCATATCCACCTTTTGGTCTTCCAAAATGTGTTGCTATAATAACTGAACAGTCATTATCCAAACAATACCTAATTGTAGGTAATGCGCTTCTAATTCTTCTGTCATCTGTAATATTTTGATATTCATCAACAGGTACATTAAAATCACATCTAATAAAAACTTTTTTACCACTAATATCTATATTTTTTAATTCTTGAAGTTTCACAAAATTTCCTTTTAAATCTCCCATTTTATAGGGGCTAATTATTTTTTTCTATTTTATCGAATAAATACAATTCATCATAAAGTGCATTTTAATTTGCTTATTTTTTACTTCCAACATAAACAGCCATATCGACAAGTCTAGTTGAATATCCCCATTCATTATCGTACCACGAAAGCACTTTTACCATATTTCCGCCAACTACTTGGATTGTATCAAGTGGAACAACAGTTGAATTAACCTCACCATTAAAATCGCTAGAAACTCTATACTCTGTATCAACAGCCAAAATTCCTTTCATATTTCCATTTTGCGCATCAATAAAAACTTGTTTTACTTCATCAACTGTAATATTTTTGTTTAGTGTTGCTGTTAAATCAATCATCGATACATTAGGAGTAGGTACCCTTACTGATTGTCCATTAATTTTTCCATTTAAATGTGGTAAAACTTTCCCTATTGCTTTTGCTGCTCCTGTTGTAGTTGGAGATAGGTTTAAAGCACCAGCTCTTGCTTTTCGTGGGTCTTTTTTATCTTTAGCATCAAGGATAGGCTGACTACTTGTGTAACTATGGATTGCAGTCATAAGTGCTTTTTCAATCCCAAAAGCATCATCTAAAACTTTTACAATTGGAGCTAGTCCATTTGTTGTACAGCTAGCATTTGAGATAACAGATTCACCAGCATAAGTATCCTCATTTACCCCAAATACAAATGTTGCAGTATCATCTTTTGCAGGTGCTGAGAAGATAACTTGCTTGATACCATTGTCAAGATAAGCTTGAACACTTTCTTTCGTCAAAAATGCGCCAGTACATTCCAAAACAATCTCTGCTCCATAATTTGCGAAATCGATTTTAGCAGGGTCTCTTTCACTTAATAGTTTTGCTTTTTGCTTCCCTATTGAGATATATCCATCTTTAACTACTACATCATTTCGGTTCCCATGAACAGTATCATATCTAAGTCCATACTGAATCATCTCATCAGTCCCACTTGCATTTGCAGCAACTAATTCAACGTCATCTCTATCTGCAATTATCCTTGCAACACATTTTCCAATTCTACCCAAACCATTAATTGCTACTTTTACAGCCACTAATACTCCTTAAAATTTATTTCATAAATGATAGCAACTCATTTATTAGTTTTATCGATTTTATCCTACTTTTGCTATAATTTTTGTTAAAAATAAGGGGTCAATATGGACATCGCAGTTTTTGGTGGAAGTTTTGACCCACCACATATTGGGCATGAAGAAATTGTAAATCTTGTTTTATCAAATATAAATGTTGAAAAAATATTTATAGTTCCCACATTTTTAAATCCATTTAAATCAACTTTTCACTTAGCTCCTCTGGAGAGATTTGAACTTTTACAAACATTATTTAAAAATAACAAAAAAGTTGAGGTGTTGGATTTTGAAATAAGGCAAAATGAAAAAACACCAACTTTTAAAACAATTACATACCTAAAAAATTGCTATAAAATAGATAACATATACCTTGTTATTGGGGCTGATAATCTTAAAAATATACATTTATGGTATAATTTTTTAGAATTAAGAGAGCTTGTGCAGTTTGTTGTTATCACAAGAGATAGCATTTTACTTGAAAATGATTATATAAAACCAACTTATTTAGAGCTTGATATTGATGTCAGCTCTACAAGTTTAAGAGAGAATATGAATTTTGATTTAATTCCACAAAATTTAAAAGAAAAGGTACAAAAACTTTGGAAAAAAGAATAAAAACGATTACAGATTTACTAAATGAAAAGAAAGCAGAAAACATAGAAACAGTTGATGTAAAAGGGCAGGGGTATATAGTTGATGCTGTTATTATTGCAACAGCACTAAATAACAAACACTCAATTTCACTTCTAAATTACCTCAGAGAAACACTAAAGCCACTTGGCGAAGAGTTTGTAAGAGTTGAAGAGGATGGTGATTGGTCAATTATCGATATGGGTGATATGCTTATCCACATAATGACTGAAGAACACAGAGATAGATACAACTTAGAAGCATTTTTAAAAGAGGTAAAAAGAGGGGATTATAAATAATCCAACTTTTTGATATTGATTAAATCTTTTTGGTCAATATCTTATAAATAATAAAAAGAAAAAACAAACTTATCCCGATCGAAAAATAAATCGGTAATGACTTAGTTATCACAAAAACAACAATCAAAATAGCATACAAAGTTGGCAATTCATTGTAAGCTCTAAAAAACTGCCCATTCTTATTACAGCTTCCATCTGCTAATTTTTTTCTATAACTATTTAGACTAAAACTATAATGCAGCATCAAAAGTAAAACCAATATCTTTGCAACCATCCAATCATTATTTAATAAATCTGAATTTAGAAACAAAAGTGTGATACCACTTAATAGTGTGGCTACCATAGCAGGGAAACCGATAACTCTATAAATTTTATCTTCTTGAATTTTAACAACCTCTACAAACTCTTGTTTCTCTATATTTTCAACATGATAAACAAAAAGGCGTGGCATATAAAAAAGCATAGCCATCCATGACAAAACTGAAATAATATGAAATGCTAAAATCTCCTGATAATACTCCATCTACATCCCCTTTACATTTTTTGATATTTTGATTTTATTTTATCGTTCCATTCAAGAAGAGTTTTTTCAAACCCTATTTGGGAACTTTCATAAAATCTAACTTTTTTTTCTAAATATTGTTGCTCACACCAACCGCCAAAATCATGTGGGTATTTATATCCAAAACCACCATCTTTTATATGATTTGGAATTGCCATAATATTCCCGCTTGATAGCAACTCTAGTGCTTTATTGATAGCCAAATAGCTACTATTTGATTTTGGAGAACTAGCAAGATAAACAACGCATTGTGCCAAAATTATCCTAGCTTCTGGAAATCCTATTTTATTTGCACTCACTTGAGTGCTTACTGCAATATTTAGTGCATTTGGATTTGCATTTCCTATATCTTCACTTGCACTTATCACAAGTCGCCTTGTAATAAAATCTATATTCTCTCGACCATCAATTAACCTAGCCAAATAATAAATAGATCCATCGATATCACTTCCACGGATAGATTTAATTAATGCACTAGCTAAATCATAATGGCTATCCTTTGAACTCATTCCATCTTTGATGGGATTTTGTCTTAACTCTTTTAAAGTCTCCAAAGCGATATTCTTCCCGCATCTATATCCGAAGTCAAGGAGATTTAACATAGCTCTTGCATCGCCTATGCTACTTTTTATAAGATACTCCATAGCGTCATCATCAATTGAGACATCGTCCAATAAACGCAAAGCTTTATCCAAAAGCAACTCTAAATCTGATTGATTGTGTGGTAAAAATTCAAATAAAAAACTTCTTGAGCGGATTGCTGAAGTAAGGGTATGGTATGGATTTTCTGTGCTTGCACCTATTATAATTATTTTATAATCTTCCATTATTGGAAGCAATACCTCTTGTTGGGTCTTTGAAAGTCTATGTACCTCATCTATAAATACTATTGGTTTTATAAGGGAATTTTCATACCTTTTAAACACAACTCTCAAATCATCTATTTTTAAAGTTGTTGCATTAAATTGGTAAAAGTTTGTGTTTATTAATTTTGCAATTATTTTCGCTAGAGTTGTTTTTCCGGTTCCAGGTTTCCCATAAAAAAAAAGATGTGGTATCTCTTTTTTCTCTATAAGTTTATATAGTGGTTTATTTTTTCCAATAATATGCGATTGTCCAACAAAATCATCTAAAGTTTTTGGATTTAAAATATTAGTAAGATTTGCCGTCATCACCAGTGAACTCTTTTTTCATATCTTTGAGAAAAGCCCTCAAATTCTGATACTCTTTTCGTTCAAGAAATCTTACTTTTCCACTTGGTAGATTATTAAGTGTTATTCCACCAAAATCAACCCTTTTAAGATCTACCACAGGTGTATTGAAATACCCAAAAAATCTCCTAAGCTCTCTATTTTTACCCTCACTAATTGAAACTTTTAGTGTAGAAAATTTTTCACCATTCTTTTGTATTTGATAGCCATTAAATGGTGCAAAATCCATAGATGTAATCTCGCTATATTTATGTGCTCCGGCAGTTGCATCATCGAGCGTAATACCATTTTGCATTGCTGTTTCCATCGCTTTTGTAATCTCACCAGCTATTTTTATTTTATATATTCTTTCAAGGCTTGAATGCATTAATTCATTAGCGATATCAACATCATCTGTTAATAGCAAAACACCCTCGCTAGCATAATCGAGTCTCCCTATCGGTAAAAAATGGGAGTATTTACTAGGTAAAGTGTCATATATCGTAGTTCTCCCTTGTGGGTCTTTTTTCGATACTATTTCACCTTTTTGTTTATTGTAAACAATAACCGTACTTGGACGACTTTTATCAACCCTTACAGTTCTTCCATTTACTTTAACAATTGCATCATTAGTAACTTTTGTTGAGAGATCAGTGATAACTTTATTGTTTATTTCAACTTTCCCCTCTTCAATTAATTTATCAGCTTCTCGTCTGCTAAATCGACTATTATGTGAAATAAATTTATTTAATCTTACCATCTCTTCTTTTTTCATTTTATACCAGCTTCTATTAATTTGTGAATATGGAGAATTCCATACAATGTTTCATCATCGTTTAATACCAAAAGGAGTTGAATTTTATTATCTTCAATAATATTTAAAACATCAGATGCCAACATATGTTTATTTTTAATGCTTTTCGGATTCTTTGTTCCAATATCTTCAACTCTTGCGAAGAGATTAAACTCATCTTTCATCATATATCGTCTTAAATCCCCATCGCTTAAAACACCAACTACACTTTGTTTTTCATCAATAATGATAGCACTTCCGACTCTACCTTCACTCATAATCACAACAGCATCTTTAAGTAGTGTTCCACATGAAACTATTGGTAGATTATCTTTTTGAAGCAAATCATCAACTTTAACAAAAAGTTTTTTTCCCAAACTGCCACCTGGATGAAATGAAGCAAAATCCTCTTTTTTAAAATTTTTGTACTTCATAAGACAAACAGCCAACGCATCACCAAGTGCCATAGTTAAAGTTGTAGAGGAGGTTGGGGCAATATCAAGTGGACAAGCCTCTTTATCTATTGAGATATTAAGGAATATATCTGAGTATTTAGCCAATGTGGAATGTTCATCTTTAGCCATAGCAATAAGTGGAATATCAAATCTTTTTAAATGGGGAAGAATTCTTATTAACTCTTCACTCTCTCCACTGTAACTAATAGCCAAAACAATATCATCTTTACCTATCATCCCAAGATCTCCATGCATGGCCTCAGTTGGATGTAAAAAAAAGCTACTTGTCCCTGTGCTAGCAAAAGTAGCTGCCATTTTTGAGCCAACAAGTCCAGATTTTCCAACACCAGTAACTATCAGTTTTCCTTGACAAGAGTCTATAAGTTTTACTGCTTTGTCTATATCTTGAGTGATATTTAGTGCACCTTTCTCAAGCTCTTTTGCTTCAAGAAAAAGTACATCTTGGGCTATTTTAACAAAATCCATAAATTCCTCCAAAGAGTTTATTTGAAACTATTGAGCAATAATAGTTGGAACTATCATTGGATATTTTTTATATTTTCTAAGGCAATGTTTTCTCACTGTTTTTCTCAGCTCATCTTCTAACATTCTATTATTTTCTAAAATTCCATCTTTAGCGTGTGTCAAGAAATGTTCAAGCATATCTTCAACCTCTTTAGCGAAATATTTTTCATTTTTAACATCAACCAAACCAAATGATAACACTTTTGGCGCGGCAACAATTTTTCTCTCACTAATACTTATTTGAGCAACAATCATAACCATACCTTCATTTGCCATAGTTTGTCTATCCAAAACAACATCATCTGCTATTTTTACATTATTTTGGTTATCTATATAAGTTTTTCCAGTTTTTACAGTTTTTACTTTTTTCATAAACTTTGGTGTGATTTCAACTTGCTCCCCATCAGTTAAAATATAAATATTTCGCTCAAGCACACCACAATCAATACCAGTTTGTGAATGTTTTACAACATGATTATATTCACCATGAATTGGGAGGAAATATTTTGGTTTTACAAGTCTAAGCATAAGTTTTTGCTCCTCTTGACTTGCATGTCCTGAAACATGAATATCTGCATAATCTTGGTAAGCGACTTTAGCACCAGCTTTCAATAATTGATTGATAATCTCAGAAACACTTCCCTCGTTCCCTGGTATTGCTTTTGCGGAAAGGATTATTTGGTCCTCTGGCTTGATTTTTATATGTCTGTGCTCATGAATTGACATTCTAAATAATGCACTCATTGTTTCACCTTGACTTCCAGTTGTTACAATCAAAACTTCTTTATCTTGGTATTTATTTACTTCATGAGCTTCTATAAAATTATCTTTTGCATATTTTAAATAACCAAGATTAATAGCTACATCAATATTTTTCTCCATACTTCTACCGATAACACAAATTTTTCTACCATATTTGATAGCAACATCCATAGCTTGTGCTACTCTGTGTAGGTTTGAACTAAATGTTGACATAATAACTCTACCTTTAGAAGCAGCAAAAATCCGCTCGAATGTAGGACCAACAGTTTTTTCAGTTCTTGTAAAACCAGTCCCATGAGAATTTGTACTATCACTTAAAAGTGCCAATACACCCTTTTCCCCATAATAAGCAAATCTATGCAAGTCAGTAGGGTATCCATCAACAGGTGTATGGTCAATCTTAAAATCTCCTGTATGGATAACTGTTCCAGCTTCACAAGTTATCGCTAACGATGAACAATCTATAATTGAGTGTGTTATATGCATCCATTCAACTTCAAAATCACCAATTTTAATAAGCTTTCTTTTTTGAATTGCTCGAAAATAACTTCTATGTTGTCTCATTTTGTGTTCATCAAATTTTGCACCGATCATTTCCAAAGGAAGCGATGTACCATAAACTGGCACCTGAATCTCTTTAAAAAGATATGCCATAGCGCCAATATGATCTTCATGAGCATGCGTGATACAAATACCTGCAATCTTATTTCTTATTTGTCTAAGGTATGTAAAATCTGGTATCAAAATATCAACACCATGCATACTGCTATCTGGGAAACTCATACCAACATCAATTATAATTGCGCTTGTATCAGTTTCGATAACCATCATGTTTCCACCAATTTCACCAAGCCCCCCAAGTGGAGTTATCTTAACACTTGCATTTGTTTTTAGATTTAATTTATTGTGTGGATTTAATCTCTCTTTTTGTGTTCGCTCATTTATTTCAAATGCTTTTTTAGTATCATTTGTCCAACCATTACCAACTAGTGGTGGCTTTTTCTTTTGTGGAACAGTTTGTCCATTTGGCTCTTTTTGCTCTGTTGTTGTACTATTTGTCTCATTGTTATTTGTATTATTATTTGTACTATCATTTGTATTATTGCTTTCAACTACAATATTATTCTCTTGCGTATTATTATTTTCCATGTTTTCCCCATTAATATAGTTGCCATATTGCAACCCAACATTGGTGTTAGATTGCGCTTATAGTGTCGTGTAAATTTGGCTATACAAAGATGAGCTAAGTTCGTGTGGTCTTAGGTTTTCGTCAATTTGAAGGTCAAGAAATAATTTTGATAATATATCTTTATCATATCTTGAAGAGAGATTTTTAATTAGTTTCTTTCTTGGCTGTGAAAAAGCAACTTTTAGAAATTTATTAAATTTACTATCAATACTTTTTGTCATATCTTTGCAAAGAAAGATAACCGAAGAATCCACTTTTGGAGGTGGATTAAAACTTGTTGGTGGCACCTCGATTATTATTTCTCTTTTCAGACAAAGTAATTCAGAGATAACCCCTAGCGCAGAAAAATCACTATTTCCAGAGGTAACAGTGAATTTATCTGCAACCTCTTTTTGAACCATAACGATAATATTCTCACAATTATTATCGTCAAACGCATTTAAAATTATATTTGTCGCTATATAGTAAGGAAGATTTGCTATCAAGTCATACTTCTCTTCATGTAGCGATGAGTTTTCATTCCAAACCTCTAAAACATCAGTTAATACCAAGTCTAGTTTTTTGGAACTTATCTCATTTATAAATTCAACCATTAAGATAGAGTACAAGTCTCTATCTACCTCATAAGCTTTCACATCTTTGTACCTGACAAGTTGTTTTGTCAAATCACCTAAGCCAGGCCCAATTTCAACTACTTTATTGTTATTTTTGGGCATCGATTCGATGATTTTTATAAGTACAGACTCATCCTTTAGAAAGTTTTGTCCGTATTTCTTTTTTGCCTTGATCATATATTTACCTTCAAAGCTTCGGAGTGTATCAAAATAAGACTTATATTATCGCACATATGAAACATAATTATTTTTTTGTTTCATATTGTGCCAAAAAAGTTTTAATATTTTTTGCAGCTTGTCTTATTCTTTTGTCATTTTCAATCAAAGCAATTCTTACATACTGGTCACCATATTCACCAAACCCAATTCCAGGAGCAACAGCCACACCAGCCTCAACAAGAAGCTTTTTACTAAACTCCAAACTTCCAAGGTGTGCAACACAATCTGGTATTTTAGCCCAAACAAACATGCTTGCTCGATTTTTTCTTAATTTCCATCCAGCTTTACCAAATGCATCAATTAAAACAATTTGTCTATGATTGTATTTTTCCGTTATCTCTTCAACACATTTTTGATCACCATTTAAAGCAACCGTAGCAGCAACTTGAATTGGTGTGAACATTCCATAATCAAGCCAAGATTTTATTTTTTGCAATGCCCCAATTAGTTTTGTATTTCCAACAAAAAATCCAACTCTCCAACCAGCCATATTGTAAGACTTACTCAAAGTAAAACTTTCAACTGCAACATCTTTTGCCCCCGGAACTTCCATAATTGAAGGTGTTTTATAACCATCGAAAGTTAAGTCTCCATAAGCGATATCAGAGATAACATAAAATCTTTCCCTTTTTGCCATTGCAACTATTCTTACATAAAACTCTGGCGTTACTGTTGCTGTTGTTGGATTATGAGGAAAATTTACTACAACGTATTTAGGTTTTGGAGAACTTCCTTTAAATACTTTCTCTAGATCTTCAAAAAACCTATCCTCATCAACCTTGTAGTCTTCATCAAAAATAAGTTCGAACTTTACTACATTTCCACCTGCAAGTATAAAAGCATAGCTGTGTATAGGATATGTTGGATCTGGAACAACAGCAACATCACCAGGATTTGTGATTGCATATGCAAGATGAGCATAACCCTCTTTACTACCCATAGTAGCAACACACTCTGTTTGCGGATCAAGATCTACATTGTATCTTCGTTTATACCAATCAGATATCGCTACAAGTAGTTTTGGTATCCCTTTTGAAGCCGAATAACCATGAACTTTTGTTTTTTGAGCAGACTCTATTAATTTTTTTCTTATGTGTTCAGGTGTGTCGCCATCTGGATTTCCCATTGAAAAATCGATAACATCTCGCCCAGCTCGTCGCTCGGCCATCTTAAGCTCACCAACTTGAGCAAAAACATATTTAGGCAATCTTTTTATTCTATCAAACTCTATTTCATCAAACATTATTTTTCCTTTTTTTCGAGGGTGATTTTAATTTTTTCTGCATTCTAGCCAAAAATTCCTTTAAGCTAAAATCTCATTATTTTTTAGTGCTATTTGAAACTGTTACTATCAACCCTCTTTTTATATTCAAAAGAGAGTACCTATCTCCTATTTTTACATAGTATGATTTTTTTGGTACGGATACTTTAATTCCTTCATAAACCCTATCCATCTCAATAGTCCCTAAAACATTTAATTCACTATCATAAAATGATATTTTTGGTACCCAGCTATTTTCTTTTTTACTAACAATAACAATCTCATTACCTTGTTCAAATAATGCCAAATATGGTTTAAGAGGAATGCCCATAGTTACTGGTTCATTTAATTTAAGAGTTACCACATCAACCAATTTGCCACTATAAGCATCTAAAATATATTCCCAATTGTATTCCTCGACTTTTTTAATATCTACAATTTTCGTAGTATATTTTCTAAGCTCTCGATTAAATTCAAGCGGGTCAATTAACATCTCCCCTTTCATTCTTATCTGCCATACCAATTGATTGTTGGAACTTTTAACAAAATCTGTGACATAAGAGTAGTGTTCCATCGAGGATAGTGCCTCTTTTAATATTTTAAATCCCTTCTTGTTGGACTTTTCTATTATAAACTGCACTGTTCTTTCACCTTTTTCATCTGCTTTAGTATTCAGTAATTGATTTTTCTGCAAATCTTCCAAAAGCAAATCATAATTCAAATTATTATTTGTAATGTATTTTGTTTTATTATTTGTAAACTCACTAAAGATAACCGAATTTTTCTCATAATTTTCAGCTCCTACCAAATTTACAATTCTTTCATCAAGCAAATCACCGTTTAAAATCAGAGACAAAGAAGTTAAAAATGCAAAATACCTAGTCATAACTATTTTATAGAGTGTATTAATATACCAGCTGCAACAGAAACATTCAAGCTGTCAAAATTATTTTCCATTTTAATAGATAGCTTAATGTCAAGTTTTTTTACCAATTTTCCAGACAATCCATCACCCTCACTTCCCATAAAAAGTGCTATTTTTTGTCCGCTATTTCTTTCAACAGTTTTTACATCATAACCACTAGCATCAGCTCCAACTAGTGTAAATTTTAACTGTTTAAGTTCATTTGCCAAATCACTACTATTTTGGATAAGGGCTATTGGTAAATCAAGTGCTGTTCCACTACTTGTTCTAATAACTGGAGCCATATCAAAATGTTTTAACCCACAAATTACTAATCCACCAACACCTAAAGCGAAACAAGTTCTTGTAATTGCACCAATATTTCCAACATCAGTAAGCCCATCAAGGATAACAATAAAGTCTTTTTTCTTAATCTCACTTATCTCTTCAAAATTAAATTCCCCAATATCAAGTAAAAATCCCTGATGATTTCCACCTCTTGCCAAGCTTTGAGCTTTTTGTTCATCTGGTCTAACTATTTTTGCCCCTGTATTTGTAAATTTAGTAAATAATTTTTTATCTATCTCTTTTGTTAAAAATACTTGTTGAATTATTTTTGGATGCTTTTCCAAAATATAAAATACTACTTGTTTTCCATAAACTATCATTTTAACCGCCCATAAATTGATGCCATAATTTTAAATAAAATTACAGGTAATGTGGCGATTTTATCAAATCTCTTATCCTATCGTCCTTAAATTTAATCTCTATCAATATCAAGTTTGGCTAAAATTCGCGAAATTTAAAACATAAATATGAAAGTGGATAGATAATGAATTATTTTGCTAAGCGGATTATACCTTGCCTTGATGTTGACAATGGACGAGTTGTTAAAGGTATAAATTTCCTTGGACTTCGTGACGCAGGTGATCCTGTTGAGGTAGCCAAAAGGTACAACGAAGAGGGTGCAGATGAGATAACTTTCCTTGATATTGGGGCAAGTCATGAGGGGCGAGATACAATTGTTGATGTTGTTAAGCGAGTAGCTAAAGAGGTTTTTATCCCACTAACTGTTGGTGGTGGGATTAGAAAACTTGAAGATATTTATAGTTTATTAAATGTTGGTTGCGACAAGATTAGTATAAATTCAAGTGCTGTAAGTAATCCAAACTTTATAAACGAAAGCTCAAAAAGATTTGGGAGTCAATGTATAGTAGTTGCAATTGATGTTAAAAAAGTAGCTGATGGTAGTTATCATGTTTTTGTAAAAGGTGGGCGAGAGGATACAGGACTTGACGCTGTTACTTGGGCAAAAGAGGTTTACAACAGAGGAGCTGGTGAAATACTTCTAACTAGCATGGATACAGATGGGGCAAAGACAGGGTTTGAGCTTAATATCACAAAACAAATAAGTAGTGCTGTTGAGATACCTGTTATTGCAAGTGGTGGTGCTGGAACTATGGAGCATATGAAAGAAGCTTTTACTATTGGTGGCGCTGAAGCTGCTTTAGCTGCATCAATATTTCACTTTAAAGAGATTGACATAATAGACTTAAAAAAATATTTAAAAAATAACAATATTCCAGTGAGATTATAAATTAGAGGTAAAAAATGGGAAGATTTGATGATTTAGCACTAGCTTGGGACAGCGAGCCAAAAAGAGTTGAGGGCGCTATGATTTTTGTTGATAAAGTTAAAGCAACTTTGCAACAAGACATAAAGCACTTTAAGTTACTAGATTACGGATGTGGAAGTGGTTTGGTATCATTTGGTTTTGCTGGTGATGTAGAAAATATTGATGGACTTGATAACTCTTCAGGGATGATTGATGTGTACAATAAAAAAGCAAAAGATATTGGATTAAAAAATATTTCTGGTAAACTACACAATATAAACAATGAGGATTTGAAGAGCAATACTTACAATTTGATTGTTACAAATATGACAATGCATCACATAAATTCTCCATTTGATTTTGTCTCAAAATTAACAAAATCGCTTAAAAATGGTGGTCATATTTTTATAGCTGATTTATATCTTGAAGATGGCACATTTCATGGCGACAATGATGGAGTAGTCCATTTTGGATTTGATATTGATACAGTAAAAGAGGCATTTTTTAAAGCTGGTCTGGAAAATATAAAAATAGAGAAGCTACATTCTATTTCAAAAGTACCAAAAAATTATGATGTCTTTATAGCTTCTGGAACTAAGTTATGATACTTTGCGCTGGAAGAAATGAGATATTTAATTTTGCAACTCCTATTGGTGTTGGATTAATTGAAAGCGCCATAAACACAACAAGAATTTGTTTATTTGACAAACCAGAATATATTATATTTGTAGGCAGTGCGGGAAGTTATGGAAAATACAATATGTTTGATATAGTTGAAAGTAGTAGCGCTTCAAATATAGAATTATCATTTTTAGAAAACAATTCATACACTCCACTTGATAATGTAATTAAAACGCAAAATAAAATTATTCACGATATGACAACTGTAAATAGTTCAAATTATATAACTACAAACAATGAACTTTCAAAAGAATTCGAGCAATATAATATAGGAATTGAAAATATGGAATTTTTCTCTTTATGCTCTGTTGCTAAAGAATTTAATATTCCTATTGCTGGAATATTTGTTGTTACTAACTACACAAATCAAAATGCACATCAAGACTTTTTAAACAACCATAAAGAGGCAATAGATAAATTAATTACCTATCTTGAAGGAAAAAAGTTGCTAATAAAAAGTCAAATTGTTCCACATGGAACTCAAAAGGAAACCAAATAAAAACAATTTATGATTACACATTAGAAGAATTGACTTCAAAAATAAAACCATCATTTAGAGTAAAACAAATTTACAATTGGCTTTACAAAAAATATGCTACAAATTTTGATGAGATGAAAAATCTACCTAAAGATTTAAAAGAGGAGTTGGCTACAAATTATCCAATTGATATATGTAAAATTATCAAAGAGGAAAAAAGTGCTGATGGAACTATAAAATATCTTTTTGAATTTGCAGGTGGACATACAGTCGAAGCAGTTTTTTTACTTATGAAAGATGAGATAAAAGACGAAGATGGCAATGTAGAACAGGGAGGAAAATACACTTTTTGTATATCATCACAAGTTGGTTGCAAAATAGGGTGTAGTTTTTGTTTAACAGCAAAAGGTGGTTTTACAAGAAATTTAACAGCTGGAGAAATTGTAGCACAGGTAAAATATCTAAAGAAATTAAACAATATTGCAGAAAATAAGTCAGTTAATATTGTTTATATGGGGATGGGCGAACCACTTGATAACTATGATAACCTTATTGAGGCAATTAAAATTATTAGCGATCTTGATGGCTTAGGAATAAGCACAAGGAGACAAACAATATCAACAAGTGGAATAAGTGATAAAATCAATAAACTAGCCAATGAAGATTTGGGAGTACAACTTGCGATATCTTTACATGCTGTTGATGATGAACTTAGAAGCGAACTAATCCCAATGAATAAAGCATATAATATAAAATCAATTATAGATGCAGTTAAAAAATTTCCAGTCGATACAAGAAAAAAAATAATGTTTGAGTATCTTGTTATAAAAGATAAAAATGATGATTTAAAAAGTGCTGACAAACTTGTCAAACTACTCTCAGGGATACAAGCAAAAGTCAATCTAATCTATTTTAATCCTTACTTCGGTACACCTTATGAAAGACCATCAAGAAATAATATGGTTAAATTTCAAGAAAGATTAATTTCAAAAGGATTGCTATGTACTATAAGAGAATCAAAAGGACTAGATATTAGTGCTGCTTGTGGACAATTAAAGGAGAAAACAAATGGAGATACTTGATTTAATACTAACTATATTCGTTTTAAGTGTAGGCTTTGGTGGTGTATGGTTCTTTATAAAAATGAATCATGATGAATTAAATAAAGATGAAAAGGAAAAATAAAATGGCAATAACAAGATTTGCACCGAGCCCAACTGGTTATCTGCATATTGGTGGACTTAGAACAGCATTATACAGTTACCTATGGGCAAAAAAAACAGGTGGTGAGTTTAAACTTAGAATTGAAGATACAGATATGGCAAGAAATAGTGAAGATGCTGTTAAAGCCATATTGGAAGCTTTTGAATGGGTCGGCATGCCGAGTGATTGCGTTATAGAGTACCAATCAAAAAGAACAGGTATTTACAAAACATTTATCGATAAATTACTGGGAAATGGTAATGCATACAAATGCTATATGTCTAAAGAGGAGCTACAGACTCTAAGGGATAAGCAAGAAGCAAATAAAGAAACACCAAGATATGATGGAACTTGGCGACCAGAAACAGGAAAAACTCTTCCAGACATTCCAGAAAATATAGAACCAGTAATAAGAATAAAAGCACCCAGCAAAGGTGTAATAGAATTTACTGATGGTGTTAAGGGTGTTATGAAATTTGATGCAAATCAAGTTGATGATTTTGTTATTGCTAGAGGAAATGGTATGCCAACATATAATTTTGTGGTAGCAATAGATGATCATCTAATGGGGATAACTGATGTCATAAGAGGTGATGATCATCTTTCGAATACACCAAAACAAATAGTTGTTTACAAAGCTTTAGAGCTTGAGATACCAAAGTTTTTCCACATACCAATGATAAATAATCCACAAGGGAAAAAGCTTTCAAAAAGAGATGGTGCTATGGATGTTATGGAGTACAAAAGATTAGGTTATCTTCCAGAGGCATTATTAAATTTCTTGGTAAGACTTGGTTGGTCAAACGGGGATCAAGAGATATTTAGTATTAATGAGATGTTAGAATTATTTAATCCAAGTAATATCAACAAATCAGCTTCTTCTTACAACAGTGAAAAACTAAACTGGCTCAATAGCCACTACATTAAAACATCGTCAAATGAAAGATTAAATCAAGAGCTTCAATTTTTTGGATTAAATCTTGATGGCAATAACAAAAAGGATGTTATTTTAACCCTTTGCAAAGATAGAGCAAATACAATAAATGAACTAAAAAATACCATAGATGGCATTTTAAATACGCCAAAAAAATATGAAGAGAATGGGGTAAAAAAATTTATCAAAGAAAATACATCAAATACACTAGAAAATTATTTGGAATTACTACAAAACAATAACTATGACGCTCCAGAAGAGATTGAATCTTTTACAAAACCATTTGTAAATGAAAATGGATTAAAATTTCCAGAACTTTTTCAGCCAATAAGAATCAGTCTAACAGGCGGAACAGAGGCTCCATCAGTTTATGACATAATTGCCATTCTAGGGAAAGATGAAACTATAAAACGGATAAAAAGAGCGATTGCATGTGATTTTCATTCAGATAAACTACAAGAAAAATATCCAGACTTATTTTTATAAGGGGCAAATATGAAACGAAACAAAAAATATTTTTTAAAACAAATTTCAAACTATGCTATCGTTGGTGGACTTGGCTCTTTGCTTTTAGTTGGCTTTTCTGGCTGTGAACAAAAAAATGAAAATTCTCAAGGAAGCAAAGAACTTAGCAATCTTAATGAGAAAAAAAATGTCTTTGTTGTAATTGAAAAAGGGAGTGATGGAAGCTACAAAATTGTAGATGAATTTCCTAGCACAAATACAACTATTGTTTTAAGGGAAAACGGAACTGAACGAATTTTAACAAAAGAAGAGATTGATAAATTAATCAAAGAGGAAGAGATTAAAATAGATAACAACACCTCTGGACTCACAAACCCATCTGTGAGTAGTGGCGGAATGAGCCTAGGAGAAACTTTATTGGCAAGTGCTGCTGGTGCTATGCTTGGAGCATATATAGGAAATAAACTATTTAATAATTCAAACTATGAAAATCAAAGAAGAACAAACTATCAATCACCACAAACATATAGTAAAAGTGTAAATAGTTTTAATAAATCATCAACTCCTTCAAGTGGTTCATCAAGTTCATCAAATAATAATGGAAAAAGTGGTTATTTTAATAATCAAAATAGCAATACCCAATCAACATCAAGAAGCTCAAACAGTTTTGGAGGATGATATGCAATTAAGAAAATTAAAGCCACTTACAAATAGTTATCTTGAATCAATTGGATTTAGTTGGCATACAGATTTAGATAATACACCATATATTGGTGATGAAATTTTAATCTTAGATGAAACAGAAGCAACAAAATATTACGATGCTACAAACGAACTTTATGACATGTTTGTAGAAGCAGGTCAATATGTAATAGATAATAATCTGTTTCATGAGCTGGATATACCTTTTAATCTGGTTGAATTAGTAAAAAAGTCTTGGGTAGATGATGTTCATTGGCATCTTTATGGACGCTTTGATTTAGCAGGCGGAATTGATGGAAAACCTATAAAACTAATCGAATTCAATGCTGATACACCAACCTCTTTGTTTGAAACAATGATAATCCAATGGGCATTGTTAAAATACAATAGATATGATGAATCAAGTCAATTTAACTCACTTTATGAGGCCATAGGTGATAATTTTAAAAGAATAATAACACTAAATGGAGATATAGAAAAATTTAACGAGTATTACCAAAAACTAAATTGGAAAATACTATTTTCATCTCTAAGGGAAAATAATGAAGATGAACATACTGTTAAACTTTTACAACATATTGCTAGTGAAGTTGGCTTTTTAACCCATTTTTCTTATGTTGATGATGTTACTTTTGGCGATGATGGAATTAGTGCAGATGGTGAACTTTATGAGTTTTGGTTTAAACTTATCCCTTGGGAAAATATTGCAATTGAAGAGGGTGAATTAGCTTTGAGGCTAACAGAGATTGTAGAAAACAAAAAAGGGATTATTTTTAACCCAGCATATACTTTACTGTTCCAAAGCAAAGGAATTATGAAGATTTTATGGGATTTATTTCCAAATCACCCCTTGCTACTTGAGACATCATTTGAACCACTAAAAAACAAAAAACAGGTTGAAAAGATGTGTTTTGGGAGAGAGGGTGCAAATGTTGCTATTATCAATAGCGACAATTCTCTACATTTAAAAACTGATGGTGAATATGAAAATTTCAAACCAATCTACCAAGAATATGTAGATTTTCCACAAGATAAAAATGGAAGTTTTTATCAAGCTGGTGTTTTTTATTCATACGAAGCTTGCGGTTTGGGGTTTAGAAAAGGTGGAGAGATATTAAACAATATGTCAAAATTTGTAGCACATATGGTGGAAAACTAAAATCCGTTAGGATTAAATCCTCCGCCAAAATCACTATCAAAATTCCCAAATGAATTATTAAAAGAGGAAAAAAGTGGATTTTCATATCCATTTTGAACGCTTAAATTTTGTAGTTTTAAAATATCCCCCTTTATATCAATACTTTGTGGGCAAACAAGATTACAAGCGCCGCAAAGCGTACAGTCCCAGATACCATTTAATTGAATTGCGTCTAATTTATTTTTACTAACAAGTTCTTTACTATCAGATAAATATCTATAAACTCTTGTAAGGGCAAATGGTCCTAAAAAATCTCCATTTACACTATATACAGGGCAAGAGCTATAACAACTACTACATAAAATACAACTACTTTCAATTTCTATTTTATCGACATCATTTGGAAATATTTTCCCATTTGTACAATTTTCTAAAAATCCATTTGATTTTTTCAGTGTTTCAATAACAGCAGAGTTATCAAATATTAAATCTTTAACAACTGGTAAATTATTTAAAGGTAAAACCTTATCGTCACAAGCAAAGTTACTTGTACATGCCAATTTTTCAACTCCATTAACTCTTATGGCACATGAACCGCAAACGCCACTTTTACAACCATAATCAAACGCTAGAGAGTTATTTAAATTCTCTTTTATAAAAATAAATGCGTCTAGTAAATTCGTTATCTTCTCGTCAATATCATAAGAATTGTCATTTATTATAAGTTTCATCTACTCACCAATCCTAACATTAAAATTAAAATCTACAATAGTACTATCTTTAAAATTATCATTTTGGAGAGGAAAATCTGTTCTAAAGTGGGAACCACGACTTTCATCTCTGTTATTTGCACTTACAACAATAGCTTTTGCACAAAAAATCATATTTCTAAACTCCAAAAGTTCTTTAAGATTTGTGTTGTAATTTTTTGATTTATCAGAAATACCAAAATTATCGATATTTTCCACCAAAAAATTTACAAAGCTTTGAGCTTTTAATAAACCATCTCTATCTCTAAATAAACCAACATTTTCAAACATAACTTTTCCAAGTTCTTTTTTATAATGATAAAAATCAATTTTTGGAGTACTTGAAAACAACTTAGCAATCAAAGCAGTATTGCTTTCAATAGAAGAATTATTTGAAATATCAAACAATTCTCCACTTTTTAGTTTTTCACCCAAAGCTTTTCCAAAATAAACAATTTCAAGGAGTGAATTACCGCCTAATCTATTTGCACCATGAACTCTGTTTGATGCAGCTTCACCTATTACATAAAGATTATTTAAAGAAGTTTTAGATTCTTTATTACACTTTAAACCTCCCATTGTATAGTGTGTTGCAGGGGTAATTGGGATTAAATCTTGCTCCATATGTAATGAAGCAAAATTAAAGATTAATTTATACTCTTGAGGTAAGAGATGTAATATTTTTTCATACCCAAGATGCCTTATATCCAAAAAGACATCTTCATTATTTGATATCTTTTTATATATTTCTCTTGCAACAATATCTCTAGGGAGCAATTCATCAACAAAGCGTTTTTGATCTTTTGTCACCAAGTATCCCCCTTCACCTCTAGCAGATTCACTTATCAATGCGAATCTACCTTTTAAGGTCGTTGGATGAAATTGGACAAATTCCATATTTTCTAATTCAACGCCAGCACGAAATCCTGCCATTATCCCATCACTTGTTGTATCCTTATGATTTGTTGTGTAGTTATAGTAAACTCCGCCATAACCACCGCTAGCTATTACTGTATTATTTGCGCTTATTGTTTTGATAGATGAGGATCGAAGTTCAAGATAACAAATACCACCAATTGAATTTTCAATTTTTATCAAATCTAAAAGCATAGAGTGTTCTCTAAATTCAATTCCAAGTCCAATAGCAACATCAAAAAGTGTGTGTAAGATTTTTAAACCTGTGTAGTCAGAGCTATAACAAGCACGATTTTTAGAAGCACCTCCAAGTTTCCGCTGAGCAATCTCACCTTTTTTATCTCTACTAAATGGCACGCCAAGAGTATCAAGCCATAAAATTGTTTTTTTTGCATTATTACACATAAGCTCAATTGCATCAATATCACCTAAACCACCAGATGACTTAATGGTATCTTCAATGTGATATTTTACAAAATCATCACCTTCATCCAAAACACCATTTATTCCACCTTGTGCTTGAGCTGTTTGACTAGAGGTTATAGATGATTTTGAAATTACAACTACGCTGAGTCCTCGTAATTTAGCACTAATTGCACAACTGAGCGCTGCTCCACCGCCACCCACAATAACTAAATCATACATATTAATTCCAAAATTCTTTTATTTCTGCTAATGAATTCTCTTTATCCTCATCATCTAGCTCAATTTCCAAACCATTTTCACTATTTAATGTTTTAGCTAAATCTTCTTCAGTGGTTTTATTTTTAACAACGCCTACTTCATCCTTAGTTTGTTTTATAGTTTGCATATTTATTTGTTTTATATTTTCATTGTCTTTTTTTAATTTCTCATATTCTAAAAATATAGTCTCATATTTATCAAAATCAAGCATCACAAAAGAGGGCTTTCCATCGCGAAGTATCACTGCTTTTGTAATTTCATTTGTATTTAATTTATCAAATATTTGCTTACTTTGTCTTATTAAACTAGTTGATGAAAACATCTCATTTGATGAATAAAGAAGGTGACTCATAGATATCCTTTTTGCATATTAGTATGTACATAAATACAAAGTATAATAGAGATTAGATATGTTTTGGGTAAATTTTAGATTAAGTCTTGAAAGTTGCTTTTGAAAATTGTAAATTTTCTTGTAGCTTTGTTGTATAGAAATCTTTCATCTCCAGATTTTAACCCATCTAGGATGATATTTTTGATTTGGGTATTTGTTTTATTGTATTTTTTCATCATCAAAAAAAACTCTTCAATCTCTATTGTTTTATCCACAGGATTGTTTTGATGTAAATTGTTTTGATTATTTTGATGATTTTCTAAAGTGCTATATTGGATTTTATAAAGATGTTGCATCTCATTATAAGCTTTTTGAAGCAACTCGACCTCACTTTTAAAAACATCAATCAATTTATTGTGATTTTGCTCCAATCTTTTAATCTCATTTTTGTGAGAAAAACCCATCCATTTTATTGCTCTTTTTAGAAGTGTTATTTGTTCATCTTTTACTTTTATTATCTCATTGGAGAGATTTTTATTTCTTATCTCTCTTTCATACGAATCGTTTTCAGCTTTTGTATTGTCATCAAGCTCAACATAAACAAATGTTTTACCATCTTTTATTGTCGATTTTAGTTTATTTGTTTTAATCCGATAATGGACACCTTGGATAGATATTCCAAGTTTTTGTGCCGCTTCATTTGTTGAAAGAAGGGTTAACAAATTTTCCCTTTATTGTTCACTACTATCAATCGTAATAACAGTATGAACATTTCCTCTAGGATTAAAATCAGCCACAACCTTAAGCCATCTCGGAGACAACTTCTCCATCAAAACATCATAAATTTCATTTGCTGCATTTTCATGTGAAATATGTCTATTCATAAAGCTATTAATGTAAAGTTTTAGTGCTTTTAGTTCAATAACCAATTCATTTGGTCTATATTGAAGAATAATTTTTGCAAAATCTGGATAACCACTTCTAGGACAAAGACTTACAAACTCTGGTAATTCAATATTTATTAAATAATTTTTTTCATACTCATTTGGCCAAAAATTTTCAGCTTTATTTATATCAAATTCCTTAATCTCTTTTTCCCCATATTTCATTATATTTCCTTCTATTTTTATGGCTTTGATTATACCAAAGCAATAATAAAATTTATGATATAATCGCGCCTCAAAACAATAAAGGGGGAACCGTGAACATATTAGCAATCATAGTTTTAACCTTAAGTATTGCCATAATTTTAAATTTATTTCTAAAAAAATTTCATATCTCTTCAATTGTTGGTTACATTTTCACAGGAACAATCATAGGTTATTTTATGGGCTTTTCAAAAGTAGCTCAAAATGAATTATCACATACTGCAGAATTTGGGATAGTATTTTTGATGTTTACTATTGGACTAGAATTTTCACTAAGACATCTTAAACAAATGAAAAAAGAGGTTTTTTTATTTGGTGGATTGCAAGTTATCATTGTCTCTTCAATTTTTGGTTTTATCTCTCACCATTTTTTCTCAATAGATGTCAAAACATCAATAATAATAGGTGCTGCACTATCACTATCATCAACTGCGATAGTTTTAAAAATTCTAAACGAAACAGGAGATATCCATAGACCTTACGGAAGGAACAGTGTTGGGATACTAATTTTTCAAGATTTAGCAGTTATCCCAATACTTATCATGATTACAATCTTTACAGATGCAACATCTTCACTTCAAACGCTTATTACAAATACTATTATCTCTGGATTGATGGTATTTTTAATTTTGTATTTTATGGGAAAAGTTGTAATTGAAAAACTATTAGCAACTGTAATTGATAGCAAAAGCGATGAGCTTTTTATAGGAACCATACTTTTGCTTGTACTATCTTCAGCCCTGCTCGCTCATTATTTTGGATTTTCATATTCACTTGGTGCATTTGTTGCGGGGATGCTTATTGCTGAGACAAAATACAAATATCAAATCGAAGCTGACCTAGTCCCATTTAGAGATATTTTGCTCGGGTTATTTTTTATAACCGTTGGTATGCAAGTGAATATTAACTTTATAATTCTAAACTATTTTGATATTGTTCTGTTAACTGCTGGAATATTATTTCTAAAATTGGTACTTATTTTTGGAATTATTTCTATCTTTAGTATTCCTAAAAGGGCGTTTAAAACAGCCCTAACTTTGGCTCAAGTTGGGGAGTTCTCGTTTGCTGTTTTAGCATTAGCCGCATCTAGTTATTTGCTCTCCGATACAATCCATCAAATGTTGCTCTCAAGTGTAATCATTTCTTTAATTTTTACCTCAGTTGCCCTAAAGTATGTAAGAGAGTTTAGTAATCTATTCTTTAGAAACAAAAGTGAAATACTTGACGAGCCCATGGTAAGTGCAGAGATAAAAAATCATATAATCGTTTGTGGGTACTCAAGATTGGGACAGAAAATAGTTAAAAAACTAAAAGAAAGCAATTTCACATACGCTGCAATTGAACACGATAGAAACCATGTAAAAAAAGGTCATAACAATGGCGACATAGTATTTTTTGGAAATGCAGCTTCTAAAACTATGTTAAATTCATTAAATGTAAAAAATGCAATAGCTGTCATAATTGCGATAGACAATGATGATAAAGTAAGACTTATAACTGAAGCAATAAAAGCAATTGATGAAAAAATTGAAGTGATAATTAGAGTTTCACACCAATCCCAAGTTGATGAGTTAAGTGACCTTAATGTTAAAAATTTTGTTAATGAAAATGAAATTGTTGCGACAGAATTAATTAAAAAAGCAACTGCCTGTACAATAAAAATTAGTTAAAGGCAAAAAACTACAAAAGGAGGAGTTGATGTCATTTTATCAAAACCTTTTACATACAATTGAGCCAAAACTTTTTTTGTATCTAAAAAAATATGGGTACACAAAAGATACCTTTAAAAGTGATTTTATCTCAAGTATCTCCGTTGCAATTGTTGCTCTTCCCCTTTCATTAGCAATAGCAATAGCCTCAAACCTACCCCCTGAAAGGGGAATTTTTACAGCAATAGTTGCTGGATTTTTAATCTCATTTTTAGGTGGGAGCAAACATCAAATCGGTGGACCAACGGCAGCATTTATTGTAACAGTAGCACTTGTTGCGATGAAACACGGCTATGATGGATTAGTTTTAGCAACCCTTATGGCTGGTGGAATGTTAATTATTTTTTCATTTTTAAAAGCTGGAGAATTGATAAAATTTATCCCTTATCCAGTAATTACAGGGTTTACATCAGGTATTGCACTCTTGATAGTTTTTTCACAATTAAAAGATTTCTTTGGTCTTCCAATTGTCGATCTACCTCCAGATTTTATCGATAAGTTTTCCCTTTATCTTACAAATATAGATCAATTTAATGCCTTTGCGCTAATTTTGTCTCTATTTAGTCTTTTTGTACTTATATTTCTAAAGATATATTTTAAAAAAATACCTGCTTTTATATTGGTCATAGTGTTAGCAACCCTTTTAGTTTACCTACTTCATATCCCAGTTGATACGATTGAGAGTCGTTTTGGTGCTATGCCATCTTCCCTTCCTTTTCCGACTTTACCAGAGTTTTCGTTTGATAAAATGAGAGCAGTTTTCCCTGATGCCATCACAATAGCTGTCTTAGCTGGTATAGAATCACTACTTTCAGCAGTAATTGCAGACAGTATGACAAGAAGTAAACACAAATCAAATACAGAACTTTTTGCTCAAGGTGTAGCAAATATTGGCTCATCTATTTTTGGTGGACTTCCTGCAACAGGAGCAATTGCGAGGACTGCAACAAATATCAAAAGTGGTGCCGTTTCACCAATTTCTGGAATGCTTCATGCTGTTTGGTTACTTTTGTTTATACTACTACTATCCCCACTTATAGGAAAAGTTCCACTTGCCACATTAAGTGCTATATTAATTTTAGTTGCGTGGAATATGGCAGAGATAAAACACTTCAAAGAGATATTGAAAACACCAAAAGGTGATATTGCAGTATTACTTGTTACATTTCTCCTTACTGTACTTGTTGATCTAAATTTTGCAATTCAAGTTGGAATATCACTAGCTTCAATACTCTTCATAAACTCTATGATGAAATCTGTAAAAATCAAATCCCACAATGATAATGAAGAAAATGATGACCCAGATTCTATAACTAAAAAAATAGTCCCTTTAGATGTGGAAGTTTATGAGGTACAAGGACCGTTATTTTTTGGAATTGTTGAAAATTTTATCGATACTTTTTTAAACAGCAACAAAAGTACAAAAGTTTTCATTTTAAGGCTTCGTTATGTCCCTATGATTGATGCCGCTGGACTTCACGCTATTGAGATAGTTTACGATGCACTGCGAGAGAAAAACTCCCATCTGGTATTATCTGGGGTAAATAAAAAACTTGATAGATATTTAAAAAGTACACATTTAGACTTAAAAATTGGGAAAGAAAATATTGTTGATCATATCGACAAAGCTTTAATTAGGGCGAGTGAGCTAAAAAATTCATAAACAATTTGATATAATCAAACCAATTTGTATTTTAGACAACATCTAAATAAAAGGAAAAATTTGAATAAAAATAACATTTTGCTAATTGGATTTATGGGAGTTGGTAAAGGGACAGTTGCTAGGGAACTTGTAAAAAATAGCAATTATTTTTCAATCGATACTGATGATTTAATAGAAAGCATAGAGAATAAAAAAATTAAAAAAATATTCGCACAAGATGGGGAAGCTTACTTTAGAGCTTTGGAGAAAAAATGTGCCTTGTGGTGTGAAGAGAATATAGCTAACACTATAATCTCTACGGGTGGCGGTTTTTATAGACAAGAAAACCTAAAAAAAATAGGAAAAGTTATCTATCTTGAATCATCATTTGAAAAGATAATAGAAGCTTTAAAAAATGCACCAGACAGCAAAAAGAAATTTAAAAAAAGACCACTTCTAAAAGATTTAGATGAAGCAAAAAAAATCTATAAACTAAGGATAGATGAGTACAAAAGAGTTGCAGATATTGTAGTAAATGTCGAGGACTGGGATATTAAAAGAATAGTTAATGAAATACTAAATCAAATTAATTAAAAAGAGAAACAATGAAAATAATAAACACAAAAAACAAAAACTTCAACGATGAGTTCGCAGAAATTTTAGGAAGAGGAAAAGTCGATATAAAAGGTGTTTCATCAATTGTTCAAGCAATAATTGATGAAGTTATCAAAGATGGTGATGAGGCAATTTGTAACCACATAGAGAAATTTGATAAGTGGCTACCAAAAAACAAAGAAGAACTTTTTATAGATACCAAAGAGATGAAAAGAGCCTATGATGAACTTGAGCCAAAGCTAAAAGAATCTTTACATTTAGCGTACGAGCGAATTGAAAAATATCATCAAAAACAACTTCCAAAATCATGGCTTGATTTTGAAGAAAATGGGACAATTTTAGGGCAAAAAGTTACCCCTGTTGATAGAGCTGGACTTTATATCCCTGGAGGAAAAGCGGCATATCCAAGTAGCTTACTAATGAATGCTATCCCAGCACTTGTAGCTGGAGTTAAAGAGATTGTTGTTTGTACTCCAACACCAAACAATGAACCAAACGAGCTTCTATTAGCTGCTTGTCATCTTTGTAAGGTTACAACAGTTATCAAAGTTGGTGGAGCGAGTGCAATTGCTATGATGGCTTATGGAACTGAGAGTCTTAAAAAAGTTGATGTTATAACTGGTCCTGGAAATATTTTTGTGGCAACTGCAAAAAAACTTGTTTTTGGCGAAGTTAACATTGATATGATTGCAGGTCCTAGCGAGATTGGTATCTTGGCTGATGAAAGTGCAAATCCAAAATATTTAGCAATTGATTTACTAAGTCAAGCTGAACACGATGAGATGGCGAGCTCTATTATGATTACAACTGATGAAGCCTTAGCCAAAACAACAAGTGCTGAAGTTGAAAGATATTTGGGGATACTTTCAAGAAATGAGATTGCAAGAAAATCAATTAGTGAACGAGGCTGTATTATAGTTGCATCATCTATGGATGAAGCGATTGAGCTTATGAATGAGATTGCACCAGAACATTTAGAGGTTATGACAAAAAATCCATTTGAACTTCTACCAAAAATAAAACACGCTGGGGCAATATTTTTAGGGGAAAATACCCCTGAACCTATTGGGGACTATATAGCTGGTCCAAACCATACACTTCCAACTGGTGGGACTGCAAAGTTTTATAGTCCGTTGAATGTCGAAAATTTTATGAAAAAGAGCTCAATCATTAGCTTTAGCAAACTTGCAATTACTGAGCTTGGAAATGAATGTGCCTTATTGGCCGATACTGAAGGATTAACGGCACATGCTGAGTCTGTGAGGGTGAGATTAAGATAATTTTAAAAGTTATCTAAAAGTTGGAGTTGTTACACTTCACAAAAAATAAAAAAGGATTATGATGACAAATTATGAAGCACTATTTGAAGATGAAGATGATATTTTTGGAGGAACGCCAAAATCAAAATTTTGGGACATTGCAAATCAAGCAAGTGATGATTTAGTTAAAGATCAATTTGATAAAATTTTTGAAAAATTTGCAGTAATGGAGATCATGCTTAGAAATCACTATCAAGATGAAGAGATACAAAAGATGATAAAAAGTTATCCTTTAGCAAATGAAGAGGAAATTGAACATCATAAAAAATCACTTTATATCGAATTTACTGGAGATATTGTTTGTAGGCTCGATAGTTAATGAATTTTGTATGGCAAAATATTTTAGCCGTAGGAATTGGTGGATTTAGTGGAGCCGTGCTTAGATTTTACATCAATGTGGTAGTTGGAAAAAACTTCCCATTTGATATACCACTAGCAACATTAAGTGTTAATGTTATTGGCGGTTTTCTTATTGGAATTTTAACTGCTGTTTTTTTCCACTTCACCCCTGTTGAGTGGTTAAGATTATTTTTAATAACTGGCTTCTTAGGTGGACTTACAACATACTCAGCATTTGCAATTGAGACATATTTTTTACTAAATTCATCTCCTTGGTTGGGTATTAGCAATATCGCTCTAAATCTATTTGGTAGTATTTTGGCGGTATTTTTTGGTTACAAATTGGTGTTGTATCTTTTAAGATAATTAAGATACAATCGAAACTTAAATTTTAAAATATTAGGAGAAAATTATGATGCCAAGCGGAATGGAATTATTTGTAATAATCGCTGTTATTGTGTTACTTTTTGGAGGCAAAAAAATACCAGAACTTGCAAAAGGATTAGGACAAGGGATTAAAAACTTTAAAACAGCAGTTAAAGATGATGAAACAACTGTTGCTTCTGCAACACCAACAACAAGTGAGAAAATTGAAGCTGATAAACCTCAAGTTGCAACTGAAGTTAAAACAAATACAACTGAAACAAAAACTGTATAAAACGGATAAGACAACCATTTTATGCACTTAGAAATTAAAAGACTCATAGAAAAAACAATAGGGCGGGAGATAGTTTTAGAAAAACCTAAAGATATAACTTTAGGGCACTTTGCAACTCCTGCTGCATTCTCTTTGGCAAAAGAGGAGAAAAAGAATCCAATGGTAATAGCTGAGGAATTGGCTTTAAAATTTCAAGAATTTGATATTTTTGAAAGCGTAACTGCTATTAAAGGATTTTTGAACTTCAAATTATCAAATAAATATCTACTTGAAAGTATCGATAAATCACTTTTGCTTGATCTTGATTTTGCAAAAGGTGAACAAAAAAATCAAAAAATACTCCTTGAATTTGTTAGCGCAAATCCAACAGGTCCACTTCATATTGGACATGCACGAGGTGCAGTTTTTGGTGATGCATTACTGAAAGTTGGAAGATATTTGGGTTATGATATAACTGCTGAATACTACATAAATGACGCAGGAAGTCAAATGGAGATGCTTGCAACATCTCTAAATCTAGCAGCTAGAGAACATATCCTAAAAGAAACAGTTGAATATCCTGAACAATTTTATAGAGGAGATTATCTTTTTGATATTGCCTCTAAATGTGTAGAACTTTATGGGAAAGATATATTTGATGATGAAAATAAACGACAAGAATTGGCTCTTTTTGCAAAAGATGAGGTTATTAAACTTATAATCTCAGATTTAGCAGATTTAGGTGTTGTATTTGATAATTTTGTAAGTGAAAAATCACTCTATAAAGACTGGGATGAAACAAAAAAAACTTTAGAAAATAATCATTCGCTTTATGACAAAGATGACAAAACATATTTAAAATCAACAGTTTATGGTGACGATAGTGATAGAGTTGTAGTAAGAGACAATGGAATTCCTACTTATTTGGCTGGGGATATAATCTACCATAAAAATAAATTTGAGAGAAACTTTGACAAATATATCAATATCTGGGGTGCTGACCACCACGGATATATCACAAGAGTTAAAGCTGCTGTTTCATTTTTGGGCTTTGAATCATCAAATTTAGAGATTTTATTGTCACAAATGGTTGCACTTTTAAAAGGTGGTGAACCATATAAAATGTCTAAAAGAGCAGGTAATGTAATACTTATGAGTGAGATCACTGATGAGATTGGCGCTGATGCTTTAAGGTTTATTTTCCTTACAAAAAAAAGTGATACACACCTTGAATTTGACATCGATGTGCTAAAAAATCAAGATAGCTCAAACCCTGTATTTTATATAAACTATGCACATGCAAGGATAAATCAACTATTTAAAAAAGCTGATTTATCCCCTTGTGATGTCAAGGATGAATCTATTAGTGAAATAAATCAGGATGCAAAAGATTTAGTTTTTCAAGCACTTTTGCTTCCAAGCATCCTTGATGAGGGGTTTGAAAGAAGAGATATGCAAAAAATTACAGACTACCTCCACTTGCTTAGTTCACTCGTGCATAAATTCTACAATGAACATAGAATTATAGGTGAGAAAAATGAAAAGCAATACCTAAAAGCACTATCATTTGTGGCTCTTAGTATTAGAGTTGGACTCAAAGTTTTAGGAATAACTGCAAAAGATGTGATGTAGGGAAGCTTAGCTTCCCACTCTATTGATTAGCTTAGTCCTTTAAGAGCTTTTTTCATAAGCTCAATATGATAATTTTCTTGATAGTTTATAAACTCAAAAAAACGACTTAGCTCATCATCTTTAACTAGCATCGAGAGCTTTCTGCACTCCTCTTTTGCAATTTTCTCCTCTTCAATCCCATCAAGTAAAAATTGCTTAATATCAAATCTTTTATATAACTCCTTAATAACAACCCGAGGAATTGCAAGTATCCCCATCAATGACAACATATTTCCAAATGATTTAAGATGAAATTGCGACTCATCTATCAAATCTTGATACACATTGTATTGTGTAATATTGTTTGTGTACTGCTGCATATAAGAGTAGATAAGGATAAGTTCGTACTCTTTATAAGTTTCCTCAAAAAGAAAAATAGTAAGCGCATCGATCGATTCTTTAGATAGTTCTTTGTTGTTGTAGATTCTTTTTTTATTAAATGCAGTAATTCTTGTATTTTCACAATCGGTTAAATACTGATTTAGTTTAATAATAAAATAATACTCATCACTTATCATTCTGGCAAATAATTTATCTTCAAGATTATAGTTTTTCATAACAAGCTGTATCTCGTTTATTAGATATGAAAAATACTCAAATGAAGTAGTTTTCTCTATCTCAATAGCATATCTATCATAGTTATACTCATCATTTAAATCAACTATTTTATTGCTTAACCATTTTAAATGACGCCATTCAATCAAAGAAAACTCATATAATTCATTTTTTAATCTATCATCTTCAATTGCAAAAGAGGTAAAAAGTATCTTTAACCATAGTTCATGCTTTATTTGATATATTTCATTTAGTTTCATCATCTATCTCCATACGTAAACCCTCACAAGAGTCATTTAAATCAAGCGAACACAAATCTTCAACACCACCATCGTCTTTACTTAATTTGTGCAACAATGATGCTTCAAATGCTTTTAAAATCATCATAGAACAAGCTTTTTGCTTTGGTGGTGCATCTTGTAATTTTGCTTCCAATCTTTTAGCTGCATCTTTTGCATAAGCCAAACTCATCCCTTTTATCATCTCACTAAATAAAGAACCTGCGATAACAGTATCTTGACAAGCATTACAACCGAATTTTATATCTTCAATAATATTTTCATTATCAAGCAATAGATAAATAAGTGCAAATTCGCCAGTTTTTCTATCTATCCCCATTCCAACACAAGTTGGATTATCCATCTGTCCATAATTTTTAGGAGACATCATATGCTCTAAAATTTCACTGGTAACCTCTTGAACCTGACTCTCATTTAATGTAGTATTTTCCATTGATACCCCTTTTTAATACTGAATGATTTTATCTATTCTATCAAAAAAGATATGATTTGTTTTAAAATTTAATAAATTAAAAAAGCCCAAAAGAAAAATCTTTCGGGCTTTTAATTTAAGAATCTAAATATTAGTTGTTTTTTGAATTCTTTGCAGCTCTTTTTCTAGCACTTGGATCAAGTTCTCTTTTTCTAATTCTAATAGAAATAGGAGTAACTTCAACAAGTTCATCATCCTCAATCCACTCTAATGCAAGTTCTAGTGACATATCTCTTGGTGGAACAAGCTTAATTGCTTCATCTGCTCCACTACTTCTAACATTTGATTGTGCTTTACCTTTGATAACATTTACATCAAGATCATTTTCTCTAGCATGCTCACCGATAACCATACCATCATATACTTTATCTTGTGGTTTTACAAACATTCCACCTCTATCTTGAAGATTAAAGATTGAATAAGCAGTAGCAACACCATTTTCCATAGAAACCAATGCACCATTTTTTCTACTAACAACTGTTCCAGAATATGGTCTAAATTCTAAGAATGAGTGATTCATAACACCTTCACCTTTAGTGTCTGTTAAGAATTCATTTCTATATCCGATAAGCCCACGAGCTGGTATTTCAAACTCAACTCTAGTTTGGTCATTACCCATAGGTATCATGTTTACCATTACAGCTTTTCTTTTACCTAATGTTTCAATAACACCGCCAGAATATTCAGTTGGAATATCACAAACAAGATGCTCAAATGGCTCCATTTTTACGCCATTTTCAATTCTTGTAATAACTTGTGGTCTTGAAATTGAAAACTCATAACCTTCTCTTCTCATATTTTCAGCCAAAATAGTAATTTGAAGCTCACCTCTTCCGTTTACCTCATAGCTTCCTTCCTCTTTTTGCTCATAACTCATAGCAATATTTGTATTCATCTCAGCCGCGAGTCTCTCTTGAAGTTTGTTTGAAGTTACAAATTTACCTTCAGTTCCAGCAAGTGGAGAGTTATTAACAGCAAATGTTACAGATAAAGTTGGCTCTTCAATGTGCATAGGGTCAAGTGGCATAGGATTTGCTGGATCACACAAACTATCTCCAACATCAATAGTTTCAAAACCAGCAACAGCTACGATATCACCGTGTCCTGCAGTTTTAATGTCCATTCTCTCTAACCCTTTAAATCCGATAAGTTTGCTTACTCTACCTTTAATTTTTTCGCCATCAGCTTTACATAAAACAACAGTTTCACCCATAGAGATAGTTCCGTTGAATATCCTAGCGATTCCAATTTTTCCTATAAAGTTATCATAATCAAGTGTAAATACTTGAAGTTGAAGGCCATTGTCATCACTTCCTGTTGGAACTGGAACTTCAGTTAATATTTTTTTGAATAATGGAGTTAAATCTTTGCTCTCGTCCTCAAGATTATCTTTAGCATAACCATCTCTAGCTGCTGCATATACAACTGGGAAATCTAGTTGCTCTTCAGTAGCGCCCATTTGAGCAAAAAGGTCAAATACTTCATCTACAACTCTATCTGGTTCTGCTGCTGGTTTGTCGATTTTATTTACAACAACAATTGGACGATGCCCAAGCTCTAGTGCTTTTTTAACAACAAATTTTGTTTGAGGCATAACACCCTCTTGAGCATCAACAAGTAATAAAACAGAATCAACCATTTTTAAAACCCTCTCAACTTCTCCGCCAAAATCGGCGTGTCCTGGAGTATCAATAATGTTAATTCTTACACCTTCATAGTCAATTGCTGTATTTTTAGAAAGAATTGTAATCCCTCTCTCTTTTTCGATAGCATTGCTATCCATCATTCTTTCACCTGCTTCAGTTCTCTCATCGAAAGTTCCCGATTGTTTTAAAAGCTCATCTACAAGTGTAGTTTTACCGTGGTCAACGTGTGCAATAACTGCTATATTTCTAATGTCTCTCATGTTTTTTCTCTTATATTTGGATTTTAGCCTTGACTAATTTTCGCGGATTTTAGCCAAAAAAAGCTTTATTTGTTTTTAAGCTTATTTATTTTTGATTCATAAACTAAAAAAGGTGGCTGGAGAATATCCAACCACCTTTAAAAAAATCTATATTAAAATTAATATTATAACTTTTCGCTATTTTTTGCTAAGTACTCAGCAACACCTTCAGTAGATGCTTTCATACCCTCATCACCTTTTGCCCAACCAGCAGGACAAACTTCACCGTGCTCTTCGTGGAAAATTAATGCATCAACCATTCTAATCATCTCATCAATGTTTCTTCCAAGTGGTAAATCATTGATTACAGCATGTCTAACAACACCTTTTCCATCAATTAAAAAACTTCCTCTAAGAGCTACTGATTCACCAAATAAAACATCATAATCTCTTGAAATTTGTTTATTTAAATCTGCAACAAGTGGGTATTTAACTCTTCCGATTCCACCGTTATTGATTGGGGTTTCTCTCCATGCAAAATGTGAAAATTGACTATCAACTGAAACACCAATTACATTAATTCCTCTTGAAGTAAAATCTTCAATTCTATGAGAAAATGCAATAATTTCTGATGGGCAAACAAATGTAAAATCTAGTGGGTAGAAAAATAATACCGCACCATTTGTCCCTAAGTTTGACATTAAGTTGAAATTATCAACTATTGAACCGTCTGCAAGAACAGCTGTTGCTGTGAAATCTGGAGCTTGTTTTGTAACTAACATTTTTATTCCTTTTTTATTTAAATTGTGCAAAATTTTACCTTTTAAAGTTTATATTAAAATTTCCTAAATAATAAATTTTTTCCTTTAAGTTAGGTTTTATTAACCAGCTGTTATATCTTGATTTCTTTTTTTAAAGAACTCTTTGTCGACTTTACAAAGTGGGCAAGCAGTTGGTGGTTTTTTGCCTCTATGAACATGTCCACATACTTCACAAATCCACTCCTCATCATTTTCTGAAGCAAAAAAACCTTCCGCTTCAAGCGCATCTAAAAGCTCTCTGTATTCTTTTTCATGCTCCACTTCAACTTTTCCGATTGCTTTAAACATCCTTGCAATCTCTTTTAAATCTTCCTCTTTAGCTATCTCTTCAAACTCAGGATACATTATCTCGTGTTCGTATTTTTCACCTTCAGCTGCATAAACTAAATTTTTTGCCGTACTGTCAAATTCAAAATCATGCACAAGTTTATTGTAAGCCTTATACTCAGCCATTGCATGATATTTTTCATTATCTGCTGCTTCTTGTAAAAATCGTGCAATTTTATGATAACCCTCTTCAAAAGCAATATCTGCAAAAAATTCATATTTATTTCTCGCTTGAGATTCACCTGCAAATGCTTTCATTAAATTAACTGCAGTTAAATTTGTAGTTACACACTCCATATGTTCTCCACAACAAACTAATTTTCCACCACCTACATTTTGTACTTCAACAACATTACCACATTTATTACACTTATACGACTCATATTTTTTCATTTTTTCCCTTTTTATCTTATGTTTTTTTTAATTTCTTCTATAAATTCTGTAATATCATCACACAACGACTGTAAATCCTCTTCATGCTCAACTTCATCTGCTAGTATAGAACTAACTAAATCATAAGTAACTATATCTTTATTTCTAGTAATCTCAACAATTCCACTATAAGTTTTTATTGCGCACTGCTCACCTTTAATTGCATCATTTAAAATAGCTACCACATCAAAATCTTTTGGTGCATCATAACCGCAATTTGTGTATTTCATCCAATCATTTGGATGCAATATTGGCGTTCCGCCCAATTGTATTATTCTATCAGCAATCATTGTAGCGTGTCTTAGCTCATCAGCTGCGTGTTGATTAAGCTCGGTTATCGCTGCATCTTTCATAAGACCCTTTATAACTTTACTCTCTATAAAATATTGATAGTACGCTAGCCATTCATCAGCATAAGCCCTATTTAATAAAGTTATAACTTCCTCAACTTCAATACCTTTTATAATTGAATTTCCAACCCTTGCCATATTAAACTCATTAAATATCTAAAGGATAATTTTTATCCATTAATGATTATAAGACTATTAATCTTATTCAAATATAAATTCATTTTCTTAAGTAGGAATTATTATTCTTTGAAAAGAGGAGAAAAAATAATTTTATGTATAATTCCAAAATGAATACATACATGGAAACACTAAGACAATACAATTTAAAAGCCACACCTCAAAGGTTAGCCATTATAGACATTGTTAATAAGCATGGTCATATAAATATTGATACACTATATGAAGAGATAAAAAAACAATTCAATTCAATATCTCTAGCTACGATATATAAAAATATTAATACTATGACTGAAAACCAGCTTTTACTTGAGGTTAAATTGCCAAATTCAAAATCTGTATATGAAGTAACAAAAAGTAGGCATGCTCACTTAAGGTGTGAGCTTTGTGGTGATGTTCAAGACTTAACGATAGATTCAAATAGTTTATTTGTTGACATTTCAAACAAATACGATTTTAAAATAAACAACACAGATGTAATACTTTCTGGAATTTGTAAAGATTGTCAATAATCAGTTATTGTCGTGAATTAGAAAGAAATCACCGACCACAGAGTTATCAAGGTAACCACTCTTTGATAGTTCCAAAAGGATTTTTTTTATCTCTTCATATCTATAAGCGCCCCTATATCCTCTTTTTTCATTTAATGCACAAAATATTACACTTACGGATAAAATTCTATTTTTTAAACCCAACTCACTTCCTTCGAGTCTATCTGGATAGCCAGAGCCATCAACTCTCTCAAAAACACTAGATGCTAATTTTGCAATATCATCAAAACCAAATACCATTGAAAGTATTTGTTTTGTTTTATATGGGATAGATTTTAAAACTTCATACTCAAAGATATTTAGTGGCTCTGTTTTATCTAAAATATTTTGGTTAACCATCAAGATGCCAAGATTATAAAGATAACCGCAAACAATCATCCTTGAGGTATCTTTTTCATCAAAATTGTACAACTTACAACTTTTATCTAAAAGTTCTCCAATATCAACCGCATTCTCCCTTTTTGTATATTTATAGATTATCGATGAGATATCTTTTGCAATACAAATCAAATCTTCATAGGAGATCTCAATTGTTTCATCACTTAAAAAATCAAGAATTAAAAAAGGTAGTCGATAATCATTAAGCAAATCAAACCAAAAGCTTTCTTTTTCCATAATAAACAACAAGTTTTCTTTGATAATTTCATCAATCAAGAGCTTCTCAACCATTTCAATAAGCTCATATTTATTTATCACAAAAAAGTTTTCAAGATCCAAATTATTTTCTATAAAATTTGAAACCTCAAGTATAGATTTAAACTTCTCTTCTTCAAAAATCAATCTATTACAAAAAGGGAAAGATGAGATATTTTTTATTGTCCCTTGATGCTTATCTAGTAAAATAAAAGATAAAACATCACTCATTTGTGAAGGTGTAAAATCATTATAAAAAGCGATATTCAAAGCAACAAAAGCAACTCTTTTTGATGAATATGATGTATTGTAAATATTTTTTGGGATCACATTATCTAAAGGGTGACTAAGCGCCAAAAGAAAATTATTTAAATTAAATTTTAGATGTGTCAATTTATTCATTTATTTAAAAGCTCCAAGTATGCATTTTTTGAAACTATCATATAGTTTCGTTTAAGTGTGGTTTTGAAGTTATTTGCCATCTCTTTTAATCTATTTTGATGAAAAATAGCAACCTCTTTATCTTCCCAAACAATCATAATAAAAATAATTTGTTTGTTATCATAAGCTATAAAATCAATTATATTTCCATTATTATCCCACCATGAACCCATTTTAATTGGAGTAAATTTTAAATAAACTTCTGGATTTTTAAAAATCAAATCTTTTATAAATGAGCAATAAACTGGTGTTAATATATTGTTAACAACAGTTTCGTCGAGTTCTTTTAATACTGGCTGATGCTTTTTTAATTCAAGATTTCCAATATTTGGATAAATATAACAAAACCAAAATTTTAAAAAATGATCATTTATGTGATATCGTCCATATTTTGAAAATATCTGCTCTTTAGAAAGCGGTAGTTCTTTTCTAATTATCATCAAATTTAAAAGCTTCTCCATGTATCTTGAAAGATATGTTGATTTTAGTTTTAGCTTGTTTGCAATGTCTCCAAGCTTATTGCTACCTGTTGCTATGGCATAAAGAATTGATGAAAATGTACCTATGTCATTAAGGTCTTTTTTAAGATACGCCAAACCATAGTCAAAAAAAGGACCTGATGGATTTAATGCCAACTGATAAATATTTTTTATAAAATCTATTTTCGTATTGTATGAAGATAAAATATAACTTGATGCCCCAAAGATTGAGTAGATATACATCTTATCGGTATCACCTAGCATTGTTCTATTTTTTATATATTCGAAAGAGAAATCTTCCATATAAAAAATATTTGCCAATTTATCAATCTTTTTATTATTTACTTCTTCAAAAATAACAGACGATGCGACTATCAAACAAATTGATTTTTTTGAATAACTTTTATCCCAAAATTTTAACAATTTACTCAAACAATCTTTATCAATTTTTTGTAATTCTTGAAAGTTATCAAAAATTATAATCAACTTTTCATCAATATTTTGTTCGTCAAGCAGTGTCAAAATCTTTTCAAATTTATCATAATAAGTGCTTGAATTTTGAATTTTGAATTTTTTATTTATAACACCTACAAAAGATGGGAAAATTATTGTTTCTATTGAACTTACAGATGAAAAATATATATAATTTTTCTTAACAATAAAGTCGCGTAAAAAAGTTGTTTTGCCACTTTGTGATCTTCCAAAGATAAAATTAATTGTTGAATTTGGTGAATGATATGCTGAATTTAGCATTTTTAAGTCGTTTTGATTGATTGGTACCATAAAAAATTATACCTAATTAATTATTTAAAATGTGATACAATAATTTCGATTTTACAGCAAACATAAAGAATAATCTTATTTTAAAAGATTACAGTTTGTTGCATTTAACAACAAAACTAAGGGGATATTTTGAAAAAAGTAACTATTGCATTTTTGATTTTGACTAGCTGTTTATTTGGAACAGATTTTGGAACACTCGCCACTGCTTCGCCAACTGGAAAATATTTTAAATTAGGACAAGATATAAGTAGTATCTTAAAAAACTACAACATCTCGCTAAAACCTATAAATACCGGGGGAAGCTATGAAAATATGGACATTCTAAATGGTAGTTTTGTTGAAAATCAAAATACATTTTTCGCAATTGTTCAAAAAGACGTAATCTCTTACTATAACTACCTTCAGTATTCAAATAAAAATGTAGGAATTTTAGACAAAATTCCAGCTATTTTATCTTTAGGCATTGAGCAAATTCATCTTATTACTTTAGATAATACAAATTATGATTATGACAAAAGAAAAACATTTAAGGTTTGGTGTGGAGATGAAAACGGTGGGGCATGTGTAACTGCTAAATATATAGAAAAAGCGTATGATTTTAATTTTGTATATGTAAATGCAAAACAAGAGAATCGTTTTGAAAGACTCAAAGATGGAACAGTCGATATTGTTATCTCTGTTATTGAATCGCCAGCAGCTGATTTTGCTGACATTAAAGGATTTAAACTTATAGATTTACCTACAAATTTTATTATGGAAGATATGTATACCCATAGTGTAATTACAAAAAAAGACTATCCTTGGATTAGTGAAGATATACACGCTTTTGCAGTGCCGAGAGTTTTGGTCACAAATTTATCTGATGAAAAGTACAATCCAATAATTTCAAACTTAACAAAAATACTTATTCTAAATCAACCATATATGGCAAAAACATTTGGTAATTATTGGGAAAAAATAGATTTTAGCTACACAAGTTTTAAAAAAATTTCACCACCTGCAAAAGAGGTAATTTCACAAAGCATAGCAAAATAATTAAAAGGCATATTGCCTTTTAAAAACGATAGTTTAATCCAAAAGATAGATATTCTTGGACAAAGTCAATATCTTTTTGATATATCACTTTAGATGCTATGTCGGTTGCTGGGTACTTAATTCCACTGTGATAATTTGAGAGATCGGTTTTTTTGTAGTAACTAGTTACAAATATAGAAAAATCTCTCCAATATGCTTCTGCGGTTAGTTTATAACCATATCCGAATCCCTTGAATTTACCATTAACGGGAGTTAGTTTGCTTTCTGTGCCGTCACTCTGTTTTGTAAATATTGAAATAACTGTGCCATTTGTATCATCAATGTATGTAGCACTTCCATTCTTATAACTATGTTGCTCATAAGATGCTATTGCCAAACCATAAAATCTAAACCATGAAGAGAAATTTTGAGAAACTGCCACACCATAAAAATAATTTTCACCATTAAGTGCATTTTCCTTTACGTGATTGTATAGATTTTCACTAGATAGAATTACTTTTTCTCTGTCAAGCTTTCTATAAACTAGTTGTGTCTTATTGACATCTTTTTCTGGACTAAAAGTCTCTATTTTAGTTGAAAGAGTATCTGATTTCTCGATTGTCAAAATATCATAAATTGTATATTTTTTAATATCTTGATTATAAACTCTGTCTCCATAATTCATATTTATTTTGCCGACCTCATAGCCAACAAATTTTGTTTTTGAAGAACCAATGTATAGCTCTTTCTCTTCAAATTTATCTGGTGAACTAATATTGTTGATAGAGTAGTTTAACCCTATAATATCATTAAAATTACCACTAATTTTGGCTTGAGTAAAATTGTACTGTTTCTCTAATTTTTCTGTATTTGTTGCATTAATATCCTTGAATAAATACTCATCAAAATGGTAATTTGATCTGCTTTCAAGTGTTATGTCCAAATAGTCCCCATACAAAAATGTAGATAAAAATATACCTACGCTAAGTAATATCTTTTTCATTTAAAGTCCTTTTGTTCTCGATTTTTAGTTTTGTGTTGATATGATAATATCAAATTAATCCCAAAAGGTGGCAATTTTGTTAAAGATTTTACTTCTTATATTTTTATACTTATTTTCATTTGCCAAAGAGGGAGTGCAAACCTATGGTGAAGAGAAAAATGGTGAATTACAGATATATATGATAAATAATAATCCATACGATATCACCTTTAAATACCTTGCAACATACGATAAACTTGTACCTGTTCAGTCTCTCCCAATTACTGATAGCATCAAAAGTAAAGGTACAAAACTGATTGCCAAATATATGATTTTTGATGAGCAATACATGCTAACAAATAATTACTCTTGGGTACTTGGTAATAAATACGCGATTCATGATGATAAGTATCTGTATAAACTTCCATACAAAGATGGTGCTACTTATCAAGTAACACAAGGCTTTAATGGTTCTTTTAGTCACAATGGAGACTCACAATATGCGGTAGATTTTGGTATGGAAGAGGGTGCGGAAATTCACGCCAGTAGAGGCGGTGTTGTGGTTGATATTAAAAATAATGGTTTTAGAAATGGTGCAAATAAAATATTTGCTACTGATGCCAATCATATAACAATTAAGCATGATGATGGAACATACGGAAAATATGTACATCTTAAGTTTGGTGGGGTGATGGTAAAAGTTGGAGATGCTGTTAAGCGTGGAGATTTTTTAGGTTACAGTGGAAATACTGGTTGGACAAATGGACCACATTTACATTTTGTTGTTTTTACGGGGAAAGATCACGCCAGTAGAAAATCGATACCTATTAAATTTATTTCAAGTGATGGAATTGTAGATGAACCAATTCGTGGAGTAAAATACACATCTGTTGAATAATTATCCTAGACTAGCTTGACAAATTTCATAATCTCTCCCCAATCTTTGGAAAAATTTTTTCTAACATAACTAATTTTGTGTGGAATATGACAATTGGTGCAATCTTGGTGAACAAAGCCATCATCTGTTTTAAATTCTCCACCAAATCTGCTATTTATAGCACAACTACTTTTAATTGCACTAAGTCTAAAAAGTGGGCAAGCACAAAGGTAACAATTTAGTTTTTCAACATCATGGCACTTTTTATTTTCTTTATACAGTGGGCAAAAATCTATTTCATTTTTTACCATATTATTAAAATCAAAATATTCAATAATTTCATTGTCACTTAAAAAATGAAGTTTTTCGATTATTTTTTTATGTTTTAGTTGATGCTGATCAATCCAATATTCGTATGTCATAAGAGACTATACTAAAATATTTTTAATAAGCACTAAATGAGTAATAGTATAAAATCCAAAATATTTATAAAACAAGGTTTCAAATGATAAAAAAATGTTTATTTCCAGCTGCAGGCTATGGCACAAGGTTTTTACCAGCAACAAAAGCTATTCCAAAAGAGATGTTGCCAGTCCTTACAAAACCACTTTTACAATATGGTGTTGAAGAAGCAATAGAAGCTGGTTGTGACACGATGGCTATCGTAACAGGTCGAGGAAAAAGAGCAATCGAAGATCATTTTGATGTAAGTTATGAGCTAGAACATCAAATAAAAGGGACATCAAAAGAGCATTATCTAAATGAGATAAGAAGCGTAATGGATAAGTGTACATTTAGCTATACAAGGCAAATAGAAATGAAAGGACTAGGGCATGCAATACTTACTGGTGAAACCTTAATTGGACATGAAAATAACTTTGCTGTTATCCTTGCAGATGATTTATGTGATAATCAAAAAGGTAAAACCGTACTAAATCAAATGGCTGAAATAAGTAAAAGATACCCAAATTGTTGCATTGTAGCTATCGAGGAGATTCCAAAAGAGGACACAAATAAATATGGAATTGTTGCTGGCAAGCTTATTGAAGAAAATCTATACAAAATTGATACTATGGTTGAAAAGCCTTCTCCAAAAGATGCTCCAACAAACTTAGCCATTATAGGTAGATACATTTTGATTCCAGAAATTTTTGATATTTTAAAAGATACCACTCCAGGAATTGGTGGAGAGATACAAATAACTGATGCATTACTAACATTAGCAAAAAAGGGAAAAGTATTAGCCTACAAATTTAGTGGTATTAGATTTGACTGTGGGAGTGTAGATGGGTTTGTTGAGGCTACAAATTATTTTTACAACAAACAAAAGTAACTAATTCAATGTTGAAATTATGTACCCCGTTGAATTGTGATTTTCAATAATATTGCAAGATATTTTTTTTCTAAGTTTTGCCACCAATTGTCTTACATGCCCATTTTTAAAAGTTTCACCCCAAACATGATTTTCAATCTGCTCATTTGATACAGTATTATTTGCATTTTTAATAAGCATTTCTAAAAGCCTTAACTCTTTAGCCGTCAATCTGATTTCTTGTTCTTTATATATAAAAACTTTTTTTTCTGTATTATAAGCAGAATCTGGACAATGTTTAAACCTAATAATTCCAACTGGCAACTTTAATGTATGTTTGATTTTTGCAATAATTTCTCGTATATCAAAAGGTTTTTTAATATAATCAGCGCAACCAATATCATAAGCTTTAAGTATTGTCTTAATATCCAAATCCGCACTCATAATAAATATATTTGCTTCACTATCAACTTTTTTAATTTGCTTAACTAGTTCTATACCATTTACATGTGGTAAATTTATATCAATCATAAATAAATCGTAAGAATTATTTATATTTTCAAAAGCTACTTTCCCATCACTAAAAGTTGTAACTTGGTAACCGATACTTGAAAAAGTTGTTGCTATTGCTTCATTTAATAATGTGTCATCTTCTACTAAAAATATTTTCATAAAAAATTATATCAATAAAATGTAATTTTCTTGTAGCTTTCTTGTAATATTTTTTTTAAAGTTTATTTTTTTTCCAAAATTCACTATTTTTTAATATATTGTTAATAAATTTACTTGATTCTTTGACAGTGAGTAAGTCCTACTGCTATTGCATCTGTAACATCGAAAGGCTTAATCTCTTGTTTTAAATTTAATAATCTTTTAACCATAAATGAAACTTGCTCTTTTGTAGCTTTTCCATTTCCTGTCACTGCTTGTTTGACTTGCAAAGGTGTATATTCTGAAAAATTTCCGAAATCTTGCAAAAGTTTTAGTGTTATGGCGCCTCTAAATTGTGCTAATTTAATTACTGTTTTTGGATTAAATGCATAAAACATATCTTCCATTGCAACTTCACTAATAACATGATTTTTCATAACCACATCAAGACCTTCTATAAATTCAACTATTTGTTCTTGTAAAATTCTAGATTTCATTTTAATAAGACCAGCTTCAACTAATTTTGGTTTTTTATTTACAACCTCCAAAATACAATATCCACAATTTATAGTGCCAGGATCAATGCTTAATACTTTCATAAAAATCATTATAACAAAAAGAGTGAATAAAATTGCCATTTTAAAACTCTTTTCACCAATTCACAAATAGTTATTCACATATTTCACCAATAATTTAAATTATTTTAAGATATAATAAAAAACATTTTAAAAGAGGATTTAGTAACTTGTTAAAAATAAATATAAATATTATCGAAGAGTTAAAAAAAGAAGTTTCAACTTCAGATTATACAAAATTTATAAAACAACTTATTTTTAAAAAATCTATCTCTAGCGACGAATTACTTATATTTGAAGCACCAAATAGATTTATAGCAACATACATCAAAACAAAATTTACTAACATTATTCAAGATATATACTTCAACCAAACATCAGTAAGACCATCTATTGAGATACTGATTATTGGAGAAAGAAGAAGATCAAAAAAAGATATTATAAGTGAACAATCAGCAACAAATACACCTGAAAATACTATTTTAAATCAATCATATACATTTGAATCATTTGTCGTTGGAAGCTCAAATCAAATGGCTTACAATGCAAGTAAAGCAGTAGCTGGCAATTTAGGGAAACAATACAATCCACTATTTATTTATGGGGGGACAGGATTAGGTAAAACACATTTACTTCAAGCAATAGGAAATCATGCAATCGAAAATAACAAAGTTGTAATTTATGTAACTATTGAACAATTTATGAATGACTTTACTTTTAGTTTAAAAAACAAAAATATGGAGCACTTTAGAAATAAATATAGAAAATGTGACTTACTTTTAATAGATGATATTCAATTTTTAAGCGGAAAAGAGGAAACACAAAAAGAGTTTTTCCATACTTTCAATGAGCTTCATACAGCAAATAAACAAATTATTCTCACTTCAGACAAACTTCCATCACAAATAGCAGGACTTGAAGAAAGACTGAAAAGTAGATTCGAATGGGGTTTAACTACAGATATACAACTTCCTGAACTTGAAACAAAAATAGCTATTGTTGAAAAGAAAAGTGAACTTAATGGAATTCATCTTTCAAAAGAAATTATAAATTACATAGCAACATCACTTGATAGTTCAATCAGAGAAATCGAAGGATTACTAATAAAGATAAATGCTAGTGCAGATTTACTTGGACAAAAAATTGATATGGATTTAGTAAGAAATTTACTTAAAGATCAAGTTAAAGAGAAAAAAAATAATATTAAATTGCCAAATATCATAGAAGTGATTTCAGCAGAACTAAATATAAAACCAAGTGATTTAAAATCATCTAAAAGAACTGCAAATATAGTAAATGCAAGGAGAATTGTAATTTATCTAGCAAGAGAATTAACCCATAACTCTATGCCAGATATTGCAAAATTTTTGGGTATGAAAGATCATTCAAGCGTTTCAAAAAACATATCTAAAGCAAATGAATTACTTGAAACTGATGAAAACTTTAGATTAAATCTTGAAAATCTAAAAAATAAAATAATTACAAAATAATGGAGTTAGTTAAATTATGTGAATAGATGTGAATAAAATAAGAAATTATTTCATCACTAAAATACTGATTAAATAGTCTTTTAAAGATTGTTTTCATCTATTCACATGCTCTACTATAACTACTAATTTTAATTAAAATATAAAAAGGACAAACATGAAATTTAGCACAAACAAAGGGAAATTTGAAACAGTTATCGCATCAATGCAACCTTTTTTAGAAAAGAAAGATTTAAGCGCAATTACTTCTCATATATATATTGAAGTAATAGATAATAAATTAACAATCAAATCAACAGATTATGAGATGGGATTAGAAGCTTCAATTGATGAGATTAATGTAAAAGAAGATGGAAAAGCAACTGTAAATGGAAGTAATCTTTTAAATATTATTAGAAGATTAAAAAATGAAGATATTAATTTTGAAGTAATAGATAATAACCTTCAAATAAAACAAAATAAAACTTCATTTAAACTTCCAATGTATGATGCAAATGAATATCCAAGTTTTCCTAATATGGAAAAACTTCAAATAATAGACATTAATATATTAAATTTTATTAGTTCAATAAAAAATATAACTCCAGCAATAGACAATAATAATCCAAAATTTGAATTAAATGGTGCATTAATTGATATTAAAGAAGATAAAATAAATTTTGTATCAACCGATACAAGAAGATTGGCTGTTAGTAAAATTGAAAATATAAATAATAAACCAAATCAAATGTTGGTACCAAAAAAAGCAATCATTGAGATACAAAAATTATTTTTTGACAATTGTGAAATAAAATACGATGATGTAAATTTAGTAGTAAAAAATAAAAACTATACTTTTTTTACCAAATTAATAAACGGTAAATTTCCAGATTATTCAAGAATTCTTCCTAACAATCTAAAAATAAATATAAAATTAAATAGAAATTTATTTATAGATGCAATTAAATTAATAACATCATTAAAACCAAATATAAAATTAACTTTTATGAATTCAGGGATAATCTTAGAAAGTTTAGATGAAGATAGTGAAGCAAAAACTCAAATTGAAGAAAACTTAGAAATTACAGAACCATTTTATTTTGCAGTAAACAGTAAATATTTATTGGATTTTTTAAGTACATCAAGTCATGAAAAATTTGAAATTGGATTTAATGAAACAAAATTACCTTTTGCATTAAAAGATAATAATTTCACAACAATCATAATGCCAGTAATATTATAAAAAAGTAAATTAGGAAACTAAAAAGGAATATATATGATAGAAGAACAAACAGCATACGGAGCAGATAATATAAAAGTCCTAAAAGGGCTAGAAGCAGTTAGAAAAAGACCAGGGATGTATATTGGTGATACAAATATAAATGGACTACATCATATGGTATATGAAGTTGTAGATAACTCAATAGATGAAGCAATGGCTGGTTTTTGTGACACAATAAATGTAACTATTACAAAATCAAACGGAATCATTGTTAAAGATAATGCAAGAGGTATACCAACAGCAATCCATCCAACAGAGGGAATAAGTGCAGCAACTGTTGCACTTACCGTTCTTCACGCTGGTGGAAAGTTTGATAAAGATACTTATAAAGTTTCAGGTGGTCTCCATGGTGTTGGGGTTTCTGTTGTAAATGCACTTTCAAGAGAACTTAAAATGACAATCCATAGAGCTGGAGAGATACATTATCAAGAGTTTCATGAAGGGCTTTATGATAAACCACTTGAAGTTATAGGAACTACAAAAAAAACAGGAACAATAATTGAATTCCAACCAGATTTAACTATTTTTGAAGTTGCTGAATTTGAATTTGACATATTGTCAAAAAGATTTAGAGAAGTTGCATATCTAAATCCATTTATAACTATTATACTTGAAGATTTAAGACACAATAAAAAAGAAACTTACCATTTTGAAGGTGGTATCAAACAATTTGTTGAGGATTTAAATAAAGCAACTCCAATAACAGATGCAGTTGCATTTTCAAGTAAAGAGGATGATGTAGAAGTTGATATTGCTTTAATGTATAACACTACTTATGTTGAAAAAACACACTCATTTGTAAATAATATCAGAACAATCGATGGTGGAACACACGAGGGTGGATTTAAAGCTGGACTTACAAGAGCTATTACAAAATATTTAAAAGAAAATGCAAATGCAAGAGATAAAGATGCAAAAATTACTGGAGAAGATGTAAGAGAAGGGTTAGTTGCAGTTATTAGTGTGAAAGTTCCAGAACCTCAATTTGAAGGGCAAACTAAAGGTAAACTTGGAAGTTCTTATGTAAGACCAATTTGTCAAAAATTAACTGGCGATGTTTTGGATAAATATTTTGAAGAAAACCCAGCTCAAGCAAAACTTGTAATGGAAAAAGCACTTTTAGCAGCACGTGGAAGAGAAGCTGCTAAAAAAGCAAGAGAACTTACTAGAAAAACAGATAGTATGTCTGTTGGAACACTTCCAGGGAAATTGGCAAATTGTCAAAGTAAAGACCCTACAATTACAGAACTGTATTTGGTGGAAGGGGATTCTGCTGGAGGTTCTGCCAAACAAGGAAGAGATAGAGTTTTTCAAGCTATTTTGCCACTTAAAGGTAAAATTTTAAATGTTGAAAAATCAAGACTTGATAAAATTTTAAAATCTGAAGAGATTAAAAATATCATAACAGCTCTTGGAAGTGGAATTGGTGAAGATTTTAATATTGAAAAAGTAAGATACCATAAAATCATCATTATGACCGATGCCGATGTTGATGGTAGCCATATTCAAACGCTTCTTTTAACATTTTTATTTAGATTTTTAAGACCAGTTATTGAAGCTGGATATGTTTATATTGCTCAACCACCACTTTATCTTTATAGAAAAGGGAAAAACGAAACTTATTTAAAAGATGATGTAGCACTTAGTAGCTTTTTGATTGAACACGGGCTTGATGGTTTTGAATTTCAAGGGATGGGATACAATGATTTACTTGATATGTTTAAAATTGTTTCATCTTACAGAAGTATGTTAAATAACTTAGAAAAAAGATACTCTTTGATTGATGTTGTAAGATTTATTGTTGAAAACGATAGATTAGTTGGATTGGAAAATGAAGTATTATTTCCTGAGTTAGAGATATTTATAAAATCTAAAGGTTACAATATTTTAAGTCAAACTATAAATGAAGAGAAAATTCATATTTTTGTTCAAACAAATAATGGACTTGAAGAGCTTATAATAGATGAAGATCTATTTGCAAGTCCATATTTTGGTGAAGCATCTTATCTTTACAAAAAATTAAATCAAAGAGATTTATCACTTTTTGAAGGTGGAGATTTGATTAAAGTTCTTGAAGAGATTGAAAATAGTGCTAAAAAAGGTGCTTATATCCAAAGATATAAAGGTCTTGGGGAGATGAATCCTATTCAGCTTTGGGAAACAACCATGATTCCAACAGATAGACGACTTTTAAGGGTAACAATCGAAGATGCAGAAGCGGCAAGTGATACATTTACACTGTTTATGGGTGATGAAGTTGAGCCTAGACGAAAATATATTGAAGATCATGCAAAGGATGTGGTACATTTAGATGTTTGATGTAATTGTTGTAGGCGGTGGACACGCTGGGATTGAAGCAGCACTTGTAAGTGCAAGATTAGGTAAAAAAACTTTACTTATTACGATGTTGGTTGAACAAATTGGAGCAGCTAGTTGCAATCCTGCAATTGGTGGCTTGGCTAAAGGACATTTGGTTAGAGAACTTGATGCAATCGGCGGAGAAATGGGGAGATGTACAGATGCCACAGGGATACAATTTAGAATATTAAATGCTTCAAAAGGTGCTGCTGTTCAAGGGAGTCGTGCCCAAATTGATATGGATAAATATAGAGTATATATGCAAAATGTTTGCCTAAATACTCCAAATTTGGAAGTCTATCAAGATGAAGTAAGTGAGTTATTTGTCAATAGTGAAGAGTTAAAAATTGAAGGTGTTAAAACCAAATTAGGGGAGATATTCCAATCAAAAAAAGTAGTTTTGACAACAGGTACTTTTATGCGAGGACTTATCCATATCGGTGAAAACCAATATAGTGCAGGACGAGCTTGGGAACTTCCATCAACAACTCTCTCTTTACAATTAAAAGAACTTGGACTTGAAGTTGGAAGACTAAAAACAGGAACTCCAGCTAGACTTGATAGAAATTCAATAGATTTTTCTGTTATGGAAGCACATGGCGGAGATGAAATACCAACACCATTTAGTTTTAGAACTGACAAAAAAACTTTCAATCCTACACAATTACCTTGCTATATCACATACACAAATTTAAGTACACACGATGAGATTCGTTCAAACTTCGATAGAGCACCACTTTTTACAGGGCAAATCGAGGGGATGGGTCCGAGATATTGTCCAAGTATCGAAGATAAAGTAAATAGATTTAGTGAAAGAGATCGTCACCAACTTTTCCTTGAACCACAAACTTCTGATGCAAGGGAATACTATATAAATGGACTGAGTTCATCACTTCCTATTGATGTGCAAAAGTCTATGATTCACTCAATCGCTGGGCTAGAAAATGCAAAAATAGTACGGTATGGTTATGCGATAGAGTATGATTATATCAATCCACTTGAACTTCACCACACACTTGAAACAAAAAAAATCAAAAATCTCTATCTTGCTGGGCAAATAAATGCAACAACAGGATATGAAGAAGCTGCATCTCAAGGTTTAATAGCAGGGATAAATGCTTCATTAGCTTGTGATGGTAAAGATCCTTTTATTTTACGAAGAGATGAGAGTTATATAGGAGTTTTGATAGATGATTTGGTCACAAAAGGGACAAATGAGCCTTATCGAATGTTTACTTCAAGAGCTGAATACAGACTCCTTTTAAGAGAAGAGAGTGCTGATATAAGACTAATGGGATATGGACACAATCTTGGGCTTATAAATGAAGTTACTTACCAAAATATGCTTCACAAAAAACAAACTATCGATGAAGCTATGGAATTTATGAAAAATGAGTGGTTTACCCCTAAAAAAGAAAACCTTGAACTTTTGGAATCTTTACAAGAGGATAAAATAAGCGATAGAACTTTACTTGTAGATATCGTAGGAAGAAGCACTATCACAAATGAAAAACTCGATATGCTAATCCCAACTTTAGCTCATCTTGATGGCTATCTCAAAGAGCAAATTTTAACAGAAGCGAAGTATTTTAGATATGTTGAAAAGCAACAAAAACAGATTGAAAAGATGAAAAAGATGTTGGATTTGAAAATACCAGAGGATTTTATCTATGACAATCTCCCAGGACTTTCAACCGAAATCATCCAAAAGCTAACCCTTCACAGACCAAAAACACTTTTTAATGCAAGTCAAATCAGTGGGATTACGCCGAGTGCCGTTGATATTTTGCATCTAAATATAAATATGAGATGTAAGAAACAATAAAAAATGATAATGGACAAGATAAATTGATAATAGGTTCATTAAAATTTGATAATGAGATAGAAATCTAAATGGCAAAATCAAAAAGTATCATTCCAGAGTTTATGTCAAATAATCCAAATGATACTTTTAAATTTCTTTTACCTCTTAGATTAAAGCTAGATTTTGAGAATTATGGCAATAGTCATTTTGAAGTTGTAGTAAAGAATATGGATAAAAATGAAGTATTCTTATATGAAATGGCTCCTGAACTTTTATTTACTCATTATGCCCTTGAGAAGCCTTTTATTAATGGTAAAAAAGCAAAATTTCATAATAATAAACATATAGATGAATATAATTTTACAATTGATACGAGTAACCTAACAGAAAATTCAACTCTTAAATTATCAGAATTACTTAGTGAAAAAAATATTGTATCTTTGGTGGGTTGGAAAAGAACATATTTACAAAAAGCAAATAACATTAATTGTTACTATTTTAAGCAAAATAATCTCAAAATCATTATTCCTTACTATGCAGTTGCAGTTTATTATTACTATAGGTTCTCAGAGCTTAGAGAGGCTGTATTAAATTGTAACTTAGAAGATTTATATAGCAGCTGCTTATGTGATAGAGATGATGCTTCAATTGTATTAAAAAATCCCAGAAGTGATGAAGATGCAGCATTTATTCATAGGTTTGCATGTCAAGAAGTTGCACACAAAGCTTTTGATGATATAGGAAAATATGTAAATACTTATCTAAAGTATATGAAAGAGAAATATCCAAATGAATCGATAGAATCAATTCCAATAAAGGCAAAGTTTCCTGTAAAAGAAGAATTTAGAATTGATACAAGAGCAACAAGATTTATTAATGAAGAAACTGGAGAGATATTTTATTTTGTCCATGAAATTATCAATGATTATTCAGATATTGGTTTTACAAAATTTACAAAGATACTAGAAAATAACAAAATTGACCCAATTATAGACTTTGATAAATTACCAAAGGTAGATAAAACTGACCCAAATAATACAACTGAAATATTAAAAGTTGTACATGCTTCAAAAAAATATACCCAAAAAAGTATTCAAAAAAATCGAAAAAACAGTTGCGGAAGTTTGAAAAATATAGATATATCTCGAATGGAAGTTACAAAAGATGAAATTAAAAAGATTTTAACGATTTATCAAGAGAGTTTTTCTGATGAAGAAGTGGACCAAAGTTTAACTGATTCCTCTGGTAATGGTGATAAAAAGGTAAGAAAAGTTGTAGTTTCAAGTAGTTTTGAGAAAGAACAAAAAGTAACTACACCACCAGAAAATGTATATAATTTCGATGAGTTTAATCAATATATGAATTATCTAAAACAGCAGTCTGTAATCGAAAACTTTCAATTAAATGAAGTACAGAAATTGCCAGAAATTGTTATAGATGCTGATATAAATAAAATAAATCCGAAATGCATTATACAAGGAAGGCTACGGCAATATATCACGGCGACATTTAAGTATAATGGTTTTTATGTGGGATTGTTAGAGTTAGAAAATGCTGAAAATGTATCCGTAAGTACCTGGGTAATTGTTTCAAATAAGGTAGTAAATCAAACTATGTTTGATAGGTTTATCAGTAAATATTTAGAAGAAAATCTTGACATTCAAAGCATGAAAGCTAGGTATGAGCACAATGATATTAGATTTAAATTTACTACTAAGAATCATGAAAAAACTAATAATTTGCAGCAAACTGATTTGTCTAAGTGGTTTGTGGGATTGTCGGGGAAAATTAAAATTTAATATAAATGGGAGTAGTTTTTATGGCATTAGATACAATAGAAAAACAATTGGCAAAACAAAATGAGTTAAGTAGTTTAATAAGTAACATTGATAAATTACATGTAGGATATGTAATTATAATGCAATATGATTCTGTTAATATTTTAACTAATGATTTTTTTAAAGAAGAAGCAGGTGGTTTACCCCAAAATAGTTTTTTATTGGCTACAGCATTTGACCCTAATAACTTTAAAAATTCTAAAGACCTTGACCAAATGGTTTTATTACTTCGTGTTCAAGGTTCACATAAATTACCTCAAGATGATATTAACCTAAATACAATCATTGAACATTTTCAAGGGCTTGAAGATATTGTGCCAGCTGATAGTAGAGATGGTATTGAACAAATTACACATTCAATTTTACAATTTGGTGGATTAAGCTGTAATATCTTAGGGTGTTTTTATTTAGATGAACATAATAGACTATGTTTAGGAGCGGATATAGAGGATTTTCAATCGGTTGCACACCTAAGAGTGTATAAACCATCTAATGAAGCTCTATCAACAATAGTTAATTTTATTGATCCACTTAAACTTCATAATATGGAATCTTCCGCAATAAAAATGGGATTTGATAAAATGCCTCAAGCATTTGAAATAGGAACAGTCAGGTATACGTCAACCAATAGAATACAAAAACGTGAACAGACAGATAAAGTAATTGTTAAAATACAGCCAACAGATTTTTTAAGTAGAAGAACTGCTGTATTGGGAATGACTAGAACAGGTAAATCGAATACAATCAAAACTACCGTGTCTGCAGTAGCCCATGCAGCCATAAAGTCTAATTTAAATATTGGACAATTGATTTTTGATTTAAATGGAGAGTATGCTAATGCTACAGGACAAGACGATGGTTCTTCAATTGCAGATGTGTTTGCAGATAATGTAGTAAGGTATAGAGGATTCCCAAAAGATGGTTTTGAGGATTTAAGAGATAATTTTTATAAATCATTAGTAGCTGGATTAAATATGCTACAAAGTGTACTTAGTGAAGATGGATTTAATAATGGCCAAGATATGCAAAATCTAATCAATATGAGTCTTGATGAACCAGACTTAGTTGAGAAGTCTGAGCACTTAAGATGGCAAAAACGTGCTGCAATGTATAAATGTTTATTATTTAAATCTAAGTTTGAATTTAATCCGGAAGATAATTTTATTAAGTTTGTAGTAGGTGAACAAATTTTTAGACAGATGTATGATGCTTTATTGTTAAATGAAGATAAACCAGAAACTAAAATCAAAATTGAATTAAGAATCAAAAAAGCACAGGAAAATTTCAATGACCCAAATAAAGGACTAAGCCTTAAAGATATGACTACCTTTTTTGAGTATGTACGTGAAGCCGATAGAAGTACTAGAGCTAATCAAAAGAAAAATAAAGAGTTGATAACAGGATTAGTATCTTCTAGTGGTAATAGTTGGCTAGAACCAGTTGATAAATCATTGTTAAATTTATTAGTTAGTGAAGCAGAAAGTGGAGGCTATATACGTTCTACTGGTACAATAGGAAAATTTAAAGTTTTCCATTCGAAAGTAGGGAGTGATAATATTCCAAGAGATGTATATAGCCATTTGAAAAGTGGGAAAATTGTTATTTTAGATTTATCAGTAGGTGATCAAAAAGTAAAAGAAAGAATTTCCAAGCAAATAGCAATATATTTATTATCTCAAGCATCAGAAAATGTAAATAGTGGAAAAGATCCTATTCAAATAGTAACATATATAGAAGAAGCACATAACTTAATTGGTAAGAAATCGGATTTAACAGAGATATGGCCAAGAATAGCAAAAGAAGGTGCAAAATTTGGAATTGCTTTAGTCTATGCAACACAAGAGCCATCATCTGTTCATCCAAATATAATGGCCAATACTGAAAATTTTTTTATTACGCATTTGAATAACGATGACGAATTAAGAGCATTGTCGAAGTATTATGATTTTGCAGATTTTACTGCTTCATTAAAAAAAGCGCAAGATGTTGGTTTTGCAAGGATTAAAACTTTATCATCTCCATATGTTGTTCCTACTCAAATATTAAAATTTGAGCCACAGAAGTTAAAAGAAATTATTTTGAGATAGGATAATATATGGCATTTAAAAATGAATCCGCTAGTAAACATGGGCATTCTAATATTACTTCCAATCCAGATGTTAAAAAGTTTCTCGAAAGATGTCCAGATGTAGAAGTACCAACCAAGAAAGATTTAGAGGAGCATATTAAAAAGTTTTACAAAGTTGATGATTTTCATGCAGAACTTCCTAAATTGCTTTTGGCCATAGATTGTTCTTTTTATGAGTCTTTTGTTGATGAAGAATATCCCAGTAGACAAGTTGGATATATAAAGATAAGCTCTGTTTTATTAAATATGGAAAAGTATTTAGATATAGGAAATACTCAAAGTAAATATATCAATCCCAGAGAAATTGCTCGATTACAAAAAGAAATTGATACTATTAGTTTAGCTCTGCCTGGTGCCTATGTTAGACTACCTGAATGTGATACAGTTACTGAAACTTTTAGAAAAACATTATTGGATTATTTAAAAGGGGAGACAACTAGATTAAATGGAAAAACATTATTTGATACTCTAGTTGTTTTAATAGAATATTTAGGTCGAATAAAAACAGATCAGGAAGGAGTTAAGCATATTATATTTTCTAAGTGTGCAGTCAATAATTGTCAGGAACAAGCTAAGGCAAAAGGTTTTAAAATTTATTTGGATATAGATTCAGGAATTGGAATTTGTCCTATTTGTAATTGTAACAATTATGCTTCAGATGTTTTAAGAATTTTCGAAGAATTTTCTGAGACAGATAGCAATGTTCAGGCTGATAGTCGAATTATGAGTTTTTTAGAGCATTTATTAGCAGTTCATTATATATATTATTTATGGAAAAATGATTTTAATCTATTATCTAAAATGTGTGTGTTTTTAGATGGACCATTAGCTATATTTGGTCCAAGTGCTGTATTTAGAAAGGCAATTATGTTATTGATAAATGATGTTAGAGAGTATGCTAAAAAACTTGGGTTTGAAGAGCCATTAATAATGGGATTGTCTAAGACAGGACGAGTTTATGAACATTTTCTAGCAGCAGATAGAATTTCTAAAGATTTTATTCAAAAAGGAACATTTTTTATGATTAGTGATGAATATCGATATAGATTTATTGATTCAGCCCAAAAAGATCATAAAAAAAATCATGGTGAAGGCACTTATTACGGTCAGGATATCTTTATTAAAACTAAAAAAGGTGGAAAATTTGTTGTTAGTTTAGCTTATCCTTTTAAAGATAAAGGAGAAGGTTTTCAAACAAGAAAATTAGAAGTAGATAAGTATACAAAGTTAGCGCATGCAATAACTGTGATTCAAGAGTTAGAAGCAGATTTATACGATAATTCTGTTGTTCCATTAGTATTAGCTCATAAACATACATCAATTAGCTTAAAACCTGGAGGGAAAGTTTTAGATATTCTTACAACTGAGGCATTTAAAAAGACGAAATAATAAGCTATATTTTTAGGGAGTTAAGATTTAAATTACTGGCAATAAATTCTTTTTTTAATATTCTTTCTTTATTTGCGGACATTGTATATCTTATATTAAAGAAGCCATAATTAGAAAAATCTTTATATAAATTGCTTATTGGTGGTTCATAATCGTAACTTAGTAACCAATGAGTGTTAAGATGGTATATAAAGTTTTTAAGTTTAATATGGTCATCATCCAGAAAATAAAAATTATAAAGATCTTTTGCCTTGTTTACATAAGGAGGATCAAAATAGATAAAAGATTCATTGTTAATATGATGTTGATATTTATTTAAAATTTCACTGTAATCACCTTCTTCAATAAAAAGTATTCTTTCTTTATATTTTGCTAGTACTCCAATTGTATTTATTAAAGTATTTTTATTAAATCGACAGTCTATTTTATAGTTAGAAATTTGTTTTTGTCCTCCAATTGGACCAGCTTTTAAAATACCAGAGAAACAAGTTCTATTTAAAAATAAACATTTTAAAGCTTTACTTCTTATTGTTTTAGGGTTATGATTTTTGTAATACTGCCAAGTGTCTAGCGTAACATCTATTTTTTTTATTTTTTTTATTAACCATTCGCTATCAAAAAAAACTGTTTTCCAGAATGAAGCTAGAAGAGGATCTTTTTCAATTAAAGCAATTTTTTCAGTCAAATTATTTTGTAGCATCAATAATGAAACACTTGCTCCTCCAGCAAATGGTTCAATAAATAATTTTGATTTAATATTATTTTTATCAAGTATATTTTTAAATGTTTCACAAAATTTTTGTTTAGATCCAGGGTATCTTAACGGGCTTTTTACTATTTTCATAATTTGATTATAGTGTAAAAAAGAATTTTTGGCCAGAGCTATTTTAAGTTTTGGTTAATCAAAACTAATCTTTAATTGTTTATTTTTTTCTTTTTTTTCATTTATCTTTAATTCAAAATTATTGAATGAGCCTTCTCTCTCATTTTCTAAATACACTTCTAGTTTCAATCCATCATTAATTTCTATTTCCAGTAAATTAGTTTTCCATTTATTAAGCGATATAGGGATAGTTATTCTTGCAATATGTCTTTGATTGTCAAATAATTTTTGTGTATCTTTATATTTATTAGTCATTCGTTTTTTAGGTATAGCACTATATTTTATTTCTTTAATTTTATTGTCTAAGTTAGTAAATAAATTAGTGGTTTCTTTCTCTTCGGGAGCATTTGGCAAAGGATTTTCTGTATCTAATAATATTTTACCTTCCAAAAAACTTCCAACTTTAGAACGTTTTTTATTTTGTCTTTCTATTAAAGCTTCTTTTTCTATATTTAAATGGTATAGTATTGAATCAATTATTTCACTTACGTCTGCTAATTCTGATAAAAGTTCATCTTCTTCAGCTGAATCAAATACTTCAAATGCTTCTTCTATTAATTTATCTTTTAAAGCTAAAACGATGGATTCTTTTTCTAATTGTACAATATTTACAACTTCTCCACCTTCTTCAATGAATTCTGGTATTTTATCTCTTACTAGTTTATTATATGCTTGTTTATCTTCAAACTCATCAAAAGGGTGATATATTTCTACTTGTGCACCAGTTTTTGCCAATTGGTAAAATGCATGAGAAAGAACACTTCCTTCAAGTAAAATAACTGCATCTATTTTTTTCGCCAAAAAACCTATCTTTTCAAGTATATTCTTATCTCTCAGCAAATTATCTTCCATAGGTTGTATATGAATTCTTTTAACTTTAAGTGGGTTTTCCTCTACTTCTTTTTCAAGCTGTACTAATTGTTCTAGAGTATTAATTGTAAATGATTTATCAAAAGAAGTTTTTCTCCTAGATTTTTTTGAAGTTGATACAAGGTTGATATCAAATTCTTCATGATGCCAAGGTAAGATTTGATTTGTACATATTTCTTTTGGTACATCAATAAACCACATTATACTTAATGGTTTATTTACATCATTTGCAATTATTTTTGATTGTAAAGCAATTTCTTTGAGCCATATTGAATTCTCAGGAATAGTTAGCTTCCAATCAAAAGGAGCTTGTAATTCTTTCGTATTCCATTTCCCTTGATTATCTGAAGTTACAAAATATTTTTTATAACTTTTTTTAAATTCAACTAAATAATTATCAACATTTGTATTTATTAATGTTGATTTTGTGTCAATAACATATTTGTCATGAGAATTATAATACAACCCTTCTGGTAATCCCCATAGTGCTTCAATCATTACTTTTCTATTACTTGGATCAGCATAAGCAAATGCTGAAGAAGTAGCAGGAATAAAATTATGAAAAAGAAAAGCTATATCTATATTATCATCTAATATTTTATCTATAAAATCATTTGCATTTTTTATTAACCAACTTTTTACACTATCAATATTTCTAAATTCTTCTCTTGGTAATAGTTGTTTTTCTTTTCGAGTAGTATTTATATCTATTCTAATCATTAAAGGGTTTTTTATTAATTCTTGTAAATCATTTTCTAAACTACTACTAAATTGACTATTAGTTATTTCTTTTAGAGTAATTTTATCTTCAAGTATGTATAGAGGAGCAATTGGTAAATTTAACTTTTTGTATATAAATAAGTTATTAACTTTTGAATATTTTCTAGCATGTTCTTGTGTTAATAGTTGTAATATTGACGGGGTGAAGTTATTTAAAAAATTATACTCCAATGATACTTTAGTAGGATCTATCCCTATCAAGTCATATTCTTCATCAGCTTGAACTATATATATAAAGTATCCATCCCAAACCCATTCATAATGAATTCTTAATTTATTATGACTAGCCCATGTTGCAGGTATTTTTAAAACTTCTTTAATTGAGTTTTTTGATGAACAAATAAGTTTACAATTTAAATATTCATTAAAATTAATTTCTTCTCTCCATGTTCTCAGTGGAATTTTAAAATGTTTATTGTCTGGTTTTAATTCATCTTCAAATTCTCCTACCCAGTCTCTTTTGTGTTCACTCATTCTTCTTTCATTAGATAAATGTCCAAAACTAGAGTTGGCCAAAATATGTTTTTGGATAATTAATGGCATGGAATCATTAGTATCTGTTTTGAATCTAAGAAAATAGTTTTCAAGTAAAATTTCTAAATTATCAATTGAGCCACAAATTGAAAATAGCTGTCCCCTTTCTAATAAGCCTTCATTTGAAGATGATGATCTTATAATAATATTTTCATTTTCATCAAAAATACTAAGTATAGAATCTTTTATAATTGATTGCCATTTTTTAAGCTCTGAAATACCAGATTTTGTAAAGTCTGAAGATATAACAATAAACGGTAAAGTCCAATTAAAAGGAATAGATGATAAACCATAAGCTTTTTCTCCCACCAAATCAATTGTAATTTTAGAAGGAGATATCGTTTTTAAACCTTTTTGATTAACAAAGTTTATTTTATTAATTGGTAAAAATGGCATTTAATTTAGCTCTTATTATTATTATTTGTTCCAAAAATTACGTTTGCAATTTCATACATTTTACCTACAGCTTCATCTGCAAAGTATCCGGAAAGGAAACCTATAGATATTATGGTTGTACCATTTAGTATTTTCCCTGTATTTATAAAACTTGCTTCAATAAGTATTCCTACCATTAATGCAATAATTGCAGAAATTATAGGTGACATTAGTCTCCAAATTCTTCTATCTTGATTCCACCACCCTCTAGCAACAACTCTATAAAAATATTTCATCCCAAATGTTAATCCGCCTAACATTCCAGATAGAGCAAAATAAAGGTATTTTTTTGCTTGTAATTGTAATGGTTCAGGTATACATAAAATATGAAATATTGAACCTGTCCATGTACACAAGAGTAACCCTAAACAGATTACAACTAAAGAAATTAAAAAAGCAGTTTCTTGCCAAATTTCTTTTTTTATCAAATCATCATATCTACTTTTTACATTATCTCTCGCTCTACCGTCTGTATTATCTATATCAACTTTTTCTGAAATATTGTTTGACAATTTATTTCCTTATTATGCGGATAGTTTTAAGTTTTTAATAGTTTTTATACTATTTTCTATAAATTGAAATTCTTTATAATTTGATTTTTCAAATTTTCCATAATAATCAGCAATTAGTTTTCTAAAAAATTGAGAAACTGGAAAATCTAATATTGATAAATAACCTTGAGAATTATCCCACTTATTATTTAATTCAGTATAAAATAGATATTCCTTATGTTTAGAAAAATTATTTATATCAGATGGGCGACACTCTGTCCAATTTAAATTAGAATGTTCAAGTTTATTAATCAAACTTTTAGGAAATGGCACTAAATGTAAATGAGCATGGTCCGTTCCGCAACCAGTAGGAGAGCCTTCCTTGTTTGTACCATGTTCAAATGCAATTACTTTCCCATACTTTTGTTCCATAACTGGTAATATATTATTTACGAATTCTTTTAAATCATCCTGTTGATAAAAGTCTTTCATAGATAGTGTATGATTTTTAGGGATTATTAATAACCATCCTTCAATAATTGATCCCAGAGATGAGATGGCAAAGAACTTATCATTTTCAAAAATTGGCTTGTCAATTTCTCCATAAGCATAGGATTTCTGAAGTATATTACAAAATCTACATTCCATATAGTTATCCTTATTAAATTTATAGTTCCAATTATATCTTACATTGTCTCAAAATATGCTACCTAAAAATATTAAACTTTAATGAATGGTAAATTTTAGAAAATCTCTTATTGATAGTATAATGACATCCAACAATGCGAGCTACATTTTCTTTATTAACTATTTGACCTATCTTTTCTAAGTATTTAATAGCTCCTAAAACTTCACTTTCACTAATTTCTCTACCAGTAGTGTTATGCGGTGGTACTAAACTATCTACTAAATTTTTATACCAAAAAGGGATATCTTTAAAACTATGAGCAAGTTCTCGATGAGTTAAATGGTTCTCTTTTGCAAAATTTATAAAGTTATTTGGATAATTTTGAAATAGATGATATACCATAGCTGTTAGAAAAAAGCTTTTATAAATCGGAAGAGCTTTTTTTGAATCATAATTATCACTTCTTTTGCAAAGTTTTTTATAGTTTTTAAGTAGTGGAAATTTATCAAGTTTTAGCTTCTCTTTTCTATCAAGTAACCACGATAATCTTGTAAAACTTTCAAATACAAAAAGTGAATTTATTTTTTGTTTATTGATAAGAAAATAGCCTTTTTCAAGTCCTGTTTCAAACCATTTTATAGCTTTTAGTCCATAATAAAAATGTGATGTGAGTGGATAAGTTAGAGTTAGTCTTAAATCTCTACCGCATTTACTACAATAGCAGATTTCATCAACATCTTTGAGCTTTGATAGAGTAATCTTTTCATGACAGCAACCACATCTATCTGTTAGAAATATTTTATGTTTTGGGCAGGCATTATAGAAAAAGTATCGCCACTTTTTTCTAAAGTAAGGAATTTCATCTTCTGCTAAACATTTTGGACAGAACATCAATCCATAATGTGTTCTTTTGTCCACTAATTTTCGTATTTGTTTGGGTGGATATAGACAATTATTACAAGTAAAGAGATGCCCCTCTTCACTTCTAAGTGACATTTTTAAAATATTTAGCCTATCAAAACCACTTTTTATTGTCAAAGCATCAAGTAATTTTTCATCATATTTAAAATCAATATCTTTTGAACTAATGCAGTTCCCCTCTCGTTTTACAAATAAAGTTAAAAAATCAGATAGTTTTCTCTTGTGTACAAGTGCAGTTCTTGTAAGCCAAGAGCTTAATAATTCATCTTTCAATGGTTTTGGAATAATCAAAAAGAAATAATCTTGAACCCAATTTTTATTTCTTCTTTGTTTTTTCATTTCATAGTTTTGGCAGATACACTATATCGTCAACAACAATTTTTTCTCTTTTAGATTTTATAGCAGCTACAGCAGCTTTTTTTACAAGATTGACTGTTTTACCAATAAGCCCTTCGGATTGATAGTAAAGAGCATTTATAATTTCAGGATCATCTGCCATATTTGAAGCAATTTTAAGAGGCAAACATCTTTCATAGGTAGCCACGAATGATCTAAATTTTCTATCATTATTCCATCTTGGAAGCTCGATGGATGGAAATCTTGTATTTGTTTCACTTCCAATCGAAAGAGCAGAATGTGCTTCTCTCGTACCAGCTAGGATTATTGTTAGAGACAATCTATTACTAAGTTGTTTTAAATCATTGATAAAAGTTCGTTGTTTGTTGAGATTTCCTGTTAGAGCATTATGAATCTCATCAATTAAAATCATCCTTGTACCTAATTTATTCAAGTAATGCTCACAAAGTTTTACTTTTTCAAGGATTTTATCTGTTGATTTATGAGGTACCATCAGTTCATTTAAAATCAAACTGTACAATCTTCCTTCATCAGGTATGGTTGGTGCTTGAAAATAAATAATTGGTATTTCATACACTATCTCTGTTTCTTTATCGATATATTCTAAATTTGTTTTATGTAAATCATACATTTTTTTTAAAATAGCCGTTTTACCATTATTTGAATCACCATATATCAATAATCCCTCATGTCTCATTTGAGGTGGGTCATCAAATTTATCTTCTAGCAGTTCAATAAGTTTTACAGCAGCTCCATATCCAAGCCAATGGTCTTTTTTGCAGTATAAAATTCTTTCTTCATCACTTTTAAGGAGAAATTCTTCTGCTTCTGGTGTTAAATTTATTGTACTCATGAGTTTACCTTAGCCAATTGGATAATATTCATAGCCATCGTCCTCATCTTCATCTAAATTTAGAGAAATATTTTGTAGGTTATTTTTAATCGGATGGCGAGTTAAAAGTTCGGTTTCTCTCTCAAGAGATTTGTTCAGATGCTTTTTTGAGCTTTGATTTCGTCTGATTGACTTCTTCTCTAATTTAGTTGTTTGCACAAGTTGATGTAACCTTTCATAAGCCTCAAAAATATCATGAGGTTCCAATTCTCTACCTGTGACAAGTTTTTTAGCTTCTGCTATTGATTTTCTAAGTTCACTAACATTGATAGCAGGCTTTCTAATATCTGCATATGGGACAGTTATATAATCTTTAATATCTTCGTCATATACATATATTTTACTAATATCCCTTGGGTCTCTTCTGCAAATTACATTATTTACAATATTTGGATTGAGCCTTTTGTATTGGGCTGGTATTATCCATTTTCTCAAATTCTCAGAAAAATAAGTTATATAATCGATTGTAATCCCATTTTTTTGAACACTTCTTTCAATGGATGGTAACAATGCCATTCTTAATTTCAAGGTATCAGCAGGTACCACGGGTAGAAATGGAATGGCATTATCTCCCACACCTAAAATACCTTGATATAATTTTTCTTCTGGTGTCATACCAAGTGAACCGTGAACGGTTTTGTGATAAATATTTACTACAAAATCTAAGAACCATCTTTCAAGTTCATCTATTGTCATCGTAGCATTACCTTCTGAATCATAAGTTCCTTTTTGCAAAATGCTTGAGAAAGTTGAACCTGGCAATTGATGCACATTTTGCATACAAGTTTTAATAACTCTCTCCACATGTCCACCAAATTCAGGACGAGCAACGGGACGATATTCATCAGAAATCCTAAATTCTTGACAAAAGTTATGAAGACTATTGCTGCGGAACTCTTTTGCATTGTCCATATGAATTACTCGTGGAAGACCATAAACAGGGTATTCCCCACCAATATTGTGTCTTTTCAATAGATCATCTTTTGGAAGTATCGCATTAAGCAAACATTGTCCAACACTAAAAAAACTAGGAGCTTCTAAAGTAATATAAAAACCGTAAATCATTCTGCTAAAGACATCAATAGCAACGGTGATATAAGGTCGCCCTATACTTTCCCTTGAGTTTTCATCTACTACGATAACATCAACTTTTGTGTGGTCAATTTGGATTACATCCAAAGGCATTTTTACTTCTGGAAATCGATTTGGTGTTCCTCTTGTATCTCTTACACTCAAGCCTTTTCTATACTTTGCAATGATTTTTGGATTAATATTTTGTATTCTATTTCGGATAGTATTTATGTTTGGTGCCTTCAAACCTGCATTTTTACATTTTCCTTCGATTTTCATATAGATGGTTGACAAAGGATATTGCTGTTTGTCTAAATAAAATTCTTCTATCACTGAATCAATAATAGCATCTACAGCTTCATCGAGACGGCTTTTCCCCTTGCCTCCACAATGTTCTCTTTTTGTTGCTAATGAGCTTGTTGTGCCATATTCTTCATAAGTACTAAGCCATCGATAAATGGTTGCTATCCCTTTTTTATGTTTTTTAGCAATCTTTTTTACATGATCTGCAGTACGATTTTTAATCTCAAGCAGTGGTTCAATTATCTTAAATCGTTCCTCGGCTTTTGTGAAATCTTTTTCACTCGTTTCAACCAATGTTTTTGAAGATAGTTTAGAGTTTTTGACCTCTCTGATGATGTCATTTACTTTGAATATTTTTTCACTAAATGGTGCTACTATTTGTTTCGCTAAAACTTCGTCTAAGGCTGGATATCCTTTGATGATATATTCTTTATCATCAAAAATAATTTTTGAATTAATATCAAGTTTAACGATGCTCATAATTTAACTCCACTATTGAATTCATTGTCAATTTTTCTTTGTGTAAATCAGTTTTTAGAAGATTATGTGCAACCATTGACCAGATGGTGTTGGCAACTAAGGTATATTCTGTTGGAGATTGTGTGATGCTTTGCATTAAATCATTTGCACTTATCTTTTGAGTTGCGATTTTAGTTTTAATTATTGGCTCATATTTTGCAAGAGTTTGTGGATAGAGTCTGTATCTGTATAAAAAATCTATGTTTGAGATATAAATCTTAGAAAAAAGTATTTCTGTAAAGACAACAAAATCCAAATCTAGTTTATTGGTAGATTCTCGCACAGCAGCAAACTTCTTCTCAAAATATTCTTTCTCTTGCTCTAAGTCATGGATATATTTTACTTCAACGATAGAGTCTTTTACTTTGGAAGTTGGTGCTCTATGGATATAGCAATCAGCACTATAAATTTTGTTTTTACCATTAAAAAGATCTCAATTTGAGGTTGTTCTTGATATAAAATCACTTCATCATCAAATTCTAGGGTCAAAAATAGTTCTTTTTCAAGTATTGAGTTAAACGCGATTGACTTATTATTTTTGATGCTTGGAAAATGTCCAGTAACTGAACGATAGTTTTTTTTGATTTTTCTTTGGGTGAATTCTATGGGAGCATTCATTGATTTTAACCATATTTAATTTTATAAAATTGTACAAAAAGAATACTTTTAAATAAAGATTAAAATATTTCTTCGTATTATTAACTTATATTAAATATTTAAGAAAAATTTACTATTTTTTATTTAAATCACAGAAAATAGGTATAATAAAAATTGACTTTTTAGACATAGGAAAAATTAATGGAATCAAAAGTAATACCAATTTATTGTGATGAATCAGGTTTTACAGGAGAGAATTTACTACATGATGAACAGACAATTTTTTCATATGCTTCGATATCTTGTGATGAAACAGAAGCAGAAGAATTTGTAAAATATATACTCGGAAAATATAAAATACAGACAACAGAACTTAAAGGGACTAACTTACTAACACAAAAAAGCGGTAAAGGTAAAGAAGCTATTTTAGAGGTTTTAAGACATTTTAATGGGAAATATAAGGTATCTATACATAATAAGAAATTCGCTTTAGCTTGTAAATTTTTTGAGTATATTTTTGAACCAGTTATAGCAAGTTCAAGTACCTTATTCTATAAAAATGACTTTCATTTATTTATAGCAAATTTCCTATACATGCTTTTTAGTGTAAACGACCTAAATGCTGAACAAATATTTGAAAAATTTGAGAAATCTATTCGAACTAAACAATTTAATAAACTAGAAGCTTTATTTAGTGAATTACAAAATAATCACAATAATTTTATTACACCCATGATAGTAGATTTTATTAAAATTCATTATAAAATCATTAAAGACGAAATTGAGAACTTACCTAAATGGACATTAGATTTAACAACAGCTTCTCTATACATATTATTAGCTCATTGGAATAAAGACAACAATTATTCTTTACAAGTTTTTTGCGATAGTTCAAAACCTTTAGAATATGATAAAACATTCTTTGATTGTTTCATTGGAGGAAATGAAAAAGTATATAGTCCATATATTAAAACTACTATTCCTCTTACTTTTAATTTACTAGAGGGAATAAATATGGTTGATTCAAAAACAAGCTATGCAATACAAATTGCTGATATTATATCCGTAGCATATGCTTATGCATTTAAGAATGATGATGATTTTTCAAAACAAGTTCAAGGAATTGGAAAAAAATTTTATATAGAAGGAAATATTTTTCCAGATTTTGATTATCTTAAATTTGAAAAAAGTTCTGTTCAATTAAATATCATGATATTAAAGGAACTACATTTTAGAAGCAAAAATAAAATTCCTTTATTATCAAACTTTCAAGAGACAATAAGAGAGATGAATATTCAATTAGTTCTCCAACAATTCATAATAGCCCAAAAAAATTGAAAAATTTGTTCTAGATTTTTATTCTCTTAGAGAAGAAGATGAGCAAAAAATACGAAAATTTTCTCCTTGAATGACTTTATATTATGACATATAAATATAATTATCCAGTATTATCATTATTTAATAGATCATTATCAATATTTTACATATTTATTTAAACTTTTAAGATTGGTATATTTAACATGAAATACTGTAAAATCCAAAGAAATTAAGGGATTTCATGCTTAAAATATCATTATCAAATTTTAATGTATCTTACATGAGAACGAAGAAATAGTAATTTATGAGGTAAGAAGTTCTCATTCAGGAGAGTGGAACGATAAAAAATAAAGGACAAATTCAATAATGGAACAATTTGAATATCTTAGTCAAGAAATAATTAATAAAGAACAAAAAAGTAATTATATAAAACTTGAAAGCATATTGACTAATATTATTAGAAATATTAAATCGACCACACAATTTGATTTTAATAGACTAGAAGCAGTAAAAGCTTTAAATGTTGTGAAAAGTTTTTCGACTACATACAATTTGAAAAAAATTAATCTTGATAAACTACCTAAAGAAAGAAGTGAATATATTGAAAGATTAACAAATTATTTGGAAGAAATATTACTAGATGATGATATTAATATGTATGTTGATTTATTTGTAAAAACAACCGAAGGAAAACTTTCAGACAAAGAATATGAAGAAATTCAAAATATGATACAAAATATAAAACAAACTGTCAATAAATCAACTACACTTGACGTAAAATTAAGACAAATGATATTGGATAAAATAAATGAGTTAATATCAACACTTGATCAATCATTAACAAAAATAGAAAAAGCAAAATTTATTGTAAATGAAATTAATGGAATGATTAAAGCTACTCATGATGATGTATTAAAACCGATTGCAGAAACATTTACAAATATAATAAATAAATTAAATCCACTTAAAAAAGAAAATAAACAAATTGAACATAAAGAAGATATTGTAGATGTTGAAGTCACAATTATAAATCAAATTGAAGATAAATCGGAATAGTAAATAATTTTTCTCCTTCGTTTGTATACAAAAATACAAATAACTAAAGAAGTTTAAATTACGACACAAACTGTAAAATATTTTCACTCGTTCCCATCGTTTCTCCTTGTTCCCATCGTCTTTTCGTTGGGAATGCATACAAACACACAAATAACCAACAAAGTTAAAATTACGACACAAACTGCAAAATATTTTTATTGACGCTGATTTTCCCTTAACAGATAATATTTATGATAAAATTCAACATCAATTATGCACATAAGGAATACACGATGACAATGCTATATGATAAATCACTTAGAAAAAAAGCGACAAATGTAAGTATAAATAGTGAGCTTTTAGAAAAAGCAAAACAACATAAAATCAATCTTTCTAGCACTTTGGAAAAAAGTCTTGAAATACTCCTTTTGGAAAAAGAAAAAGAAAATTGGAAATTAAATAATCAAAATGCTTTAGATGACTACAATACAAGAGTTCTACAAACTGGTGTATTTAGCGATAATATAAGAAGTTTTTAATGGCACAATTTGATGTTTACACAAATACAAGCAAAGAGACAAATGATGAAATACCATATCTTCTTGATATTCAAAACGATATTTTAAAAAGTTTAAATACAAGAGTTGTAGTACCCTTAGTAAAAAATCAAAAAACAATTACTCACTTGACTCCGAGCTTTACAATTGAAGACACCGAAGTTGTAATGTTTACTATGCAACTTGCTGGGATACCATCTTCCGTGCTTGGTGATAAAATTTGCAACTTAAAAGAAAAAAGAACTGAAATTTTAAATGCTATAGATTTTATGATTAGTGGGTTTTAAAATATTCAAGAACTTATAAGAGTTATCTGCTTCCAAAATCAATGTTTTTAGATAATCTCCAAAATGAGATTAACCATACAATTAGAAGAGAACAGTTAAAATTCAGTATCTTTTTAAAAGGCAATCCGTGAGTGATAAACAAACAATCAAAATAGAAAATGTAAAATGTGGTGGTTGTGCAAACACTCTCAAAAAGGCTCTTTTTGAGGAGTTTGGGGAAGTGGAAGTCAATCTTGAAGTTATGCCACGAGAGATAACTTTGAAGATAGAAGAAAACCAAATTGAAAGCTTAAAAACAAAGCTTAAAGCTCTTGGGTATCCTTTTTCATCAGAAGAACTAAATACAATTGAAAAAATAACAACAATAGCAAAGAGTTTCGTTTCTTGTGCTATTGGAAAGATGGATAATAAATGAATATATATATTTACGCAAGAAGTGGACACAATTTTGGCTTAGAAAACATAAGAAGATGCTCAGCAATCTACAAAAGATTAGCCCATCTTGACCCGCTTTTAGCAACAGCAGATTATAGAGCAGCTAGTTTTGCCAAAAGTGAACTGGGAGTTAAAAAAGGTTTAGGTGTCGATATCATAGGAAATCTTCCACACATGATGAGACGAAAAGATATTTTGATATTTGATTCGTTTGAGCCTAGTGAAACTATGAGAATCTATATGAAAGATTTTTGTGAGATTTTACTTGAGGTGGGAGTTGATATCCCTTATGACATCATCGATGATACATATTTTACAAAAACAAAAACAATTAATGAAAAAGGCTTTTTTTTCGCAGATGATGATTATGAAGCGGAGATGCTTGAGCTTACAAAGGATTGTAAAAATAGTGATATTCCAATATTGCTTGGACACTACTTCTTCCTTGGGAGTGAAGATAAATTGGCTCCATTTTTTAGTGAAATTTATGAAGATGAGGATTATGAGAAGTTTATAAAAGGGACAAAATATCTCCTTACATCTTCAGTTCATAGTGCATTGGAATCTTTGGCGAGTGGGAATAATCCTGTATTTTTCAAAAGAAATATCAAACATTACAAAGGGGAATTGCACCTTTTAGAAAAGTATGAAATACCACAAATAGATGGTAAAAATCTTGATGAAATGATGGTGAATTTTGAACAAGTTATAGCAAATTATCCAAAAACTTGTGAAATTGAAAAAATAGATACAAGTGAAATCATAAAAAATATTGAAGATACTATGAAAAAATTTGAGGATATCTATCAATAATGAAGTATTTATCTTTTATTTTTGCTATTGCCACTTCGCTTTACAGTGCGAATGTTATGACATTTTATAATGAAGACGAGTTGAACACAAACAAAAATGTAAACAAAAAAATCAAACTAGTAAATACTTACTATAATACAGGAGAGCTCCAAACAAAGCTACTTTATGACGAAGAACAAGCTTTCGGAATAAAAACTACTTTTTTAAAAAATGGTTTGATTATCACCGAAGAGCCTTATGTAAATAATCAGCTTGAAGGTGTTAGGAAAATTTTTTATACAAATGGAAAGATAAGGTTAGAGACAGAATTTGTAAAAAACAATAAACATGGCAAACAAACAGGATATTTCGATACTGGTGAAGTTAGAACAATTGAGAGTTATAGAGCAAATCAACTTTCAGGAGTATCACAAAGCTTTTATCTTGATGGAAAAGTGAAAATAAATACACCTTACCTTGATGGGAAAAAACATGGTACCGAGATAGAGTATTTTGGAAATGGACTTAAAAAACAAGAGGTTGACTATAAATTTGGAACTATTAATGGAGTTAAAAAAGAATTTTATACAACTGGTGAATTGTTTAGCAGATTGCAATTTGTAAATAATATTCAAGAGGGAAAATCTATTTATTATGAAAAAAATGGTCTCGTTAAAAATGAAATTTTTTATAAAGGTGGATTAATCTTTAATTCAGGGGAAGTTTTGACTAAAACAGATAAGAAAAAGTTAGGGGTAAAAACAGAAGCCAAGTACGACAAAAAAGGTGCAAAGGAAGAGGAGATTCAATTTATTGATGGGAAGAAAAATGGAATGCTTAAGAAATTTTACCCAAATGGAGATGTAAGGGAGGAAGTTTATTTTAAAGATGGTTTAGAAGAGGGGGTAAAAAATATTTACTACAAAAATGGTAATCTAAAATCAACAGAGCCTTACACTAAAGGAAAAGTAAGTGGAATTGTAGCTGTGTATTCGCTTGATAAAACAATTTATAGTAGAGCTAATTATGTAAATAATAAACTAGATGGAATAAAGTCAATTTTTTATACAAATGGAACAGTACAAGAGAATAGCACCTACAAAAATGGAAAACTTAACGGTTTAACTCAAATATATTATAAAGATGGTAACCTGAAAGAGAAAGTAGATTATCTTGAAGATATGAAAGATGGAAAACAAATTGCTTATCATAATAATGGAAAGATGAAGAGTTTGACAACTTTTGTCGAAGATAAAGAGGTCGGATTGAAACAGTTTTTCGATACCGATGGAAAGTTGATAAAAGAGGTTATGGTTAATCCATAAATTAAGGGAACAAATATGGAATTTTACAGATTAGAGCATGACAAAAAAGAAAATATAAATAAATTATTATTGGAAATTTCTAATAGATTTGGTGGTAAAAATAATTTTTTACAAATTATTGAAACAATGAGAAGGGAAAAAGAAAACCCACTTTTAAATAAAAGTAATGTTTATCACTACACAAATTGTAAAATTAATTGGCAAAAATCTATCCACAAAGAGTCTTTAAGTGCACTATTTTATGCGGTTAAAAAAGAGGAAAAAGATGGAAATATTCTAAAAAATCTTTCACCAAAAGACTTTAAAATAACTATCAATATGGTAAAAGCTTTACGAAATTTAGAGTTCGTTTTGACACCTAAGAACGATACAGTTACCGCTTTTTCATTTCCATTGTTTGATGAAGTTGGTGATGATGATGCAAAAATCGGGATTATTTTTAAGGCTTTCTTTTTTTATCCAGTAGAGTATGTGAAAAAAGCTTTAAGTTATGAAATAAGAGTCAAATTAGACAATAGTAACGATTCCTTCGTTGATAGTGATATTACCAAGTAATTCATATTCAAATACTTTTGAACCATAGAGGTTTACAGCTTCTTCATAGGTTGGATTCGATTTGCAAAAATCTAAAAATTCATCATTTTGAATATTTACCTCTTGTATAAAACCAAGATTTGTTAAAAATTCGTCAATATCAAAGATAGCACTAGCAAAACCCATTTTTACAAGTTGATTTGTCCCATCGCTTTCGTTGATTCTGTGTGGTAAAACAAATATCTTTTTACCCATCTTTAGAGCAAATTCGGCACTTCTAAGGCTTCCACTTAAAAGATCAGCTTGAGTTATAATCAGAACCTCACCAAGGGCAACTACAAGCTCATTTCTTTGTACAAAAGTATAGGCTTTAGCGTTTGTATTATTTTCGTATGTACTTAAACACAGGGCATTTTTTTCTATATCAGTGATTAGATTTTTGTTTATTGCAGGATATCTTATATCTAAGCCATTCGCCATAACAGCAATTGTATTGGGCAAACTATTTTGATGAGCTATTGCATCAACTCCCATAGCTCCGCCACTTACAATAACAGCATCAAAAGAGGATAATCTTTTTGCAAGTTCACTTGTAAATAGTTTGGTATATTGTGATGGTTTGCGTGTCCCGACTATCGATATTTTTCGTTTATTTAAAAGTTCCGCATTACCAATAAAATATATATTTTGTGGATATCTTTTCATGCTCTCTAGCTCTTTGATATGAAAATCTATTGTGCTGATCATATTTTATCTACTAGTACTACATTGACTCCATTAAGTAGCTCTTTTGATTCTTTAAGAGTTTGTAGTGTTATTTTGTGAGGATGTCCTATTGCTATCGCGGCACCTGTTTTTTTTGCTATTTTTACCGCTTGTTTTAGTTGTTCACTTACTGTTTGTTTTGTTTGGTAATTATCTAAGAATATATTTCTTGCTATATATCTAAATCCATATTTTTGCGTATATTTTTTTGCTACGGTCTTTGGCGTTGTTCTACTGTCTATAAAAATAAAATTGTACTTTTTAAGTATTTGAATCAACCTATCCATCGAAGCTTCATCTTCGGTGAATTTGCTTCCTGTGTGGTTGTTTATATATTTTGTATTTGGATACCACTCTCTTATTTGTTTTATACGATTTTCTATTGTTTCAATGCTATCTCCAACATGGAGTGTGTTTGACTCTTCATTACTGCGATTTGAAGCTTCTAGTGGTAGATGAACCATATGTGAAGTGAAATTAATGGCTATTTTTGCAGAATCTTTGTGTCCAGAAGTTGGCGGCATAAATGCCATAGTTACTGGAAATCCTATATTTTGAATTTTTTCCACTTGCTCTTTTGTTGTAACATCATCTATTATTATGGCTATTATTGGATTTTTTACATTGGATATTTCATCTTTTTTTGATTCTTTTATGGGGGTTAATTTATCTTTTATCTCAATTTTTTCTTGTTTTTTATTTTCTTCTTTTTTTATTTCTGGTTTTTTTTCTGTTTTTTGTATACTTTCTTTTTTGATCGTTTCTGGTTCTTTTTGTTTTGTATTTTTATCTAAACTTTTTGTTTTATTTTCATCTTTTTTTGGCTCATCGTTTAGTATATTTGATCTCTCTAGTGCTTGTTTTATATCTTTTGCATAATCTATATCATCAGTTTGATTTTTTGTTTTTTGGTTGTTTGTATTTGTAGGTTTTTCATCATCGACATATTCAATTTCTAGCTCTTTTGTTTTCTCTTCATACTTGCTATGCTCATCTTGTTCTGTTTGGATTTGTGTATTTTTATGATTGTTTTGCGGTATATTTTTTGTAGTTTCAGTTTTGTCAAAAACAAATATCTTTATAAGCACGGCGATAAGAATTACAGATAAAGCTATTATTAAAGCATTAATATAAAATAATTTCGATTTTCGATTTTTATTAGGTCTTCTTCCTCTTTTTTTTGTTGACAATATTAAATCTTTTTGTGGAGTATTTAGCAGGGGATACCCTGCTATGTTTTAGTTTGTTTCTGTATTTACAATTTTGTTAGCTGCAATCCATGGCATCATAGATCTTAGTTGTACACCAGTTTGCTCAATTAAAGAAGCTCTTGCATTTGCTCTTTCAGCATTCATTCTTGGGTAACCTGATTGTCCTTCAAGGATAAAGTCTTTTGCAAATCTTCCATCTTGAATCTCTTTTAAAATCTCTTTCATAGCTGCTTTTGAAGTTTCATTGATAACTCTTTTTCCAGATACATAATCCCCATACTCAGCAGTATTTGAAATAGAATATCTCATATCAGCAATTCCACCTTGGAACATAAGGTCAACAATTAGTTTTAATTCGTGTAAACATTCAAAATAAGCAAGTTCAGGAGCATATCCAGCTTCTGTTAATGTTTCAAATCCAGCTTGAACTAAAGAAACAGCACCACCACAAAGAACAGCTTGCTCTCCAAATAGGTCAGTTTCAGTTTCGTCTTTAAATGTAGTTTCGATAATAGCAGTTCTACCACCACCAATAGCACTAGCATAAGATAAAGCTAACTCTTTTGTAACTCCACTTGGATTAGCACCAATAGCGATAAGGTCAGGAATCCCTCCGCCTCTTACAAATTCACTTCTTACAGTATGTCCTGGAGCTTTTGGAGCAATCATAGTAACATTGATGTCGCTTCTTGGCTTAATTCTTCCATAGTGAATATTAAATCCATGTCCAAATGCAATTGTTGCACCTTGTTTTAGGTTTGGTTCAATCTCGTACTTGTAGATTTCAGCTTGATTTTCGTCTGGTAAAAGAATCATTACAAGATCAGCAGCCGCACTTGCCTCAGCAACAGTTAATACTTCAAAACCTTTAGCTGCAGCTTTATTCCAGCTACTTCCATCTTTTCTAAGTCCAACTATTACTTTAACGCCACTGTCTCTTAAATTTTCAGCGTGCGCATGACCTTGAGAACCAAATCCTATCATTGCTACTGTTTTAGATTTTATTAATTCAATATTACAATCTTTGTCGTAGTAAACATTTAATGCCATATTATTTCCTTTGTTTTGTTTTAAATTTCGCGATTGTATCTAATTTTAATTTAGAGGTAACCTAAATCGAGTCTTTTTTGGGCACACTAACTCTAAAGCAAGCTCCATTGTATGTTATCCCATCAACTGTTATTGTTTGATTTGTAACACTAATGCTCCCTTGCATATTTTTTTCGACAATATCTTTTGACATATAAAGTCCTATGCCAGTACCTTGGGATTGGTGTTTGGTTGTGAAATATGGATCAAATATTTTCTCTAAAATATGTGGTGGGATTCCGCCAGCATTGTCTTGAAACGAGATAATATTTTCATTTTCATTTGATTGTGTTGATACATAAACTCCTTTAAATTGTGGATTATTTTCTATAATAGCATCTCTTGCATTGTTTAATATATTTAAAAATGCCTGAGATAGCTCACTAGGCATACCATGTGAAAACATAGGTTCATTACTTATAGATAATTTAATATCTATGTTGTTGTCTTTGTACGTCGCATTTGTTATAGAAAGTGAATTTTTAAGGACATCTCTCATATCAAAATCAATTTGTTCTTTGTCTTTTTTAAAAAATCCCCTAAAATCTTCAATTGTTTGCGTTAAAAATTGAACATAATGTTTTATATCTGTGTATGATTTTTTTATATCCTCGTTTGATGCAATACCAATTTCCATTTGTAGCTCAATTCCAGAAGCAGTAGAACTTATCGCACTTAGTGGTTGTCTCCATTGGTGGGCAATATTCCCTATCATCTCACCAAGGGCAGCATATCTTGATTGTTGAATCATTTGTTTATCTTTTTCTCTGTTTTTTTCAAGCTCGTCGTGGATTTTTTCCTCTAGTCCATTGTTCAAGTCTTGTAATTCTTTTGTTTTTAGGGCGATAATATTTTCAAGATTGTTGTTGAGTTCGGCTAGTTGTTTTTGAGAATTTACCTCATTTGTGATGTCATTTAGAACAACTACAATTATAAATTTATCATCATATCCTAAGTATTTTTTGTTTGCTACTATTGAAAAATGGTGGTACGCTTCACCACTATTTAGTATCACTTTAAAATTTTTATCTTTTTGGTTTAGCATATAATTTAGCCATGTTTCACCATCATATTCTTTTTTATTGATATATGAATCATCGGGTACATCTGTCTCAAAAAGATCACAAATACAGTCATATTTGCTTTTAAATTGTTCGATTGAGTCAAGAAAAGTAAAGAAGTTTGCAATGGCATCATTGGCATCTATCATATGGGTACCATCACTAACAATGACCATATTTTCTTGCCCGTTTAGTATCGCTTTTACGGAACGCTCTTTAAGCCCAAGTTCTTTATTTGCTTCGGCTAATTGCTGATTTTCTTTATTTATAATTCTACTTATCCAGTATCCAAATAGAGTTGTAACTAAGATAACGCTAAATATTAATAGCAACTTAATTTTGAGGTATTTTTCTTGTTTACTTAATATCTCTTCTTTGATATTTTTGAGCTCTATATCGCCTTCATAAAGCAATCTTTTAATATTTTCACCCATTCTATTGAAAAATGCTGGAGTTGTTTTGTAGTATCTTGTGAGTTCGAGATTTGCTTCTGCCAAATCTTTGTAATTTTGATCACTTAGATGTTCATTTCTGTGCTCTAATATCTCATTTAATTTGCTTAAAATTTCAGTTAATTCGATAAGTTTTGGTCGTATGTCTATAACTTCTAGGGATATTTTTTGATCACTAATATTTGGATTGTAATTTATTTGTGTTTCAATTGAGCTTTTCCCTAATATGTTTAGTTCAATTTTTCTTTTTAGAACGCCACCATGTTCTAGTATGTATAGTGAATCGTTTATATTTTGAATTAAGGTATTTATTTTATCAGCAACTATTGATCTTGATTTTGCTGAAGTTGTAAGTGAAAGCTCAAAAAATAAAGCTTTAAGCCCTTGAATATCCTCGGAGACAAACTCCCCAATTTTGATTTTTCTCTCATAGTTTTGTGTTTTTTTATTTAGGTCATCAATCAGCGATGAGAATACTTGATTTACTGTAAAAAGGGATAAAAATCCAAATACGAACAATAAAACAAGAATATGCAATTTAGTAGAAGTTCTGAGATTTTGTAACATTTTTCTTATCTAAATCCATATCTTTTCATAATCATTGCACCATCTTTTGATGATGCGTAATTGACAAATTTTTTTGCCAAATCTTGATTTTTTGAAAAAGATAATGTTGTCAACACTAGGTTTTGTTTGGGTGCATATTTTTCTGGTATGTTAATCATTGTAATATGATTTAAGCTCTCAATGGTTTCACCACTAGCTTTCCAATTTATTGTCATATCGATCTCTGGTTTTAAAAGACTCGCATTTAAGCTTCTTGAATCTGTTCCAATCTCAAGTGCCGCATCAAAAGCTCGGTTGAAAAAATTTTCATCTTTATAGCTTATAATCAATGCCTTTGTAGCTTTCCCTATGCTCCCACTATCTGGATTACACAAAACTACACCAATTTTTGGATTAATTAAGCTTTCAAGGTTTTTAATTTTTTTTGGATTTCCTTTTTTAACGAAAATTGCTGCTTGATTGAATCCCACATAAGCTTCAGTTTTAAAAAAACCATCTTTTTTGTACTCTTTGATATATTTATCAAGTCCTGGAAGATATAAATCCCCAGTTTTTGATAATTTCAAAGAGTCATAAAGGTCTTCTGAGCCACCTTGAATAATCTTTACAGTGCAGTTATTGTTTTTTTCAAACTGACTCGCAATTAATTGCATCGGTTTTACCATTGTTATCCCACAGTAAAATAAGAGTTGTGGTTTATCCGCACCAAGTAAAGATGAACAAAATAGTAAAGCTACAATAGCTGATTTTAAAACTGAATTAAACATAACAAATCCTTTTTAATTGGTAATATTAGGTATCATCTCACAAAAACAATTAAAACCATTTAAAATTGAAAGGGGAGCCTCACTTGATGAGAAGTAATGATGAAAAAATTAAAGCCAATATAGATTTAATAAAATCTTTTGACGGGGAGATTTTGTCTTTTGAAAACGGTGAGTATAAAATAAATAAAAAATACAAATTAGGACATATTGAGGTTGGTAATGATTTATTTTATTTATCAAGCGAAGGAGAATCCAAAAATACTTTAGTGGAGAAAGTGGATTTGCTTGGGGCTAATGAGGGAGATTTTGTTATTGCTCGTGTTATTTTTAATCCTCGTGGAAAATTAAAAGTTAAGGTTGTTTTTATTGTAGAAAAAAGTAGAAATAAAACTTTAGTTGCCTATAAAAACAAAGATTTTATCTCTATAAAAAATGGAAATAAACTTGATGGAAAGATTATCAAAAATCCAAAAAACGGTGATATTTATTTGTTAGAAAATAGTTCATATGAATTTTTTGGCAATTTGGACAATCCAAAGATTGATGAGAAGATTTCACTCTATTTGTTTAAAGAAGATTATAGACTTGATAATTATGAAACTAAAGTTAGTTCCAAAGAGATAGCTTTGGGTAAAAGAATTGATTTGACGGGGCTTAGTTTTTGTACAATTGATCCAGTTGGTGCAAAAGATCACGATGATGCTATATATTATGATTATAAAAATGAAACTTTGTATGTTGCAATTGCAGATGTTAGCCATTATATTAAAGAGGGGAGTGAGCTTGATATTGAGGCTAGAAAACGAGCCTTTTCTGTTTATTTTCCATCTTATGTATTGCCAATGCTACCTTTTGTTTTGAGTAGTGATTTATGCTCTTTGAAACCAAATGAAAAAAGATATGCTTTTGTTTGCAAAATAAAGCTTGACAGTAAAAAATTAGAACTAAAAGGAAGCGAATTTTTTGAAGCATTGATTGAATCAAAAAATAACTTTAGTTATGAAGTCATAGATGATAAGATAGAAAAAAATGAACTGCCAAATGAACTTTTAGAACTACTTTTATTAACAAAAGGACTTAGAGAAAAACGATTGGAGCATGGTTATAACTTTAGAAATGAAGAGTTTAAAATGTATCTAAATAATAGCGGTGAACTAAATAATATTGAAGCATCTAAAAGTACATTTTCCCATCAACTTGTTGAGGAGTGTATGTTGCTTGCTAATCAAGAAGCGGCTAAAAAAATAGGCAATGTTGGAATTTTTAGAATTCATGAAGAGCCAGATATTAAAAAAATTGATAAGTTGATCGAGGAGCTAGCATCAATTGGGTTAAATGTGAAAAAGAAAAAAAATATCCATACTACAATTTCATATATTCAAAAAGAAGCGGAGAGGTTTTTTTTAGAAAAAGAGGTTGATAAGATGATTATCAAAGCTCAACAACAAGCAAAATATAGTAACCATTTAGGTGACCATTTTGGACTTGGATTTAGCCATTATAGTCACTTCACTTCACCAATTAGGAGATATTCTGATTTGACTCTTCATAGAATATTAAAAGGGGATAAAATCCCAAAAGATATTGAGCAAATTTGTGAAGAGATAAGCAATACAGAAAGACAAATAGCAAAAATGGTTTGGGACTTAGAAGGTAGAAAATATGCTAGGTGGGCTATTAAAAATTTAAATATAGAGTTTAAAGGGAATATTTGCGATGTTGGCGATATTATTTATGGTGAATTAATAGATGTTATGGCTGGCTTGAAATTTGAAATAAAAAACTACAAAGGGGAAAAGTTATACAATAAAATAAATATTATTTTAACTGAGGTTGATTTAATTTCTAAAAAAATATTTGGACAAATAGTTAGATGAAAAAATCTCTTATATCTTTACTTTTTTTACTTTTTTCCATTAATGCAATCTTTATGTATGGTTTTGATCAGCAAAATATTGATCAATTAAGGGGAGTAAATATAATTTTGGTTGGAGCAATTATAGTACTGTGCGCGATACTGATATATTCAATAAAAATATTTAATAAAGATAAGTTAGAACTAAAGAGACTTAAACTGATAGCTGAAAATAGTGACAATGTTGTAATGATAACTGATAGGGTTCAAAAAGTTAAATATGTAAATCAAGCTTTTGTGGATACTACTGGTTTTCCAAAAGAGGAAATCATCGGAAGAAATCCTAAAGTTGTACAATCTGGTCAAAATGCTCCTAGTCTATATAAAAATCTAAATGAAACTATTTATGCTAAAAAAAAGTGGAATGGAACGTTTATAAATAAAACAAAAAATGGTTCGGCGCAATATGAAAAAGCTACGATTATTCCTTTGCTTGATGATAGTGGTGAAATTGTTGAATTTATAGGGTTGAAATACGATATAACCAAAGAGCTCTATTCTGAACACTTAATTAAAGAGAAAGAGCAAAAAATATTTAATCACGCAAAAATGGCTAGTATGGGCGAATTATTACACAATATTGCACATCATTGGAGACAGCCTTTATCACTTATTTCTACGGTTGCAACAAGTATAGAGCTTCAGCAAGAGATGAATATGTTAACGCCTCAAAAGCTTACAAAAGGGATGGAGGATATTAATAAATCAGTTCAGAACCTTTCAAAAATAATTGAGGATTTCGCTAATTTTTTTCAAACAAATAAATCAAAAGAGTATTGCTCTATCAAAGATATAGTTCAGAGATCAGTTAATATTTTGGGTATGTATTTTAGTAATAATAAAATAGTTTTTGATATTGATGATATTGTTGATGTAAATCTTTATTGTTATGATAGTGAACTAATTCAGGCAATTCTGAACATCTTAACAAACGCAAAAGATGCAGTTGAATTTAAAGACGATAAAGTGATTAGAATTAGAACCGTTGAGAATTTATTGAGCGTTGAGGTTATTATTGAAGATAGTGGTGGCGGTATTTTGGAAGGTGTTGAAAAAAATATGTATGAGCCATATTTTACAACTAAACATAAATCAAAAGGGACAGGAATGGGTCTTTATAATTCATATAATATAGTTGTAAATAGATTAGATGGAGATCTAATTGGAATTAACGGTCAATTCGAGTACAACAATAAAAAATATTTTGGTGCTAAATTTACTATATCAATTCCTAAAAATAGTGTAGCCAATACGGATAAAGCTGATGTATAAAAACGAGTTTGATAAAGAGTTTAAAAAAGGTCTAACTTATGATAGCTACTTTTTTTATGGTGCTGAAAATTATCTGATTGAAAATTATGGTGATAAAGTTGCCAGAACTCTAGCAAATGGCGAGGATATAAGTAAGCTCTATTTTGATGACTTTAATATTGAGTCTACAATCGATTTATTATCTCAAAGTTCACTTTTTAGCACAACCAATATAGTATTGGTAAAAATCAATAAAAAAGTCCCCAAAAAAGAGCTTGATAAATTAGTTGAGATGGCATTTAAAAATGGTGATAGTAAAATTATTTTTTGTTGTTTTGGAGATGGTGATTTTAAAAGTATGGAGGGTAGTTTTACAAAAAAAACCAATAGCGTTTTTGTTAGGTTTTATCCACTTGAAGAACATGAAGCAAAACAAATTTTAAGTGAAAAAAGTAAAGAATTGGGGCTAGAAATAGCGCAGCATGATTTGGAATTTTTGTATACAATGCATCAAAAAGATTTGGGACTAGCAATTTGTGACCTATCTAAGCTGGCAATTTTAGATGAGCCAATAACATCAAAAACTATCAATCTTCAATGTTTTGGTTTAGGAAATGTAAATATTGATGAGTTTATGGAGAAACTACTTTTGGGAAAAAATGTAAATAAAGATATTTATGATTTACTCGAAGAGGGGGTTGATGAGAACGCTTTAGTGTATAGAATTTCAAGTTTTGTCAATCAACTTTTTATGATAAATAGTTACCTTAAAATTTATGGGAGTCTTAATATTTTAGATATTTGGGGCTACCAATTACCACAAAAAATTGCCAATAAACAAGCCGCACTTGCAATAAGATTTCAACAAAATGATTTTTTACAAATGCTTAGTTTTCTCCAAGAGCTAGAATTGGAGCTTAAGAGCGGAAAGCTTATCAGTATAAACAGCTATTTTCAAGCACGACTTAGAATATTTCAAAAATAATCTTTGTATAAGCTTATTGTTATATCTGTTTGGCTAAAATCCACCTCCAAAAAACCTTGCTGGGACGATTTTATGCAAATAAAAAAGTTTTGGCTAAATCCAAAAGGAGAAATTGATGGCTAGAATTAGACATTATGAGACTATGTTTATAGTTAAAACAACTTTAACAGAAGAGGAGATTAAAAATCAAATCGACACTGTTAAAGCGAACATTGAGAAAAATGGTGGGACAATAGTATCTGTTGACAATATGGGAAATAGAGAATTGGCTTATGAAATTGAAAAACAAAAAAGAGGTTATTACTATGTAATTTACTTCCAAGCTCCATCTGAGTCAATCATTGAACTTGAGAGAAATTATAGAGTTAATGAGAGTATCTTAAAGTTTATGTTTATTAAATTTGAAGGTAAAAACGAGATTGCTGAGTGGACTAAAATGAGTTCAGAAGCTGCAAAAAAAGAGCAAAAATAGGTTACTAAGTAAATCTTAGATTATTAAAGGACTATTATGTATAACAAATTGATTGTAATCGGTAACTTAACAAGAGATATTGAGCTTAAATATATTCCAAGTGGAGCAGCTATTGCACGAGGCGCAATAGCAACTTCACACAAATATAAAACTCAAGATGGTAGCCAAAAAGAGGAAGTTTGTTTTTTAGACTTCAATGTTTTTGGAAAACCTGCTGAAATTATCAATCAATATGTAAAAAAAGGCTCAAAAGTTATGCTTGAAGGTCGATTAGTTTTTGAACAATGGACTGATAAAGATGGTGGAAATAGAAGCAGACACACCCTTAGAGTTGAGGAGTTTAAATTCTTAGATTCTAAAGGAAGCACTGGCTCTGATGATAGCTATCAAGCACCAAGACAAGTTGAACAATACAATAATAAACCCTCATATAATGCTGGACAAGGTGGTATGAAATCTCAACCCTATGAAGAGAGAGTACCAGAAATAAACATCGACATCGATGATGACGAAATTCCATTTTAGAAAAGGATTGTAATATGGCTGAAAAAAGAAAATTCTCAAAAAAATTCTGTAAATATAGTGCTATGAAAATAGAAAATATTGATTATAAAAATATGGAGTTATTAAAAATATCTCTAAGTGAAAGAGGAAAAATTATGCCTCGAAGACTTACTGGTACTTCTAAAAGACACCAAGAGCTTGTAGAATTAGCTATCAAAAGAGCTAGACATATGGCATTAATCCCTTATGTTGTAAATACAAAACAATTAACAGGTCCTGCATACTCTGCAAGATAATCTTTCAAGATTTTTATCAAAAAGGTTAGAGATTTTCTCTAGCCTTTTTTTATTTGTTTTGATGTTACTAAAATAGCAAATTATAATTAGCTAACTATCTTTTTTGGCAAATAAATATAAGTTTATCTGCTTTTTCGTCACTGTGAAGGTGGAAGTTTATTATTTGTTTTACATCAAATCCATATTTATCTAATTGCTTTTTAATCATATTTTTTTCATGGAAATGTTGAGTGATAAAATCTTCCTCTTTTGCAAAAGTTCCATCATTATTTTTTGTAAATAAAACAATATTTGTTTTTAAAATCTTTGCATTAAAAACAGCATCAATTGCAATAAATTTATCTTCAAGATTGATATTTAAAGAGCCATCGGCTACATCTTCAAAGCCATACAAAGTGTTTACATCAAAGATAAAATAACCATCTTGCAGGAGTAACTTATGGGTGTTTTGTATAAAAACTTCTAGCGTTTTTTTATCCATATAGTTTAATACATCAAAAACAGCAGTAGCACAATCAAACTTTTTTTCAATCAAGTCAATATCAATACACTCAGCTTGTAAATCTTTTTGTTTGCATATTTCAATTTGTGCACTACTTAAATCTGTGCCAAATGTTATTATTCCCATCTCTTGTAGTTGAAGTAAAAACTCACCTTGACCACAACCAATATCAATAGCATTTTTTACATTAAGCTCTTCACATATTTTTAAAAATGCATCGTAAAGTTCATCTATCTCATCTTGAAAATCAAGATATGGCTCTATTTTTGAATACAGATTAAGTGAGTTCAAGCTTTTCCTTTAGTTCTAAAATAGCACTTTGCTTGCTATAAAATGAGTTTTTATTTGCTATTAAGTGAGCCGAAGTCAACATAATTGTATCTCCAACTTCAAGACCATTTTGTTTCATAGTCTCACCAGTTTCAACAATATCAACAATACAATCACTAAGTCCAACTAACGGTGCCAATTCTATTGAGCCATATAATTGGACAAGTTCAACGGCCATTGCTTTGCTTTCAAAGAATTTTTTTGCAATAGTTGTGTGTTTTGTGGCTACTTTTATTGATGATCTATTCCAGTCAATTGAATCTCCAGCTTTTAATCCAATGGCAACCTTGCATTTACCAATCTCTAAATCAAGAAGCTTTAGGAGGTCATATTCCTTCTCCTCTAATACATCAAGACCAACAACGCCAAGATCAGCCGAACCATACATTACATATGTTGGAACATCTTGATTTCTCACATTTAAAAATGTAAAACCAGCTTTTTTTAAAATCAGTTTTCTGTCTTCAAATTCAAATTTTTCACCAAAAGCTTTTTCAAATTTTTCTAGTGTTTGTTCTGCAATTCTCCCCTTTGGAAGTGCTATCGTTATCATTTTTGCTCCTCTATTATTTGTTTCATATTTTCAAAAATTAATCTCTTTTTGTATTCAAAATTTGTGAAATATTGATGGAAATATTTACTTGTTTCCCCTGTTATAATTAGTTTTTTATTGTATTTTTGTTGATATTCTATGATTGGTAAAGTAACCATTTTTATTATCCCATAACTTATCGCTTCATCTGTATTTTTTGGCAATTCGTCTATATTCAGATTTTGTTTAAAATTAAAGTTTAGTTTATTTGAAATTGCTTTGTAACTAGTAATTAAACTGTCAAATCCAGTAAGTATAAACCCACCTTGATGGATATAGTTTTCAACCAAATCAACAGTAATCGCACTTCCGAAATCAACAACTATACCATCTTGTAAAAATTTTGAAGCTACTTTTCTGTCAATACCGAGTCTATTTGAATATGTTGTCTGAAATTTTAAATCAATTCCCAAATCTATACTGTTTGGAAATCTTTTTTTAAAAGTCTTTTTGGCGTCATCATTTACGCTAATAAAATAGATTGACTTATTTTCAAAACAAGAACCTTCAAGTTTTTCTAAGTTATCATTTATTGAGATTTTAAAGTCATCATTATCTATTAAAAAATGAAATGTACTATTTCCAATATCACACAAAATCATTGTATATTTTCCAATTGTTTTCATTTAAATATGTTTTTGATTTTGAGCATATTTCATTTTTTATTATCAATAGATTGTGTTTAAAATTATGCTGTTCAAGGTTGGCTAATTTATCTTTTAAGATATTTAGTATTTCTGCATCTTTTAAGATAAATCTACTTTTTTGCATAACTATAAAAATACTAATATAGTGTTTTTTAGTATCACAGCCACAATAGATATCAATTTGTTTTTTTGTATTTAAAAGTTCTTTTTTTATCACTTTAAAATCAGAAAACAAAAATCCATTTTCTCTTAAAAACTCAGTTATCTCTTTCATTTAGTCAAATTGTAGCAGTTTGTTTTCAAAGTAGATTTTATTTTTTGATACAAAAACTTTTTCATCTTCATAAAATGGGAAACTATCAACAACACTATTTTTGAAATCATTTGAAAGTTTTATGATATATCCACCAGATTCCAAAAGGAAAATATTTTTCTCTTTATCTAATGCAATTGCATGAAATTTAGCAAATTTGAATTTTGTTTGGCTGATGATATTTAAATCAAAATCTAGTTTTAAAACTGACCCGTCAATTAGAGCTAAGTAAATAAAATCTTCATCTACAAAATAATTTTGTATTAACATATCTTTTGAGTTAAATTTCCCTTTATTTAAAGAAATTATCTTGTTGCCTGTTCCGCCAACCAAAACATCACCTACTGTTTGAAGTAGTGTTACATTTTTAATTTCACTTTGTAAATCAATTGATAAGGTTCGTGTTATTTTGAGTGTTTCGTTTTCCACTATAACTATTTTTCCATCAAGTGTTGGAAATAGCGTTATTTTGTTTAAAATTACAGGCATCGCAAATTTTGTATCGTTTACGAATGAGTTTTCAAGATACTCTTTTAATTTAAATTTATTCTCTTTGATATCCCAAATACCAAATGAATTATCACTAAATGTAAGCGCAAGAAGATTCTCTTTTTTAGCCGCACCTATTGCATTTGAACTAAAATTAATAGTTTGGTTTGTATCGCTTAGAAAGATATTCCCATTTTTGTCACCACTAATAATTGTGCTGTTGTTACTGTTTATATATTCATACCCATCTTTGAGTTTAAAAGATGAGAGACCAAAATTATTTATTATTCTGTTATCTCTTGTTGTTGCGCCACTACTATTTATGGATTTTATATAGCTTGGTAGAGTTATAGTTTCTTTGTTTAATTCAAACGATTGCGTATCTTTTGGATTGTAATATTGTTTACTTGAACAACCTGAAAATATCGCTAAAACAAAAGCAAAATATATAATTGATTTCATTTATTTACTTTGTTAATAAAAAATGTTGAAGCATATCACTTAGTGGTTCAACTCTACTTTTGGAATCAATTTTTGCAATTGTCTCTTTTGCTTTTTTATAATCTTCTTTTTCGATTAAGATAAGAGTTTTGCTTATGACTGCAAAATCTTTTAGTAAAAAATCTTGCTTTAAAATCATATTGTCAAGTGCTTTGATATCACCATCTTTTACAGCTTTATTGTATAAAGCAATATCCTCTAAATATTCAACACCAGTTGCGTTTGTTTTTTCTTTTGAGATTTGAAATAGCGCGATGTTGTATAGTTTTTCATTTGTCTCTTTTAGTTCATTTAGTGCTGCTTTGTCATCTTTATTGGCTAGTATTTTATTGTATGCTTCGTTTGATGCAAGTAGATTTTTATCATCAATATAGCTTTTTGCAATAAAAAACGTAATTGCCAAAATAGCTGCGATTATAGCTCCAAAAATAACTATTTTATATTTTCTGTAAAATTTTTCGATCTTAAAAAAGTTTTCAAAGAATTGTTCTTGCGTTGAAATCTCCTCTTTGATTGATGATATATTTTCTTTTAAACTCATGGTGTAGATTCCTTAATTTTTTGTTTCTATTTTGTTTAGTTTATTGCTCATTTGCTTGTTAGGGTAGCGATTTTAACCAAAAATTTATAAAATATTACTTTTATTAAAATTTGGTTAAAATTCAAACCTTAAAAATGGTCAAAATTGAAATATTTAAAGGTTGCAAGTGAAAATGGATAGAATTATTTTTTTAACGCTTTTTATAGTGTTTGGATTTATGTTTGGACTTGATGAAAAACCAAAGATTAAAACAGATGAGAATAAAACAGCACCCTCAAGACAAGAATCCCTAGCAAAACTTATGGCGGTAATATCATCTGTTGAAAAATATTATGTTGATGATGTTAAGCTCGATGGAATTGTAAATAAAGCTATTTCTGGACTTATGAGTGAGCTCGATGCTCATAGTTCATATATGGATCAAAAGTCATTTAAGGCACTAAATGAAAGTATGGATGGCGAATTTGAAGGACTTGGCATTGTGATTGAAATGAAAGATGGAGCTTTGACTGTTATTTCACCTATCGATGATACGCCAGCTTTTAAAGCAGGTGTAAAATCTGGGGATATTATTTTAAAAATTAATGATAAGGCAACTTTAAAAATGACAATAGATGAAGCTGTTTCACTTATGAAGGGTAAAAAAGGGACTCCTGTTGAGATTACTGTTGTTAGAAAAGGGGAGCCAAAGCCTATAAAAATTGGTATGTTAAGGGGTGTGATAAAGGTTAAATCTGTAAGCGCAAAAACTTATGAAAGTGGAATTTTGTACATTAGAATTGCATCGTTTGACAATAATGTGGCTGAGTTATTGGGCGGATTTATAAAAGAACACAAAGCAACAACAAAAGGTATTGTTTTAGATCTTAGAAACAATCCAGGTGGCTCTTTAGAGCAATCTGTTATGACTGTTGATATGTTTGTTGATGATGGTGTTATAGTTTCCCAAAAAGGGAAAATAAAATCTGAAGATAGTTCATATTCGGCTACAAAAAGTGCGACCCTTACAAAAGTACCAATGGTAATTTTGGTAAATGGTGGAAGTGCAAGTGCAAGTGAAATTGTTAGTGGAGCATTACAAGATTTTAAAAGAGCTGTAATTGTTGGAGAGGAAACTTTTGGAAAAGGTTCAGTTCAAATGCTTATGCCAATTAAAAATGATAAAAGTGAAGCTATAAAATTAACAATTGCAAAATATTATCTCCCGAGCGGGCGAACAATACAAGCAAAAGGTGTTACACCTGATATTAAAGTATCATTTTCAAAGTCACAAAATGGAAACGAAGATAGAGTAACAATTAAAGAGAGAGATTTGAAGAGACATCTTGAAAACGAGTTAGAAAAAACAGAGCCTTCAAAAAATAATGAACCAAAAATTATAGATATGCCAAAAAAAGATACAAAAGATATAAAAGAGCGAGATGAAGATGAAGAGTTAAATGAGAGAACTTTGATGGATGGGAAGAAAAAAACTATAACTGATGAGGATTTGCAAAAAGATAACCAACTAAAATCTGGGATCGATATTTTAAAATCTCTGATTTTAATGGGAAAATAAAATAAATTTAAAGAGGGGAATTATGATGGAAAAAACAGAGCTATTATATGAAGGGAAAGCAAAAAAGATTTGGAAAACTAGCGATACAAATCTTTTAATTTCAGAATTCAAAGATGATTTAACAGCATTTAATGGTGGACTAAAGTCAAGCGAAGAGGGTAAAGGCGCATTAAATAATAAAATCTCAACAGAACTTTTTAAACTTCTTAATGAAAAAGGGGTTCAAACACATTTTGTAGAGATGCTAGATGATAACCATATGCTTCATAAAGCTTGTGAAGTAATTTTAATAGAAGTTATTGTTAGAAATATAGCAACTGGAAGTCTCTCTAAAAATTTAGGGATTGAACATGGTACAGTTTTGCCATTTACACTCGTAGAGTTTGATTATAAAAATGATGCTTTGGGGGACCCAAAATTAAATGATCAACATTGTTTGATTTTAAATCTTGTTAAAAATGAAGATGAGCTTTATGAGATAAGAAGAATGGCAAGAAAAATAAATGATATTTTAAAACCATACTTTTTTGAAAAAGGTTTGAAGCTTGTTGATTTTAAACTTGAGTTTGGAAGAGATAAAAATGGAGCAATCATCTTGATCGATGAGATAAGTCCAGATAATTGTAGATTTTGGGATATTGAATCTGGGGAATCTTTGGATAAGGATAGATTCAGACAAGGTAAAGGTGGGCTAAAAGTAGCTTATGAAAATGTTTTAAATAGAATACTGGGGTAATAAAATGAAAGCAATCGTAAATATAGGTCTTAAAAAAGGTGTACTTGATAGTGGTGGAAAAGCGACTCACCATACTCTTCAAACTATTGGCTTTGGTGAATTAGTTTCAGATGTTAGGGTTGGTAAACAAATTACTATGGAATTAAATACAAACAATAAAGATGAAGCTATGGCTGAAGTTACAAAGATGTGTAAAGATTTGTTGGCAAATACTGTTATTGAAGATTATGAAATTATTTTAGAGGCTTAAAAGATGCATGTAGTAGTTTTACAATTTCCAGGGACAAACTGTGAATATGATACAAAATATGCATTTGAAAAATTAGGAGCTAAAGTTTCAATTGTTTGGCATGAGGAAACTTCAATCCCGAGCGACACAACTTTAGTGATATTGCCTGGTGGATTTTCTTATGGGGATTACTTAAGAAGCGGAGCTTTAGCAAAACACGCACATATAATGGATGCTGTAAAAACTTACGCAGACAATGGTGGAAATGTGCTTGGTATTTGTAATGGATTTCAAATTTTAACTGAAACTGGACTTTTGCCAGGGGCTTTAAAAAGAAATGACAATTTACATTTTATCTCAAAACATCATCACATAAAAGTTGTTAATAACAACAATAAATTTTTACAAGAATTACAAATTGGAGATGTTTTAAATATCCCAGTTGCTCACCATGATGGAAATTTCTATATTGATGAATTAGGACTTGGTGAACTTAAAGCAAATGGACAAATTTTACTTCAATATTGTGATGTTAACGGAAACAATCAAGTTTTAAATGGAAGCATTGAGCAAATAGCAGGAATCTGTAACAAAAACAAAAATGTTTTTGGTCTTATGCCTCATCCTGAAAGAGCAATGGAGATGTTGCTTGGATGTGATGATGGGATTAAAATGCTTCAGGGCTTTTTGAAATAATCGGCAAATAAAATATGATAAAAAATTTCTTATTTATTTTTAGCTTTTTAATTGCACTTTTTTTAACACCACTTTATTGTGCTGATGAAACTAGTGCTAAGCCTGATGTTGAAGCACTTTTTTCAACACAATCTGCACCAAGCACAACCACAACTTCAGAACAAACTTCAAAAGTTTTGTACGCAAAATATATATCATACCCTAGTGAAGTAAGAAGCAAAGAGAGATTTGAAGTTAAGATGGAAGCTAGTGTTTTGATGCCAAAAGATAGTGTATTTTCATTGTTTACCGACATTCCAGACACGCCAGAGTTAGAAAAAATGACCGACGAAATTGTTTGGTATAAAAAAAGTGATGGCAAATATGAAGCAACGCTTACATTTAAGTCAAAAAACAAAGAGTTTAAATTTCCAATTATTGGACTTTCTATTCTTGATGCAAATAATGCAACAATCGATAAGACGCTACTTGTTCTTGATAACATAAAATTTAAAAGTTTATCCACAAGTAAAGAGTTTTATACAAATGTTACTGCCTCTACATTAAGTGTTAAAAATCTCAAAATTAAACAATATAGCAACAGTGAGCTTCTTTGTTCAATGGAGATACATGGAACAGGGAGTAATTTGGGTGAGTTTAGAATTCCAAAATATTCAAACCAAGGGAGAAAAGAGTTAATTAAACGAAATGGTGAAGAGGTGCTTTATTATTTTGTAATTATCCCAATTGAGACACCAATTTTAAGATTTGATTATTTTAATTCTATGCAGCAAACTGTTGTAACTGCTGAAATCCCTATTATTTTAGAGGAAGATTTGGTAAGCACACAAACAGGACTTAATCCAAATGAAGGAAATATGGACTTTTATAAGCAAATATTTTTTGCATTTATTGCGACAACTTTTTTTATGATTTATTATTATAGAAAAAATAAAATTTATCTGTTTATTGCTGTAATTTCATCTTTGATCTTAATTAATATGTTGATGCCAAATGGAAATACAACACTTAAAAAAGATGAAAAAGTATATATCTTGCCAACATCGAATTCAACAGTGTTTAAAGTTATAGCAGAAGAAGAGGAAGTTGAAGTATTGTTATCAAGAGATGGATTTAAAAAGGTATTGTTTAAAAATAATAATATCGGTTGGGTAAAAAGTGAGTAAATTAAGAGGTATACTTATCCTGATGCAATTTGGAATTACAGTTTCAATAACTATAATTTTGATGTATTTGTTTAACGGCAAAAATAGAACCGTAAGACAATTTTGGGCGAAAATGCAACTTAAACTTATGGGTGCAAATATAATCTCAAATGGTCAATATGATAGTGATGCTGATATGCTTATTTTTAACCACCAATCGATGATGGATATTGTTTTATTTGAGGCGATAGCTTCTCGAGATTTAGCATGGGTTGCAAAACAAGAGATAGCATCTATCCCTTGGTTTGGACATATTTTAAAAGCCCCAAAGATGATAATAGTTGAAAGAGAAAGCAAAAGAAGTTTGGTAGGACTATTGAAGGATTCTAAAGATAGACTTGATAGTGGAAGGCAACTTTGTATTTTTCCTGAAGGTACAAGAACTGATGGGAAAGAACTTAGAAGTTTTAAAGCTGGAGCAAAAGTAATAGCTGAAAAGTATAGTTTAAAAGTTCAACCAATTGTTATAGTTGGCTCAATTGATGTCTTTGATTCAAAAAGGGTTATTCAAACAAGTGGTGATATAAATATTATCTATCTTCCAACTGTGAAAGCAGATAGAGAAACCCCTTGGTATGAAGATTGTGAGTCAAAGATGAGAGAAAGTTTAAAAAATACCCTTTTGGAGAGATGATGGAAGCGTTGGAATTAGTAAAAGAGCAAATAAAATCTTATGTTGATGAGATATCAGATAGTAAGAGTAAGGAGTTGCTTGAACTTTTACCATCTGGAAAAATGTTAAGAAGTAAACTAATTTTAAAAATTGCTGGGGCTAATGAGCAATCCATAAGACTTTGTGCAATTGTTGAGATGATTCACGCTGCTTCATTATTGCATGATGATGTGATTGATGATGCTACAACTAGAAGAGGTCAAGAGACAATAAATAGTTTGTTTGATAATAAAACATCAATTATGTTTGGCGATATTTTGTACTCTAAAGCATTTACTGAACTTACAAAGATGCCAAATGATGTATCTTATGCTATCTCAAATGCAGTAACTTTACTTAGCGTTGGTGAGCTTTTAGATGTTGAACTTAGTAAAACTTTTAATACTTCTTATGATAGATACCTAGATATGATTTATAAAAAAACAGCTTCATTGATTGAGGCGAGTGCTTATAGTGCTGCTAGTTTGTCATCAAAAAATCTTGAAAATTTTAAAACTTATGGGAGAAATTTGGGGCTAGCTTTTCAAATGGTTGATGATATTTTAGATATCACTGAAGATAGTCAAAAGCTAGGAAAACCTGCAATGCTTGATTTTGTTGAGGGAAAAGTAACAATCCCATATCTTTTACTTTTTGATAGATTGGATGATGAGGATAAAAGTAAACTAGTATCTCTTTATAAAAAAACATTAAATGCCAATGAACTATCTTGGATAAAAACTAAGATGGAAACAACTTTAGCAATACAAGACAGTATTGATATGGGGAAAAAATATGGCTTTGAGGCTATTGAAGCTATTAAAGATGAATCAAATGATGATTTGATTTTAATAATGAAAGCGATGATAGATAGAGATTTTTAATTCAGCAATGAAACAAATAGCAATCATAGCACCAACGGCTTCAGGGAAAACAGCACTTTCAATAAAATTAGCAACACAAACAAATAGTATTATTGTTTCACTTGATAGCCTTTCGATATATAAAGAGATAGATATAAGTTCCGCAAAACCAACCTTTCGTGAAAGGGGTGGAATTGTACATTTTGGGATTGATGAAATTTCCCCTAATGAGCCTTTTGATGTTATTAAATTTATAGAAATTTATGAAAAAGCTAAAAGATTTGCTAAGGAAAACAACAAAAATATCATTATTGTTGGCGGAACAAGTTTCTATCTCAAAGCACTAATCTATGGTATTTCAAATGCTCCAATTATCTCTAATGAAACTCAATTAGCAGCAAATGAGATGATGAGTAATCTTCAAAATTCATATCAATATTTACATAATATCGACCCATATTATATGAAAGATATAAAGCCACAAGATAGTTACAGGATTGAAAAAGCACTCTCGTTGTATCTTGAAACAAAACTGATTCCTAGTGAGTTTTTTAGATTAAATCCTCCAATACCAACAATAAATAAAGATGAAATAAAACTTTTTGAGATAGTTTGGGATAGGGATATTTTGCGAACTAGAATACGACTAAGAACAAAACAGATTATAGAAAATGGACTTCTTGATGAGGTGATATTTTTAGAGAAAAAATACTCAAGGGATATTTTACCTATGGGTTCAATTGGGATAAAAGAGGGACTAGAATATCTTGATGGAAAAATTACAAAATTAGAATTGGAAGATAGGATAGCATTTGCTACAAATGGACTAGCAAAACGACAAAGAACTTTTAATAATGGTCAATTTGAGGGTGTTTATAAAGGTGATGTTTTAGAGTTGCATGGCGTTATAATGGACTATTTTAATAACTCTTTGGCTAATATCTCCCAATGAAAAAAGAGGAAAAATTAATAATATTTGATATGGACGGGACACTTATTGATAGTGGTTTGGTTATTACAAATACAATCAACTATGTTAGGTCAAAATTTAACCTACAACCAATAGCAAAAGCGATAATGCTTGAAAATCTAAATGATCCAGGTATAAACAGTGCTAAATTTTTTTATGGAACTGAAGCATTTACTGATGAGCAAAGGGTTTATTTTAACGAATATTATGATGTTCATTGTATTAGTGATATAGTTTTGTATGATGGCATTTATGAGCTTTTATCTCATTTATCCAATCGATATGTTTTAAGTGTAGCTACAAATGCAAATAGTGTTTATGCGCATAAAATGTTAGATTTTTTAGAGATAAAAAAGTTTTTTGGTTTGATTGTTGGTGCTGATATGGTAAATGCTCCAAAGCCAAGTGGAGATATGCTTAGATATAGCCTTGAAAAGCTTCAGATACACAAAACAAATGCTATTTTAATTGGTGATAGTAAAAAAGATTTATACGCTGCAAATGATTGTGGCATGGACTCAATTTTAGTTGATTGGGGATTTACAACATTTTCTAACGAGGAGAAGATTATAATAAAAGATATAAAATCTTTAAAGTTAAAAATAGATGAAATTATGTGGAGTAAAATATGAAAATAATAATACCAGTTGATATTGATGATATAGATGATGCAAAAATAGTACCAATAGCCGAGGCAATAAAGTGGCTTTATTTTGAGATGGATGGTGGAAAGCCAACAAATGAAAAGTTTTACGATAATTGGGAAGAGATTGAAGATGTTGAAGTTGTAATTGTAAAAAATCAAAACGAGTATGTTTGGCCTTTTATGGAGCGAAATATTTCAGTTTTGGTGGCTTCTACGCAACTTTACTTTGAGGATATTGTTGAGGCGTATATTTTTAAAGAACTTTACGATTTAAATAATTAAGGAAAAAAATGAAAAAAATAATATTTAGTATAGCTTTTGCAATTTCCCTTTTTGGTGAAAATGTTGCGGTTAAAAATAGTGAATATATCGATGTAACTAAACTTGATATTGTTGATATTAGGGCTTTTGTTGGAGTTGATGGAGCTTATCAATATTCGCTCTCAAGTGAAAATCTTGATAAAACAGGTTTTGGTTTTAGTGTTTATGCAGGGGTGCCTATTTTTGATACGGAGTTAATAATTAAAAAACAACTATCATCAACAAACGCATTGGAGCTTGATAATAATAGTATAGCACTTAATATACCATTTGGAGGAACTGGCTCAAGATTGCTTTATGCTGGGATAATCGGTGGAAATTCTAAAGTAACTTTTAACGAAAGCACAGCAAATTCTTATGGGTTAGTCGATAGAGCAAATGATGGAAATTTTTATGGTTTGCATATAGGAAAAAGATATAAATTTAGTGAAAACTTTTTTGGAAGACTAGAATTTGAATATTTAAAATACAATTTTGATGTTAAAACACAAAGTGGAAAAGATTTTAGTTTAGATAGTTCTTTTGGGGCAATTTACGGAGTTGAGTATAGATTTTAATGGGGATTTAGCTTTAAACTAAATCACACCCTTTTTCACCTTCAACAATCTCTCCGATGATATATCCATCAGTATTTGCTAAAATAGCATCTACGTTTGATGGGTTAACTACCAAAATCATACCAACACCCATGTTGAATGCCCGATACATTTCAGCTTCTTCTACATATTTCCCCATAAGTTCAAAGATAGGAAGTACTTTTACTTTTGATTTTGTAACCTTGGCTCGCAAATGGTCAGGTAAAACTCTTGGAAGATTTTCTATGATGCCTCCTCCTGTGATATGAGCTAACGCATTGATTTTATCTTTGTTTGCTTTGAATTCTTTTACATAAATTCTTGTTGGTTCAAGTAGGGTTTGAATCAAAGTTCGTCCATTAAACTCATCTTCAAATTTCATCCCTAATTTTTCTAAAAGAAGTTTTCTAACCAAACTAAATCCATTTGAGTGAACTCCTGAGCTTGGAAGTGCTATCAAAATATCTCCAGCTTGAACTTGCTCTATTCTATTCATTTCGGATTTTTCAGCTATCCCTACACAAAATCCAGCAAGGTCAAAATCACCCTCTTTATACATCCCTGGCATCTCAGCAGTTTCCCCACCAATTAACGCACACTCGCTTCTAATACAACCCTCAGCTATCCCTTTTACAACTTGTGTAGCTTCGGCTACTTCAAGTTTAGCAGTTGCATAATAATCTAGGAAAAAAAGTGGCTCTCCAAAATTACACAGTAAATCATTTGTACACATAGCAACCAAATCTATTCCAACTGTATCAAATATTCCACTGTCAATTGCAAGTTTTAGTTTTGTTCCAACGCCATCAGTTCCAGCCAAAATAACAGGTTCTTTGTACCCAGATGGAAGTTCAAAAGCGCCAGCAAATGAACCAATTCCACCTAAAACCCCAGGGATTCTTGTAGCTTTTACAAATGGTTTGATATTCTCTACAAAACTATTTCCTGCATCAATATCAACTCCAGCATCTTTGTATGAGATAGTAGACATCATTTTTCCTTTATTTTTCTTCAGGTGAATTTGTTTTGATTGAACATTTTTTTGTAATCATACAAAGTGGACAAAAGTCAATAATTCCAGCAATAAGTGGGATAATTCCCAAATAAAACCAAAGTACCCCAGTAAATACACCAGTTGATATTAAAACTATACCAAGTAGTATTCTAAATTTTCTACAAAAACCTCTTATTTTATCGTATGTATTCATCGTTTTTTCCTTGCTTATTTACTTAAAATTTCCACGGATTGTATCTAAAAGGTGCTTAGATATATTTAGTACTATTTGTATCACTTTTGTAAAAATTGAGTATTTATAACTGTTTCTAATTGTAACAATATAATTAAATATTATTATGCAAGAGACAAAAAAGTTACAATGCTATTGTAATGCTATTTACAATACCTAGACTTCAAACGAAAATTAAAAAAAGGAGAATATCATGGATCAAAATATGGTTGAAAGAATCAAAGCAAATCCAAAGTATCAAGAACTTGTTGAAAAACGAAGCTCTTTCGCATTAAAACTTACAATAGTTATGCTTGTAATGTATTATGCATTTATACTTGTAATTGCTTTTGATAAAGCACTTTTGGGTGTTAGTTTAAGTGGAGGGGTTACTACTGTTGGAATTCCTGTTGGAGTTGGAATAATTGTAATCTCATTTATTTTAACTGGAATTTATACAAATAGAGCCAATACAGAATTTGACGAACTTTCTAATGCAGTCAAAGATGATGTTGCAAAATGGAGTAAATAATGAAAAAAGTTATGTTAATTTTATCTGTACTAGCTTTTAGTGCTATAAGCTTATTTGGTGCTGGAGATATGGGTGTTGAGGGTCAAAGAGGTGTAAATGTTTCTGCGATCGTAATGTTCTTATTATTTGTTGGAGCAACATTAGGTATCACTTACTGGGCTGCAAAAAGAACAAAAACAGCAAAAGATTTCTACACAGCTGGTGGAGGAATTACAGGTTTCCAAAATGGTTTAGCAATTGCTGGAGATTATATGTCAGCTGCTTCTTTCCTTGGTATTTCTGGAATGGTTTATATGAAGGGTTATGATGGACTTATATATTCAATCGGTTTCCTTGTTGGTTGGCCAATTATTTTATTTATGATTGCTGAACAACTTAGAAATCTTGGAAAATATACATTTGCCGATGTTGCTTCATATAGACTTGGACAAAAAGAGATTAGAACTTTAGCTGCTATTGGTTCGCTTGTAACAGTTATTTTATACCTTATTGCTCAAATGGTTGGTGCTGGACAACTTATTAAAGTTCTTTTTGGACTTGATTATGAAATCGCAGTTGTACTTGTTGGTATCTTGATGATTTTATATGTAACATTTGGTGGTATGCTTGCAACTACTTGGGTACAGATTATTAAAGCTATTCTTTTATTATCTGGTGCTACATTTATTGCTATTGCTGTTCTTGCACATTATGGATTCTCATTTGATGCATTATTTAGTGCTGCTGTTGAGATTAAACAACATATTGCTGTTGGAACTACTGCTGCTGCTGATTTAGCAAAAGAAGCTAATGCAACCGCTGCTGCACTTGCTATTGGTTCTAGTGATCCTGCTGTAATCGAAGCTGCAAAAGCTGCATCTGAAGCTGCTGCAAAAGCTGCAAAAGCTGCAAAAGAAGCAAATATTGACATAATGGCTCCAGGCGGACTTTTAAGTGACCCTATTTCTGCTATATCTTTAGGTCTTGCTCTTATGTTAGGAACTGCTGGTTTACCACATATCCTTATGAGATTCTTTACAGTTTCTGATGCAAAAGAGGCTAGAAAATCAGTATTCTTTGCAACTGGATTTATTGGATATTTTTATATTCTTACATTTATCATTGGTTTTGGTGCTATCGTTCTTGTTTCTCAAAATCCTGCTTATCTTGATGAAGCTGGAAAATTAATTGGTGGAACAAATATGGCTGCTATCCATTTAAGTCAAGCTGTTGGTGGTGATATTTTCTTAGGATTTATTTCAGCTGTTGCGTTTGCTACAATCTTAGCGGTTGTTTCTGGACTAACTCTTGCTGGTGCTTCTGCTGTGTCTCACGACTTGTATGCTAGCGTTATTGCAAAAGGTAAAGTTGATGAAATTAAAGAGATGAGAGTTTCTAAAATTTCAACTGTTATACTTGGTATAGTTGCTATTTTACTTGGTATTGCATTCCAAGAACAAAATATCGCATTTATGGTTGGTTTGGCATTTGCTATTGCTGCGTCATCTAACTTCCCTGTTTTATTCCTTTCAATTTACTGGAGTAAACTAACAACAAGAGGTGCTGTAATTGGTGGAAGTTTAGGACTTGCAACAGCTATTATCCTTGTTATTCTTGGACCAACCGTTTGGGTTGATACATTGAAAAACGCAGAGGCTATTTTCCCTTATAAATATCCAGCTATTTTCTCTGTAACAGTTGCATTTGTTGGTATTTGGTTCTTCTCAATCACTGATAGAAGTGAAAGAGCTAGACTTGATCAAGAAGGTTTTGAAGCACAAAATATCAGATGTCAAACTGGTATTGGAGCTGATGGAGCATCTGCTCACTAATCTTTCTTTTAAAAAGTCGACTTCGGTCGGCTTTTTTTATTTAAGTATCTCCAACAAATAAATCTCTACAAAGTAGTTTTAGAGCTGTTCAAATCCACCACATACTTACTTTTTTACAAAACTTATTCTCAAAATTTTTAGCAAAGCAAAATAAAAGTTATAATCGGTAAACTTCCGCTTTTTAAAAAATCAATATTGCATCGTCAAAATAAATTTCAAAAAAATAAATTTTTCAAAATACCAAAAAGGAACAACATGGTAAAGCATATAGTATTGTTTAAATTCAAAGAGGAAAATAAACAAGAAAATATCAAAAAAGCAAAAGAGTTATTTGAGGAGTTAGGTGAAATTCTCGATGAGTTAAAACATATGGAAGTTGGTATCAATTTTGATACAGCACAAAGAGCAACAGATATGTCAATCTATACTAAGTTTGAAAATATAGATGGGCTACATGCTTACGCTGTAAATCCAGATCACCTTAAAGTTGTAGAGTTTATAAAAGAGGTTACTGAATACACAAAAGTTTGTGATTATTATCTATAATCACATATTTTGATAAATTATTGCACTTAAGTAACCAACAACTCTTGAATCATCTTTTGTAGCATCTGCACTTGTGCGATAATCTAATAATCTGCTTTTAAATCCCTTATTTAATACCACTTCAATCAGTGCTTTAACTCCAACTCTTCCACAAGCCTCACACCCTTTATTCCAAATATCAAGGTCAAGTTTTGCCACTGCTTCAAGACATATACTATCAAGCCGCATTGCTTTTGCTTTGTCGTAAAAATGGCTTAAATCTGTACTGATAACTACAAATGTTTCATTGTCATTTAATGCAAAATCAATAACTTTTGCTAATTCTTGGTGTTCAATTCTTCCGTAAACAATCTCAACAATTTTGGCATTTGGAAAAGTTCTTTTGATAAATAAACTTTGTGTTTCTGTTGAATGCTCAAGATGAGCATCTTTATTAAAATTTATAAATGGGAAATTGTTTAATAGCTTTTTCCCATAATCCAAATCAATTTTTATCTCACCACAAACGGTACTATATCTATCAAACATTGCCAAACTAGCACCATTAAAAGCAACTCTATGTGATGGACCAATTAATAGCACCCTTTTTGTTTTTGGATTTGTTACTAAGCTATAAGCTACATTTGCACTAAATCCACTGTAAATATATCCAGCATGTGGGACAATTATCGCTTTTGGTAATATATTAATTGGTGGTTTGAAATCTGAATTTTTAAGCATTAAATCAAAATGGGCAAATTGTTTTTTGATCTCATCACAGTTTTTACTATAAAAACTTCCAGCAAATCCCATATCTCTTTTTGTATGAAAAACTCCGTCAAGTAAAGAGGTGCATTTTTTACAAGATACACCGTTTGAGAGGTTATTTTTTGTTGTTTTGTAAGTTATCCTTTCAAGTAAAACCTCACCACAAGATCTACAACAGGTTTCATTTGGAAGGCCAGCATTTCCCATATATACATAGGATAAACCAGCTGTTTTTCCAATATTATAAGCTGTTTGTAATAAATCAGTTGATGTTCTAGGGATATCTAAAAGTTTATAATCTGGATGAAATGCGCTTAAGTGCCAAGGGGTAGTATTTCCAAGTTCATCGTTTATAAATGTAGCAATTTTTCTCAACTCCTCATCGCTATCGTTTATAGTTGGGATAATCAATGTGGTTACCTCTATCCAAATTCCTAATTGTTTAAAAAGTTTTAGATTATTTTTTAGTTTTTCTAAATCGCCACCAAGCTCTTTTTTGTAATATTTAGAATCGAATGACTTAAGATCAACATTGGCTCCATCAATCAGTCCTTTCATATCATTTAAAACTTCAATTGATTCAAAACCGTTAGTGACAAATATATTTTTCAATCCATTTTGATGGGCTATGGTGGCAATATCTCTGATGTATGGATAGAAAATTGTTGGTTCATTGTAGGTGTAAGAGATGCTTTCACAACGATTATTTAAAGCGATTAAGACAATATCTTGCGGGGAATAATATTTTTCTTTATTGATAGTGTGTTCTTGACTAATGCCGTGATTTTGGCAAAATGAACATTTAAAGTTACATCCAACAGTGCCAAGCGAAAGTGTTTTGGTTTGTGGTAAAAAGTGATAAAGTGGTTTTTTTTCAACAGGATCAATGTTGATAACAGCAGGGTATCCGTATACCAAACATTCTATTCTTTCACCTGTATTTTTATTTACACCACAAATACCAGTTTTCCCAACATCAATATTGCAGTAGTGTTGACAAAGTGTGCAGATAAGTTTATCCCCTTTGCTTTGTTTGTAAAATTTCATTTTATTTTTTCAACCTGATATTTATAAATTTGTGGATGGTTTTTTAGGCAATCTTGAGTGGTTCTTGCTTTTTGGCAAAGATGGGAAAAGAAAGTTTCAAAATCTTGTAGTTCTTCCCAAACTTGTGGTAAAAATGTAGCTTGATTTTGTCCATCTTTTAAAATAATACCATCGATTCCAATAGTAATTTGATTTTTTAAATCCTCTATGGTGTCGTACTTAACTAAAATTGCAGGGGTTAAAATTGAAACTTCAAGTGATATATCTGGTATCTCATCGGAAGTTACTGGCTTAAACCTAGGGTCACTAAATGCTGCGCTAATGGCATTGTGGACTAAGTCGTCGTAAAATTCTCTATGAGCTACAAGCGAGCCAATACAACCTCTTAATTTTCCATTTTTTTTCAAAGTGATAAAAGTTGCCCTTGGGAGGACAAATTCAGGAGAAATCTTTACAGCATCATATTTTGTGATTAGTTTTTCATTTTTTGGATTGAGATTTAATTTACTATAAATCGAATCCCATGCTATCTTTTTTATTAAATTGTCCATGTCACCCCTTAAATGTTCAAATTTTTATCTTATATCGTACAATTTCTAAACTTATTTTATAGCGGAATAAATGAGCGAGATTTATATAATCTAGCATTAACAAACTTTTTGGCATAATCCACCCATAACAAAGGTGTCTATCTCTTGCTGAGGTAGATGCCTTTTGTAATGTTTAGAGAAAATATTTACAATAGGTAGGAAAAAATGTTACTAACACCAGGACCAACACCAGTACCAGAATTTGTACGAGCTGCGATGGCAACTGAAACTTTACACCACAGAACACCAGAGTTTGAGGCGATATTTAAAAATACACGGGAGCTTCTCCTTGAAATCCTTGATATGCCAGAAGCTTTGATGCTGTCTTCAAGTGGAACAGGTGCTATGGAGGCTTGTATTATAAACCTTACGGCTAAAAAATCATTAACAATAAATAGTGGAAAATTTGGCGAAAGATTTGGAAAAATTTGTAAAGCTATGAATATTCCAAATGTTGAAATTAAAAATCCATGGGACACACCAGTATCTGTTGAAGCTGTGCTTGAGATTATAGAAAATGATAGCGAGATTGATTCGATTTGTATCCAAATATGTGAAAGTGCTGGGGGTTTACGACACCCAGTTGAAGAGATAGCAAAAAAAGTAAAAGAGATAAATAGTGATATTATAATAATAGCTGATGGTATAACAGCAGTTGGAGTTGAAAAAATTGATACAACAAATATTGACGCATTGATTACTGGTAGCCAAAAAGCACTTATGCTTCCACCTGGACTTGCTATGATTGGACTAAGCCAAAAAGCAGTTGACAAACTTGAAATAAATGCAAAAGGTTATTATTTTAATCTTGCAACTGAACTAAAAAATCAAAGAAAAAATACAACAGCTTGGACTGCTGCTACAACTTTAATCATCGGACTTGGCGCAATTTTAGAAAAAATAAAAGCTGATGGATTTGAAAATCTTTATAGTGATACAAAAAAACGAGCAGAGGCTTCAAGGGAGGCGCTAAAAGCTATTGGACTTCCAATTTATCCGAAAACGCCAGCTGACAGTATGACTACAATTTTTAGTGAAAAATCAAATGAAATTAGAAAAATCTTGAAAAACAAATACGATGTCAATATTGCTGGTGGACAAGATGACCTAAATGGAAAAATTTTTAGAATTAACCACATGGGGCTTGTTGCTCCATTTGAGGCTTCTTGGGCTGTTAATGCGATTGAAAAAACACTTGATGAGCTTGGTTTACGAAAATTTGACGGAACAGCTAATAAAGTATTTATGGAAACTTATTTCAGATGATTTTTGAACACGAAATACCAGATGGGTGTAGACTTTATTTTGGTGATGTTGCTAAAAAGAAAAGAAATCTCGAAAATAAAGTAAGTGAATTTTTTGATAAAAATGGATTTTTAGAGATAGTTACACCTAATTTTTCATACTCTGGACACCAAAGTATCGATGATGAAACGAAGTTAATCAAGCTAAATGACACAGATAATAATCAACTTACTTTGCGAGCCGATAGTACACTTGATGTTGCTAGAATTATTACAAAAAGATTGGGAAGAACAACTGACCACAAAAAGTGGTTTTATATACAACCAATTTTTTTATATCCATCGATTGAAAATTATCAAATTGGGTGTGAGTGGCTTGAGCATACAAAAATTAGTGATATTATAAATATTACAAGTGAGATTTTTGATATGTTAAAGATAAATCCACTTATCCAAATTGCAAATTTGAATATCCCAAAAATAATTTCAAAAGAGTTCAATATTCCAATTTCTTATTTTAGAGATGGAGAGATTGTGAAGCTTTTTGGTCTAAAACTTGACTGGTTAAAATGTTTATTATATGCATCCACTAAAGATGATTTAGAGAAGCTTTACCCATCTTTACCAGAGTGTTTGAAAGATGAAGTTTTAAAATTGATAAAAATTGGTGATGATTTATCGTACAAAAATATGATAATTTCACCACTTTATTTTGATAGTATGAAGTATTATGATGATATTTATTTTAGAGCAATTGAAGGAAATGAGACAATAGCAAAAGGTGGGCAATATAATAGCGATGGTGTTGAATCTTTAGGATTCGCACTTTGCACAGATAATTTATTAAAAATATTAACCTAAACGGCAATCGTCAGATTGTCGTTTAGGATTGATTTTAGGAAGAACTTGTTCTTCGTAAAATAAAACAAAAAAGTGAAGGTTTCCTTCATTTTTAGTATAAAAATTAAGGAGGAAGAAAAATGAGCAAAGCAGATATTATAGTTGGAATCCAATGGGGTGACGAAGGAAAAGGGAAAATAGTTGATAAGCTGGCACAAGAGTATGATGTAGTTTGTAGAAGCCAAGGTGGACATAATGCTGGACATACTATTTGGGTTGATGGGGTACGATATGCTCTTCACTTAGTACCATCTGGTATTTTAAATCCAAATGCTGTTAATGTAATTGGAAATGGTGTTGTTTTAAATCCACCATCGTTAATTAAAGAGCTGACTCAATTTAGTAATCTTGAAGGGCGACTTTTAATAAGTGAAAAAGCTCAATTAAATCTCCCATATCATAGTCTAGTTGATATTGCACGAGAGAAAATGAAAGGCTCAAATGCTATCGGAACAACAGGAAAAGGGATTGGACCAGCATATGCTGATAAGATAAATAGGGTAGGACACAGAGCAGGAGAGCTTTTAAACCCTACAAAACTTTATGAAAATATTTTAAATTATTTTAAAGAGAATAAAATTATTTTTGATGCTTTAGATATTGTTTTACCATCAAATGAGGAGCTAAAATCTCAAATCGATGAGTACTCAAAAGAGCTTTCACCATTTATTATAAATACAACAAATTACGTATGGAAAGCATTAGATGATAACAAAAGGGTATTGTTAGAGGGTGCGCAAGGTACTATGCTTGATATTGACCATGGAACCTATCCGTTTGTTACAAGTTCAAATACAGTAAGTGCAGGAGCTTGTACTGGACTTGGACTTAACCCAAAAGATATTGGGATAGTTACAGGTATCACAAAAGCATACTGCACAAGAGTTGGAAATGGACCATTCCCTAGTGAAGATTTTGGTGACGATGGGGAAACTATGGCTAGAGTTGGGAAAGAGTTTGGAACTACAACTGGACGAAAAAGAAGATGTGGTTGGTTTGATGCGGTTGCTGTTAAATATGCAAGTAGATTAAATGGTTGCGATCAATTAGCACTAATGAAACTAGATGTTTTAGATGGATTTGATACTTTAAAAATTTGTGTTGCTTATGAATTGGACGGTGAAACTATCGATTTTGTGCCTAGTGATTTGGAAAATGTTAAGCCTGTTTATGAAGAGATTAAAGGGTGGGATAGTGTTGTTGGATGTAGGGATTTTGATAAATTGCCAGATTCGGCAAAACAATATATCACAAGGATAGAGGAGCTTACAAAAACAAAAGTTGGGATAATCTCAACTTCACCTGAAAGAGAAGATACGATAATTAGATAAACTTCACAATTATCTGATTATTTGCTTAATAACAGCAAACAAAGGCATTAGGATTGATTTTATTTGGAACTTGTTTTAAATGAAATGGAACAAAAATTAAGGAGTAAAAATATGAAACTAAAAAAACAACACGCAAACTTTTTAGCAAGAAAAATAACGAAAGATTTATTAAATAGTGAATTTATAGAAGCTAGAAAAGATAGAATGGCAATATCAGCAGAGTGTGAAAGAATTTTGCTTGAAGATATAGAAAAAGAGATAAAACTTGATGAGCAAGTAAATGTTATTTTAGAAAATATGGAAGATGATATTTCATTTTATAATGCCGATTTCAAACAACTTTTCTGGATGACAAAAAAAAGATTAGCAAATGAGTTTGATGTAAATCTAAATTTTGAAGATAGATTTTCAAACATCGCACATAATATGATGGACTTTCTGTATGAGGAGGATTTTATCCACTTTACAGTTTCAGACAATCAAGTAAAAAATTTAATAGCAAACTCAATTGACCAATTTATCAAAGGATATGATGAAGCTGATAGTTTAGCTTATGATAAAATCAAAAACTATAAACGAAAACTTATCCCTGGGACAGAGGATTACGAGCTTATTTTTAAACGACTTTACGAGGAAGAATTAATAAAAAAAGGATTGTTATAATGGAAAGAATTTATCTTTATCTTGAAAATGGCACTTTTTTAGAAGGTGATAGTTTTGGTGCTAGTGGCACTAGTGTTGGGGAGATAGTATTTAATACTTCTCTAACTGGATATCAAGAGATTACAACTGATCCGAGTTATGCTGGACAATTTATAACTTTTACAATGCCAGAAATTGGAAATGTTGGTGTAAATCAAGCAGATAATGAATCAAAAGTTGCCTACTCAAAAGGTGTGATTGTAAGAGCTTACAACGAAGCTTATTCAAATTTTAGAGGGGAAAGAAGTTTTGGTGAACTTCTAAAAGAGCAAGGCGTTCTAGGAATTTGCAATATTGACACTAGATTTTTAACAAAAATGATAAGAGATGAGGGCGCTATGATGATGGTAGCATCAACTCTTATTAGCGATAAAGATGAGCTAAAAAAAGTACTAGAGGGCAACCCACGAATTGAGGAGATTAACTATATCAATGAAGTGAGCACAAAAGAGGCTTACATCCACAAATATGGTGCTTGGAACCACGCAATTATGGATTATAATAAAGCTGTTATGAGTGATAAAAAAGTAGTTGTACTTGATTTTGGAGTTAAGAGAAATATTTTAAATGAACTTGTTGAGGCTGGACTTGAAGTTGAGGTTATACCTAATACATTTAAAGCTGATGATTTAATTGCAAGATTTGAAAATGGTGAAATTGGCGGAATATTCCTTAGTAATGGACCAGGTGATCCGCTTACGCTTACAAAAGAAAAAGAGCAAATTCAAAAACTAATAGATAAAAATATCCCAATTTTTGCAATTTGTCTTGGACATCAAATGTTAAGTATAGCTCATGGACATGATACTTATAAGCTTAAATTTGGACAACATGGTGGAAACCATCCAGTTGGAAATGAAGATGGCGCTGTTGAGATAACAGCACAAAACCACAATTATAATGTTCCAGATAGTATTACTGAGATTGCCGACATCACACATATTAATCTATTTGACCAAACAATTGAGGGTGTACGATATAGAGATAAGCCAATATTTTCAGTTCAGCATCACCCAGAAGCTAGTCCAGGACCACATGAAAGTAAATATATCTTTAAAAAATTTGCCGATATTGTAAAGATTTCAAATGCAACACTTTAGATTTTCAATAATTTTTGCAATTGTGGCACTTGGTGTTGCTGGTTGGTGGGGATTTTCAAATGGGGGGATAATGTTGGCTTTAGCTATGGTTTGGTTAGCGCTTGTACTATCAGCTATGGAGATTTCACTTTCATTTGATAATGCCGTTGTAAATGCAGCGATTTTAAAAGACTGGGATGAATACTGGAGAACACTATTTTTAACAGTTGGTATGATAATAGCTGTATTTGGTATGAGGCTACTTTTCCCACTTGTTATAGTTGCTATGACTGCTGATATGGGGATTTTAGATGTTTGGAATTTAGCTATTTCAAATCCAAATGAATATTCAAAAGCACTTATTTCACACCATGCTGAAGTTTCAGTTTTTGGTGGAATGTTCCTTTTGATGGTATTTTTAAATTTTATTTTTGATCATGAAAGAGATATTCACTGGCTTGGAAAACTTGAGGAGCAACTAGGAATGCTTGGTAGAATAGAGACTATCTCAATTTTTATTGCACTTTCTACACTTTTACTTTGTATAACTATGGTACCTGAAGCTGAACAATTTAAAGTTTTAATGGCTGGAATGTGGGGACTTGTTATATATATCGGGGTTGATATGTTGGCTAGCCTTATGGAACACCAAAAACCTGATTTAAATGCAGGAGAACTTGTAAAAAGAGGAAGTATTGGTGGATTTTTGTATCTTGAAGTACTTGATGCATCATTCTCTTTTGATGGTGTAATTGGTGCATTTGCTATCACTAAAGATATTGTTATTATTATGATTGGACTTGGTATTGGTGCTATGTTTGTACGAGCTATAACTATTTATCTTGTTGAAAAAGAGACACTTTCGGAGTATAGATACTTAGAGCATGGTGCTCATTATGCTATTGGTATTTTGGCTATTATTATGCTTTTAAGTCTAAAATTCCACATTCCTGAAGTTATCACGGGCTTTATCGGAATACTTTTCATAGGACTATCTATTTGGTCATCTGTTAAACACAATAGATTGGAAGCAAACTAGCTTCTAATTTAGGGTTTTAAAACTTACTATTTTCCACTTCAGACTACAGAGCAAAGAGCTATTTCTCTTTGCAAATATCTAAAATCAAGCAATGACAGTTTAAAAAACAACTAGCTACAATTTGAACATAATAAAAGGGGACAAAATGACAGCAAGAATGATACGATATGATGAAAGCTACAGCGGACTTATCGATGAGCTTGTAGCTAAAAGCGGTGGAAATATCGAGATTGTTGATGTTGAAAATCTGAAACTTGACCCATATTTTTATGAAAGAAAAACAAGTTTGGATAAGACTATCAAAGCTATAGATGATGGTACTTTGGAGATGCTTTCTCATGAGGATGTTTGGGCTGATTTGGAAAAATGAGTATGAAAATAATTTATACTCCTCTTTCAAAACAAAATCTTCTTCAAATAAAACAATTTATAGCAAAAGATAAAAAAATTGCAAGCGAGAAATTTATGGCAAGACTTAAGCTAGCAATAGAAAATATTATAAACTCCCCATACAAATATAGAAAATCATTTTATTATCAGGATGAAAACATAAGAGATATGATTTTTGGTGGTTATTCGATTATCTATCGAATTAATATCCCAAAAGATGCTATAGAAATATTGGAGATTTTTAATCAGAATCTTCCTGAAATAAAATAGGATAAAAAGTAAAGATGAAAAAAACGAAAACAAACAGACTTATAAAATTATCGTTGGCTTCGTGCCTAGCAATAACAGTTGGGCTCACTTTTGCAAATGCGGAGATGCTAAGAAGCGAAAGTCAAGAAGTAGTTTATGATACTGATACAAAACTTATGTGGCAAGATAATATTGAAGCAAAAACATTGAAAAAAAAATGGCAAGGTGCAATGGATTATTGTGAAAATCTCTCTTTAGCTGGATACAATGATTGGAAACTACCAGATATTAAATCTTTACAGAATATTTATCCTAAAAAGAATTTTTTTAAAAATTTAGATTCAGATATCATGTCTTGTGATTATTGGACTTCAACTTTGTCTCCAGATTGGGGTCCTAATGACATATGGTATGTTGATTTTTCTGATATTGGTAATCACAAAAGTTGTGAAAAATTTTATGATAATCGAATTCGTTGTGTTAAAAATACTAATTTTACTCCTTTAACATTTTTTTCATTTTTGGAACAGGTTAAAACTTCAAATAGTGGGAAAAAACTTAAATCAAAATCCTTGTCAGCAATTTATAGCGAGTCAAAATTATGTTTAGTTAAATATGGTAAAAATTATTTTGGAACTAAAGATGAATTAAAGGAACAGTTTGGAATGGTATCTTTTGAGTACTCTAAAAAACCATTTCAGGATATTCAAAAGCTTACACAACAAAAATTAAATGAGTATCTTACTATTACAACGATTCCATCACCAAGACTTCCAAAACCACTTAACTTAGTCAAAAATGAATTTGAATCAAAAGCTCAATTTAGTGAAAGGGTAAAAAATGAAACCATCCAAAGAGAAATTGAAATACAAAGGTTACAGGATGAGTTTAGAAGTGAAGTTGAAGAAAGAAATAATGAATTAGAAAATAGAAAAGAAAATATAGATGAAAAGAAAAAAGAGTTTGCTCTTGAAAGTTTTGACGAGGTAATGGGAACTCCAAAATTATTAAATCCAATCTTTGATGCGGAAACAAATACTATGTTTGTTGATGTCAGTATGAGTAATGCAGAGTGGAAGAAAAATGTAGGGATAAAAATAGAAGATAGAAGTTTGGCTAAAGATTTTAAAAATAGTATCGATAATGCAAATACAAAAGTGGTTTTTGAATATGAAAATGATAGATTTATCCTTAAAAATATCGATATAGATTTTGAAAATAAAAACTTAGTAGCAACATTAAACCAAAAAGACTTTATCCCAGAAAAAGTAGCCGTAACAATAGAAAATAAAAAAGTAGCATTTAATGAACTTCAAAACCCAAACTTAGTTGACAAATACCAAGTTTCAGCATTAGGTTACGGCGAATCAAATAGTGCTAAGGGTCTAAAATACACAGATGACCTAACACCACTTATCTCCAAAATGGCTACAACAAAACCAAATCCAAAAAACTGGCTCTTTGCGATAGGAATAGAAAACTACGATGAAGCAGATGCTGTTATCTATGCCGCTAATAGTGCCAAAACTATGATAAGTGCTATGCAAAAAAGACTGGGAATTAGTGAGCGAAATACTTATGCACTTATAGATGAAAAAGCAACAGGTGGAGCTATCAAAGGACAACTTGAAAGATTATTAGAAAATGTAAAAGAAGGAGATAATATCTATTTTTACTATAGTGGACATGGGATTCCAAGTGGAGAAAATGGAGAAGCATTTATCTTGCCAAAAGATGTGATTGCTGATTATGTTACAAGAGAATCTGAATTTATGGCTAGAAATATCTACAAAAAACTAAGCGATAGCAAAGCCTCTAAAATAGTAGCCTTTGTCGATAGTTGCTATAGTGGAAAAACAGATGGTATTTCAAATATCAAAGGGGTAGCTGCTGGAGTATTTAAAACTAAAAAAGTTGAGTTTGATAGTTCTAAAATGGTAGTTTTCACAGCTGGAACAAATGGACAGTTTTCAAATGCTTATAGTGAAAAAGGACAAAGACTTTTTAGTTACTTTGTAGCAAAAGGATTAGCTACTAGAGCTGATTTGGATATAAATAGCTTGTATCAAGAGGTATCAGTTGGAGTTAAAGATGAAAGTTTTAAGATGGGAGATAATAAACGACAAGTTCCTCAAATAGAGGGAAATACTGGGATGGGGTTATGATGAAAAAACTAATCCCTATCTTTTGTGTTGCATTTACCACTTCTCTTTTTGCCACTCCATCGTGGTTTGGTACTATAAAGCCAAATAATTCATACGAAATCATCGGCTACGGAGAGGCTCTTAATCTAAATGAAGCAAAACAAAATGCAAGGGATGAGATAGCAAAACAGATAAAAGTAAATATCAAAAGTGAGATACAAACTACCAAAGAATCAAAACAAAATGAGTACACAAAAAATACAACTTCAACTTCAAAGCAAGATACATCAGTCGCACTTTCAAGTGTGGAAATATTGCAAAATGAAAAAGATGGAGATACTTGGTATGTCGCATTAAGCTATGATAATCGCCCAATTACAACAAAATTGATACAAAAATTAGAAGGTGTAAAATGTGCTAAATCGCCACATCCGTACCTCTTTAATACTGGATTTTATAAAAAACTTGCATCTGATGGGATGGAAGCAAATCTCACAAATTGTATATTGCCAACTTTTGATAATGGGGTGAATTATATCGGGACTTCTCTTGTAAGGGTCGATTTTGATTTCGATATTTTGCTTGAGTCTGTTTCAAATGGAATGAGTGTAAATGCAACCAAAACAAAGCTCAAAAACAATGAAGCATTTCATTTAACAATAGATGCTCCAAAAGGATATTTGAGTATTTTTAATATTTATGAGGGTGGGAAAGTAAATGTAGTCCTTGCAAATAAAGAGTTTAAAAGTGATGTAAAATATACTTTTCCAGAAGCCGCACAAGAGTTTGAACTCTCATCTTCTATCAAAAAAGTGAGGGAAATTGAGGGGTATTTTGTGATAAGTTCACCTATAAAACTTAATCTTAATCGTTTTGGAGCAACTGAATTTAGTTCAAACGGAAGTGAAAAATACCAATTTGATGAGTTTTTAAAACTCCTCGAAAACAATAAATTTGCTTCAACAGTGATTATGATTAGTAGATAAGAGGGTAAAAATAAAATGCCATTTCTCTTAAAAAAATACCATTTTAAAACAACTCAAAAAATACAATTTTTACTCCAAAATGAGCTTGGCTTTGAAAGAAGTATAGCTCAAAGATTACTTTCAAAAGGGAGAGTTTTTGACCAATGTGGTAAAAATTTACTTTATGGTGAAATTCCAATTGGTGAATATATCGAAGTTGCTACTTTTGAGGGGATTTCACGAGGGCTAAAGCCTATGTTTGTTAGCGATGATTTTGCTATATTTGACAAACCATCAGGGCTTCCAGTTCATCCAGTTTCACGAAAAACTGAATATTCTTTACTTGATGAGATACGATTTCATTTTGGAGAAGATGCAAATTTGGCTCACAGGATAGATCAAGAAACTTCAGGACTCGTCCTTGTTGTACGAAACAAAGTGAGTGATGTTGCTTTAAAAGAGATGTTTGTAAACAAAGATTATGACAAAAATTATCTAGCAATCGCAAAAGGAAAAATTGATAAAGAGATAATCATAGATACCCCAATAGATAGGGAAAATGGAAAAATAGGTGTAAGAATGGCTGTAAAAGATGATGGGAAAGAGTCTTTAACAATCATTACACCGCTTACTTATGATGAAATAAAAAATCAAACTTTAGTAAGTGCGAACCCAAAAACAGGAAGGCAACACCAAATAAGAGTTCATCTGCATAGCATAGGGCATACCATCGTGGGCGACCCAATATATGGTGTTTGTGATGAAGTGGCTGATAGTTATCTTTGCAAAACCTTATCATCTGATGATAGAATGATGATTATTGGGGAAAGTAGGCTTATGCTTCATGCTTATAGTTTGGAATTTTCCTTCAAAGAGATAAACTATAAATTTGTCTCAAAACAGAATTTTTAATCAATCAAAATTTCCCACTCAAGCTTTATGATGATTTGCTATAATCCCACTTTAAAACTATAAAGCGGAAACAAATGAAAACAAACCTATCAATAATTATCTTAGCAGCTGGTCAAGGGACCAGAATGAAATCAAACACACCAAAAGTTTTACACAAAATATCAGGCTATGAGATGCTTTATTACAGTATCAAAGAGGCTAAAAAATTAAGTGATGATGTAAGCGTAGTTCTTTATCATCAAGCTTCTTGGGTACAGCAAACTATGGAAAAGTACTTTAATGATGTAACTTATCATATTCAAGACCATCAAAATTTCCCTGGAACTGGCGGAGCTGTGATGGGTATAAAGCCAAAATATTCAAAAACATTGGTGTTAAATGGTGATATGCCACTGATTGAAGCTGGTGAACTAACCAATCTGGTTGGGAATAGTAAACTTACTATGTCTGTTTTAAATCTTAAAAATGCAAATGGTTATGGAAGAGTGGTTGTTTTAAATGGAGCTGTTAGAAAGATTGTAGAGCAAAAAGATTGTAGTGATGAGGAGTTAAAAATAAATATTGCAAATGCTGGAATTTATTGTTTTGATACAGAGTTTTTATTGGCAAATTTACCAAAACTTACAAATAACAACAATCAAAAAGAGTATTACATAACTGATCTTGTTGAGATGGCGATTGAGCAAAACTTAGAAGTTATACCTGTTAGTGTTAGTGAAGAGAATTTTAAAGGGGTAAATTCTAAAGTGGATTTAGCAAATGCTGAGGTTATCCATCAACATAGGATAAAAGAGAGATTTTTGGCAAATGGTGTAATTATGAGATTGCCTGAAACTATCTATATTGAGAGTAGGGTTACTATTGAGGGGGAGTGTATATTAGAAAATGGTGTAACACTTCTTGGAAAAACAAAGATTATCAATAGTCATATCAAAGCTAACAGCATTGTGGAAGATAGTTTGATTGAAGATAGTGATATTGGACCGATGGCTAGAATACGACCACAAAGCATTTTAAAAGATACTCATATTGGAAACTTTGTAGAGGTAAAAAAAGGGAAACTTACTGGGGTAAAAGCTGGGCATTTAAGTTATTTGGGAGATTGTGTGATTGATAGTGGCTCAAATATTGGGGCTGGAACGATAACATGTAACTATGATGGGAAAAATAAATACCAAACAATTATTGGTAAAAATGTATTTGTAGGGAGTGATACGCAACTTGTTGCCCCCTTAAATATTCCTGATGATGTAATGATTGCAGCTGGTACAACTGTGACAAAAGATGTCCAAAGTGGTGATTTGGTACTAAGCAGAACCCCTCAAAAAATGATTTCAAAGTTTTTTTATAAATTCTTTGGGGCAAAATAAGATATGTCAAAATGCAATATTTTTTTAAAAAGTTATTTTGCTTTGTTACAATTATTAAAAATTTGAGGGGATGATAATGACAAAAATAATGCAACAACAATTAAATCTTAATAATCTGCCAAAGAACAAGCCAAATACACTCAAAGCAATAGATTTGTTTGCGGGAATTGGTGGAATTAGACTTGGATTTGCTGAAGCTTTTAAAGAAGATATTGAGTTTGTGTTTAGTTCTGAAATCGATAAATACGCACAAACGACATACTATGCAAATTTTGGTGAAATGCCACATGGTGATATTACTAAAATTGATGAAAAAAATATACCAGTACATGACATACTTCTGGCTGGTTTTCCGTGTCAAGCTTTTTCTATTGCAGGAAAAAGACTTGGATTTGAAGATACAAGAGGGACATTGTTTTTTGAAGTAGCAAGAATTATCAAACATCATAAGCCAAAAGTTGTTTTTTTGGAAAACGTGAAAGGTTTTGTTAATCATGACAAAGGAAATACTTTTAAAGTTGTAAAGGAAACTTTAAATGAACTAGGATACAAGGTGTTCTCGAAGGTTTTAAATGCAAAAGATTTCGGAGTGCCACAAAATAGGGAGAGAATTTATATTGTTGGATTTTTAGATAATGAAGTGGATTTTGAGTTTCCAAAAGCTTTAGATAAGTGCGTATCGATTCAAGATAAGCTAGAGCAAAAAGTAGATACAAAATACTACTACAACGATAAACCTCTTTATGAGCGAATAAAATATGATGTAACAAACGAAAAATCAGTGTATCAATGGCGAAGACAGTATGTAAGGGAAAATAAAAGTGAGGTTTGTCCGACACTAACTGCAAATATGGGAACAGGTGGGCATAATGTACCTATTATTAAAGATAGTTTTGGAATAAGAAAACTAACACCTAGAGAGTGTGCGAACTTTCAAGGCTTTCCCAAAAATTTTATTTTGCCAAAAGAACTAGTGGACTCTCAACTTTATAAACAATGTGGGAATAGTGTAGTTGTAAGTGTAATTCGACATATTGCAAAAGATATAAAAAAAAGAATAGTAAAAAATGACTGAAATTGAACTACTCGAAGCTCTAAAGAATTATGACTATAAAAAGAATAAAGTTAAAACCATAGCAGAACAATGTGGGTTAACAGAAGGTGAATTAAAAAAGTTTTATACAACTTATTTTTTTAGAGAGATTTCACAAAAAATAGATTTAGAAAATCTTACTCAACTAAATATAGACCATATTAATTCGAACCTAACTGATGAAGAGAAAAAAGTTTTTAATTTTATAAAAAGTGATATGAAAAAGATTATTGAAAAAACTTTATCAATAGCCATGACTAATGGATTCAGTACAAATATTAACCATGTTGAAAGTGGTGTAATGACTGCAAATGCTGGAGATAGTGCAGAGTTTATTTTTGTAGCTCGTGCAATTTTAGCAGGATTTAATTGTAGTAGTGTAGATGTAAGAAGTAGTAGATATGATGCAATTATAGATTTTGAGAATGTATTATTAAGAGTTCAAATTAAAGGAATTAGTACTGGAAATACTATAAGTTTTAAAGATAGAGATAGAGGCGGACAAGGAATCGACCACAGACATGAAAGAAATATTGGAAAAAGAATAACAGCTCAAGATTGTGATATATATGTAGCAGTTGACAAGCAAGTAGGCATATGTTATATCATTCCAATGAATTGGGCTGATACTTTAAGCGATGAAGAATGTAAAAATATAAGGTTAAGTCAAATTGAGCATTATAAAGAAAATTGGAATGTTGTTAAAGAGCTAAGTAGAAATAATCAAAGAGGTTTAAATTAATAATGTTCTCAAATAAGTGCAATGATATGTTTAAAAATATTTATAATTTGAAGTTAAGTGAATCGCAAATAAAAGATATTTTTATTTTGTATTCTCTAAACAAAGGTTTGCTATTAAAAGAATCACTTAGAAAAAAATATTTAAATAATCCAAAAAATAAAATCCAAAAAATAGATATTTTTAGCGATGTTATAAACGCGTTGCAAACAAATAAAGATATAGAACTTTTTATATTATCATTGCAATTAATTTCTATTCAACCTTTATTAAATGCACAGCAAAAATTACAAAATATCATAAGTAATAAAATACATACAAGAAAATTAAATACATTTGAGAATATCATTTGGTGGATTTTAAATCATGAAAATATGCCATTATTGTCTGACAATTCAGTAAAATACTTCCAATATTTATCTTCTCAAATATTCAAGATTCAAGTAAAAGAGGTGAAATGCTACTAAAAAATAAAAATATCCTAGTTGGAGTTACTGGTTCGATTGCTATTTATAAATCTTTAGAGCTTATTCGTCTTTATGTAAAAGCTGGAGCAAATGTGAAAGTTGTCCTAACAGATGGAGCAAAGAAATTTATCACACCACTTACTTTTGAGGCAATCTCTCAACAAAAAGTTTTAGATGATACAAATGAAAATTGGGATAAAGATTCTATCAATAACCATATCGCTATTGGAAAATGGGCAGATATTTTTGTAATAGCTCCTGCAAGTGCAAATACGATAAATAAGTTAAGCAATGGGATAGCTGATAATCTTCTTCTTCAAACTGCTTTAGCATATCCAAGAATGAAACTCCTTTGTCCCGCTGCAAACACAAATATGATAGAAAATCCAATCACAAAAGCAAGTCTTAAAATGCTTACACTTTGTAATTTTAAAATCATCTCCCCAGTTACTAAAGAGTTGGCTTGTAGAGATATTGGAAATGGAGCAATGGCAGAAGTAGAGGATATTTTCGATGCTACACTCAGGGAGCTTTTAAAAGATAGTTACTGGGAAAATCGTAAAGTTGTTTTAAATGGTGGAGCAACTATTGAGAAGATTGATGATGTTAGATTTATTTCAAATTTTAGTAGTGGAAAGATGGCTGGGGCGTTAGCCTCTGCACTTTACTACAAGGGAGCTGATGTTTGTTTGGTTGGAAGTAGTGAATTTAAAGTTCCAAGTGAAGTACATATTATCAAAACAACAAGCACAATTGAGATGGAGGGGTATTTGGTTGACTCCATTCGAGTGGCAAAAAAAGGAAAATTATCAAATGCAACTCTGATGGATAACTCAAGTATAGAGTTAATTCAGAAAAAACCATATTTTTTTGGAGTAGCTGCGATTAGTGATTATGTTCCAAAATATCCACAAAATGGGAAGCTTAAGAAAGATGATATTGGTGAAACTTGGAATTTGGAGCTAAAAAAGAATATCGATATTTTGGCAAATTTACAAAAAGATGGGATTTATGCAATTGGCTTTAAAGCTGAAATGGATAAAGTTAATGGGAAAGAAAACGCACTTTTGATGTTAGAAAATAAAAAACTTGATGGAGTTTGTTTAAATATTTTAGATGTTCATAATAGTTTTGGAAGTGATACAAATACAATAGAATTTTTACATCAAAAAAAGAGTTTCAGAGTAAGTGGCGATAAGCTAGCTATCTCATTTGAACTTTTAGAAAATCTAAAAGAGGTTTTTAGTGAGTAGTTGCCCAAATCATATCGCAATTATTATGGATGGCAATGGAAGATGGGCTAAAAATAAAGGGCTAAAGAGGACAGCTGGACATGAGGAGGGGGCAAAAGTTGTAAGGGATATTACAAAACATTGTAGTTTGCTTGGGGTTAAATATCTTACTTTGTACGCATTTAGTACAGAAAACTGGACGCGTCCAAAACTTGAAGTTGAGTTTTTGATGAAACTTTTAGAGAGGTATTTTAAAAGTGAATTGCCTATTTATTTGGAAAATAATATTAAATTTAGAGCAATTGGGGATATATCAAAATTTTCAAAATCTTTACAAAAGATTATAAAAGATGTTGAAGATAAAACATCAAATATGAGCGGACTTACACAGATTTTAGCTCTAAATTATGGCTCTCGTGACGAGATAACAAGGGCAGTTTCTAAATTAGTTTCAAGCAATCAAACAATAAATGAAGAAAACATCTCTTTAAATCTTGATACAGCTGATTTTTCTGATGTTGATTTGTTAATCCGTACAAGTGGTGAAGTGAGGATTTCAAATTTTTTACTTTGGCAATGCGCTTATAGTGAGATGTTTTTCTCTTCTACATTGTGGCCAGATTTTAATTCAAATGAACTTGATGAGATTATTAGCGATTATAGTTTAAGGGATAGGAGATTTGGCGGTGTTTGATGGAGTAATCGTATTTGTTTTTGGAATTATAATTGGTAGTTTTTTAAATGTACTTATTTATAGACTCCCACTTGGAATTTCACTTATCAATCCAAAAAGATCATATTGCCCACACTGCAATACACAAATAAGGTGGATTGACAATATCCCACTAATCTCTTATCTTATTTTGAATGGTAAATGTTCAAAATGTTTTGAAAAAATATCGATAAATTATTTTATTGTCGAGTTTTTGAGTGGATTATTTTTTGTTTTATTGTTTTTAAAATTTGGTTTTGGAGTACCTTTTTTTATCTATTTGGCTCTATTTTCTACTCTTTTGGTTTTGTCATTTATCGACTTCAAGTACAAAGCCGTTCCAGATTATCTTCTTTTAATTGCATTTATATTGGCTATTTTTGTCCCATCTTTTAGTTTTGAAGGGGCATTGCTTTTTGCTGGTGGATTTGTTTTGCTTGATTTTGTGATTACATTTTATATCCAAAATATCAAAGCAAAAATAACAAAAAATGAGGAGCTAGAAACTCAAAAAGCATTAGGGGAAGGTGATATACCGATAGTTGCAATAATTGGAGGCATTTTGGGGGTTCAGCTTGGATTGTTTGCAATTATTTTGGCTTCCATTTTAGCTATTATTCCAGCAATTTATGGGCAAATAAAACATAAAGATATTGAAACTCCATTTATCCCTTTTTTATCTTTAGGGCTTATTCTTGTTGTTTTATTTGGTGAAAACATTTATGAGATTGCAACGAAATTAGGATTGTTTTAATGAGATTGCTAAAAAAATATTTATCTCGAACTTTACAAAGTAGTTTTTTCCCAATTTTTTTATCACTTTTTACTATAACTTCTGTTGTTTTTTTGGTAAAAATCGCTGCATTGACATCTGTGATAACTATCACATTTGGGGAACTCGCCTATTTGTATCTTCTAAAAGTACCTGTTATTTTATACTACACTTTGCCTATAACATTTTTTATAGCGATGGTATTAAATCTTTCAAAACTATCTGGTGAATATGAATTGATAGTAATTTCAAGTTTTGGATTCTCCCCGCTTCGTTTGCTTTTTATACTTTTGCCAGTCTCCTTTTTGGCTAGTGCGGCACTTTTTGTAATCTCATTTGTCCTTATCCCACAAACAGATTACCTTGAGGATAAGTTTGTAACACTTAAAAAACAAGAGGCGGAATTTAATATTAAACCTAGCGAATATGGGCAAATTTTTGGTCCTTGGTTTATTTATGTCGAGGGGAAAGATGGTGGAATTTATAAGGATGTAACGTTGTTTGAACCAAATTTAAATAAAGATACATTTGTTATGGCAAAAGAAGCAAATATACAAAATGAACAAAATGCTTTAAAACTTGAACTTTCAAACGGCGTAGCTATGAATATTTCAACAAATAAATTTCAACAGATAGATTTTGAAAAGATGATGATGCGATACAAAACAAGTCAAGCCGAAGAGATAAATACTATTGAAGATTTGATAACCTACTGGAGTAAAATTGATCCGACATCACCAAAAAAAAGAACACTAATCCAAAATATTTTTATTTCACTTTTCCCTTTGATTTCACTCCTTTTTTATGTTGCATTTGGTTTTTATAACCCTAGATATGAGAAAAATAAAAATACGATTTATGCGATTGTTTTAACTACAATTTATATGATTTCGATGCAAAAGGTTGCTGAGATGAAAAATATAGATTTGATTTATATTTTTGTTGGTGTTTGGGTATTTTTATCTTATACAACATATCGTGTGAAAGTTAAGCCTTACTATTAAGCTATGAAAATAAAATTAACAATCTCCTATGATGGAAGTAAATTTAATGGTTCAGCAAAACAACCAAAGTTGATAACTGTTCAAGGTGAACTTGAAAAGGCATTAAAAATTTTAGGGATAATATCTAAAACTGTTTTTAGTGGACGAACAGATAAAGATGTCCATAGTACAAACCAAGTTGTGTCTTTTGATGTTCCAATATTTTGGGAAGATTTGGGGAAATTAAAAGTAGCACTTGATAGACTTTTAGGAGAATTTATTTTTATTAAAAGTATTGATGTTAAAGAATCTGATTTTCACGCTAGGTTTGGCGCTAAAAGTAGGGAATATCGCTATGTAATCTCATTAAAGCCAACAACACCATTTAGTTGTAGTTATTTTTACCACCATAAAAATGTCAATCTTGTAAGAGTGCAAGAGGCTTCAAAGGTATTTATTGGGAAACACGATTTTTCCAATTTTAGTAAAAGTGGAAGTGAGCCAAAAAGCACAATAAGGGAGATTTATGGGATAAAAATCTATAAATACAAGGAGTTTGTGGTATTTAAATTTAATGCAAATAGTTATTTGAGGAGTCAAATTAGGATGATGGTTGATTTTTTATTGAAAATCTCAGATGGAAAATTTACCGTAAGTGATTTGATAAATCAACTAAATCACACGAAAATAGTTTCAAAAACATTGGCTCCACCAAATGGACTTTATCTTACGAGGATTAGGTATTAAAAGCAGAGATAAAATATTATGTCCCTTTTGAAATGGGACATTTTGCAAGCAAACTTGTTTGCTTCTTTAGGATTTGCTACTTTAACAATTTTTTATAAATTGTGCTAAAAGTAGAGATAAAATTGTAGGTCCCTTTTAAAATGGGACATTTTAAAAGGGGAAAAGATATGGGGAAAATCGCAGTCATAGGTGCAGGAAAATGGGGTGAAGCACTACATTTTGCACTATCATGCAAAAATGAAGTTTTGATAACTTCGAGAACCAAAAAAGAGATAAAAAATTTTGTACCTTTATCTTTTGCTTTGGAGTGTGAGTATTTAGTTATAGCAATTCCAGCTCAAAGTATCAGGGGGTGGCTAAAGGATAACTTTGTAAATAAAGGGCAAAAAGTTTTAGTTGCAGCAAAAGGGATTGAAGCAGATACTGGATGTTTTTTAAAAGAGATTTATGAAGAGTATGTTGAGCCTGATAACTTAGGATTTATAAGTGGTCCATCGTTTGCCAGTGAAGTTATGAAGGGTTTGCCAACGGCTTTGGTTTTAAATTCAACAAGCAAGATTTTTTATGATGAATTTGCTCCATTTTTCCCAGATTTTATAAAAACATATTATAGCGATGATGTTATAGGTGCTGAAATAGCAGGGGCTTATAAAAATGTATTAGCGATAGCTAGTGGAATTTGTACTGGACTTGGACTTGGACAAAATGCAAGTGCTAGTTTAATATCTCGTGGACTTGTTGAGATGGAGAGATTTTCAAAGTATTTTGGTGAAACGAAAAATGAGACTTTTATTGGGCTTAGTGGGGCTGGAGATCTTTTTTTAACAGCCACTTCAGTTTTAAGTAGAAATTATCGTGTTGGGCTAGGACTAGCCAATAATAAACCAATTGAGGATATTTTAAAAGAGATTGGGGAGGTTGCGGAGGGTGTTAAAACAAGTGAAGCGATATATAAACTTTCTCAAAAGTTTAATATCTATACACCAATTGCTAATGAAGTAAAATTGATACTTGATGGGAAAAATCCAAAAGAGAGTTTGCGGGATTTACTAAAAAGCTAATTCAAAGAATATAGATTTAATAGTGATTTTAGTAAACTTTAGAGAATTTAATAAAGGGAAGAGATGATTAAAATAGTAAAAAATGCAACTTTATTTGTCATGGTAGTTATTACAATTACTGGTTGCGCTAAAAATGAGATTGATATCGCGTCATATCAAAACAAAATCAAAGAAAAAGTTACCATTCCTGATATTTGCAAACCACAATATAATTCAGCTATGCCAAAAGTAGCTGTTGTAGATTTTACAAACAATTCAACATTTGGCGATGGGCAGATTAACAGAACGACATCTCAAACAAATAGTTCAGCTATTATTGGCGGTACAAAAGTTGGTAGAAGTGGATTTGTCGGTGCGGGTGTTGGAGAAAGCAACACTGTATCAAACAGCGAAAATAGGGATTTAAAAGCAAGACTCGAACAAGCATTTAGTGGTCCATTAGAAGATATGGTATCAAATAGTGGTGGAGCTGTTTTGCTTAGTCGAAACGATATGGATAAAATTGATAGTGAACTAAAGTTGCAAGATAGTGGCTTGGTTGATCCAAAAACAGTTGTAAAACTTGGAAAATTAGTTGGAGCAAAATATATTATCACAGGCTCAATTGATAATGTTGATTTGAAATTTACAGATAATGGAACAGTCGCAAATGCAATAGGGAATGAGACAGCTCGTTCAAAAGATAATGCAACTAGACTTGTTGGATTACTTCTTCAAGTAGGAGCTGCTGCAACTGATGGAATGGTGATAACATCAAAAGCAACAATTAAAATAATTGATGTTGAAACGGGCAAAATAGAGTTTTCAAGAACTCTAGGCGGTTCAACTAATATTGGTAAATTTAAAAATCCAAGTTATGATCAAATTGTTGGAGCAGTGAAGAAAAATATTATAGATGGGCTTCCTGCTTTAAATGAAGATTTTGCTACATATTTTTCTGTAAAAGGGTATATTACTCAACTTAGATATCAAGGTAAAGATGTTGTGGCTCAAGTAAATGTTGGGAGAGATTTTAAAGTTGTAGAGAATCAAATTTTTAAAATACTAAATTTTGACTCGCTTGTTGATCCTTTGAATGGAAATGAGAGTTGTGATATATCGATCTCAAAAGTAAAGCTAAAAGCAACAAATCAAATCACCCCAACATCGACATGGGCAACTATTGAAGATGGTGACGGGATGAGTCTAAAACTTGGACAATTAATTCAAAAAACACATGAAAAGGGTAGCTTTGGAATCTTTAAGTAGTAAAAAAACGATTTTAGCTTTAGTTGTCACTTTAGCTTTTGGTGGTTGTGTTGGTGGAAATATAAGTGTTTTACCAAAAAAAGATAGCAAACAAAAAGATGAGATTGCTTTACCAAATTGGTATTTAAATTCCCCAAATAATACGGCTATATTTTTGTATGGTTCAGGTGAGGGTGAGAGTCTTGAGATTGCAAAATCAAATGCCCTTAGTAATATGGCAGCTAGTTTGGTTGTTAGTGTCTCATCAAACCTACAAACTAATACACAAACAAATATCACAAATGGAAAAGAGAGTTACTCTAAAGATGTTTCCAAAGATGTAAAAGTTGAAGTTCAAAAGATAAAGTTTACAAATGCAACAGTTAAAAACAATCAGTTGATAGATGGGAAATTTTATCTTTTGATGCAAGTTGACAGGGCTGAGCTTTTCAGTCAAAAAAAAGGGGAATTTGGTTCGCGTGATGGACGAATTGAAGAACTTTATAGCTCACTTAATGGAAAGTCAAAACTAGGACAAATTCATATTTTACAAGATATGTACCCACTTTTAAAAGAGGCAAAATCACAAGCAATAGTTTTAAATGCGATAAACAATAGTTTTGCTTATGGGGACTATTTAAAAAAGTATGATAATTATATTGATAAAATAGATGATATTAAATCTGATTGTATAGTTTCTGTTGAAAATAATCTATTTGAGAGTTATTTTAGAGATGTTTTGATTGAGTCATTGAATAAAAATAGATTTAAAATTGGCTCAATCGGAGGTAAAAGTGATATTTTAATCAAGTTAAATGTTCAGCCAAAATATAGCATAACGAATGGTTGGAATATAGTAAAAGTGACAACAACAATATCTGTTTTGAGTGAAAATAAAATAGTTTCAAATAAAACAATAAGCACAATTGGCAGATCTTCAACCTCAAAAGAGAGTGCTTTGGAAGATGCCTCAAAGGGTTTAAGAGATGAAATTGAAACCGCAACACTTGAATATATTATTTTTGGAAAATAGGGCTTAGATTTTTATCGTTATTGTTGAGTATGGATTGTATAGAACATTTGCGCGTGTTTGGATTTTGACATTTCTCCTTTGGGTGTAATCTACCACGAAAACGCCACCATTATCACTCGAAAACTTAGCGCAAATCTTAGAAGCTTCTATGATTATTTGTTCCGGTAGATCGTTTTTTCTATTTTGAACTATAACATGTGAAGATGGTTGCCCTTGAAGGTGAAACCAAAAATCACTAGCTTTACTATTTTCTAATAAAAATATATTTTCCCTTTCATCTCGCCCAAGCATTATTTTAAACCCATCAATAAAAAAACTTTGATATTGCTCCATTTTTTTTGTTTTTTTGATATTTCTATCTTTTTTTGGGAGATAAAACTCAATCTCATCAACCCTTTTTGCACCATTTATTATCCCTATCAATCTATTTAGAAATTCAATCTTTCCAGATAAATTTTCATACTCTAAATATTGATTTTTGATTTTTTGCTTTAGTTTTTTCCCATTTTTAAATAAAAAATCTACATAGTTTGATGGTGAGGCAAATGAGTTATCGAGTTTTATTTCAAGCTCATTTCCATCGAAATCTATTAAAGTTATAGTTTTTTGGTATGGTTTGATTTTGTAAAGATTTGCCAAAATTAGATTGGCTGTTGCGTATGTTTCATTTGATTGTTGCTCTAAAATATCTTGTTTTTCAAGATTATTGATAATATGTTCGAGTTTATTTTTCTCTTTTTGAAGCTGACTTATTTTTTGTGTTTTGAGGTTTTGCAGTAAAGTTGTCTCTTTTAGTGAAAAATTATTTTTCAGTTCATAGATGATATCCGAACAGATTGCATCTTGAAATGTAAAGTTTGGTTTTGGAAGAGCATCTAATTTTAATCCAACCCTAACAACTCTAGATGAATTTTGCTCATCAATATGTCTAAGTGCTTCTTGGATTATTTTATTTTCATCAAGAATTATTGTGTTTGTGTTTTTCCCTGTAAATTCAAATTGTAAGGTCGCAATCTCTTTTTTGTAACTAGATTTTGAAATAACCTCTATGCAGAGTATTTTGTCATCATTTAAAAGATAAGTGTTATTTATTTGGGAGTTTGTAAACTTTTTTTGTAAGATAATATCAAATGGCGATTTGAAATCTTTTTTGATATTTTCACTATTTTCTTTGATGTAAACGATTGAATTTCCACGAGTCATATCAAAATAAAATGTTTCATCTTTGGAAAATTCTAATTTTAGAGTATTGTTTTCAACTCTTTTGATATGTTTTATGTGGCTAAATTTTTTTAGGTACTCACAAAAAGCCTTAAGAAGGTAGTGTTTCATTTTTACTCCATATAGCAAAACTGTTTTTGTAAAGTTCAAGTCAAATGGAAAGCAAAATTAAGGAGTTTACCGTAGTAAATGACAAAAATTTACCGACATTTAGCGATAAAATTTAGGAAAAGAACTAAACTCCAGCCGCTTCCATAAGTCTAGCTTGATAATCAGCTGTAAGTGGGTCAATTATCTCTTCAAGTAATCCATCTTGCATAATATTATCTAGCCTATATAGCGTAAGATTTATTCTATGATCACTTATCCTTCCTTGCGGATAGTTGTAAGTTCTAATTCGCCCACTTCTGTCACCTGTTCCAACTTGTTCTTTTCGATTTGCATCTTCTTTGCTCATTCTCTCTTGCTCTTGCATATCGTAAAGTCTAGCTTTTAGAACTTTCATCGCTCGTTCTTTATTTTTGTGTTGAGATTTTTGGTCTTGATTTGTTACAACAATTCCTGATGGAAGGTGGGTAATACGAACGGCACTATCTGTTGTATTAACTGATTGTCCACCACTTCCACTACTTCTCATAACATCAATTTTCAAGTCTTGTTCTCTTATCTCAATCTCGATATCATCAACTTCAGGGATAACAGCAACTGTGATAGCGGATGTATGAACTCTCCCTTGTGATTCAGTTTCAGGAACCCTTTGAACCCTATGAATTCCAGATTCAAACTTCATTTTAGAATATACAGATTCCCCTTTTACAAGGAAAACCATCTCTTTAAATCCGCCAGATTCGCTTTCGCTACTACTCATAATTTCAGTTTTCCACCCTTGATTTTCAGCATATCTGATATAAGCCCTAAAAAGGTCTGAAACGAAAAGTGCTGCCTCATCACCACCAGTTCCTGCTCGAAGCTCAATATAGATATTCTTTTCATCATTTCGATCTTTTGGGAGCAGAAGTATCTTTATCTCCTCTTCAAGTGCTGGTTTTCTTTGTTCAAGTTCTCTTAATTCCTCTTTTGCGAGTTCTGCTAGTTCTTTATCATCAAGAAGCATCTTGTTATCTTCAATGTCACTAATTATTTGGTTGTACTCTTTAGCAGCTGCGACAATTTTTGCAATACTTGATTGCTCTTTTGAGAGAGATGTCATTTTTTTTATGTCGCTAAGTATTTCTGATGAAGCCAATAAATTATGGATATCTTCACTTCTCTTGATAAAAGATTGTAATTTTTCTTGTAACATTGGATTGCCTTAAGATGGAGTATTTTGTAAAGAAAAAGTAGAAATTTTATCTACTTTTTGAGGTGATTAAAGTGAGTTAATTCTTAATTGAAGTCTGCTAACTTTTCTTGAAGCTGTTCCAAGTTTTAAAATATTTTTGCTTACGCAGTGGTGTAAATATTTGTTAGCAGTTTGCATAGCATCAAGTGCTTTCTCTTTATCGTTTGCTTCTATTGCAACTAAAACAGCTTTTGTGATGTTTTTAATTCTTGTTTTGTAAAATCTGTTTCTTTCAGTTTTTACGATCGTTTGTTTTGCTCTTTTTGCAGTTTGTTTATGATTTGCCATATTGGTAATCCTCTTATTTTTTTAATTTTTATTTGCGAAACCCACTAATAATGGGACTTAGGCGAATTTTTGTGTGGAATACTACTTAAGAAGCACTTAAAATAAGCTTTAATTAATGTTTAATTATTTTTGAAACTACTATAAAATAACCAAAAATTGATGTTAAGTATTGATTTGATAAAATTTAGAATTAAATTAACAGAAAGATTAAAGATGAAATTATTTGGAACAGACGGCGTAAGAGGTAAAGCGGGAGAATTTCTAGATGTTGTCACAGCTCTAAAATTAGCTCAAGCTGCAGGGATTTATTTTAACAACATCTCAACTAAAAGAAGTAAAAAAATACTTTTGGGAAAAGATACAAGAAGAAGTGGTTATATGATTGAAAATGCACTTGTTAGTGGATTTACTAGTGTTGGATATGATGTGATACAAATTGGACCTATGCCAACACCAGCTATTGCGTATCTAACTGAATCTATGAGATGTGATGCTGGGATTATGCTGAGCGCGTCACACAATCCATTTGAAGATAATGGGATAAAGTTTTTTAATTGTAGAGGCGATAAATTAAGTAGTGATATAGAAGGAAAAATTGAAGAGATTTTTTATGATGAAAAATTACTTGCATCTTCTCAAGTTACTGGGGTAAATATTGGTAAAGCTAAAAGGATTGATGATGTTATTGGAAGATATATAGTTTCAATCAAAACATCATTCCCAAAAGCTATGTCGCTTAATAATCTAAGAATCGTCCTTGATTGCGCAAATGGTGCAGCATATAAAGTAGCGCCAACAATTTTAGAGGAACTTGGTGCTGATTTGATTGTTCTTAATAATAAACCAAATGGATTTAATATTAACGATGATTGTGGAGCGCTTCATCCACAAAATCTTGGAAAAGTGATTAGAGAATATAGGGCAGATATAGGAATTGCACTTGATGGTGATGCTGATAGATTAGTTGTTGTTGATGAAAATGGTGAAGTTATCGATGGCGATAAATTAATTGGTGCTTTGGCTGTTTATCTTAAAAAAGAAGGAAAATTGCCATCCAATAGTTGCGTTGCTACTGTTATGAGTAATGTTGCGCTAGAGGAGTATCTAAAAGAGAATGGAATCGAACTTTATAGATCAAATGTTGGGGATAAATATGTTTTAGAGATAATGAAAGAGAAAAATATTAACTTTGGCGGTGAACAAAGTGGACATATTATTTTTGGAGATGTTGCTAAGACAGGTGATGGCTTAGCATCAGCACTACAAGTTTTATCGCTTATAATTTCAAGTGGAAAAAAAGCTAGTGAAGTTTTAAATCCATTTGAACTTTCACCACAGGTTTTAAAAAATATCAATATTGAAACAAAGATACCATTGGAAAATATAGTTGGTTTAGAGGAGATGCTTCTATCTTTTAGAAAACTTGGACTTAGAGATTTGATAAGATATTCTGGAACAGAAAACAAGATAAGACTCCTTCTTGAGGGTGAAAACAAGAAGATACTTGATAGTTCAATGGATGAACTTGTTAGATTTATTAAAAGTAAATTGTGTTAATCATGAGGAGTAAAGTTTATATTTTTTTAATCCTTGTAGCTGCACTTTTTGCCGTTGATCAATATGTTAAATTTTTATTTGTTGATGGCTTTGGTATTGATGGTGAGTGCATCTCTTTAGTTCTGGCATACAATAAAGGTGTTGCATTTTCGATGTTTGCATTTTTAGATGAGAATTTAAAGTATATACAAATAGGAATGCTTATCGTTGGAATTATCTATTTAGCTATAAATAAAGATATGTTTAGTGATTATTATATCCCTGTTGCGATACTTTTTGCAGGTGGGATTAGCAATATTTTTGATAGATTTATCCATGCGGGTGTTGTTGATTATGTTTATTGGCATTGCGGTTTCGATTTTGCTATCTTTAACCTTGCTGATGTTTTGATTGATATCGCGGTTGTTTGGATGATTTACATTAATTATCAAAATGAGAAGAGATTAAAAGCTTAATTTTTCTCTTTACAAAAAATAACTTGCATTATAATAGTTATAATTTCTCTCTTTTTAACTAATTTTTAAAGCTATTAGGTTATTATTTGCGCAAATAAGTAGCAATTGTATAAAATTTATACAAATTTGTTGTCTATTTAATTTTAATTTACGGTTACAATAGTGTTATCATTTTGTTACAAAGTGAGATTTCGAAAATTTAACACAAAACACAAAACACAAAACACAATTCAAAACAAGGAAAAAAAATGACGAAAATGATTAAAATGAGTTTAGTAGCTGCTGTAGCAATGGCTGGTTTAACTACAACTGCGAGTGCAAAACCAATTAAAGAAGCTTTAGATAATGTAGATTATTCTGGAAACTTAAGATATAGATATACAAATGCGGAAGCAACAAGTACATCAAAGGGTCTTGACCAAAATGAATATCAATTAAATATGACTGTAAAGTCGTCAATCAATAAAATGATAACTGCAACAGTTTCGGCTGGTGTAACTGCTACAACTTCAGATGATTCTGGTGATGCTGATCCTCAAGCTTCTGAGATTAAAGAAGCAAATTTTGCTTTTGCTCTGCCAATGGCAACAGTTATTGCTGGTAAACAAGCTTTAGCTACTCCGTTTGCTGATGGTTCACTTGACTCTCAACAAGGAACAGGTGTTGTTGCTTTAGTTCCAGTTGGTGGTGTTACAATTGCTGGTGGATTATTTTTAAATTCTGATGCAGTATCCAATGTTTATAATGTAGATTTAGGTGGACACAATATAGCTGCTCTAGCTGTTATTGGTAAAGCTTCTGTAGTTGACTATGCTGCTTGGTATGCTAAAATTAGTGAAAATGCATTGACTTTACAAGCTGATGGAAAAACTGCAACAACTCTTTCTGCTGGTACAACTGCTGGGGCAACTGCTGTTAACTTAAACCTTAAAGCTCCTGTTGGTCCAGTAAATGTTGAAGTAAACTATGCAAAAGTTAACTATACAGTAAATAAAGCTGATGCAAAAGAACCAACTCAATCAAGAATTGTAGTTTCTGGCGATGTTGCTGGTGTTAGTTTAGCTGCTGGTTATGTTAAAGCTGGAAAAGATGGTGGTGATGTAACTTTAGGTGACGGAGATGCAACTGCAAACTTCGTAATGGAAGCATTTAGTGGAACTGCGTTAAAAGATACAAGTGCTTATTATTTAGCTGCTTCTATGCCTGTTGGTCCAGTTACTGCTAAATTAGAATATGGTAAAACTTCTGATTTAGATGGTACTACTGCTGGAAATGCTAAATTTAGTGAAACAAAACTTTCTGCAACTTATGAGATAGTTAAGAACTTCACTGTTTCAGCTTGGATGACGGCTACAAGCGGAGATGGCGACTATAATAAAATGGGTGCAAATAGATTAGAACTTAACTATACATTCTAATAAGAATTTAGTTAACTATTCTTTAGAAGGTTGGGCCTTGGCTCAACCTTTTTTAGTTTCGGAAGTGAGGCTTTCTAATAGAGAGTCCAACTTCCCTGATAACTATTTTATATAACTACAACAATAATCTGTAACAGTTTTTATTTTTAAATCAAAAGAAGAATTTGCAGGTACGCTAAATGTTTCTGGAGTATTTAGTGTTTTCCACTCTTCGTTTGGAAGTCTAATCTCAAGTTCTCCACTCATAATCTCCATAATCTCAGCTTCAGCAGTACCAAATGTATAGTCCCCAGGAAGCATAATCCCCAAAGTTTGTATAGTTCCATCATTAAGCGTAATTGCTCTACTTGTTACTTTCCCGTCATAATAAATATTTGCCTCTTTTTTTACTGTAACATTTTTTATTTCACTCATTTTATTTTCCTTTTTATTTTTAAATTTTAATATCTCATAAATAAAAAAACCTCGAATAATCGAGGTTTTTTTATCTTTAAAGAAGATGTCTAAATTAAACTCTAGCTGCTTCTCTTCTTTGTAAATAATCCCAGTCTTTATCTACTCTTTTTTGCCATTCTGTAATTACATGTTCATTTTCTGGTTTAAATAGATGCTTAAATCTACCCTGAGCACCCAAATAATCCCTTACAGGAACAATATTTTTTGGTCTATATGTAATATTTAATTCTCTTCCATCAATTATTTCATAAAGTGGGAAAACCAAAGAATCTGTTGCCAAATCTGAAACTTCTATTGTTTGGTGCTCTAAGAACTTCCATTCAGTCGTACAAGCAGACATTGCATTTATATAGACAGGACCTTCAGCATCAAATCCTTTTTGGATTTTTTTAACCATATCTTTCCATTTGTTTGGAGCAATTTGAGCAACATACGGTGAGCCATGAGCTGCCATAATTTGCATCATATCTTTTTTATGTTTTTTCTCTCCATATGAGTGACTCCCAGCAGGACTTGTAGTGGCACTTGCCCCTATTGGAGTTGAGCTACTTCTTTGCCCACCAGTGTTTGCATAAACTTCATTGTCAAGACAAACATACATCATATTATGTCCTCTTTCAAAACAACCACTTATCCATTGGAAACCAATGTCATATGTTGAACCATCACCACCAAAAGCTACAAATTTAGGCTCAGGAGTATTTGGATCAATTCTCCCTTTTCTTCTTAGCGCTTTATTGGCTGCTTCTGCCCCTGCAATCGCAGTTGAACTATTTTCAAATCCAATATGAATCCATGAGCTATCCCAACTTGTATGAGGATAGATAGCTGTACAAACTTCAAGACAACCTGTGCTTGAACCAATAACCATGTTGTCATTTGTTGCATTTAGCACTTCCCTAACAATAATAGAGTGAGCACATCCTGGACAAAGAACATGAGCACCTTCAAATCTTTCAGCAGCTGTTGAGAATGCTTTTAGATTTTTAATCTCTTTAACCCCTTGTGGTAAACAACCACCGTTTGTACTACAACTCATAATTATGCCTCCACGTTATAATATTTTAATTCAGGTCCTCTAACCCCAATAAATCTTTGAATTGAACCATTCAATTTACCATTTGCAACTTCATCAAGTGCATAATTAAATATACCTTTTAGGTTTTCAATATTTATATCTCTTCCACCCAATCCGTAAATAATGTTTGATAAAAGTGGTCTAGCAGGCGTGTTGAATAGTGCAGCTGCAATATCATTATATACAAGTCCTGTTTGCCCACCTGGTGCGGATCTATCCATACAAACCACTGCTTTTGCATTTTGTAATATTTTTGCAAATGTTTCTAATTGTGTTGGTCTAAATACACGAGGTAAAACAACACCAACCTTTTTCCCTTCAGCTCTTAGTTTATCTGCTGCCATTTGAGCAGTTTGATAAGTTGTGCCTAAACAAACAAGTACAACATCAGCATCTTCAACTAAATATGTTTCAGTCATATTGTATTTTCTTCCACTAAGTTTGCCATATTCTTCAAATACTTCCTCAATGATTTTAACTGAACCCATCATTGCATTGTGTTGCTTTGCTTTGTGTTCAAAATGCCAATCAGATTCTGTTTGTACACCATGAGTTACAGGTTTGTCAAAATTTAAAAGTGAATTTACTTCTTGGTAATTTCCTACAAAATTGTATGCTTCTTCGTCGCTAAGTGGTCTTACATTTTGTGCTTTATGTGATGTTAAGAATCCATCTTGATTAACAATCACTGGTAGTCTGACACTTTTATGTTCAGCAATTCTAAAAGCACAAAGAACTAAATCATAAGATTCTTCAGGAGTGCACGCATCAATTGATATCCAACCACTCTGGTTTGCAAGATACATATCTGAGTGGTCACCATTAACATTAAGTGGCGCAGCTAAAGCTCTATTTATCATACAAAGCACGATAGGCATTCTCATACCAGATGCTTGGTAAAGAGTTTCAATCATAAGTGCTAAACCTTGTGATGAAGTTGCTGTAGCAGCTCTAGCTCCAGCAGCAGATGCACCAATACATCCTGACATTGCAGCATGTTCTGACTCAACCATAATAAATTCACCATCAACATACCCATTTGCATGATGCATAGCATAACCTTCAACTGTACCAGTAGATGGCGTAATAGGGTATGCAGCAACCACATCAACACTAGCTTGTCTTAAAGCGTGTGAGTTTGCTAAGTTTCCATCCCAAACTTCAACTTTTTTTAATTCCATTTTTCTCTTATTCATATACATAATTTATTCACCTTTCTCATTGTCATTATCTGGCAAACTTTTATCTTTGCTTGGCCATTGTGTTAACGCATCTTCATTTTTAATAGTTTCACTAAACATAATTAGTGATTTTGGATTCGTAGGACAAACTTCTACACATATTCCACATCCTTTACAGTGGTCATAGTCAATACCAACCATCTCTTTATTTCTTGAAATAATAGAGCTGTCTGGACAATAAAGCCAACAATTTTGGCAGTCAATACAAAGGTCAACATTCCAAACCGGCTTTATAACTCTCCAGTCACCTACATATTTGTTCATAGAATTTGTTTCTGCGTATTGTCTATTTTCTGGTTGTACATTTACTACTGTATAATCTATTTCGCTTTCAAACGAAAAACAGGCAGCACCTGGAACTAATTCGTCCCATCCCATATCCCAAACTGACTTTGTAGCACTAACTCCACCTAGTTCAGGAACGATTCTTGTTGATAAATCTTTTTCTTTTGCCATAATTTTCCCCTATTTTACTTCATCGTATGCACGTTGAATCGCCAACATATTCGCTTCGATAATTTTTTCTGGTAATTTCCCTAGTGTTCGCTTCATTGCCATTTTGAAATCTTCAATTTCAAGCATATTCGATAGTTTAATAAAGGCGCCAAGAGCAGGTGTATTTGGTATTGGTCTTCCGATGGTTTCTTTTGCAATTTTTAGACAGTCAAGAATATATACATTTTTTTCTTTCCCTTTTAGTGCAGGTATTAAACTAATTAATTCATTTTTATCTTCAAGATGTGTAGTAATAATGTATTTTGTATTTTCGTCACAATCTAGTGTAATATTATCTGTATATGCAAGTGCAGGATCTATAACAAAAACATATGAAGGACACATATATCTTTCGTGGTTTAATATTTTGTTATCATCAATTCTATTGTAAGCAGTCATTGCAGCACCTCTTTTTGCTGAACCATAAAATGAAAAAGCTTGAACTTCTTTACCAGTTTCTGCAGCAACCGATGCCAACCCTTTTGCTCCAGTTACGGCACCTTGACCAGCTCTACTGTGCCATCTAATTTCTAGCATTTTGTCTCCTTGTTTTTTAATAAATTTATAGAATAAATTAAAATCTACACTTTATAATTTGCAATTTATTTCTGACCGATTTTAAGAAAATACAACTTACATTACGCTTTATTTTTTTTCACTTTGTATTCTTTTTACAGCGGATAAAGAGTTGCTTTCGATAATGTTTGAATATGCTGACAATTCTTCAAATAATCCATGACCACAAAGAACACCAACCCCATTAATTTGAGCATTTTGGGCTGCTATCAAGTCTAATTTTGTATCTCCTACCATATATATATCATAAGATTTATTTGTGATATTCATAAGTTTCATTGCATTTAAAATTGGTTCAGGGTGCGGCTTTGGATTGTCAACATCTTCTCTACCAATGATGCATTCAAAATATTTCATAACTTGCATATTTTCTAAAATTGGAACCGAGTATCTCGCTGTTTTTGTGGTTACCACACCAAGTCGTGCAAATGTAGATGCTAATTTAACAGCCTCAAGTGCATCTGGAAGTAGCGTTGTTAAATCTACCGAGATTTCTCTGTATCTTTCTCTGTAATTGTTAACAAAAGTGTCAATTAAAGTTTCTTTTATACCTAATTCTTTGTACATAATATCCAGTGGATAGCCAATGAGTTGGGCGATGTCATTATAGGTTCCATTAAACTTAAAATTCATTTTTTCAAATGTAAAGTAAAATGTTTTAACAATAGCTTCAGTGCTATCTATTAATGTTCCATCAAGATCAAATAAGATTATTTTCTCCATAGATTTCCTTTTTTTACACCATTGTACAAAAGATAGTTTAAATCTATTTTAGCGTTAGATTCTTAAGTAATCTTCTGTATAATTTAATAAAACTACAAGAGCAAAATTTTGTTTGCTTTGTTAGGATTTACTACTTTAGCAATTTTACATATTTTGATAACAGTAGGCAAAAACAAGATGTCTCTTTGAAAACGGGACATCTTAAAAGGAAAGCAGATGAAAAAATTATTACTTATGATGATATTTTGTGTTTATTCGTTTGGTGAGATGCAATTTAGTGAGCCACTTCCAACATTTGAAAATCCAAGAAAATGGGTAATTAAATTAAATACGGCAAACATTGAAGATGTAAATCATATGTTAGGATCAATTAATAATGTATTGAAGGAATATCCAGCTGAATCAATAAAAATTGCAGTTGTAACTTACGCCCAAGGTGTAAGAAGTATGAGAAAAGATTATGATCCAGCAACACTTACGAGGATAAAATCTTTAATGGAATACGATGTTGAATTTATAGTGTGTAGAAATACAATGGATACAATGAAATGGACAGATGATGAATTTTTAAAAGGCTCAAATTTTGTTCAAGCTGGAATTGCTGAAGTTATTGAGAGAATTGCAGGTGGGTGGATTGGTGTTGAACCTTATTAATTAAGGTTTTTGACCAATAAAAAAAGGGTAGGCAAATTTGCCTACCCTTTTTTTGTTATCTAGTAAATTTATTATTTATTTGCTAATGCAGTTTTAGCATTTGCAACTAAAGATGTAAATGAAACTGGATCGTGCATAGCCATATCAGCTAATATTTTTCTGTCAAGTTCAATTCCAGCAACTTTTAAACCATTCATAAATCTTGAATAGTTGATGTCATTTAATCTACAACCAGCATTAATTCTAATTATCCAAAGTCTTCTGAAATCTCTTTTTTTAGCTCTTCTATCTCTAAATGCATAAACTAACGCGTGTTCTACCGCTTCTTTAGCTTTTCTAAAGTGTTTTCTTCTTCCACTATAAAAACCTTTAGCCATTTTTAATATTTTTTTATGTCTTCTTCTTCTTACTATACCTGTTTTAACTCTTGGCATTATATTTCCTTTCTTTACCGCAATATTTATATATTTTTAGGTGTCAGCTATTAAATAGACTGAACTTGTCCGAATTTAATCGGAGGGACAAAAGCTTATTAAGCTTTACAAAGCATTGCTTTAACTCTTTTAACATCTGTAGAATCTACAGTTTGTGGTCCTCTAAGTTTAACTTTTCTTTTTTGATCCATTTTTGTAAGAATATGGCTTCTAAAAGCACTTCCTCTTTTGATTGAACCATTTTTTTTGATTTTAAATCTTTTTAAAGCACCACTGTTTGATTTCATTTTTGGCATAATTTAGAACTCCTTTCATAAATTTGTAAATTATTTTTACATAAAGTTGCGAATAGTACAGAAATTTTTCTTTAAATTTGCTTTTAAAAACTCCTATCAAATCTTTATTGTTTACAATATTTTTTTAACTCCAAAGGTTCCAAATCAAGATAACTTATCTCTTCTAATACTGCTTGCCTAAATCTATCAAGTGGACTCCTGATGCTATAATATGCCCATCTTCCCTCTCTTGAAACTTTTAAAAAACCAGCTTCTTTTAGAATTTTTAAGTGTCTTGAAATTCGTGACTGGATCATCTCAAATGAGTTTTCAATATCGCACACACAAACTCTTTCATTTTTGTTGATAAAATTGAGTATTTGTACTCTTGTTTCATCATTTAGCGCACCGACTGTTTGTAAAAAAATATCCATTATTTCCCTTTTTATAAAATTGCATTAAATACATACCCAACTAAGAGTATCCCAAAGCTCACAATCCCAAAAAATATAGCGATAAGTTTGATATGAAGTATTCGTTTAAGAATCATCGCTTCAGGAAGACTAAGAGCCGTAACTGCCATCATAAATGCTAGTGCAGTTCCAAGCAACATCCCTTTTGCGGTCAAAACTTCAATAAGTGGCATCACTCCAGCAGCATTAGAGTACATCGGAATTCCCATCAAAACAGCAACTGGAACTGCATACCAAGCATCCCCACCAGCATAAAGACTAATAAAATCAGCAGGGATAAACCCATGGATAAAAGCACCTATCCCCACACCAACTATCACATACAAATAAATCTTTTTAAAAATATCTTTCGTGTAGTCCCATGATTCTTTTGCTCTTTGTTTTAAAGTAAGCTCAATTTTGACATCTTCAAGTTCCCCCTCCATTGGAGTAACAGGGATAAGCACATACTTTTCAAGCCCAAGTTTCCCTATCATATATCCACCAAGTATCGCCACAAGTAACCCAAACCCAATATAAATCGCCGTTATCTTCCAGCCAAAAAGCCCAAAAAGCATCGCTATTGCTATTTCATTATTGAGTGGTGCAGAGATAAGAAAACTAAAAGTTATCCCGATTGGGATACGTGCTTGCATAAATCCTAAAAAAAGAGGAATCGCCGAACAGCTACAAAAAGGGGTGATTATCCCAAAAAGTGCCGCTAGGATATTTCCACTAAATTCACTTTTCCCTTGAAGATAAACCCTCACTTTTTCAGTGTTGAAATAGGTTCTAAGGAAACTTACCACAAAAATGATTACCACCAAAAGGATAAAGATTTTGATAGTGTCGTAGAAAAAGAAGTGCAAAGCCTCCCCTAAACTACTCTCCTTTTGAAGCTTCAAAATATCAAAAACCAATCCACCCATAAGTATTTCGAGCCAGTCAAACATTGCTTACCTTTTATTTATTTTGATGGATTGTATCATAATGAGGATATGTATCAAGATATATTGATGTATTGAATTATTTTAATCTTCGTCAGTAATTTCAATATATTCTATTTCCGTTTTAAAATTTTGGTTTTCAATATTCCATATTGATGGAATATCTATTTTTTGACCAATCGATTTTATGTAATTTGGTTTTAAGTCATATATTTCGTATTTTTCATTGTAAATTGGATTATTTTGACTATCAAGTAAATAAACCTTTAAAATTATAGTTGAAAGTATTTCATTGGTTTTGTTTTTAATTTCTGCGAAAAAGCCATAACCATCATATTTAGCTTCCGAAACAGTTGGATTTATAATTGTAATTAGATTTTTATCAATATTTTTAGCTTTTATCGTATTTTCGATAAGTTTAATGGTTTTTTGTTCATCATCTTTATTAAAATCTTCAATTTTCAATAGCTCTAAATATTCATTTAATAATTTGAGTTTTTTGTCATAATCGTGAATTATTTTATCACCATATGAATAAATTAACATATCTTGTAATTTAAAAATTCTGTCAATATTATTTTTACTTTTTTCTTCTTCTTGTTTTGATTTAAACTTGAAATTTAGAAACCATCGTTGATTTACATTAATTATATCCCAAGTTAATGAATCGGTTTCAAATGTTTTTTTGTCTGTAAAAGTTAATTTTAATTCACCATAATCATCTTTTATGTTATTTAATTTCCCTGTAAGTTTCTTATTTCTTAATTTTTTTATTCCTTTTTTGAATTCAAAGCAAAAATCATTCATTGATTTTTTCGTCCTGTCTTGATGTGATAAAAAGTTATAAAAAGTCTTACAATTTTGATTCTCCAAAGATTGTATTACACCATTTATTAGTGCTTGTGCTTGATGGTCTTTTGCATTTAGCGATATAAAAAATACAAATATTAATAATATTTTTTTCATAATGTCACCTTATATAATTATTTATTAGATAGACATTGTATGTAAAACATACTGAAAATCAAACCTTTTTGCACTACTTCCCATCCTCCTTTATGGGAATCCATACAGCAAAAATAACTTTCGTTTGATGATGTCGTAGTATGGTACAGATTGATTTCTTTCACTCGTTCACAGTTTTGGATGTATAAGTTCACAAACATATGGCACTCTTCAGAGGAGAACTAAAGAGTGCAAGATGCAAACAGATATGTTATGACTATGAAAGTAAGCATTAAAGAGCAGTATCTTGATAAATTTCATGACTTTGTAAAGTCGATACCCAAAGATGGTATTGAAATCGATACTTTTGAAGGTGATGCTATCTCTTTTGAAGAAGCAAAAATAAAAGTAGAAAAAGCTATAAATAATATCTCACTTCATCAAGGAATAGAACTAAATAGTGCTTTCTAAATTGTAATAAATATCATCCCCTCAAGACAAATGAACAAAAAAGTCCAATATTTCGAGAGAGTTTCTTTTTATTTTTTGGTACAATAATAAAAATTAAAAGGGGTCTAATTTGTTTGCAATTAATATAAATAATCCAGAAATAGAAAAATTTATAAGTGAAGAATTTAAAAATGATGAAAATACTTTGCTTGATAAGTTTGTTGAATTTATTAGATTTCAAAAAATAAAAAAAGATGTAGAGATTGCAAATTTAGAATTTGACAATGGAGATTTTTTAGATATAGATAGTGCTTTTTTAGAAGTTACAAGTAAATATGTCAGAAATTAAAACCATAATTTTTTCAAAAAGAGCTATTTTAAGGCTTAAAAATATTGCTGATTTTATTTACAAAAAGAGTTTATCAAATGAAATCACAGTTCATTATATAAATAGATTAAAAGCCTATATTTCTTCAATGCTCTTATCATTTCCAGAATCTGGTAGAAAAGCAGATGAATTTGGAAAAGATGTAAGAAAACTAGTATATCAAGGATATTCAATTTTGTATAAAATCAATTTAGATAAAGAAAGAATTGAGATTTTTACAATATATAGAGAAAATTTACCCTAATCATAATGCAAAAAACTTTCGCTAGTTCCCAATGTCAACATTGGGGACTAGAGCAAATATCAAAAAACAATCTACTTGAGAATGTTTTTAGCCAGTCAAACATAGACTATTTTTGCCCCATCAATGCTATCACTTCATCCACACTCAAAAGTTTTCCAGTACTTTTGACAACTCCATCGATTACAAGAGCAGGGGTGCTAAGTATATTGTATTTCATAATATCCATGATGTCATCGACTTTGACAACCTGATGAAACCCACCAACTTTTGCAACTGCTTGTTTCGTTACCTCTTCAAGTGCTTTACATTTTGCACAGCCTGTCCCTAATATCTCTAATTTCATCTCAAACTCCTAATGCTTTTTGCACAGCTGGAAGTAAAACTTCCTCTATCTCTTTATAAGTGGTTTCAAATGCCTCAAACCCTTTTCCATCTGGATCAACAAATCCTATATGGATTTTTGGAATTGGGCGTGGAAACATTGGACAAGTTTGAGAAGCATGGTCACAAACGGTTACCACCAAATCAAACTCTTCATCTATAAGAGTATCAAGTGTTTTTGAGTGATACTCTTCTTTCCAAATCCCTTTTTCCTCTAAAAGTTTTTTTGCATTTGGATTTACTTTTCCGCTTGCTTTTACACCACTACTTTTGGCTATCACACCATCAAGTTTTGCATTGATTAAGGCTTCTGCGATAATGCTTCGGCAACTATTTCCTGTACATAAAACTAATACTTTTTTCATCTTTTTTCTCCTTTTATTAATAAATTATTCAAGTTATTAGCTATTTATATTTATTTTATTCACTAAGGCTTCACCATGGGTACCCCAAACCTAAAAGGTTTGACCCTAAGGTTGCAGAATCGTTCATAAAATAATTTTAAACATCTGAACTATCTCAAATGACTACCCACAATGACACCAAAACTACAAAAAGAATCGGTGGCGTAACCAATAAGCCAAATTTACTATATTCCCAAAAACTTATACTAACCCCTTTCCCAGCCAAAACATGAAGCCATAGAAGTGTAGCAAGGCTACCAAAAGGGGTCATTTTTGGTCCAAGATTACACCCGATAATATTTGCATAAGCTAAAGCTTGATTGGAAGCGTCAACCAACGCTATATCCATAATCATAACTGTTGGCATATTGTTCATGATAGCGCTTAAAATAGCACTAATAAATCCAGTCCCAACAATAGCAACAAAGTTTCCATAAGTTGATAAATCTTTTAAAATAATAGATAGATAATCGGTTAATCCACCATTTTTTAATCCATAAACAACAATATAAAGTCCAATGCTAAACCAAACAACTTGCCAAGGTGCATTTTTAATTATCTCTTTTGGGCTAACTGTTTTAGTAAAACTAGCAATCATCAAAAACAAAATAGCCCCACCTAAAGCAAATAAACTAATTGGTAGATGGTAAGCATCCCCTATAAAATAAGCCATTAGTAATAAGGCTAAAAAAATCCACGAGATATAAAAAAGTGGTTTGCTTTTCAAAACATCATCTGGATTTGAAAGTAAGTTAATGTCGATTGTGTCTGGAATATTCTTTTTTAAGAATAACCATAAAACTAAAATAGAGATAGCAACACTTACGATATATGGGACAATCATAACACTCAAGTATTGAGCAAATCCAATCGCAAAATAATTAGCTGTTACTATATTTGTAAGATTTGAAAAAACAAATGGAAGAGATGCGCTATCACTTATAAATCCGCCAGCAAGTAAAAATGCTAAAATCGTTTTTCCATTTAGTTTTAAAATCTTCATTTTTGATAACAAAATCGGAGTTAAAATCAAAGCAGCACCATCATTCGCAAAGAGTGCTGAAACAAAAGCACCTAAAAGCAAAGCATAAACAAACATCAAGTGCCCATTACCCCTTGATAGTTTTGCCATTTTTATAGCACACCATTCAAAAAAGCCTATCTCATCAAGCACCATAGAAAGGATGATGATACCAATAAATGCTAAAGTTGCATCCCAAACAATTCTAGTAACTTCTAAGACATCTATAAAATCAACAGTTCCAACAATCAGTGAAATAATTGCTCCAAAAATTGCAATTGTTCCAATTTGAGCCCCTTTTGGTTGGGTTATTATTAAAATTAGCGTTGATAAAAATATTACAATTGGTAATAACATCTTTGCTCCTTAGTTTTGATGGTGGAGTTTAGCTTAAAAATGGTTACATATCAAGATATATTGATATGTAAAAATGTTTTAGTTCTCTAAAATCGTTTTGCGTGAAGTATTAAACAAATTTTAATACTCTTTTATGTATATTTCCATCGCTTCTCTTAGACCTTTGCAATTGCATTTAAAGTCAAGTCCCCAGGGTAGGAATACAGCAAGGAAACTTTTTTTGTGGTGTGCTTTGGTATCTGGGAGGGGTACTTTTATCTTCAAATAAATCCAAAAATAACGTACTTATAGAATTAATTTAAAGGGTAGTTTTCGCTTTTTATCCCATTTTTGATAAGTTCACTACAAACATCACCAGCACTTTCATCAACAACTAAATTGATAGTTGCATTTTCAACTGTTATTTTTACACAATCTTTACTGCCAATTTTATAGCTTACTTCTTTATCTGCTATATTCCAAACTGATGAGTTTAGATTTACACTGTCACTAATTTTGTCTATTTTTTTATTTACAATGTAGTAACTTTGCAGTGATGAGATTACAGTTTTTATATCATTGCTAATAGTTGAAGTTGAGGCTTTTTCATTTATTCCCATAAGTTTTGGCAAGGCAAATGAGGCGATTATTCCAATCACAACAATAACAAAAATAAGTTCAATCAGTGAGAAACCATTTTTAAATTTTAATTTTTTATTGTTGTGAGCTTTCATTTTTTATCTCGCTTCTTTTAGTGTTTCAGCAATCATAAATGCCAATTCTAAAGCTTGGTCTGCATTTAATCTTGGGTCACATTGAGTGTGGTATCTGCTTGTTAAATCTTCAGTAGTGATGTTACAACTAGCACTTCCTGTGCATTCTGTTACATCTTGCCCTGTCATCTCAAGGTGGATGCCACCAGCAACACTACCCTGCGCTTTATGGATTTGGAAGAATTGTTTTACTTCACTTAAAATATTTGCAAAATCTCTTGTTTTGTAACCATTTGATGCTTTTTCAACATTTCCGTGCATTGGGTCACATGACCAAACAATTTTTTTACCTTCTTTTTCAACTCTTCTTAAAAGTTTTGGGAAAATATCAGCAACTTTAGAAGCACCCATTCTAACAATCAGATTTAATCTTCCAGCTTCATTATTTGGGTTTAATGCATCGATTAATCTAATAAGTTCATCTTCATCCATAGATGGTCCAACTTTACAACCAATTGGATTTTTTATCCCTCTGAAATACTCAATGTGGGCATCATTTAAACCTCTAGTTCGATCTCCAATCCAAAGCATATGAGCGCTACAATCATACCAATCATTCGTAAGGCTATCTTTTCTTGTTAAAGCTTCCTCATAATTTAAAAGTAAAGCTTCATGAGAGGTATAAAGTACAGTTTCACTTAGTTGTGGAGTGTTTTGTGATGTTATTCCACACGATTCCATAAATCTTAAAGCATCAGATATTTTAGTTGCTAATTCATCATATTTTTCACCTAAAGTATGGTCCTTCATATATGTTAAATTCCATTTGTGAACTTTGTGAAGGTCTGCCATTCCACCTCTTGCGAACGCTCTTAAAAGATTTAGTGTTGCTGCACTTTGATTGTATGCTTTTAGAAGTTTTTTTGGATTTGGGTTTCTTGATTTAAAATCAGCGTCGATATCATTGATGATGTCACCTCTATAACTTGGATACTCAACACCATTTATTATTTCAGTATCGCTACTTCGTGGTTTTGCAAATTGTCCTGCAATTCTTCCCACTTTAACAACAGGTTTTCCACCACTAAAAGTCATAACAACTGCCATTTGCATCATAACTTGAAAAAGTGACTTGATGTTCCCAGCATTAAAAGCGTTAAAACTTTCAGCACAATCCCCACCTTGAAGTAAAAATGCTTTTCCGTTTGCTACATCTGCTAGGCTTGATTTTAGTCTTCTAGCCTCTTCTGCAAAGATAAGCGGAGGGTAAGATGCTAATTCTTTTTCAACTTTTTTTAGTTTTTTCTTATCATCATAAGTGGGTTGTTGTTTGATTGGAAAATCTCTCCAACTGTTTGGCGTCCATAATTTTTCCATAATTTTTCCTTTATCTTTTTAATTTTTTTAACATTTGAGCAAATGAAACTTTAAAAGCCTCAAGCCCTTCATTTAAAAGTTTTTCACCTGTTGAGTTTAAATCTATCCCATTTACAAGCAGTTTCGTAAAATACTCATCACACTCATCTTTGCTTAAAAGATTTGATTTTAAAAATTCATCCCCTTTTATGTACTCTTTTATAGTACTAAGTGGAGCTGTGTTAATTGAGTTTGGATAGATGAGGTGCTTTATGTAGTAGCTAGCTTCAACGGCATCACCTTTTACTCCAGTGCTAGCAAAAAGAGTTCTTATGCTCGAATTTTCAACACTATTTACTTCATAGTAACACTTTGTAGCATTTACAATTCCAGCTCTAAAAGGCTCAAGATTTTTTAGTTTTAGAGTATCATCTAACTCTCTATCGAATCTACTTACAAATACAGAAACAACAGCCTTAACCTCTTTTTTACTTTTTAAAATGCCATTATTAAGTGCTTTTGCGCATTCTAATGCTTGAGTCGGAGTAAAAATTAGGGTTGCATTTACATTTATACCCATGGCTGTTAAATTTTCCATTGCGACATATCCAGCATTTGTTGCAGGTATTTTTATCATAACATTTGAACTTCCACATGCCGCAAAAAGTCTTGCACCTTCCTCGATTGTACCCATGGCATCATCACAAAGTGTTGGGTCAACTTCTATTGAGATAAAGCCATCATCACTATTATTTTCATGAAGTTCACTAAGTAAATCAGCGGCTCTTTTTATATCAGTTATCGCTAACTCTTCATAAATTCTTTTTCCATCATTCGCTTGAAGCATCATGATTTGTTGAGTGTACGCATCACTACTTGAGATGGATTGTTCAAAAATGGCCGGATTACTTGTAGCTCCATGGATTGTTTTTGTTTCAATCAGGGTTTTGAATTCATGTTCTAAAAAATCCCTCTCTATAAAATCACACCAAATTGAAAAGTTGATTGTTCGTTTAAAATTCATATTATTTTTTCCTATTTTTGTTTGCAAGTTAAATCTTTAATTACATTGTGTTTGAAATCCTTGGCAATAAATCCTTTGCATTCTTGATTTGTATCGATATCATTAAAGGTTACAAAATATTTATAGCCTTGTATTTTTGTGTCAACATTTTCAAATTGAGTAACACTATAAACCTCCACATGAGTAGTGTTCTTGTACCCCAGTTCTGCTAAAATCTTTTGTGCTTTACCTGATTTCCCTTGTTCACTCAAATAAAAGATTACAATACCAAGTAGGGCAATTATCGCCATATAAATGTAAGTTTTTCTACTTATTTTTCTTACTTCTATTGTTTCTTCCACATAAATCCTTTATTTTTTAATCGAATATTATAGCCAAACAAGGGTTAAAAGATATACCTTTGGGAAACATAATCATTTTTAAGCTAGAATGACTTTATGAAAAAAGTATTAATTTTATTAGATGGGATTGTTGCGAAGAGTTTATTGCAAAGGCTAGTCGAACTTGACACATCACATAGTATGTATGATATTGTTTATATGAATGACAATATTTTGCCAATAAAAAAACCAAAAAACTTCACATTTTATAACTTTGATCCAACTAGTTTTTCAAAACTAAAACTTGTAATGTCAAAGGTCCTACATAGCGATATATTGGTTATTCTTGGAAATAAAAACGATACGATTAGTGTTGCTCAAAATATAAGAGCGATTGATGAAAATATTAATTTTAATGTTTTTAATGAGTGGGGAATAGATTTTCAAGATAAAAATATCCAAGATTATAATGCGGTTGATATTTTGGCAAATGGACTTATTGAAAGGTTACCAAATGTCCCTGTTGTTGCACAAAATATTGGGCTAAAGCAGGGTGAAATTATGGAGATAAAAATCCCATTTGGTAGCTCTTATGCTTATAGATACATAAGTAGTATTTCACAAAAAGAGTGGAAAATTTTTGCACTTTACAGAAATAATATGATGTTAAATATCAGACCAACTTTGATTTTGAAACCAAATGATATGATTTTGGTTATCGGAAAACCAAAAGTTTTATTGCAAGTTTATGCTGCAATTTCTGTTACATCTGGTCAATTTCCTGTACCTTTTGGAAAAAATATTTATGTTTTTGTAGATCTCTATTTGCAAAGTGAAGAGGACGCATTGAATTCTATTAAAAAAGCTAGATTTTTACATGAAAGACTAAGCAGTTCAATGTTGGTTATAAAAATTACTAGACCATCTTTTGCACGAGTAATTGATCAAATAAAAGAACTTACGAAACATATAGAAAATAAGATTATAGAGTTAGATTATAACGACATCGGTGCTCAAATTATTTTCTCAACAGATATGAAAAAATATGATATTGGGATGTTTGTTATTACAAATACACTTTTACATAATGAAGTGATTGTATCAAAACTTATCAGTTCAAAAAAACCGATTTTTAAAGTAGGAGTTGAAAATATAAATCATCTAAAAACAATAACTATGGTTTTAAATAATTCACAAAATTATGAGCAACTGTCCCCAGTGTTGTTTGATATAACATCACAACTTAAATACAAAGTTAATATAATAAATTCTGATCCAATAGGTGATAGTGATAGGACAAAATTGGTTCAACACCTTGATAGCTTGGCAAAAATTTTTAATCAAGATATTAAGATTGAAACAAATGGAAAAAATCCACTTAGTGAACTTAAAGCAAAAACAAATATTTTGCAAATATTACCCCTAAAAGAGGAGATGTTTAAAAAGCGAATTATTAGTTTTTTTACAACAGATAGTGACTTATTGTCTTATGACTTAAAATATCTCAATCAGATAATAATCCCAATCATAGAATAATTTTAAAAGAGAGAAGATATGAAATTTGAAAAATACCCATTTGAAAGATTAGCTAGTTTACTTGAGGATGTTATCCCTAATGCAAGGTTTTCTCCAAGTAATTTAACAATTGGTGAACCGCAATTTGAAACACCACAGTTTATACAAGATGAATTAAAAAATAGTACAAATTTACTCAATAAGTACCCAAAAAGTGGAGGGGAAGATTATTTAACAAACGGTATGAAAAAGTTTGTAAAAACAAGATTTGGAGTTACTCTTAGAGATGGTGAGATTATCCCAACATTTGGAACAAGAGAAGTGTTGTTTAATTTCCCACAATTTTTGCTTCATGATAAAAAAAATCCAACAATAGCCTACACAAACCCGTTTTACCAAATTTATGAGGGGGCAGCTATTGCCTCAAGGGCTAAAGTTATCCATCTTGATATTACAGAGGAGAACAATTTTTTACCACAAATTAGTGACGATGAGCTTACAAATTGCCATCTTGTGATTTTAAATTATCCAAACAATCCAACAAGTGCGACAATAACAAAAGAGGAACTTGTTAAGTGGGTTAAAAAAGCTCTACAATTTGATTTCGTCCTTATAAATGATGAGTGTTACAGTGAGCTTTATTTTGGTGAAATTAAACCTGTTTCGCTGCTTGAAGCTTGCAAAGAAGCTGGTAATCAAAGTTTTAAAAATTGTTTGGTATTAAATAGTATCTCAAAAAGAAGTTCAGCACCAGGGCTTAGAAGTGGATTTATCGCTGGAGATAGCGCGATTTTAAAAGACTATATGCTTTATAGGACTTATGTTGGGTGTGCTTTACCGCTCCCTTTACAAAAAACAGCAGCACTTGCGTGGAGTGAAGAGTCACATGTGGAGGAGTTTAGAAAGATATATAAACAAAATTTTTATTTGGCTAGAAATATTTTAAATATAGATACACCAGATGCTACATTTTATATTTGGTTGCAAGTAAAAGATGAACTGAAATTTACAAGGGAGCTTTATAGAACTAAAAATGTAAAAGTTTTACCAGGGAGTTATCTTGGGAGAAATGGAGTTGGAGCTGGATATGTAAGGATAGCTTTGGTTGAAGATAATGACAAAACAGCTGATGTATTAGCAAGAATTAAACAATTTATGGAGAACAAATGACAACAGAAGAATTAGAACAAGCAAGATTAAACCCTGAATTTTTGGGTTTTTTGGAAAAAAAAGAGAAAGAAGCACTAGAATCAAAAAATATCAAAGAACTTTATGAGGTTCTTGATAGTTTATTAATTTTAGACCTTGATGATAATAGGATAAATAAAGTATATGAAACAATTTTGGCAGTCGCATTTGATGGAATTGGAGCTAAACTTGATGCTCACAAAAAACTATCTTTAGATGGAGATGATTTTTTATATATTAGAGCATTTTATGAACACGCGATTGAAAAATGGAGTGGAAATAATTTTCAAGGTGCAAAAGAGTTGTTATTTGTGTTGTCACAAATTGTAGATGATGAGCTTCTAAATGAAGCTATAAATGTAAAACTTATTGCATGTAGTGAGGGGAAAGATTTAGATAATTTCTATGAAACAACAGTATTTCATCAGCAAACAGCAAGAGATGAAAAATATGGGTATTTTATTTTAGATTTCAAATTTGATACAAAAAATTATTTAGATAGTAAAACTGCATCGCTTGAGGCAATTTACGAAGAGCTAAAACACCTTTTGGCGGTTTAAGATGAGAGTGCATTTTATAGGAATAGGTGGAATAGGGCTTTCTGCATTGGCAAGATTTTTAAATTTTAGAGGTTATGAAGTTAGTGGAAGTGATGTTAAATCAACCCCAATAACAAAAGGCTTAAAAGAGGATGGGATAAAAATAACAATTCCACACTGTGCAACTGCTATAAATGGGCAAGATTTGGTTGTGTATAGTGCTGCAATTACAACTACAAACACAGAAAGATTAGAAGCAGTAAAACAAAATCTAAAAATTGTACCTAGAAAAGATGCTTTACCTATAATTATGAAAGATACTAAAAATTATTGTATTTGTTCAGCTCATGGAAAAAGCACAACAAGTGCAATGCTAGCAAGTATTTTAGGCTCAAGTGCTTTAATTGGAGCAATCAGTAAAGAGTTTGGGAGTAACTTTAGATATGTTGATGATACTTTGGTATTTGAAGCCGACGAGAGCGACGAGAGTTTTATCCTTTCAAATCCATATTGTTCAATTGTGATGAATACGGAGCCTGAACATATGGAGTATTACAACTATGATGAAACTAGATTTTATGCAGCTTATAAAAAATTTCTTGACATCGCACAAGTTAGAGTTATAAATGCTGAAGATGATTTTTTAAAAGATTATGAGGGTGAGGCAATAAGACTTTATCCATCAAGTGATATTAAAAATATAGATTTCTTCCTAAAAGATGGTGAGCCTTTTACAAAGTTTGACCTAAAAGATTTTGGAACATTTGAAATTTGGGGCTTTGGTGAGCATATTGCACTTGATGCTAGTATGGCAATTCTGGTGGCACTAGAAACTATGAGCCTAGAAGAGATAAGAGCTAATATGAAACTTTACAAGGGGATTAAAAAAAGGTTTGATGTGGTTAAAAAGAGTGAAAAACTTATTATAATTGATGACTATGCGCACCATCCAACTGAGATAAAAGTTACAATGGAGTCAATCGGACTTTATAAAAAACTTACAAATATGGATAAAAGTATAGTTATTTGGCAACCACATAAATACAGTCGTACAAGGGATAATCTTGAAGCATTTAAAGTTTGTTTTGAGGGTTGTAATGAGCTTATCATTTTACCCGTTTGGACTGTAAATGAGCCAATTTTAGATATTGACTTTGCTAAAGAGTTTCAAGCATTTAATCCAATTTTTGCAGATAATGTAAAAAGATATGGCGATGTACTAGAGGTTTGGAAAGATGAGCATTTGATTATGCAAATTAGTGATGGAGTTATTTTGGGTGTTGGCGCTGGTGATATTACATATCAACTTAGGGATTAAAAATTAACTTTTAATCCTGCTTTGAACATCAATTTTTTCCAATGCAGTAAAATCTTTTTGTAAATATTGCTCAATAGCAACTCTACCAATCATAGCTGCATTGTCGCTACAAAATTCGATGGGCGCTAAGATAAGTTCACAATTGTAAGATTTACAAAGTTTTTCACACTCTTCCCTTAGATAAATATTAGCGCTAGCTCCCCCAACAATTGCAAATTTTGTAGGGGATTGAATTTTGAAATATTTTTTTAGTTTCATTAAAATGTGATTTATAGCAGTATGCTGGAAACTAGCACAAATATTCGCGATAGTTTTATCATTCAAACTACCAAGTTCCTCCTCTTTAAGAACAGCAAGACGAACAGCATTTTTAAGTCCACTAAAGCTAAATTCGATATTTGGTGATTGTCTAAGTGGAATAGGAAAATCATAACTCTCTTTGTCTCCAATTTTCCCTTTATCTTCAATAGCTGGACCTCCAGGATAACCAAGATTTAGCATCTTAGCAACTTTGTCAAAACTCTCTCCAAAACTATCATCGCTTGTTTGCCCAATTATTTTCATATTATGTAGATTGGTAGCTTCAATAATTTGTGTATGCCCTCCAGAAACGAGTAAAATTGTCATTGGAAACTTTGTTTTTTCCTCTATAAAACATGAATAAATATGTCCTTTTAGATGGTTAACTGAAATAAGTGGAATACTAAGAGCGATACTTAAGGCTTTAGCCATCATAACACCCTCGCTAAGTGTTACACTAAGTCCTGGTGCTGTTGTAACTGCAATAGCTTTTAGTGAACTAAAATATTTCTCACACTCTTTTAAAATCAAAGGTAAAGCCTCTATGTGAAGTCTAGCAGCAAGTTCTGGGACAACACCACCGTAAAAACTATGTTGTATCTCTTGAGATATTTTTTTATGAAAAATAAGTTCGAGTGTGTCTATTGCTGTAATAGCAATACTGCTATCATCACAACTTGATTCTATGCTTAAAATCATTTTTCCACCATCATCTTGCTATCCAGTCAAACGCACAATCAAGTTTGCCAAAACCATTTGCTGTACTTATATGCCCAGCGCCCTCTAAAACCTTAAGACCAATCCCTAACAAATCATGTAAGCGGTAAGACTCCTCAATTGTTATATATGGGTCATTATCCCCACATGCCATAATTTTTTCTTTTGCTCTTAAATCTGTTGGTATAAGGTATGGGAAAAAAGTGCTTAATTTTTCTATGCTACAAGTTGGTGGGACTGGGGCTACTAACATCAGTTTTTCAATCATTTTAACTTCATAGTTGTTTATATAGTGAAACCAAAGTATATTTGCTAAAGAGTGGCATACTACAATATCTGGTTTAAAATGTTTCATCTCCACATCGAGATAATTAAGCCACTCATCAAGTTTTGGTAAGTCTCTATTTGGAAGAGCTGGAAATGAAACAGTGTAGTTATTTTCAATTAATTGCATCGCTAAATGTGATTGCCAATGTGGAAAATCGCTTCCACTCCAACCGTGTAAAATTAGTACTTTTTTCATATTTTTACCCCTTTGCAAAATGTTGTGATCTCTTTGTGGGCTACAAAAATGTCATCTAAATTTTGCAATTTTAGCCCATTAAAATGGTTTAATGCAAGGCTTTGGATTTTAAAAATATCTAAAAAACCAATATCTCCTTTTAAAAATCTATCAACTGCAAAATCGTTTGATGAATTTAATACTACCCCTAAATTTTGGTTAGTTAAAAGTTCATCTTTAAACTCCCAAATCTTATATCTTGAGGTTTCTATTTTTTTAAATTCTAAACTACCAATTTGAAGTAAATCAACTTTCTCTAAAATCTCCCCATCAACTTGCTCAAGTATTGCATAAGCGATTGGAAGTTGCATTGAAACATTTGCTAAATGTGCTGTTGTACTCCCATCACAAAAATTGATAAGCGCGTGGATAATGGATTTTGACTCTATAATTGCGTCACATTTATTTGTTTTAAAAAGCCATCTAGCTTCAATTAATTCAAAAAGTTTATTTGTCATTGTTGCACTATCGATTGTGATTTTATTCCCCATTGACCAATTTGGGTGATTTAGTGCCTCCTGTATCGTTACAGTTTTTAGTTTTTCTAGTGGTAAATCCCTAAAACTTCCACCACTAGCAGTTACTACTAAACTATCAATCTTTTTTGTTTTATCATATAAGTACCAAAGTCCAAAGTGTTCGCTATCTATCGGGATAATATTTTTTGTATCTATAAATTGTCCAGCAACGACTAAACTTTCTTTGTTTGCAAGGGCTAATTTTTTACCACATTTTAAAGCTTCTAAAGTTGGTTTTAATCCACTAAACCCAACAAGAGCGTTAACTACAAGGTTTGAATAGCTATTTGCTATGGCGTCCAAAATTGCCTCTTCACCTGCCTTGACGCAAGTGTGGTTTACCTTGTTTATATCTTCTTTGTTTGCAACAATTACAAGTTTTGGATTGTGTATTTTTATCTGTTTGTTTAGTAAATCGATATTTTTCCCAGCAACTAAAATTTCAATATCGATATGAAATTTTAAGGCAATATGGAGTGCATTTACACCAATTGAGCCAGTTGAACCAAGTAAAACCATAGAGTTTATGCGAAAAGTTTAAGGAGGATAAACATCACGATACCACCAAAAAGGTAACCATCGGTTCGATCTAAAATACCACCGTGTCCTGGTAAAATGTCTCCGCTATCTTTAACTCCTGCTTCCCTTTTTAAGTAGCTTTCAAATAGGTCACCGAAAACTGAAGCAATAGCTACAAGTAATGATATGGTTATTATAAGTAAGATATCGTAATTTGTGGTTAGTGTTGCAAGTACTCCAAAAAAGACAGCAATCAAGATACCACCAATTACACCTTCTAGTGTTTTTTTAGGACTTGTTGGTGAAAATTGTCTTTTCCCCACACTTTTACCAACAAAATATGCCCCAATATCAGCCCCAGCTACAACAGCTAAAAGCCATAAAAGTGATGATATGCCAAAGGCTTTGTAGAGCGCAAATAGAAATAAAAACGATACTAAAGGATAAAGTAGCGGTAAGAATAGCTTTTTATCAAAAGTTTGTTTATATGAGAGGATTGATGCAAAAAGGACAATAAACAGGAAAACTAAATCTTGTGGATTGGGGTAAAAATATGCCACAATCCAAGTAAATCCAGCTACTAAATATATAAGATTTCTCTCACTTCCAAAAAGTTTCATAGCTTCTGAGACGCCAAAAAGCATCACCACACCAAGAAATAGCCAAGTTACAAATAGATTATCTAATAATCCAACAAGAAATAAAACACCAAGCATAGCTAAACCAGTTTTTATTCTCAAACTACTCTCTTTTAAAATTTCAAACATCTTTAACCTTATCTATTTTTTCGCAATTTTTTAATTATTATTGTACAAAAGTTTTACTTAAGTGCCAGTTTTTAGTAATTTGATTGTCTTTTGAATAATAATTAGTGGCGGACGATATAGGATTTGAACCTATGGTGGATTGCTCCACACTACCTTTCCAAGGTAGCAAATTAAACCGCTCTTACAATCGTCCTTAAAAAGGGGATGATTATACTTAGTTTTTAATTAGAAGCACCACAAATTTGCTGTTCAAGACTTTTTAATTCCATTTTAACTTGAGATAAAGTTTCTCTCCAAAAGCCCAAATTTTCTTGTCGAAAAATTTTAATTGATGGATACCAAGGGGAATCATCTCTATTTGTAAGCCACCTCCACTCACTATTTTGTGGTAAAAGTAAAAAAGTTTTTATCCCCATTGTTCCGCTAAAATGTGCTAATGCACTATCTATCGTAATAGCCAAATCAAGTTTTGAGATAATTTGTGCGGTATCGTAAAAATCACCAATAATATCCGAACAATCGGCTATATTTGTAAAATCATTTTTTATCTTTTTGAACTCTTTATTTTCCCCAATTTGTAAGCTATAAAAGTCAATATTTTCTAGTTCAAAAAGGCTTTTAAAAATCTCCAACGGTATTGAGCGATAGTTATCATTTTTGTGCTCTTTGTTTCCTTGATATGCAAAACCAACTTTTAGATTTTTTGTAGTTTTGATGTGTGAAGTTAGTTTTTTATCTTCATTTTTAAGCTTAAAAGTTATCGCTTTTGGAATTGTATTTAGTGTCGTTTTAAAAATTCTAGGCATAGAAAGGAGTGAAGCTATAAAATCAACATCATAGAGTGTGTCATTATCGGTAACCACGCAAATATCGTCAATTGTAGCAAAAACCCTCATCAACTCTTTTCTAACCGCCACATATATTTTTTTTGGATTTTGTTGTTTGATGAGATTTATATATCTTATAAATTGAATATTATCCCCAAATCCTTGCTCCTCTTGGATTAAAATTGTTTTCTTTGTAAGGTTTTCACCATCAAAAAAAGGTACGGCATAAATTGGTTTTTTTAGTGGATTGTTTGCTTCAAACCTTGCTTCATAATCTCTCCAGCCATTTAAAAAATCACCTCGTCTAAGTTCAATTAAAGATAGGGCAAAAACAGCATCAGGGTAATTATTTTTTATTTTTAACGACTCTTGAAAGGATATTTCAGAGTTATCAAAATCTAGTAAATAGTTATAAACAAGCCCTTTTCCATGATGAGCTTTGTAGTAATTTTTATCAATCCTTAGCACTTTATCAAAATACTCCAATGACTTATCATACTCTTCAAGTGAAGCAAAAGTATTTGCCATATTGTAAAGAATATCTGGATCATCTCCTCTTTTTTCTAAAGCCTTTGAAAGAGCATTTATAGCTTTAGTGTACTCTTTTATTTTTTTGTACCCAATCCCTAAATTTGTATATGCCGAGGTGTATTGTGGGTCTAGTGCAATAGCTTTTTGTAAACACTCAATAGCATTATAAAACTCCTCCAAATGAAGATAAACAACACCAAGGTTATAAAAAATTTGTTTGTGTTTTGGTTCAAGTTCTAGTGCTTTTTCATAACCCACAACCGCTTGTTTGAAGTTTTTATCTTCAAAATCTTTGTTTGCTTTTTTTATAACGTGTAAGAAATTCATCTAAGTTCCACATCATCTTCAAAAAGTTCAATTATCGCTTTTTTATCTATTTTAATTTTTTGCTTACCGTAAATATTCCCCTCAAGTGTTTTCATAAATATTTTTAATTCACTTTTGTTCGCATAAGGCAAAAGGATGTCGTAAAGCTCTTTGTCGTTTGAAGCTATTTTTATCCTTTTGATAAGTGGAGTATCGCTTTGTTTCCATTTGCTTTTTTTGATAAAAACATAAGCAACAAAAAAACCAAAAATAAATCCAACAAGAGCAAAAAGATATTTGAAAAACTCCTCATTTTTTGGGATATTTGCACTATTTATAATTTTATTTATTGCCGCTTCACTATCCCCATCAACCTTTATCTCTATTGGCTCGGTTGAAAGTTTTTTTATTGTGTTTGTTTTTGGGTCAAAATACTGAAATGTAAATGGTGGAATTGTAAAATCATTTTCACTAATAAGTGAGATTTTTTGGATAAATTCACCACCAAAATTTCCATCTTTGATTGAGGTTTTAATTTGTGGTTTTTTGCTATACATAACAACATTTGGAAGGTTTAGTGGAAACTCCCCAATATCGTTGATATTTCCAATTCCATCTATCTTTATCGTTAGATTGATTGGATTTTGGTTTGATGTTTTTTTCTTATCAACTGATGCTTTTAAAGTAAAATCCCCATGATGATTGATTTTGTTTGGCAATGTTAAAACTTCAATCTTTTTGATGTTTGAAAAAATCCTTTTCCATAACATAAAGTTTGTTTTTCTCTCCCTTGTCGCCACGTTTATAAGTTGATTTTGTAAAGTAAACAAACCACTTTTTTGTGGGAAAATGATGTAATTATTTTGATAAAAGATGTAGCCATTTTTTTCAATTTTTGGGCTATTTGGAAGTGGTTTTACTAAAAATCCATCACTTTCAAAAGGGGTAAGTTTTGCATCAAGAACCTCTAAATCAGCTTTATGTTTAAAAACAATAGCCATAACAATAGCCTCACCTACAAGGACTTTTTGTTTTGATGTTTCCATAAGAAGTACAAAATCATCGTTTGGTTTCGAAACTATAACTTCACTTTTTTGGATTTTAATTGGTGTTGTTTTGTATGGTTTGCCATCTATTTTTACTAAAATCGCTGGTATCTCCATAGAGATATTTGGACTAAAAGTGTAACTTGCAACTTGATTTTTTTGAGATTTTCCATCTACTACTGCAAGTTGTTCTGATTTACTTGATTTTTCAATTTTAAAGCCACCAATACTTTTAAGATCACTAAATTCAACAGTTTGCCCGTTTGCCCTTAGTTCAATCGTAACTTCATCACCTTGATAAAATATCTCCTTATCAACTGTCGCTATAACATTTCCAAAAAGTAAAGTTTGTAAAAAAAGTAGATTAAAAATTGTTGTGTTCAAAATTTTACCAAGGATTGATTGTTTTATCATTTTTTGCTCCTGATTTATTTAGTGGCACCATTAAGGTGTTGAATTCCCTTTTGTTTAAGATATTTCTCCATTTTTCATCTTCAATATCTGTATTGTTTTGGGTTAGTTTTTTATTGTTTTTTATTTGATTTTTTTCTGTTTTATGGTTATTTGTCGGAAGTAGTTTTTCGTCTTCTCTTTTTGTTGTTGAGTTTCCCCTTTCGTTTTTTTCACTATTTTTCATATTTGTATTTTGTGCTTGTTTCTCTTCGTTGATTTTCCCATTGTCAACTTTTGGCTCATTTTGGTTGTCATCTCTTGATTTTCCATTTAGGCTTGAGGGTCTATTTTTCTGATTTGTTTTATCCTCTTCATCTCTTTTTGCTTCCCGTAATTTTTTGATTATTTTGATATTGCTTTTTGTGTCTTTATCTTCTCTTAGTCTATTTGCTTTGTTGTATAAACGCAAAGCCACATCAAATTTGCCAAGTTTTGCATAACAATTTCCAAGGTTATATAGTTTTTCAAACTCTAGTTCGGGTGGTATTATTTGTGAATAATTTACTATTGCTTCGTTGTAATTTTTCATTTTATAAAATATATTTCCAAGATTTAGTTTTACACTATTTGGTTTATCTTTGATTTGTAAATAGTGATAAAGTGTTTTGTTTGTATCGCTATTTTCATAATATTTTGACATCAAAAGGTGATATTTATCGCTAGGGCTACCAAATAAAAAAGTGGAAATTGTAAAAATTAATATTAAACTTTTCATCTTCTGCCAACCCCAAAAATAGCTAAACTAAAGAAAACTAAACCACAAACAAGTGGGATAAAAAACCACTCTTTGTTTTGATTTATAAGAATTTCATCTTTTGTTTTTGGCTCAAATTTAGCTCTAATTTCATCTAAAAATGGCTCCATATCATCATTTGATGTAGAAAAATCAAGATACGCTCCATCTGTTTTTATTGCAAGTTCTTGTATTTTTTCGTTGATTTTTGAAATTACAATATTCTTATCTTTATCTTGAAGCAAGTCTCCGTTGTCTTCTATAACGCCACCTTTAAGGCTACCAATTCCATATATGAAAACTTTGATTTTATGCTCATTTGCAAATGCTATCTCTTGACTAAAATCAGTTCCATCTCCACCGTCTGTAAAAAATATTAAAGCTTTTTTCTCCTCATTTTCACTTATAGTTTCAACCCCTTTAAGTGCTTCAAGGAGGTTTGTTCCGCTCCTATTTACATAATCAGGTTTCATATTTGCTACTAAATATTTTAGCGTTTCATAATCACTTGTAATTGGGGAGATTAAAAATGCTTTTTGACTAAAGGCAAGTGCGCCAACTTTTTCATTTTTAAGTAGTGAGATGAAGTGTGTAAATTTATTTTTAGCAAACGATAACCTATTTGGAAAAACATCTTTAGAGGACATAGATTTTGATATATCAAAAGCTACAACCAAAGATATAACTGGTTGTTTTATCTTGATTGGTTCTTTAAGTTCAACTGGTCTTGAAAGAGCGATAACTAAACAAATAAATGCCAAAATCAAAAAGAAAAGTTTTATCTTTTTTTGATTTTTCCCTATAAAGATTTTCCCCTCCATATCTTTGGAAAAATATTTTGAGATATTTTTTACACTACTTTTTATAACCAAAAGTAAAAGCAGTAACAAAAGTACAAAAAAGCCATTTTGATTAAAAAAACTCATAATTGTTTCCACCTAATCAAAATCAAAATAAAAAGTAATCCAATAGCAACATCAAGGGGATATTGATAGAGGTAAGTTTTTTTATCATAACTATTTGTTTTTATCTCACTTTTTGCTAAAGAATCGATTGTTTGATAAATCCCTTCAATTTTCTCTTTTGTATTTGCTTCATAAAATTTTCCGCCCGTCTCTTTTGCTATTTGTAAAAGCACTTCACTATTGTAATCCCCAATTTCCCCAATCCCAATAGTATAAACCTTGATGCCATATTTTTTCATTTTTTCCAATGCTGGAGCTAACGGGATTGTATTTGCTGTATCTATCCCATCAGTTATTAAAATCGCAATTTTATTTTTTGAAACACTATCCTTGAATAAGTCTCCACTTAAAAAAAGTGCCTCATAAAGCGCAGTATTTCTATCCCCCACAACACCAATCTCAATGAGACTTAAAAGCTTAGAAAGACTTTGTTTGTCAAAAGTCATAGGTGAAGCTAAATAAGCATAATCTGCAAAAATAGTTAAAGACAATTTATCTAGTTTTCTTTTTTCGATAAAGTCATCAAGTATCTCTTTTGTGATGGTAAATTTATCATTTTCAAGCATACTTCCACTCACATCAAAAAGCAAAGAGATTTCATACCCCTTACTATCTTCAACTTTGATTTCACTCTTTTTTATTGGGTTTGCTAAAGCTAGTAGCATTGCAAAAAATATCAAAAATTTTAAAACCCCAATAATACTACTTTGGTATGAAGTGGCACTAAGCAACATCTTTATATTTGAGAAATAAAAGCCTTGCTTTTTCTCTTTACAAAAATAAACACACAAAAAATATGTTACTAAAAGGGCAAAAACAAGTGGTTCTGTAAAAATAATATCTTTAAAATTTTCCATCAAACTCTCACTTTGATATATTCTTTTATTTGCTCTTTTAGGTCGTTATCAATCTTTGGGATTGTTTTTTTGTATTTAAAAGCTTCAAGTTGCCGCTCAATTGCTACAAATTCATCTTCAAAATATGGATTTAACGCCAATCTTCCATATTTTGTAAATTGATAAGCTAGTTGTTTGTCTTCTAAATTATCTAACGGGAGATTTTTTAGATACTTCTTTGCTAATTCATACTTAGTAGCCTTTTTTTTTGGTCTTTTTAAAAATTTAATTACAAGGGTGAATGTAAAAATAAAAAACGCAAATATCAAAACGAGATAAAAGTAAGTTTCAATCCCAAGTGAAATATCAATATTTTGTTTTATAGGCTTTAGATTTTCTAACATCTTAGTCTCTTAGAAGTAGGGATAATTTTGGAACTATCACCTCATTTGTGTAGATTTTTTTGTATCTTATTTTTGATTTTTCTAACAATAAAAATAACTCTTTATCGTGACTTTTTAAGAGTTGATTGTAATTTTTTATAGTTTGTGTATCTAGGAAAATATTTTCATTTTTGTTTGAATTTGTATCAAAAATACTAAAATCACCCAAAAGATGCAAGTCCTCTTCAAATCTATCCCTAACAATCGCACAATACAACTCATGTTTGGCACTTAGAAGTTTAAAACTGGGGAGTTTGAAAAAATCCCCAATAAAAAATATTAAAGATTTCCCTTTGATTTTTTCCAAAAGGTATTGTTCAAGCGCAATAAAATCAACCTCTTTTCCCAAAATATTTATACCATCAAGAGTTTTTAAATATTGTTTTTGGGTTGCTTTATTTGTAGTTGGCGGGATAAATAACTCCTCTTTGTTACTAAAAAAAATCGTAGATAATTTATCTTTTTTGGTCAGGGAAGCAAATGAAAGATGACCTAAAATATCTAGCATGGTTTCATATTTTGAGTATTTTGAACCAAAATATCCCCCACCATTTAATAAAAAAACAATCGTGATATTTAATTTTTTATCTTCATTGAAAAGGTTTATACATGGGTTTTTTGTTCTTGCGGTTACTTTCCAGTTGATTTTTCTAATATCATCGTTTGTTGTGTAGTCTCTAAGTTCCCTAAAATCAAGTCCAAAGCCATGAAAAAAACTCTTATGCTCACCACTTAGGTTTGAAAATAACCTTTTGTGTGTCGCAAATTGGAGGTTGTTGTGGTTGGTTTTATTCTCTTTTAGGGGATTCATTTTAATCTTTTTACTTTATGGTTTTGGTAGTTTTTCTATTATTTTTTGGATTATATCATCAGTTGTGATATCTTCACTTGTTGCTTGGTAATTTAAAATTATCCTGTGTCTTAGGACTAAAAAAGCAACTTTTGCTACATCATAAGGGGTAACATAACTTTTCCCATCTAGGTAAGCATAAGTTCTTGAGGCTTTATAAAGATCGATACTAGCCCTTGGACTTGCACCAAAATCGATATATTTTTTTAATTCTTCAAGCTCATAAAGTTCTGGATTTCTTGTTGCAAATACGATTTGTAACATATATTTTGCTAGCTCTTCATCTATGTGGATATTGTTTATCTCCTCTTTTATAGTGGTAAACTCTTCAAAATTTAACACTTTTTCTATTATTTCAAAGCCATCTCTTGCTGCTCTTTGTACAATTAAAAGTTCCTCATCGATTGTGTTGTAAGTTACTTTTATTTTTAACATAAATCTATCCAAACTAGCTTCTGGAAGCTCGTAGGTTCCCTCTTGTTCAACTGGATTAGCTGTTGCTAGAACCATAAATGGAGTTGGAAGCTTAAAACTCTCATCACCTATTGTAACTTGTTTTTCAGCCATCGCTTCAAGTAGGGCTGACTGAACTTTAGCTCCAGCTCTATTTATCTCATCGGCTAGTAAAAGATTTGTAAAAATTGGTCCATGTTTGATTTTAAAATTGTTATTTTTAAGATCAAGGATTTCACTTCCTGTGATGTCACTTGGAAGCAAATCAGGTGTAAACTGAACCCTTTTAAAATCAAACCCCAAAGCTTGTGCTAAAGAGTTAATCGCTGTTGTTTTTGCTAGTCCTGGCATCCCTTCAACTAAAATATGTCCATCACTTAAAAGTGCGATAAGCATACCATTTAGAAGCTCCTCTTGACCTACAATCACCTTTTGTACTTCGTTTTTAACTTTTTCTATCATTACGATTTTCCTTCTTTGGGTTGTAATTTTATTAATTATTTTAATTTTTCTTGTTTGTATTTGGTTTTATTTTACCAAAACTTACTAAGGGTTAGTTTTTTTGTGTTATTTTTCCTCCTTTTTGGGCTTAAAAATTATAAGTGCTTAAGATTTTTTTGGTTACAATCGCGAACTTTTATAAGATGAAGGGCGATAGCTCTAATAACTCGACCTTTCACACATAAAAAAACAAAGAAAACAAGGAAATTAAAATGAAAAAAGAGATACACCCAGATTATAAAGTTTGTGTAGTTAGCTGTGCATGTGGTAACACATTTGAAACAAAATCAAATGTTGAAAAACTTAGAATTGACATCTGTTCAGCTTGTCACCCGTTTTTTACTGGTGAGCAAAAAATCGTTGATGCTGCTGGTAGAGTAGAGAAATTCAACGCTAAATACGCACAAAAATAATTTTTTAAAAAAGTGCTAACTTTTGTCCCAACCCCAATAGGAAACTTAGAGGACATTTCTTTTAGAAGCATCAAGGCTCTAAAAGATGGGGAACTTATCCTTTGTGAAGATACAAGGGTTACAAAACAACTTATCAACCTCCTAAATCAAAGACTAAATCTCGACATCGATACAAACAAAAAATTTTTAAGTGTCCATTCCCACAATGAAGAAAATTTTATTTCAGCTCAGTTTGAAGATATCTATAAAAATCAAAATGTTGTTTATGTAAGTGATGCTGGAATGCCTTGCGTTAGCGACCCAGGAGCTAAATTAGTTGCATTTTGTATCAAACACAATATCCCTTATGATGTAATCCCTGGAGCAAATGCACTTTTAACGGCGTACGCTATGAGTGGGTTTGATGAGAAAGAGTTTACATTTTTTGGATTTTTACCGCACAAATCAGGCAATCGCAAATCACCACTTTTTGATATTTTAAATAGCCCATATCTTACGATTTTGTACGAATCACCCCATAGGATAATGCAACTTTTTGAGGAACTTAATGAACTTGAAACCAAAAGGGAAGTTTTTGCAATTAAAGAACTTACAAAACTTCATCAGAGATATCTTAAAGGGGAAGTCGGGGATATTTTAAAAGAGTTTCAAAGTGGCAAAGTTGATTTAAGAGGTGAATGGGTGATTATAATCAAAGGTAGCAAGCGAAATGATGGTGAAAATCTTACAATTAATGACATCAAATCTCTTGATTTACCGCCAAAACAAAAAGCTAAACTTATCTCAAAAATGACTGGAAAAAGTATTAAAGAGATTTATGAAGAGTTAAATTAGTCACCAATACAATTTATACCTAGATTTGTTAGTGTTGTTTTAACTTATAACTATGAAAATCTTTGTCTGAATTTAGTTTGCCCCTTAATTAGTCATTTTTTCAAAAAATATAAGATTAAGAAGGTAGCTAAAAAATTATTTTGAGTCTATTTTCCATCAAAAGCTTCTGCCTAATTTTTAATCCCTTTTTGTTATTCAGAATATTTACAATAATCCCAAAAAAGGGGTAATGTAAGGGCAAGTTTCATATGCACTTTGCTATTTTGTTGCCCACCTAACAGTTTTTACTCTTTAATGCAACGTACAAAATAGTTATTATTTTTATTGTTTACGCCATCATAGCCAAAGTTGAAGTTAACACCCCAAACATTGATATAGCCTGAAGCATCGGTTGAGTTTGACCAATAATAATCCTCAATAGGGCTAAACCCCTTGTTTTTGTAACAAGACTGATAAGCTGAGTCATTTCTGTTGTTATTGTAATCATTTAGTGTTCCGCCACATTTTACTACTATTGCTCGTAACATAATGATATCTGGGAGTTCTGCATCGATAGAATCGCAAATTCTATTCGCATTTGCCCAAGTAGCTTTACATACTCCATCCGCACTCATCTCTCCACCATTTGAAGTGCAGTTTTTTCGTGTAGGATCTATCCATTTCGAAGCTCCTTGCAGTGCAGATGAAGCTATTATGCTCGCTAGAAATATTTTGAGAAGTGTTTTCATTTTTTTCCTTTTTTGGGATTTTAGTTATTGTGAAGATCTTGAAGGAATTAATCTCTTTGCTTGGTCTAACTCTAATATCTTACAGTAACCATTTGGTTTAGTATATTGTAATCAAATCTCTCTTAGAACCTTAGCTACTAAAATAATAATATCCCAAAGCTAAAAACAGGTATCTTCCAAATTTAGCAATAGCAACAATTGCTACAAATCTAACCCTATTGTATTTTAAAATACCAGCTATAAAAGTAAAAGCATCTCCAAAAATAGGAAGCCATGAAAAAAAGAGTGTTGCACCTCCATATCTATCAAAAAAGAGCCTCCCTTTTGTCAATTTTGCTTCGTTTAAAAGTGTTTTTGAGATGATATATTTCTCACCTTTTAGCCCAAGCCAATAGTTTACAACTGCCCCTAGAGCATTTCCAAAAGTAGCAAAAAGTAAAAGTAAAAAAATATTTAAATCGATAGATAAATCGTATAAAAAAAGTGCTTCACTACCAAAAGGGAAGATAGTAGCAGATAAAAATGAAATGATAAATAGATAAAAATAATCCATCAAATACCACTTGCACTGTAAGTTTTGTTATACCAAACGCTAAAAAGCCATAAAGCATAAGTGTGTTGTTTTAGTTTATTATCTTTTGCGTAACTAAAAAGTTCTTTGATGTATGAGTCGTTAAAAAGATTGTGGTTTTTGTTTGCTTTTAATATTTCAAAAAGTAAGTCATCGCCAAATTCCTCCATTAACCACTCGTTATAAGGACTATTAAATCCTTTTTTTCGTCTATTTACAATCTCATCTGGAAGATATTTTGAGGCTATTTTTTTCAACAAATATTTGTTTGTATCACCTAGTTTTAATTTGCTATCGATGCTAAAAACTGTATCCACAAGGTTAAAATCCAAAAATGGATTTCGTATCTCAATACCATGTGCACCAGAAATTTTATCAATTTTAGATAGTAACCCCTCCCCAAGCCATATCTCCATATCGATACTACTCATCCAATCGATTGGATCATTTTTTTCAATAGGCTCAGGAAAATGTGGAATTTTTTTAAATAGTTTCCCTTTTTGTTGCTTTGTAAAAATCTCACCAAAACTATTATAAAGATTTTCATCGTTAAAGATTCTTTGAAGATACTCTATCTCTTTTGTGTTTGATGATGCTGTGCCAAGATTGAGTTTTAAAAACTTTTTTTGTTCATTTGAGAGTGTTTTTTTGAACTCATAATAATCATAAAATTTTTGATAGTTGTTGTATCCTAGGAAAATCTCATCACTACCCTCGCCACTCAATACTGTTTTTATCCCAATTTTTTTGATAGTTTCCATTAAGTAAAAAAGTGGGTTTGATGCGTGGTCACCATGAGGCTCCTCTAGGGCATTTAAAACATCATCTAAATTGTCTATAAAATCTTTTTTGCTAAATCTCAATTCAAAATGTTCACTTTTTATATTTTGTGCGATTTTTTTGGCATACGGAAGTTCACAATATTTTTCATACTCCTCATACCCTACGCTAAAAGTTTTTATTTTTTCACCACTTAAGTTTGCATAGATAGTGCTTATAAGGCTACTATCAACTCCTCCGCTAAGTAGTGAGCCAATCTCCACATCACTTGTCATTCTAAGCTCTACACTTTTTAAAAGTTGATTTTCGCACACCTCTAAAGCTTGTTGCTCTTGTAAAATTCTTTTGTATGTTTTTAGGCGGTAATATTTTTTTATTTTCAATTGCCCATTTTCATACACACAGTATGAGCCTTTAGGGAGCTTAAAAATACAATCATAAAAGGTATTTGGGGTTAACGGAGTGAAATATTGAAGATACTGACTAAGTGCTATGCGGTTTAGTTTTGGTGTGAAGCCCAGTAATTTTATGATTGGTGATATGGTGCTTGAAAAGATAAATTTTTCATCTTTAAGGTAGTAGTAAAATGGTTTTTTTCCATATCTATCTCGAGCGCAAAAATATCTATTTTTGGTTTTGTCAAAAATTGAAAAACTAAAAGCACCATTTAGAAGTTTTAAAAATTCTGTGTCGTATTTTTGATAAAGTCTTATAATCACTTCAGTATCAGAGTTTGTCACGCAGGCTAGATTTTCCATTTTTCTAAGCTCTTTGTAGTTGTAAATCTCACCATTAAAAACTATCAAAAGGTTATCAAATTCCATTGGCTGATTTGCCTCGTCATCTAAATCTATGATACTTAATCTTGTGTGTCCAAAATGATTTTCACCAATTTGAAGTGAGTTAGTATTATCAGGTCCCCGTTTTTCTAAAAGCTGTAATGCTTCATTGAAATTTGAAGCAGGGGTAAAATTAATTCCAAGTATCCCACACATTATAAAGTCCCAAAAATAAGATGAAGTGTTTGGAGTAAAAAGTAAAATAATAGTAAAAATGAGATGGTTGAAAATAGTATTATGCTTGTAACATCGAGTGGTTTGCAATCATATAGAGATGCTAGATTTACATTATTTACCGCTAGCGGGGTTGCTAGTGAGATGATTAAAATCGTAGCAACAAATGGTGCAAGTGAAAACCAAAATGCCATTAAAATTCCAAGTCCAGGGAGGAAAATGAGTTTTGCAAATGAGGTTGCAAATGTGAGCTTGAAGTTGTTTATTTTAAATCCAACTTTTGCTAAATATATCCCAAAAATAATCAATTGCAAAACAATAGTTGAATAAGCACCCATCTCTAAGGCTCTATCAATTTGTGGATTTATTGCAAAACTTGAGTAGTTAAAATATATAGCAAATAGTGCAAACCATAAAATTGGGATTTTTGCCATTGAGATTAGAGATTGTTTTAGGGTGTATTTTTCTCTAGCTAAAAAATAGACTCCAACTGTGTAGATAAAAAAGATATTCGCGATATTTATGATGCTTGTGTAAGGGACGCTCTCCATTCCAAAAAGTGCAATACCGAGTGGAATAGCAAGATTTCCTGTATTTCCAATAAGTGCCGTACTTGTAAAAATTGCCCTATCTTTACTGTTTTGAAATATCATCTTACTTGTAAAAACTAAAAAAATAAGTGCAGTTGTAACGGTAACAAAATATATAAATGGAGTTAACACAAGATTAAAATCAATTTTAGTTCTAGTTAGTCCCCAAAAAGTTAAAATTGGCTGTAAGAAGTAAATTGAGATAAGGATTAAAGACCTCTCCTCAATCTCATTTTTGAAGATCTTTTTTGATAAAAATCCAAGAAGTATAAAAAAATAGATAACTAAAATAGAGATAAGAGCTTCCAAATAAGCCCTTTACTCTACATATTTTGGGGCTTTTTTTTGTGTGATTGCTAAAATTTCATTTTGAAGTGAAATTATTTTGTCCTTTAAAATAGCATTTTCCCGTGAAAGTTCATTTACTCTTTTTAATGAGCCAGTTCGTTTTAATTTTTCATTATCTGCAATACTTAAAAGCTTATCTTTTAGAAGACTGATTTGGTATTCATAGTGCTGGATTTGTTTTAATTGGTCTTGATTTTTTCTTTTTTCACCCTCTAGAGTCTCTTTTATGAGGCTTACAGATTGTTCACTCGAAGTTGACTCGAAACTATTTGCATTCTTTCTTAATGTTTTTACTCTTTTATTGAGTTCTAAGATTTTGTATCTCTCCTCCATAATATTTTGTTTTGCTTTTATGATTGTTTCTTGTTTCTCTAGTTCTTCATCATCAGCTAAAAAGCCTATCAAGATATATCCAGTAATTTCACCTGAATTGTGATTTCTTGTTGGTATTGCAGTTGTACGAAGATGAAAAACTTCTTTATTTTTTGATATAAATTTTAGTTTTCCTTTCCAAGTCTCACCATTTTTTGTGTACTCTTTCATCTCTTTGTAGCCAAGCGGAATAGCATCTGGATGGATAAGTCCAATCATTTTTGTATTTATAAGTTGCTCATTTTCAATCTCTAGCATCCCACAAAATAGAGAATTTGTTTCATGAATGAAATCTTTAGTATCAACTTTTACGATTGTGGCAATTGTATTTATGAACTCCATATATTCAGACAATTCCTCCTCTTTGTCTTTGATTATTTTTTGATTTCTTTTAATCTCACAAAACTTTTGAACAGTCATTATCATCTCTTTTGTATCGATTGGTTTTAGTGTATATCCAGAAACACCAAGCTTTATTGCTTCCATAAGATAGTTAGATTCGCCGTGCGCAGTTGTCATAATAACTGGAATATCTGAGTTGTGTTCCCTTATTTTCTTAACCATCTCTAAGCCATTTAAATTTGGCATATTTATATCACTGATGATCGCATCAAAAACGACATCCATTTTGCTTGTGTAAAGTTCATAATTCGACACTCCATCTCTTCCGTCAACACAAGTTATAACATCCTTGAATATTTTTTTTAAGATGGTTCCGAGTGAGTTTCTTATTGTTTCATCATCTTCTACATAAAGTATCGTTAGTGTTTTTAAAAAATCTGTATTAAGCATCTGCTTCCTCGTCTTTCATGTTTGTTTCATTTGCATTTGTGATAAGTAATTCGATTATAAATCTTGCTCCAAAGTATCTGTTGTCATTGTGTATAAATTCGTGATTATCAACGAGTAAATTCCCGCCCATACTGGTTGTTATTATTTGGTGTGTCATATAAAGCCCAAGTCCAGTCCCTTGGCTTTTGTGTTTTGTTGTAAAATATGGCTCAAAAACTCTACTTAATATATCAGCATTTATTCCACCAGCGTTGTCTTGAATCGTTACAATAGCTTTGTTCTTAAATTTTTTCACAGATATAAAAATGACTTTCTCAATGTTTTCATTTCTTTCATTTAGAACATCTTTTGCATTATTTATAATATTGAGGATACCTTGAATAAATTCATTTTTAAAATTGTTAATAAAAATAATTTCTGCATAATCTTTTTTAATGATAATTTGAGAATTTGCTATGCTTGAGTCTATAACGTTTAGAGCATTGTCAATTGCTGATGATATAACAAACTCTTTTTTCTCTTTTTTCCCTTCAATAAAGTTTCTAAAATCCTCTATTGTTTGTGATAAAAATTGTGTTTTTTCTATGATTTTATTTAGTGCTGGATTTAATTCATTTGGATTCAAAATCCCTAATTCATTTTGTACGCTTAAGCTACTTGCACTCGTGCTAATAGCGCTCAATGGTTGTCTCCATTGATGAGCGATATTTCCTATCATCTCACCCAAAGAAGCCAATCTTGATTGCTCGGCTATGAGATTATCTTTTTTTCTATTTTCATCAATTGAAGCGGTAATTTGGATATTTTGTCTTTCAAGTTCTTCAACAGAGTGAGCCAATTCCTCTTTTTGTACCCTTATCGTATCAAAGCTTTTTGTAATATTTTTTTTGTACATATAATCTTTGTATCCATAAAATAAAATCCCAGCAAGAATTATAAGCATCATCGCCAAAACTAAATAATAATCTGATTCGAGCTCATCTATATATTTACCGTCAGTGTGTTTTGCTATGTAGGCAATAGCACGATTTCCTTGTACATTTTTGATTGGTAAAAATGTTATAACACTAGAATCACCACTTTTTGTTTTGTAGTAGACATAAAATGGCTTGTTTTGAAGAAGCTTTTGGCTTATTTCATTTCTAATATTTTTTGGAATTTGTGTAACTCCATATTTTCCAATATCCCTTTTTAGTCTTAAATAATATGGAGAATTTGGCGATAGTTCATACATATTTTTAACTTCAGAATGAACTAAAAGATGTTCTATTACTTGTTTGTTTATAGAAAAACCAACTTTTGCATGAAAAGAATCTTCAATTTTTTGTAAAAAATCAATTACCGACACAGATACTTCAACACTACCTATATGTTTGTTGCTATTGAAAAGTGGGTAAACAAATCTAAATCCATTGTCTATTTTTCCCATCTCTAATCCATCTATTGGCTGAAGTGTTTTATTGACCGTCGCTACGGAATATCGAGCTTTGGTCAGATCGTCCCCAAACTTTGAAGGTGCGTGCATTCTTAAGAAACTAACATTATTTTTTAGATGAAAATGAAGTTGATTTATCCCGATCGCATTCCAGTTTTGATATATGTGCGTTAGTGATGATTGAAGTTTTAGACGTAATTTATCTTGCGTCTCTTTTGAAGTTGTTGTGGAAGCTTCATCTATTAGTCCAACTATTTCACTATCTGTAAGTATGTTATTATAGATACTTTTGGATAGATTGTTATAATTTTTGTATGTCACATCAAATTGTGTGCTTGACATAAGAAGTTGATTTTCTAGATACATTTTTATTCGTCTCTCTTTGTCTAACGACAAGAGAATTGAAACAATAAATCCTAATACAAAAAACAGTGTAAATGTGACTAAAATTTGTTTTTTCATTAGCTTCCTTAAGTCAGTAATATCTTTGATTGTAGCCAAAAAGCTATTATAAAATCTTAAACCTCGTTGTAGTAAAATGTAAACCTTATGAAAAACAAAATACTAAATCTAATAAAACAAAAACCACTAATAATTGATGGTGCGATGGGGACACAGCTCCAGTCGTTTGATATTCCACAAAGTGCTTGGATGGATGAAAATGGTGTAAATCAAGAGGGTTGCAATGAACTTTTGAATGCAACAGCACCTTACATTCTGGAACAAATTCACGAAAGTTATGTACTAGCTGGGGCAGATATGATAAAAACCAATACTTTTGGTTCAATGGATTGGGTGCTTGATGAGTATGATATGGGACATAGAAGTTACGAGTTGTCAAAACTAGGAGCATCACATGTAAAGAAAATTTGCGAGAAATATACAACGCTAGAAAAGCCTAGGTTTGTGTTAGGTTCAATTGGACCAGGGACAAAATTACCGAGTCTTAAGCATATCACTTATGATACGATGTATCGTGGTTATGTAACTATGGCTAAGGGGCTTGTTGATGGTGGCGTTGATGTTTTTTTGGTGGAAACTTGCCAAGACCCATTGCAAATAAAAGTAGCACTTCACGCTTTAACTGACACTGCGCCTCAAATTCCAATTATGGTAAGTGTGACGATTGAGCTAAGCGGTACGATGCTTATTGGAACGGATGCCAATACGATAGCAACTATCTTGGAGCCATTTGATATTTTATCTTTAGGGTTTAACTGTGGAACTGGACCAGAGCAAGTAAAAAAACATATAGAGATACTGTCTCAAATTTCAAATAAACCACTTTCTGTTCATGCAAATGCAGGTTTGCCTCAAAATAGAGGTGGAAAAACGTTTTATCCGATGGGCGCTGATGAATTTGCACAAATCGAGCAAACATTTATGGCTTATAATGGAGTTTCATTTTTGGGTGGATGTTGTGGAACCTCACCAGAACATATCAAAGCTTTAGCGGAGGCTGTTTCAAAGATGACCCCTAAAATCCCACTTGGAAATCATCCAAAATCGTTAGCTTCCCTTTTTGCCTCTGTGCCACTCAAACAAAAACCAGCTCCACTTTTAGTAGGGGAGAGAAGTAATGCGACTGGAAGTAAAGCCTTTAGGGAACTTTTAAAAGCAAATGACTATGAAGCGACTCTAAGTGTTGCTCAAGAGCAAGTGCGTGCAGGGGCTCATGTGATTGATGTAAGTGTTGGGTTTGCTGGACGAGATGAAACAAAAGATATGAATGAAGTTGTTTCTTTGTACGCTTCAAAAATCGCACTTCCTCTTATGCCAGATAGTACACAGATTAAAGCTCTTGAAGAGGCCTTGAAGCTTATTGGTGGAAAAGCGATTATTAACTCAGTGAATCTTGAAGATGGGATTGAGCGATTTGATGAGATTTGTAAATTAGCAAAACGGTTTGGGGCAAGTTTAGTTTGCCTTGTAATTGATGAAGTTGCTATGGCAAAAACGAAAGAGAAAAAAGTGGAGATTGCTGAACGAATCTATCAAAGAGCAGTAAATCTTCACACACTAGATCCTGAAGATTTAGTTTTTGATATGCTTGTTTTTACAATTGGTTCGGGTGATGAGGAATATCATACTGCTGGGATTGAGACGATTGAAGCAATAAGAGAGTTTACAACGATGCACCCAGAAGTTAGTACAACTTTGGGATTGTCAAATATCTCTTTTGGACTTGATGCGAAGGCTAGAGTTTATCTAAATAGTATCTTTTTGCACCATTGTATTGAAGTTGGACTTAGTAGTGCGATTGTAAATGTAAAACACTTAGTTCCAAGACATAAAATGAGAGAAGAGGATATCAGAGCTTGTGAAGATTTACTTTTTAATCGTAGAGTTAATGGTGACCCCCTTTTTGCTTTTATTGAACATTTTAGCGATATTGAAGCGGTCGCCGAACAAAGTGATGAGGAGTTTGCGAAACTTTCAAATGATGAAAAAATCAAAAAACTCCTCCTTGATGGAGCAAAAGAGAAAATTATCGCACTTGCACTTGAACTTAAAGATGAGGTTGGGGCTGAGGTTATCGTCAATGAGTGGCTAATTGATGGGATGAAAATAATTGGGGAACTTTTTGGAAATGGTCAAATGCAACTCCCATTCGTACTTCAAAGTGCTGAAACCATGAAAGCTTGTGTTGATGCATTAGAGCCATATCTTCCTAAAATTGAAAAAGTTAGTGATACCACTTTGGTTTTGGGGACAGTGAAAGGAGATGTTCATGATGTTGGGAAAAATTTAGTTGATATTATCCTTTCAAACAATGGCTTTAAGGTCGTAAATATCGGGATAAAAGTTAGTATCGATGATTTTATAAGGGTGGCAAAAGAGTGTAATGCTATGGCTATTGGTATGAGTGGACTTTTAGTAAAATCAACAAATGAGATGAGAAGCAACCTTGAAGTGCTAAAAGATGCTGGAATCTCTTTACCTATCTTAATTGGTGGAGCCGCACTAACTAAACAGTTTGTTGATGATTTTTGCAGACCTATCTATGATGGGGCTATTTTTTATTGTAGAGATGCTTTTGACGGTGTAGTTGCTATGCAAAGACTTGAAGAAGCAAATGGGGATTACAGCAATCTTAACACTGATATGGCAGCTGATTTGATTTTGGAGAGTGGGATAGAAAAAGAGGAGAAAATAGTTTTTGACTCTAGTTTGCATACTCCAAAATTATTAACTAACCATAAAAAATATAATCCACCTTTTATTGGGCGAAAAGTAGTTGTTGTTCCAAAAGAGTATCTAGGAGATGAGCCAAAAGGGCAATGTTCCAAAATAGAGTGCAATAGTAGTTTTGATAAAGAGTTGGCTTTTAAATGGATAAATCATCGAGTGTTGTTTCGTCAAAGATGGGGATACAAACGAAGCAAAATGGGAGTTGATGAGTTTAAAAAACAAGAAGAAAAAGTGGTTTTCCCTTTGTATGAAAGACTCAAAAAACAATTTTTGGATGAAAATATTTTTGACCCAATCGGAGTGTACGGGCATTTTTACTGTAAAAGTGAGGACAATAAACTTCATATTTATGATGAAAACAAAGAAAATATCTTGACGACTTTTACTTTCCCAAGACAAGGGAAAGAACCTCACAGATGTTTGGCGGATTACTTTAAAAGTGATGAATTTGATGTGGTTGGATTTACATTGGCAAGTTCAGGGCATCAAATCACACCGTTTGAGAGAAGGCTTTATGATGAGGGAAAATTTAGTGAATATTACTCAGTACATGGGCTTGGGGTCGAATTAGCTGAAGCAATGGCCGAGATACTTCATAAGCAAATAAGACTTGATTTAGATATTGCTAAAACTGAAAAACCAACTTTAAATGATGTACGAATGAAACAATATCAAGGATGCAGATATAGCCCAGGGTACGCAGCTTGTCCTGATTTGGCGATGAATAGACAGATTTTTGATTTGCTAATCCCAGAAGATTTTGGGATTACCCTTAGTGAAACATATCAAATAGATCCAGAACAAAGCACAGTAGCAATAGTTGTACCAAATAAAGAGGCAAAATATTTTAATGTATAGAAATAATAAACATTGATGGGGAGGAAGAGAATGAAATTGTTTTTTATAATGGTTATTGTACATTTTTCATTGTTTGCAAGTTCGTATGATGAGGCAATGAAGTTATATGAAGCTAGAAAATACAAAGAGGTATTGAAAATACTTATTCCTTTGGCAGATGCTGGAGATCCAAAGGCTCAAAATGATGTTGGGATTATGTATGAGAGCGGACAGGGTATTAATGCAAATTTTAAAATCGCTTCAAAATATTATGGTTGGAGTGCAGAGCAAGGTTACGCAGACGGAGAATGCAACTTTGGACTTGTTAAAAAAGCACAAAAAAAATATCAAGAGGCCGTAGAACTTTTCCAAAAAAGCGCTAACCAAGGCAATATGTGTGGTGAACACTATTTGGCTGTTATGTATCAGCATGGGAAAGGGGTAAGAAGAGATTATACTAAGGCTTTGGAATACTATAAAAAAAGTGCGGACAAAGGTTATGTGTTAGCCCAATCAAATCTTGCAGTGATGTATGAAAAAGGAAAAGGTACAAAAATCAATCTGAATGAGGCTATTCGTTATTATGAGTTGAGTGCAAATGGCGGAGAATATGTTGCTCAATATAATTTAGGCATGATTTATTATCTAGGAAAAAGTATTGCGCAAGATTTGGTAAAAGCAAAAGAGCTGTTTAAAAAAGCTTGCGATAATGGCCATTATTTAGGTTGTGAAAATTACAAGTTACTTAATAAATAATTTGGATTTTCATTGACTAGATACTTTATTTTTTGCTATCAAGTTCAACTGCTAAATCTGAAATAACTCTAGCTTTTGAGATATTTTGTCTATTTGTTATGGCACTATTTTTTAGTGAAGAGATGTGATTGTTGAGCTGTATTAGACTTGCTTTAAAGCCATCACTTGATTTTGCGATTTTGTTTTTATCCTCAAGAGGAATCACCTCGTCATTACCTAATAATGATTTTGCTTTCCCTAAATAATCAAATGCACTCGATGAACTATTTGATACCATTTGAGTAACACTTACAAGTGCTTCAGTTGTTTTTGAGATTTGCTCCATATTTCCCTCTAGCTTTAAAGCATCAATGATAAGTTTATCATCTGCATATTTTGCTAGCTTTGCTATTTCAGATGGCGTTGAATTTGGATTAAGTTGGTTGTACCCTTTTATAAAATTTGAGCTACTTTGTTTATATGAATTTATAGCGGTTGCCGTGTTGTTGAGATTTACCAAGCTATTTGATACAAGTTTGGTTGCATTTGAAATTTCTCCCGCATACGGTATAGGCAAAACTCGAAGGGCGTTTGAGAAGTAAGCGCTTGCTTGAATTGTTTTTGAATAATCACTAACATAGTTTTTCATAATCCCAACAAAAGTGGAAAACTCATTCATAGAAGTTTCTTGATTTTTTATCGATTTAGCTACAACACCCAGTTCATCATAGCTTTTATTTATGAGTTCTTGCTTTGAAACACACGCGGTTGGTTGCCCAGTACATCCACCAATAAAAAATACAACTAAGATTAAAAATATATAATGCATAAAAAGACTCCTATTTATTTTTTAAAATCATACCAAAAAAGATATTTGTTTTTAGAGTCTTACTTAATTTAAAAAGTGGTGAAAAATGTACGATGTTGTAGTTATAGGAAGTGGTGCAGCTGGCTTGATGGGGGGAATTTCTGCTAGTAAACATAAGAAAAAGATTTTAATTTTAGAGCAATTAGATGAGATTGCTATGAAATTAAAAGCAACAGGCGGAGGGAGATGTAATCTTACAAATACACTATCTTTAGAGCCATTTATGGAGAAGTTTGGGAAAAATGGAAGATTTATGCGAGATGCTTTGGTTGCATTTTCATCTAAGGATTTACAAGATTTTATGAAATCAATAGGGGTTGAGACACATGCACCTGATGGTTTTAGGATTTTTCCAACTACACATAAGTCATCTACAATTATAGATGGGCTAAAAAATAAATTAACGCTTGAAAATATTGAGGTTTTATGTGGTCAAAAAGTAGTCAATGTTTTTAAAGAAAATGATATTTTCCATATCAAAACAGAGCAGAATGAATTTTTAGCAAAATATTTAATCGTAGCTACTGGTGGTTTTGGATACAAAAATCTAGGGGCAACAGGTGATGGTTATGAAGTCGCAAAAAGTTTTGGGCATAGCGTCAATAAACTCTACCCAGCGATGATGCCACTACTTGTAAAAGATGACTGGGTTGTAAATTGTACGGCTGATACGATAGCAAAAGCGACTATCTCGGTTGATATTAAAAAATATAATAAATTAAAAGCCACAGGAGATTTGATTTTTTCTAAAAATGGGATAAGAGGGCCAGTTGTTCTTGATTTTGCAAGGGAGATTACGCCACTGTTTGACACTTTAAATGAGATACCAATTGTAGTAAATCTTGTAAAAAATAGAGATGAAAATGATCTGATTGAGCATTTTAAAATTAATAAAAAAGCGATAATCATGGATAGTTTATTACAGATAATTCCAAAATCAGTTGCTTTGGAATTGTTAAAAATCATAAATATCGATCCAAATTTGACATATTTTAGTTTAAGTGGTGAAGATAAAAGTAGAGTTTTGAAGATATTTACAAAAACACCAATGACGATTAGCGGAAGTGATGGGTTTAAGCTAGCTATGATTACTCGCGGAGGGGTTAATTTAAAAGAGATAGACCCAAGTTCTATGGAGAGTAAAATAATTAAAAATTTATATTTTGCAGGTGAAATTATTGATATTGATGGACCTTGTGGAGGATACAATCTGCAATGGGCATTTTCAAGTGGATTTTTAGCAGGGAATTTAAAATAAATAAGTAAATATTAGTCTTTAAATAACTATTTTATAGTGCTTAATAAACTATTTATGATTTTAAACATACATAGAATACCAATCTTATGTTTTTTACATTAAAACAATCCAAAACCCCTATAAAATATGGTAAAATAAATGAAATTAACACTTTTTTTATAATTTAGGGGAATAAAATGGCAAAAGATAAACAAATCACAACAAATAGCTCAACAAATAAAAACAAAATCGTATCTTACAAAGATGGCAAAGTTATTATAAATGCATTACCAAAAGATGGTGAAAGTGAAGCTGTTTATGCAAGACCAGGTGATGAGATTCTTATGGATATTAATGGTATCAACATCGATGACCTTGAAACAAGGTTAGTGGGTGGTGATATTGTTTTAACAATGCCAAACGGAAGTACTATAACATTTGTATCTATGGCACTTATGGGTTATAGTGAAAATGCCCCATTTTTTAATAGCGCAGGAAAAAGAGTATCGCTTGATAAGGTATTGTCAAATATAGAAGAGATAAACAATGTTCCCCTAGATGCAGTTATCACAAACACAAAAGTTGAAGTTACTACTGATGCTATCTCAGATGATGGAGAACCAACTCCACCTAAAGCTCCTGAAGAAGTTAATGCAAGGGTAGCTAGTATTGTTGAAGAGTTGAACGAAAATGATGCTCAAAATAAGGATGAATCTAAAGGAAAATTCGAAGATGAGCCAGTAGAAGCACCAGAGGTTGTAGCAGTTCCATTTACTGATGATTCAAGTTCTTCTGCGACAAAAAATGATATTGCCCCATCTCAAATTGAAGGGGTAATGCCTACATTAAAATTCGATATCAACATTCAGCATATTTTTAAGCTTGAAAAAAATCTAGGAAGTGGTTCAACTTTATACAAAGAAGTATCTGGAGGAGGAGGTTCAACATATTTGAATTCATATCCAAATGATGTGCTACCAAGCGAACTTAAACAGCAAAGTGATGCTGAAATACTTGACTATGGTAGTGTAAGTGGGTCAAATACAAATTATACAAAATTAGTAATAAATGCTGATAACTCAACTTATATGGATGAAAATTTTGTTTCAAGAACAATCAAATTAACTCCGCAACACCCTGAAGGATTTAGGTTAAGTAAAATTACTATTAGTGAATTAAAATCAGGTGTTTCAATTGTTGATGGTGTTTCTGATGGCTCTAACAGTTACACAATAACGAGAGCAGAATACGATGAGGCTGGAAATTTGACAAAAGCTGGATTTGTAGAAAAAAATGGATTTATAGAGTTTGCTATCAAATATGGCAGGGATTTGGATGTTGATTTTGCTATGAAGATTGAAGGTCAATCTGATTTTGATGTGGCAGAGGGGACGAAAGCAGGGATTAAAACTCCTATTAAAACATCAGTGACGTATGACACAGAATACGGGATAAATATTAGAGAGGTTGATCCTGGTCTTAATGCTACATACATATACGACCCTGTATTAAGAGCTGATGGGACAACTATTGGAAATGGATTTGTTCTTGCAACAAATATCAATGACAATATTATAACAATGGCTCAATTGTCAACAACAGTTAATGGCTCAATTGCTAGAGATGTAATTTCTGCACCAACTATCAGTGTCAATGATACTGTTTATGGAAATAAAGGAAATGATACTATAAGTTCTGGAAATGGAGACGACTATATTGATGCTGGAGACGATAATGATATTGTTGATGGTGGAAATGGAATGGACACTATTTTCGGCGGCTCAGGATTAGATACTGTCACTTCAGGAAATGGAGATGACTATGTTGACGGTGGAATCGGAAATGATACGATTAACTTTAGTCAATTTGTCCCATCAGCCTCTAGCTCTTTAGGTGTAATGCTTGATTTATCTGTAAGCATGGCACAAAATACAAACGAGGGAATGGATACAATTTTAAATATTGAAAATGTTATAGGTAGCGGATATGCTGACACTATTAGAGGTGATGTGTTTTCGAATATAATCGATGGTGGAGCAAGCAAGGATAAATTATACGGAATGGGTGGTAAAGATACTATTTATGGTGATACCGGTAATGATGTTATTGATGGTGGCGATGACAATGATATTTTATATGGAGGTAGTGCGGATTATAGCGCAACATCTGGTGACGATACTTTCATAGCAAGTGGTGGAAGCGATACAATTTTTGGAAGTGATGGAAATGATACGGTTGATTTTAGTTTAAAATCAGACTCTGTTGAGTTAAATCTTGGAGAATTAAGCAACACAACTACTGGATACGCACAAGTAAAAGAAAATGGTTCCGATACTAGTCAGCTGTACAATATTGAAAATATTATAGGCTCATTGGCAAATGACTCAATTACGGGCGATAGTGGCATTAACACAATTTTTGGCTCACTCGGGGATGATTACCTAAATGGTGGAGATGGAGCGGATACACTTGATGGTGGAATTGGCAATGATACATTAATTGGTGGAAACGGAATAGATAAACTTTTTGGTGGAGCTGGCAATGACCTGGCTGATTATAGCTCTTCACTTGGTGGAATAAAAGTTGATATGACAAATACAACCCAAGAGGTCAGTAGTGATGGACTTGGCAATTTTGATGATCTTGACAGTATTGAAAGAGTAATAGGTACAGATTCAACAGATACAATCATAGGTGGAGATGTATCTGAAACTTTTATGTCTGGCAATAGCGCTGATACATTGTATGGTCGTGGTGGAGATGATACTCTTTATTCGGGATTCGGTGACGATATTCTTGATGGTGGATCTGGAGCTGATAGTCTTGATGGAGGAGACGGAGACGACATATTAAGTGGTGGAGCTGGAGCTGATATTTTATTGGCTGGCAATGGGGACGATATATTAAGTGGTGGAGCTGGTGATGATTTATTGGATGGTGGAGATGGTACTGATGTAGTTGATTATAGTACTGAAGGTGGTGAAAATCTTTATATTAACTTATCACCTGATAGCAGTCCGCTCGAAGTAAGTTTATCGCAAGGTATTGATACATTTATTGGCATAGAAAATGTAATTGCCGGACTCAAAGACGATACTATTATTGGTACTGCTGGTAAAAATATTTTAGATGGACGAGGCGGAAATGATACATTAGTTGGAAAGGGTGCAAGCTCTCAAGAAACTGCAGACACTTTAAAAGGTGGAACTGGGGAAGATTATGTTAGTTTTGATTTTTTAACCGGAGATACTAGTACTACTGGAGTAAGCGTTGATTTGGCAAATGCTGGAGCACAAGATACTGGCAAAGGCGGCTGGGTAAAGCTAGAAACTATTGAAAATGCCGAAGGTAGTATATTAAAAGACGTTTTAAAAGGAAATGATCTTGATAATGTTTTAAAAGGCTTATCGGGAGATGATACTCTAAAAGGACTTGGAGGTTCTGATAAACTTTACGGAGGAGATGGTAAAGATACACTAGATGGTGGAACGGGAGATGACTCAATATTTGGTGGAAAAGGTGTTGATACGGTTGATTATAGTGGTGGAGGAGCGATTTTATTTAATGGCAATTTAACTACTGCTCAAGTTATACATGATGGCTTTAGAGACAGCGTATATGATGTTGAAAATATTTATGGAAGCGCATATGAAGACAGCATAAGAGGTATAACTGCTGATCAAAATTATAATATTTCGCAAGAAATAGAGCCTTTAAATACAACGCTTAAATCTTCAGATAAATTGGATATTACGATTGATGGCGTAAAAATTAGTAGTACATTTGGAAGTGCAATAGTTACTTTTGATAGCAACAATGATGGTATTTCAGATGGTACATTTACACTTTCAAATGGACTGACTAATGATAATAAATTAACATTTTTAATTGATGCAATAAACAATGCCTCATCACCATTGTCTAGTATTTTGACAGCAGCCTCTAGTGATAATGGAATTATTTTAAATAATGATGGAATACACGAGTTTACAAACATAGAAATCTCACTTACAAATAGCATGGACATTAAAAGAGTGTTTGTTAGTGATAATAGTCTTAATAATATCATAGAGGGTAACGTAGGAAATGACTATATTGATGGAGGAGCTGGAGATGATATTATTTACGGCTTTGAAAATTCTTCTCGTTCTCGTACTGAGTCAACATCTGGGGATGCTGATACACTTTTAGGTGGCAGTGGAAATGATACAATTTATGGACAAAATGGAAACGATAGTATTTATGGAAATAGTGGAAATGATATACTTGATGGTGGTCAAGGTGAAGACTTAATTAATGGCGGAACAGGCAATGATACAATTGATGGTGGAGTTGGAAATGATACAATTGATTATAGTGATAGAAGCGAAAGTGTTGTTGGTACCTTAAATATAGTTGCAACTGGTTCAAACTTTACTGTTGGAGTGAGTGAGATTGATAGCGTTAAAAATATAGAAAACATTGTTGGTGGGACAGGAAATGATACATTAACTGGAAGTTCAGCAATCAACACTATTCAATCAGGTTTGGGTGATGATATACTCTCAGGAGGAACTGGAAATGATTACTTAGACGGTGGAAGTCACACTACAAGTGGCGGCGGACAAAGCTCTGATGATGCAGGTACTGGAAAAGGTGACTGGGCAGATTATAGTACTAGAAACGAAGCAGCTAATATCAATCTTGCTTTAAACAAAGCCATTTTAAACACAGACAATAATGCAGGTTTTAATGAAACAAGCGATGAAAAAGATACAATTGTAAACATAGAAAATATTAAAGGTACAAGTGTAAATGATACAATCGTTGGAAACGAGTACAAAAATACACTTGATGGACATGAGGGGAGCGATACATTTTTTAGTACAAAAGGTGATGATGTTTTTGTAGGTGGAGATGATAGTGCAAGTGATGATGTTGATGTTTTAGATTTTAAAGATCAACTTCAAGGTATAGTTCTTACGTCAACTGATACAACAACTACAAAATATACAGTTGCCACAACCTACACGGCTGATGGAGTAAATACAAATTATATCAACAAAGCAACTGGAATCGAAGAGATTAAAGGTTCAAATTATAGTGACACATTTAGTGGTGGAAATCTTGCTGATACATTTATTGGCGGTGCTGGAAATGATCTATTTAAAACAATTTCAACAACTGATGGAAGCGATAAATATGATGGCGGAGCTGATATTGATACAGCTGATTATAGTGCAATAATGACAAATTCAGATGCAACTTTAGATGGCATCAAAGTTACGTTAAATAGCTCGACAGAAGCAACTGTAACTGTAAATGGTATAGCAACCGATCTTATTAAAAATATAGAAAACATTATAGGGACAGCCAATAACGACTCAATTTTAGGTGATAATGGCGTAAATATCCTTGATGGTGGAGCTGGTAATGATACATTGGCTGGTGGTGAAGGCAATGATACACTAATTGGTGGAGCTGGAAGCGATACAGCAGATTATAGTTTACGAAATAGTTCAATTGTTGGTACTCTTGCAGTTAGCACAAATAATTTGGGCGCAAATTTTACTGTTGGCGGCGTTGAAACAGATAAGTTAGTTGGAGTAGAAAACCTAATCGGTGGAAGTGCAAATGATATATTAATTGGAAGTTCTGAAGCTAACACTATTCAAGGTGGAGCTGGTGATGATACACTAGATGGCGGTGGAGCAAACACCGGTATAGATAGTTTAGTTGGTGGAGATGGAGCTGATATTTTTATAGTTAGAGCAAGTGGTTCTACAACTTATGATGGTTCAACTAATGCTGATAGTGCTGTTGATACGGTTGACTTTTCGATAGTTGCAGCTACTCAAAAATTAGTTGTTAATTTAGCTACAAATAGTTTTCAGCTTAATGGAACAAACATCACTGGTACAACATTTTTTGGTATTGAAGGTGCAATAGGTGGAGCACAAGATGATACTATGGCAGGGACAAATGGAGCGAATATATTAAAGGGTGGAGCTGGAAATGATACTCTTAATGGTGGTGGAGCTAGTGGCGTTGAATATGATATTTTAGATGGCGGAGATGGTGGTGAAGATTTTGTAAGTTATGCAAATGCTACAACATCAGTTACCATAAATCTAGGACTTAGTTATAGTGAAAATAGTAGCGATGGACACAGCTATAATGAAGCGGATAATTCAGTTTATAAGTACCAAGATGGAGGAGCAACAGGAAATATTCAGATACTCAATGTTGAAAACTTTGAAGGTGGAAGCGCAGATGATATCATATATGGAAATAGCAGTGCAAACACACTTATAGGTCGAGAAGGAAGTGATACATTTAGAGGTGGTGCTGGCGATGATGCTATCGTTGGTGGGATAGCATCGATTAATACTTTGGGTAATATTAGTACAAACAGTGACACAGCTATTGACACGATAGATTACTCACATTTAATAAACAGTGGTATTTCAGTTAACTATAACGGATCGGAGACAACTAGTAATGATGATGATAGTTCAATAAATATTGGCTATGTTTTAAATGATGGGGAAAATGGAGCCGATAGACTTTATGGGATTGAAAATATCATAGGTACAAGTGTAAATGATACCATTATTGGTGATACCAATGATGAGATAGCAAATGTTTTTGATGGACGAGATGGTAATGACTTTATAAATGGTGGAAATGGTATAGACACTGTAATTGGTGGAAATGGAGATGATACTCTAGCCGGAGGACTTGGTAATGATGTTATTTATGGTGGTAACACATCTACTGATTCAAATTCTGACACTAGTTTAAATGATACAGTTGACTACAAATTAAGAACGGAAAGTCTAACTGGAACACTAAGTGAAGGTGGAACGCTTACTGTTGGTGGAAGCGAAGAGGATAAAATTTTTGGAATAGAAAATATTATTGGCGGAAGCGGAAATGATACTTTTACTGGAAGTAGTGCCAATAACACGCTCATGGGTGGTAATGGTGATGATACTATTGCAGGTGGAGCTGGAAATGATTATATTGATGGCGGAGCTCATACAAATGGTACGGGAGATACAATAAGTTATGCCTATATCACAACTGATATTGATGGCGTTATTGTAAATCTTGGAACACAAAGTGGCATTGAAACAATAAGTTCTGTTGTTTCAACCGACACTATAGTCAATATTGAAAATGTTTTGGGAAGTAAAAATAATGACATCATTACTGGTAACAGCGTTAATAATACGCTTAACGGGCAAGATGGTGCCGATACTTTTTACAGAAGTAAAGGAGTTGATACACTTGATGGTGGAGCTGGTGCTGATACGGTTGATTATAGTATAGCATTAGGAAATAGTTTAAATGCTACTGTGACAGAAAAAATTATTTTAAGTTCAAGCGACAACGGCTCTGCATCAACATATACTATCGATAAAAATGATGGAGGAGTGGATACTCTTACTAATATCGAAACAATCAAAGGAAGCGATAGTAATGATACTTTAGGTGGTAGCACATTATCTGATACCTTTTATGGAAATGATGGAGATGATAAGCTAACTGGAAACGATGGAGATGATTTATTGTTTGGAGATAATGGAAGTGATATTTTTGTCACTACATCTTCTAGTGATGGAGCTGATAATTATGACGGTGGGGCTGGATTTGATACTGCAGATTATAGTGCTTCAGCTGGAGCAATAAGTGTAAGCCTAGCTGGCTCAGCTACTGCAACAGTAACAGTTGCTAGCGGCAATAATGATATTATTAAAAATATAGAAAATATCATTGGAAGCGGACAAAATGATTCAATCTTAGGAGATGAGTTATCAAATATACTTGATGGTGGAGCTGGTGCTGATACTCTTGATGGTGGAGCTGGAGCTGATACTATTAGGGGTGGAGCTGGTGATGATTTGATTAAAATGGCTACCAATCAAACAGCAAATGATTCAATTGACGGCGGAGATGATATTGATACCATTGATTACAGTGAAATTGGACAAAATATCTCTTTAATCCTCAGTGAAAATGCGGATATATCTGTAAATGTTGGAACTAATAATGGTGACCATAGAATCAAAAAGATTGAAAATGTAATTGGTGGAAGTGCTAACGATACTTTAATAGGTGATTCGCTAGCAAACACAATCGATGGTGGTGTTGGCAATGATGTTTTAGGTGGTGGAGCTGGTAATGATAAGCTTCTAGGTGGAGCTGGTGATGATACTT
>JFJP01037167.1_pt1 | contig 182994 bp, 240 predicted proteins | sample 431651 | NCBI WGS metagenome assembly JFJP01 (sample SAMN02602958, study PRJNA72255) | Microbial mat metagenome, whole genome shotgun sequencing project. | biome: fresh water; feature: sink hole; material: water; isolation source: purple microbial (photo- and chemosynthetic) mats found in...
TATGTTCACAATGACCTTTATAATAGATATGAATGGATAAATGTAAAGTATAACAAATGAGCTCGAGTCATCCAAAGGTTAAGATGCGACTTATTAAAATTGATTTTTGCGAGATTAAATCCCCTGCCTGATATGCAGTAGAAAGATTAATTGGTTACATGGAGGTTCAAATCCTCTATCTCGCACTATTGCCATATAATATAGATTTAAGTACAATAATGAAAGAAAATAATTACAACTATGTTATTGTAGGCAAGATTTTAGGAGTATCAAATAATACTGTAAAAAAGCAATATAAACGAATTTTTGAAAAGAAGAATAGTAGAAGCCGAAATGATAGTAACGGTAACTTTTCTGCCTGAAGAGCAGACCTTCTGGGTTCGAATCCCAGTTTCGGCATAGTCAGTAAATAGAGGTTCAAATCCTCTCTGGCCAGGAGTCGTGAGACAAGGGGTCAGTCATATAATGGGATTATATGCTGGCGTTTTTGGGGGATTAGGATAACGGTTATTCCAGCATCCTTATAAGGTGTTCATTCCTGGTTCAAATCCAGGATCCCCTATATTAGACTAGGTTAAAAGGAGGTACGAGTCTGTGAAACAAAAGAAAGACAAAGAAAGTCATAAGCAGCACGGACCACTAGCACAACTTGGTAGTGCAACACTCTCTTAAAGTGAAGGTTCCCGGATCGAAGCCGGGGTGGTTCATGGTTTTAGTTCCGAGGACAAACAGCAGAGTCGCCGCACCGTCAAGGCGGAGATAGCGGGGTCAGCACCCGTCGGGACTGTATTAAATAATGGGATTTGGGACTGCAAGGTGTGGTCGCCGGACTGTCAATCCGGATATCGGCGGGTTCAATTCCCGTAAATCTCGTAGAGAGGGAATAGCGCAAAGTACCTCTTGAAATATCATATGGTAAATGCATGTATTATATGGTATTCGGAAATTTCTTGGTGTAATTGGTAGCACATGCCACCTAAAGTGGTATAGTATAGGTTCAACTCCTATAGGAACAAGAATTTAGAGTTTTATAGAGATGGTGTATAATTAAAGTATGAAAGAGTTGAAAGATTATATTTGAGATGAATGGAAAAAATATTATTTTATTAAATATGACAAATATTTAATAAATTAAAAATCCTGCATCATTAGGAAATCGGCAAATCCGCGTGACTGTAAATCACGTCCTTCGGGGTAGTTGGCTCGACACCAACATGATGCATACTTTATTAATGAAGGAAATAGATGAAAGCTGAAATTAGAAAACTTTCTGATAGGTATCATCTTGAGCTTATTGCTGAAAATGATATTGAAGAGGTTCTTTTGGATGGCTTTGAAAAAGCTGTAGAAGATGGTTTTGTTCCTTCAACAAAACATAACAAAGATCTTTATACAGCACACACTAGGCCTATTCGCTTAATGGGTGGTTCATCAAGGGGTGATAATCTTCATACTATAAGTTTGAGTATGTAGACTATGACATTTGACTTGGCTGAAGATTATCTTGAATTGCAGAAGTTTAGGAAAGAAAGTTCTATGCCTTGGTATAAAAAACTATTTAGGAGGTTCGTATGAAACGCAAGAAACAGAAAGAAGAGAGTCATAAACAGCACGGGCCTATAACACAACCTGGTTAGTGTATCGGACTTTTAATCCGCTAATCTGGGTTCAAATCCCAGTAGGCTCATCAATATGGACTATTAGCTCAATTGGTAGAGCAATGCCCTTTTAAGGCAAAGGTCCCCAGTTCAAATCTGGGATAGTTCAAAATCTATAAAGGATAATTTATTTGATACAAAGTGCAAAACATTTACTAAACAATCAAGTATGTTCAAGTTGTAAATTTGTTTATAAAAATAAAGGATCTTTTACTATAACAATAGATGGAAAATCTATTCCATGTAAAACAACATTTACAGTATGTAATTGGGATAATATAGTTCTTTATAAGCCAAGAGGCATGGTAATGCCAATGACTAAAATAGTTTCTGATAATGATTTTTGTAAAAGATGGGAAGGAATATAATTGGAATAGTAACCCTAAAGGAAAGGGACTGGCTTCGAATACCAGGAGTAAGATGTAAAAATCTGTGTGGTTTCAAGATCCACCTATTCCGCTAACTTGGAGAGATAAGCTAATGGTAAACTGTATGGCTCATATCCATATCTTCTGGGTTCAATTCCCAGTCTCTCTATTTAATTTGGAAGAATAGACTAATGGTAAGTCAGCAGATTGCTAATCTGCCGCTACTCGAAAGAGGGCTTGAGGGTTCAAATCCCTCTTCTTCCGTATATAAGGAATTTAATGAAAAAGATACTTGCTATTATTACTTTACTTGTAATTACAACTTTTGTTTTTTCTTATTCTTATCCAATGAGGTTTTTTGATCTTTTGCAACAGTTTAGTAGAGATGAAGTAAAAGTTGAGTTGATAACAAATCAGGTATATTTAAGTAGAGTATCAAACCCTGTTCATGTTGGTTTTATTAAACAAGTAATGGCTGATTATATTTTATTTGCAAGTGATGAAGGGGTGTCTATTATTAAAATAGATAATATAGTTGAAATATATGCCGTAAATTAGCATACTTTATTAAAGAGGTAAAAAGTGAATCTAAATTGTCTCATTCCAGGAGATTTTGGTATTATTGAAAAAGTTAATGGTGAAGGAGCTCTAAGAAGAAGATTGTTAGATATGGGCCTCACTCCTAAGACATTGGTTACTGTTAGAAAGGTTGCACCTTTTGGAGACCCAATGGAAATAACTTTAAGAGGTTATGAATTAACTATACGCAAAGAAGATGCTTGTATGATTGAAATGAAGATAAATGAAGAACTTTGTCATAAAAGAAATTGTCAGCCATGTGGATATGGTAAATCACATAGATATGGTAAAACATGCAGATATAGCCAAGTTGGTAAGGTAATACCATCATAAATTGTCCACACAATAGTTTAAACTCATCTTTAGTAATGATAGAAAAAGCAATTCATTTATTAAACAATCAAGTTTGTTCAAGTTGTAAATTCTCACACAAATATACCAGTGTTATTGTAACAATGATGGGTATTAAAGCTCCTAAAGATAGAACATGTAATTATGATATGCAACATCTTAAAGGTCCAAGAATACCAGAGATTAATACGGAATTGCCACTATTAAAAATAGTTAATGATAATGATTTTTGTGACAAATGGGAGGGAATATGAATGAGAAAAAAGTAACTGTCCAGGAATTAGAAGATGGAGAAATTTTTGATAAAGTTTTTGATGATATAGAAAAAAACAAAGTAACTTATATTGTATACAAAGATGATAAACCTTATGTTGTTATTATGCCATATGAAGAAAATAAAGCATATTTATTCTAAAGGAGAATGAATGAAAAAGATTTTATTTATTGTGTCACTGCTTATTGTTATTGGGTTTACGGCTTGTAATAAACCAAAAGTTGTAGAGGCTTTGCCAGCAGTTTCAACTGAAATGGTAATGCCAGCCGCTCCAGTTGTTGTAGAAGAGCCAGTTGTTGTAGAAACAACTCTCCCACCTGTGGTAAGAGAACCTTATAAGGTAGTATGGGGAGATACTTTGTGGGACCTTTCAACCAAGTATTATGGAGACCCTTGGAAGTATACTAAACTTGTAACTGAGAATAAGGTAAAGAACCCTAATCTAATTGTGGTTGGTATAACACTTAAAATACCAGAATAATATAAAAAGAGAGCCTTTAAGGCTCTCTTTTTTGAGGTGAGTAAATGAAAAACTATTTAATTCCTATTGTATTGGTTGTTGCAGTTCTTTTCTTTTGTGTTGGTCTTGGCGTTGGAACTACTATTAGAGACAAGGCTGAAGTAGCGGTAAATGAAACAAATGCATTACATGAACTATCAAAAACACTTGATTCGAATGATAATAGTAGTTTTTATATTTTTTATTATGCCTCTTCTAAAGAGTGGAAAATTGATATAGATTTGGGAGATGATGAATATAAAACTACATTTGACAAGTATGAAGATTTTATGAGTTTTATTTCAGACAAAGAAAAGTATTATACTAGGGTTATGGAAGTTAAGAAATAAAATTATGGGCATGCGTTTGAGGAGACGTTTGAATTAAGAAACCTAGGATTTTTTAATTTAGAACTATATATCACCTTCTTTAGCGGGAAGATAATGATTATAGAAAACGATTGTTGTGATGGTTCGACTCCATCCATGCTCTTTAGGAGATTATTATGAATGATGGTGAAAAAAGATTGGTAGAGTTTCATAAAGGAATTTCAGGCTCATTCTTTTCATTTCTATTTAATGCTATTTTTAAAGCAGATTCAGAAAACATGGCTAAACTTAAACTAGCTTTTCCTCAAGAAGTTGAAGCTGTAAGACGCTTTAGGAGTGAAGATAATTATTGGCAAACATTAGAACAGGAGTATATGTTATGAAAATTATTCCAATGCTATTTAAACTATTACCAAAAACAAATACCATTAAAGCATACAAAGACCATACTGCATGGTATGTCGGTGATTTAAATGGATTCTCAAAAAACAGTAATCAACTTGTTGCTGGTGTCCCTCAACTCATTGAGTTCTTTGTTGGTAAGAATGTAAATCATGTTTATATAAAACATAGCAAAAAAGAATTTGTAAACTCTGATAAACTTGAACTTATTTTCTCTGAAAAATCTGGTTCAACATATCAATATATTGACCCTAATGGAGTTCAACATATGATCTGGCTCTGTCCAGTATTTTTCTGGTATTATCCTAAAGCACCAGAGAGTCTTTACTTTCAGATAACAAAGAGATGAATTTGAGTTATCTAGATTCTGATTTTATTAAAATTGTAAAGGGTGTAATAAATGCAGATAAATGACAAGGTAGTGCTAAAGAATGCTTCTTTCCATATGATTATTAAAGAGTTTGTTGATTTTACTGTTGGAGAGAATAGTGTTCCTGGAGTATTATGTGAATGGGAAAATTGTGGAATCAAAAGTCAAGGTATATTTAATATAAACGATATTATTATCAATCAATAATTTATTATCAAAACAACTTATTTATATAACTTATCCATCTGAGACGGGTAGGTTTTTTAGTTATATTTACTAATTTAAGTATAGAGTTTGGCTCCCATTTTTCACAAGTATCATATTGTGAATGGTATCGCAAATTACTACATAGAGAATAATTATCACATTGATTACAAGTTTTATTCTCTAACAAGTTTTTAGCAATATCATTTATCACAATATGTTTATATCTCCATTTTTAAATTCAACATGTTTTAATTTAGGTAAAAGAAGAGTATTAAATGCAATATCATAAACATATTCAAATTCTGCTGTTGTAAAAACATGAATAGTTGTTGTCCACGGAATGTCCTTTTTCTGAACTGCATAGTATCCAGCATTATAGGCAGCAAGAGACATATTCTTATCTTTAACAGTGTCCAAAAGCCACTTAAAACATGATAAAGCTTCTTCTGTATTTTTCTCTATATCAAAGAAATCAGCTCTAGTCCAAGTTTTTCTACTCCCAGAATTGAGTTGAAATAGTCCTCTATCCCACGTCCCATTTCTATTTTTACGTTCAGCATTAGGTGTAAATTCAGATTCTCTTTTTGCAAGAGCAAAAGCTGTATTTATAGAAACATCATGCTTGATTGCTTTTTCAATAATAACATTTGTTATTTTTCTTGATTTAGTATATTTATCATAGAATCTTAATACCTTTTCATATTCATCTGGCCAGTTTTTTTCTAAAGATATAACTAAATTGTTTATATCTTGGCCATTAATAAATACATTCATATTCACGTATTCAATTTTAATTCTTTCAACTTCTTTTTCTACTATAATTGGGAGTGTAATTACTTTTTCTTTAGCAGGAATAGAAAATGCTGTATACATTATAATCATGAGTATAATAAACAGATTTATAGTGAGTTTTCCATATTTTAACATTAATTCTCCTAGTGATATTATTTATGCTTTTATATACAAGATAATAGCATGTTATTAGCTGAAATCAATAAAAACTTAAAAAATAAAGATTTATTATCTTTTGTATCAAATAACTTTAATTTCTTTATAAGGTATCTTTACAAAACCGTTGAAAAAGTTATACCTTGTAGTGTTAAAAGTATAAATGGCAATGATATTGCTAATATGGGTATCATCATAGACTCTTTATTATCTAATAAATATGCTTTTGATTTTTTCTCTCAAAACCATGATATGTCACTAGACACTACCACCGGTGAAATAAACATAGAATTTCATGAAGATAATGGCATCTTTAATATAAAAATATATAGAGATAGTGTCAATTCATTTACTAATTTTGCATATACACTAGAATCTTCTTTTAGTGATTTTGCACAAAAATTTGAAAAAGCCATGCTAGAAATTAAATCATCAGGTTTTAAAAAGAAAAAAGAATTATCATTTGCTTCTACAGATATGAAAGCTTTAAACGCTTTCTTGAAAAAAGTTTATTTAAGATTTAGTTTTAAAAAAGCAAGTAAAACTAGTGATTCTTGGAAAATAGAGATATTCTCAGATACATATAGTTTATTTATTAAAGATATTGTAAAAAAGAGGGTATTACAAGATGATGAAAAACTTGTACAATTTCAAATAGATTTTTTAAAAAAGCACGCTAAATATATAGTTGATTTTTTTGAAAGAAGAGGTTATTATATAGATGAAATGTGGAGTGCTAATTTTTATATAATATTAATGGCTAAAAAAACTCAAGTAAAAGATAGAAAAGATATTATTATAAAAAAATTTGATACTCTTGAATCAGAATATGATTATTCTTTAGATGATTTTTATCAGTTAGTTATTAGAAAAATGTTTGAATAAATGGAGGCTAGTTATGATATTTTTTAAAGACAAGTTGGAAAAGTTTTCATCAAGAAAATATAAAATAGTTGTATTTTGGAATACAATGTCATTTATTGCTCTAGTAATTCAAGCCTTATTATCATATTTAGGTAAACCAACAGTAGTTCCAACTGAAATTATTATAGGAATTACAGGAGCATTAAATGCTGGTTATATGGGTGTTAATCTTTTAGAAAAGAAAACACCTAGTATAACTGAAAAATAGGAGGAAATATGTTTAATATATTTTTTGGATTGATAATTATAGGTCTTGTTTCTTTTTCAATTAATCTTTTCTTTAAAATAAAAGGTGATAAGAAAAATGATATTTTTGATTTGATTGTAAACAGCTTGTTTAATAAGATGACAATAGTTTGTTTTTCAGGTGCAATTGTTATATACTCAATTTTTAGTCTCTCTCCATATTATGCCTCACAAAGTGATTTGTATTTAATTGATGCCTATAATAAAAACATTGTCTTATACCAAGGTTATGTTGATGAATATACATCCTCGGCGCAAAAACAAATAGAAGAATATCAAGCAGCTCAATCACAAATGGCAAGAACAGCAACTGCTGTCCAAATGCAATTTTGGAGTCAACAAATTGATGCTATAGGTAATAGTATAACAAATAAAATTAAAGAGTTTAATGATATGATTGTTGAACAAAAGGTTGCTATAAATAATGCACAATCAAGAATAGAAGGAAGGGAAAGAAACAAGTTCTTTTTTCTAATAAAATAATATGTATGAAACAACAATACCAAAAACTGGCAGTAAAAACGGCGATATAAGATATTTTATCTTCTTTAATGATCACATGTCACCTATAGAATATACATTACAAAAAGTTCAATGTATGAAAAGATGGTGTGATGATGTTAATAAAACTTATGTCACAATATGTCTTATATTAAAGGATTATTTTTCAGGAGAAAAAAGTCGTGAAGGAGCATCAACTTATGTTGATCACACATGGCAACTTCAACCTAATGAAGAAATGGCTCAACATCTCTTATTAAGACTTATGTTTTCAGCAGGTCAACATTTATCATTTAATGATGAGTGTCCATTTTAGAGATATCAAAAGTATAGTATAATAAATTCACAAGGAACTATTATCTGAGTATTAATACAACAAAGTGAGGCATCTATTAAGGCACAATTATATTCCCTTGAGACTAAAGATTTATTATTCAAATTTTTTATGGACAATATGAAATACGATGAATCAGACAAAACATTTAACTGCCTTGGTTTTAAATCTAAAAAAAGCAGAGATTTATATTATCTGATTTTAAGTAAATGGAAAGAAGAAAAAGAGTGTTTTGAAGAGATGAAAATATTATTTTAAAGACGCCTAAAATAGGAGATATTTACAAATCTGATAATAATGAATATGGGTTTTTATATATTATTATTTTAGGTAAAAAATCTTCATACAATATGATTACTAACAAAAGTCTCCAAGATTATTCATATGCTATATATGATAAAAACATGAAAAAAGTTGAAGATTTGATTTTTTTTACAACTGAGATAAAGCAAATATTAAAGGGCTTTATTTTAGTAAAATCACCTCAAGAAAGAGCTAAAATATTATTATCAATTTAGAGCTTTTATGTAGCATAGTATAATAAAAGTATGTCTAAGATAGATTCAATATTGCGTATTGCCAAGAATTATTATGATAATACTGAAGACAATGGGAGTCAGAGATTTAAGATTTCTGCCATTATAACTGATAGTTTTGGGCATATTATCTCTAAAGGTAATAATTCTTATTCTAAAACGCACCCTATACAAACAGAGTATGCAAACAAAGCTTCGAGACCTCACAAAGTATTTCTTCATGCAGAAATATCAGCTCTTGTTAAATGTAGAAAAATCCCTCATAGTGTTTATGTTGTAAGATATCTTAAAAATGGCATGCCTGGTGATGCCAAACCATGTCCTGTTTGTGAAATGGCTCTTAGAGAGGCTGGTGTAAAAAAAGTTATTTATACATCAGAAAGTGGAATTGAAGAATACAACTTGGCATAGTTATTATGATGAAGAAAACATTTTTTGATAAATTACAAACTCAAATCTTTAACCAATGGATTGTTCATTATGATGACAATAATCAAACCTATATTTATTGTTTAGAAACTCCTCCTACAAGTGCAACAACTTATTTTCATAGTGGACCTTTTTACAATGATGGATATTTTTTCATCCACAAACAAGGTGAAGTGTTTTCATCAGATAAGTTAAAACAAATAAAAGATTCTAGAGATATTAAAATAGATACAACTTATTTGTTAGGGTGTTGTAAATTATCGGATTTAGATATTAAAAGAAAGTTAGACAAGTTTTTAGCTAAAAGGTTATTACATGGATGAAGATAAAGAAGTTGTAGCAAGTATCATAATAGATTCAATTATTTCAAATCTTTATCAAAGTCAAATGTCTGATGAAGAGTGTGATGCTGTTCTTTATGGAATTATTGATACAATGATGGAAATGCTTGATATAGAATATAAACAAGATTTTCAAGATATATTTAAAACAGTTATTCAAGAATTAGAAGAAATTGGGCAAGATGATGATGAAATGGATGCTAGTGTTGAAAGAATAGCCAATGAGTTAGGGTGGGAATGGGAATAATAGGATTAAAAGAAGATAGGAGATATAGAGCTTATTTAGTATGGGCAACAAGAACTGAGTTTATAGAAGTAAAGTCATCACCAGAAGTATCTGAAGATAATATAAGAATTGAAACAACTGACTTTATTAAAAGATTTTTATTGCCAGATTATATGGGTAATAAAGTAGATTTGCTTATATGAGGTGTTTATGAGTAATGTATATGCTCCAACTACTTTTGCTTTAGAATGGTGGAGTAATGAAGAAAAAGAACTATTAGGTTATATAGGAGAGTTATATTTTGATAAAGATATTGTTATCATAAAAACAAAAAATGGACACACTATAACTTTAGGAACAATAGATAATATTACTCCTGAAATGAAACTGGCCATTACAAAAATAAAACTTTTGGAGTAGAAAATATGAGTTATGCTCCTATTTATGATATAAATGAATGGTTTACTCCAGGGACAAAAGATATTGGAATTTTATTTTTGGATGGTGATAATGTAAAGATTAAAACAAATGAGAATATTGTTTTTAATATAGGATCATTAAACGATATGAATGATTCTTTTAGAGTGGTTGTTGCAAAGATTAAATTGGTGGAGAAAAATGAAACTTTATATAATAAGCCCTAATGACAAGGGTGAAGGTATGTATGCTCTTATAGCAGAGATGGAGAATATCTCTTTTCACATTATTGTAGTAATGAATTTTTTGCTCACTGTGATTTAATTGGTAGGAGAGAAGAAAGAAAAGAGATGTTAAAGTCTCTCTATGGAGAATATGAAGTTATATTTTTTAATAAACAAAACAAAATATCAATAAAAGAACTTTTTGAAAAAAATAGGGAGTGGTTTGAAAAATTATCAAATGTTGATAAAAACGTCTCCTAAGGGGAAAATATGTATCAACAATATAGTCTAAAAATAATCTCAATAATAGGCTTAGTAGCAACCATAGGAATACATCTTTTTGTTTGGTTAAATCTTTCTATCTCTCTTGTAGTAGTTTTATCAATCATTGTAGATACAATAACAATTATTGCAATAATTTACTTATTACAACAGGTAATTTCTCTTAGACTAAGAATAACAAAAGACCCTTTAACAGCTATTTACAATAGGCTTTATTTTTCTTATGCACTTGAGAATGAAATAATTAGAACAAAAAGAAACAATCATAGTATGGTTATGGTTTTGTTTGATGTTGATGATTTCAAAAAAGTGAATAATAGTTATGGTCATTACGTAGGAGACCAAATACTAGTAGAGGTGGGGAAAATAGCATCAAAAGTTATTCGTCAATACGATACATTTGCAAGATTAGGCGGAGATGAATTTGCAATTATACTTCCTGAAATAGATATAAAAGGAGCATTTGATATTTGTGAAAGAATAAAAGAAAAATTAACTTCAACACAATTGAATCATAAAACACAAATAACAATATCAATGGGGTTGGCAGTTTTAAAAAACCATCATGACCAACACACAATATATCAAGACGCTGACCATGCAATGTATCAAGCAAAAGATAATGGAAAAAATCAAATAGTAGTTTTTAACCAAGGAGAATAGGTTGCAAATTTTATATGTGGATTTTGAAACAGAGAAGCTAATTAAAACAGTTGAAATAGAGAAAGAAACAGAAATAGAAAATGACCCTGTTTTAGCAGGTGTTCAGAAAAAACTATCTCCTGAAATGTTTGATATTTACAAAAAAACAATAGAGAATTATTTAGAAGAGTCTTTCATTTTACAAATGAAAGAAAGAAATGGCATAATGTATTTGGGAGAGTAAAATGATATATATACCTGAAAAGTTTGTAGTAGGTTTTCAAAGAAGAGTAAATCATGCAAACTTTAAAACTAGCGTTGATAATGACAATGAATATATTCTTGGCTTTGCTTCTTATTATGATAATAAGGGTAAGTTAAAAAAAGAAGGCAGCTTTAATAGTTGGAGGCAAGAAGAGAACCCAATTCTAACATTTGATAATACTCCTACTAATGGATTTAAACTTTTAGGGCATGAAAGTAAATACTCCAGTTGGTCAGGAACTGGGCGCTCTATTTTTAGTGTAGAAGACCCTAGAGGTTTTGTCCTCCAAATCAACTCAGGAAATCTTATTGAAATTATTCGTCAATGTGATGTTAAATACGGAAAAATAGAAAACAAATGTGTTTGGTCATGGTCAGGAGCTGATTTAATTCTCGCCCCTGAGGGAACAGACATTTACAATGAAGGAATTGAATCATTTAGAATTAAAAATCAATCCACCTCTATAAAAGATATTTCACTAGGTGATAGTGTCTTATTAAAAAATGGAAATAAAGGAATATGGTATGGAGCTCAATATGTAACTGAACACAAACCTTATTATGGGAGTTATAGAACCAAGAATCTAGAAATAAATATAAATACACAATCTAGAAAATTTCTTTTTCTAGAAGATGGAATAGATAAACCATATATTTATATCAAACCATCTTTTGAAGTGTCTGAAATAATTAAAAAAACAGGCTCTCCTCTCACTCCTGAACAAGTTTCTATTATGTTTAATGAACAAGTTAAAACAATAGGTTCTCAACTAGAGAAAAAATATAAATTAGAACCTAATAAATATCCAGACATTGAAACTAAATGGAATGGCATGTATAGTTTTGAAGAAAAGCTTTTATTCTCTCCAAATAAAATAAAGGATAATAATGATTTATTAAAAAAAGTAACTGAATTAAAGTCCTCTGATTGGGCAATTTCTTTCTATTCAACAGATGAAGATGAAAGAAGACATCAAAAATATATTGAAGAACAAAGGATGAGAAAATGGTAGATTATTTAATGTTATATTTTTATCTGTATTCACCCCCAACTATTTGCTTAATAATGCAAGGAGTATAAAATGTTTAAAAAAAGATTATTTCCACAGTTTGGAACGATGAAATATAAACTCTATAAAAAGTGGGTTAAATTTCAATATATAAAATTCATACTATCAGATAAAAACTCTGATTGGGATTTTTATGCACTTTTAAATTTAAATATAAAAAAACTAACAATGATGGGTCTTTATTTTGCAAAATGGGGAGTTGTCATTGATGTAGAAAGAAAAAAACAAGTAAGAACAATTTGGCAAGCTCGCCATTATTTACTTAATACAGTAAATGCTTATGATATTATAGAAAAACGAGCTCAAAAAGAAATAACAGAAAAATATGGCTCTCCATTTAAATATGGAGAAATGATAACAGAATCTAAAAAAAATGGAGATTATATTTTTAAAGGTTTTATTCTTGATAGTCCAAAAGTAGAACCTGATAAAGAAAAAGAGGTTAGAGATTTATACCACTCATATACAAAAAAAGAATATCCATTTATGGACGAGAATGTAAAGAAAGCATTTGAAGTAATATCTTCAAATATATTTACCTGGTGGGATTAGGTGTTAGAAGTGATTACTGGGGTTTTCAATCCTGCTTGGGAGATGATAAAATGTAATTGCTCAAATGGATTGAAAACTGGTGGAGAAGAACCTATAGAATGTGATAGGTGTGAAGGGAATGGAGTAGTTTGGAGGCATAAAAAATCAGGCCTTGTAAAAAACTATCCAGGTGGTAGAATTGTAGGTAAATAGTTTAGAGACTCTCCTTGTATAGTATAATTGATTAACGGAGAGAGAAGATGAAGAAACTTATAGCTTTTGCCTTGGTAACCTTTATGACAATGTCTGCTTTTTCTATATCTTTTTATGAAGGTATTTGCCCAGTTATTGTTGAAATTGGTGATAAAAACTTGAAAGTGGCTAAAGAATATAAGGTTATTCTCAACGAAGACCTTACTTGGGAAGCTAAAAGTGGAGAAAAAGGGACATATTTTTGGACTTATGAAATTATTCGTAGTTCTAATGTAGGAACACTTCACTTTACCTATAACAATGTAGAGTATAATTTCATACAGGATAAGAACAAATATTGGTTCGTTGGGTATGATTCTGAGCATAATTTGGGTCTTCACCTTGATTACGACAGAAGTGTTTAGAGACAGAGAATCTGTGGTATAATCAAGACGATAACTAAGCAGATTTAGATGAAAAAGATTTTGATGGTGCTTGCTGTTGTTTCTGCCTTCGGTTTTATGAGTTGCGCTAACCCCACTGGCCCTGAAGCTCCTACTGTAGAGCCTGTTGTTGACCATGTTACTCCCACCTCCTGTTGAAGAGCCTACATATACTTCTATTGTAGGTGCTTGGGAGGGTTCAGATTCTGCTTTTACTTATGAGATTAGTGTAACATCAGTGACAGAATTTAGTGTTAAAATTTATTACGAAAGTGGTGTAGAGATTGTTGACGAGGCAGTAACAGGAACTTATATCATAACTGGAACTACTATTAGTTCAGTGATAGTATTAGGAACTTTTGCAAGTTCAACTTGGATAACTACCGATTTTATCACACTTAATATAACACTTTATGGTGGAGATACAATTACTTTCGCTCGTCAGTAATAACAAGAAATCCCACGATAAGGGGGATTTTTTTTGCACTAAATGTAAAAAACTAATAAGATAATCTTATGAAAAAACTAACAGAATTTAACCAAAAATTTGCAGATATTATGAATAAAACTAAATCTATTCCTAATAAAGATTTAATAGACAAAAGCTATAAATCAAATGCCCGGAAAAAAGTAATGGTCTTTTCAGCAGAGTTTAAAAGTATTGATACTGTCAATAGTAACACAACTTTAAAAGATAGGTTGGTTATGGCATCATCAAGTATAGGTGACCAAAAGCTTTATACTGCTAAAAAGATTAAGATTGATGATATAATAAGTGATTTTACATCCCTTATTAAGGGTGAGATAAAGAATTTTGTCAGGAATCGCCCCCCTGCCGATTTGACAGTTGAATACTTTCCTGATGACAAGTTATATAATGCTATTATTATTGATGATAATGGAGTATTTGATAGAATTGTTTCTGAAAAAGTTACTAAAAAGTTAAATTCGTAGCTAAATAAAGCATATTTATATATACGACGCAGGATAAAGTAATGGTTACTTACAAGCCTCATAAGCTTGGACATGTTGGTTCGAATCCAGCTCCTGCTATTATTTTTTGGTGAGAGGCATCATTTCTTGGGGTTTTCGCATATTTAAGTTACTGTTTATTCGTGTGGTTTTTTATCGGAACTTGTTCATTGCCCAATGATGCCTCTCACTTCTTATTTTAGACACTTCCTTTATATGGTATAATATATCTATAGGGGAAATCAATGAAACTTCATAACTCAAATAATTCAGTTACTACCAATACAAATGCTACATCTTTTACAATCAAAACCACTGCTAAATCATTCAAAATTCTGTCAGATAACCTTTATTCTGACAAGATTACTGCCGTCATAAGAGAGTATTCAACTAATGCCTATGACGCTCACGTTGCCTCTGGAAAGGCAGATAAACCCTTTATTGTTCACCTCCCATCCATGAATGAACCTTATTTCTCTGTTCAGGATTTTGGTCCTGGTATGAGCGATGAGTTCATTAATACCGTCTTCTCATCTTATTTTGATAGCAACAAGGCTGACTCCAATGAAATGGTTGGAGCCCTTGGTCTTGGTTCTAAGTCTGCTTTTTCATACACAGATACTTTCACTGTTGAATCAAATCAGGGTGGAAAGTATTCAACTTTTGTATGTTTTATTGCAGATAATGGAAAACCTCAGGTTAGTAAAATTGGTGAGAATGATACAACTAATGAAGATGGAATTACTATAAAGTTTAATGTCAAGAAAGATGATATTGATGAGTTTTATAGAAAGTCAATGAATGTTTTCCGTTTCTTTAAAATCACCCCTGTTTTTACAGGAAGGAATATCTCTATAACTGTTGATAAAAACCTCATTAGCTTTGATGATTGGAATCTCACTGATGATAAAGGTTATGAGTTTGGACATTGCCTTGCTATTCAGGGAAACATTGCCTATCCAATTGATACCAAGAGATTGAACAATCTTAGTAACAAGCATGAGTTTGTTTTGAAGAATAGTTTTAGGCTTAGTTTCGAAATTGGTGATTTGGATGTGGCGGCAAGTAGAGAATATCTTTCTTATGATAAGGCAACATCTGAGGCTATTAAAAATAAGCTTGAAAAAACATTCAATGAATTTTATGACATGGTTGTTTCCAAGGTTAGAGAGGAAGTCACACCATGGGCTGCATCTAAAAAGTTTAATGAAATTGCATCAACTTATCATATCAACGATATGCAGGATTATATTCCTATTATTTACAAGAATGAGCCACTCAAGTTCAGGTTTGAAGTTGATTTGGCAGCCTATAAAGATATTGATGTTTTTCAGTATACTTGCAGTCCATATTCATACAATGGAATTAGTAAAAGAGACGCAAAAATAAATTATGGAAAGAATGTTTTTCTTCCTTCTGATAATACTATTTTTGTTTTCTTGGATGAAGTGTCAAAAATTGCTGGCTTTAGAAAAGTAAAGCATATGGTTACGAGTGGAAAAACACTTTATTTCTTTACAAAATTTGATCAGACTATCATTGACTCTTTAGGTTCTCCTAATTACATTCTTACTTCTTCTTTAGAGAAAGTTAAGACTGTTAGAACATCAACCTCACCTAAACAGTATAACTTGATTCCAAGTGTTTCATCTGGTAAAAGTCTTGTTTCTGGTAAATTATACAAGTATAGTGATTTGCCTGATGTTGTATACTATGTATCAATGAATAGGAATAAAATTGAGGAAAATGGTTCTAAAATTCATAAATCTGTTTATGCTAAAATAATTGAGAATGCCGTCAACCTTGGAATTTTTGGAAAAGATACTATGGTATTTGGTCTTAATAATTATCTGATGAAAAAGTATAAAAACGATACCAAGTTTGTCAATTTTCTTACTTACATTCAGGAAGAGACTAATAAAGTAATTCTTGTAGAAGAGGAGAATATCAAGAAATATCACCAGATTGAGCTTTCTTTAAACAAGTGGAGGGAGTCAACTCTTAACAATACTTTATACAAGAATGCCTCTCTTATTACTTCTCATGGTAATATCAAGAGAATCTTTGACCAGGTTATTTCTTTGAAAAATGAATTGGAAGGGATTAAAATTAACCAAACTGTTTACAATATCATCAGAGAAAAGCACATGGACTTAAACATTGAGTTGATAAAAATTGATAACATTGTAGACTTTTATCCAATGCTTGACTTCGTTGAATCCAAGATTAGGTCAGTGTATAATTACCAGATTGGTGGTGATTTAGCAAAATTGAATGCTTATATAGAGAGTGTTGAAAAATGAAGTATGTAATTACAGAGAATAACATAACGGTATTCTTGGATAATAAACCAGTTATTGTTGATAAGTCTAATGAAATGTTTGAAGAAATTAAAGAGGCTATTATAGCAGGAGAGAGTGATTATCAGATTAGATATTTGATAGATCCTTCTGCTGTTGATAATGCCAAGAATATTTTGTTAGACCCATTAAAAAGCATATATAGATAAGGAGGTATAATGACAACTAAAGATATACAACAAACACTCTCTAAAAGAGAACAAGATTTTCATAAAAATATGGTAAATATAAGATATGCAATTATGGCTGTTAATGATATTTTTTATTTTTATGATAAAGAGATAAAGCATGATTTTATATTTGGTGAAGACAATGTCTTGATGTTAAAACTTGATAATCAAGATGTGGATAGTTTTATAGAGGTAGCTGAAAAACAGAGACCTAATTTAATTATCAAGAAATTATATCCTGCTATTTTGAAATTAAATTATGCTATTTAGCATATTTAATTATATAGAAAAAGGTTAATTCTATGAAGGCCAAGTAGAAAACCTTGCCGTAATAAGGAAACTCCCGGAAACGATGGAGAAATAATTGGAAAATAGAGTGTAGGCCACACTCTTTTTTTTTAACTAAACATGAGTTGTAATACTGATGTTATTATTATTGTTATGATAACTCCCATAATAGCTTTTACTGTCCAGTGTATATATCCTTGGATTTTTTCAATATTTTCAATATTATCATTAGACCTTCTATATAACTCTTTTATATCATTTTTATTGCCCAAGGCAAGAAGTTTTACTTCTTTAATTTTTCTTTCCAAACTAATTTGCAAGGCTCGTCTTTCTCTTGCTTCGTCTATTTTAACTTGAAGGATTTTATTTTGAATGTCAATTACTGTTTTTGCAACTTCAGTTCTTGTTGCTAGAGAATTATCTTTAAACTCTACTACTTTTGATTCTTTCATAATCCCTCCAATTTTACACTATTATCTTTATTTAATAAAGATAAAGTGAGGATAAATAAATGATTTTTAATAAAGTAATTAATGAAATTACCATAGATGCAGGTCAAGTAGGTTCACATTTTGTTCAAAAAGTAGAACCTGAACCAATTATTCCTAAAGTTAAAAAAAAGAAAAAGAACAAAGTTTTTGGCTCATGGTTTACTAAACATGATAATTTAGCTCATTTAAATAAAGGGAAATAATGGAACGGTTGCCAGTTGGGTTTATTTCTTTATGTTTAAATTGTAAAAGTAGTCAAGTTAAACTTGAAATAAGATCTGATGGTATTGATTTCCAGTGTCAAACATGTGGAAACAAAATGTTCCTAAGACATGGAGAGGCATTTCAATTTCAAACACCTGAAGGTGTTATACAAAAAAAAGTTGCTGACTTTGAACAAGAGTTAGATAAACCACTTCAGAAAGAAAAAATTACAAAGAAATGGATTGAGGGGGAATAAATGTGGTGGAATGTTTTAATAATACCCAGTGGTTATAGATATAAAGTTGCGCTTGGTAAAGGTGATTTTGATATACTAGCAAATGAATATAAAGAGATAAGTGAAAGAATACAAATAAGATATATTTTTATGTATGAAAAGAGTATTGCAAATTTAGGATTTGCTGAAAGAGAACAGTTTAATAAAGAAGTGTCAGATGAACAAATTTTATTTGCAAAAAAACACAATTCAACAATTGTTTCTAATAAAACATTAGAAATGATAAAATCAACAGAGAATGAACACGTAGATATTTTAGTTGATTTAGATGTTGATAATATAAACGATTTTAATCATACATATGATTCAGGAGCTACAGGAGCTATTGACATACTACAAAATAATAACGGTATAATGCTTGTTCGTTCATCATGGAATGAGATTAGATCAAAAATAGAATCAGATTATAGATTTAATAAATTAAGTGATGAAGGTAAAAAAATTGCTTTAGATAGAGCGAAGATAGAATCAAGAGATAAAGATTCTGAAGTTATTTTTAGTTGGATAAAGAGATTAAAAGCATCAATAAATAAAACTAAAAAAACAAATACTTATGCAAGTGTTTTTGATGGTTTAAAATAGGAGGGAGTATGATATTTGATAAATTAACATGGGCTGTTGCTATTATATTAGGAATTGCCATAGGTTTTGGTTTTGGATTTTTATCCAAAACATTAGCTGATAAATTACAAATAGCTCAACTATCTGCTGAAAGAGATAATGCCTTATTAGCAAAACAAACAATGCAAAAACAATGGGAGGTTGCAGTAAATGAATTGAATGCAACAAAAGTTGTTTTAAACGATACATTATCAGCTCTAGAATTATTAAGAAAATATCAACTTGTGGATGATAAAACAAAAAAAGATATTGATTCATTAAAAACAACTTTAAATCCTGAAGGTGAATTAACAGACAAGACAAAAGATTTATTTAAATCAATGGTAAATAGATTTAATCAATTAAATGGAAACACTAGCGCTATGATTACAGATGCAACACAAACATTTGATTTAGCTCCATTTATAACACTAAGACAAGAAGCAGAAAAATTATATAATGAAACACAAACAATGGTTCTAGAATTAGGATTGGGAGTTAAAAAATGAAAAAATTATTATTCTTGCTCCTTCCATTTATACTTACAAGCTGTGTTTCACTAGTTCCTAAATCTAAATTGAATGAATGGTCTTTACAGAATGGTTATATATTAGCTAAAGATATTCCTGTTGTAGTTATTCCTAAAAGAGAAGCACAACCACACCCCATAGTTCCAAAAATTATGGTTGTAGATGCACAAGGAAATGAAGTGATTTTGACTGAAGGTTATTTAATGGAAATCATTGTAACACTATTTGGAACAGTTGAAAAATATCAATATCTTGTAGAAATATATGAAAGAGAGTATTTAAATGCAGGTGGAAAAGTTATGCCTGATTTAACACTAGAAGAATTAAAAAATCTTTATAAATCTAGATTATCAGATATTGAAACTGGAGTTGTAAAATGAAAAAGGTATTATCTATAATTGTTTTATTAGCTTTATTAATTTCATGTTCTAAAAAACCTTTAACATTTGAAACTAGTCAAGCAATAATTGAAAACAATAATATAAAAATTATGAGTTTTAATATCCAAGTATTTGGAAAATCTAAATCAGGAAATAAAGAAGTTATGCAAGTTATAACTTCTATATTAAATGGATATGATTTAGTTGCTATTCAAGAAATAAGAGATGTTTCTAATGACACATTAGACAATCTTGTTAAAACCTTGCCACCTAATTATAAATTAGTAATAGGGCCAAGAGAAGGAAGATCTATATCAAAAGAACAAGCTATTTTTATTTATGATGATAATGTTTTAGATTTCGTTCAAAAAGAAGAATATAATGACTTAGAAGATGTTTTTGAACGTTCACCTTTTATTAGTGATTTTAAAACAGATAATGGTTTATTATCATTTAGGGTGGTTAATGTTCATCTAAGCCCTGATAGTGTTGAAAAAGAAATAACAACTTTATCAAAAATAGTTATTGATTTATTACAAATTTATAGAAGTGGAATAATTGTTGTTGGTGATTTTAATGCAGATGGAAGTTATTTTAATGAAGAAAATTTGGTTAAAAAATTCCCTGATGAGTTGTTTAAATCTGTTATAACAAATGATATGGATACAACCATAGCCATATCAAATAATACTTATGATAGAATTATTATATCTAATACTTTGAGTGTAAAAATAAAAAAATCAGATGTTTTTAATTATGAAAGTCTTTTACTACCAAACATGTCATTAAAACAAGTTAGTGATCATTATCCTGTTTATGTAGAGTTGGAGTATTAAATGTTTGAATGGAGAGATGTATATAATATACCCAAAATAGATGAACAACATAAAGTTTTGTTTAATATATTAAAATATTTATATGACTCTCCATTACATGAAAAAAATAAAACACCAAAGAATCATATGAAAGCATTATATGATTATATAACTTTTCATTTTACAGAAGAAGAAAAGTATTGGCAAGAAATATCACTCCCTGAAGATATGGTTAAACACCACCAAGCTCAACATAAAATTTTTACATCTACTATTGAATCATTATTAAAAGATAAAGCTTTTCTCCTCCCAATGAATATATTAGATTTTTTAAAAGATTGGATCATTGATCATATGTTAGGAGAGGATAAAGAATATGCAAGGTGGAGTGAGCATAATGGAACTAAATGATAAATTTAAAGTTTTTATTTGAAAGTGTTATTTAAAAGCATATATATAATATATGAAATACTTTTATGGCAATTATAGCAATACCAAAGATTCCTTAACTAAAGGTAAAATTCTCATATATAATGACCATGTCATGGTTTCATATACCTCTAAAATGAATCAAAATTATTTGATTAATTCCTTTATTTCAAAATATAAATTAAAGAATATTTCTAAAAGTGATATTCTTTTTTTAAATTATACTCATGAAGGAGAGAGAATAGTTATTTCACCTGCAAGACCAGTTGATGACACTCTTTTTGAAAGAGATTATGATAAAAATGTGAGGTTGATTAAATTAAATCTTGAATAATAATGATTTTAATATAGCAATTACAAAAAACCTTCTTGAAAATAAGATTTGTAACTCTCATACTTGGTGTAATTACAAAAATAAAAAAAGATATAATACTTGTAGACAGTGGTCAGAAATGAATTTAGCATTAAATTTTAAATGGTCTTCAGTGAGTGAAAAGTTATTATCTTCTAATTTTTCAAAATCTACAGAAGATAAGTTAATAAAATATTGTTTAAAAGATATAACAGATGAATATTAAAATAACTAAAAATCTTCTTGAAAACAAAACATGTAAAAATTGTGAATTAAATTGTTATTGTAATATAAAAGAAATAAAGTATAATACATGTTTAAAATGGAAGGAACAGACATGTGATTCTGAGGTATCATGGAAGAGTTTACATTTGAATTATATTGAAAAAGAAATTGAAAAATATTTAGAAAAAGAAGTTAATGTAATAGCAAATGATGAAATACAATGGGATTAAATGACAGAAATAGAAGTTACTAAAAAATTATTATTAAATCAGTCATGTGTTAATTGTAATGCAGGAAAAGATAAGTATAAAAATAATTGTCTAAGATATTTAGGTGAAGGTATTGGAAAACAATGGTGGCCAATAGCAAAAGAAGGAACGTGTGAAGACTGGCAAGAAATTAGAAAATAATGCAAAAAATTTATTATTAGATAAAACTTGTAAAAACTGCAGACAATGTCTTCCTATTGTTAAGCATAAATATTTACAATATTATAAAGATTTTGAAAAAGTAACAGGAATAAAAGAGAAGGATATTCTTCCACACTCTATTATAGATGAAAGTATTTTTGTTTGTAGTTTAACAGATAAGATTATACCAAAAGAATTAACATGTAACAAATGGACAGGAGAGAAATTTTGAAAGTATTAAATGATGGGTTTATTAATTTAATTGATTACATGGGAAGTGATCAACGTATTCTCCAAGCAGCAAGAGTATCAACAGGTGCTGAATCAAAGGGAGAAGAGAAAGATAGAGGGTTGATTCAGTATTTAATGAAGAATAAACATGAGACGCCATTTGAAAAAGTTGTTTTTGAGTTTCATGTGAGGTGTCCAATCTTTGTTGCACGACAATGGGAAAGACATAGAATTGGTAGTTTTAACGAAGAAAGTGCACGATATAAAGAATTTGAGTGGAGCACTTTTTCTCCTATATCCTGGAGGCATCAAGGTAATAAAAACCATCAATCCTCTTCTGATGCAAAGTTTACAGAAAAAGAAGAAAATATTTTATTTACAAGTCTTAATAAGGCTTATGAAGAAAGTAAAAGTGTTTATGAAAAACTCTTGCAAGAAGATGTTGTAAGAGAACAAGCAAGAACAGTTATGCCAGTTGGTCAATATACAGAATTTTATTGGACTGTTAATTATCGGTCTCTTATGAACTTTCTTACACTAAGAAATCATGGGCATGCTCAACCTGAAATTAGAGATTATGCTGATGCAATTGAAACAATGATTGGTGGTTTAGATTCTTTGAAATATTCTTGGGATATTTTTCTCAAGATAAGACAAATAAATCATCTTGTATTAGATGGTGTTAATAAATACAAAGATTTAGAAAAATTTATGAATTATTTAAAAAATTTCGAATAAAAAGCATATTTATTAACATAAAGGACGTAAGATATATATTATGAAAACAATAGTTTGTTTACAACAAGTCAATCTTCCCACATCACTCCTCCATTCATGTAATGAAGCCGGGAGAGCAGAAACATGGGGTTCTGAGTTGTAAACAGCCTAATAGCGAATTGGTCTTTAACAAGGCATTCGGCTTCGGCTGGATGCCTTTTTTTATGCTTAAAATAATGTTTGTTTTTGTTTAGAGAGATTAATTGTATGGTATAATTAATCAAGATTCTTTGAAAGAGAAAACTTTTATTAATGGACCTCGCAAGAGTAGTTAATAGAGTAGCAGGGAAGGAATGATGCCATCATGGTATAATGGTTATTACAACTGCTTGGTATGTAGTTAATTCAGGTTCGATTCCTGATGATGGCTTGAAATGCTCTTATCTTCTAATGGATTAAGAATCGTGTCTTCTAAACACAGAATCTAGGTTCGATTCCTAGTAGGAGCTTTTTGCCTGTATGGTGTAATGAATTAGCACCGAAATCTTCGAAATTTCTGGCATAGGTTTGATTCCTATTACAGGCATAAACATGGTCCCTTCGAATAACGGTTAGTTCAAAATTCTTTCAAGATTTAGACACGGGTTCGACTCCCGTAGGGACTATCATGCAAAATTAACTCAGTTGGTAGAGTCCGAGTTTTCCAAACTCGTGGTCAGGGGTTCGAACCCCCTATTTTGCTTTCATCTAGGTGTAGGGCAGTTGGCAGCCTGTTTGCTCTGGAAGCAAAAAGTCGCTGGTTCAAATCCAGTCACCTAGACTATTTTTGGTCCTATAGATCATCGGTTAGATCGGTGGGTTTTCAACCCACAAAGTTCAGTTCAACTCTGAGTAGGACTATATCAAGGGCGTGAAAAGGTTTCGACTGAATTGTTAATTCACTTCGACGTAAATGCACTAGACTCGAAAGAAGTGGTACCTTAAAAGGTTGTAATGGTTCAGGACCCCGGATCATTCCCGGGCACGTCCAGATTTTGCAAGTGTGGTGGAATGGTATACACGTTAGTTCGAGAAGCTAATGCCCAGAGGGATTGAGAGTTCGAGTCTCTTCACTTGCAACATGTTCCCTTCGAATAATGGTTAGTTCAAGACCCTCTCAAGGTTTAGATACGGGTTCAACTCCCGTAGGGAATAATACATGGCTCCTTACTCCAACGGAAGAGAGGACCGGCTTAGAACCGGTATGTTGAGGGTTCAAATCCCTTGGGAGCTATATTTCTTGGTCACGTAGCCCAACTGGAAGGAGGCAACTGGTTTAAGCTCAGTACAGTAAGAGTTCGAATCTCTTCGTGACTATATCGGTTCTGTAGCCCAACGGAAGAGGCAGCAAGCTCAAACCTTGTAAGGTGTCGGTTCGAATCCGACCAGAACCACTAAAGGCATGTAAACACCTCGAATACCTGATAACCTCCATGAAATAATGGTAAGGGTTAGGAACAATATTCTAAACGGATAATCTATTGACAGAAAAGTCAATTTCAGAATCAGTAACCTGAGTAGCTTTCATATCTGGTTTGAAGCTAGGCCAGCTTCTAGTAAAAGACTCAAAAAGTCTACAGTAAAGGGTTCTGCTTAACTGCAGAGAGGAGTTCGAGTCTCCTTGAGAGCTAACCTGATTATGCAAGCGGTCAAGCACACTTTTGTTATAGGGAGTGGGGATAAGAATTGTGAGTGGTTCTCGAAAAGCCAAATTCAGATTCTTTATGAGAAGCAATGATGAGAGATGATAAATTAATTTGGAGTAATTGGCCAGTTTAATATCATTGAACAAAAGAGTTTATCAAATATGAAATGGTGAAACGTACGATAACACCAAAGTAATATTAAACGGTGGTTCGAATCCATCATCGGGTCTTTTTGGAAGAGATAGTTAGGAGGGCGTACTAATGCTGTTTTGAAAACAGATAGTGACTGAAAGGCCATGCGGTTCGAACCCGCACTCTTCCGTTTTTTTGGGGGATTAGCTCATCTGGTAGAGCGTTAGCTTTACACACACAGGAAATTAGATAAATTGTTGAAAAAAATAGATGATTGGGATAAAAAGTATTTAAATAAGGGCCTGTAGCTTATCTAGCAGAAGCACCTGATTTGCAATCAGGATATAGTCGGGGCAGCACCGATCAGGTCCATCATGCCATTTTCGTATAAAGGCTTATTACACCACTCCTGTAAAGTGGATATCTGAGTTCGATTCTCAGAAATGGCTTATCTTTTTATATTTTTCATACAAGATAACTATATGAAAGAATATGGATTTATATCAAAAAAAGATTACAAAGGTTCATGGGATAGATTATTAGGTATAAAAAGATATGAACCTTTTCTCAGAAATGCTAATATGGTTATTGTGTTTTATACTGGAAATAATATGCATATTATGTTAGGTGGAAAAATGATAAAACTTCCCATTAATCAATGGCCTGATAATTATTATCCTCTTGGTAGCACAATAAAAGAAATTCTTTCCAGTATATTTGATCATAATATTACAATTGTTGGTCCTATTGCTTAGTTTATGGCCGGGTGTCCCGAAAAGATTTGTTTATATTTTTATATGGGTTCAATACTTTTTATCGTCTTATATATAAGATATGGATTTAATAACAATATAAATCCTGAGATTATATCACATCCTGCAAACTGTCAATTAATCTCTCAAAGAAAAAATAGTTCAAAACATATGAATTGTTCAATTACTATTGAAGAATTATAAGAAAGAATAAGTAAGTGGTAAATACATACCATGATAGCCAAGTTGGTTAAGGTCGCTGTCTGCAAAACAGATTGCTCTTCGGAGGCGTGGGTTCGAATCCCACTCATGGTTTTTCTTGGTGGTAGTAGTTCAGAGGAAGAACGCCTGACTGTGAATCAGGAGGTCGAGATATCATAATTCTCCTATCACCCTTTTTTTGTTTTTATAGTTTAATGGAAAAAATAAATCTCTCCTAAAGATTAGATCTCAGTTCGATTCTGAGTAAAAACAAAGCATATGTAATTATATATGAAAAAGTATAAAGATAAATTACTAGTTATTCAAAACTTTAATATTCAAGATTTTGGTTTTAAAAAATCTAAATCAAGAAAAATCATTGCTAAAAATGAAGATATTTTTATAAACTGGATTTTACAAACATTAAGAGCAATGGCAGAATGTCCTGATAAAAAATATAATACATGTTGTATATATATGAATAATCATAACAATAATATTTTGAATGAATATTTTAGTCCAATGTTTTGGCTTTCTTATTCACCAACAACAAATGATGAATTAAAAGATAGTGAATATGGTATCGATTTAAATGATCTATTTGAAATAGATTACCCTTAATTCGATTGGAACAGAACGCTGTCTCTGAAACAGTATAAGTGAGTTCGATTCTCACAAGGGTATTAAAAAGGAAAAGAAAATGAAAAAATTACTAATTATTGCACTCTTGTTTTTAACTCTTCAGATGTTTTGTCAGAATTATAGTAAAGCATATCAAGCTGAATACTATAAAGAAAAGATTGACGAATTCGTTACTTTAAGTATGATCTATGATCCTGAGTCAAGAAATCTTATTATAATCTATGAAATTAAAGATAAGATGCTTGATGAAATTGAAGCCTTTATTCTTATGAGAGATAGAATAAAATTATTTGCTAAAGATAAAGGCTTTTATCATTATGTAACATATAGTAATGATGTTATTAAACATAGAAACAACTCTGCAGAATTTACAAGGTTTATTGTTTTTTATGAATAATATGATGTATACGCAAGTTAAACTTATTAATGGTAATAGTCAAATCACATCATGGGTTGAAACAGATAAAGTTTTATTAAATAGAAAAGTGACTTTATCTGGATTAGATGGGTGGTGGGAAATAACAGAAATCTATCAAACATTAATTAAAGAAAAATTTGATAAATTAAATAAAGCAACATTTAACTCAATCATCAAGCATATATAATAAAGGGGTATTACAATGACTGGACAAGAAATGTGGACTAAATCTTTTGAAAGACCCAGTAATTATTTTTATTTATCTGCTCAAGAAAGATGGGATATTGATGTTAAACTTGGTCTTATAGAAGATTTTGATTATGTAGTGTCTTCTGAAGATAAGACAAGATTTAATGAGTATTTTTTACCAAATTTAGTGATGTAAAAGTAGCACAAGAAATATTAGCATATTTATAAAAAACTTAGGTGTATGGCCCAGCGGCGACGGCGGTAGTCTCCAAAACTATTCTGTAAAAAGCACGGGGGTTCGAGTCCTCCTACACCTGACCATGGAGTGTTAGCTCAGCTGGAAGAGCATCAGGCCGTTAACCTGAGGGTCGGAAGTTCGAACCTTCCACACTCCGTATTTTTTTAACCCTGGAGACATAGCTTAGGGGTAAAGCAGGTGGCTGTTAACCACCTGACCAAAGTTCGATTCTTTGTGTCTCCGTTTTTCACGCCTGATTAACATAATGGTAGTGTTACTCGTTTACACCGAGTGAGTGGGAGTTCGATTCTCTCATCGGGTATACCCTATGATTTGTAGTGGCAACATTACTGGCTTTGACCCAGTTGTCCCTGGTCCGATTCCAGGTAGAGTAATAAGGGGATAAATATGTTTGGAGTGTTTTTTACTTTGGCTTGGACTTTTATAGCCTATGTTATAGTCGTTGCAGCAAGATTTTTACTTGCTATGATTTATAGCGTAAAATTTAAAAGTTATTTTCTAAATACAAGATGGATAACAAACCCAATATGTTGGTTGCAAATTACTCCTCACTCTTTTGTGAAAAATCATAATGACTTTTTAGCAAAGGAACAAGATGAATTAGCAGAAGAAACGTTAGAGGAATTGTTATATATGAGTGAGAGTAGAAAAGAATTTTTTCCTGAATTTGATGATATTTGGGATGTGATAGAAAGCTTTAGAGATTGGAAGAAATAAGCCAAAGGGTTTGGTCGCTGCTTGGAAAGCAGATGGTAGATGAAACAAGCTATGGGGTTCGAATCCCCATTCTTCCGTTAAAACAAGGAATTTCATGTTAAATGTAGACTGGTCTAAACAAATAGCTCGAGAAGTTATCAAATCAATAAATAAAGGAAAAGAAATTGGCAGAGTGTGAAAAATGTAAAGATGAAGGTTGGGTTTTAATAAAACAAGTTCAAGATACTGTTCACCCTGGCTATGATATTTTTAAAGCTCTTTTATATGTAGAGTGTGAATGCAAAAAGAGTGCTTAGATGCAAAACTTCTTCTTTTAGAAGCAGAGTGTAAAAAGTGCAAATATTATATAATATTTGAACCTTTCCTTCAAGAAGGACATTTAAGAGAAGGGATTTGTTTGTTAAACAATGATTCATTAAAAAGTGATAAATTAGGTAATTATAGTAATGTTGAATATAGAAAAAAAGAATCATATTGTGAACATTTTGTTAATATATAAACAAGATATAATATGTCTAAAAAATATATTTTATTGTATGTAATATACATATCTATCGTTACATTTATTACCTATACTTTTATTTATAGTGAAAAAATAAATCATATAAAGCAAAATTATAGAAATCAACTTTTTCAAATAGTTGAAGTGTCGTCATTAATAATTAATCCTGATGATTTACAAGTTCTTGTATATGGTGAAAATATAGAATATAGTTATAATGAAATTAATTCTAAATTAAGTAGAATTAAATCTATATATTCTGATATGATTACCTATCTCTATATTTACATTCCTTTTGAAAAAGGGATTGTAAAGTTTATAAATGATGCTGATGAAGATGTTGCTTTTTATGGTGATGAATATGATGCATCATTATTTCCAGTAATGCTTCAGGCTTTAGATACCAATACTTCTTTAGTAGAACATAATATAGTATATGATAAAGAATTTGATATTTGGGTTTTAAGTGCTTTTGCTCCTCTTTACAATAAAGATGGAAAACAAATAGCAACTCTTGGTTTAGATTCAAGTGCTAATAATTATTTTACGGTTGCTCAACAAGAAATAATAATAATTTTTTCATTTTCACTTGTTATAGTGTTGTTAAGTCTTGCTTTGCCATTGTCAATTATTTATTTATATAAAAAGATTAAAATGCAGATGTAGGAGGAACCATGTTAGGATTTTTACTTGGTTTAATTATTGGAGCTTGTTCAGTTTATTTATTTAAAAAAGAAATAGATAATTTTTTGAATAAGTTTAACAAGAAAGCATAGTTTATAGTGTTAGATTTGCCACCTTAGCTCAGTTGGTCAGAGCACGTGATTTGTAAGTAAGATTGCACACCATATTAGTAATAATATGTGTGAATGTTCCCTAATTCGGTGAAAGCTTTAATATGCTAATACCGAGCCAAGCAGGATAAGAAATTATCTGGGCGTGTGTAGAGACTATACAGGAACCATCCCACCATTAAGTTGAGGATGAAGATAAAGTCCAGACCACAAACTTCGAAAGAAGGTGATGAAAATCATAGTGGTAAGAATCTCGGGGTCCACGGTTCGAATCCGTGAGGTGGCTATTGTTTTTCGGAATGTAGGCTAGTGGCGATGCCACCTGGTTTGGGACCAGGTATTCACCGTGGGTTCGAGTCCCACCATTCCGATATATGGTTTTTATTATTATTTTTATGCTCATATTTTTAATTTGCCCTCTTGTTGGAAAAGTTATTTTTAAAATAATGAAAAAAGAAAAAGATTACAGCTCAGAATTAACTATAGGTTTTATTTTTATTTATGGTATGATTGCTATTTATTATCTAATAAAAAGCATAATTTTATATGTTCAGCAATAATTCACTCCTGGATAGTGTAGTGGTAGCACAACTGACTTTGACTCAGTTAGCAGAGGTCCGAATCCTCTTTCAGGAAAATTTCTATAATAGAGGGATAAATGCGAATCATTAGAGATGCTTCTCAAGAAATTGAAAAGAAATTGATTTGTAAAAACTGTGGTGTTGAACTTGGATATTTACCACTAGATGTTCATGAAAGAACGAATCATGATTATGGTGGTGGGGTGTATACAGTAAAATATATTACTTGTCTTAATTGTGGAAAAAAAAATGATTTGTAATTGGAAGCTTGTGATAATGGTAGTCGCCCGGCTTTGAATACCGGTGATCCGAAAGGATTTGAGAGTTCGAGTCTCTCAGCTTCCGTAAGTAAAAGGAAAAAAGATGAAGAAAATTGTAATCGCTATGGTTTTAATTTTTAGTGTTTTGATTAATGGATTTGCACAAAAGACTATTGACCAAATGGATGGGTATGATTGGGTTACTATGAGTGATGCTCAACATACATATATGATTCAAGGTTATTTTCTTTCATGTGTTACAGTATTAAATATGATGTTTGAAAAGGCTCAAGCCACAATGCCAGAATCTCAACTTGGGGATTTCATGCTTAATCTTGAAAGACAGTTTCTTTATGATGAGACGGTTGGTCAAATGGCAGAAATGCTAGATGATTATTATTCTTCTCCAAGTCTAAGACAATTTACATTATACAGAGCTATCCCATTCCTTGCAGGTAAAGAATGGTGGAATCGTAAAACAGGTAAAGTTGAATCTAGTTTAAAGAATGGTATTTAAACTTTTATAAAAATCCAGTAAAGATATAATATGAAAAGTATTATTATTACTGGAAATAAAAAATCTCCTTCAAAAGAATTTTTTGTTGGTGAATATTATGAAATAGACATTGTTGTTGATTATTATAATAGAGAAAGTCATTTAGTCAAATGTGTTGAAATAGAAGATAAAATTGTATTTCAAGATTTATTTACACAAAAATTATATCGTTCTCCTATCTCCCAATTTGATATTAAAACAAAACATGCAACTAGTTTTTCAGACATGAATGATTCAAGAAGATATAATACAATTGATTGTGTTTTCAATGAGTATTTTACAAGGAGTTAATATGTTGGTTAAAATTGAACATGATGAAAATGGTGAAGCATGCTTTACAATACCAGAAGAAATTATTAAAAAGTTTGATCTCCACCCTGGAGATGAAGTTCACTTTGTAGAAAGAGATGATGGTTCACTTGAAATGACATTTCCAAAAAATGCTCCTATAGTTTAACTGGTAAAACAACTGTCTCGTAAATAGTAAAAATCTGTTCAATTCAGATTAGGAGCTGTGTGTTTGATAAATTGATAAAGAAATTTGATCTTTTTTTATGTGCTATTGGTATGCATGAACCATCAGAATTTAAAAATGAAGTAGAAAGTGGAAAGTGTCCTGTTTGTGGTAAAAAATTGGTAAAAGATTCACAAGGAAATTGGAGAGATTAATGCGGTATTAACTCAGTTGGTAGAGTGTATCCTTGCCATGGATATTGTCAGGAGTTCGAATCTCCTATACCGCTTTAGGATGTGGTTGTTATAGTGCCTCTGACAAGGTTTATAACATGGCATCGTTTTAAACAAGTTATTTGTCAGGATAGATTGTTTAGAAAAGTCTTATAGTTTAATGGTAAATACACAGATGATTTTGGTTCAAATAAGATCATTTAGAGAAGATTATGAGTGTGGTATAATAATTGTATAAAGGAAAAGCATATATAAATGTGTTAGATAACTTGTCAGGGTGCTGGAATTGGAATACAGGGTGGACTTAAAATCCACTGCCTTAGGGATTGGGAGTTCAAGTCTCCTTCCTGACATATATGAAACATAAGAAAATTATTGTAGATTTTTGGTTTGAAAATTATTTTGATCCTGATGTGGCAATTGGTACTCTTTGTGGAAATACTGGCATTATAGATACTATTGATAGTGCTATATCTCCAAAAGGAATAAAAGCAGGAAGAAAAAATTTTTGTATATGTCCTAATGGAAGAGCAATGAAAGAGAAATTTTAGAGTCTTGTATCTTATGGTATAATGGAAGTAACATGGAATTTGATAAAACTTTTACAGATGAATTAAAAGAAGAAAGACTTAGAATAGTTAAAATTAAGACTGGATTTAAAAACGTTGTTAATGTTAATTATGTTGATAGTCATAAACAAATCACTCCATTTGGAACGAGATGGGGGAGAGGAGTTGTAGTTAAAGACAATAGTGGATATGATACTATTATTGGTTCTTTTTCTTCGTCTCACTCTGATTTGAAAAAGTCTATGCAACCAGGTGAAACTACTGCAGGAACATTTTATTTTGGATATGATAGTTTGACAAAGACAATGTATTTAGAGTATGGTTCTGATAGAACATTTGATTTTAATGATAGAAAGATTATTGATGCCATTATGGATGGATTAAAAAATAGCAATACAGTATTTAAGAACTTTATCATTTAGAGTCTGGTGTAAGTGTGGTATAATTAAATAAAGAATATGGTCGATTAGCTTAGAGGATAAAGCCTTGGATTTCTAATCCAATCATCGGGGGTTCGAGTCCCTCATCGATCAAAAAGAATCTAGTATTAGATTCTAATAGTTTACTAGGAGTAAATATGAAGATTGTATCGTCAAAGAATGGAAATGTGGTGTTTGAACATGTTGGTCGTAATGGAGAGGCCAAGAGTCTTTCTGTAAGGGTAGACAACGAAAGTCTCAAGTTTATCAAGAGTAATGCAAGCAGCATTCGCTATGATAGCACAAATGATGCTATCAGGTATGTAGGTAATGGGGTTCATACCTCACTTGCCAGGGCAATTTGCATGAACATCAACCCTGATCTTGATGCTGGCAAGAATATCCAGTTTGCTGATGGCAACAAGTTCAACCTCAAAACCAGCAACTTCGAAATCTCTGAATAATAATTTGGGGCTTCGGCCCCATATTTGGGCCATTATTTGGGCCATTGGCGCAATGGTTAACGCGGAGCGCTCATAACGCTAGGATTCGAGGTTCAAATCCTCGATGGCCCAAGAAGGTAAAAAAATGATTTATAAATTGACTGAATTAGGTAAAAAGAACGAAAAAGATATTATAAAAATAATTTCAACTAGTGGTCCTAGAAACTATTTAGTTGGAAATGATGATATAGAATTCAAGAATGGTTATGTTGAATTTGAAATAATTCCACCTGCAGTTGATATTGTTGGAAGAATAAAAGAAAATTTGCTTGAAAAGGCATATATAGATGAGTGAAAGTTTTACAAAAATTCCTTGGTAAAACTTAGACATGCATGAAAGTGTATAGTCAGGTGAAGCACTTTTAAAGAGTTTTCGGTGTATTAAAAACTCTTTTTCTTTTGCAACATTAGCTCAGAGGCAGAGCGGGGGATTTCCAATCCTCAGGTCAGGATTTCAAAATTCCTATGTTGCTATTCTGAAATTATTATAAATCAATCTTATTTTTAAGTTCGATTTACACTATGCGCTTAATTTATCTAAGATAATTATATGGATAAAACATATATATGTAAAATTTGTGGAAAACAATTTAAAAATGGTCAAGCTTTTGGAGGTCATGTTGTTGTTCATTCTGAACAATGGATATCCTCAATGAATAAAGTTGCAAAGAAAAAAGTTTTACAAAGAAATATTATAGTTAAATCATGTGAAAAATGTGGAACTAAATTTGAAGTAGAAAGAATAGTATCAAAAAATGGAATAGAGAATATTTCAAACAAAGAAAAGAGATTTTGCTCTAGAATATGTGCAAATGGTCATAAAGTTTCAGAAGAAACAAAAAAGAAAATATCAAATGGAAGTATGGGAAACACTTCTTGGAATAAAGGTTTTAATAAAGGCTTAGGCTTTAATAAAGGTTCAAGAATAAGTTGTATATCATGTGGAAAAGAAATTATAAAAAACATTTCACAAATGTGTTTTATTTGTTATAAAAAGAGTGGCCTACATTCATTAAAAATGAAAGGAAAAACAGGTGGCCTAAGACATGGCGGTGGGCATGGTAAAAACGGTTGGTATAAAGGTTATTGGTGCGATTCTTCTTGGGAACTTGCTTTTGTTATTTATAATTTAGAAAATAATATTTCTTTTATAAGAAACAAAGAAGGTTTTGAATATACTTTTGAAGGAAAAACATATAAATACTATCCGGATTTTATTTTAGAAGATGGTTCATACGTAGAAATTAAAGGATATAAAACTAATCAAGTTCAAGCTAAAATTGATCAGTTTAAATATAAATTACAAATTTTAGAAAAGAAAGATATGCAAGCATATATTAATTATGTAAAAGAAAAATATGGCGAAAACTATATTAAATTGTATGAATAAAGTTGGATAAGTGGGTTCGACTCCCATCTGGCGCTAATTTTTAATAGGAGATGAAGGTGATTGATAAAGATCTTTTCAAAAAAGAACACATCAATGTAAAAATTGGAAATCGTTTTGGAGATTATGATCAGGTTATTGATGAGTTTTTTTTCAAAAAGGTTAAAAAGTTGAAGGGTGAGATTTCATCTTCTGATGGAAGTGAGTATAAGCTTATTTCTAATAATGGGGATAAGTTTGTAATAGATTTTATATTGGCTGAAAGAGAGTTTGAATGTTTGAATGAAAAGATTGCTTCATTTGAAAGTGTAACGATTAGGTGTTATGGAAAGGTTAAGGAGTTAGATGGAGAGGATTATTTATCCATTGATGATATTGATGTAATTAATGAAACAAATTACGATTTGGAGTAAATAATAAGCATATTTATTAGTATATAAAACAGTTATTTAAAAAAAGAAAATATCGGGTGTTTATGCTCGTTAGAATAGTGTGTAGTGATATACATAAAGGGAAAAAGGAATGTGACTCCTCCCGCTGTAGAAATACAGTTCATGTAAACAAGCCAACTTTCCTATGATTTCACCTCCAAGTGGAATTTTTAGAGACATTAGATCATGGAAGTTTTCGAGGCCAACGGTGTAGAAAACGGTTATCGCAAGTAACACGTGATGTGCTAAACTAATTATCTATGAGAAAGAATGGTAGTTATTCGGTATGAGTCGTCGCTGACGAGTGCTGATTAGCAGTTTGATAGATTTGAGGGAAAACTTAGTCTTGAAAAACTACAAAGTAGGTTTGCCGCTGAAATGTATGCAAAGTGTTGTATTCTGTATCTCAAAAGGATATGGAGCAACTGGTCAAGCACTTTGTGGTCACGATAATTAGCCAATTAAATTTGGCACTAGTATTTTTGGAATTAGTAATTAATGCAAAAGACTTGACCAGTAATAAGTGAAAGTGGCTTAACTCTAGACTTCGAAAGAAGAATCTAGAACACAAATGTTCGCAAGACAAATGTGTTTGATTGGAAGGTGCATGGAGGATCTTAGCGGATCTTAATTGCTCGCAAGGCAACCAGTAACTAGAATGTTGACTAGCTTGTTATGATGAGAGAAACGCCGCTCTCTAAAAAAGGCAGCCATGCTACTGAACATCCTTGAGGATGTGGATAAAAACTTAACCAAAGGTGTAGCAACCAGAGGGTACGAGTTTGAATGAAGTGGTATAGAGCATGTAATCTCAGTGCTCTTAATTTAATTCTCCTTGAATAAGGAAGAATTTTTTATTGGTGATAATGGTTAAATGAGGTTCGATTCCTTTAATCACCATCAGCTAGGAATCTTTGAAATGCTTGGTTGTGCAGCCATTAAATACTTTTGTCTCCTATCACTGATAGGAGATTTTTTTTGCATACTTTACTCTAGAGGTTATGATGATAAATTATAGACTTAGTTTTAGAGGAAAAAAGACCAAGACTGCTTTGTTCAAAAATAGTTTATATAATTATATAAATAATGGGGTTACTAAGTTTTTTACTTATGATGGTGAGGTGTTAGAGTTTAGTGGTGAAAAAGAAGATTATGATAAAGTGGTGAAATTCGCAAATTATCATAATGGAGAGGTTGTTGAGGCAAAAGAATGATAAAATGGAAGAGGACTGGAAATAAAGAATATCCTAAAGAAGAACAAGAGTGTTTTATATATTTTTTTCATACTGGATTTGAAAAAAGTGTCTTCACAACTGAAAAAATAAAAGAGCTTGATTGTACAGTGACTTGTTTTTCAGGCTCTGGTGGATGGTTAGGAGATGAAGATGTTTTATGGATATCTATAGAAGAATATGAAACCGGTGACATTCCAGAAATACCAATTTCATATTCTGAAGATAAATGTTTTATGAAATGGGATGACCCTAGATTAATTATTAAACAAGTAAAATTGAAAGAAGATTATTTACTTAGAATAAAAGAAATATCTTATGAAAAACAGTTTTACAAAGATCAGATTTTTGGTGTGGTGCAAGAATTAAATCTACAACAAAGCCAATTTTGGATAAAGGATTGTTTAACTCCTCTATCACAATGTATTTATTCTGAAGGACAGAATTTAGAACAAACATGGTTACCAACAGAATTATGTGAGGTTGTTGAATAAAAGCATACAAATACCTTAATTTATTAAAGATAATTAAGGGGAATGATGAAAAAAATTTTAATGATTGACGATAGTCCTTTTTTATATGCACAATTTAAAAATATTTTTTTAAAAGATTTTAACTTTGAGTATTTGCAGATTTTGGATCCTTTTAAAACACAAGAAACAATTGATGAATACAAACCTGATTTAATTATTTTAGATGTTAATTTTAATCTCCCTATAGATGGGTTAGAATTGGGTTTATTTATTAAAAAAAATTATGATATTCCAATAATTTATTTTTCAGGAGTAGGTTTAGATACTGCAAAAGAAATTATTGATAAAGTTAATCCTGAATGTTTTATATTAAAGTTAAGTTATTCAGATGATCTTATTAAGATTATACTTTATAATATTATCAAAAAGGTTGAACGTGCTAAAAAAAATAATACTGATTGATGGCAATATAACTACTAGAAAGACTACCAAACTTATATTAACTTTACACGGTGGATTCGAAGTTATTGACTTTGCTAACATTGAAGATACTATTTCATATTTAAATAATAATAATAAAATAGACTTAATTGTTTCTGATATTGAGTTTTCTGGTATTGATGTATTCCAATTTATAAAAGAAATAAAAGAAAAAGATATATATAAAAGCACACCTATACTTATTACTTCTAAAGATCAACACTCTTTTGAGTTGCAGAATCTTTCTTTTGCAAGGCTTATTGATGGGTGGTTAATGAAACCTTTTGATGAAAAAGTATTGATGCTTTTAGTTAAAACATATTTAGGTGGAGGTGTTTAAGGTGTATAATATAATATGATTTATATAACAGGTGATACTCATGGTGATTTCTATAGATTTACAACAGATAATTTTCATGATGGAAAAAATTTGACAAAAAATGATTATATGATAATAACTGGTGATTTTGGTGGAATTTGGGATGTAAATTTTTCAAAATCACAAGAAGATTATTGGTTAAATTGGTTAAATGACAGACCATGGACAACACTTTTTGTTGATGGAAACCATGAAAATTTTAATAGATTAGACAAGTATTCTACCTCTCCAATGTTTGGAGCTGAAGGTGGAAAAATTAAAGATTCAATTTTTCATCTTAAAAGAGGTCAGATTTATACAATAGAAGGATTAAAATTCTTTTCTTTTGGTGGTGGTTTTTCTATTGATAAAATAGAGAGGAAAACTGATATATCATGGTGGGAAAGAGAGATGCCATCTTACAAAGAGTATAATGATGGTCTTGCAAACTTGAAACTTGTTGATAACAAAGTAGATTATATTATAACACACACCTGCTCAATGAAGGCATTTTATGAAATGGCCAGCAAGTATGACATGACTCATAAGGTAATTGATGGTGAGACAGTTTTGAGAAAATACTTTAATGAGGTAGAGTATACAATTGAGTATAAAAAGTGGTATTGTGGTCATTTTCATATTCAAGATGTTTTTCAAAAAGTAGAGTTCTTGTATAAGAACATAGTAAAGATAGTTTAGGTAATTATGAGCATCAAAAAAGAAGTTATTAAGACACTTATGGAACAAGCTAGAAATGATATTTCTTTAGGTAATATTGTTGAAATGAGTCAAAAAGAAGCTGATGATATGAATGACAAGTGTCTTAAAAAAGCTATTAAAAGACTAAAAATGCAATTGGAAAGCATATATAGATATACATAGTGCAACGCTATGTTTATCTCATCAGTTTCCCTTAGAGGGGTCATTAAATCCCACCTCGACTTACCTCTAAGGGAACATTTTTTAAAAAGGAGGAATACATGCTGTAGACATTACCACCCTAATCTCAAAGTATTAATTCGACCAAAAAACAAATTAATATTAGGAGATAAATTATGAACGAAATGAAACGAGAAATCAAGTCCCTAGCTCAGGAAATCAAATCAACAAAATTACAGTTTAAAGCATCTCAGAGAGAAGTATCAAAAATATGGTTAGAGAATAACTTTAATTCTAATACTTGGTATAACAAACCTGAGACATATCATTTAATTGAAAATTCACTTAGGTTAATGTGTTCAAAACAAAATGAAGTATATAACTTGAAAAAAGAATACAGGTTAAAACACATTATTTATTCAATGCTTAGAGGAAAAACAATTTCTCAAATAGAGAATAAAACAAGTGATGACAAGTATCAAACTATTCTTAGAACCAATCTATACAATGAAGTTAAAAAAATATTATTAAAGCTTGAAAAAGAGTGGTTAGAATAAGCATACATTATTATGTCCAGCAATGCTGGACATTATTTGCTTCTATAGCTTAAAGGTAAAGCAGGAGTCTCTAAAACTCTTTATCTCAGTTCGATTCTGAGTAGTAGCATATGAGTAAATCTTGTAGTGGTTGTAAACATTTAAGTGTCTATTCTTCAGGTAAGTTTTTCTGTGGTAATGCACAAAAAGCTTATGATTCTGGAGTTGAATTTTTTGGTGATAGTCCTGGTTTATTTCGAATAAACAAATTAACAGACGTGCATTGTTCAGTATATGAAAAATGATGATAAATATAATATTATTTAAAGATATTTTATATTAATAAAATGGAGGAATAATATTATGGTTGATAAAGCAATTTTGTGTGTTGATGATGAAGCTATACTTTTAATGGCACTTACTTATGAACTTAGAAAAAATTTTGGAGATACATTCATTTATGAAAAAGCTATAAATGCTGACGAGGCCTTTGGAATAATTGAGGATATTAAAAAAGAAGGAATTCCCCTTATTATGATAATATCTGATTGGTTAATGCCAGGAATTAAAGGAGATGAATTCCTTGAAATTATTCATGAAAAATATCCTGAAATTAAAGCTATAATGATAACAGGTCATGCTGACCTTGAATCACTTGAAAAAGTTAAAGCAAACCAATCAGTAATAGGCATACTTAAAAAACCATGGGATGCTCTTGAATTAAAGAATTTAATTAGTAGTATAATATAGGAGTTTCAATTGATTTATGTTTATAGGTTTGATTGTAAGAAAGGATGTAAAATAGATTGTAAGATGGAGACTGATATTAAAGATGTTTCTAAATTACTTAAAATGACATGTCCTGTGTGTGGTGCGAGAATATATAAGAATGATGAAAAGACAACTATTATTAATCCAAAACTTAAAACAAAACAAAGTAAAACAGAAGAAAAAGAACAAGAAATAGAAAAAAGATTGATTCATAAAGAGAAAAACAAAAAGATAAAAGAGAAAGGAGCTTCTGTAGTATAGCGGATAGTATACAAGATTGCGAATCTTGTGGTGGTAGTTCGACTCTACCCAGAAGCATAAAAATATGGAATATATAAGTCAAGAAGAAATATATAAACTAAATCAATCTCATATAACAAAAGAAGAAAGAAAACTTCTTTATATTTTAAAGCTATTCAAGTTAAATAAACCAGACCATTATGAGGTATTCAAAAAGTCACTATCTCAACAAGAAATTGAATATATAGAAGATCTTATATTCAAAAGAGAAGGAGAAGATACAATAGAAACATTGGGTGTTCATGATTTAAATGCAACCATAATGAAAAAAGTTGAAAGAGCTATTGGTGTAATTGATCAAAAATTATTAACAGATTTTAGAATAATTATATGGGAATCTTAATTTAGATTTTACATATCATGTAGTATAATAAGACCATGAAAAGGAGGAAATCATGGAAGCCATTCTTCAGAATCAAGTATTGAAATTGAACAAAAACTATCAGCCCCTTGAAATTATCACAGCAAAAGAAGCATTTTCTCTCCTTTGGAGTGAAATTGCAGAGGTTGTTACGGTAGAAGATGGGTCATATGCAAATCATACATTTGATTCATGGGCTGAAATATCTGAGCTTAAAGAAATGCTTGGTGATTGGACTGACCTTGATGAATGGATCCATACTCCTTCTTTAACTCTTGAAGTTCCTAGAGTTATTCGTGTTTTGACATTTAGTGATATTCCAAAATTTGGACTCAAACTTACAAGAAAGAATATTTATTTTAGAGATGGAAATGTTTGTCAGTATTGTGGTAAAAAGTTTTCTACGATTGATCTTAATATTGATCATGTTATTCCAAAATCCCAAGGTGGAAAAAACACTTGGGAAAATTTAGCATGTTCTTGTATTAAATGTAATCAAAAAAAGAAAAACAGAACACCAGAAGAAGCAAACATGAAATTGATAACCATACCTGTAAAGCCAAAACACAACCCTCATTTGACGGTTCATATTGGACATGAAAAATATTCCTCTTGGAAGAATTTTATTTCTGAAATATATTGGACAGTTGAACTTGATCAGAGTTAAACTTCAGAAATAAAACGTATTTAAGACACTTTTTGACTATTTTATATAAATCATGATATGAAGTTAATAATAGAATATGATGAAAAATATCATAATTCACCTCAGCAAAAAGAAAGAGATGAAATAAGACAACAAGAAATACAAGAATTATATTCTGATTATAAGTTTAGAAGAATTAAAGATTAATAAGAGAGGCCGAAAGGCCTCTTTTTTTTGCATATATAGAATATGGAGTATTTATATATAAATAGAATATTAACTGTTTTTAATGAACTCGGGTTTAATTATTTCCATATGAATGTTGCACACACTATTTTATTAAAAACAGAACCAGATATTACACAAAATGCAGTTTTTAAGAGTTTTCAAAGAGCAAGATGTGATAAATATGTAACTGAGTTGTCATACATTGATAAATATAGAATTGAAGATTTTTATAAACTTTCTACACCTCTAAAAAGTAGAGGTGTTTGGTATTTTCAACCGAATAATTTGAATAATATTATAACAAGGTTTCCAAACTGTGTAAAAGAAGAAGACTTCCCAAGATATGCTAAATACTTATTAAATAATGAAAGCGAAATAAAAAGAAAACTATTAACACACTATCATACAAGATAATAGTATGGAAGATCAATCATGGACTGGATGTCCAAAATGTGGATATACTTTAGCAACTGAAAGTTTCTCATCTAATGGAGAAGCCTCTATACAATGTTATCTATGTTCTTTTTATGAAGACTTTTCAGATATACAAGTAGGATATTATGATTCTAAAGAAGAAAAAGAAGACTATGAAAAAGAATTACAAAAAAATAACCACACACCATCTAAAGAACAATTAATGGCTGCAAAAAAAATAACAAGAACATTATCTAGTTTAAATGTTAAAATAAATAAAGATGATCTTATTCAAGTTATTGAAACTTCTGTTATAAATGGAGTTGCTGATATAAATATATTTTGTAAAGAAATGGTAAAAATTATTATATGAAATTAATACCTGAATATTCTTGGCAAGATTTTGAATTATATAAAATTACAAGATATATGATATGTGTGTTTGAAACAGATATATTAAATCAAGAATATTATATAATATATAATAATGATAACAAATTAGCTGGCGTTTTTATTACTAAAGCTGGATTTGAACAAATTTGGTTTTTAAAAACACAGAAAATGCAACAACAAGCAATTAAACATTGTATTAAAATAATATTTGAAGAAGGTAATGGATCTGTTGAATTTAGATTCATAAAAGAAATATATGAAAGCTGAATGTGAATTATTCCCAGATTGTAAATTTGCTAAAGAGTATATTCAAGATGAAAAATCCCCATGGTATATAAAATTCTGTAATGGTGATTTTAAATCATGTAAAAGGCATATTTATTGTTGTAATAGGTTTAAAACAGGTGGTAAATCACTCCCTGTTAATTTTGCACCAACAGGATCATTATTTTGAATAAATGGAAAAATATAAATAAAATAAAACAACAGTCTTGCATGTCAATAATGTCAATAATGGCAAAATCAAACAATATGAAAGTTGATGATTATGTTTCATTTAGGTTGGCTTTAGAGTTGTTAAAAGGGGTAAATAATGGCAGAGAAAATGAAAACTTTAGTAGCTTTAATTCTGGACAAATCAGGATCCATGCAGCATATTACACAGTATGCTATAAATAATTTTAATGAACAACTTCAAACATTAAAAGAACAAAGTAATTCACCAGAGATAAAGGCAAAGAAGGTTTTACTTGCAGCAGATCCTAACGATGTAGAAGATGGAATTGAAACAAAGGTTTCAATTGTTTTATTTAATCACAGTATTGACACCATCCTTTTTGATGCTAATATTGATAATGTTTCTGAGATAACAGAAAATGAATATATGCCATCAGGCAACACTGCTTTGTTTGATGCAATTGGTGCTACTATTGATAAATTTCTTGGGCACTATGATTTAACAGATCCAAACATTGGGGTGTTGTTTGTTATTATAACAGATGGTCAAGAAAATAGTTCCAAGAATTATTCTGGCAAAGAAGGTTCTAAGAGGTTAAAGAGTGTTATAGAAGAATTAAAGGCCACTGGTAAGTGGACATTTACATTTCTAGGAACATCTGATGCTCTAGATCAAGCTGAAGAAATTGGAATTAATAATAGAATGGCATTTGAAGCATCTGATATTGGTCTTAAGACTATGTCAGTTGCACAAAATGAAGCGACCGCTCATTATTATAGTGCAAGGAGAATGAATAAATCTACAAGTGTTGAAGATTTTTATTCATCAAAATAAATTATTCTTTTTAATTAAAGACACCTTTTTTAGGTGTCTTTTTTTATTTTTCTTGTTATTTATCATAAGATAGTTTTAATAATGGAGGAACTACTTATATGATTATAACAAACAACCTGAAGCGTTATCTGAAATTGTATAAAATGAATGAGGAAAATGTTGACAATGATCAAACTGATATTATTGCTGAACAAATGGAAGAACTATATTACAAGTTAGATGAAGATGAACTGGCTTATTTAGAAGAAAAACAAATTATATAACATTTTATTGAAAAAATAACAAAGATAATTTAATATAAATACAATCTATAAGGAGATTATTACTATGATGAAAGACTTTTTAGAAGGACTAGAGGCTAACGCTGGAAAGATTATTTCTGAAGCAGGAGATGCAGGTGCAGAAGGCGGACAAACTTTCGCCGATGTTGCAGTTGGTGCAAAATGGGGATATATTCCTCAACCAAAGGGAGCAACAATTTCTGATGCTAATACAGGAAAAGCTGGTTTTGGTTCAGTTGGATCAAGCCTTTTGTTCATTAAAGAACACAGCCCAGATAACTGGGATATTGTTGTTTTCAAGTTTAATAAGGGTGTTGCTATGGGAGCAGCTTCTGATAAAGCTGCTGCCGCTGCTCTTAGAAAGAGAGGACCTACTGCTGAAGAGGGTGGAGTTAAGAAAGAGGCTAAAGAAATTGCAAGATATATGGCTCTCACAGAATCAATTCTTAATGGCAAACCAATGAATGAAGCCGCTGCAAAAGCTGCCAATGTTGAAGGATGGACAGAATTACTTTCTAATACAGATTGGAAGGTATCAAAAACACTCAAGGGATTAAAGTTCTCAGAACTTCTTGACAAATGTGTTGCTGTTGTAACTCCAAAAGAAGGTGGAGCAAAGTCATTCCTTAATTAATTAAAATTTTAATCCTCCTCGCAAGAGGAGGATTTTATATTTTCTTAGGAGAAACAAAATGGATCTTAAAGAATTTTTAAACGAAAATCTAACTTCTCAAGAAACAATTGATGAAGGTATAAAAGAAATAGCATCAGGACTTGTTAATAAAATTAAATCTGTATATAAAGCTGCAAAAGCGTCTGTCGTTAAAATAGGCGATAGAGTTTTTGGTATTTTTATTAAAAATGGCGAATCTGGAATAACAGATGGAGCTGGTATTGAAAGAGTTCATATTACTGAAAAAGTTGAAGGTGGATTGAGATTTTATGGTCTTGGATTTACAAATGGAACAAGACTTTCTAAATCTGCAAATGAATCAATTTTTACAGAATTAAAATCAAAATTATTTGAAAATGATGATCCATTAAATATATCACCAAATGCATCAGATCAATCACCTGATGATGAATTTAAAAGTGACAAAACTGCCAGTATAAAACACATGTTTGGTTTAGGTGGTCAATTAAAAGATACTAAAATTGATCAAACATATAAGCAATTTTATGAAGGTAAGCCAGATGGTTCAATTTCTGTTGAACAAATGAAAAATCTATTTGGAAGATTAGCCTTTCAAGTAAAATTTAGAACAAGACAATCACAATACATTCCATCAATTCTTGTTTTTGGTTCTCCAGGTGAAGCAAAAACTGCTATTGGTTCTCAAGTTGCAAGAATGATTGGTGCGAGATATAAATCAATTGAAGTTGCATCTATTTATACTGAAATTTTCGGTGGTATGCCAATATCACAAGATGTATATGATGTAGAAACTGGAAGAACAAGATCAGAAGGTAAAATTACAAGAAAAATTGGCAATATGCTTTTTGAAGGTTCTGAAAAAGATATGGACAAATCAAAAGGAAAATATGGACTTGTTCAACAAGTTTTAGTAGGTGATAATGGAATTGTTGGTGAAATAACATCATCACAAGAACAAGGAGCCTTATTAGCATTACAATCAATTTATCTCAAAAGAACATTAACTGGTGTTTGGGATGATTCATATAAATCAGTTAAAGGCAAACTTATTAATCTTGGATATGAATTTGAAGGTAAATCAAAGAATGAAGGAAGAGTGTATTCTGGTGTCTATATAACTGAAGCTGATGGACAAAAAGTTACTCAACAAAAGAAAAAGATTGTTGAGCTCGTTCCTGTAAAGGGTGTATTACCAGATCCTGGAAATAAAGATCCTTGGGTTCTTGCTCTTGATGAATTCTCAAGAACAGATAAAAAAATGTCAGCTGTTATGAACCTTCTTTTAACTGGTGCAATTGGTACTATTTACTTTCTTCCATTAAAAACAATTGTTTGTGCAACATCTAACCTTGGTGGTAAAGGTAGTTCAGATGATTCAGACGGTGAAGAAGTATCAAAAATAACTGGTGCTATGTTAACTCGTTTTAGTTATGTTGTAAAAGTTCAAGGTAAGATTAATGATTCTGTTTCTTATATTATGGGAAGTATGACTAAAATGCCTTCTGATAAAGAAGAACCTGATTATGATCCTCTTGATGATACTGAAGAATGGGAAATTAAACACAAGAACTTTGAATTAACTCCAGAATTAGCAAGTAAATGGAAGGGTATGATCCCTCCTGCATTATGGTTAAATTATATAATTAGAAATGGATTAGAACAGGGTCAATATCATAGACAATCACTTGAGAGTTTCCAAACAGGAACTCCAGTTAAAATTAATCCTCGTGTTGTTGATCGTGTTGCAAAAAATGTTTCAATGGCAGCATTACAAGACTGGGAAAGTGGTGATTTAGTAAAACCAGTTGGTATGGCAAAAGCACCATCAAAAGAATGGTATGAAAAAGAGTATAAAAAAGAAGAAGTTCCAATATTTGATGCAGAAGAAAATAAATGGACAAAGAAAATTCTTCCATCAGCTCAAGCCTATTATATGATGATAAATCAAGGTAATAGAAGATATTTAGAAATATTGAAGGCTTCATTAATGAAGGGTGGTCAAGAAGTTCTCGCTGATTTAGAATCTTCTCATGAAAAAACTCAAAAAGAAATGATTCTTGGTGATACTGATCAAATATTAACAAGACATGTTGAAACAGCATTAAAGTTTAATAAAGATGATGATAAACTTGCTCAATTAGAAACTGTTGCTCGTTCAGCAAAAGATATTGTATTAGATGAAATGCCTAGAAAAATTGTAAAAATTGGTAATATTGAAAACTATAAAAAACTTATTAAGGGTATAGATTTAAAGAAACTTGGATTTAACAATGAATACTGGTATCTTGCAGCTAATATATGGAGATTCACAGATGATGCAATGTGTTCTGGCGATGAAATTGCAGGTCTTGCTATATCTCTTGGACAGGCTTTAGCTGATTCAGAAAATGAAAAAACATCAGAATTTATTGCAACACTTTTATCAGTTCTTGCAGATGATGTTAAATATAAATCAGCAATTAGTAAGCTTGATAATATTGATCTTAAAGATTTTAATTTTGATGATAAGGGTGATGATGATGATATTGATGATATTCTTGGTGAAGCTAAAATATGGGAAGCAAAATTATTGAAAGACAGAGGATCAGCTAGTCATTTTAAAAATGGTGTTAAAAAGTTTATTAATATTCAACTCCATCAATTAAAAAGAACTGATTTCTTTGATGATTTTAATTCTTATGTTACTACCCTTCCGGGAACAAAAATTGAAAACTATCTAAAGGGTATTTGGATGGCAACAAGAAAAGAATGGTTCATTCCAGTTGAAGTTCCAGCAGAAAGAAAACAGGATAAAGTAGCAACAGAAAGCATATTTATTGAAACAGGATTAAAAAAACTTTTTGAAAATATAAGGGGTTAGCAATGTTTTTAGATATATTAAAATATGAAATGTTAACTGAAGAAACAAGAATTTCTTCACTACCAAAAAAGTTTTCTAATTTCTTACTTTATTTAAGAGCCGCAGAACCAGTAACCTATGAATTATTAAAAAACTTTACAGATTACTGGTGGATGGAAAATTCAACTGGTGAGGATGGTTCTGTTAGAGAAGCCACGATGGGTGTTGCTATGCATCAAGGAAGATTACAATTTTATATTGGAAAAGGGTTTTATAGTAGACTTTCAATATCACAATTAGCATTCCTTATGTATCATGAATTAGCTCATTATAAAAGAGGTCATTGTAACAATAATTTTAATCTTGGTAAAGCTAACCACAACTTGGCAAATATTTGTGAAGATATTTATATTAATGAAGATGCTAATAGAGATGGTTATTTTGCTCTCGTTCCATTAAAATTTGTTGATGGTGTTTTAATGAAAAAATCAGGAAAATATCGTGGTGCAACAGGTCAAGGTATAGATAAATATGGTAAAGTAAATGGACTAACATTAAATGAAAAAGATTATATGCCAATAGCTGACTCAGCTGAACTATATGTATACCTCTCAAAAGAACATGATAAACAAGGTAAACCACCAGAGAAAAAACCTGGTAAAGATGGTGAAGGTGGTAAAGGTGGAGAAGGTGGTGAAGGTGATCCACCTCCTCCAAGATTTCCTAAAAGAGGTGATATTGTTAAAGGTCCTGATGGAACATATGGAAGAGTAAACAATGTTGTTGGAAACGTTATAAAAGAAATAGAACCACTTACAGAACAAGAGGCTATGGATATAGTCAAGAAAAAAATTTCTTTTATGGCAATAAAAACACGAAAAAATATGATGACATTAAAAGATCCAATTGATATAGCTTGAGGAGATAATATGAATATTTGGGAAAAAATAGCTAAAGAAATAGATTTCGTAGAATATATAAATCTGAACGAATCTGCTCCTCTCGCTGTCAATTGGAAAGCTGAGGATGTAACAATTTTAACAAATGAAAAACCAAATGAAGGTGGCAATGGTGGACAACCTTCACCAAATGGTGGATCAAAAACACAAAGTGTTAATGATGGCCCAGCAAATCCAACAAATGGTGGTAAAAAAGGTGAAAAAGATGAGAAAGATAAGAAGGGTGAAAAGGGTGATAAACCAAGCAAGGGTGGAAAAGGTGAAGAAACTAGCAATCCTGTTGAAGATGATCAAACTGGCGAATTAGAAGGTGGAAAACCAACTGATGATAAAAACAAGAAAGGTGAATGGAAAAAAGGAACTGGTAAAAAACTTCCTGGTAATGAAAAAATGGAATCAATTGATGATCACAATATAATGCGATCAAAATCTGATGGATCAAAATTAGATGATGCTCTAAATAAAATACATGAAAAAATGTCAAGAAGAACTGGCAAAAAGAACCCAGATGATTGGGTTGGGGCGGCTGGCGATATGTTTAGAGATGACATTAAAAAGGTTGTTAGAAGACGCCTTCCAATGGATAAAATCAAAAATGAATTAGCTGCCTTTAAAGAAGAAATATCTAAAGCTGTGATGGATGACGAAACTTATCAATTATCAGTTTTATCAGGTTCTTCAAGAGGTGGAGAAGCTGATATAAATAGACCTGTTGAAATTAAAGATACTGATACAGATAAAAAATCAGCTATACTTTTCTTTTGTGTAGATACATCAGGATCAATGGGAGATGAAGAGTTTGAATTAGTGTTTGGATGGTTAAGAGAAATTGCAGAATTCTTTAAATCTGATTCAGCAGGATCAGGCGGAATACCTGGTAAAGTTTATATTATAGAATATGATACTAGGGTATATACACCAATTAGAGAATGGAGAAATGATAAACTTCCAATGGCTCCAAGAGGTGGTGGTGGAAATGCTGTAAATTGTGTATATAATTTTTTGAATAAACACTTTGTTAAAACTGATACAAGGGGGAATCTTGTAACAAATAGCTTCGTCTTTAAAGAAAGTGATTCACAACTTTTTGATAATGAAGATAAAAAAGAATTCTATGATATAGAACATGAAATAGAAACAACTTATGTCAAAGATGATGCTAGACAAGAACAATTAAAAAAACTAAAGAGCAAGAACTTTAAATATGGTGATGTTTTAAAGGAATCTTTTGATTATGCAAATGTTCCATTCTTGTTATTTTTTACTGATGGTTATGATGACGTTCCTAATGCTTTTGGACCGTTATACAGAAATAATCTTGGAAACATATTATATGTTATAACCTCTAAAGCATGGCTTGGAAACATGAGACCAAGAAACTTTATTTATTGTGATATACATGTAGAATCTTTTAGTGATTCTTTTGATACAGATGGTAATTTAGTTGATAATGGACAAGCAAATCGCCGGGGATAAGCATATATAGGTATATGAATTTAGACCTAAAAAATGTCTTATTAGCTAAAACTGGACTTAGAGACAAAGTCATATCTGTAGATGGTTTAATAAAAACATCTACAGATGAGGCCTATAATTTACTTGTAAAATCTGGATATACTTCTAAAATAGTATTTTTCCAAAAATCTGTTAAAATCTTTAAAAACCTCCTAAAACAATTTAATACAAATGAAATTTATAAGTTCTATAGACCACATGGTAAATATAGACGCCATAGTAAGATCTTAAAAAAAGAAACTATAAATCTTGTTTTATCCTCTAAATATAGTAAAATCAAAAAACAAATAGAAGAGAAAATGCATGAAAATACTTATACTTGAAGACGCTAACTCAAGAATACAAACATTTATTAAACATTATGGAAAAAAACATGATTTGTATTTTTTTGACAATATAACAGATGCAAAAGATGCTCTAAATTTATTAGGTCCATTTGATGTTATATTCTTAGATCATGATTTAGATGATAGGGTTTATGTTAATTCTAATGAGGCAAACACTGGTTATCAACTTGCAAAATGGATGCAAGAAAACAATATATCTGCTGAAGAAATTATTATTCATTCAATGAATCCTGTAGGAGCTGACAATATTAAAGCTGTGTTGCCACAAGCAAAAATAATACCTTTTATAAATTTATTCTAAAGTTGGAAAAAATGCAAGACAATGAAAAGGCCAAGGTTCTTTTAGAAAATGGATCATATTTAAAACATATTGTTGATGTTTTAGAAAAAAATGATATTCATGATTTTATGATTGAAGAATATTTCTCCCAAGAAATAGAAAGAAAATTAGAAGAAACAGATCGTTGGTTAATAAAAGAAAACTGGGATGGAGATGAAATAGCTGACTTCTTAAGTGATGGTTACTCAAGAAATGATATTGTTTATGCTGATATTGAAGAACTAACTCAAGAATTAAAAATAGAAGCAACCATAAATATAGCTCAATATTATATTGATAAATATTTCAATAAAGATTCAGATTTATTAGATAATATGATTTTATATATTAAAGAATGTCAATAATAGATGAAAAATTTTTACAAGAAAAAATAGATTCTCGTGATTTTACTTGGTTTTCTACTGGTGGAAATAGATCAAGAGTAAAAAGATTTTTTAAAACGACACAATTAAATTCAGCCTTACTTTTTGATTTATGGAATGTAAGATCCATAAGATATGATTTAGTAAGTATGCAATCTCTTCCAGAAGATCTGGTTATAGAAATAATTTGTGAAGCTGGATCAAAAAAAAGAGATATAACAAAAGCAATGTATATTGAAACATTGCTTAAACAAAAAATTACTCAGGCAATTATAACTCAACATATACAACAAGTAGATTTAGGACTATATCTTGTTGCATGGGAAGTAATACCAAAAACAATGCTTTTATATAGTGATTTTGATGCCTTTATGCAAATTGTCAGTGGGATGAACAATGACTTCTGGACTTTTCAAAAAGAAAGGAAGGGGGCTGTAGTATCTATAATAAGAGCAGAACCATCTAAATTAGATGAGATAATCCATTTCCTTTGTCCTATGCCATCTCATGTAAGTTTTGAAATAATTTCTGCTTTATCAAAAATTGTTTTCTTTTCTGATGAGTTGGTATCTTTTTTAAGATCCTCACTTGACCAAAGTACATTCCTTTCGGTCATGGAACATATAATCGTAATAACTGTTCTATCAATTCTAAGGCAAGATTTCTTTTAGAGAGTTGATATTTATGGTATAATATATTCATGAATATCAAGTTTGATTTTAAGTATTATACTTGGGGTTGAGAGTATATTTTTTCAGATTATTGGACCAGTTTTTATGAATAAAGTTATGGTTTCTTCGGCAAAAGCTCTTCTTGAAAAAGAATAAAGCATATTTATAGATTTAGGAGTATATATGATCATAGGGCAAGACTTTGACAAAATTACTCAGGTTAGCCTTGATGCTCTAAAACAACTATCTAATAAAAAGCTTAAAAGAGTAGTCATTATTCTTGATGAAACTGGTTATGAAACAGCCTTTATTTTTGAAGATAAAGATGTATATACTGCATCTGGATTTTCCATTGGGTATAACGGAGAGGGGCCAAGAGGCCTTTATTCTGCCATTAAAATGTTCTGTCCTGATGCTATTGGAGAGGATTTTTTCAAAACAAAGATCTCTACACTTAAGGGTGGAAAATGGGTTTGGAGTCCTGAATATGATTTTGTAGAAATAGTTTAGAGAATACATTTATATAGTATAATTACATAACAAACATTTGGGGGATTTATGACAATTACAGAGCTTAAAGCTCGTATTCGCATGATTATTAAAAAGGGTTTTATACAGCCAGTCACACCATTCATTCATGGCGCTCCTGGAGTTGGAAAGTCAGAATCTGTTTATCAGATTGCAGAAGAGCTTGGAATTGGCTTTATTGACTTGCGCCTCTCTCAGCTAGAATCAGCTGACCTTCGAGGTATCCCAGTTCCTAACATTGAAATTGGATCCTCTAAATGGCTTCCTCCTGAAACTATTCCTTTTGAAGCCTTTGCCAATCTTCCTATTCCTGAAACTTATCCCATCAATAAAGGTAAGAAATTTAAAGATGGTGGAATTCTATTTCTTGATGAATTCAACCGAGCAAGGTTTGATGTTCAGCAGGCCGCTTTCCAGCTTGTTCTAGACCGTGCAGTTGGTCTTCACAAAATGCTTGATAACTGGTATATTGTAGCCGCGGGTAACCTTGGTGAAGATGATGGAACTGATGTCAATGAAATGGACTCAGCTCTAAACAACAGATTTGCCCACTTCACAGCTACAGTAAACGACAAGGTATGGCTTGATTGGGCAGAGAAAGCAGGTGTTCATCCTGATGTAATTGGGTTCATCCAGGCTAAACCTGGCTACCTCCAGAAGAAGATTAAAGAGGACGATAATGTCATCCTTACTCCTCGTTCTTGGAAAAAGTTTTCTGATATTCTGAACCAGAATAGTGATACTGATCCTAAAGACGTTGCTGAACTTGTTGGTGCCTCTATTATCAATGGAGCGGCAGCCCAGTTTGTTACATGGCTTGATCAGAAGTCAATTGTCTCTCCTCTTGATGTCTTGACAAAATACAAGACTATGAAAAAGCGGATCAAGGCAATGCAGAGAGATCAGGTTTATGGTCTTAACGAAGAGCTTTCTGGTTATATCTCAAAGAACTGGAAGGGAGCAAAAGAAGGTGAATATGAAAAGGCCTTCCTTGCCGCTCAGGCTAATGGAGAAAACAAAGAAACTGCCAAGAAAACTGCTAATGCAAAAGCAGATGCTCTCCTTGATGTTTGGCTTGAGAATATTCATGCTTTTACACAGGAGTGCCTTGAAAAGGATATCTATATTGCCTTTATGCAGAATGTAACTCGCAAGTGTTCTAAAGAAGGCAATGACTTCATTGACTATTACCTTAAAAAGTACATTGCTGAATCAAAGGATATTGTAGCTGCCTTGACTAAGCGCTAAACAAATGGGGGTCATTACGACCCCCGTTTTAATTTAGAGATATAAAAAAAGTAGTATAATTATAGTAGGAGAAACTAATGGCTGAAGAAATAAACACTACTAAAGCAGAACTTACAGAAGAGCAGAAAAAATATATTCACGATCAGGTTGATTCTTTTAACGAAAGAATGAAAGTGGATAAGGTACGCATCCCTGCAGAAGTAGAAGAAGTTTCTCTCCGCTGGGTAAAACACGCTCCATTTCTCTCTGAGTTTCTTTTGCGTTTTAATTATTTTATGACTGAACAGATTCCTACTATGGGTGTTAATTCCAGAAGGGGCAGAATCAATCTTTATATGAACCCAAAGTTTATGCGAGGTGGACAGTTTCTTCCTCGTATGCAGTGGGTTGATGACAAGAAAAATCCTCTTAAAGAAGATAAAGCAGGAAACCCTATAGATTCTAATGGAAAGGTTCTTCCTAAAGAGACAGTTCAGCAACTTCCAGTTTTTGAAAAAGATTCTAATGGAAACATTAAACTTGATCCATTTGGAGCTCCAATTATAGAACAGTATGAATCAGCTCCAATGACTGAGGAAGAGCTTGAGGGCGTACTCGTTCATGAAATTGAGCATCTTATTAGGTGCCATGGAGAGCGCGCTCTTGAAGACCACTATATCTGGAATATAGCCGCTGATATGCTCATCAATGATGACATTACAACCATGTCTATAGGAAACAGAAAACTTGTTCTCCCTAAGGGTGCCGTTTATTTGGCTCAGGCTACAAAAGACGGATACACTGGTCAGAAGATAACAGAGGAACTTTATTTCTGGTTGCTTGATAAGCGAAATGAATATAGAAACCAGATGGAAGATTTGATCAAACAGGCAGGTGGTGGATCTGGCGGAGAGGGTGGTAAATGTCCTCATTGTGATGGAAGTGGAAAAGAAAAAGATGACAATGGAAATGAGACAGATCAGCCTTGCCCACATTGTGCAGGAACTGGAAAACAGCCTTCTGGAAATGGTGATGAATTGTTTGATGCAATCTATGGATCAAAAATTGATGATCACTCTGTAATGGAAGAGTCTGATTCTCTTGCTGAACAGGCTATCAAAGAAATTATTGATACTGCTCAAATTCGTGGTTGGGGAAATATGACAGGCTCAGGTGTTACAAAGCTTGAAGAACTTTGCAAGGGAGCCAAGATAAATTGGAAGACTCTTTTGAGAAAATATCTTTCAGCTGCTGTATCATCACCTGGAAACATTTATGAGAATAACTGGTCAAGGAGAAATAGACGTGGTCTTCCTCTCCCTGGAATTAAAAAACTTAGTAATAAGGTTGTTGTTGGTATAGACGTTTCAGGTTCAATTGGTGATCATGATATTCAGGTATTCTTTACAGAAATTGAAAAAATTGTAAAGGATGTTGGACAACTTACAGTTATTCAGTGGGATACTGAAATAAAGGATGTTTGGAAGGAATATAAGAGAGGTGATTACAAGAAAATCAAAATCACTGGACGTGGCGGTACAGACGTTCAGAAAACATATAACTGGATGAAAGAAAATAAGATGGATCAATATCCTCTTGTTATGTTTACAGATGGTTGGTTTGATTATGATTTTGATACTCAGCATGTTAAAACTGTCTGGTGTGTTACAGATGAGAGTAGATGCACGGTTCCAGGTGGAAAGAATATCTTTGTAAATATAAAAGATTATCACAAATGACTAAATGACCGGATCCCCCAAAGATAATTCTTTGGGGGATTTTAATGGAAAAAATACAAACTCACAATTCTTCTACAAGATCTGAAGATGGAATTAAATTCATAACAATAAAAGGTTCTTTAGATAGTTTTAATGTTTATGATGTTTCAAATTATATTGGTGAGATATTATCTACTGCTACTGAACAAACAATTGTTTTTGAATTAGAAGGGTTAAATTTTATAACTGCTCATGGCATAGTTTCTTTTATAAATATAATAGAAAACTATAAAGATAAAAAAAATGTTTATTTAAAAGATGTTAATACAACAATATTAGAACAATTCAAGCTTTTGGGGTTTTATGGATGTTTTCATTTTATTACATCAACAGATGAAATTGCAAATATTTCAAATGTTTTATTTCCGAAAACTTTAAATTGTCCATCATGTAATAATAAAATTATTGCCACTAAAAGTGGAAAATTTAAATGTCCTGCTTGTAAATCAACTATATCAGTAAATAAAGAAGGTAAAATAGATGAAGAAGAATGATTTTTTTGATAATTTAAATGTTGTTTTTGCTAACTCAGAAGAAAAAGAGGATTATGCTTTTACGAAAGCGGTTATTTATAGAGATATTAAAACTGGTAAAATAGAAAGTATTCAGGTTATTAATACTGAATATAATGAATTCATGGTTATAGAAAGAGATGGTGAAGCTTCATTTATTAATATAGGTGATGAAGTAAATGGAGAAAAATAAGTGGATCTAAGAAAAAACTTTACAGAAGAAGAATTTGAACAATGGAAACAAGGATGGTTTGAAGAAAAAGGCTGTCCTTTTTTTGCATGTAGTCAAGCACTATATAGAAAAGTTTGTGGAAAGACATTTTTATGTGGATCTCTTTTTGATTATGATGGATATAAAAATGATAAGTGGATAAAAGTTTGTGATATAAAACTAGCCCAAGATGAAGAGAATAAATTTCCAACTAAAAATTGTCCTGCTTGTATGGGGGCGATGACTTTAAAATCAGACCATGAATCAGGAATTCTATATTCAGATAGTTGGTGTCCTGTTATTAATAATTGGTATGAAGAAGCCGGGATCAAAGTTTTTAGAAAAAATGAAAAATATGGAGTTACATGGGGAGCTTATATCATACCTCTTGTTGGTGAACAAGCTTATCTCGAAATGATAAAGGATCCTAAAAAATTCAAGGAATTTATGGAAAATCCTGAATCATTCAAGGATAATTATGAATGAAATGATAGCTGAATTATATAATAAATATTTATTTCGTTATATGGATTTAAGGGATATAACCCCTGAATGTGTTAATATTATATTACATCAAATTGAAACACATAAATATTTTCTTAATCAAGAATATAAACAAGAAATACCTCTATTAACAACTTTTAATTCTTGGATTGAATATGTTTTTGATCCATTTATATATAATGTTGAAAAGAGTGATGTCCTTATATATACAGATATTAATGTTTTAGAACTTTTTGTTATTGTAATGAAAATATGGGATGATATGAAAAAAGAAATACCAAAACATGAAAAACACATTCATATTTACCATGCTATGGATAAATATTGTTTTAATCTAAAAAACTATCCTCTTATTAAAAAATTTTTTATTTGGATGAGACATAAGCATAATTATATATAACGGAGAAAATATGGACTTGAATTTAGAGGAAGATTAATTACATTATGTGGAATTGATCATTCAGGTAAAAGCACAGTAGCAAAGCTTTTAGTTAAAAAACTAAATGATGCAAATATACCAGCAATTTATACATTTCAGCCTGGTGATAATGATGGTGAATATAATCAAATGTTGCATGATATGTGTAAAACAAAAAAATATGACCTAGATCCTCTTTCTAATTTATTTGCATTTCTCCTTGATAGATCTGAACATACTTCTAAAAAGATTATTCCAAACTTGGAAAATGGTGTAGCTGTTATATCAGATAGATATTGGTATAGTACAATTGCCTATCAGTTTTATGGAAAGCAATTGTTAGAAAAGTATAATCTTTCAATGGATCTTGCTTATTGGATGAATAAAGTTGCTTCACATAATCTAACACCATATAAGGCTTTTTATCTTAATCGTGCACAAGAACTAGTCAATGCAACTGAAGATGATAATCAAGATCTTTTTGAAACTGAATCTTCTCTTTTTAAACAAAGAGTAAAAAATGGGTATAAATTTCTTGTGTCTTCAGGTGAATTACAGGAAATAGAAGTAGATTCTGATCCTGAAGTAACTCTTTCAAGAATTGTAGGTATGATGTGAGTTATGAGGTTTGTTCATTTTTAGATTGTCCATATCATCCTAAAAATGAATTTAGAAAAAAGATGATGTCAAGACTAATGTATAAAATAAAATCTTTTGAAAAAAGAGCAATGGATGTTTATTTTTTTAAGGATATTTTTGCTCCTATCAATAATTTATATGAATTAGAATCCGTTCCTAGAGAATGCCTCATTTGTTCTCATTTTGTAAAAAGAGATATGAGATTAGAAAGCATATCTCAATCTGCAAAAAAGGAATTGTTAAATGAAGATTTGCAATGAGATAGATTGTCCACTTCACTCTGATTACACAGATAGTGAAATTGAAGAAGTGGTTAAAGATGAAAATAGCAAGGGTGGTTATTGGGCAACCACTGCAAATCAAGGTCCAGGATTTAGTGTATATTCGGGAGGCAATGGTGGACTTGGTCAATCTTCTACAGCCGTATGGACAACAGCAGCCATATCAACGTTATCTACAGCGAATATTGTAACTCTTGGTAATAATGAAGAAATAAAAGTTGATAATGGAATAAAATTTAAAACTAATATATTAGAATGTAATTTAGAATGTTTGTTTTGTATATATAATAAAAAAGTTGATATGAAAAATGAATTGATTGTTGCTAAAACAAAAAAATTATTGGAGAAATAAAATAGTTTATACACAAACTGATGATCCTGTACCATATATTATTACAACTACGGATAATTCAAGTCCATATATAGTTAATGGTAACAGCATACCATATTATACAATTTCAGCAACTACATCCACATTTGAACAAGAGATTTACCCTAAAATACCAAATTCGTTAGGTCTTTTATATATTGAAGGAGATAAGATTCTTATAAGAAAAGTAGATGGAGAAATAATTCTTTGGGTATTATGGGTGAAGGAGATGAAAAAACATCAATCAAACTTGTAACAGAAATTGCTAAAATGCTATTATTAAAAGCTAAAAAAGCTATAAAAGATCATAATAAAAAGCATATATAGATTATATAAACAAGGAGAAAACATGGCTGGATTTGATGAACTTAGTGAAGAGGTTTTAGGAGACATTCGCAAAGGCTGGGAAAAGATTAAGGTTCTTGCAGAAGAAAAGAAGTCTATTTCAGAAGATATTGCTGAAGAAAAGAAAGAGATCTCCAAGAAATGTGGAATTGCAGTAAAGGATTTGAATGCAATTTTTACTGTTGTTTTAGCCAAAGAAAAGGGTGAATGGTCAGATGAAGATGTTTTGATTGCTGACAAAATCGCTGCTAGAGTTACTCTTAGTCCTCCAACTAAGCTTAATGAGTAACTCTTTTACATAGTCCTCCTTTACTTTTTGCTCATGGTGTTTATGCACCATGAGCTTCTTTTTTTATAATAACTTATACTATTATCAAATTTTTATCAAGATAATTTTATATGATAAAAGAAAATTATGAAGTTTGGACAAATGATGATATAGATAATTTACCAAAAGGTGAGAATACAATAAAATTAGTTGATCTCCCACCTGCTATTATATTAAAAAGATGGTATAATTTAGATAATATTTGGAATGAAAATCTTTATTTTTATAAAAAAGATAGAAAGACTGGATTTTTATTTGCTGTTTCAATTGGAAGCACTAATAGCGGAGTTACTTTTATTACTAAAAAAGCATATTATACTGAAGATGATAATTTATATGATGATAGTGATGATGATAGTTATTTTAGTTTTAAAGAGTTAGAACTATCTGATATAGATTCTTTACAAGATATGTTAATGTCTATTTTTGAAAAAGATATTGATATTGAAAATTATAATATAATGTCATTACTTAAATAAGAGGTATAATATGGATGAATTAAAAAAATATATAATATTCAAGATGAGTTAATTTCTGAGGTTTCAAAATCATTTGCAGACTCATCCAAGGAGAATGAATATATGAGCTATAAAGCATCAAAATTAGTAGAGAATTTATTAAGAGAATTTGATATGGCAGTTGGAGCTGTCAGTTCACCAATGACAAATGATCCATATAAAAATGTAGATCCAAAACTATTGAAAACACAACAACTTATTAGAATTTTACAGGATAATGCCTATAAAATGATTGATTCACAAAGAGTTGATTCTTTTTCAAGTGAAAATAATTTAACACCAGACATTAAAGAATTGATAACAACAACGTCAGAACCAGTAATTAAAGTAATTGTTAAAAAACTTTATTGTACGTGGTTTGGAGAGCAAACAGAAACAGCAGTTGTAACTCCTCCTGTAGTAGAAAAAGAAATAGAAATAAATGCCGTTGTTATTTCTCCTCAACAAGAATCTTTTATTATAAAGAAAATTGTTGGAGATGAAGTAATATTAGAAGATATAAAAGGTAATTCAAAGTTAGTATCAAAACAGATATTAAAAGTTTGGATGAAATAAGGGGAAAATATAATGGATTTAGCATTAAATGAATTCCTTGCACAGCTAGGAAACGAAACGGTCTCTAGAATAAATAGAGAAACAAAAGTTAAAACAATTCAACCAGTAAAACCCGTAAAAGAAGAAAGACAAGTTCAAATGCCACAACATCAACCAAAAGAACAACCTAAAATTATTGAAGAAGAAAAAGATATAAACGAAGATTTTATTGAAACAGCTTTAGATTATGCTAATGTTATTATCAAAACTGTTAGATCAAGTTTTGAAACTCAGGCTGAAAAAAGAAAAGTTATGGAGTCAATAAGATCAGCTATTAATTTATATTTAGGTGAAGAACAAAAACAACAATCTTTCTTTCCACAACATCAACAAAAAATAGTTGAATCTGAATATTCAGGAAAATTAAAAATGAATGACTTCACTGGAAAAGAAGTTGATTTTCAACAAGAGTGCCCCAAGGGTATGATGGAAAATAATTTAAATATAGGTTTAAAAGAAGGACCTGATGGTAAAAAACAAGTTGATCTAAGTAATTTAAGTCAAAATGATATAGCATCATTAAGAATATTAAGTGGAATAGATAATATAAATTAATTGGAGTTAAAATGTCAGAAATAGAAACTAAACTAGATGAAATTATTATAGAAATTAAAGAATTTAAACAAATAGCAAAAGATCAAATCGAGGCACTTGAAGAACTTGTTTCTTTGTTTTCTAAATATGATCAAGAGTTGTTGATGGAGAATGATGAAATTAGAGAAGGATGATTTATCTAAATTAGGCATAGGACAAGTAGTATTAACATATTTTTCTGAATCTCATAGTGGTGTTACTGGATATGTTTGGGTAAAATTAAATAAAGATAAATATATGTGTGCCGCAAGAATAGATGCTCCAGATACCATCGTCTCTCTTTTACGTTCTTTAACTTATAATGAAGATCAAGTAGGTGAAAGTCATAGAATTGAATTGGGTAATATAGATAATGTTCCTGAAAATCAAATAATAAATGCAATTAAGCATATATTCTAATATGATTAGTGCTGATATAAAATTTGAAGGCAAAAGAGATAAAGATATTATTTACCAAACAATACGTATAATTCCAAATAAATCTGCAAATCTAAGATATTTTATGTATGATAGATATTTAACCGGAAGAACATTAGATGATTTTTTATCAGCTATTTATTATGGCGATGGAATCAATATAAAGTTTAAAGAAAAACATAAATTTAGAAATCAAATAACAATTAAATATGATATAATTAATGACATTCCAGTTGATTTATCACCTAAACAAATTCATATAAAAACAGAATCTCCAGCTTTTGATGGATGTATTTATTGTTCTCACTTTAATGAAAATAAAAATGGTATTAGCCATTGTACATATTATAAAATTTTCTTGAAAAGAGTGAAAAAGTCATGTGTTGATTTTTTTGAAAAAGACCGTTAATATGTATATTCAGATATAGCATCTAACAAGTCTTCAGCATCTTCCAAATTAGATTTAGCCACTCCAATTAAATCATTGTAATCAATAATTTTATCTTCTATCTCCCAATAATCATCTTTCCAATTATTTAAATCATCTATTTGATCATCAACACTCTGTTGATCAAAATCATCATTAGCAATAGGTGGTTTTATTTTCTTTTTATATGTTGTGCTGTTAATTAATAATAATGGCATGGATGAAATATCTCTTATATTACTAACCAATTCTTCAAACTTATCCAATGATTGATCTTGTTCTTTTTTTAAAGAATATACTTCATTTTCCATTTCATCTGTTTGATTTGTTATTTCTTTAATACAATCTTCTATCCATGATATTTCTTTTATTATATCATATTTATATTTTGTTTGGTATATTATAAAACACTTTAAAGTATCATAACTATAACCAAATCTTTTCATACCTTTTAATTGTGCTGATAACTTTATAACGAAATCTGGGCGGTTAAATATATTGAAAAACAAATAACTAAAATGATCTTCATTTAAAGGTATATCATAATTATATAAAGATTTATAATCTTCTTTTGTTGAGTTTGTATATTGTGTTATTTTAATTAAATCTTTTTCTTTCATTTTTTACCTATAAAAATATCTTTAATTAAATTTTTTTTATTTGCTTCTGTTAATTTACCAACACCAGCATATTTAATAATAGCATAATTTCCTTCTAAATCTTGAATTACATATTTTAAGTTATCTTCAAATGCATTATGATATATCTTATTTTGATCATCAACTGTTAATATTTCTCTTATATAACATATTGTTTCATTTGGAATAAATAAATATTCTTCATTGTTTTTAGTAAAATAATCAATTACTTGGGGATTTTTCAGAATACTTGTAAATCCTTTTATTTTGTGAAAAACTCCATATATATATTCTTCATTAATAACAATTACTACATCTTCTATATTCATTTAAACCTTTTTAAAAATGGTATCAAATAAAAACACTTTATCATCTTTTGTTAACATTCTAATACCTCTTTTATTTGTTATAGCATAATTTCCTTTCAAGTCTTGAACTACATATTTATCACATGCATTGTCTAGTTTAAGAGGAAGTTTTTCTTGACTTTCAATTGTTATTATTTCTTTTAAAAAACATATTTCTTTATTTTTAATAACATAATCTCTTAATTTACAATTTTTATAAAAATCAATTAATTCTTGATTTGTTAAAATATTTACAAATCCACCTATTTGATTAAAAGTTGGATATATCATATTTTCATTTGTAATTACTAACAAATCTTCTATTTTCATATCTTTCCTTGGAATATTCTATCAAATAGATATACTCTATCACCCTCTTTTAATTTTTTAGTAGCAATACAATCAATAATTGAATATTCACCTCTAAGGGTACGAATAATATATTTAGCTCTCGTTTCATATTCTGATGGAGTAAGAGCACTTACTTGTTGTCCTGTTAACATCTGAACAACTTGACAAATTACTCCATTTCTTTGGTCAGTTTCATCATGTTTTTTAAAATAGTCTTCTGCTTCTTTATCTTTTAAAATATCATAAAAACCTACAGTTTGGTGAAATGATGGATATACTTTACCACTATCTATAATTTCAACTAAATCAGTTATTGTCATACCATCCTCATATTTCCAAAACTATCAAATTGTAGAGCAAATATTCCATTTTTTTTACAATTCTCTAATTCCCATTTTGAAAAACTAGGTCCAGCAATTATACTTTTTACTTCTCTTGTTCTGTATAATTGCTTTTGAATAAAATGAGAATATCTTTTTACTTGATCACAAACACCAATATCAATATTTACTTTTTTTAATTCTAAAACAAACATTGGATTCTCCATTGGAATATTACTAACTTCAACTTCATAAACTAAATCTGCTCTTTTACTACCATCATCTGTTCTTATTGGAAATTCTATTCCATATAATCTTAGTTTATCTAAACCAAGAGTTTCTTTTAATTTATCATGCCAATCATTAATAAACTTGCTTTGTATTTCTTTTTCTAACATTTTTTACTCCTTGTCATAAATATAACCTTGTAATGTTTCACCATTAGACAATTTCATTATATTTATTATTTTCTTTTTGTTATCAAAATATATTTCTATATAACCTAAATCATATCTATCATCATTTAATGAAAATAAAAGTGGATAAGTAACTGCTAAATAAGTTCCTTCACTTAATTTGCCAATAATATCTAAATCAGATATTTTTACTCTTTTTTTGAATGCTGATTTTATATCATTTTTTATATCTTGTTTTTCTTTATCAGATAAAACTGATATTTTATTAATGTCTCTATAGAAAAAACTTAATTCAGATAATTCTTTAGCATATGAATTATCATCAAATACTCTTCTTATTAAATTATTCAGGCTCATATTCAAATACTCTCTTTATTAAAGTTCCTTGTGGATTTGTATAAACAGGAGCAACTTCTACAATATCATCTGTATCAAAATTTGAACCAAGTCTCATCCAACCAATAGATGTACTAACTTCATCAGTATATAATACATCTATATATTCTCTACCATTTGAATTATAACCAACTTCTCCAAACCAACATATAGTTCTATATAAAAAATCTGAATCATTAGAAAATGCTAATATTCTATTTGATAATTTATCAAAATCCACATTATCTCCCTTAGTAGTACTTATTTTTATAAGACTATATTTATACGTTCACCTGGTGAACAGTAGAGTTCACCAAGAAAACAGCCTGTTCATCTGGTGAACACATCCTTACTTTGTTCAATATTTTTAATATATTCATCAGTTATATTACCAGCTTGTAATTCTTTAGCAAAAACACATAAAGCTGTTGAATCAACAACATTGTCATTCATTCTCATATCAGGGAGTTTTTTTGTTCCATAATTTTTTAATATTGGAATATCATAACCTCTATCTATAGTTGCTTGGAGCATTTCTTCTTTCTTGGCATTACCCTTACCAAACCAATATTTTTTTAATGTAGTTGGTGGAATGATAATAAAATTAACACCTAATTCAACAAACTTGGCACGTAATAAATGTGATAGTCCACCCATTGTCATAACTGATCTTCCCAGTGCACCAAAAGCAAGACCTTCTATTGCTATATAGTTTATCTTATGTTTATTTATTAATTTTTCTATCTCTTTTGAAATATAAATAATTCTTCTTGTATTATCAATATCTGGAGCACAAGTTTCTTTTGTTCTTTCTGTTTCTATTAAATAATAATAAAAATTGTTTTCATCATAAATTGTAATGCCAGAACCAGTTAAGCTTTGATCAATCCCACAAATTTTCATATTTTCTCCTTTAATCTATATATTTATCTTTATACTTCTAAGATAATAATAATGACAAGGGGAAAGAAATGTACGATTCTAAACAAGAAGCTTGGAATGATTATGAAACAGAAGTTGAAAATGTATTTGATATTGAAATTGATGATACTCCTTCATCAGATATAGTATATAATAATACAGAACCAAGAACAAAATACTATTATACAAATCAAAAAATTATGACAAGTGCTATACAAAAATCTATTAAAAGATTAAAAGAAATGATACAAGATGGGAAAAATGCAGAAGATCCTTCATCAACTATAGAAGAAAATTGGGAAAGCAATTTTAATGATGTAAAAAGTGATTATCCTATATGGAAGGATTATATTTATAGTGATGATTATAATAGAGAGTATAATGTTCTTTCAGAAATATTTTGGAATGATTTTAATAGAGAGTATGAAGATGAATTAAGTTATTTTGATGATTGGAGAGATTGGAATCAACTTGAAGGCCAAATAGAACAAATAATAGATGATATTAAAAATATTCCAGATAAAATAAATAAAATAAAAATTGATATTGGTCGTTTAATAATATCAAGGTGTTTTCAATGAAAAAATCTAAATATTACTTGAATAAATGTTTTCAAGTTAGTCTTGAAACTCATATATTATCTATTATTTATTTTTATAAAGAAACTGAACATGATTTAATTTCTTTTACTATTAATTTTGGAAATAATAGAATATATACACAAGATTTGTGGCCAAAAACACTAAGCTTTGATCACTTAACAATGAAAGATATTCAACATTTGTTTATTACAAGCATATTTACTGGGTCTTTTAAAATAGATACAGAAATGAAATTATAAAGGCATATATAGTATATGATGAAAAGATATTCAGCTTCTGGTATTAAGACATATGAATCATGTAAATTAAAGTATCATTTACATTACAACAAAGAAATAAAAATAGATAAAATTATTAGTGCTGACACTTCTTTTGGATTAGTAATTCATGAGATTGCAGAAAACTATACTGGTAAAAATTATCCTGAGTTATTAGAGATTGTTAATAAATACAAGAATGATTTAGATAAAGAGTTTAAAAATATTCTCCCTACAACTATAGATAACATGTTTAATTGGTTAAGGAAATACTCCAAGTTTGAATCTAAAAACGAACAAGAGTTAGAATTAAAAACAGATGATTATTGGATATATGGTTTGGCAGATAAAATATTTGAAAAAAATAAAATGTTTGTTGATTATAAAACTGCTAAAAGTAATTTCAGAGAGAATCATCTTTTCCAAATGCAATTATATAATTTAATACTTTCTAAAAAATGGAATTGTGATCCAAGTAAAATTAAGTGTATAATATATTATCCAAGAATAAATGAAGAAGATAAGATATTATTTAATAATACTCAAATAGAGATATTTGAAAAATCACTCAAGAAAACAATTCTTGATATAGAAACGAATACAAAATGGCTTCCAACTAAGGGATATCATTGTAGATGGTGTGAGTATAAAGAATCAGGACATTGTCCAATACAGGAGAAAAAATGAGTAAAGAAAAACTTATACTACAAGGTGAAGATCCTATTCTTGTAGAAAAATGGGCTGCTTATTTAGCACTTTGGCCAAGTAAAATTAAATGTCAAGAACTTGCCTTAAAAAGTGGATATAAAGATGTAAGATTCTATAATCCAAAGACAGCTATAACCATATCTCCATATCAAAAAGATAGACTGACAATTTATTATAATGACAAGAATAAAATATACAAGATTATTGAGGGGTAAATATGATAAAAAATCCAAAAGCATTAATGACTTTGGTAAGAAATAAATTAAATGTTGATCAACCTTTAGAAGAGAGAATGAAGTGGTTTCATGAAAAGGGAATAACTGTTATTGAAAAAGATGGTAGATATTATTTAAAGGCAGATCCAAGAGGTCATCATTCTGAGTTATCAGACGTTTGTAATAATGTGATATTTCATAATCAATATTTATGTGCATTTCCAGGATGGATAGAACAAGAAACATCATGGACAGATTTAAAAAAGAATGAAAAATTTGTATTAGATGATAACACTATTTTTACAAAACCATTAGATGAAGGTCATACTATATACATGTATTGGGATGAAGTTGATATTGAATGGAAGTTTTCATCTACTAAAAAACTAGAATCACCATACGCTGTAATTGTAAAAAATATGGTTAAAAACATTATGGCAGGTGAATATTGTTATACTTATAACTTAAGACTTATAGAAAGTGGAGATAATAAAGGATTGTATCTTGAAAGTCTTTTTAATCATAAAACATTCAAAGAAGAATCTTTACAAAGACTTGTTCAATTTGCTACAAGATTTGAAATAAAACACACTGATTTATTTGTTATAAAAAACAATCTTGAAAAAGAAGATTTGCCATTAATAGTGAGAGATGTTTCAGGAAATAAGTATAAAATTACTAGTTTATAACAAGATATATTATGAAATTTGAAGAAATAAAAAACCTTAACACCCCTAATAAAACATACTCTAAAAAAGAGATTAAAAAATCTAATAAAATTAGTGATATAAAACTTATTAATAGACATGGAAGCCTTGCAATTATATTAATGAATCCGCATACAAATGGATCCTTGAGAGATTTATCTGTTATTGTAAATGATGGAGAGATAAATTGCTCATGGGTGGTTAGAATAACATTTAATAATAATGAATGGTTATTGTCATTAGCACCATATAGTAATATTGAAAAATCAAATATAGAAATAAATGTCTTTCAAACAATATTAGACAAGTTTGAAAACTATAATATAACTGGAAACCTTCACACAGCTTTTTTGAAATCAAAAAACAAAAAAGAAATAGAAGAAGTTACCAATTATATTATATCAATTTTTTCAAAAATACAAATAAAAGGCATTGAAAATTTTGAAATAAATAAAAAATATCAAACAGAAAACACTACAAGTGAATATAAAATTATACATGAGTTTGTTGAACTTCAAGGTGATAAATCCAAACTTAAAAATATAGAATTAATTAAGATAATATTAGAAAACTCTCCTACAGATAAAGAAAAGGAAGATATTCTTTATCTATTAACAAGAATAAATGAAAACAAATCTATAGACGTAGATCTATTAAACTCTCTAAGCACAAAATACTGCACAAGCAAGCAAAGACTCCAAATAGCAATTAAATTTATGGCTTAATGAATATTTCTCTAAAATAACATAAGATAATTAATATAGTTATATGTGTTATTGGGGGTTAAATATGGATGGGCAATTTGTGAATTTGATTAATTTTGGGGCCGAGTTACATAAAAATGTAGTTGAAGAAATAGAAAAAGAACATAATATTAAAGTAGAACAAATAAATGTTCCTGCTTCTTTAAATCTCAAGAAATATTCTACATATATTCAAGTGCATGATTTAGTAGAAAATAATAAAGATTTATTCTTTCAAAAAGATTTCTTTATTTTAAATCTTCCAGGTCTTCCAATATTCAGTGCATTCCTTGTTACAGAAATACATGCATTAACTGGAAAATTTCCAATTTTAGTGGAATGTTTAAAAGATTATAGCAATGATGGTATTTTTAGTCATTATAAGTTTAAAAGATTATATGATTTAGAAAGAGAAAGGGTTCAATCAAGAGAAAAATATAAACAAAATGTTCGTTCTGAGGATAAAGAATAAATGAAAAGCGTTGAAGATTTTTTTAATATTATAAATGAAAAGCTTTGGAGAGACAATATTTCTTCTGAAGCTGAGGCTCATTTTGATAAAATGATTGAAGAACTCATTGAAAATAAACAAGAAATAATAAATGAAGTTGTTCAAGATATTAAAAGAATTGAATCAATAAAAGTTAAAGAAAGTGAAAGCTTTGAATATTCTACTTTTAAAAAATGGTTAGATAAATATATTGTAGAAAATATGCAAAACTTTCTGGAGAACTAAATGGATTTATCAGCCCTTGTAACACAACTCCTACCTACAACACAAAATAAACAAACTATTCAAGATCTCCTCCCTACGCAACAAACCAATAGATCATATCCAGATACAAAACCTATTCAACAAACAAAACTAAATATAACTGCAAGTTTATTCTCTGCATGTGAAAGAAATGGAGAATGGATATTGTGGTATAATTTAGAATGGCCTGGATTTATGCCATTAAATCAAAGACAAGCAACGGAACAACAATTAAGGAATTTTTATGATTATTTCGTTGAATTAAAATCATATCCTGGCGAAGAGAAATACTATAAATTAAAAAGTATTGATAAAAAAGATATGAAAATTATATTTGATGCTGATTTGTGGATAAGAGAAAACCTTTTAGGTGTTAAACAAACATTCTCTCCTCCACTTTCATTATTGTATAAATCAAGAAAAACACTACCAACACTAGCTTATATAACTGCAGGAACTGGGGAATTAAGCAAGTTCTTGTGTGATAGATTTCAAACTTATTTAAAGAATAAATCTCAATTATTAAAACATAGAGAATTTGGATTCTTGAAAAAAGTTGGAATTGAATTATTTGACTACTCTTTTTCATTTAGAGATATGACATATAGAGCTACATTAAAATTTTCTGTTATTCTTGCATCACTTGCAGCTTATATGATATGGAAATATCAAAAAGACCTTAGTAAAAAAGAAATAGACTCCCTCCAAAAAAAGGCTTCTAATATGAAAGATGTCAAAGGCCTTGATAAATATATAAAGAGGTTGTAATGTTATCACTTACTTTTGATGGAAAAATAATTTTTAATAAAAAAAGAATAGCTAACAAAGAGTTGGCTGATATTCTTGGAAAGTTTTTAATGGAATTTATTCCAAGATATATTACAACAAATGGAAATAGTTTGCCTGAATATATTAAGATAGTAAAAGATGAAGATGGATCAATATGTTCAAAAGTTAAATATGAAAATTCTTATGGAAGAAATGGTGTATCAACAGATTATCTTGATAATTATTCAGAAGATATATTTATTGAAAATATTTTAATGTATATATTTGAAAATAAAATAAAATTAAAACCAATAGGACATTTTTAAAGGAGACACAAACTGGCTTTTGAAAAAATAACATATAGGAAGAGGTTTACACCTAATGTAAAGAAAACTAATTTACAGTTACAACAATCAGCTAAAATGAAGAAAAAGTATTATACTGAAAATTGGGATGATATAAGAAGAAAGGTGTATCAAAGAGATGGTTATAGATGCGTTCTTTGTGGTCATAAAGGAAAACTAGCAGCCCACCATATAGTGCCTGTAAAAGTAAGCAAAGATAATTCTTTATCAAATCTTGTTTCTGTTTGTGCAAAGTGTCATAGAAAATTAGAGTCAGTTGGATTAAAAATATTACAAGAAGGCGGATCAAGATCAGATGTTAGAAGAATAGAACTAACAATGATAATGGAAAATAAAAAAGAGAGGATGCAAAAGTATCTAGATAGGAGTAAAAATGACACCAGTAGAAAAGAAACTGATGGCGGCAATAGTAATGGGGTTGGAACAGAACCAGAAGTTATTAGTGAAGGTAAAAGCAATGGAGGATACTTTGGAGACTGTAGCAGAGAGTGTGAATACTCTTATTGAAATAGAAGCTCAAAGAATAAAAAAAGGGTAATATGAATTTATATTTAAAAGATGGAACTATAAATTATGATGATTCATTTCAAGAAATAACAGCTCCATTATTATTTTGTTCAAATAGTGTTGATAAAGATCAAATGGATGGCTGGGTGTATTCATTTACTGACAATATAATAGTAGCTGAAACTGGGTTTAGCTATGATTCAATGATAAATGCAGGATGGACTAATGGCAGTGAATTACCAAAAAATGAAAAACAAGAACTAATAATTAATATATTTGAACAAATTCCAAGAATGAAAGTTTATAAATAATTGGATAAACAAGGAGACTATAATGGAAGACAAAGAACTAAAAGGCAAAACAAACACCTTTAATAAAATTCAAACTCAAGAATATCCAACTGATTATTATACTGGCGATGTGTATAATGCTCCTGGATGTGAGGATTTTGCAAGTGCGGTTAAAAATCTTGATCAAAGTGAATTAGCAAAATTAAATAAAAAATTACAAACAGAACTTGAAAAAGGTCTTAATCCAAAATTTGCAATTAAAAAATAATGGCCAATGTTTTATTCCAAAAACTTTCACAGATATTACAAAAAAATTATGGGCCTAATTCAAATGTAATACCATTTGGAATAGGAAGAGTATATTCATGTGCATATAGAAACTGGCATCATGATCCTAAACCTTTATTGTTTATTATAGGATCTGATGCCTTTTATACTGTTGGAATAAACATACATTATGTTGGTCTCTATGGTTCTGCTTTAATAAACTTTATTAATAATTCTAGAAAAGCTAATGTTGTTTTTACTTCTCATACAATATATCAAGTTTTAAAAACACAATATCCTATGATACCTAAAATAGCTTATAGAAAATATTTTACATCAATGTTAAGAGGTGTAAAAGTATCAGAAGGATTAAGTCAAATACAAGAACCTGTAAATACAGTAGTAGCTTTAAGAGAAAATTGGGTAAGACAATTAAATAACGTCATTAGACCAAAAGTTTTTTCATATAATAAAGTTCAATATAATCCTCTAGAAGCTCAAAAAATAGCATCACAAACAATTCAAATACAATATCGTCAAGATTCGCAAAAACCATATCAAAATCAGAAAGGTATATCTGTGCAATATAACCCTCAGGAGAATATTAATGGATGAATCTGACATAACAAGCTCTTCTATTCCATATATTGAAGTTAAACTTGGAAATGACAAAGAAAAACCTCTATATAAAATAAGTACTAATCAATCAGAAACTGGTTATTATGATGGTGGAAACTTTATTGCAGATGGAACTGCCTTAATTCAAAGTGCAAATATTGATGGAGTTGTTCCTATGGGAAGACAAGGTAATATTACACTAATTGATATTTCAGGAACATGGACAAGTAGAATGGCTGATGTTGGAAAATCTTCATCATCTATGTTATCACCATCAGGTCCTAATATTTATATAAGTTTTGGATGGAGAGGATTACAAGCAAATAAAGAATATTCAGGCGGTAAATCACATATTAATGAAATGGATGGATTTATTCAAGGAGTAAAATTTGACATTGGAGATGATGCTTCAGTTACAATAACAATAGATTTTGTTGCATATTCAGCAATAGCCTTTAATGATATAATTGCATGGGGATGGGATGATTTTATAAAGACGGCTCCTGATAAATTGTGGAAAGTTATGCAAAATATTACTGGTGCAACAACTGCTAATAGTGGTGGTAGTAGTGGTGGGCGTAGTGGACCTGGAGCAGCTGGTGGAAATGCTACAGGTTATGGTCCTAATATACCACAATCAAAAAATGCAAACTGTACTGCTGCAGATGTTATCAACTATGTCTTAGCAGTTCCAGATTGGGATTATCCAGTAATAGGAAAACAACAACCTGATTTTGCATACTCAAAATCTTTAGCATCTAAAAAAATAATAGTTCAAGTAGGAACTAGGATGTCAGAATATGTTGCTGAAGGTTTAACTGGTAATAGTGATTTAACTTCTATAGAGTTTGGTGAATCACTAAGTAGTTGGTTACAAAAGATGTTAGAAAAAGTTGTTTTAAATGCAGATGGACAAAAAAAAGCAGAAGAAAAGAAACTTGTTATAACACTAGAAAAACAAAATGATAAAGATGCGTATACATATAGTGGAAGAAATCCTAAATTTAAGGATTGGACACTTATTGTTTATGATTGGAAAGCAGTTGCTGATCAAGGAACAACTTCTGGAAGTGCTATATCAGACATAGCAAAATATAATCTAGAAGTAGAAAATAGATATAAATATAATAATGGACCAATGTTATATTGGAAAAATGGAACTGATGAATATGCTTATTTAAAAAAGGCTGCAAAAGTTGTTGAAAAAACATATGAATATGATGGTGCTGACATAGCAAAAGTTATTGTAGATAGAAAAAGAGTATTAAGTTGGTCTAGTAATTTATCATCTATGCCTCAATTATTTAGATTATTTAAAGATGAATTTCGTGATAAATTAAATGAAGTAAAAAGTAATGAAAATTATGGTGATTTTTTAAAAATCATGCAAAAGTTTGATAATGCAACACAAGCTGAAGATTTTTTTAAAGGTAAAATGAGTGGACTTAATAGATTAGCAACATTTGGAGTTGGTGGTCCTAGTAAAAAAACTTCTGACGCTGCAGCTCAAGCATTTGCAACAACAAAAAATATAGGGGATGCCGTGTCTAATATGGGTAATATTACACAAAGAACAGCAACAAATAGAGACCAAACATTTGCATCTATATTAGCAAATAATGTTTTTACAGTAGATGTTGAAGTAATTGGAGATCCAGATCTTGGTACTAGACTTCCTGGTGGTAATACAATTATATCAACTGACTTCCATTGGGCAGATCAAGGATATTTAACAAAAGTTTTTGGAAGTGATAAAGAGTTAATAAATATTGCAAAAGAATCATTAGTCAATATGTTTAGTAGACAGTGGATTCTCATGTCATCTAATCATTCTATATCAGATGGAAAATATACTACTAAATTACAATTAATAGGATATATACCATTAATAGATGCAAAAGAATATGCAGAAAATAGAGCTGCAGAAAGAGCTGGCGGAGGTCTCGGCCGTGCTACAGAGATATAGGAGTTTAAAATGTTTGGAATAGACGTTGCAATCAATTTAGTATCAAACACCACATCTTTTAGTAAAGGCCTTACAGATGCTGGTGCAGGTTCATTCAAATTTTTTGAATCTATGAACAAACAGTTGAGCACAATGAAAAAAGAATTTAAAATAAGTGAAGAACAAGTATCTAGTCTTTCAAATAAATTCATAAATATGATGCCAAAAAATCTTGATGCAAATTCAACAGCTTATAGAATTTTATTTTCACAAATTGCCAATGATGCTCAGCGTGCAACTAATGATATAAAAACTTCATTATCAGACATGTTTGGAACAGGGGCTGTAAAAGATAATAAATTTACAAAAGATTTTAAAGGTCTTGAAAATATATTAATATCCACAGATGAAAAAACACTCCATTCATTGGCAGCTTCTTTTAATTTACTTAAAGGTAATATTGATAAAATGACTCATAAAGAGTTAAAGCAATTTGGTGATATGTTTGATGATCTTAAAGAACATCCAGAAAAAATAGAACAAATAACTAAAGGGGCAGGGAAACTGGCTAATGTACTAGATAAAAGAACAAATAAGAGTTTAAAAGAAATGGTATCTGGAGTTGGGAGGTTTGCCAAAAATGCATTAGAACTATATAGTATATTTGAAATATTTACTCAAATAATTGGAGTACAAAATGAATTAGCTCGTTCAACATGGAAGATGGGTTTAAGTCAAAACACAGTATTTAAAGATCTAAATGGTAATGTGTTAAAAGTTAATAATGCTACAAAAGATGCAAATAAAAATGTAAGAAATACAACATCTTCATTGATGGATATAAATAGACAAGTTGCAGCAAGCACTCAATCATCGCTTAGTGAAGTATCTGCTACAATGAGAGGATTAATGGATATGAGGGTTGGAACTTTAAATGGTGATTTAGCTGGATTAACAGAAACATCTGTACTAATGTCAAAAGCCTTAGGAATAAGTGGAGATGCCGCAAATAGATTTGTTAAAGATTTAAGTCTTATTGGTGGATTAGCAGAAGGTGAGATTAGAGATGCAGCACAAGCAATATCTAATGTTCAACAACAGTTTGGATTAACAGAAGTAGAGGCTCAAGGTGTTGGTGATACGGTTGGTTATTTAATGCGAAGATTTAGAACTTTTGGTGGAAGTGTTAAAGATATAAAAGTTGTCACAAAAGAAGTTGCAAAAATGACTGCAGTATTTTCGTCAGTTGGTCTAGAAGCTAGTGAAGCAGGTTCAATGATTAAAAAAATGATGGATCCTGAAAATTTGTCACAATCTATTATGCTATGGAATCAAATGGGCATGTCAGCTTCTGAAGGTATGGCTATGATGAATGGACAGGGTGGCAATATGGCTAACATGACAGAAAAAATGGTCGTAGCTGCAAAAAATCTCAAGGCTCAATATGGTGGAAATATATTTGCTTTAAAAGCAATGGCTGAAGCCTCAGGCATGACACTCGAATCAGTACAGGCATTATCACAGTATGATTCAAAAAAACTAAAAGATCAAAAAGATAGTCTTAAATTAGAACAAGCGGCAAACGCTGCAAGACAGGGTATGTTAGATCAATTAAATAGAATTAAAGACTCATTAATGGTAGTTCTCCAAGGAGCAATACTTCCATTTTTAAAACCAATAGGTGATTTATTAGAAACTATAGCAAGGGGTTTAAGTTGGATTAATGAATTAGCAGAAAGTCAAAATTTACTTGTGAAAGGTATTGGTATGGCATTAAAAGGTGGCATATTAGTAGCATTGCTTATGGTGACAGGTGTTATACCTGGAATAATTAATGGTTTTGCCGCCATTGCAAGAGGAATACCAGTTATAGGTAAAAATATTGGTACTGCCGCATCTACATTAAAAGACCTTGGAAAATCTGCATGGGAAACTTCTGGTAAATTTATAGATGGATGGCGAGGAGCTGCAAAAAACGGTGAAGGTATATTTAGTCAAATAGGCGCAGCTTTTAAAAATGCATTTGGTAAAAAAGTAGAAGAACAATTACCAGATGCGGCAGCAAAAGGATTGGATAGTGCTAAAGATTCAGCAGCAGAAAAAGCTAAAGATGCTATTAAGAAAAATGCAGAAATAAATCCTGAACCTTTAGAAAAAGCTGGAAAAGCAATGAACAGTTTTCCTTCAGCAGGTCAAATATTAGCAATAGGCGGAGCAATACTAATGATCGCCGTAGGCATAGGTGCAATAGCTCTTGCAACTGCACAACTAGCAAAGGCAATGAAGGATCTTAATCCAGAACAATTGAATGCCTTAATGGGTACAATGGGAATAATAATGGGTGGCATGGTATTAATAGTTCTTGCATTCGCAGGAGCATTAGCAGTTTTAGGAGCAGCAGGTTATGTTGCTGCTGGACCAATATTAGCAATTGGTGGTGCTGTATTTTTAATGGCATTAGGTGTATCTTTAATAATATTATCATTAACTGAGCTTGTTAAAGCATTTGCAGGATTAGGTGAGAATGCTGGCATGGTTGCATCTGGAATAGTATCTATTATAGGTGCAGTAACTAGTTTAATGGTTGTAGCCAGTGGATTAGGTTTAGTTTTGATGGCAATGTCTGGAGCTCTTATTAGTGGAGCTTATGGAATGGCAATATTCTCTGCAGCATCATTGTTACTTGTTGGTTCTTTTTTATTATTAAGTGGTGTTGTTGGAATTGTTGAAAAAATTGGAAATACTTTCTTAAATATGGGTGCTGGTATAGATCTTATTACAGGGAATATATCCTCTGCAACAAAAGGTTTGTTAGAATTTAAAAATGAATTAGGTGGTGGATGGAAAGGCATAGCAGATGGTATTGTTGCAGAGATAGGAAGAGTAAATGCTGAATTAGATAATATGCAAAATCTTTTATCTGGAGTTAATTTAAAGGCTGCAATTTCACAAGTTGTTAAAGTAGTTGGAGGGGATAAAACAGAAGCAAGTTCAAAACCAGTTGATTATACAAGTCAATTAGACATTGCCAACAAGCATTTAGGTGATATTAGTTCAAACACAGCAACAACAAATACAAAACTAGATGGCGTAATAAATGCTATAAAAAGCACAAGATATAATGTGACATCAAAACTAGTAATGAATAATGCGTAATGGAGAAATCAATGTCAGATAATATTGAAGAGAAAAAACCTAGTGATATTGTAGGTACAAACAAAGAATATAAAAGAGTTGAATATACACTCCCTGAACAACATTCTTCAAAGGGTCTTGAACCTATTATTCCAGCATCAACTGGTAATAATAAAAATGGAAGAACAATTGGCTCTATGGGGTCTAGACAAGAAAAATCAATGTTTGATATCAATTCAATTGGAAAACAACCTCATAAATTATCTGATGATATAGTTACACCAGCATCTAGAATAGAAAAAGAAAATCCAATCATTGCAGAAAAAGAAAATAGATCTTTTAAAGATGATATTGTTATACCCCAACAATCAGATAGAGAAAAAAAATATAATGAATTACAACAAGATATAACTCGCCTTTCTATGAAAAGAGATTTGAATGTTAAAACAGAACAACAATACGAAGCAAAAAAAGAAGACAAAGTAGATATAAAACAAAATCAAGTTAAAAAAACAGAATTATTTCTAGAAGAAAAAAAACATCGTGTTAAACAAGAAAGTGATATATTCAAGGATATGAATCATGATAGAAAATCATCCGTTGAAATAGAGCCTAGCAATAACACCTATGTTAAAAAAGAAAATGATACCCAAGTATTATCTGATCACTTAAATAAAAAAGAAATTGATGAAACAATCATTGGAAGTAATTTATCAAAATTAGAACAAGAAATATCTCCTAAAAGCAATGAAAAAAAGAGTGAAGTTCTTATTTCATCTAGTGATGATAGAAAAGAAAAAACAGAGAAAGCTTATGATCCTGCTATAACAGAAAAAAAGATTGACAAAAATATTGTTAATGTAGATACAGGAACGGAAAAGACAGAGATAAGAGAAAATATAATAAATAAAAATACTCCAAAACCTGATAATGAAGTCAGTGCATTCTCTAAAAATGAATCTAGAGATGATAAAGATGTTTATGAAACAACAGGTGATGTTAATTTTATTAATTTGCAGAATAATGAAAAGACATGGGAACACAATACAACAGATCTTTCTTCTCCTAAACAATCAGATCATGATCCAAAAAGATCAAATATAGATTTACCTAACAATAGAAATGATAAAACTGGTTTATTAGGCGATGAAGAATACACTCTTGATTATTATGCAACAAAACCAAAAAGTGCAATACAAGAACATAATATCAACTCAACTGATAATGTAAAAGAAAAATCATTTGGTGACTCAACACCAAATTTTCATAATTCGTCTGCAACTATAGATAGTATATCAAATTATTTAATAGATGATATTGATTTACAATCTTCATTGGATAAAAGAGATGGAAGAGATATAAATAACTATACAGATTATTCTCCTGTTCCAGCGTCAAAGCCACAAACTATCATTACAAAAAAATCTGTAAAGCCAATTGTTAATCTTTCTTATTCAAATGTTTTAGATGAGTTTAATAATGCTTTATTAAATGGAGCAAAAGAAGGATATTCTGATGATAACACACCTAAAAATCCTATAGCACCATCATCAGCACCTGGTAAAACTAAGTTTGATTCTAATAGTATTATTAATGGAGTAGTAAATTATGGTAATGAAGAAGATCATACAAATAGTGGAATAACATTAAATGCTAGGCCTGTTAAAACACAAGATATAAAAAATAAAGTATTAGCTTCACCAAATAATGTTGATGATAGAATATCTGAAGATAGATCAGATTTATCTAAAATTGCATTATCAGAAGATAAAATAAATTATGGTAATGAAGAAGATCATACAGTTAGAGGAATCATAGATACTGCAAGACCATATAAATCTGGTGATACCTTATTAAGTTTTGATAAAGATGGAAAAGAAGTAAAAACACAAATTGTACCTCAACCAAATAATGTTGATGATAGAATATCTGAAGATAGATCTAAACTTGATAAATATACACTAGAATCTGGAAAAATAGATATAAATAAAAAAATAGATTTCAACACTAGAACATTAGGGCCTGTTGGAAGAGAAAATAAAAACTCCAATGATTCAGGCGATATAATAGAGCCTATTGTAATAACTAAAACAGAAACAGAAGATGAATCCATTGCTTATAGACCTCAAAGACAAGATGATTTTTGGCAAAAAATAAGAGGTATTAATACTGCTACACTTGCATCGTTCTTGAGACCAATTGGAAATATTAGAAAATTTGTAAATAATACACGTAAAGGTTCTGGCGATTTAGATTCAGTAGCATTAAACGCTTTAATGCCATTTACAAATGAAATTCCAGATAATGTATTTGGTCGAAATATTGAAGGTTTTAAACAGATTTTTAATGGAAGCAAGGCTATAATACCATTAACGCCAGAAGTTTTTGGGCAAGAATTTACAGCCGGAAATTTGAAAGATGATTTAGTAAATTATACTCGACACGCTATAATAAATGGATTTAGAGTTATAGCAAATAATATTGTTGACAACTTATGGATTCAAGGAGAAAACGAGCAGGGTGATAGAACACAAGCATTAAACGTTATTAAACAATCATCACCAGAAGCTGCTAAAATTATTGAAAAAAGCACTCCAACAGAACCTCCATATACAGGAGCATTAACAAAATCAAGTCAATCACAAGATGTTAGAGGACAAATAAATTCAGACATAGGCATTTTACAAGGTGGATACAGTAATGCAAGTATAAAAAACTCTATAGCAAATAAATATAAAGATTTTGAATCATATAGAGAAATGTTAAAGATTCAACTTGCAAGAAAAAGTTTTGCTTCTAAAATTAAAGGTGCATTCTCATCTGATGAAAACAATAAAGATTTAATAAAAGAATATAATAGATCATCGCCTACTACTCCTCTAGAAATACAAAGACAAAAGATGATTGGCCAAATGATTGATTTTGAGTCTAGAATATTTGAAAATGATGGAAAGACAAATGTTATGATGGGTCTTGAGTCTGCTGCTTCTAAAAATCAATTATTTAGCAGATCTACCTATTCTATTACAAACAATTTATTTTCTTCTGATGATGATAAAAGTTTTAGTAAAACAATAAATTATGGTGATAATGATATCTATGAAGTTCATTTTAAACAATCACAAATAAAAGACTATGGAATGAAAGTGTCTGATAGAAGTTTAAGACAAAACTTTAAAAATGTTTTTAAAAAAAGTGATAAATTTTCTATTTATGATGGAAGCGAAAAGGATTTAAATTTTTCTAATTTAGATTTAACTGGAGAAAGTAAATTTAAAACATCTATAACTACTAATAATAATTATAGGGCTATAGATAATAAAACAATAGACTATAAAGGTTTTTTATTAGAAGATGATAAAAAAGATCCTCATATTTTAAATGCTTATTCTCAAGGTAAAAGCAAAGATGAAATTATTATTACAGATAGAGGCACAAAAGAATTAGTCTATAAGAAACTACTAGAAGATTCTCCAGATGATACTTTGTTTTTTAATGATATGCCTTGGGCAACAAAAGGTGAACAAATAAAAAATAGAGAACTATCAAATAATAGTAAATTCTCTAGTATTAAATCTGAATCTGGTATGTTTAAAAGCACTGAAGATAATGAAACATATAATTTAAGTGGATTGACACATGTTGAATATGAAACAAAAATAACAAAAATAACAAGTAATAATTCTATATATAATAAAGAAAAATATACTAATGATATTAGATCTGCAAAAGACATATGGGCTAAATATGCTGAAAATTATAAACTAGAAAAATGGCAAACAGATAGTATAGACAGAAGTGTAGGTATATTTAAGTGGAATTTATCAACAGCACAACAGTTACTACAAAAAGGCAATACAAATATATATTCTAGTTATAATTATAAAGATATTAATTTAAATAATACAAAATTATTATTTGATATCATAGGCAATGCTTCTTTAAATAATATTGTTTCAGAAGAAAAAATAAAAAATTATTATAATTTAACTCTTCCATCAGATTATACTATTAAAGCAAATATAAATCCTCTCATAAAAGATGTTTTATTTGATAAAATACATGATGGAACAATAATTGATGATCAATTAAAATATATAAAAAATAAAAATATTTATAAAAACACAAAAAATTATCAAGATACTATTGACAGTAATATAGAAAATGTTAATGATTTCAGATATCAAAAAAATATATTTGATAATATTGAAAAAAATATAGAAGTAAGACAATCTATTCAAGAAGATGCTAATATTTCTGGTGCTGTTAATAGTTTAATTAGTAAACTAAGAACTAATCATATCTTATCTAACGAATCTGTGGTTCCACACACAGATGGAAAACTTCCATTAAAAATAAAAGATTATCATAAAGAGCAAGAAAATTTTGAAAAAGAAATTTTTGTTAAAGATAGACATAACTTGGCTACAAAAGAAGGTAAAGATGCTTGGTGGAAAAAAAGTTTATTTAATAAATTAACCGGTGATAAAAGCGGTGCTGATAATCAAGATATTGGTTATTTAGTTATTACAACAAACCCACAAGTAGGTATGACAAAAACACCTGTTTTAAGTGATATTCAACTTAAAGCTGATTTTAATGAATCAGATTCTCTACAAGACACAGTTTTATTTAGAATACCACTTCAATTTAATCCTGAAATAACAGGTGAATCTATTCAAGCAAATTGGTCAAATCATACTGGTTTTGGAAGAACAAGTGAATTTTATATTTGGAACAATACATCTTCTAGACAAATAAGTTTTAAAACAACATATCTAGCTCTAGATGGAACACCTTCTGCTGAATCTGCATATACAACTACTTCAACAGATCAATATTCTGTAGAATCATTTAGAAGATTACCAGCTGAAAAAAAATTATCAAAAAATCCTGCAATGGTAAGAGACAATTCATCTTTTAGTGGGTGGAGTCCTATTTTCTTACATAGAACTATGGAAAAATATAGATCGCTTGTTTATCCTATTAATCTATCAGACCCAAATCTATCATCTCCACCTATTATTATTATTGATTTTAATGGTATGTTTAAAAGATTTACAAAACACTCCAAAGATTTTGATTCAAGATGGATATGTGAAAACGTATCTATTGACCCTCTTACTCAAATGGGATTTACCACTGAGAACTTTCCAATGGGATTTGAAGTTAATCTAACATTAAGAGAAATATTAAATGATTGGGGAGATTATCAAGATATAAAATCTAATTTTATGGATAATGTAAATAGATTTCATGGTTTAAGAAAATTCTAACAAGGAGAAAGTAAGTGGAAGCAAAGAGACCATATTTTAATAAAAATAGTAGAATGAAACATTATGATATAATATTTGATAGTACCATTGAACAAAATAGAGTTGCGTTCTATAAATATTCAAATATTGCTTCAAGCACTAATGATCAAAAATATACTGTCACAAAAGGTACACAACATAGATTAGATTTAATTAGTGTAAAATTTTATGGAACGGCAGCTTATGATTGGTTTATTGCTGAATATAATAATATAGAAGATCCTATAAGAGATATAAAACCTGGGTTAAAATTAATAATACCAGATAGAAGTCGTCTTGGGGGTGTTTAATGTCAGCTGAAGTTTTTTCGGCGGTTGTTTTAGAGAATAAAAGTTTTCTCGATAATGGAATGATTCTTGTTCAACTATCTGAATTGAAGACACCTCTTTATGCAGAAATAATGACTCCAATTGGTGGATTAGAAAACATGGCAATGCAATGGGTCCCTCCAGTTGGTGCTCATGGTTATTTATTATATAAAGGTGGAGATGAAAGAAAACCTGTATGGATTGGTTCTAAACTCCTTCCATGGGATAAAGCAAATGCAACTACAATGGCAGATGCTGAAATTGTGCAAGGAGTTGTTGAAGCTGATGATGGTGTGAGTGATTTTATTATTAAAACCCAAAATACAACTTTTGAAGATCAAGATACAAGATCAAAAGATAATAAAATAGAAAACATATTAAAAATGAGTAAAGGAGAATTTACTCTTGCTAAAGTAAAGCAAGGTGATAAGTATGAATATAAAACTGAAACATATGATATTAAAACTGAACCTAATTATCAAATAATTACAATGACAGATGACAAGATAAATATAAGATTTAATTCATCATCTAAAGATACTGATAAAGCAGAAATAATTATGACAGAAGGTGAAACAAAATTATTAACATCATATAATAATAAAACAGCAACTATAACAATGAGTGAGGGAGGAGTATTAATAGATTCTTCAGAAACATCAACAATACAAATAGATAAAGATGGTAATATAAACATTACTGGAAAGAAGATGGTTGTAAGTGCAGATAAAATTGAATTAGGTGGAAATGGAAGTAAGGGTGTATTGTTTGAACCATTGAGAGATTTCATAAATCAATCATATATGAAACACACTCATGCAACACCATCAGGTCCTTCAGGCCCTCCACCTCATGCAAGAATAAAAATTGATTCAAAAAAGGTGAAACTAGATTGAAAACATATAGAGCATTAGGTGGTTATTCAATGGAAACAACATTCATCAAATTTAATTATGGTTAAAATATTACTGTGTTTTTAATTGAAAAAGATTATGATGAAAGCTACGCTATAAGATTAGTAAAATATAATATTGGATTTTTAAGTATTATAAATAATACAGAAAAATTTGCTTTAATTGATAGTGAGATGTTTTTAAATTTACTTACTATTGATAATAAAGAATTGATGATTAAAGAGGTTTTTGGTATATGATAATATATGAAATAACAAAAAGTGCAACTGTTTTTATGTTTGATAATACAGATTATATTGTTAATATAGTTGATAATAAAGCTATTTTCTTTAAAAACCGCCAAGATCTTAATAATAACATAAAAAGATCATATCAAATATTAGATACACAAGAGTTTATATCAAAGCTTTCAATAGAAACAAGACAAGAAATAATTACAAAGATTTTTAAATAAGGAGTATAATGCCTGTAATCCCACAACTTAGCCAAATAATAAAAATTGGAAAAACTGCATCAGGTGGATTACCAGCTGAAGTTTCTGCATCTATTGACGCTTTTTCACAAGCACAAGTAGCAGGACCTTCATTACAACCTGTTCCTCTTCCTTGTTCTGTAATACCTGTAATACCTTTTGGAATTGCATTATCTATTATAATGACAAAAATAGAAGCTCTCATGTTTAAGAGTTTTGAAGATTTATCATCATTAACAAAACAATTATTAGAAAAATATCAGGCTGATAAAACAAAGGCAGAAACACAAAGAGGAATTGCTGAAACAAAATTATTTAATGATTTAATTAAAAAACAAGAAATAATTAAAGAACAAGTTATAGAACTCCAAACTCAAATAGATGATATTAATAAGCAACTACCTGAATTACAAGCAAAGCAAGATTCTGAAATGGTGGCTTATCAAGCTGTTATTTTTGAAATAAAAAATAGAGCTAAAAATTATGAAGAATCTGGTGATATTAAAAAAAGAGATGAAGTATTAGAAGAGATTAAAAAACATGATAATTGGCTTGCAGAAATAATAAAAATATCAGTTCAAATAATAACATTAAAACTACAACTTCCTTCTTTAAAATCTGAATTAGAAGAAAAGAATATTCTTGCAAAGATGTCTTTGCAAAAAAAATGGGATGATAATATAAATCAGGCAGACTTATTTGAAGTTGCAGCTCCTCCTTATCCAGATATTCCATCTCCACCTAATTTGCCAGTAGCCCCACCAATTCCTAAAGAGAGTGAGTTTGTAAAGGCTATGAGGAAGGCTTATGCAAAATGGCAAGTAACTCCAACAATACTCCCAACTGGAATTCCATTAGCAGCATTATTATTGTATATACAAGCACAAGCTCCAGTTCCTCCTCCTCTTGCTGCTCAATTAGAATCAAATGCTGATGCAAGTATTTTATCAGGAGCAGGTTTAATTTAACGCTTCTCTTTATATAAGATAAAGATATAATATGAAAATCTACAGAAAAACAGAAGATGATGTTGTCCAAGTTGGAGATGATGAATTTGATTTACAAGATCAATATGTTATTACTATAATCGGAAAAATACAATTTACTTATTCAATGGCAGGATATGGATGGAAAGTAGTAATATTACAACAACCAATAGATATGAGAAACTATTCAGAGATTTCAATTAATGAGATTGATGAACCTGAATATCAAGAAATGATAAAACAGATATTCAAGGAATGGAGTTAATATATGGCAGTTAGTATAGATGATAAAAAAAGAAAAATCAAAGAAACAAGATCTCGTGCTATACAACAAAAAATAAATTTATTATGGGCTAGAGATGGAAATGAACATCCATTAATTGAATCATCAGCAGAAGATGATGATTTTAATTTAAATCAATTGTTTGGAGGGTCTAAATCAGCTATTATAGACTGGACACAATTAGGTGTAGAAGGATTAATAAGATGTTATTATGAAATAATATATAATATAAATGGTAAGAAAAGAAATAATATAATAACTAATAACGGAGAAACTCCAAATGGAGGTGCTTTCACTCCTAAATATAATAGATCAGACTTAACAACAACTGCTAGGCAAATTTTAGTTGGAACAGCATATAAATCAGGATACTTTGTTGGAAATGAAGATGGTTTTGAAGGCAGATCAAGATCTTCAGATACTATTAATGCCGCGGCGGCCAAAGGAACATATGATCTTAATTCAACAACATTTTCAACAAATATAGATCAAGAAGTTCCAGAAAATGATTCTGGTAAATTAATAGATCAATTTAATAGTGCTATTAGTTTAATAGGAATTAATTCTCCATTAGGACCTCACATATCATCAACAACTCCAACAACTGAAACTCCAAACCCGCCCGCTCCACAAGCAAATAATTATATTTATAATACAATATTAGGTAAAAGATTTTGTGATGTTTATCCAAGTAATATAAATTATGGATATGGTGAAGGTTCATCAACAACATATACTTTTGGAAATGGAGTATATGATACAAATAATATATCTTTAAGAGATTATTATAATCCAGGTTTAGACAGTAATCTAACAACAATAGTTAATTTATTAAATCTTATAAGACAATATATTGTTTATAGTAAAGTAAGTTATGATAATTTTTTTATGAACACAACTATTATACCAGGAAGAGATAATAATTGGGCATTGCAAGGTGGATGGCTTTCAACAATTGACACAGTATTATCACAAATAAATCATTTTATAAGTTTAAAACCAATGGCAACAAGATTAGAATTAGACCAATTAATTATTGATCTTAAGACTAATCTTTTATCAGCTATATCTCCAATTAATGCTATAGTTCCTGCAGTTGATGCTTTGTTTGGAACACCATTAAGCCCTAATACATTATATGGTTTTAGACTTTTGTGGATTAAAAATCTTATTGATGTTCAAAATGGAGGGTCTAAAATAACTCTTCTTTCTGTAGCAGGATCTATAGAAGATGCTGATAAAAAAATATCACAAGCAGAAGAGGGTTATGGAATTATAGGTGTTCAATTAAAAAATGAACCATCATTTTCTTCACAAAGATATTGGGATGGAGGAATAGTAGATCCAATAATTGGTGGAATCGAAACACATCTTGCTTTAGATACTAGACAGTTTTTAGATACAGCACAAACTATAGAAAATGAAAATTATTTTCAAATGGTGCCTGATGGTTTAATAATTGCATGGCAACAAACGGCTCATGCTACTGCCTATAATTTATATAAATCAAATAATTATGATCCTACAACAGAGCAAGGAACATGGACTGCTTTAATTCCTACTGGACAAACATATACAAATGAAAATATAGATTTAAATACTGGAAAAGTTTTATCTTATTTTATAGATTACAATGTTAGTTTTGAAGCAGAAGAAAGCCCTTACTATAAAGTTAAAGTAATTGATACTGGTAAAATGTCTGCTAATAATTATTGGTGGTATGGATCAACATCTGGATTCTCCAAACCAATGTCAGCATCAGACTTTTTATCATCTCCATCAAGTGGAACAAATGTTCCTGGAATGTCAGGTTCTCCATCAACAAGACCTGATGAGTTGCCAGATTATTTATTTAAATATGCTACAATGAAAATGGGTGGAGAGGCTGCAGATTCACCTGTAAATAAAATATATAAATCAGATGTTGAGTTTGATTCAATAGGTTCTAATTTAGAAGTATTCATTGATGGTGAATTAAGAAATCAAGGTAGTGGAAATAATGACTATAGATTATTAAATCTTGTTGATATAGAGTTTAAAACACCAATAGATTCTAATTCTAAAGTTACAATGATTGTTTATTATGGTTCATCTTCAGGATCAGGTTCTGGTTCTTGGAAGGCACCTGTTGCAACATTAGATCAAAGACCAACAATTGGAAATGTTAATGGAGATATAATACTTGTTATTGAAAATAATACAATTTATTCTTGGAGTGGAACTGAAAATAATTGGTTTAAAGTTTCAAGTGCTGGAAGTGATTTAGTTCATACAGATTTATTAGACATGCCAGATTCTAGTGGTATGAACTCTGACCATGATCAACGCTATCCAAGGAGAGATGAAGTAGATAGTTTAATAAGTGATTTACAATATAAATTAAATAATTTATCATATCTTATTCCTGATAATGCTATCCCTTTAACATCTCATCTTGAAATTACAAATACAGATTATTATACTGGATATTTATCAAGTGGAACTAATGCATTTAATACTCTTCAAGCAAATCAATTATTTAATAAAATTGTTATTGGTGATTTATTTATTATAGAATCTACAAACAAAGATGCTGAATTTGCGGATGCTGATAAAGGTGTATTATCCATTTATTTAAATGATGTATTAATTGATTCTATAAACTTAGAAACAAATTTTATAGAAGATGATAGAGGTCTTGTACAATCATGGACCCCATTCTCTTCATCAATTATTGAAATAACATCAATATATCCATTTAATAATTTTGGTCAATATCAAAAATGTAATTTTAAATTAAATATACCTAAAACAAGATTAACACCAGGAGAAAATAAAATTGTATTAAAACATGAGAGCTCATTATTCTCAAGAAAAACACCAGATTTTATATTTTTCTGGGATTCTTCTCCATCTACAATTTTCTTTTCTGACTATACATTAACAGAAAAATTATTAACATCTCAAAAATATTTGTCTGGTTTAAGATATTATTATTTAGGTGATAAATTAGAAATAAAATTTAGAGCACAAGGATTATTTGATAATACTTATGTAAATGGAGATCAAGTAAAAACTGATATGACTGAATTAGGTATTCAATTATTTGATTTTGATTATACGGATTCTCATACAACTGTAGATGGACAAAATAATCCATCATTAATGTCTACAATGCCAATGTGGTATACAAATACAATATCACTTAATCAAGCAGGTATATATTCAACATCTCCAACAATAAAACTTATTGGTAAAAAACCATACATAACATCTGATGTATTTACTAAAACATTCAATAATGTACTTATTAATACGTGGGCAAAACAATCAGATGATAAAAATGAATATTTTGTTGATGAAAAATACCGTCTCCCTTATGATACCTTTAATTCTATTCCTGGTTCTTTTGTTGATAGATGGGATAGTAGAAAATTATTGACACCAGGCAATCTTATGTTATATGGTGGCAAGTTATATTATCCTGCATATAGTTTTGTTGTTGGATTTAAACCTGCTCAAACAGCAAATTACGGAGCTTTTACTGGAAACTGTGAATATTATAGAGCATTTATTGATGCATCTTCTCCACATAATAATGGAGTTTTTAATATTAAAGGCAACATATTTGATGATAGTCGCGTAAAGATAATGATGAAACTTCCTGGACAAACAAATTGGCTTGATTTGAAAGTTGCTTATAATGAGGCAACTTTCAGTGGGAGTGAGGGTGATGGATGTTTATTAGAATATAGTGAAAATAACTTTAGTTGGACAAGTGGAGGATTCAGCACCGCTATCTCGGGGTATATGATAATCTTACGAGTTATAATGGTAGATGCTGGAGCTGCACCAATTGAAGAAATTTCAATAAAATGGTAATACATATAAAATTTTTATAGGAGGAAATTAAATGGCGCTTACTCAAATTCGTGGCGAACAAATTCGTGACGGTATAGTCTACAATAGACATATCGCTGCTGATGCTGCTGTAGCTTATTCAAAGTTAGATCTTGCAGGAAGAATAGTTGCAACAGATCTTAATACAGATGGCTCAGTTGCACAAAATGTACTTAGTTCCAAACTCATTACTTTATGGGATATGGTTCAAGGTGTAACAACTGGAACGGGTTCTTCTGTTGTTGTAACATCTTTGGTAGAAGCCTCTGCTGCAAATGACAGTGTTCAAAAAACAGTCGCAGCAAAAGGTATTTTAACAACTGGATCTGGCACAAATGGTGCTGGTGTTCAAAATTACAAAGTACAAATTAGAAATTCATCTTCTGGTGAACCAATTGCTGATGGAACTGGTGCTGGTGATAATGAAACTGCAGCTAATGGTGCTACTGTTTATGGTGAATTAAGACATGATGGAACTGCTTGGACTCTTTACTTTTTTAAATCTGATAACACTGCATACTCATTTGCATCCAGTGCTCAAATAGACTTCCTTTTCTTGGAAATCTATTCTCTATTAGATGCTCCAGCAAAGGGATTTATTGCAGGAATGGGATTTGCTGACGTTGTTGGTATTTCTGGTTCACACAATCATAATGATCTTTATTACACACAAACTGAATTAAACGGTGGACAATTAGATACTCGTTATTTCACTGAAACAGAATTAACAGGTGGTTCTCTTGATGGTAGATACTACACAGAAACAGAATTAAACCCTGCAGCTGCTTTAGCAGCCAATGTTTTAGATGCTCGTTATTATACTGAAAGTGAATTAGGATCAGTAGCATCTGGTTCTTCTGGTGCTGATAAAATTGGTATAACTGCTGGTGGTGGTCTTGCTGCAGGAACTGTACAAGGTGCTCTTGCAGAATTACAAGGCGATATCAATGATATTATTGGTGGAGCTGTTGATATTAAATTCTCAATGGATGATACATATAATGATGGTTCAGTAGTTACAGTTGATAATACAAATGTTGATTTTAAAGTTACTGATACAAAATCATTCCAAGTATCTGATTCTGCTGGAGTTGAAATTGTAAAAGTTGATGCTCTTCTTGCTGGTGATAAAGTTAAAGTAAACGCTGACACAACTATTGTTGGTGACTTATTACAATCAGGTGGGGCAGTTACTCTTAACGCTGGAACAGAAGCTGTAAATGTTGATGGTGGAGCAGTTACTGTTGATGGTTCATCAGTTGCTCTAGCATCTACTGGAGCCTTAACTCTTAAAGACTCTTTCTTGACAGCTGGCATTCCAATCTCACAAACTGATAATGCTGCATTAGTTGGTTATACAGCCACTTCAATCGTTGGTGCTTTAAATGAAGCCAAAGCTGCTGCCTCTACTGCTTTAGGTATTGGTGCTGCTGAAGATGCTTCTTACACTGATGGGTTATTCGTTGATTTTGTCCCTGCAACTCCAGTTGGAACAGCAGTTGACCGCTTCAATGAAGTATTAAAATCTCTCGCCCCTCAACCAGCTCCTGTTCTTGGAAATATTGGAACAGATGTAGATGGTGTTACTGGCAGGCTTTCTTTTGGAGCAAGTAATACAATCGCTGGATACACAAATCATCCAACATTAGATATTGGTGGATTATATACAAAGGCCGGTGATACAATGGGAATATTCCCAAAATCTGGAACAATCACTGGATTATTAGCAAACAGCACCCCAGTTGGCGGAGCTAATGACAGACCTTATCCTGCTAAAGCCTTTGGAAATGGAGAATTAGGAACACTTAAATTAGTTGTTAATGGAGTAGAAGTTCATTCAACTGATCTTACAACATTTGCAAGTGGAAATAGTGTTAATGCAAATGGAAGTGGATTCTCACTTTCTGCTGCAGCTGCAGTAAAATTCGATAATGGAAACAGCTTTGAAGTATTCAAATACAGAACAGGTTCTTACATTGTTGGTGTTGCTGATTTCAGAAATGGATATAATACAGTTCAAGTTATTCATACAACAACTGGTGATAGCAGTACAAATACTGTTAACTTTGTTATTGATGATAGCACAACAGCAACTTCTTATTCAGCTGAAACTCTTTCATCAACTGCAATGACTGGTTCTAATGTAATTTCTGGTGTTACATATAACACAGCAGGAACAGTAAGCTATGCAGTAACTGCTTCTAATGTTTACAAGAATACTTATAATTCTGGAGCAACAGCTGTAAATTATACAGGTGTAAATGCTTCTATTACAGATGAAATAATTACAATTCCTTCAGATGAAGCTAATTCTCTTGTTCTTTCAAAGAGTGCAACTATATCAACTGGAAGTAGATTACTTAATGGCAATGTAACAATGAATGTAAATGTTGCAAGAACATTACAAACAACAAGTACTTCATCTGGTGCAACTCTTGGTGGTATTTTATTAGATGCAACAGTTGACAACTCAACTGCAACTTTAGAATCATTTAATGGTGAAAAGTTTAGAATGAACAATACAGTTTCTACAACTGTAACTGCTGGATATTCTGACACTGGTTCTTCTCCTAACGAATGGAGTTCAAATCAATCACTCGTTGGAGCAGATGCTGCACACAATGATGGACTCTTGGTTTATAATGGACAACTTGTTTATCCAACATCTGGTCTTAATGGTGGCGTGTTTACAACTTCAAATGGTCCTGCTAACCCTGATTATTCAGGCGCAACTGGACTTAGAACATATTACAGATATTTCTACACATCTTCTGCAAAGAGTAATTTCAGACTTGCAATGACATCTGCTTCTACAGCATTTGTTCCTGTTGCAACTGGAGCTAGTGGAAATAATCTTACTATGCAAGTTCTCGCCCCTAATACAACTGGTGGATGGAAAGATGGTGCAGTTTCTTATACTGACGATGCTGCTGTTGGTTGTTATGCTGCTACATATGGCGGTTCAATTCCTTCAAATTGGGGAATGACATTAGGAACCAAAAACACATCAACAAGCGGCAATGTTATTGTCATTAAAATTACAGCAGCCGCTGCATGGACTGGAAACATAAGTGACATAACAATTACTTGGTTATAAAAAAATAAAAAATGGAGGAATATAATGGCGTTCGATATAAACACAAAAGCTAATATTGCTTTTAAACAAATTAAAGCTAAGGCCCATACTTCTAACAGCCGCGATCCTGTAAACGAACCTTTCGTAACAAGATCACTCTTGACAAGCAAAGATATTTGGGCACAACCAATATCACAAACAATGTCAATTGCTACTGCTGTAAGTGAAGGAATTATTGGCCACGCTACTGCTGTTGATTTATCACTCTCTGCAGTAAGTGGAACAAATGATTTATCATCAAAGTATAGTGCCTATACACTAACAGTACCTGGAACTGTTCCAGCTGGTTTAGTTGGTAAAGTAAATCCACTAACAGGAGCAGAATATGCACCTGGAGATAGAGTTTCTAATATCATATTAGAAGCTTATTCTAATCAAAACTTTAGAGTTCATCTCTATACAAACTCAGGAAAAGCCGTAGAGGTTGCTCCTCTTGATGCTTGCGATTGGACAATTGATCCAGTAGCCGGTATTGTTGTTCAAGAAACTGATGTTGTTGCAAGTATGCTTGATTTATCAAGTGCTGTTCTTAGTTGCTATGTATATGTTGGTGACACAGCTCAATCAGCAACTGCAACTGCAGGTTCTACTTCTTTAGATCTTGCTTACAATCAAGGTTCAGTTGTTGGTGTTGATAAAGCAGATCTTGATTTACAACTTAATGGTTATGGTTTTACAGTAAGTGATGCAACTGGAGCAAATGAATATGTTTCAGTAAAAGCTGGTGAAACTGTAATTTCAAATGACCTTGATGTTCAAGCAATTAAAGGTGATTATGTTACAACAGCAATTCCATTCGATAATGTTGGAGTTACTGCTCTTTCTACTAACCTCTCTGCAACTTCTATCGTTGGTGCAATCAATGAAAATGCAGATGATTTACACACTTTAATAAATACAACTTTAACTTCAAAAACAAATGGATCATCTGGTGCTGATGGTATTGGAGTAACTGGTATTATTGGAGTTCTTCCTGAAGGTGGAACAGTTGGTGCAGATGCAACTCTTCAAGCTATGTTAGAAGGTCTTGCAAAATCTGCTGGTGGATTAAAAACATTCGCATCAATAGCTGCATTTACTGCTTCTAAAGCAGCAGGTGATTATCTACCAGTAAATACAATTGGTTATATTAAAGACATTGATAGAATGGTTATGGTTCTTGTTGAAGGTGTTGCTGTAGTTGAAGGAACTGATTATGATGTTCTTTGGGATATTAATCAACCATTAGGTGGTACAAACTTTAGAGTAACTTCAACTAGTGTTCAAATAGTTCCTAGTGGAGTTCTTACTCTCACTGGAACAGAATCAGCAGTTTTAACTGGTGATGATGCTATTCTTACTCTTGATAAAACTGTTGCTTTAAGTGCAAAGACTGGAAATAAAGTTACCATCACTTCTGATACAGAAACAGAAATAAACGGTGGAGCTTTAGTTGATATCAATGCAACTGCTGTAACAATTGATGGTGATGTTGCAATCAATGGTGCAAGTAATGATGACTTCAAAGTAACAACTATTGGAGCTACTGGTGGTATTTTCCTTAAATCAGAATTCAAAACTGAAATAGACACTCCTGTTGTTAATGTAACAGGTGATGTTGTTATTGCTGCTAATAAAATACTCAGTGTTGACAAGATTAATATTTCTTCTGTTGATCCTACAGACGCTGCTACAATTACTGGACAAAGAACTGGTATTCCATTCACTGGAAATAAGTTAAAGAATCCAGGATTTGAAAAAGGATCAGGTGCTAATGCAGATGATTGGACAGAAGGACCTAACTCAGGAAGAGATGCTACTGAAAAGTATTTTGATAACTATTCATTTGGTTATGAAAAATCTTCAGAGCTTGGTGGTGATGTACCTATTCTTACACAAGCAATAACTGGTTTAAATCTTACAAATCATATTGTTTCTGTTTGGTTTAAAGGCTCAACTCAATCTTCAGTTGATGCAGTTTTAAATGGAACTACAGTTGAAATTGTTCCTGCTAACACATCAGTTTCTGTATGGACAAGATTCTATAAAGATGTAACTCCAGGAACTGCCGCAGGCAATTTCTCACTTGTTGTAAATGGTGTTGCTGTGTTCATAATAACCATTTCTATGTTGATGCTCTTCAAGTTGAAGAGAAGGCTGCTCTTTCAGCACCAACTGGATTCTTCTCAACATATATGTCAGAACTTATTCTTCGTGTTGGTAACAATGCAGAAGATAAAATTTCATTCCAATCAGTTGCACCTGTAGGTGGAACAATTAAAGAATTAATGGCTATTGATAATAGTCAAGTTAGAGTATATGGTGATCTTATTGTTGATGGTGCTACTACTACAATTAATTCTACAACACCTGTTCAGGATAATAAAGTTACTCTCAATAATGGAATGACTGGTGATCCTGCTACTAATATGCCAAATGGCGAAGCTGGAATCGAAGTTATTCGTGGTTCTTCAGCTAAAGTTGCTGTTAGATGGAATGAAACAACTGATAAGTGGGAATTAACAAATGATGGTACAACTTATGGTGCAATCGTTACTGTTGGTGGTTCTTCTGGAATCTCAATGGATACTGCCTATAATGGTGGATCTGTAGTTACTGTTGATAATACAAACGTATCATTTGATCTTGCTCTCACAAAGAGCTTTACTGTCTCTGACCCAACTGATGCTTCAAAATTTGTTGTATCTGCTGGGTCAGGTGCCGATTCAATAAAGATTGATACAACTGGTGGAGTTGATATTGATGTTGATGGTGGATTTGTTGTAAGTGATAATAGCGGTGCATCGTTTGAACTAAACACTAGTGGTGAAATTGGTATTTATGGTGCTTCTAATAGTACAGTAACACTTGGTGCAACAGGTTCCGGATGGGCACAACTTACATCACAAGGAAATACAAAAGTTTCATCAAGTGGAACAGGAGTTGAATCAATAAAGATTGATACCCTTGGTGGAATTGATATTAATGCAGCTGCTACAAGCCCAATAACTATGGACTCAGGTTCATTCTCAATTGATGGTGTATTGGCTTCTAATGTAAGCGTAACTGGTGCAGACCTTACTCTCTCTACTATAACTTCTGGAAACGTTGTTATCTCATCTGACAAGAATATCACATTTAATGATGAGTTCTTGACTACTGCTCTTCCTCTTGGACAAACTGGTTATACAGGTCTTGTTACTGAATTTGCTTATAATTCACAAACTGGATTTAATTGGTCAGCAAGAGATATAGGAATAACTGCTCCTACTTCTATAATTGGTGCAATAAACACAAATAGAGAAGACTTGTGGCAATATGTTGAGTTGTTAGCAACTCAAGGTGCCGCTGTTGGTGTCGCCGCTGGTGCTAACTTGATTGGTGTTGATGGTATCGTAAGCGTTATCCCAACTGGAAAAACACTCGGTGCTAATTCTAATCTTCAAGAAATGCTTGAAGGAATTGCTTCTTCTGGTGGTGGTTCTTGTAAACACTTTGCTTCTGAAGCTGCATTCAAAACTGCTAAGGCTGGTGGAGAATACTTTAATCTTGGAACTCAAGTATACTTTATTGATACTGAAAGAGAAGCTCGTGTTCTTACTCAATCAGTAAATGCTGTTGAAGGAGCTGATTGGGCTTACTTATGGTCAACTGTAAGACCTCTTGCTGGTCCTGCATTCGTAGTTGAGAGTGCTTCTGTTGATATTGATGTTGCTGGTAGTGTTGCAATTGATGGAGCTACAGGTATTACTCTCGATTCAGTCGCTGCTATATCTCTTGATTCTACTGCTGCTTCTAATTTCTCAGTCGCTGGTGCTAACTTGACATTATCAACTGCAACTTCTGGTAACGTTGTTATCAACGCTGCTACAACAGTTGATATTGATGGTGCTGCAATTGATATGGATTCTACTGGAACAGTAACAATCAATTCAGGAACAGATAAAGATATTACTCTTACAACTGCTGGAACTGGTGATGTTGTTCTCGCTGGTAATGGTGTTAGAGCAAGTGTCACTGGAAATACTGGTGTTGATGCAGTTTATGTAAGTTCTTCTGGTGGAGTTCAAGTAACCTCTGCTGGTTTAGTTGATATCACTTCTGGTACATTCAGTCTTGATACTACAGGAGCTGGGGCAGATTCTATAAAGATTGATACTCTCGGTGGTATTGATATTGATGTTGATGGTGGATTTAGGGTAGATGATGCAGGTGGAAGTAAAATTGCTATTGGACACTTAGCAGTATTTGAAATTACTGCCGCTAATGGGCTTGTTGTTGATGTTAATGGTACTGGAAACTATAATACAACTATCGTAGGTGGATCATTCAACCTTGACATTGTAGATAATAGCACATCAAGTGCATTTAAGCTTAGAACTATCTCTGGTGGTATTGATATTGATACTGCAGCTACTAAACCAATAACTATGGACTCAGGTTCATTCTCAATTGACGGTGTGTTGGCTTCTAATGTAAGCGTAACTGCTGCTGATCTTACTCTTTCTACTATAACTTCTGGTTCTCTTGTTCTTGGATCTGCTGGTGCCTTAACACTTAAAGATTCATTCTTAACAGCAGGACTTCCTCTTTCTGAAACTGGACATGCTGCTTTAACTGGATTTGCTGCAACATCAATCGTTGGTGCATTGAATGAAGTTAGACTTGCAGCTACTAGTGCAAACACTCTTGATGAAATTTATGATGGTGAAGCTGGAACCAGAACAGTGACTATGGATAATGGATCAGTTCTCTTTAAGATGACTGATACCTATGAATTCAATGTTGCTGACTCTGCTGCTGCAAAGATTCTTTCTGTTAAAGCTCTTGCAGCCGGTGATAAGGTTGATATTGTTGGAGCACTTGATGTATCAGGAGATTCTACATTTGATAAAGTCACAATGTATGGAAATCTTGATCAATCAAATGGAACTGTTGTTCTTAATGCTACTGGAAATGTTGACATTGATTCTACAGCAGCATTTACAGTTGACGCTGCAAGCTTCAGCTTAGATGCTACAACAGCTTCTAATGTTACAGTTGCAGGTGCTGCTCTTACTCTTTCTACAACTGGTGCCTTTGATGTTAATGTTACTGCTGGAAAAGATGTTGTTGTATCTGCTGTTGCCTTTGATGCAAATCTTACTGGTGCCTTAACTGTTGATTCAATAGGTGCATCTAGTATTACAACTTCTGGTGGATCACTCACTCTTGCTACTGTTTCTTCTGGTGCAGTTATTGTATCCTCTATCGGTGCAGTAACAGTTGATGGAACTGGAATCTCAATTGATGGAACTGCTGCTTCTAACTTTACAGTAAACGGTAATAGTCTTACTTTATCAACTGTATCAAGTGGAAATGTTGTTGTATCATCAGCTGGTGAATTAACATTCAAAGATTCTAGAACAGCTGCAATTCCTTTCTCTGATGCTGGTGCAACAGCCCTTCCTGGTGGAGCAACATCCATCCTTGGAGCCTTGAAGACAGCTTATGAAAAGTCAATTGATATTGGTTATGGAGAAAAGGATGTTAACTCAACTGATGTTACTAATGATTATGTTGTTGTAACAATTGAAGAGCTTCCTATTAATGGTGTAACATTCCCTGCTACTCCTACTGCTCTTAGAACTGCTGGAGTTTATGCTTCTGTATATCTCAATGGTCTTAGACTATCTGATACAGAATGGAAGTATAATTATGCTGGTAGTGTAAAACAAATTACATTTAACGGTTCAAATGATATCGTTCTTGTAAGTGGTGATAAAATCATGGTTGAAGTCAACAAGATTAACTAATAATTAATCAAGTATGAAAAGGAGGGGGTCAAACCCCTCCTTTTTTTATGCCACTACCATCATATTTTTTATAGTAATCATAGAGATACTTTACTGTCTCTGCCATTGTTTTATTCAACTCAATTGATAAATGCATTACCTCTTTCCAATACCCCTCTCTTAATCTAATTGTCTTATATTGTTCTTTTTCTTCCATTTTGTTCCTTTATATATTTATATACAATTTATTAAAATAATTTATTCTATTTATTAAATATGCTACAAGATAATCTAAACCACAAAACTATTAAAATTAGGAGGCTAATATGCCACGTATTCGTTCGGAACAGATTGCTAATTTTGGAATTAGTGATTTGCAGATTGCTTTAAATGCAGCAATCCAACAATCAAAAATTGCTGATCAACTCGCAGACCCACAAGGTTGGATTAGTAAAGGAACAATGAATGTTGTTGATTCATTTTCAACAAACACAGCAGGTTATCAAGAATTCGGCTTAACTATTTCACCAACAGATGATTCAGGATTAAGACAAGAAACTATTTATTATTTTGAAGTAAATAATAAAGAATATGCAATCGCAACACCAGCTTCTGCACTAACACACCAACAAGTAGTTGATCTTATGCAAGCAGAAATATCAGGTGATGGTCTTGTTATTGCTATTGTAAACAATGATTATAGAATATCATCTGTTGCAACTGGATATGATAAAGTTGTTTTTATTAATCCAAATTGTACAAGACACCGCCTCCATGATTATTTAGTTGGATTTACATCATTTGAAAAACCAGTAAAGGGAACAGGAATTATATGGGGACCAGATCTTGCAGGAAGAATGTTCTTTGCTGCTGATACAAATGAAACATATATTGGCGTAACAACCCAGCCATATTATCAATCATTAAGTGGTTCAGGTGCTGGTGAAAGTAAGATAACAACTGTTGTTGCTAATCAAGCTACAAACTGGAATGGAACTACTGCAACTATATTTAGATCTGAATATGGTTTTGCTCCTGATGGTTCAAATGTATTTGCATATTTAAACGGTCAATTATTACAATATGGTCCTGGTGGAAACAATGACTATCAAATTGAAATGGGAACTGGTACAGGTGGAGAGTATACTGATATCGTTTTAAATTCAAATTATAATATAACAGCAACAGATAAAGTAACGATGATAGTTTATATAAATAGTGAATTATCATCTTTTGCTACTAAGGCATATGTAAATAATAAATTTACAAATGGTGTAGAATTAAATGGTGATACAACAATTGATGGTAGTATTTTACCAGGACAGGGTGGATTATTTGATATTGGATCTACTACAGATACATGGAAAAACATATATCTTGGAGGATCAATTAAATTCTCACCAATAGGAACAGGTGACACAGCAGAAATTTATCATCAATTAGTTGGTGAAAACACTCAATTAAAATTCAAGATTGGTACTTCTGCTAATGATAAAATTATATTTGAAGATGAAAACAACACAGTAATTATGGCTATTGACGGTGAAGGTGGATGTACTATTCCTGGAAACTTAGTTGTTCAAGGAACTACTACATATGCTAATGAAGATAATACAACTATAACAGATGCTGATTTTATTATTAAACAAGGTTCTGGTGATGGTGATGCTACATTCTCTGTAGAAAGAACAACAAATAACACTTCTATCAAATGGAATGATTCAATTGATAGATGGCAAGCTATTTATGGACCAACTGCTAATATAACTTCTACCATCCTTACAGAGGATGATTTGGTCAATGGAAAAAATCTTGATGCAAGATATGTTAATGAGAATCAAATTGTAGTATCAGGATCCACTGTAACTAGTGGTGCTGTAAAATATGCAGGATCATTTACTTCAGCCCCTCCTGATGGAGTTTTCTATGGTGGAACTATAAATCCAGATGCTCATGTAAGACTTAATTATGGTGGAGATTTATATGTATCAGCTTTATATGCTGATGATATCTATGTTTCAGCAAGTTCACTTTATGTTAATGGTAAGAAAGCAATTGAAGATGATAATGATATAATGACATTCCGTGCTTCTGCTGATCAATCTATTCAAGTTAAAACAACTGGAACAGAAGGTGATATTGATTTAATATCAGTAGATAATATCACAGCAATTTCTGCTGGACACCTTGATTTCTCTATTTCAGGAACTAAAACTGGAAAAAATATATCATTTACAAACATTTCATCAGGTGGAGAAATTCAGTTTGCAGCAACTGGTAATAATGGAGTAATTCAAATACAAGCAGGTGGACCTCTTGCAGATGTTGTAAATATCAATACATCAGCAAATGCACCAACAGGAATAGGTAGACTTAACGTTGATGGTAATTTATATGCAACTGCATTTATTGGTAATATATCAACAGCTTCTAAACTTGAAACTGCAAGAACAATTTCATTATCAGGTGATACAACTGGTAGTATTAGTTTTGATGGATCTACGGATAAAGATATTGTAGTTTCAGTTAATAAAATAAGAGGTATTGCTTGTAATACTACAACAACTGATCCTACTGGAGCTAATAGACTTAATATTGAAGGTTATGTTTATGCAACTAGAGTTTATAATGCAGTTTGGAATGACTTGGCAGAATTTATGCCTAAGGCAAAAGATTCAATGGCAGGTGATGTTATTATAATGACTTCATCTGGTGTTGCTCCTTCTGTTGCAAGGGCTCAAAAAGCAGTTGTTGGTGTTAATTCAGATACATATGGTTATATCCTTGGTGCTGAAGATCAAGAGAATAAAACACCAATTGGTCTTGCCGGTAGAGTTCAAGTTAAAGTTAAAGAAAAGTTAGAGATTGGTGATTTATTAGTAAGTGATGAAGATGGTTTTGCTACTAAGGCAACGGCTGAAGAAGAAATGAGAGCTAGTATAATAATTGGAAAAGTTCTTGAAGAAAAAACAGATACAAATGTTTCAAGAATTTGGATGCTTATAAAATAATAAAAAGCGGCATCTTAAATGGTGCCGCTTTTTTTATAAAAAAAGTATATAATAATTTTAATTACGAATAGAATATTTTTCTATCTCCTGATAAATACTTTAATTTATAGTTTTCTATCATTGAATCTTGAAGAAAATAAAATTGATTTAAATGATAATACTCGTTCAGTTCAATTTGTCTATAAAATGTTTTTAATCCTTGCCATGAATTAGAGTGTTTACCTAGACCTAAAACAGAATTTAAATATCCATTAATATTATTAGGCTTATCGAAATAAATAAAGTTAAAATTAAAATCATAATTTTTTCTTAAAAAATTATAAAAATTTTCATTTGTTATATCTTTTTCATAATCATATTTATTGTTTTCTAATATATTTTTTAGTAATTTATCAATATAATTTATTTTTACATCTCTAAGTTTATTTTCAGCAAAATCATTATGAAATGTTGTTGTGAGTTTACTATATACAGTTATTTTAGGAATATCAAGATTAGATAAGAAATTAAAATCATTTATCAATGTTTGATTGCTTTGATCTGAAAGCCCAGCCATTAAATCAACATTAATAATATGCTTTTTATTTTTAAATTTATTAATAATATGTCTTAGTCTTTTTTCAATTATTTCTATTGACGGGTTAAATCTGTCTTCTGACGTTAAAGGTTGTGGACTTAATGATTGAATTCCTATACTTACTCTATTTATAAAATTAGAATCTGCTAAAAAATCTATTTTATCTTCAGTAAGAGTAGAGATACTTGTTTCAAAACTATATATATTGTTGTTCATATCTAAATTAAAATTAGATTTTATCATATCAAACAATCTTTTCATTTGATATGGCTGGAGTAGTGATGCAGTCCCTCCACCTATATAAAGAGACTTAAATACTTGATTCTTAAATAATGGTGAATACTCTTTCATTTGTAGTTCTAAATTATTTAAATAATCATTTATTTGTTCTTCATTTTTATATAAATCTACAAAATAAATACAATATTTACATTGATGTAAACAAAATGGAATTTTTATAAATAATGATAAATAATCATATTCATTTTTTGTTTCAAAATAATCATTCCATAATTCATATATTTGTTCTTTTGAAAGAGAATTTTCTTCTGAATCTTGTTGATAATCTGTTTTTAATTCTAACACTTAAATTCCTTGAGTGCATTATCTATATCATTTTCAATAAAAAAATTAGATTTATAATTTCTATATTTTTCTATTCCTGAATTACAATCCAATACTGAATAATTATATTTTTTATCTAAAACTTCTTTCATTATTTCATATACTAATCCTTCATCATAAACATGATGAAGTGCATCTTTATATACCAAAGCATTTGGATATATTTTTTCTATAGAATCTTTATTATAATCAGTATATTGCACTTCTATTAAATTTAAATGGGATATACCTATTTTATCAAATATTTCAAGATGTGATAACAATAAATCCTTGTGCAAAGGCCATGATGGTTCTTCTATTGTTATAATAAATCCCATTTCTTTTGCATCATACAAATAGTCAAAAACTTTTTTAGAAAAACCACTTGCACTTATGTGCACTCTAAGTTCTTGAATATTCATATTCTTTAATATTAATAAATTTTCTTTATTTAATAACAATCCATTAGTATAAATATGTTTGTAAATATTGTAATTATTATTTGATTCTATTTTTGAAAGTAATTTTGAAAATTCTTCATATTCATTTAAATATAATAATGACTCTCCCCATGTATTAAATGATACTGTTTTTGGTTTGAAATTTAAATCTAAACTCTTTTTATATAATTCTTTAATTTCAGTTTTTGGAATATCATTGAAATAATCAAGCATTTCATTGTCAATATTATTATAATAACACATTGGACATTTTAATTGACATTTAGTTCCAACATGAATAGCAAATGATTGATTTGTTTTAAAACAAGATATACATCCTGGAGATATTTTTCCTATGTGAATGCAATCACCATTTACATGCTTTTCAAGTTCTGGTATAGATTTTTGAGATTCTAATTTTTTCTGGAAAATATCACTATAAGATACTATTTTCATGTTTTTTCGCCACAAATAACTAAAGCACTAAACTCACCAACATTGAATATATTTTCTATATTATATTTTTCTTTCGTTTTGATTAATCTATCTTCTATAAAATTTTTGTCAAAAATAACACCATTGTTAAAAACATTATAAATTAATATTATTTTTCCAGAAAATTTATTTTGTTTATATAATTTATATCTAAAATCAAATTCATCTAGTGTGTTGTCAATGCCTGCATTAAGAATATAATCAAATTTATGATGATCAATAATACAGTCTTCATCATTGATTGTAAAATTAATTTTCGATCCATTAAAAGTTTTTAAAATATTTGCTATTTTAATAGAAGTTTCATCAATATCAAATCCATGTATTAATATATTTGGAAACACTTCTTCTAGAATAAATGAATTTGTGCCATTATTACAGCAAATATCTAGAATTTTACTTCCAGATTTAATATCTAATTGTTTAAGCAATAATTTTCTAGCACTGTAAGATTGAATATCACAGTCAAATAATATTTCATTGTTTAAAATAATAGGTGAAACAAGTTTATTATTCTCTTTTGAATATTTTAATAAATCTAAAATATCTTTTTTATATTCTATTGGATAAATATCTAATTCATTTTGATAAAGATCAACATATTCTTTCCAAACACCTAAACATTTATTGTTATATACACATCTTAAACATTCTTGAGGTTTTTTAAAGTCATATTTAACCATCTCTTTAAAGTCACCATCAGGTTCATAGCCTGGATTGTCATTTACAAGTTCTATACATCTATCATATGATGAATATGATTGATATTCTTCTAATGATCCTTCAATTTGATGTTTAAAACCTTGTAAATAACATGGAGGGAAGGCACTTGTATATATTTTATAATAATATTTACTTAAAATATTATGAACAATATCTTTTAAGTCTGAATATTTTGGAACAACATTGTAAAAATCAGCCAATGCATTTCCCATAGCATGAGGAAATGTTAAACTTGAATTATCAACATTTAACATATGAAAGAAATCAAATGTTTTTTCAAGTGATAATAAATTATATTTTGATATAACCGTTTGTGTTTGTATTTTAAATTTATCAGATTTTAAATTAATTAGATTTGATAGTCCATTCAATGTATCATCCCATGAACCTTCTTTTTGACAAATAAAATCGTGTTCTACTTTATCAAAAGAATGTATAGCTACAAGAAAAGAATCTACATATTTTACAAGTTCTTTTGTAAGATTTATATCTTTAAGTCCAGTGCCATTTGTTTGTAGATCTATAGTGCAACTTGGATTTATCTTTTTTATATATTGAACCATATCAACTAAATCTGGCCTTATTGTTGGTTCACCCCCTGTGATAGTGAATTTATCACATGTAGAGTATTTGTCTATTATATTTTTCAATTCATCAAGAGAAAAATCAGGTCTATGTGTATATTGTTTTTTATCTGAAACAACACAATGAACACAATTATGATTACAATTCCAGCCCACTTTTAAATCAATATGACTTTCTAACATTAATTAATCCTTATAATGACTTTACGTATTCTATTGCTTTTTCCATATTAAAAAACATTACATCTTTTTTTGTATATTCATACATGTTATCTTCAATATAATTAAATTCTGGTATTAATGCTTTTTCTTTTTTAATGTCGAAAGTATCATCCTGTTTAGGATTACTTTTATCAAAATACTCTTTAAATTTATTAAAATTATTAACTTCAATTGTTTTTATTGAACTATCAAATATAAGTTTCCACCTTGTTTTTACCATTTCAAATTTATCATCATCTTTCAGAAAGTTTTTTACTGTCATAATGTCATATACTGTTGGACAGTCTTGTTGTATTATTATTATTTTATTTAAAAGCTCTTTGTAATTATCGTTTATTACAATATCAATATGACTTTTTATAACTTCATCAATACCATAGCCTATATTATTAATTAAATAAGCGTTTTTTATTTCCTCTCCATTATAATTCATTGTTTACCTCCCAATTTAAAAATACATTTGTTACAGGTTTTAAAAATTTATCATCATAAATATAATAATAAGATTTATGAATTCCAAGACAATATTCAAAATGTGTGCATTTTTCACAATTAAAATGAAAAACATTTTCTTTAAATAAATCTCTTATTTGTTTTATTCCATTTTCTTTTTTCAAAGAAGCTAAAATCCAATTATATTCTATAGAATATTTAACAAGATTTTTTAATTCACATATAGGAATATATGCTATTCTATATTTACTTTTATCTCTTGAATTACTAATTATAGTATTTAATATATTATATACATCACCATATAAAGGTAAAAATTTTTGTATTTCACTTATATCAGCATTAAATGGATTATATACTTTAAAAAAAATATCAGCATTTGGCCATTTTGAACTTACATAAGAATTCCATTCCTCCATAGAATCTAAATTTATTTTATTTACAACAACTCCAATTGTTATTTCTTTAAATTTATAATTATAAATTTTATCTATTAATTGTATTTTTTCTTTATAAAATACTCTATTACAAAGTTTATCATGTATTTCTTCAATGTGACTATCTAAAGATGTAGATATTGATATCTTAGATATGTCTCTTTTAATAAACTCATCAAAAAAAGCATTATCATTAAATTTTAATAAATTACTTATCACAAGTATATTATCAAACTTATTTAGACAAATATCTAATATTTCAAAAAAATCTGGTCTTATAGTTGGTTCACCACCTGTAATAGTTATATTACTACTTTCACATTTAATAATATCTATTTGTTTTAAAATATCATTTGAAGATGGAATTGGAGAGTTTTTTTCTCCACAGAACTCACAATCTAAATTGCATATTCCACCCAAATTAATATCATTAACAATCATAGATTATCTTGATATGTTGCTGGATTAGTGAATACATTTAAATATGTTAAATTAGCATATGCTGTTGCTGTGTTTAAATGACTACTTCCTGTATTAGAATGATTTCCATGATTTCTATGGCATGTATAACTTCTAGTATTTGAACTATGTGAGTTGCTATGATTTTGATAACCATTAAGATATGATGGTGCAGGACTATCTGTATAGTTTGAATAATTAGCATAGGCAGCTACTTGTTTAAGTCTTGTAGCAATTTCATCTATTTTTGATTTTGTAATTACTTCTCCTTCTACAACAGGCCCAACTGATCCTAACATCCCCATTTCTGACATTTCATCTAATAACCCTGAATATGTTCCATTTATTACACCACTTTGTTCATTAAGATGTTCTTGTTCAATTATTTCACTATCTGCAACTTCAGTATCTGAAACACGAGTATATGTTGGAGATCCTGCATACCCAAACTGTATTTTTACAGCTTTTGCATGTTGTCTAAGCTGTTTTAATGTTTCACCATCTAATTTTGTATCTGCTTTTACTGTTCCATCAGCATTAAAATATGTTGAGTTAAACGGTAAATCTAATGGCCATTTTTTAGCGGAGTCATCAATTTCAGTAGCTGCATTTGAATAATTTGCGTAATTTACATATCCCATAACTATATCTCCTTTTTTAAGAATCCTAGGCATGGACCTGGACACTCTTTGAATAAGAAACAACATTTTTTACATTCTTCAGGTAAACCTTGTGTCGAATATGCTAACCTTTTTCTAAGAAAAAGTTCATTTTCAACTGTATTCAATAAAGAATGTTTATCCATATCAACTCTTATGTTTTCTCCTGGATAACAATATTGAACTTCTGATGGATTCAAAATATCAACTGGAATTCCATTTTCACAACCATATTTGAACCCTTCAAGCCATTCTAATAAAAATGTTTTTACAGTATTATCTTTGATCATACACGGATAAATTCCGCAATCTAGATTAAATTTTACTTTATTTTTTATACCCCAATTAACAAAATCAATAATTCTATCAATATATTCATAATTATTAAAAAAATACATTTTACTATTAGTATCTTTTGGGTTTGGAAATGGTAAACTTATTCTTGCTCTACTAAACACATCACCTAATTTTTCCTTATACTTATTTAAATTATCTTCATAATATTTAAAATCATAATCAAGATTGATTGTATACCCTAATCTTATATTAGCATTAGTGTATTTAGATATTAATAGCATGTTTTCAGATGTTAAATCAAACTGTTGTTGAGATACTTCAGAAACATTTATTAAAAATCCAAGATTTTTTTCACTTATAAAATCTATAATACTGTTTAAAATTTTTTCTCCAAAAATAAAATTGCTTATTAAAGTAATTTTATTTGGTAGTGTTTTCAAATAAGATAGTATTTCAACAAAATTTGAATTATTTGTTGGTTCACCACCTAAAAGAGATATGTTATTATTTACAGTCATTTTTTTTACAATGTTTTTTACATCATCTAATGACATTTCACTTTTATCTAGAACATCTTTAGCAAAGCAAAAAGAGCATCCTTTATTACATGAAGTAGTTAAGATAAGATTCATTTTTTATTTCATCCTTTAATAGTTCTGATATTTTTAGTCTATTTTTATTAAAAAACTCTGATAACCCTTTATTAAACTCACAAGTTGCATCATCAATAATACCTTTTCCATATTTTTGATATGAAAAGCTTAAGCATCCATAATCGCAAAATGCTTGTGAAGAACAAAGATTACATTTTCTTTCTATAACTGCATCTGCTTTTGATCTATGAAATTGCCACATTTTATGTGTATGTATTAATTCACCAACATCTTTAGACGTTACATTGCCTGATGATACATTATTACTTTTTTCAGAATTTCTACCACAAAAAAGAGTTGTTCCATCTGGTTCAACTTCTAATATTCCATTTCCAGCACCACAATATCTCGTATAGCATATATCTCCAACACTTATTTCTTGACCAAAACTAATGTTTTCAATATATTTTTTCATTTTATTATATAGAGTTTCTTCTTTAAAGCCCTTATTGTCAAACATAAAATTAATTATTTTTATTGATGCTTCTAAATTTTCTTGTGCTGTTAACTCAAATTCACTTCCAGTATTTGCAACATCAACAGCCCTATTAATTTTAATAGAATTAAAACCCATTGATTGTATCATTCTTAAATCATCAACTATTGTTAAATGATTTTGTTTGTGTAAAATAGATAATAAACCTGGTTGTAATCCATAACCTCTTAATTTTATTATATTTTCTAATAATTTACCATTTGCATTCCTATTAGAATCAGAAATTCCAAACCCATCAAAACTCACTCCAGGACTTATATTATATCTTCTAAATATTCCAATCCATTCATCGTCAATTAAAGTGCCATTTGTTTGCAAAGATATTGCAAGCATTTTTCCATGCTCTCTTGCAAGTTGTGTTGCAATTTTACAAAATGCAGAAAACTTTTCTTTACCTATTTTTAGTGCTTCCCCTCCATGAAAAACTAAACTTAGTGGATTCCATTTTTGGAGATTTTCAGTTTTAGTATCAGAATTTAAAGCATCTATTAAACTTTGTTGAGATTCTATATTACCGTGAGATGTTTCTAAAAACCACCTTCTAATAGTATTCTCAAACACCTCATATGACATTGATTCTTCACTATAGTCATCTTTATGAAACACATAACAATATGAGCACCTTAAATTACACCCTCTTGTAACTTTTAGAATTACTTGTCTAGTATTTTGAAACATTTTATTCTCCTATTGTTTTATGCTCATTAAAACCAGATTCACCTATTGGATTTTCAGACTGAATTTTTTCAGATTCAGAAGTAAAATTTTCAATATGACCTATTAACCTATCAAAACAAACGTCACAATACAAAGATGTTGTTTTTCTACACATACTAGCATCCATTTCACTTTGATTTGTATTTGGGTCTTTAATCCATGTTTTAAAATCTATAACTATTTCATGATAATATCTATTTTTATAGATGTTTTTACCACAACCGTCACATTCAACTACTGAGTATTTCATAATTTCTCCTTTGTGTATTCATTAAATTCATCTTCTAATATTTTAATTCCAACCATTATAGAGCAAAAAACATCTCTTGATTCTTTAAACGCTGCATAACATCCTGTTCTACAAAAATCTTTTGCTTTACAATCTTCACATGTTTTATCATAAAAATCATTTGATTTAATTTTATCATAATTTGTAACATTAAATTTCATATTAGGAAAATCATTAAGATTTAAATATATTTTTTTCTTATCATATTCTAGACCACAATGGGATATTTCACCAGATGGAAAAACTGAAAAAGATAGATGTTTATCAAGACAGTATTGCTTATTTTTAGTTATAAAATTTAAAAAATCTAAACTGCCAAACTCCAATGCTGTTTTAGCAAATTGTTTTAATAGTGTTTGAACAAAATTCTTTGCATCTTTTTTAGGTGAAAAGAAATCTATTGAAGTTGAGTGTTCTAATTTTAATGAGTCAAGAAACTTTTTATCTTCTAAAAAAGATCCAGCATTATTTTCTGATATTGTCCTATTAATAAAAACTTTATTTGGAAATATAGATGCAAACGTCATTAGATTGTTTATTGTTTTATTAAATGATCCTAATCCTCTAACCTTATCATGAGTGATTTCACTACTATCTAATGATATGCTTATTTCACTATACATTGCTCCCATAAATTCAATTTGTTCTTTACTATAATCTAAAGTTAAATTTGTAACAAGAGATAATTCACAGTTTGGTATAGACTTTAATATTAATGTATAATTATAAAAATATTGCCAGTCTAATGTGGGCTCGCCACCATTTATTAAAATATGTAATGTATTATCAGGGTGTCTATACATATTAATCATTTGTGTAAAATTATAAAAATTTTCTATTGAAAGCTTTTCTTTTGTATTTTTATGAAATTTATTTTCATTATTTTTATGCACACAATAATTACAATTTAAATTACAATCAAAAGATGGAAATATAGTAACATCATCTATTCTTATTTCATTTTTTATAGGATTATCAACCTCAAAATAGCTCATTTTTTCTCCTTATCAACCATATTTTTAAAATCATTTTCATCATCAAGAACCTCATTTCTATTTACAATATATCTTGCTCTAACTGTATCGGAGTTACAATCAAGAACTGAAAATTTATAATTTTTATTTATTACCTCTTCCATTATATCATATACAAGACCTTCATCATATAGATGATAGTTTAGATTTTTATACATTCTTCCTTCTGGATAAATAGAATTTACTTTTTGAATATTCATTGGAGTTATATCTATTTCATCTAAATTTAAATGTTTGACCCCAATAGAATCAAAAAGTTTAATTGCTTCAAACAACTTATCTCTATTGAGCATCCATGATGGTTCTTCTACTGTTACTCTAAATCCATTTTTTGCTGCATGTTCCATGTTATTATATACTTTAATTGAAAAATCACTTGCACTTATATGAAATCTTATTTCTTCAATATCTAAATCTTTTAATATTTGAGTGTTATTCATATCATATAAAATACCTGTAGTGTATATTCTTTTATGAATATTAATATTTCTTTTTGTTTCAATCTGTTTGATAATTTTTGAGGTTGATAAATAATGTTCTAAATATAAAAAAGGCTCTCCAATTGAATTATAACATATATTTGATGGAGAGTAATTCTCATCAAAAAGTTTTGAATAATAAAATTCATTTGTATTTATAATATCTTTCTCTATTGATTTACTTTCATCAGTATTATTGTGTAATGTTGTGTAATAACACATTGGACATTGAAATGGACATTTATTTCCAATAAAAATACTTTTTCTACATGCCTTTTCAGTAAAACATCCTTCACATCCTGGAGATATTTTGCCTATATGAGAAGCAAAACCATTTGCATGAAGTATAAGATTTGGTATGTTTTTTTGTCTTAAATATTTTTCATTTAATATAGTTCTGAAATCAACTAAAATCATGGTATCCTTTTAAAAACACTTGTATTCATTTCAAGAAAATTAAATTGTGTGCTTCCTTCATAAGAAGGATTTAACAATCTATCAACATCACTGCTCCAATAAAATATTGAATTTGTTCTATTTTTTGAAAAATAGAGATTGCTCATTATATCTAAAGTTTCATAGCTGGATATATACCAGTTTATATTTTTATAAATCTTATTATCATAAAATTTATTTTGATTATTTACTTCAACATCTCTTAGGATGATATAATTAAATTTATCAATAATACTTTCTAATAATGTATAATCTTCTTGAGAATATTTAATAAGAGGAATTTCTAATACTGAATTAGATACAATATATTTATAATTAAAATCACTCTGAAAAGTATATCTAGTTTCATTTAAGTTAGGATAAATACCATCACTATTAACATATCCAAATGTGTATGTAGATTCATTTAATAAATCATTATATTCATTTATATAATTAAATGTTTTTATATCAGCATAACCATTTACTGATACAATATGAGGAGATGATTTATTAATTCTAACATAATTAGAAAGATTTTCTAATCTCCACGTTATATGGTCTGATAATTTAGAATTATAATAATTTGCATAATATTGCACTTCTAATAAATATTGAATATATTCAGACTTTGGTATAGAGAAAAAGTCTATAAAAGAATAAGGAATATTACCTTTATAAATACAATACCCTGAGTAGTCAGAAATATATGGATATTTTAATATAGTCTTATATTTATTTATAAATTCATCTTGAAAATTAATTTTAATCATTGTTATATTAACTATGCTTTTATTTTGAATTAATTATATTCAAAAACTCATTAGTTTTATCTAATAATTGCGTATTAAAGTATTCTCCTTTTGATTGAATATTAATATTCAAATTTTTTTTATATTCAAATGTACCCTCATATTCTTTTAAATATAGAAATGATTCGAATATATATAAATACAAACCACTTATATTAGGAATATTAGAAATATATTTAAAAAACTCAGTAATTATTTCAGAATCTGATTTATAATCATTTATATCAAATTGTTTAAAATATACAGGCTCTTTATTTTTATAAACTTCAATATATTGAAAATCTTGACCTATTTTAGAATAAATATCCACAATGTTTTTCATTCTACCAGGTTTAATCTTATTTTCTATTTTAGAACCTATACCTAAAATAGAAAATGTTGGTTCAGATTTTAATATATCATCTTGACTTTTATACTGTGGATATATCTTATTTATAAATAAATTTAAAGGTATTGTATTTTTTATTAAATTTACCTTATTAAACTCTCGTAAAATATTAAAAATTTTTTCATAAGACAAAGTTTCATCTTTAAATTTAAAAAGTCCAGATGGATAATATCCAAATTTTTTACAAAATTCTAAAATAAATATACAATATGTTTTATATAAATCTTCTGATGGATATAATTCCTTATTATTTTTATCTGAAAAACTATAATCAATTGCTAAATTAATTTCATCTACACCCATGGAAGCAACATTAAACATATCATAAATCATTTTTTCTACATGATCTTTTTCTTTCCAAAAGATTATAAAGTCGGTTAAAACATATATATTTTGTTTTTTAAAATCTGAAATAATTTTAGGAATATTCTCATAATTTTTATATATCCTATTTTGCTTTTTTAAATATTCTTTATCAAAAGTCTGTATACAAAGAATAATAGAGTTAAAGTTGTATTCGCCAAGAAGTAACGATTGTTCTTCTATATAAGCAGACGGATGAATTTCCATTAGTTTTGATTCTATTTGTTTAAAATTTGGAATTTTTTCAAAAACCATTCTCATGTCATCTATAGACATAATATTAGCCGTTCCGCCACCAAAACAATATGTTTCAATTTCTGAATTCGCAATTATATTAGAATAAAAATCAATTTGAGATATTAAATATGTAATATAATCTTGATATTTAGTACTTTCTTCATAATTTTGAGATATTATTGAACCATGAAAAGGACAATATAAGCAATTAGTGAAGCAAAATGGATTATGCACATAAACTCTTACAGGAGTGTTATTAAACTCCCATAAATCTAAAATAGATTCTTTTAATATTTCTTGTAGTTTCATTATAAGAAATATGCTTTTTCAAATGAAAAAGCATAAATTTATGTTTTTTTTCATAAGATAATAATATGATAAAAATAACAACTATTGATAATATATATGAAGTGCTGCAAGATACTACAAGTGTTGAAGAAAGATGTGAAATTGCTATAAAATTAATTGATACTATTATTAAAGATAATTTCAATGAGTATTATATAATTTTTTTAGATAATTATAACGTTCCAGTTCAGTGGAGTGATTTTGAGAATTTTTGTATAAAAGAAAATTTAGATTTTGATAAATATAAAAAGTTGACTAATCAATGTTTCGATAAAGCAACATTATATTTAGAAGTTGTTGATCTAGAAAAAATAAAAATCAACTACCCAAAGGATAAATTTCCAAAAGATGTAAATAACTACACTCCTTATGGATATAGTAACTATCCAAATAGATTCAGAATTTATAATAGAGACATCGCCATGGATCTTATTAAAAACTACTCTCTACAAGAACTAGAAAAGTATAGTCATGATTTATCATAAGTAAGGCATATTTTAGTAGTTAGTAATAGAGGTAAAAATGCTTAAATGTTTAGATCTTGAAACGGAAAACACCAATGATTATTGGGGTTCAATAATTATTTATGGGCACCAAAAATGTATGAATACTTGTTTGTTTTGTTCAGGTAAAAACGAATCAATTGATGATGATACTATAAAATATAAAAAAGCAATTTATGATGCTGATTATTTAATAAGTAGTGGTGTAAATAAAATAGAAATATCTGGTGGAGATCCAGGTGAATTTAGTATGATTGTTGATGTTGTGTCTTATTTAAAAACTAAAGGTATTAAAACAATTCAATTATCAACACACGGAAGAACTCTTATTAATGAAAATTTTGTAAAAAAATTAAAGGATGCAGGTGTTACTTTGTTTAAAATACCATTATATGGTAGCACACAAGAAATACATAATAAAAGTGTCCAGGTTGATAATTCAATAGATAATGCTTTTTCAGACACAATTACAGGTATTAAAAATTGTAATAAACATGGCATGAGTATAATAGGATATATTTTATTAAATCAATATAATAAAAATGATATTACAAATATAGTAAGATTATATTTAAGCATCTCAAATTATATTTATAAAATAATAATAGGAATAACATTTATTTCAACTGTTGAATATAGTTATACAAGAGATTGGTTTTTACCAATAAAAGATATGAAACCATATCTTGAAGATATATTGATTGAATTTTCTAAAAATAATATAAATTTTGAGATGATTGATATTCCTTATTGTGCTATTGGTAAGTATTCTGAAAATATAGATAATAGACTTATTTTTCCAAATCTTGGAAATCATAAAGTAGAAGAACAAAATAGATCAACAATTTCAGATTTTATTCCTCATTATAGAATTAAATCATATTTTAATGAATGTAATTCTTGTAACTTAAAAAATCTATGTAGTGGTATTCCAATCAATGAAATTAAAATGTTTGGAATATATGGACTTGAAGGAGTTGGAAGTGTTTAGATTTACAGATTTAATTATATTTAGATTAACAAGGGGGTGTAATCTAAATTGTAAATATTGTTTTATGCAAAATAAAGAAGAATATAAAAATGAAAAAATAGATTTTGAACTTTTTAAAAAAATAATAGATAGAATTATAGAACAAAGACTAATAAATTCAAAACATACACAACTATCACTTGTTTTTCATGGTGGAGAATTTTTAACTATAGGGAAAAAAAGCCTGTATGAAATTTTAGAATATACAACTGCCCAAATGAATCTAAATAATATAGATTGTGAATTAGGTTGTCAAACAAATGGGGTATTATTAGATGATGAAATTGCAAAAATATTAAGTAAATTTAGTGTAGGAATAGGACTTAGTTTTGATGGTGTAAATGGTTCTAATGACTTGCGTGATATTAAACAGGAAATATTTGAAAGCAAGTTTGAAATATTAAAGAAAAATAAAAACAATTTTGGTTTTCTTATCATTGCAAACAAATCTAATATTGATAAAATCCAAGATTCACAAGATTATATTAAAAAGTTAAATAGAACAAATGGATATAAAATAAATTATTCTGAAGATATGATAAATCCTGGTGAAAACAGTGAAATAGAAGTCTCTGGTAAAGAAATGTTTGAGAAAGTTTTTAAGCCAGAATTATTACGTATTTTAAAAGGAGAACAACCTGAAGAACATAACACAAAAGAACTTTTAACAAAAGCAATAATAGATATTTTATCATATCATGAAAATGGCACAAAATCAGGTTGTGGCACTAAATGGTGTGGTGCTGGTATCTCAATGATAGCAATAGAGCCTGATGGTGAAATGGATTATTGTGATAGATATTCCAAAAAATTTTCTGAAACATATATTCAACATGCTTTAGATTATGATTTTTTAGGTATATATCAATTAAATAAAATGATACAATACAATAAAATGAAAGCTAAATTATATAATAATTATGAGTGTGATACTTGTTATGCTGATTATATATGTAATCATGGTTGTGAATCATTTTATTATTCTAAATATGGTGAATATGGAATTGATACTAGACTAGTGTGTGATCAGTATAAAATGTTTTATAGTTTTGTTCTAGAAAATATTGTTGAATTTGTTAAAAAACGTGAAATTGTTTCATATGCAAATGATACTATAATTAAGATTAGACCAAACATTAATTACTTATTTTTTTCTTATGGAATTGACTTGATAATAACAGATGATAAAAAAAGCATAATTATTAAAAGGACATAACATGAATAAAAATTATTGTACTAGATGTAAAAATGAAATTATAGATATGGCAATTATAGTTGATTTTAAAATAAGTGTTGGAAGAGTAAAAAATAGTGGAATATTTGAAAACATTCCAAATCTTGAAAACAACTCAAGAGAAGTTTTATGTGATGATTGTTTTAACAAGTTTTCACTTTTAATGGAAGGCTTAAATATAAAATACAATAAAAAAGTGGAGAATTAATGATATTAATAGCAGGACCTTGTGTTCTAGAAAATAAAGATATGCTTGATAAAGTTGCATCTTATTTAGTAGAGTTTAAAAAAGATAGTGATTTTTATCTTAAGGCATCATGTGTTAAAGATAATAGAACAAAGACCAATAATTTTAGTGGTCTTGGTTTTGAAAAGTGTTTAGATATATTTATTGAGATAAAAAATAAATATGGAGTGAAAATAACAACTGACTTCCATAATGAAGAGCAGTTAGAAAATTATGGTATGTATTTTGATCTTATTCAAATACCGGCATTCTTGGCAAGACAACAATCTCTATTAAAAAAGGCTGTTGAATTGAATTTGCCTATCCATGTCAAAAAATCTCAATTTACATCACCATATAATACTATAGATATTGTAAGCATATTAAAAGATTTTGGGCACTCTGAAGAAATAATGATAACTGATAGAGGAACTCAGTTTGGTTATGATAGAGTTATTATGGATCCACGTCACATTGCTTGGATGCAAAATGATGGAGCTAAAACATTAGTTGATATAACCCATCCTAATAAACTCCTTGGGGAACCTTTAAAGTTAGCTAAAATATTAGCTGAATCTTATATGATGGCAGGAGTAAATGGTGTATTTTTAGAAACACATCCAAACCCTGCAGAGGCTCTTTGTGATGCTGATACTCAAATTAATATAGATGATTCTGTTGTTCTAATAAGGAAATTATTAAAACTAGAAAAGTATATAAAGGAATAATTGATAAATAACTCAGTTGGTATAATACCTGCAAGATTGGATAGTACAAGATTTCCTAATAAATTATTCTCAAAACTAGACAACATTCCTATATTACAAAGAGTTATAGAGAATATATTAAGTGCTAATGTTGTAGATAAATTAATAATTGCTACAGATAGTAAGCGAGTTATTGATTTCTGTAAATCATTTAATGTTGAATGTTTTTATATGGAGGATATGGTTAGTTGTGGGAGTGAAAGAGCATATTATGTTTATCAAAAGTATCCAAACTATGATCAATACATAACATTCCCTGCAGATGAACCCCTTATCAACCCTGATGAAACAAAAAAATTGTTTAAAGATTATGAAGTTAAAGCTCCTGTGACAACATGTTATTCAGACTTTCACTCAATGGATAGACTCCTTGATCCTAAATCTTGTAAAATTGTTTCTAATAAAGCCAACCAAGTATTGTATTTTTCACGCTCTCCAATACCATGGTCAAAGACTGGATTATTAGATATAAAAGAGTATAAGAAACATGTTGGTGTGTTTATATTTGAAAATGAATTTTTTACTAAATATAAAGATCAGTGGAAGAGTGACTTGGCAGATAAAGAAGGATTAGAACAAATTGCTTTTATAGATAATAATATACAAGTTAATCTAATGAAAATAGAGCATAAATATTATGGAATAGATTCTCCAGAAGATATAATAAAAATAGAAGAATTAATGAGGCAAAAATGAAATATTTATTAGATTCAGTTAAACGAGAAGATATAGCAAAATGGAATAGCACTGTTGATGGAGTAACATCAAACCCTATTTTATTAAAAGAACAAAAAATGACCAATCTAGAGTTTTTAAAATCTATGACTGGATATAGCATGTCTGATAAAAAAATATTTATTCAGATAACAGATATTGAAGAGGCATTTTATTTAAAAAATGAATCTCCTTTAAATATTATTTTTAAAGTTACAATGCATCCTAAATATTATCCATTAATAAAAAAATTAAAAGACAATGGGTATCAAGTGGCGGCAACTACAATGTATGATATTGTTCAAATTAATCAAGCAATAGAGTTTGGGTGTGATTATACAATGGTTTATTTTCACAAGAATACAAATAAATTGTTATTTGAACAAGCTTATAAACTAAAACAAATTACAGGTTCAAAAATAAAACTTGTTGGAGCTTCATTTAGGAATAAACAAGAGGTTGAGAAGGCTATATTAAATGGTATGGATTATAGTACAGTAAGACCAGAACATTTAGAAGTTGCATTTAAAAATGAACAACTAGAGTCAGATTTAAGCGTTTTATACGCATAAATTGATTTTATCATAAAGATAAGATATATGGCAAAAGGAATTGGATTTTACGATAAGAAATTTTTATTAATAAAAAAAGACAAAGAATTGGTTGCTGAGTCTATAACGAGGATTATAATGACAAATCCTGGTGAAAGAGTTGGCCAACCATTTTTTGGTGTAGGGTTAAGAAATGTTTTATTTGATCAGGTTGATGCAACAACAAAATCTAATTTAAAAAAGACTATTATTGATCAATGTTCAACATATGAACCAAGAGCTGACATAACAGATGTTACTTTTGAAGAATTAACTGATAACAACACTATTATTGTTAAATTAAGTTTTCTTATGGATGGAGATACTCCTAAAAATGTAAATATTTTAACATATAATTTTAGCTTACAATAGATGGAAAAATATATTTTGATTAAGAGGTAAATAATGGATAAATTAATCCGTCTTCCACGTTTTTCATATACTTCATTAGACTTTGATACAATAATAGAAGATATAAAGGCTTTAATAAAAGAACACCCAGAGTATAACCAAGAATGGGATGACTTTCTTGAATCTAATGCTGGCAAAATGACTGTTGAGTTAGTTTCATTCATTATGCAAAAGTTTGCAGAAAGAGCTGATTGGATTGCTAGAGAATTGTTTATATCAACAGCAACACAAAGACAATCAGTAATTAATTTATTAAAGTTAATTAATTATAGACCAGCCCTTCCTAAAGCTGCAAAAGCAAATGTTACAATGAAACTCACCCAGTGGGTTCCATCTTTTTATCTTCCTATAAGAGATTCAATTCAAGCAACAGATATAAATGGGAGCACAATTAATTTTGAATGTATAGAACTTGATGATGATGGAAAACCAAATTATAATTATGAACACTTTATTAATAGTGGAACTGTTGATGCCCAAATTAAAGAAATAAATAACATACCCTATTATCAAGGAAGAACTCATGTTGATCAGGAAATATATTTAGATGGTATAGATAATGAAAAATATATTTTATCAAATTATCCTGTTATAGAAAATACTGTTAGAGTTTATTCAGCAACAACTGGAAAAGAGCATATACAAGTAAATTCATTCGTATCACCAGAAGCACAACAACCAGACGTTGCAGCGGATGTTGATAAAATTCCACCATATATGATTGAAATAGACGCTGATAATAGAATGACAATAAAATGGGGATCATCACAAATTGTTAAAACACCTGGTAAGGGTGAGAAAATTACTATTTATTATAGAGTTGGTGGAGGGGCTAATACAAATATTGTTGCAAAAGGTATATCAACAACAAAAACATATTCTTCTGGTGATAAAAGAATAACGATTATAATAACAAACCCAAAATCTGCAGCCGGTGGAGCAAATGGAGATGATATTGATGAAGAAAAATTAATAGCTCCAATTAGATTGAGATCAGCCGAAAAAACTGTAACAGAAGAAGATTATATAACACACCTTGAAGATGATGCAAATATTATGCATGTTATTCCCATTGGAGCTGAAAATGAACCTGCTCAATTAAAAATTGATTATGGACATGCTCTCCCTCCTCTTGATACATGGCTTTATATTATACCAAATAGAGAAGATTGGACAAATTATAACCCATATGAATATAATTCATTATTTGAAATATCAAGACCTTATGATGTATGGCAAGAAAGTGATTATGAAGATATATTCTTTGATTCAACAATACAAACCGTATTTCTTAAAAAACTAAAAAAATATTATGGACATAAACTCTATATTACATTATATGAAAACACAGTTGAAGGATCATGGTGGCTTACATCTCCATCATTTATTCAAGATGTTGATTATACTTTAAATAAAGATAGTTGTGAAATAACTCGTATTACAACAGTTGAAGGTGGAACTATACCATCTTCAACTAGAACATTAAGAGTTAGATATATAAAACAAGATGTTACAAAATTTAAAGAAAAAACTGTCAAGACATTTGATATTAATAATAAAATATATCTTGGTCTCTTTAATAACAAGCTTTTCCCATCAAATGAAATAAAAATTTATAATAATAAAATGACTGTTCAATATAAAGAAGATGTTGATTATAAGATTTATTGGACAAGTGGAATTATTGAATTAATTGTTGATAAGGCAATATTACCAGGACAAGCTGTTATTGTTTATTATACAGATAATTATGATGAAGAAGATAAATCATCTGAGGAATATAATCTTTTAAGTATAATAAAAAACAAAAAAATGATTTGTGTTGATAACTATGTTAAAGAATCTTTTATTACTCCATTTGACATTTCAGGAACAGTTTATTGTTATAAAAACATGAGATCAAATGTTACACAAAATCTTGAAAGTTATTTATTAGATAAATATAGTTTATTAAATGCAAGTTTTAATAAACCTATATTAATTCCAGATATTATTACAGATATAATGAATTTTAGTGGTGTTAGATTTTTTCAACCTGATTATGTTGGTGAAAATTATCATTTATATAAAAAATATATAAGTGATGAAATCACATTTGAAGAATTAGATACCTTGGGTGCAAAGAATTATTTTAAAGAAGAGAATCAACAAATACCAGCAAATTATAGAACTCTATATGTTTTATCAAATAATGAATATGATGGAGATGAAACAATAGAAAATAGAATTCATGGTTTAATCTTAAAAATTAAGGATTCTAATATATAATGGGAAAAAGAACTTATTTTGATACGCCAGTAAAAATTTATACACTCTTGACAGAACATCCTATTATGAGTAATTTATTATCAGAATTTAATATTGATAGTGATAATGTTAAGAAAGTTGTTATAACACTTTTTTCTCTTGATAATGAAATTACATCTACTCCATTAAATAATCTTTATTTTTATTCTGATATAATAGAAGCAATTGCTACTGATTATGGTTTTGATGCTCCTTATGATGATCAAGTATCTGCTAGTGGAACAAAATTATATGAGTTATTAAATTTTACTCTTTATTTATATAAATTTGGAACAGTTGATAATTTTTATGAACAAAATATATTAGATTTTTTACCAGAATATGATAGAGATTATATTAAAAGTGAACCAAAATTAAAACTCTTGTATGAATCAATTGGAAGAAAGCTTGATTCAATAGAACTTTCATTATCTAAGATGAAGGATATTTATGATATTGATGATGTTCCTGAACAACTATTAGATTATTTAGGACAAAATATTGGATATGAAAAAGAAGATTACACCCTCCAAAATGTTTCATTTAGAGAGTTATTAAAAAATATAATTGAAATTTATAAAATAAAGGGAACTAATTATTCATTCTCTTTCTTTTTCAAATTTCTTGGTTTTGAAATAGCATTAAAAGAATTCTTTTTTAATCATGATGTTTCAAATCCTGAAGGTTTTCCAGGAATAGAATCTAATAAAGTTGAATATTATTTAACTACAATTAATCCTATAAAAGATATAACAAATAATAAACCAGCAAAATTTTTAAATAAAATAAAAAACATTAATGACTGGGATATTGAAATGAAAAGCCTTGAAGAAAAAGGTTGTATAAATTCTACAAAATATATGCTTGGATTTGAACCTTTTAATAATAGTAAAGATAATCCAAAATGGCACTCAAATCCATGGACTTATTTTAAAACAAATCTTATTGAATATAATTTATCACAACTATCATCAAATTTAAATCTTACAGCAAGTGATAATGATACTATTAGAAAGTATGTAAAGTTTTTATCTCCAACTTATTTATTTACTTGGATAAATGTAAATCTATCTCCATGGATTGAACAAATTAATATTATTGTTGATTCTACAAAAGATTGGAATATATCAATAACTAATAACCTTGGTGATGTTAGACCAACACCGTCACCATGGCCTTTTGGTTTAACTAAAAAAACAAATCAAGATCCTGGATTTAATGGTTTTAATAATGATGGAAAGTATTATGATCATGAACCATTAAATGAAATATTAAAAGTATATAAACCTGGAGGAGAAACACTTACATTTAGTGTTAGTAATAATTTAAATCTTGGTGGTGTTGATTCAATTGGAACAACATTAAAAAGAAATGGTGTTTATGTTAGACAACCAGGAAACCCAAAATATATATCAAATATAACTCATAAGGGTGATAGAAAAATATCCTTTGACTTTATGGGAATACAAGTAAAAGATTATATTAATATGAATAACCTTGTAACAGTAAATTATTATTCAGAATTGCCACAAAGTATTATTGATGATTCTGTTTATTTTGTAACATTTAATCAAGGTAATTATCTTTCTGGTTATTATAGGTTTAATTCTTTAACAGGATGGGTTTATATTGAAACAGAAGACTATTCATATAGATCTTATCCATCTACACCCGTAAAATCATTTCCAAATGATAATCAAATAATCTCAAATGGTAATTATTTACAACTATCATGGGAAGAAATTAAAGGTGCAGAACAATATTGGATTCAAGTTTCAAAAGATTCAAAATTTAATAACTTAATAATAAATGATAAAACACTGACAACAAATTTTTTTACAAGTAATTATTTATTAAGTAACAATAGATATTATTGGAAAATAAAAGTAAAAAACTCTGCTACTTTTCCAAATCTTCCTAAACAAAATATATTAAATTATCCAACTTTTGAACAAATAAACCCAGATAATTTTATTTGGACTCCATGGTCTAATAACTGGAAATTCACATTAAAAAGTCTTCCATTTCCTTATAATAATGAAATTATAAATGAAGAAACATTATTCGTTAAAATAGATAATGATTTAACAACTTTTAATATTTCTTGGCCAAACATTCCTGGAGCATCTAAATATAAGATCCAAGTATTAGAAAGCAAACCATTTGTTTGGATAAAAAAGGATCTTGAATGGGTTCAATCTTTTTCAAACTTAATGGAAAAAGAAATAGATGATGTTTGTTACGTTAAAGATGAACAAAAATCTTATAAATATACAAGCACCCAAAAAGACTGGGTTATTGTTGAAAAACCAGAATCTTTTAGTGTAATAGATCATTTTATAGATTTACCAAAAACTGAACAAAGACTTGGTGATTCTTGGCTTGTTATAGATAATGGTCAATATTATACTTGGACCTCTATTCAAAATGTATGGCAAGAATATACTCCTTTATATAATATGATTGGAAATGTCAAAGATAATAATACTCTCTATCAAATAAATACTAGTCTTTATTCTGTTTGCTTTTTATTAGCAGAAAATGAATTTTATGAATATGTTCCAATAGAAAATACTTCTCAATATATTTCATCAGTATATGACACAATTGTTAAAGATAATTCTTTAAGTGTATCATTAAAAAATGGAACATATTATTGGAGATATAGTAAATATAATTCTATAAATGATATAATGGTTTGGAGTGATATTTATAGTTTTACAATTAATTTTGCATAGTTTAATAAGGAGATTTAAAATGAATTGGTTAGAAAATATTAAAATGCCTAAAGGATATCTTGAGATAATTATAACTGATCACAAAACAGGTGAAATTCTTCGCCATGATGAAGATCATAATCAGATACAAGACTGGACAAGACATGCTCTAACATATTTACAATCTGGTAGATTGTTTTCTACATGGGGAAATCATGGTGAAACATTTATAGATACAGGTCTTAGTTTAAGTTATGATCACATCTCACATTTTAAAGATAGTACTGATGGAACTGGTCTTGGAGAAAGAGAAGTTTCTTCACCATGGACATATACAGATTCAATGGCAGGTCTTATTCAAATAAGAACACAAGAATTAGGTGATTTAACAGGAGCAACAACAACAATTGGATCTGCTCTTTATCCTTTCTTTCCAACAAAAATGAGATTTGGAATTGGAGGACTTGATGCTGATCAAAATCCAAAAACTGGTATTTCAACATCAGCAACAAACTTACAAAATGTTTTAGATGTTTTTCCATTCGTTACAATAGATAGAACACGTGCAGTAAATGCTCAACATATTACTCTTGCAGAAGGTGATATTGGAGTTGTAAATAAAGTTACATTTTCTGTAAAATTACCAGGAGGGGGAGCTAATTTCCCTTATGATAATTATGTTATATCAGAAGCAGGATTGTTTTGTGATGCAGCATTAAAAGTAATTAAAAATGGAAATACTGATAATAATATGAGAACAGGTATTATGCTTGCTTATAGAACATTCTATGGTATAACTAAGAATCCATCAATTGATTGCACATTTAATTGGACCCTACAATTTTAGGTAAAAACCTAAAAAGTAATATCTACAAGCATACTCCTATGGAGTATGCTTTTTTTATGTAATAATGGATTATTATGTGTTATATAACAAAGATATCATATGCAAAATCATTATTATCAGTGGATGATTGTCACTTTTTACTTATGGAATTGGGACTAATTACGATTCATGTTATATGGGCAAAGATTTTTTTGGAAAATATTTTCAATTTTTTTATGCTTATAGAACTAAATATTATTATGAAAAAAATATTATATTAAGTGCTGATTGGATTGATTTTGATGGATTAAAATTTAATAAAATTAAAAATATAAAGGGTGATGTATATGATGAAAGAGGTAATGGAAAAATTGCTGACAATTATTTAGTATATATTGAAGATAAATTTTATTTAATAAAAGGTGTTAGGTCAATATCATCCTCTTTTGGTGGCACATCAAAAGGCGTTTCATATGACATATTAAGAGTTAAAACAAAGGAATTAGATCCTGAAAACAATCTTGATTATATTACATTCAATATAAAAACTGTAGAAGGATTTAAAAGAAAAATGACTCAATTAGATGTTGAGATATTTGAAATATAAGGCACCTTTTTAACAAGGTGTCTTTTTTTATGCAAGATAATTATATGACAATATATAAGCATTTATATGGAGACAGTAAAACAATAAGATATTATTTTATTGTTGGAGATGATTATTATGTTCAAAAATTGAATAATTTTTCCAAAACATATAAATCTTCATTTTTAGAAATAAAGGCTACAAGAAGTGATACTTATATAAGTGAATTTACAGATGTGACTATTGAAGATGTTCCTACTAAAGTTATAAAACTATTATTAGATTGTGTTTTTAATGATTAGCTGTTCATATTATGAACAGGCTGTTTTCTTGGTGAACTCTACTGTTCACCTGGTGAACGTATAAATATAGTCTTATAAAAATAAGTACTACTAAGGAGGATATAATGCCAAAAATTAGATTTGGAGAATACTTAGTTCAAAAACAAATAATTACCCAAGAACAGTTAAATAAAGCTTTACTTATTCAAAAAGAAGATACTTTAGAAGGTTATCATAGAATGATAGGATTTGTTCTTTTAAATGAATATAAATTATTTTCAAAAGATGGTTTATATGATTTATTAAAGGAATGGGAAAATGGAAAAGATTGAAGATTTTTTATATCAACCATTTGTTGGAAATGGTGGTTCAAATTTTGTGATAATTCGTGGATCTATTAATGGCCAGTTTTATGGACTATTATATGACATAGGTAAAATATACAAACTTACATTTTTAAATGAATTAAATGCCAAATATTTTATAAAAACAAATAAAGGTGTGCCTACAGACAAAATACCAGAAGAGACTATGAGATTATTTGTTAAAAGAGCAATGGATAATGGAAACACATAATCATGCAGTTTTAAAAGTTAAAGCATTAGAGTGGTTATATTTAAATGCAAAATGTCAATATGTTACAACTGAATTAAAAATAGGAAGATATATTTTCGATGTTGTAGGATGTGATGGTAGTAGAGTATTTATAATTGAAGCAAAACAAGATATAAATGATTATATAAGAGATTTAAACAATCCTAATGAAATAAAAGAAAATATACTTTTATTAAAAAAAGAATTTTTAATAGATAATAATAAAGAGAAATATGTTGATAATGTAAAAAAAGAAAGAGAAAAAAGTATAAAATTTTTAGATGATAGTTTATTAAAGCTTTCTTCACATAGATATTTAATAACTCCAGATGGAATGTTAACAGAGGAAAACACTCCACAAGGATGGGGATTATTAAATGAGGAACCAAGAGTTATAAAAAAATGTGATGGAAACAGAATAGACAAGAAAATAGCTGAAAAGATTATTCGAGATATTTGTGTGAGAAACACCAAGATATATCTAGAAATGAAAGAAGGAGTAGAATTTGGAAAACAAGTAACCTTTCCAGATTTAATGTTATTATGATATTGTTTGGAGCACTAGTAAAGATGATGAATTAGTTGAAAGAGTTGTTTCTGGTGGAATGTCATTAACAAGAATTTTTGATTCAAAAGAAGAAAAAGATTGTGAAAGATTAATTTCTTTGTTTTTTGAAAGAAAAGATGAATAATTTAAAATAATTGAATAAGATATATTGAAGCCTCTAATTGCTTCTGAAGCAAAATGGTATATAAAATATAGAGGGTATAATGGAATTTGAACAAGTATTAAACGAATCTTTTAAAAAGTATAAATTGACTTATATAGGTAGTAGAAAAGACTACAAGATTCACGATCCAAATCCAATGGTTCTTGCCGTTGATGAAAAGTATGATGTTGACGGCAATGGAGAATCAATTCTTGGAATAAACCTTAATTATTATAAAGGTGATAAAAGTAAACTCATTGATGATATAAATAAAAAAGACAATGAAGCTGGATTTCGTAATTTTGAAATAATGGCTAAATTGAAAAAACAATTTAATAATGAAAAAGATTGGGAGATTGAAGAAAGAAAGAGAAGATATAGTCATCTTTCCACTCAGTTTCCACATATGATGAAGTTTATTCGTCGTTATAAACTTTCTGGAATAGAAAGTAAAAAACGCAAATTCTTTTAATAATTGAGGGTAAATGAAATTTAACAATCTAATACAAGAAGCATCTCAAGAAATAGTCACTAATTTTAATTCTTTTTATGATGAAATAAAAACTAAAAAAGAAATTTTAAATTATGGTGATTTACGTATGCGTGAGATATATCCATCTAATAATAATTACTCAATGCAATTTCAATTAAAACCAAAATATTCAAATTTAGAAAATAGTGATGAAAATATAAAATATATAATTAGATTATTAAAAGATATAGCAGTTAAATATAATCAAGATGCAAAAGTCAAAAGAGAAATTGCAATAAACAATCAAGCTGTTATAAAGATAATATTTAAGGATATTCAACAGGGAGAAAACATGAATAAAGAAAATAATATAGGTTTAAATAGACTTGGGGGTACAATTTGAGTGTTATCAAACGTTGGTCAACAGGTTCAATAGGTAATGAATATCCAGATCACAAGGAAAGAAATAATCCAAATACAAAGGGTCTTTCTTATGAAGGCTCTGAAATAGTAGGTCCTGGTATTGAAGGATATATTGAAGAAGATGAAGTTCTTGCTTCTAGTGATAATAGACCATTAAAAAACTTGGTTGAAAATGATATTATTCTTGATAAAAATATTTCAGATGTTGCATCTGAAGTTGATCATGGAATTTTCAAAAATAGATATAATGAATTTAAATTAGATATTTTAACACAAGATTATTTAAATGATCCTGAAATTCAATCAACAGAATTTCTTACAACACTATTAAGAATTAACTCAGGATCTTCTATTATTAATGGTAAAGTTACTCGTATTGGTAATCAAAAAATATTATACTTTATGAGAACAACTGACAGTTCAATTATTTTCCCTGATTATGAAAATAACACAGATTCAATTTTAATTGAAATAAATGATGATAATTATTTTAATGATTATAATGTTGTATATACTACAATATCAGATACTCTTCCTAATAATTTTGAATCATATGAAGTAAAAATAACAAATAAATCAACAATAAATACTTCTGTTGAAGACAGAGTATTAATATATAAAATATATAGAGATTGGGAAGATATAACTCCATTAAAAGCTGACTCTAAAGAAGCAAAAAATGAAATAATTAATTTCCAAAATGATATTAACTTTGGTAAAACTAGTGATGGTTATTGGTTAAAATCTCCAACAGGTCTTGGAGACCCAATAAAAGGAACGTTTGTTACTGATGTAAAAATAAAAAAAGATATTGAAATAAAAGACAAATTTCTAGAAAAAGATTTATTTACAATAAATACAACAACTGGAAAAAAAGAATACGAAATCATAACAGATGGTATTTTCTTTAATGATATTCAATGGTTTATAGCTGATGAATTAATAGATAAATCAGCTGATATTCAAGATATTTATGTTGATGAAAACAACAATATATATTTTATTATTAGATCAAAAACATCAACACAATTATATTATAAGGCAGCAACATCAACTCAGCTTGTTGCAAAACCAATAAGAAATGTAGGTGAACCAAATACTATTTCAGTTAATACTAGATTAAAACAAATTAAAAATTATTTGTTTGTATATGGCACGAATGGTTTCATAAGAGCAGTTCAATTAGATAGCAATAATTATATAGAAACTCCAGCACTTGTATTTAGTAATATTCAAACAACACAAGAAATAACTTCTATATATGTTTGGAATGATCAAATTTGGATTGCAGGTGAAAATACATTATGGCATTCTAATCAAACATTATCTTCAATAAGTAATTATTCTACAATATTTCCAACCTGGACATTTACAGAATTAAAATTGAATGATGTTGTAAAAGATTTATCAGGTCAACCAATTGTTAAAAAAATAACAACTCTTGAAAGAACAAAAGGAAATATTATTGTTGATACTGCTATTAATACTAATATTTTTAACTTGGTAAAAAATGGTTCTTTTGAACAGGGAACACCAGGACAAATACCAACAAATTGGAATCTTACTGATGATCTTTCTGAATTAAATGCAGAATTATTATCAACATTTGAAATGACTCAATCATCTGGAAGTTCAAACACAGATAGATGGGGAAATTATAAAGGTATATTAAAACTTGGATCTGGTGTTACAAGAGCTACAGTTTATCAAGATTTTATATTAGAAGAAAATTCTCAAAATAAAATATATAACTTTTCTGTTTTCTTGAAATCAGGAGTTCCACAAGGTTCAACTATAAAAATAGCTGAATATAATAGTGACAATGAAATTGTAACAAGTATTGATAGTGGTCTTTTAAATACTTCAAGTGAATCTTGGGTTATTGATAATACAAATGTTAACACATGGATTAGACCTGAAATTGCATTTAGAATTGCAAATAATAATTCAAAATATTTAAGATTTAGTATTAACTGTGAAAGTGCAAGTCCTCTTCAAATAGATGGTGTTCAATTAGAGGAAATTAATAACTCTGGTATTGAAATAACAAATATCACATGTGCTGCAGATATTGATGGATCACTTTCAGGAAAATATTTATTAATAAGTTCACCTTTACATAATTATTATGCTTGGATAAATGTTGACATGGATTTGAATGGTCAAGGTGATTCTATAGATCCAAAGTTATTAGAAACTTTTGATGGAAGTGGTATATCTAAATATCCTGTTTTATTAAATAAAACAGGAATTCAAGTTCTTATTTCTAAAAATTCTCATGCAGATGTTGTTGCAGAAAAAGTTGCAAAGGCTATAAATTTTGTTTCAGATCTTGTTGCATATAGAATACAAAACACAATTCAAGTTCAAGTAAGTAGTGAAATACCAGGTCAAGTTGCTGATGCTAGTATTGCTACATTAGGATCAGTTGGATTTTTTATAGACATTGTAGTTCAAGGTCTTTATAAGGCTTCTCAATATATAGAAAATTATGAATATTTGTTTATTGGTTTTGAAAAATTTGAATCTAATAGAACAGATCAACCTTTCGCTTTTATTGATATTGCAAACCCAACAGGACCACAAGCAATTAAATATGTATTAGGAAAATATGGTAATGTAATGAGAATCAATGCTGCCATACATGATGATTCAAATAGAATGTATGTAACAGATGATAAGAGAATTTATACTTTAACATTCCTTAATAACTATAATATGTATGATCGTTTTACAATGGTTGATATTAGTAATAAAAATTCAAATGAATTAGATTTTAGTTCTAATATTTATAAGTTTGAAACAATAGCAAAATTTAATAATAGAATTATGTTTGGTGGAACAGTTGATAATCGTGTTATTAAAGCAAAATATGGAATAGATGATAAAAAAGATCATACTATAGAATTTGTTGATGCTCTAGATGGATTTAAGAGTTTTAATAGTTTATTTGGTGAAACTGTATTTGTTCATTCTAATGGTATTGATAATTCAACAATAGAATTTAAAAGAACAAAAAGTTGTTATGAAAAAATATCAACAACATCTGATTCAAATATTGGATATTATGAACCTGGAGAATTTTATACTTTTAAAATATTAATTGATGGTCAAGAAGATAAAATAATAAAAATACTTTCTCCAAGTTGGAATAAAGGTCCATGGACTATACAAAAAATATATGAACAAATTAAATCAAACTATAGTGGTAGTCTAATAGACTGGTTAAATCCTGAAGGTAAAGAATCTGTTGTTAAAACATTGGATTGGACAAATCCTGAATCATCTTCAATTAAAACTGATGGTTTTTATTCAATTGGAAAACAAGATTTAACAAGACATGTTAGAGGAAATATCCATAAAATATTTATACCAGCAAATCAAAATAAAACATTTTATATTATTCGTGGAAAACAAATATTCCAATCAAAATTTGATCCAAATGTTTTAAAAGATGATAATGGAAAATATCCTGGTGTTATAGCTCCTAGAGGAACTGTTTTATCTTATGATCTCCTTCCAAAAAACCTCGATGCAACTAGTATAAACTTTGTTTGGTTTGTTCAAGATAAAGGATATTATAAATGGACTCAAGATGGATGGGAAGAAGTTCAATATTATACAAAATGGGATATATATTCTGAAGGTATTAAACTAACAAAATATAAACATATTAATGATATTGAAAAAACTTTTGGTGATGCTTCTAATAATAAAGTATGGGTTGATCTTCCAATAGAACCTGGTTATAATTTATTAAAAGGATCTGTTAGAGTAAAAACAAATTTTATTGCAGAAGTTGGATTTACAGAAGGTGAAGATTATTTTATTGATTATGATAATAATAAAATGATAAGATCAGATACAACAAATATGTTGTTAAATTCTGAATTTTCTTATGCAGATACATATATTAATTTAAATAATCTTGATTATAAAGGTGAAGTTTCAAGCACAGGATCATTACCAACAGTTGGTGTTTCAATTGGTGATGCTTATAAAGTTGGAAGCGATTATTATAGATGTAAAGAGTTACCAATATCTGGATTTAGTTCATGGATAAAATTCTCAAATGAAATTGTTCCATTAAACTGGAAATATTATGCTCAAAATGATACAGGTTTTGAAACAATTTTAAGAAAAACACGAGATGCATATGATAATAGAAATGATGTAGCAGAATTTATAGTAAAATCAGTATCTTCAGGAAGTGAAGTTGGTGTATTATATCAAGTTGTTGATATTGATTATGCTCAAGATGTATATACATTCTCCGTTGATTTGAAGGCTTATAATTATTCAAAAGTAATAATAAGAATATCAGAATGTGATAACTCAAATATTTCTAGTTTTGGATATAACAAACTAGGAAATTCATTTACTGATTTAGTTTATAAATCATCTAGATTAGATTATCAAATAGGAAATGCTAATAACTCTACATCTGTTGATAGTTATGATAAGTGGAATAGAGTTGTATTGTCACATGAATTAAAAGATGCAAGAACAACAAAACTTAGAGTTGAAATTTATTCTTTAAAGAATAATCAACTTTATGTAGATAAGGCTCAACTTGAAAAAAATGCTTCTCAAACACCATTTGTTGAGACTGCAAGATTATCAAGAATTGATCCTAATATGCATGTTTGGATTGATTATGTAGAATATACAACTGCAATAAAAGGAACTGATTACAAGTTTGATTTAGCAACAAGAAAAATAAAAATGATAGAAGACATATCAGATAATGAATATTTTTATTTTAATTACAAATATAATAAAATATTTAATCCATATGATTATGGAAACTCAAAACCAGTTGCTGCTGTTAATTATGATCCTAGAGATGATTACTTTATATTAAAATCAGAAGGTCATATATGGGCAATAAATCAAATGTTCGCTATGATTTCATTAGAAACAGAAGATCCTCTCCTTGTTTCATATAATTATCACTATCCACGCGTTGATCAAATTAAAATAAGAAATCAACCTGATAGATTTGGTAATTTTATTTATGTTGTAAAGGGCGAAGCAGCTTATGACAACCCATATAAACCAAATGACATTGGATCTGGTTATGGAATAAATGGATCAAAACAATATTATAATGGTGTTGATATTAGTGAAATAGAAGATTCTGTAAATAATGATATTCTTTATGAAATAAACGTTGTTGATAATAATTATCAAATAAATGATATTTATGATAGACGTATTTATATTGATGCTAGAGACAATCTTAATTATAATATTTCTCTTTTACCTGAAACACTTGCATACTTCCCATTTAAAAAAGATTTTAACTCAACAAATGGTTTAACACCATTGAATTTTATTCAAAATAGTAAAATTATTCCAATAATTAAAAACTATTCTATATTACAACTTGTTGAAGTTGGAGCTTGGAGAAATGGATATCAGTTAGGATTAAGAACACAATTTACTTATCCAGGAACTTCATTCTCTGTTTTCGTAGATCCTATAGATGGAAATGATACAAATACTGGTAAATCAGAAAACAGTGCATTTAAAACTGTTCAACGAGCATTAGATGGAGATGCACTATATAGTAATAGCACTGATGATTATGTAACAAACATTATTATTACAAAACCATCAACAATTAAAGAAAATATAGAAATCAATAAACCATTTACAGTTTCAATTGTTGCAAAATCATATTGCTATTGGGTTGGTTCAATTCAAAACTTGACAGAATGTAATATTCAAGGTGTTTGGTTTAAAAACACTGCAATATATCCATTTAATAAAATAAGTTTTTATTATTGTACTTTTGATAATACATCAATAAACTGTATATCACCACAAAATATAAGTTTATATAATTGTGAAGCCACAAACAATCATAATCCTCTATTAAGAGTTAAAAACACTCTCTATCCATCACCATTCAAATTCCCATATATGAGAATGTCAGAAAGAGATGATGGAATAATAGGATATCCTGATAGTGTTGCTACAAGCAATAATGAATCTATTGCACCTGGTGACGTCTTTAATACACCACAATTAACAGCCTCAACATATATTTTCAAGAATTGTTTAATTTATGGTTCAACAGATCATATTATAAAATTCGATCCATCACCTGCATGGACTGGAAGTTTTGGTTTTGATTTCTGTACAATAGCAGATAACGTTGGAATGTTTTCAACACCAAAATATAATCTATCAATAAATTATTCAAACTCAATTATTTCAAATAATAGAGAAATAATTTCACAAACAGATGATGCAATTATTAAAAAAGTTTTTAATTGTAATTCATCAATAAACTTTGATACTTGCTATATTGATTTCCCAAATAAATCAGATGAAGAAGGATCTTCAAATCTTTGGAATAATTTAAGTGGTGAATTATTAGGAAGAGAATCATGTATTTATAGTAAAAATGTTGGTGGATCTCCTCAATTTTTAGGTGATAATGATTATCACTTAAAGTCAATAGCAAAAGGATCAACAACAGATTCTCCAGTTCTTGATAAAGGAACTGGCGGTATAGATCTTGGATGCTATACAGAAACAAGACAACAAACAGAACAAAACATTCCAAAAAAATTAAAAAACTATACGGCCTATATTGATGAAGCAATTCATTATGCAATGGTAATTAACTCTGAAAAAATAACTGTAACACTTGAATTTAAACCATCAGGAACAGTTACAAAGAGTGGTATATTATTTGATACAAGAACATCAGATGATGACGTTGATTATATTGTTCTTGCCTATAATAACAATAATGATAATGATCATAATCTTGAACAAAGTGAAGGTAACTTACAAAGTAATCCTTATAGATTTAGAGTAATAGTTGCCAACAAAGAAAAATCATACTCAATAATATCACCAATTCAAATAACCACTGATGAAGAATTTCAAATTTGGCACAGAATTTCTTTCACTATAAACTATGAAAAGATAATAAATACAAAACCAAAATATGATGAATATAATAAAATTCAAAACATTATTATATTATATCATAACAAACAAGAATCAATAGAATCTTTTGTAAAGTATGACTTGTCAAGATATACAAGTGGTGAATTAATTTCTGGCAGTGGAAATGATGGATTCAATTCTTGGAATTATAATGATATCACAAAATATATAACTATTGGTGCAGATTATAAAAATACTGAAACACTAAGAATGACTGGTTATTATGATGAATTAAGAATTGACAATAGATTCATAGACAGAAAACAATTTGAATTATGGAATGTAAAAAAAGTTCAATTCAATGATCCTGTTGCCTATGTTAATCAAATTCCATTAACAAAATCTTTTAACCCTCGTACTCTTCAAGAATATTGGTCATTAAAAGATATATATGATGTTGGATCTAAAGGAAATAAATTCTTAGAAAATACATCTAAAAGAATGACATATGAAGATGGATACCCTGCATGGTTTATTGGAAATACAACTAATAACATAATTGAAAATTCTAACTTCTCTGGAAACTATAATGCTCTCCTAGAAACTGAATCTTTAGTTTTTGATACACCAATTGTTTTAACATCAAACTGGCATATATCAACATCAGGATCAAGAAATACAATTGATGAAGCTGGATTTGATATTACAATATTAGACACATCATCTCCTCAATATTCTGATGCAGCAGGCTATCAAGATCTAGGATTAAATATAACAGATACCACAGTAACATCTAGCTTAGGTGCTAAAACATTCCCATTTGATGTTAAAATTAATAATACTCTATATCACAAGAATCTTATCCTCCAAGCAGATCCTGGATATCAAGAATTATCATTAATAAGCGGTGTGGCAAACTCTTTAATAGTTCCAGGAATAAATCCAAATGGAACAGAACCAGAGTATAATCTTAATTATAAATTATATGATAGTAATAATCCAACTGGTATTGATAAAATAATTCCATTATCTATATCTGGTGTAAATGAAATAACACACATTACAACAGTTGGTTCATTAACAGAACTTAAAAACAAATATTTTACTCTATCATCAACTGGTGACAGTCATAGATATTATGTTTGGTATGCACAAGAAGAAGGAACTACAAATAAACCAACATTAAATTCTCACGATCCTGCTGGTCAATTACAAAAAATAGAATTGACAGTTACTGCGCCTATACCAAGAGAACAAATAAATAGTGGCAAGTATGAGGGTAAAGGATTTACTATTTATGATAATGCAGGAGTTGCTAGAAATGTTTATTTTGATGAATCATCAACACTTATACCAGTTGTAACAATGCCACCATTATGGGTAGGAACTGATCTAACAAAAGTAATAAGAGTATCTTTAACAACAACTTCTGCTAATGAAGGAATGCTTACACCATACATAGCTGAAAAAATTCAAGAAGCTATTAATCCTGTTGGACAATGGACTGTTACATTAAATGGAAGTACTTTAACAATAGAGAATAAAGAAAAAGTTTCTTTGTCAGACGTAAACTTAACAATTGGAAACTCTAGTGACTTATTAAGTGTTAATAAAATAACAGAAGGTTGTGCACCAATAGCTGGTTTTGATACAAGAACTGGAATTATGGCTCTTATTTCTTCAACAGATGATCAAGATGCTATTTTATTAAAAACAAAAAATGCATTTACTTCAGCTGTTAACACAGATATTATGACTGCTGAAAAAATTAATGGTAATGTTGAAGAAATAGAAATAACCTTTAATTCAGGTGTCAAGAATGATTATGATAGTAAATATTTCACATTAACAAGCAATGATCAGTTTGGATTTAGTTCAAATTATTATGTTTGGTTTAATGCAGGAATAGATGGTGATAAACAAGTAACAAGAGTAACTTGTAATGCAGATGAAACATTAGGTGGAGACCCAAGCAAAATATTAAACAACAAATATTTTACTCTTCCTACAAATTCAGGTGAAAATTATTTCTGGTATAATGCTAATGGACTTGGAAGAGATCCAGGACAAAACCACTTAGCAATAAAAGAGGAATTTACTCTTTCATTTGGTGATGATCTAAAAGACAAGAATTCTTATCATGGAAAGTATTTTACGTTATCAACACCAATTGAAAATTATTGTGTTTATTATACAGTAAATGGTGTAGATGTTGATCTCGTATTAAATGAAGTGCTTGATACTTATCAGAAAATACGAATCGATATTGGTTCTGATGTTGGTGGTCTTGATCAAAGATCAACAATCATGACTCAAACAAAAAATGTTCTTAGAGCTCAAGTATCAGGTTTTGTAGATAGCTCTATTTCAATCCAAGGTAATGTTATGAGCTTTTCAATTCCAGAAGGAAAAACAAGAGCAATATCAACTACTGGTAGTTTTAGTGATGATATAACTTATACAAGAATTACAATTGGAATGAATACACAGACTAAAACATATCAAGGCGCAGGACTTGGATATGTTATTGCAATATCAGAAAATGATAGTGCTAACGCCATTACAGTTGCAACTCAAAGTGTAATTAATAATACTGGTAAATATGATATTGTTGCTAATACAAATATATTAACAATAACAAATAAAGTTGTTGGCAAGTGTAGTGTTTTTGAAAGTAATACTGGGTTTACAATAATAAGTGTTATTGGTGGTGTAAATTCAACAACAAATCCAAATATATTAAATTCTATAGGTGTTGAGATTGATATAACAGATACGTTAAATGCTGTTGGAGTTGCAAGTGCTGTGAATTCTGTTATTAATAACTTGAGTGATTTTAATTCAACAATTTTAGTAGATACAACAAAAATAAAGATTGTAACAACAGATGATGAAAAGAACTTCGTAAATCCATCTATTGGAAATTTAGGAGAAACAACAACACTTGATATTATAAATCATGGAAAGTTGCCATATGTTAAATTTACTAATACTGAAAATGGAGTTGTAACAACAAAGCCAACTTTCTCATTTAATGGAACATATGAAATTACTCAAACTGGTATTTTTGCTAATACAGGTTTTGGAAACTTGATAACAATATTAAATCAAAAAACTTTAAATGATTTAACATGGTCAATTATTGGTGGAAAACTAAGAGCAACAACAGTATCACAAGGAGTTGAATCAACAATTGAAATAATAAATACTAATTTGACAAATGACTTAATAAAAGTTATTGGTTTTAATATTTCTCCAAAGGTTTATGGACTTCCTGTTGATGATGATTTGGAAACAGTTTTATATGAATTGAATAAGATTGATTCTAGAATACATTGGGAGTTTATTACAAAAACAAATGGCAAGAAAGATATTAGAGCTATATTGACATATAAGGGTCAAGAGTCTTTAATAAAGTTTGAAGATACTGGTAATGTTCTTGATTTATTTACAAAACTTGGTGTTGTATATAATAATATAACTTCATTTGATGGATTCTCAAAAATAACATTATACAATCAATATCAAGCTGAAGAATTAGTCAAGCAAGTCTTTTCAAAATTAAGACAAGAAAAAAAAACTGATATAGATTGTAATATAAGAAATCAAAAATTAATTATATTTACTGATGATTTTATTACTAATACTATTACTGTTGACTTTAAAAATGATTATGCAAAACTTTTCCCAGCAAGAAATCAAATTACAAGTGTTACAGCTGTTGTTGGAAATAAAAACCATGGTGTTTGGAATGTTAATTTAACAAATATTACTCCTGTTGATGATACAGTTTCATATAACTATGATAAAGAATATAATAAATATTCTGAAAATTCATTGGTTGTTGAAAAGAAATCTAGTGATGCTTTAAACATTAATATATCACAATATATAATGTTAAAAAAAGAAACAGATTATACATTATCAACTTATGTTTATTCAGAAGATTATCTCTCATCAAATAATATTAAATTTAAGTTTACAAATGAAGAACTTGATTGGGATAATATTGAAAGACTTGATGGTAACTGGTGGAGATTAGTATACTCATTTAAAAATGAATATGCTGGACAATATCATATTGGTCTTGTTGTTATAAAAACAAATAGAATGTATATTGATGCTGTTCAATTTGAAGAAAATAAATTTATGACTCCGTTTGTGCTTAGTTCAAAAAATGATATTGGTAAGTTGGGAATAAATAAGTCATTATTAAATAAAAAAAGAGGAACATTATTCTTTAAGTTTAAACCTTATTTTGATTACTACAAACCAACTATTACTAATCCAAGGGTAATAATAAACATGCCTACAATAGATGATAATATTGTAGATCAATCTCTTGGTTTTAAAGTAATTTATTATTTTGATCCAATTAAAAATAGAGGAATATTTGAGTTTAGTATAAATAATGAAGATTCATCTTCTTGGAAGCTTGAAGCAATAGAATCATTCTTTAATCAATGGCACTCTATTGGTTTTGTTTATGATTATATTAACGATAGATTTATTTATTGGTTTGATTATTTTAATAATATAATTGACTCTCCATTTAATAATTATGAATGGGCAAATCTTTGGATTGGTCATAATGGACTTGATTCTTCTAGTATGTCAGCCGATATAGTTGTTAAAGATATAGTTATACAAAATTATACAACAACAGACTCTGAAATTCTTAATTGGAATACAACATATGAATTCTTTAATACTTCACTTTTTAACTCAACAATACAAGAAGTTAAAAATGAGTTGTTAGGATTAAAACAAGGAACATTAAGTAACTCTGATTTATCTCTAGATTTACAAAATCAACTCGCTATTATTGAAAACAGAGTTGATGAATATGACTCTAATGAAGTTGATAACTTGAACTATATTACAAAGTTATCAAGTTTCATAGGGTATCCAAAACCATTAAGTGATTCTTATTCTGAAATTCCTTCAGATCAAGGAAATCATGAAAACAGAATTAAAGGTGTTGAAATAACTACAACTTTCTTGAATGGAAAAAACAGTGTTTTTGAAGATAGATTAAATTATGCTCTATCAGAAGTAGATAATGTTAATAACTCTCTTGGAAATATTTTAGCTGAAATAAATACAGAGAAAAATACAAGATCTACAGAAGATCAAGCAATAAAAAATCTTTATGCTTCAACATCAATTAATAAAGGTGCTTCTCTTGTTGGTATATATGATGTTAATGGAAGATATTCAGCAATTAACGTTGAGGATATATTACAAGAAATTGCAGGTGGTGGTAGAACAACTGAAAGCTTGAAATCATTAAAAGATGATATATCAAGTCTTGAATTATTGATTGGACAAAATGATGAAGATTTTGAATATATTAAAGATGGCAACACACAACTTTTAACAAGAGTATTATCTCAATCAGCTGGATATAATGTTTTTGATATAAAAAATGATTTAACTACATTAGAAAATGATGTTTCTCTTATTAGAGATAATAACAAAAAAGCAAAACTTTCTTCTCAAAAAATAATTGTTAATTTTACTGATAGTGGCTCATTTGTTCCACTATTACCAGAAACAGTATATTCATTTATTGTTAATGGCAAAGAATTTAGTATAATAACACCAGAAGAAAATGTAACTTGGAATAGTTTAATTACAAACTTTTTACCAAATGCTACAAGTGCCGATAATGAGTTATTATCACTAAAACATAATATACTCAGAACATCAGATAATAATATTTCATTCAATATTCTAATTGAAAACAAGGCTGATATTGTAGAAGGTTTTACTGTTGATATACTTCCTGGAATAACAGAAATAGATTTGTTAATATCATTAAGTGCTGGTGTTGGTATTGCTACAAGCACACAAATTAATTTTATACCTTTAACAATGAATAATGCTTCAATGTTTGAGAAAATTAATACAGAAATAACTGATAGACAAAATTCAATTTCTGCAATACGAAATGATCTAAGTAATGATACTTTAGTTGCTCCTGGAGCTTCATTAATTGGAATTAATTCTGCTGGTATATTTACATCAACAACAGTTCAACAAGCTCTAGAAGAAATTTCTGGCATAGAGAGAAACTCAAGTATGACAATAGCAGGAAACTATAATAACATTCAAGGTATGTTATCTAGTATATCTACATTACAATCAAATGTTTCTAATTCTTCTTCAAACATTGTTGGTATTAAAGAAAATATACAATTAATGAAAGATGGTAATCTTGGAATAACTTGGGATGGCGTGCAAACAATAAAACCAAATCTTATGGATTTATCATCAAGACTTGGAATTGCTGAAGATGATATTATATCATCAAACACTGCAATTGGTGTTAATGCTCTTGGTCTTGCAAATACAAATCAAACATTAAACAATGTAAGTAATAATCTAACAACAGAAATTACAAATAGAGTAAATGGTGATAGTAATATCATGCAACAACTTGCAAGCTCTTCTGTTAATAAAGGTGCTTCTTTAATTGCTATACAAGATGTTGCTGGAAAATATACAGCAACAACAGTTGAAGGTGCTTTAGCAGAAGTTGATACAAAGCTTGCAGCCTTAGCAGGTGCACTATCATGGCAATCTCCAGTTGCTAGTCTATTATTATTACCAACAACTGGAAATATAATAGGAAATGCAAGAACAGTATAGAACAGTATTAGATGATGGAGATGGACACCAAGCACAATATGTTTGGTCAGGTAGTGAATGGATCAAGATTGCTGATATAAATTGGGGTGATGCAAGTGCTATAGCATTTAATAGTTCACATCTTGAAATAACATCATCAAATGTTAGAGATGCAATTGATTTCGTTTATCAAAACCAAAAAGATAAAACAAAAGCTATTGTTGAAATTAAGAATACAGATTGGATTGCAGCAACTGGACAATATAATGGTTATTATAACACTGTTATAAACCACAATCTTGGAACAGATAATGTTGTTTGTTTAATTATGGATGGTGGAATTGTAATTGGTGTTGAAGAAATTGAAAGAGTTGATGAAAATAATGTTAGAGTATATGTTGTTGATAACACATTAAATCTTGATGTCACAGTTTTTGGTGTAGTTGATAAATACTCTATCATAATAAATCAATGGACTCCAGATGGAACTGGTGGATATTATGCAGATGTTGTTCATAATTTTGATTCAAAAAAACTAATGGTTTCAACATTTGATATTGATACAAAACTTGGTATTGGATGGTTAACTGGAACAGAATCAATAGAGTTTATTGATAATAATACTATAAGAGTAAGAACGGCTGAAAATACAACTGTTATGAATGTATTTATTATTAAAAAGACAACTGATGCAATAACAAAAGATATTCAGAATTGGATTTGGGATGATGTTAATAAAACATATTCAGCTGCAATACAAGTTAATGCTTCTTATGATTCTATATTTAGTTTCTTTGATCCAATAAGTGGAAAATCAATTGGAATGGATATGGTTCAATTAGAAAAAGGCGTTTTAACAATTTCTAAATCAAAAAATAGTTTAGTTAGAATGATAATAATTAAATAAACCAATAATGTGGGTACTCAGTACCCACAATGTTAACAGATAATATTGGAGGTATAATATGAGATGGCAGGGATCGATTGATTTTGAAAAGGCTATAAAAATAGATGGGAAACCACACGGTGTTGAGCACATTCCAACACTGACACTTTGGTCAGATAAAGACATAGGAAGAGTTATTCATACAGAAGATAATGATAAAGTATTTATTGCAGGCTCTTCTGCTTGGATTGAATTGACTCCAGGTGGTGTTGGAGCACACGATCATAATTCTGTATATTATACAGAGGGTGAAATTGATAATTTCTTTTCTGGTGAAGCATCTGGCAAAAAAGAAATAGATTATTCTAATGTTAAGAATAAACCATTAACTTTTACTCCATCAAGTCATAATAACACATCTCATAGTGAGACATATATAACTTCTGCTGGAGTTACTTTTGAGAATCTCCAAACAAATGGAGATGTTGGTATAGGTATTAATCAGCTTGCAATAGGGAGTCATAATCATGACTTAGTTTATGCTTCAAAAATACATACTCATACTGAGAGCGATATAACAAATTTGGATAAATATACAAAGGCAGAAGTGAATAGTGCCTTATCTAATAAATCAAATTCTAACCATATCCATGATGATATATATTTTACACAAACAGAATTGTCTTCAATAATTGATAATCTATCAGGAGCTGATTTAGTTGGAGCCACTGTTTTATCAGGTGGGGTAAAAACAACTGTTCAAGGTGTATTAGAAGAATTAGATGCAAGAATAAATACATTGAATCTCAATGCTGCAACATTTGAGGCTTTAAATGCTATTGGTGATATAGGGCCTGGTGTTGATCAGTTATCAGCAGGTAATCATACTCACACTGGAGTATATGAACCAAAATTAAATAATCCATTAACTAATGGATATATTCTTTCTTCTACAACAACTGGTGTAAAATCATGGGTTGGACAATATAGTTATTCTCTCCCAGTAGCAACAGATTCAGTATTAGGTGGTGTTAAACAAGGTGATAATGTTATTATTGATGGAAACGGTGTTATATCTATTGGAGAGTATGAACCTGTTATAACAAAAGCTACAGGATTTAATTTAGCACTGGGAACAACCGTAGGAACTATAGCAGCAGGCAATCACCTTCACACTGGAGTATATGAGTCTGTTATAACAAAAGCTACAGGATTTAATTTAGCACTAGGAACAACTGCAGGAACTGTAAACACTGGAGTATATGAGTCTGTTATAACAAAAGCTACAGGATTTAATTTAGCACTAGGAACAACTGCAGGAACTGTAACAGAGGGCAATCATACTCACACAGAAAGTGATATAACAGATTTAGATAAATATACAAAGAGTCAAGTTGATACAAAGTTTAGTCAATTACTTGTACCATCAACAACTGGACTCCCTATTGATACACCAGGAAGTGGAACTGTAAGATTTGATGCTGCAGGAAGTAAACTTTATATTTATAATGGCACATCATGGGTGAGTACAATACTAAGTTAATAATAGGAGAAACAAATGGCATTTGAAGGAACACCTATCTTAGATCATAAACCAACTCTTGTTTGGGAAAATAATTCTGGTACGCCGTTGGCTGCAGCCTCACTTTCAAAATCAACTGATTTAAAAGTTTCATATTTGGATTTTAATTATAATGATCCAACAGATCCTCTTCATAGAGAGGGAACAATTTTGGTTGCTGATCCAACGTCAGTAAATCCAGCACAAATAGTTATGAAAAGAGGTGTTGTTTTTTCAATCATTAATCAAAAAGATACTATTTCATCTCCAAATGATGAATATAAAATATTTGATTCAGGATTAGATGATTTATGGATTACACCTGCAAATAAAGATTCTGTGTCAGCTAGTATTTCAGGATGGGGCGTTAGTAAACAATGGTTTATATTTATTTGTGATGAAAGAGTAAATAACCCTGTTACAAAACAAAATACTGCACAAATAATAGTATCACAAAGTAATAATACACCACAACTTACAAAAATACCAGGAACAAATGATTTTTATTCTGCTTTAGATACTCGTCTTATTGGTGGTTTTAAATCTAATAGTATAGGATCTATTATAAAAGAATCTGTTTGGGATATTGCTGGAAAGTTTCATACTGTAAAAGCAAAACAATATATGATCTTGGATGAATATTCAACAACAGAAGGTCAACATTTATATAGAAAATTAAGAGTTTCTGATCTTGATTCTGCTGGTTTAAGTTCTATTATTGGTGGTGGATTATTAGTAACGGGAGATACTCAATTAGGAGGTGATCTTCTTGCTAAAAAAGATACAGAAATTATTGGAAATTTAAAGGCAAATGATATTACTGTAAATGGAGATTATATCTCCATAAAAGATAGAACATTAGTTGAATATAGATTAGAAAGTGATCAAAACGAAATAATAAAACCAGGCATGGTTTTAAGAGCTTTGGAACAACCATTAACTGGTTCGGCTTTGTTTTCAGTTAGAACACAAAATCAAGCCGATATTTTAAGAGTTGAATATGACGGAAAAATATCAACAACAAACAATGTTTTATCTCTAAATGGATTGACACTTACAAATACGCTTGGAACTCCAGTTATTGGTGGAACTGATAAACTTGTTGTAAATGGTCATGTATATGCAACAAAAGTTTATAATGCTGTTTGGAATGATTTAGCTGAATTCTTTTTATCTGTTGATCCAGTTGTTCCTGGCAAGGTATATGTTTTACATAATGATGGAAAAGTAAAAATAGCAAATAAAAAGTGTGATGGAAAAGTTATTGGCGTTTGTTCAGACACACCAGCATTTATAATGAAGCAAGAATATGAAGATAAAGGTGGAGTTCCAATAGCAATGTCAGGTACAGTTAATGTTTGGGTTAATTCAATAATAAAAGAAGGCGATGAATTAGTATCTGATTTTGATGGTTTTGCAAGAAGAGCATCTTTTATAGAAAAGATTTTTATGAGAGATTCTATTTTTGGAAAAGCTTTGCAATCTTCTTTCGATAGAAATGAAAAAAGAGTCTTAATGTTAGTAAGATAACTATAATATAAAATAGGAGATAAAAATGAAAAAACTATATACAGTTAAAGATTGTGAACCATGTAATGATTTAAAAAAATGGATTAAACAACAACCTGATCCATTTGAATTAGAAATAGTTGAGTTGGTAAAATTAGAAAATGAATGGCATGAAAAAACAGATGATGGTTTTATAAAATTTGACAAGTCTGTTATTTCTTTTCCAGCTTTAATGATTGGAAAACAAGAAGAAAGAAATGTATATGTTATTGGAAAAGAAGGGGTGCAGTCTGTTTTAGAGAAAGGTTATTTATATGAAAAGAAATTATGTCCATTTTTAAATAAAGATTGTATTGAAAAGAAATGTGCCAAGTTTGTTGTAATGACAAAGGGACCTGTTTTAGAAGGGAATTGTAGTGATTATTGGACATCTATATTATTGACTGAATTGTTAACAAAGGGGAATTAATAAATGCCAGGAACTGTTAATGCAAAAATTATTTGGGAAAATAATCCAGATACATCTCTAAGCTCTTCAAATTTATCAAAATCTATAGATTTTATTTCAGATTCTAAATTTATTGAATATATAAATACTGATGAGGCTTATTCTAAATGGGCAGATTTTTCTATAACAAATAGAGTTCCTTTAGCTATATATTATGATAAAATTATTTATATAACTTCTGAGAAAAAGTTTTATAAAGGTTCAAAAAACCAAGATGAGACGCCTGGTTTTATAACTTATGGTTTTATTCCTCCAAATGAAAAACTTTTAAAAATAAAAGCTAATACAAAAGTAGCAATGAGTTATACTAATTTAATACAATCTCAAATAAACTTAAATTATGAAATTGGAAATGAAGATTCATTTTTTTCTGTTGAAAGTCTTATCATAGAAAACGACTTTTCTCCAAATACTGTTTATTATATATACTTGTATAACTCTTCAACAACAGGTGATTTTTCTCAATTAAAAATAGTTTCTAAATATAATGATGATAATAATACAAGTGATTGGAAAAATGGTGATATTGATTCTAATTCTCCAACTGGAAGGAGAGTTATTGCTATTAGAAAAATAGGTGGATTTAAAACAAACTCTAATGGTAAAATAGATGAATCATCATTATGGGATTTATCAACATATAAAAAAGAAATAACACCAGAAAAATATAAAATATTTGAAGATAATAAAGCAAGAGATTTAAATGCTGCGGATATTCCAATTATAGATTCAAAAAATAATTTTGATTCAAATAATGTTGAAGAAGCTTTGAGTGATATGAAAACAAACTTAAATCAACTATATGGAGATATGTATTATACAGCTGATAAATATGGCGTTGAATTAGAATTTTCTATTTTTTATGAAAATAATGGAAACTTACAACCAATAAATTTAAATGCTAATTCAACTCTTTTAATTCCTCTAAGAATAACACCAGGTTATATTAATGTTTTTGGAAGAAGAATAAATATAGAATCACCTATTTATTTTGGTAAATCTAATTTTGAAGTAAAAATAAATTCATATCCAGGAACTGTCAGTGGAATAAAACTAGGAGGTGCTCCTGTAAATCCATATGATCCATCTTTACAATCTGCAGTAATATATCCTGGTATTTGGAGAGTTTTTATTGATACAGATGGAACTATTATTCTAAGAGAAGGTGATACTTATTTACCACAATTTATTGTTAATACAATTCAAAAAGGATGGTATTATTCAGGTGATAATTCAAGATGTATTGGTAAATTTAAAGTAACTTCAAATAATGGTTATTATGTTGAAAAGATGTCAATAACAAATACTTTTGATATTCAAGTTCCAAAAAATACTGTTCATATTTTTCATGGAACGATGTGCCCTGATGGTTTATTTTTATGTGATGGACTCTGGCATGATACAAATGGAAAATCAAGTTTAACTTATGAAAACATGCCAATGTCTAATGTTGGATGGGGCACTAGTTGGTGGGATCAAACACCAAACATGTTAGGTAGAACAATTAAGATGTTTGATAGAGAAGATTTTGTTCAAAACACTGGTGGAAGTTCAAACCTAAAAGTAATAAATCAAAATGCTTTTACTTGGAGATTAAATACAAATGGAACACAGGCACTTATTGTAAGTGGATCTTCTCCTGATTGTGGTGCTGAAGATGGAAGTGCATCTCATGTTCATAGTATTAATCATAAACATGATCCTGGAGAAATAAGAATTGTTAGTAATCAAAATGATGTTCATGGTCATGCAACTCAATCATTTGTGACACAACCTCCACCAACTCCAGTATATGCTGTGCAACATACAAATGAAATTTCATTTGTTCAAGTAGCACCTATAAATCATACTCATTCTGGCTTGATTCAAGCTGTTGATGGAAAACATGGTCATTCAACAAGTTCTTTTTCTGGTCAAGTTAGTAATCCAACAATTCCTGACTCAGCTACAACAAGTAGTTGGGCACCATATAAAGAATTTATTATATGTATAAAAAAATAAATGGAGAAAAATAATGGTATATATACAACTTTCACAACCATATAGAAACTTTGATAAAGCAAAAATAAAAACAGTTTTTATATATGATGCTCTTATTTCTGTTAATTATTCTATTATCAATGATACAAATGAATTATTTGATAAAAACTTTAATGTATTAGAAAGTGATTATACAAAAATGGTATCATCTTTATTAAAAAATAATTTTTCTATTATGGATAATATTCATATATTATTATTAGAATACATGATAGAAAAAAATATAGAAACCGGAACTTTAGAGGTTAAATAATTATGGCAAAACTTAAGCAAATATGGGAAAACAATCCAGATACTCCAATAACAGCATCAAATCTTTCTAAAATAACTCAAAACGATGAATCATTAAATTTACTTTATTCAGATTCAAATGGAGTAATTGATTATTCAGATAATAAAATTAAATTAAGAGCTAATTCAAAATTTAATTTAAATATAAAAAACACATTTGCTTTTTTTGATTTCAATGATTCATTAATATCTCATGATAGTAAAACAACTGCTAGTCTTGCAAGTAATATAAAATTTAGAAAAGAAACACCTCTATTATCTGGTAAATCATTAGCTTTAGAAACTGGAACAGTTAATAAAATAGTTAATGGTGATTTCAGTAACAATCTTGCTAATTGGATTAGTGATCCAGATGATGCACAAAGGTTATTTACAAGAAATGATGGTTTATATAATAAGTCAGCTGTTTTGAAAAATTCAGTTATTGGAGAAAAAACAACATTATCTCAAACAGTTGATTTTGGATCAAGTATTGCTGATTTTATATCAATATCATTTTATTATAAATCAAATAATATTATTAATTTAAATTTTATTGGTAAATGGGATACTCAACAACCTCTTTATTGGAATAATAATTCTTTAGGTTGGGGAATAAATCAATCATCAGCAAATATTATACTTGAACCATCTTCTGTTTGGAAAAGAGTAGAAATAAAAAAAATAAATACAACACCTTTAAAGCCAATAAATAATATAAAAATTAATTTTATAAATGATAAAATACAAGAATGTTCTATAAGTGCAGTTCAAATTGAAGAAAAAGAATTTTGTTCAACATTTACAAATACAACTAGTAATGAAACAATCTTAAATTATAGTAAAGATGTGTTAAGATCAGAAAAGGGATTAATAGATATAGAATTTTTACCAAAAATATTTAATCAAGAATCAAATATTATATTTAGATTAAAAATGAATCCTATAAATAATTTAGGTATTATTTATTCAGATGCAATGAGGTTAGAACTAAAAAAAGATAGTTATTCATTAGTATTTTCAATATATGATACTGTTTCAAAAACTGAAAAACAATTATCAAAAATTTTTACACCATCAAAATTTGATGAGTTAATTGATAATTGGCAAAGACTTATAATATCTTGGGATAAAGATTTTTACTTAAAATTCTCATTAAATGGTGGTGAAATAAATATTATAACAACTGAATTTTCACCAATTGAAAAAGAAAGTATATTATTTTTTGAATTAGGAGGAGACTCTCAACTAAAGTTTGAAGGATTGATATCATCTTTAAAATTTAATTTATTCACAAAACCAACTGAAGAATTAATATTGGATTGTTCTTTAACTCCATCATCTGATGAAGATTACTTTAAAGTATTTTGTATTGGAAATGATAAAATAATTATTGATTCTTCTTTATTAGAAGAAGGAAATGACTTTATACAATCAACAGAATATTATATTTATTTAATTGATAATGATTTAATAAAAGATGAAGAAAATGTTATTATTGCTTCAAATATTGTAATATCATCTAGTAATATATCTCCAAAAAATATAAGCAAATATTTTACGTCTATAATTGGCGGATTTAAGACTGATGAAAATAAGAACATTGTAATATCTTCATTGTGGGATAGAAAAACAAAATTATTTCCAACAGTTATGGCTGAAAGATTTGTTATTCATGGAAAAGATTCTGATAATAACAGTATAGAATTCAAATCAAGTCCATTTATATCAGATGCAAAATTCAATATACCAACTTATGTTACAGATAATTTTTATGGTGTTACAGGTACTGGTATTAATTTTCTAAATATAAATCCAAATGGTTATTTAATTGTTGATAATGTTAAAATTGATAGTAATGGTATTTCATCAGTAGGACAAAATGATATTACAATTGGTGCTACAGTTGGAAGAAATGTTCAAATAAATAGTGATAATGTTATTATATCATCAACTGTTGGAACAGTTCAAGTTGAAGGTTTAAAAATAAAGGGTCAAACTATAAGTCCAAAAAACGGTCAAGATATTTATATAATGAATGATTCATTTACAAGTAATGTTATAATAGATTCATTATTAGGATCTACTTTTATACGTGGATCAAATCATACAAATCAATCAAAAGTTATTAATATAAATCCAGAAATAGATTATCAATTAAATACTGGAACAGGCACAACAGCAATAGATAATATTATATTTAAAACAAATATTATATCATCTAAACCAAATCAAGATATTTATATAATGAATGATTCATTTACAAGTAATGTTATAATAGACTCAACAACAGGAAATAACATAATTAAAGGAAATCAAATCAATGTTGAACCAGCTGTTAATTTTCAAATAACTACTGGAAGTGGAATTACTGCTATAGATAATATTGTTTTTAAATCAAGCACTATTTCTTCAAAAACAGGAAATGTGCATTTCGATGCTGGAATTAAATTTGTTGGTAGTGTTGAAATTGGAAATCAAACATCTGTTGAATCTACATCCAGAAAAAATTCTATCTATAATAGAACAGAAGGGCATTTTGCATGGTATAGAGGTGGAATACATAATTCATCTTTAGGAAATCCTGGTGCTGGTGGAACTGTTTTAGGTCTTTTAACTGGTAATAATATGTCAAAACAAAATTTAGGAGTTACAATTGATCCTAATTCAAGATTTTATGCTGGTAAAATTTATAACGCTGTTTGGAATGATATTGCAGAGTGTTGGGATAAAGATCCTAATGTAGATCTTGATTATGGACAAATTGCCATCAGAACAAAAACAGGATTAAAACCTTCTTCTCAGAGAGCTGAAAAAGCTACTATAGGCGTTGTATCTAATACATATGGATATTTATTAGGTGATGATGGATTTAATGAAGATTTATCAAAATCAAAAAAAATACCAATTGGAATAAGTGGAAGAGTAAAGGTTAAAACTATTGGTAAGTTAGAAATAGGTGATGAAGTTGTTTCATGGAGATTTGGATTAGCAATTAAGGCAAATATATTTGAAACAATTTTTAAAAGAGCGAGAATTATTGGTATGGTAGATTCTATAATAAACAGTAACGAATGTTGGATAAAGATTAGATAATGAAATCACCAAGAGAATCAAATGAAAGAAAAATTGAATCTTCTAATATTAGGTTATTAAAAGAATCAAAAGAAAAAGAAGTTCATATAATATCTTCAGGACCTTCAATTAAAGATTTTGATTGGAAGAGTTTAAGAGGTAAAGATATAATGACTTTAAATGATTCTATATTTTATTTACCTTTAAAGACAACATATCATGTATATAATGAACCTTTTGAAAAAGAACAAAAAAATTATTTAAAAATGAGTGCCAAGTTTTATAATACAAAGAAATTTACTACATTTGATATACCAGGGTGGTATCAATTAAATTTATATGATGATAAGAATTTGGCATTTATGCTTGCAATAAATCTTTCAATAGATTTAGGATATGAAAAAGCTTTTTTATATGGTTATGATTTTGAGTGTATAGGTGGTTTTATACATTGGTGGGACACTATTTCTGAAAAAAATGAAAAAACAATAAAGATAAAGATGGAATTAGTTGAAAAACAAAAGATAATGTTTGAAGAATTTAAAGAAAATATTTCTGACAAAATCATTCTTCAACAGGTAAGGGTAAAAAAATAAATGAATGGCGAGTATGAAGAAGTTTCACAGAATTTAGAAAAATTAGAAAATAACCTCATTACTGTCATTAATGATTTAAAGGCATCAACTGAAATTATTCTTAAAGAATTAACAGGATATCTTAATGTATCAGCCCATGATTTATCAGAAATAAGATCTACAGTTATAAAAGTAGAAACAGTTTTAGACTCTATTAAAGACTATATCTCTAAACTAGATAATATAGAAAGAGAAATATATTCTATAAAACCAATCATAGCAGCAACAGAGTTAAAAATTATAAATGAGTTTCAGAAATTATTCCAATATAATAATGATAACTTTAAAAAACTTGTAAGTTACGTTGGACAATCTATGAAAAAACTTGATTTAAATGATTCAAATATTGACAAGAGATTAGAGACTGTAGGGTTGCAGATTAAGCATGTTGGTATGTCATTTAAAGAAACAAAAGAAGAATTAATAAAAAACCAAGAAGGTTTGTATAAAATAATAAATACACTTGTTAGTGGACAAAATGATGTAGAAAAAGCTCAAATTTCTCTCCAAGGATCAAAGATAAAAACAGAGGCTGAAATACAAAAAAATAAATTATGGTTTATAGTTAAAATTGTAGGTATATTTTTTAGTTCAGGTGGAATATTGTTTTTTGTCATTAAATCAGTAGTTGAAATGTTTATCTAATAAATGTTTTAAAGGAGAAATAAGTGAGTGAATTATATGATATATTCGTGCGAATAAAAGAACTCCTTTATGAAAAGAAATTTGAAAAATTAGATCTTCCTGAATTAGTCGAATTAATACTAAAAGAAAATAAAACTAAAAAAGATTTAGAAACTCTGAAATCAGTCTATGAATATGTTGTCGGAATGGAAAAATCTCTTGAAGATTTAGGAACAATAGTTTATGAAATGATGAGTTTTTCAAGTTCTACTTCTATTGTAGAAATAGAAACAAAGGTTAGAGGTATAGTTTTAACAGTTGATCAATTTATAGATGGTCTTGCTGCTGTTATTAGAGTTGTCAAATTTAGTGAAAGTAAATTAAAACTTAAACAATCATTAGCATATTTAAAATCTATTAGAGGTCTAATAATTAATAAAACTAATGAATATAAATTAAAAATAGGAAAGACATCAATAGATTCTGATACATTTTTAAGATTTCTTACAGATACAATTGATACCTTTTTAAGAGAGGCTTATATAATTCGTATTCTTAAGATAAAAGATGTAATTCAAAAAACTATAGATATAAATCATGATTGAAAATGTTATTGTTACAAAAACTGGTCAAGAAGCAGATAATACTCAAAAAACCATTTTTTCAACCAACACTCCTTGGGAAAATAATGGATCTAATCTTGTAGTCTATTTAAATAAAGCTCCATTAGATAAAAACAATTATACAATTATTGATTCATGGAGATTGCAATTTCAGTCTCCACTTAAAACAACAGATGAGATTCAGTTTATTATTACAAAACTTGGAATATCATTTCAAGCACAAGTTGACAAGTTTAACAAGAAAATAGAAGGCAAAACACAAACTTCATTATTAAAAAAAGAATATGAAGAAACAATACCATCAAAAATAATAACACACTCAGATGAAATATGGTCATCAACCATACCTTCTTCACCACAAACTGCAGTATCAAATGGTGTTGTTCAAGTTTTATCATTAAAAGAATTAACTCAAGACACCACTGTCCCAGGGAGAAAAGGATGGTATGCTTCTTCTAATGGATTTTTATCAGGAAGAATTAAAGATTGGGTTCCTTCAAGATTTGGACAAGCATATCACATACGATTATTTGATGCTGATGGAAAAGAAATAGTATCATCAGATAAAATAGATTGGAGTTGGGATTATGCTTCTGGGTATTTAACTATATTAAATTCACATAATTATAAAACGCCATTTAAAGTTACTGGTTTTCAATATATTGGAGGTTATGGTGTAGATTTAGATGGAATCAGTCAATGGAAAAATCCAATTCCATCTTTTGGACAATTACCAACAGAAGGAAATACTCAAGGCGATGCAAGAATTGTTTTAGATGATAATTCTCTATGGAGATGGGATTCACTTAAATCAATTTGGATAAAAATGGTTTCATCTATCATGAAAGATAGTGTTACAACATTTGCAGATCTTTCTGCTGTTATTTCTTATCCTGGTGATATAAGATTAGTTGATGATGAGAGTATGTTCTATAAATATACTCTCACTGGTTGGGAAAAAATCCTATTTTCACATAATCATGATGAGAGATATTATACAGAAAATGAAATAAGTCAAATACTTACAAGATATTCACCAAGTAGTCATGTTCATGATTCTTTATATTATAGACAATATGAAGTTACGAATATGGTTAGATGGAGAGTGTCTGCGGCAACAGAAGCAGACTTACCTGAATGGACATCATCAAGAGACGGTGATGTTGTTTTAGTTAGATCTACAAATACAATTTATAGATGGGATCCTAATAAACTTCCTCTTGGTAAATGGGTTGCTATTATATCTGGAAATCTTACGTGGAAAATGCCAGTTCAAACAATTGCTCTTTTACCAACAGTTGATAATAATACTGGTGATGTTAGAATAGTTCTTGAAAAGAAAGAAGCATATATGTGGGATGGAACACAATGGCTTCCATTTACCAATAAAGTTCATAATCATGATGACCGTTACTATACTGAGAGTGAAATAAATGTAATGGTTAGATGGCTCCCACCTGTTGCAAATATATCTCTCCTTCCTTTATCTAATAATACCGATGGTGATATAAGATTAACACTTGATAACAATGCAATATATAGATGGAAAGGATCGTCTTGGATAAATATATCAGCGTCAAATACCTGGCGTGATCCTGTAGATTTATTTACAGATCTTCCAATCATGGGAAATAAAGAAGGTGATACAAGAATAGCAAAAGACACTCTTCTCATTTATATTTGGGATAATAATTATAATATATGGAATGTAGTATCAAACCCTCCACATAATCATAATGATAGTTATTATACTAAAAGTGAATTAGATTCAGGACAATTGGACAATCGTTATTATACAGAAAATGAAATCAATGCAATGTTCAATATAAATACTGGTCATAATCATGATGGAACAGATTCTGCAAGAATAGATTATAATGATTTATTAAATATACCATATTTTTATTGGAAAAAGCCTGTTGCTACTTATGCATCACTTCCTATTATTGGAAATACAACTGGTGATGCAAGAATAACATTAAATGAAAATGGATTATATGTTTGGACTGGAGTAAATTGGAATCTTGTTAATTCAGGTTTATTTGCTCCAATGAATCATAATCATGATGAGAGATATTATAGAGAAGATGAGATTAATAATATCATATCAAACCTTCAACTTTGGGTAACAGATCTTTTATTAGAGAAAGCAAATGTTATTCATAACCATGATGAGAGATATTATAAAAAAGAAGATATTGATCAAGAGTTTGATGATAGATTCGACAAAGATTTAGGTCATGATCATGATGGTGTTAATTCAAAAAGAATAAGTTATTATAACTTAGAAGATGTCCCTCCATTAAATGCTCATACTCATGATGATTTATATTATAGAAAAACAGAATTAGCAACTCCTGGAGAGGCTGAAGTTCATTGGGAAAATGTAGCATCAAAGCCTGATTTAGCAAATGGACACTGGAAAAGCCCTGTTCAAACATTTCAAGATTTACCTGCAACTAATAATGAATTATATGATATTAGAATTGTATTAAATGATAGTGATATATATGAGTGGAGTGGAACAGAATGGATATATGTTGGACACTGGGATAATCAATATGTAAATTATTGGAGAGAACCAGTTGAAACTTATAACTCCCTTCCATTAGTTAATAATGTAAGAGGTGATATACGCCTTGTTATATCTGACAACTCTCTTTATAGATGGGATGATGAAATAAAAAGATGGGTTGTTTTATCATCAAATAAAACAAATGTTCAGATTTATCAAAATGGTCTCCATTTAGTTCAAAAAGTCGAATGGCTTAGAACAAAAGAAAAGGCAGTTGAATTGCTCACACCAGCATTTGGTGGGGATAGAATAACGTTAATTATTAATGGTGATTATTATATTCGTAAAGACTTTGTTGCTTGGCAAGGACAAACAATCTTTGAATTAAGTAATGAGTATTATAGACAAGATTGGGTTGTTCAACAAAATCAAATGGTTTTTATGTTAGATAAGAACTATATAATGAATGCTAAAAATCTTGTTATATGGTGGAATGGTTTATTACAAAGAAAAGGAAAAGATTATATTGAATCTTCTCCAAACTCTTTTACGTTTAATCATATTATATATCCTGAAGATCATGTTATTGCAATAATAATGGACCAGGCTTCTGGTGAAGGAACATATGTAATAGAAGATCAACAAGCAACATCAGGTCAAACAGTTTTTAATCTTGAAAACTTTTATATACCAGGAAGTAAAACATTATTAGTTTATTTTAATGGAGATTTATTAAAACCAGGTGATGATTATTATGAAACATCAAACTCAACTATTGAGTTAAGAGCAATAAGTGCAACAACTGAAGATACCCTGTCATTTATTATATTTGGAAACGGAATTGGTGGCGGATGTTGTAATGCTAAAGATATTATATTAGGAACTCCAACAGATGGAGCTTGGTCTGATGGTCTTTTATATTTATTTGATGAAATGAAATTAAACGACTCAATTGATGATATTAATGAGGTGTTAAAAGATATAGCACCAGAAGCTCCTACAACTTTTGATAACCTGCCATTAGATAAAAATGGACTCTCATTATTTTCAGGATATGTATCTAATAATAATATAAATTATGAAACAGGATATGGACAAACTGGAGCTGGTCAATATCAAAATTATTTAACAGAAAGTCAATCTTTTTATCTATACTCTCCAAATGATACTTGTTTTGGAGATGCTGATAAAGGAACTATTACACTTTATTTAAATGGCGTGATTATAGATTCATTTAGATTATATGCAGCCTTTGTTGAAGATAATGCTTCAGCCTCTCAAACATCTATTTCTTATGGTCAATTGTTTTCAGGTGCAAGAGAAAACGAAGGTATAACTGGAACAGATGGTGCTTTGAGAAATTCTATGAATGGATATATTTCTATAATGAATGTTGGTATTTATAATAATTTTAAGATGTGGCAAAAAGGAAGAATAAGAATAAATATAACACCAGGAACATTAAGACAAGGTTATAATTCAATCTATATTGTTCATAAGTCAGCAAATTTTAATAGAAAATCTGTTGCATTAAAACTATTTTTAGATACAGCAAATGCCAGACCATACTTGGCACAACAAACAATACTTGAAAATACATATTTGATATCATCCAAGTATTGTTCAGGTATTAGATATTATTCTATTGGTGATAGGTTTAATGTTCGTTTTACAGGAATTGGTATTTTTAATAATACATTTGCTATGGCTCCAGTTGAATTAGATATGCCAGGACTTCAACCTTATGAAATAGAATGGAATCATGAAGATATAACAGGGCCACAAAATCCACCACGTCTTGGAGATTTATTTAATTTTAATGGAGAGATCATATTGAATGAGTATAATGAATATGATTCAAATGCTATAATGACAATAACAACAAAGGATCCATTTGGATCTGGTGCTACAACCACTACTACTCCTGTAAATAGATTGATTAATACATTTACAAATGGAAGTTCTGATTTAATTGAATTTTTCAGAGATGAAATCTATCGCCTCCCTGCTGGTGATTATAATTCAATACCATCAATTAGAGTTAATGCTTGGAATAGTCAAAACTTGCTACAATCAGGTAATGCTATGTTATTTAATAGAAAATTAAAATATGCTAATTTAAATTTTTCTAATTATACGCCACCTCAAACAGCCAATTATTCAGGTTTTACCGGACCACAAACATATTATAGAAGTTTTTACAAACATGCGGCAAAAAATGGTGGAATTATACAAATTAATGGTGTAACAATACAAGATATAACAAGCAATAGAGTGTTAATTGATATTAAACTTCCTGCTAAAACAGGTTGGTTATCACTTAATAAAAATTATGATGTTAGTGTTTTTACAGGGTCAGATGGAAACGGATGTTTGCTTAAAGTTGATGGTAATAATTATTATTATTCATCAGGAACATTTTCAACCGCAAGTAGTGGATATATGGTTGTTGTAAGAATAACTCTTCCAAACTCTAATATACCTGAAATAGAATATATGGAAATGAAGTGGTGAGGTATTAAATGACAATAAGACAATTAAAAAAAAATATATGATTATACAGATGATGAGTTTATAAATGGAAGGCTTGTTGTTAATTTAAAAGATGATTGGGGACACGTTGATAGAAATGGTAAAGTAACCACTCCAATTATTTATGAATGGGTTAGTGTTTTTTGTGGAGAAAGAGCCAGAGTAGAGTTAAATGGAAAGTATGGGCATGTTGATTTAAATGGCAAAATAATTACACCTATTATTTATGATATAGCATATAGTTTTAATTCAGATACAACAAGTGTTTCATTAAATAGAAATTATGGACAAGTTAATTTAGATGGGGAGTTGCTTGTAAAATATAGAAGAAAATTTATTAAAGCAGTTTTTAAATTGTCAAAGAAGAAAATATAGGAGAATAAGATGAGATTAAAAAATATTAATATTGATGAAAGAAGCTCAACTTTTTCAGACGAAAATCAAAAAAAGACTTTAAAAGAAATGTCATCTTCTGTTAATAAATTAGGAGAAGTATTTGATAGTATGGTAAATCTTGAAACATTTATTCTCCAAAGTATTTATCAAGAGTTATCAATTCTAATTGGTATAAAAAATGATAAAGAAAAAATAGTTCAAGAAAATGGATTAGATTCATATTTAGAAGATTATTTTAAACCAGCTGCATATAAAATGGAAGAAAAGATAATATCTTCTATAAAAGATTGGGATGGTGAAAATGATAGATTATCAACAAATGAAATAAAAGAAACCATAGTTGTATTAAAAGAAGTTTCAAACTTTTTAAAAATAAGTGGAAATAAATTTCAATCATTAAGTATTTTAAACGATATGATTGATGAATTTGGATATTTTCAAATATGTAAAGCTGTTTTTACAGGTGATATAGTTGATAGAGTTGTTGTATTAACAAAATTGAAAACAGAAATAAAAGAAGTTTTTTCAGAACAATCAATTACAAAAACAGAACAGCCTAAAAGAAAAAAATTAACAATAGATGATTTATAAAAAAGGAGTTTATTATGTCAAAATTAGAGGATAAGGCAAAAGAGTATGCTGAAAAAATAAACAATCTTGAAAACTTAAATATTCAACCCGCTGAATTACAAAGATATCATTCTTTGTCTGAGCAAGAGTTTGATAAAAATATGCAAAAGATTGAAGATTCATTGCAAGATGATATAAAAAAGATACCAGAAGTTTTAATTGTTTTCAATAAAATTCTTGGATCGTTAAAAAGGATTTCAAAATAATGTCAATTAAAGGTTTAAATAATATATTAAAACAAAGAGAAGAACAGTATGGTTTTAATAATGGTGTAAAGAAAGAAACTTCTAATTCTGAAGAATTTGATATTTTACAAAAAGCAATAGCAACACTTGCTGAAAATCAAAAAATGATTTACGAAAAACTTATAGAGATAAGAAATAAACTAGGGGAATAATTTTGGCATCTAAAGATACTCAAATCAATATTGCATATAAAAAATTCCTCAAGCGTCAATATACTACGACTGATAAAAAATGGCATGAAGAGTATCCTGGAAAAGCACTCAATATAAAATTAAGTGATGTTTGGATTGATGTCATTCCAAATAACCCACCTTTAGTTGATACATCTGTTATAAAAATAATAACAAAATTAGAATTAACCCAAGATGTTACAGTTGATGGAGCTGTATCATGGGTGGCATGTTCTACTCCAGGTGATTTAAATACACGCCTTGGTGATTTTATTCAACCTGATAAAGAGTTGAAACAAGGGTATTATGTAAAATTATATGATTCAAGTGATACTCAAATATATGTTGGAGATGATTTAAATTGGGAGTTTGATTATGCCAATGGAAATTTGACATTTGAATTTTCTCCTACAAATTATGTAGCTCCATTTAAAATATCATGTTATCAATATATAGGAAGAAGTGGTTTTAACACTGAAGATTTCGTTACTCCATTAGATGAATCTTATGATGGAAAGAATGGATCAGGGTCTGGAAGGATAATTCATGCAGACTTTGGACCTGTTCAAATTACACCATCAAATGGTTCTGCAGCTTTACAATTAGACCCTGTAAACTATATTCCATCTATTGGATTAGCTGATGGTCAGTTAATAAATAATAGTGGAATTTTATATATATATGATTCAACTCGTGTAAAATGGATTAGTATGAATAGACAAAACATTACATTTGGAATGAAAAGAGCAGATGGATGTTATTTAAACATAGCTGATTTCTCATCATCAACTTCAGGTTGGCCAGCTTTAAGAAAAGGAACCATATTAGGAATAACAGCTCAAGCATCATCAGGATATGCAAATAAAAAATTTATAATAAGCAGAAATAATGATCCTACATCTATATTTGATTTTAATTTAAATAATTATTATTATGCAAATTCAAACATCTCAATTGACTTTGAAATGAATGATATAATTAAAATACTAGCAACATCAGAGTTTACAACTACATATAATGTTGTAATTACTGTTGAAGTTGCATGGAGGTTATCATCATGATTAAGTTTGAAGAAGGGTATAAACAAAAAGATTTTATATTTTTTAGAAATCCAACCACTGGTCCTAACTTTTTGAAGGATAATAAGCCTTTTTATGAATTAGCCATTGTTGAAATAGCTAAAGGTGGTGTTTATAATGATACAATGTCATGGGATGGTAATTGGAATTTTAAAATTATAAAAAGATTTTTTGGTGATGGCAGTTATGATAGATTTATTTAAGAGATAAAGTGTAATATGTTATATAGAGATTGGGAGAGTTTAGCGAAATACTTGGATAAAAATGGCTTATTTTCAGATGTATTTAATGAGATTTTTAATAAATAAGCATATATTAAGATATGGTTATAGATGAAAAATACTATCTTGAAATAGAATCTGATTTAAAGAAGTTATTAGCTTATGAATTAGATAATAAAATTTGTTCTATTAAAAATGATGCTTATAAAGCATATTTTACGAAATCGGATGAATGGGACAAAAGGAAAAAATACTTTTTTTTTGATATAAAAACATTCAAAAAATCTCTCGGCACAAATCCAATTATGGCAATGGGTGAAGTTATGATAAAAATTGGAAAATTTGTGCAAGATAAGTCTGATGATAAAATTCAAATGTTGTCAGAAATAAATTTTGTAAATCAATATACTGATGATTTTAGAATTCGCATCAAATTTATATCTTATGATATGGCTGCCAAGATTTTATTAAATCAGAGCCAATAAGGGGAGAGATGGCTTCGTCTAATGATCAGATTATACAGAACTTTGATAAAGAAACATGCAAAGAATTGTCAGTAGATATTTCAAAAACGGATAATAACATTATAATTGTGAGTTTAAAAGGATATATAGACACTTATAATACAACATTTCTTTTAAGTAAAATGAATATGGTTTTTAATAAAGGTTATTATAATATTATTATGAACCTTGCAGGTATAAATTATGTATCATCAACAGGTATAGGAGCCTTTACTTCATTCTTAAAAGAAGTAAATAAACAAGGTGGTGGTATTTGTTTAATGAATTTACAATCAAAAGTTTATGAAGTTTTCCAACTCCTTGGATTTACATCATTTTTTACTATAGTAGATAGTATTGATCTTGCAACTGAAAAACTATTGGATAAAAAAATACACAAAGAGTCTAGTTTCCCAGCTGTGACAGAATGTCCAGTTTGTAATAAAATGCTTAAAATGATGAAAGCTGGCAAATTTAGGTGTTCTGAGTGTAAAACTATACTAAGAATAGATGATAATGCTAAGATGTTTTTAGTTTAGAGATCAAGATTATATAGTATAATAACTTCATGTGGAGGACACATGAACTTAAATCGCAGAGAATATAAGTCTCAATCCTTTGTAAATCGTATCCAATTAAACCTCGCCAATGTTTCAGCCAATCCTGGTGATGAATTTACTCTTATAAATGCTTACTATGATCCTGCAATGTTTGATTGTGAACTTTGTGGACATAAGGGGTGTATGTTTGCCTTTGAAATTCAGAATACAGAAACAAAAAAAACCATTAAATTAGGTTCAGAATGTGTTCATCATTTTAAAGATCGCGGCGTAAACATTGACCTCGCCGAGGCTCTAATGAAACGAGTCATGTCTGCAACAAATAAATCAAGGCGAGAGTTGGTTGAAAAGCTTGGAGATGAAGCTTGGAAAAATCTATCTGAAGAAGAAAGAAAAGAAATAGGCTGGAAAAGATTTGAATGGAAGAAAGAAGCTGGTAAAAAGGCATACAAAAGTCTTGATAAAGAAGAAAAACGAGTTCTTGTTGTAAATGAATTTATGATTATTCAGGCAAAAGAACTTTTAACTCAGGTTGCTTATAATAAGCATTATTTGACTGAAGAAGAAATATCTAAAATTATAAGCCTTGGTCTTGAAAAAGAGATAGAAAAAGCTAAGATTTTTTCCAAAACTTACTATAAATAACAGTCAAATATACAAGATATATTAGTTAAACTAATATGGAGTGTATATGACTTTTATAGAATTCTTGGAGTCTGAGGGGAAAATAAATCATAATCAATTTGATGAGGTATCAAAGCTGATTCAAAAAAACAACGAAAAGCCTGGGCAGATTCTTTTGAAGAAAAATATTCTTCAAAAGAATGATTTATTAGAACAACTCAAAGTATTTGTAGAACAAAGATAAATACTTTAGACCAAAGCCAAAAAAGGATATAATATATCTATGGCATTAAAATTTAATATTGAGAAATTCATTTTCATTATGAAAAGCAACTCTTTGTGGGGTGTTTTTTTAAGTAATACTACTACAAATTCAGTTCCGGCGTGTATAGCATTACACACTTATCTAAAATTATTAGATCTATTTAATAGTGATTTAATATCAGAGTCTGATTTTACAAAAATACCAAATATAAAATTAATTAGAGATTGTTCTCGTCAAGACATATATGATGAAAATGATCATATCATAGATAATGATGTAATGAGTCTAAAACTTGCAAAAGAGTTACTTGAGGCTCTAGTTAGTCTTGGGTTTATTAATGAAAAAGAAACTCACAACCCTGAAAACACATGTCATACCCATCTTTCATGTTGTAGTTACCATATTAGTGATACAGGAGTATTATTATATAAAGAAATAGATGAATGTTTTTCAGGCGTTGATAGTGAAGTTATTATCTTAAAGATACTATTACTTTTACCTTCGTGCAAGTTATTTAGTAAAGGAATTTATCAATCTGAATTTGCAAAAGTATATTTAGATTTTTTATATTATGGAGGCAAACATGTCTGAGCTCAACGATTTATATGAAAGCATCAGGCCTCAAATTGAACAGAAATATGAAACATTTCAAACTGTTTGGGGTCTAGGTGATGCTGAAATTTTTCCTGAATTAGTTTTTTGTTTATGCACTCCACAAACAAATGCTAAACATGGTTGGAAAGCTGCTCAAGCGCTTATTGAATCAGGGCTTTTATATGAACCAATAAACGGTGTTATAGAAGAACAACAGCGACTCATCCAAGTAGGAGAAATTTTATCTAAAGCAGGAGTTAGATTTAAAAAGAATAAGGCAAAATATATTGTTCAAGCTATTCAACGTTTTAATAATGGAAATGCCTTTAAAATATTTTTGACAAATCTTATTAAAAAAAGTAATAATATGAGAGATGTTAGAAATTGGTTGGCTGAAAATGTTTATGGTATGGGTATGAAAGAAGCTAGTCATTTTCTTAGAAATGTTGGGCAGGGTGATGAAGTATGTATTCTTGATAGGCATATATTAAGAAACCTTGTTGAGAATGGTGTTATTGAAAAAATACCACAACATTTAAATAAAAAAACATATCTTGAAATAGAAACTGAAATGATAAAGTTTTCAAAGGAAGTTGATATTCCTTTATTCGCTCTTGACTTTGTATTTTGGTATAATGCAAAAGGTGAACTTTTTAAATAAGGAAGTTGTGATGGATTTGAATTTGGTGTTTGAGAAAGAAATTGAAAAAAGAATGGGTGAATATAGAGTCAAGAATGAAGAGTTAACACTCACCATTAATAATTTGACCCAAGAAGTAAAAAGACTCAAAAGTTTAGAAAATTGTAATTTGTCAAATGAGGCTAGGAAATTAGTTACAATTCATACTATAAAAAATTTAATTTCTTTTGAGCCAACATTTAGTGGATATATTGAAAACAAAGAAGCTCAAGGTATGAGAGAATCTCCTGAATGGTTTAATTATTTAATTGAATATTGGAATGATAGAAACTCTCTCCTTGATTTCTTTAATTTTTTTGGTATTGAATTTTCTCCATGGGCGAGAACTATGAAAATGCCTCATGAATGGAATGAAGAAGAGTTGATACTTTTTTTAAAGAATATAGAAATACAATATGTTTGTAATGGTGATTTGTTTGAAAAAAATTTAGGATGGTGGTATAAAGAACAAGCACATCTTAAAGATGCCTTTTCAAACCCCAAGAATATGATTACACATAGGTCATATACTGAGATTCCATGGCAGTTTGTTTTTGAAAACCCACTATGGACAAGTGATGTTGTTTTTGATGAACTTGTAAAAACAATTGAAAGTGGAAAACAACATTTTATTTCTTTATTAAGGATTGTTAATTATCATAAATTTGATGAGGTTAAAATCAAAAAACTTGTCAAGGCTTGTGTTGTTATTAATAAAAAAGTAGGGTATAGTGAAGTAAGAAATTTCATTTCACGTAATATACCAAGTATTCAGATTAATAAAAGTGAAAAAGATTTACTTGAATATTTAACATGTGAACCTCCTAATGCTAATTCTTGTTCAATTGTTCATGAATTTTATATTGAAAAGATTGCTGATTTTGTTGCAAAAATTTCTTATATTGAAAAATGTAATAAACTAACTAAAATAGAAAAGGCTAATCTTGTTAAAAAATATGTTCTTGAAAAATACAGCAATGTAATTGTTGCAAAGGAATTGTTAGAAGAGTAAATTTACAGAGGAGAGTTGTTTAAATGGATATTCTTAAATTTATGTTTAGTAATTTTTGGGTTTTTATTGGTTTTATTATATTGATAGAAGCTATAACGTCATTTATAGTTAACTTTATTAAAGCTTTTATTCCTGATACTCATTATCATATTGATGGAACGAAAGTTGATATTGATGAATTTATCAAATGGAAAGAGGTAAAAGATGATAAATAGATTCCAAACAAAGTTCATGAGTGAAGTAGCTAAACTGGGTCTTGAACATGGATTTTTAATTACAGAAGATGGATATATTGAACCAATTCTTGATTGGTTTGATAGCAATCAAGTATTTCATTATACCTTGAAAGAAGATGCTATTGGTGTAAAAATAAATGGAGTGGAGTCAGGTGTTTAATAAAGATGATTTATTTCTTATTTGTGATGATGGTTTTGATTTTTCTTATAAAGAAAGAACAAGTAGTTTTACATCTGTAGTTCATAAAACAAATTTCCTCCCTGATAATTATCTCAAATATATGGAAATAACAGATGTTATAAAATATAAAACTAAAAGAACATACAAATGTCATTTCTTTATGGAAAATAAATCTGTTACTAATGGATTGTGGGGCATTAATAGTGAAGATGATTATCCAGATTATAACAAAGGTTTATACAAAACATTATCTGATAAAATAATCAAATCAAAAATAGAAAATAAGATTATTACACCTTGTAAATGGAGTGATTTAGCAAAGGAAGAACTGGTAAAAGAAAATGATACCTAAGGCTAAAACAATTATTGTCTATAAATCAAAATATTTTCGTATCGGGCAAAAAGTACAACCATCTTGTTTTGTATTCTTGAAGACAAGAAAAAAGACTCCAAAGTCTTATGAATATCAAGCAGAGTTTTGGGACTGGAATTATGAATTTAATAAAAGTGAAAGAACTATATCTCTTTTTTTTATAAAATCTCTTTTCCAACACCGTGAAGCTAAATATTTTGATGGTAGTGTAGAAGACTTTGATGCTTATATAGCTAAAGAGTTGTTATTAAATGAATGAATTTTGCATAGTTTAATAATGAAAAACAATTTTTATGCTCATTAGATAAGGAGATATCTAATGAAATACTATTATGATAATGTTGAATATGAAGACTGGTGGAGTTTAATAGAAAAATGTTATTATCATGGAACTAGTTTAATAGCTCATAATGAAAATGATATTCTTTCAGTTTATAACCGTGGAAGATTTAAGCTCGTTCCATCAAAATTAACTTATGAAGAAGAGATTGTTGAAAAGGTAAAAAATCTTTTATTAGGGAATCAGACTCTTTATAGCCTTAGAAAAAGAGATGTTTTTAAAAGATATAAACAGGTTTTTGATGAGAATGGTCAAGTTGTAAATCTTGCTGAGATTTATCAAGCAATCGCCGATTTTAATCCTGATATTAAAAGATGTAAAAAAACTGTTCATTTCTATGGCAATGAATATAGAAGAGAGCCCTGTCCATGGAGAGGAAAACGCCATCATTGTTCAATAAGAGGAAAATTAAACTTAAATTATTATTTAGATGCCACAAGTCATTATAGTGATTTTAGGATAAAAAAGCAACTTTCTGCAAGAATGGACCCTAAGTGGAAGTATGATTATTCAGACAATCATGATTTTTCATGGAAAAGGCAGACAAAAAAGAGAAAACAATGGCTAAAACAATAGTTTAGAGAACTGATAGAGAGGTGTATAATATGGATATGACTAATAAATGGAATACTTTAAAGCATAACGGACCGGTTTTCCCGCCTGAATATACATTCAAAGGTTTGAATGTTATAGTTGGTGGAGCAAAATCTAAACTCTCTCCTGATGCAGAAGAGCTTGTTTATGCATGGGCTCAAAAGCATGCAACTCCTTATGTTAAAGATTCTGTTTTCCAGAAAAACTTCTGGTCATGTCTTAAACCCCTCCTTGACACTTCTCTCCAAGCAACTAAATTCCCTGCAGATTGGGATTTTAGTGAGTTTGTTGTTGAAATTGAAAACCTCAAAGAATCTAAAAAGGCTAAAACCTCTGCAGAGAAAAAGGCAGAGAAAGAAAAATCAGAAGCAAGAAAAGCTATCTATGGTTTTGCAGAACTTGATGGTGAAAAAACACCCCTTGGTAATTACATGGTCGAGCCTCCAGGGCTTTTTATGGGGCGTGGAAAGCACCCCAAAAGAGGTTTTTGGAAGGCTCGCATTGCTCCTGAAGATATCATAATCAATCATTCTCTTTCTCTCAACCCTCCTTCTCCTCCTGCTGGACATAAATGGAAGGCTGTTGAAGAAAATAAAAACTCTCTCTTTACTGTTGGATGGAATTGCAAACTCACGGGCAAATTTAAGCCTGTTCTTTTCTCTGCCATCTCTTCTGTTTCTCATAAATCAGCAATGAAAAAATTTACCAAAGCCATTGAACTTGCAAATAACTTTGATAAGGTAAATGCTTATATTGAAAAGAAACTTTCATCTCGTGATAAATCTACCAGAAAAGAAGCAACTGTTTGTGAGCTTATATCAAAAATGTCTATTCGTGTTGGTGATGAAAAGGGTGAAGATGAGGCTGATACTGTCGGTGCCACCACTCTTCGAGTTGAACATGTTAAAATAGATAATACCTCAGTCATCTTTGATTTCCTTGGAAAGGACAGTGTTCGCTATTACAATAAAGTTGATAACCTCGACATCAATGCAATTCGTAATATTCAGGAATTTATGACTGGCAAGAAAGCAAGTGAAGAAATTTTTGATGGTATTACAAGCCATGATGTCAATCTTTTCCTTGATGGTATTATTGATGGTCTTACTGCAAAACAGTTCAGAACAGCTACTGGTTCAACTTTACTTGCCAAGGCTCTTCAGAATCAGACAATTGACCCTTCTCTTTCTGAAAGAAAAAAGCTTGAATATTATACTAATGCTAATCTTGAAGTTGCTATAAAGTTGAATCATCAGACTGCAGTTTCAGAAGCCTATGAAAACTCTATCAAAAATATGAAGGATAAACTTGACCTTTACAAAAAAGAATATGCTTCTAAAAACAAGGATATCAAAAAAGAAATTGATACTCTTAAAGATGAAATGGAAAAAAGAGTTGAATTTGCTAAAGAAAACTATACTGGTGAAAAACAAAAGAATAGTATTCAGCGTGCTAAAGAAAACTTTAAAAAGAAGCAGGATACTTTGAATAAGCGAGTTGCAACTCTTTCCTCCCATATTGAAGATCTTGAATCTAAAATTGATATGAAGAAAAAGACTAGGGGTATTGCTCTTGGAACGAGTAAGTTGAATTATTCAGACCCAAGAATTGGTATCAGCTGGTGCAAGGATAATGGTGTTGATATTAAGAGGCTTTACACTCCAGCCCTTCAGGCAAGATTTGCTTGGGCAGTTGAAGTTAAAGATAATTTCTATAAAAAATACCCAATTGTATGACACCTGAAATTAAAGTTGGAGATATTTTTTCATATAGAAATCAACCAAAGTGGGTTATATATGATGAGATATTTTTCATTGTTCTTGATGTTAATATTGATGTTTATAGATCAAGAATTGTTATGAGAAATAAACAAAAATTAAATATTGGTGAAATAGCAGAGATAAGATTGTCTGATCAAGATATTGATCATATTAGTTTTGATCCTTATATTATTACTGATCAAGCCTTGAAGGCTAAAATACTTTTATTATTGGAGTGATTATGATTGGAAAACTATTTCAGGTAACTATTCCACCTGCTGTGTTTGATGGTGCTGATATGATAAGAGTTATTGATGCTAAAAATTATGCTCCTAAAGAAGGAGAGAAAAACGATTTATTTCTTGTATGTCGTGTTAGTAAAGATGGACAGTTCGTAAATGAGCAGGATATAAAGATGGATGATTTTTGTGATCTATTAACTGGTGGGATATTGATAAGGCCAGAACCTCATATTGAGGCAAAGATATTATTGACTGGAAACAAGGTGTAAAATGTCAAGCTCTTTTAGTGGTGAAGCAAGAAGGTGTTATATCTGTGGTGAGTTATTAAAAACAGATGATAGAGCTTTCATGCTTCAAGGTGCTAAAATTAAATATGGTGAAGATCCTATTTATGTATGGAAATCAGGAGGTTCAAATTTTATTTCACATGCTGGTTGCCAACAAGAAATATTGTGGAAACAATTTAATAATAATTTAACCTTAGAAAAGGAATACTATCCATTTATTCGGCTTTCTTGGAAAGATAATAAAAGACGATGGAGACTTGGAAACAAGTATCTTAAAGAAAATTGTAGTCAGGAGGAATTAGATAACTTAGTTGCTGTTCTTGCAAAGGATTTATTAAACGATAAAATAACGGGGTTTTAAATGTTTGGATTTAAAAAGGAGAAAAAGATGACATCTTTTGATGAAAAATTTGTTGAAAATAACAAAAATGCTCTAATGGAAGAAATGGCTGAAAAAATCAACAGTATTAACGAGCTATTAAGTGCTATTATTCAAGCAGGTCCAACAGAAAATCCTGTTCATGAATTATCTATTATGAAAAATGTAACAATTGCAATTGCTCAGCATGTTGGAGCTTTGACAAGTTGTTTTAATCAATATACTATTTTTGAAACTGGTAGAGTTCCAAAAGAGAGGTTAATTGGTTTTAAGGCAATGATAGATAATGATGATGATGAAAAAGAAAAGTAATAATTACTATAGTTAAAAAAAGAGAAGGGCTTTACGCTCTTCTCTTTTTTTTTCACAAGATAACTACATGGCGTATTTTAATATTGGAGAAATATATGTTTCTGGTGTAAATAGACTTAAAAGTGGCGATTCGTCACAAAGATTAAAAGATGATTGGTTACAAATAATAAAAATAAAAGAAATAGATGGAAAGCTTATTTACTTGGATGTTATTGCAACACATCCAAGCTCAGAACTTAAAACTGATAAAACATATAATACAATGTATGAGACACCAGCAAATATAGAATTTTTTAAAAAAATAACAGACCCTGAGTTGTTAAAAGCGACAAGAGATATAATAATAACAGTTTTTAATAAAGATTGAAATAATCTATATTTTTATGAAATAAAGATAAAGATAAATGTATAACCCTTGACAGGAGTAATTAATAATGAATGAATATTATCTTAAAAACAGTACAGGATCCGAAATAGATATTGATGATCTTGGTATTGTTATCTCAGATGGCCAAAGTATAACTATAGATATTAACGACATTGGTGGTTATTTATCAGCTGATATGATTGCAGCTTTAAATGATAATCCGGCTAATGGCCTAATCTTATCAACTACAGATGTTGGAGACACCTCTGGTGATTTTATAAAATCAATTGCAATAGAAAGATTAACTCTTAAAACAAGATGGAAACCAGGTGTAGCTACTTTTGCAGCTCTTCCTATAAATGGAAACGAAGATGGTGATTTAAGATTAATAACAGGAACTGGTATAATTTATAGATGGTCATCATCTGGAGCTGAATGGATACAAACAACATCAACATTCTCTCTTACAGTTACTGAATATGATAATGCTCCTCTTGGAGAGGATATTGAAAAGTTAGTTTTCGTCCAAGTAGAAGATAATGTTTATATTGATACAGAAGCTGGTAAAAATGTTGCCTATATTGGACCACCAAATCCACCTCTTTCAATGTCAGGACAATCTTTACTTACAACTGGAACTTCATTTGTTACTGGTGGATTGTCAGATTTAAATATTAATTATAAGCCAAGTGATTTAGCAGGAAGTGTTGTAAATTATATTACAAAAGATTCAACACTTACTATTTCAACACCAACTGGAAACTATTCTAATTATGGAGATAGAGGTGTTGTAAAACTTTATGTTAATGGGGTTGTTATAGCTTCAATAGATCTTGGTGCTAACTTTAATATAGCTCTAAGAGATGGTTCACAAGTTATGAATAATTATGATGTTCAAGGTGTTGGAAGCCCAATGTCAAATGGTATTGTATCATTTACAGGTGGAACATTCCAAGTAAATAATGTTCAAATATATGGTGGATTTAGATTTTATCAACGTTTTCAAGTAAGTGCTAATATAACAGATGCTGCTTTCTTTAGACAAGGTTATAATTCAATATATATTACACATGAAGGATTAAGTGCAGTTGAAGGTGGAACTCAAACATCAGAAACACTTAATCTTTTTTATGATATTGATACAGGATCAAATCCATCTGTATCAACTCCAATTATTACAGAATTAGTTCCTGTATTTAAATATCTCTCAGGTGTAAAATTTTATGATACAGCATCAACATGGGAGGTTGACACTACTGCTTCTAATTGTTTTAATAATGTTTATCATTCAACAGGCTCTCCAGTAACTTATTCAGGATGGCCTGGGTTAGTTGCAACTGATATTAGATATGATAATCCAATGGTTGTTGGAGTTTCTAATCCACCAAAAATTGGTGAGACAATGTCTATAACAAACTGGGTCCTTGGTCAAGTTGCAAATCAAATGGCAAGTAATGCAAGAATAACTGCAACACCTCGTGATCCTTATAGTTCATATACTGCAGTTCAATCTTCTACACAAAATATTCTTGTATGGTCATATCCACCTTCTTCAACAAATCTTATTGAACACTTTAGAGATGAAGACTATCGCCTTCCTATAGCGGAGTATAATACAATTCCTGCTACAATAACAGGACAATGGGATAGCACACAATCTCTTGATACTTATAATACAGGAAATGGATTGCAAGTTTATTTAGATGAGTTATACGCTCCAACATTAAATTTTTCAACTTATATGCCAAGTGGCAATCCAAACTATTCTTTAATTGCATCTGAAAGTGATAAAGTTTATATTCGTGCCTTTAAAGATACAACAGCGTCACATGCTTCAGGAACTTTAAGAATTACTGGATTGACAAAAACTCAACTTTATAATCGCAATGTTAAAATATGGATAAAGGCTCCAACACAAACTGGATGGCTTGATTTAACAAGAGATTATAACTTTTCAACATTCTCTGGTATAGATAATGATGGATGTTGGGTTAATAGAGATGTACAATCAACAAGTGATTTTAAATTTACTCTTGGAACAAACTATACAGTTAATTCAGGTGGCATGATTATAGTTAAGGTTCAGTATCCAGATAATACTGCACCTCGCATAAGTTATATGAGTGTTGTGGACTGGTAAAATATGACATAAAGAGATATGAGAATAGTAATTAAATATATTTTTATTGGAAAGGTTTTAGATTTTGATGATGAATATAAATCAATTCAAGATATTATTTCAGATTTAGATGAAAATATATTTGAAGGTCTTGGTATTGATGGAATTGATGTTGCATTTCTTAAAGAAAAAGGATATGATAAATCAAGGAAGATTATAGAAAAATATTATTATAATATAATAAAGTTTATGTATGGTGATGAAGTTGAATTAAAACCAACGTATGAAATATTGAAATCTTATAAGGATTTAGCAATAGATTATTATTTAGATAAATTGGGGGTTACGGCATGAGTTTTTTAAGAAAATTAATTAATGAAGTATATGAAGCAGAATTAGAAGAACAAGAGGTTAGCAAAAATCTTGCAAAAGAAGATGCTCTTACTCTTATAGCAGAATTTGTTAAAGATGTTAAAAAAAGATTTACAAATTCAGCAGATAGAACAGAGATTCTTGATGCTGCATTAAAAACATTGGAATTTTTTATCAATGAAATAGATAAAGAAGAAGTTGATTCTATTCCAGATGATAGTTTCGGTATGACTATTGATGCTGAGGATGAATCAGGATTTAATGATGAAGAAGACGATGATCAATTAGAGGATTTTTAAGGAGGACTTATAATGGCTTATTTTTTAGGGAATGTTGTTCCAGTTGCATATGCAAGATTAGTTAAATTTTTTAAAGCAAAACCAGAATATATGAAATTCACAGCAACAGATCCAATTTATTCTGTATTAGAAAAATCTGCAGATCTTATGGATGATAAACTTGTAAATGCATCTAATTCTATTGTTCCACCAGTTAAAGTTACTGGTATTACAATTGACGATGCTGACGTTACAGTTTCTGTTGGATTTACTTTAACTCTTCCAGTTAGTATTGTTCCTACAAATGCTGCTAACAAGACTATTGTTTGGTCATCAGAAGATAAAGCAATTGCAACTGTCGTTGGTGGAGTTGTAACAGGAGTTGTTGAAGGTGTAGTTGATATTATAGCAACTGCTGCTGATGGAAGTGGAAAATCTGATTCTATTGTTATAACAGTTGAGGCATGAAATGAAGTTTAATAAATTGACAAAAGAAATAAATGAGAATGATATTGTTGCTGCAGGAACAAAAAAAGCTGAAATAATTGCACAATTGCAAAATGCTAATCTTGATCCTGCAGTTAAGGTAAAGGTAAATGCAGCTATTAATGCTGATAATTTAGAAAAAGCTTTAAAAATTGTTATTGCCTCTTTATCAAGGTAGGAGTTTATTATGAAAATTAAAATTGAAAAAAAGAATGATGAAAAATATCTTATTCTCTTTTCAGATGATTCACAAGTACAAGGTGTTTATGTCACAAAATCTGAGCTCAAGAAACTCAAATCTGACATAAGCCAGATTATGGATTATGATGCACAAGAGATAGGCGACCCACTATAATTATTGGAGAACATAAATGGCAGATTTATCACAAAATGAAAAAATAAACTTAGCCTTCAAAATGGTATTTGGAATACAAGGAACATCAAATACAGAAGACTCATCGGGTTTGGATTGGTTTGAGGAAAGACATGGGTTTAGACCATTTCTTTTAAATCAAGATCTATATGTAGAAATAGTTCCAAAAGTATCTACATCTTCTGAAGCTGATTTAGCTGTCACTGCAAATCCAGCAATGATAGAAAAAGTAACTTTAAAACTCACCAAGGTTGTTGGAACAAATGACAGAGCTTGGGTTGCTTTTCAAACACCAGGAAATGATACATCACCAATTCTTGGAGAATGGCTTATTCCACAAATATTTGGAAAGGGTTATGCAATGAAACTTTTCAAAGATAATGGATCAGGCGCTCCAGGTCAAGAAATAACAACAACAGAAGGAGCTTGGGTTCCTTCATATAAAATGGGATTTATTATTTTAGGAGCTGGTTACACTGCTGCTAATTTAGGATGGACTGAACCTCTTTGGGTTACAGTTTATCGTTATATTGGAGCTGTTGGTCTATCAGGTGGAACAATACCAGGATTAAGCATGGATTCTACCTATAATGGTGGTTCTACTATATCAGTTGATAATGGACCTGTTGTTTTAAATGCTTCTAATAATTATGCACCTCTTCAACTTACTCCAATTTCATATACTCCTACAACAAATGTAGCAGGTGGACAAATAGCAAATATAGATGGAATATTATATTCATATGATTCTACCAGAAATAAATGGTTAAGTGTTTATCAACCATCAATTTCTTTTCAAGCTAGAAAAGGTGATGCAAATTATCTTTCTACTGGTTTTCATAGTGATCTTAATTCAGGCTATGTTGCAATAAATGATGGAACAATTTTAGGTATAACAGCACAAGGTGGTTCTGGTAATCAAAGTAAAGGTTTTGCGATTCGTAAAAATGGAGTTATGACTGATATAACAACTCTTTCACTTACTGCAGGAACATATAAAAATAACTCTTTAAATGTAGATTTTTCTTCTGGAGATATATTACAAGTTTATTGCACTGCTACTGGAGCTCCTATAAATGACCCTAGAGTTAATATAATTTTTTCTTGGAGAAAATAAATGAAATTTAAAAACTTTGTTAATGAATTGGATAAAACAAAAATCAATCTTCAAGATTGGGTTCAAGATTCAAAACAAAAAGATGTTTTCTATTTTTGGGAAAGTGATGAAAAAGGATATAAATATTATTCTAATAATATAGAAAATATCTTTAATAAAAGTGATTATTCATTTTTACCTTTTGAAGATGATTTATTAAAAGAAGATTTAGATCATGCTTTATCTAAAAAATTAAATGAAGATAGTCTTATTGGTGATTATTCAAATCTATTTGGAAAATGGTTAATGGATGAAGAGGATAATTCAAAATATTATTATTGGAAAGGTGATAATAAAGGATATTTGGTTGAAATGCAATATGATGGTATTAGGCTTCCAAGAATAACTAATGTTGAATTGATTGATAATAATTATTTAAAACCACATTTGATGAAAGAGTTTAAAGACTATAAAATAAAAAGAGCTCTTAATCAAAAGATGCGAGAAATTAAAGATGAAAATCTTAAATCTATAAATGATATATTTGAACATTGGACACAAGATTCAATTAAAGATGATACTTATTATTATTGGAAAAATGAAAATGAGGGATATATTGCTCTTGTAGAAAATAATCCTCTTCCACAAATAGTAAAATTTGAAGCTGTTGATAATGAATATTTTGAACCTCGTTCTCTTGATCAAGTCAAGAATAACAAAGTTAAGAAAGTACTAGACAAAAAATTAAAATAGGAGACAAGTAATGGCAACCTTATATTTAAAAAATACCAGCGGATCACTAGTAAATGTTATAGACCTTGGTATTTCACTTCCAAATAGTCAATCTCTTGTAATTGACAGTAACAGCATCAATGCTTATTTAACTTCTGACTTACAAGCAGTTATTACTTCTGGTAGTTTAATATTATCATCAACTGATATTGGTGACAATGGTGGTGATATGAGTATTACTGATGCCATTGCCGCTCTTTCAATAACAACAAGATTTGATAGAGATAATCCTCACAATACTACAATAACTCAAGCCTTATCAGCTGATTCTACAACTACTGTAACAGTTGCACAATTAAATGATTTAACAGATGGAGGGGAAACAACCCTTCATATTCATGATGGAAGGTATTATACAGAAACAGAACTTTCAACATCAAATCCTGCAACTGTAAATGTTCATTGGGATAACATAATCAATGCTCCACAGTTTGGTTCTCTTGAATGGCAAAGACCTGCTCTTGGAAATCTTGTTGGTATGGGAACAGCTGGATCAGAACCAACAAATCCAAAAACTGGAAGTTATTATCTTAATACTGGTGATGAACACCTTTATAAATATGGTGGCTCCTTATGGATAGATCAAGGCGCTCCTGCTTTAGAAGAAAGAGTTGTATTTAAAGATGGTGTTGGAAGCAATGATAGAATATATGAATGGAATGGAACTGATTGGACAACTGATCCTGTTCCACAAGATAATTGGGCAATTATTGTATCTGATGATGGTGATGGTAAAGCAGCTCAATATGTATATGATACATCAGGTGCCCCTCCTGATTGGATTAAAATAGCTGACGTAGATTGGGGTAGTCATAATGCTCTTGCAAACAGAGATGATACTGGTTCTCACCCTGCATCTGCTATATCATATAATAATACAATCTCAGGATTGAGTGCAACAAATGTTCAAGACGCTTTAAATGAAATTGCAACAGAACAAGGTGTTGATTTAAACAATATAGTATTCGTTGCAAAAAATGGAGTTGATGTTAATGCAAATGTCACACTCGGAACAATTGCAAACCCATATTTAACAATAGGAGCTGCAATTACTTCAATTACAGGAGCATCTTCAACTAATAGATATGTTGTTTATGTTATGCCTGGTGATTATAATGAAAATGTAGTTTTAAATAAATCTTTTGTATATATAGCATCTCCAAATAAAGAAGCAACAAGAATAACTTCTTTAACAGGTAATACTTTAACACTCTCATCAACTTCTGAAAAATCTACTGGAGTATATAATATATCTGTAGTATCTAATTCAAGTTTAACTACTGACAATGCAATTTATATTTCAGGAAACAATCCTTCATTATTTAATATTGATGTTTATTCACCATCTGGAGCGAGGACACTCCTTGTTAATGGAGCTTATTCACAAACACTTAGACATATAAACCTTAAAGGTGGAGAATTTAGAGTTGATTCAGGTGTTGTAGAGTTTTATGATTCAAAAGTTATTGAAGCTTTAACAAATGTAACTGGTGGAACATTACGTGTTCATAATGGTGATTTCTCTCATAATGGAGGGGATGCAATATCTCAAACAGGTGGAACTGTTTATCTTGTATCAGCAAAACTTATATCAGGAGCTTCTGCAAAAGATTTTAACCAATCTGGCGGAACAGTTTATTGGGGTTGGGTTGAATATGACGATACCAAGATAACAATTGGCGGAACAAAATATCTATTATTTGAATCAAATGATTTATACTATAATTCAACAGGCAATACTGTAATATTAGGAAATGATATTGATACTGTTATTAGTAATATTGATATTGCTATCCAAAATATTTTAACAGCTAATTCAACTCATGCAGGTAGAGTAGACAACCCTCATGTTGTTACATTTACTCAAGCTGTTACAGCTGATCCTGGAACTGATATAACTGTAGCTGAAGCAGAAACATTGACAAACGGGTCAAATGCAGATTTATTACATAAACATGATGCAACAAATATAACATATACAAATTATGGAAAAGTTAATGTTGCTGGGGCTCTTGATGAAACTGAAAAAGCAATTCGCCAAAGATTCTCTGGTCATATTTATGTTGATCAAAATAGAACAGATACTTATACAGCAGATGGTTCAATTGCCTTCCCTTATAAAAATATTGGAATGGCAACAGCAGATGTTGGTGCTGTAAATGGAACTGTAATAATAGTAAGTGAAGGTAATTTCGTTGAAGATATTACTCTCCCTATTGGTGTTTCTCTCCAAGGGGCAGGAACTTCTAAAACATATATTGAAGGAACAATTACAACAACAGGTTCTGCTTTTGTAAATATCAGTAATATGTCAGTATATGACAATATTCTTCTTACAAGCAAAGCCTTACTTGAAGATATGTTTATTAGAGGTCAATTAAATATTGCAGCAGTAACCGCCGCAACTGGAATTGAAGGAAGAAATATAACAGTTAGCCCAACTACAGGTTCAGCTCTTATAATTGGAAATAATGTTGAGTTATTAAGATTTATAGGTGGAGCAATTTATTCAAATGATGGAAGCACCGCTTTATCAGCATCAAGTGGAGTTACTATGTTTGATGATTATATCATTGCAATAAGAAACACTCCATCTTCAAACCCAACAATTTCTCTTACAGGAACCTGTAATATACATCTCAATCAATCAGTTGTTCAATCAACTGGTGGAAATACTTTAATATCAAATGCAACAAATACTTATCATAATATGATATCAGATGTTCAATATGCAGGTGGAGTAATGAATTTTAATAACTCTCCTACAATTATTGAAGGTGTTCATGATGTTATGAATGGAGTTAAAATACCTACAGGTAATGCAATCATTAAAAGACCTGGTGAACAAATTGCTTATAATGATAGTGCAACATCTCTTGGGGCTACAAATGTTCAAGGTGCAATTGAGGTGTTAAGTTCACTAATAACATCTTTTGAAATGCCTGCAGGAACTACATTCCCAACTGTTCCAGCTCCAACTGCTGGTGATATTTTCTATAGAACAGATTTGAATATGACATATCAATATGATTCATCAAGAGGAAAATGGCTTAGTATGTCTCAAATGTTCTTAGATTGGGGTAGTAATATTGCTGATGGTAAGTATCTAAATATCCATGGAGCTACAGCAACACAGACTGGTTATCTCATGCCATATAGTGGAACAATAGTTTCTATCACCGCCAAGATTGCTTCTGGTAATCAATCAAAGGCATTAGAATTAAGAAGAAATAATGATAGAGTAACACCTCTTGAGAGTTTCTCATTAACAAGTGGTTCATATTCTTCAACTGTTAAAAACATTGATTTTAATGCTGGAGACTATATACAGGCCTTTATTCCTTCATCAGGCGTTCCTGCCAAGGATATTGTTGTTATGGCTGTAGTTTGTTGGCGCTGATTTTACTGCAAATTTTATGACCTCCCCGAAAGGGGAGGTTTTTTAGTTTAGAGACAGTTTTTATATAGTATAATTGTAATAAGCATATTTATGTTAAAAGGGGCAGTCAAATTCTAAAATTAGAAGTTTGGGATGAAGCAAAGCTAAAACTCCAATATAATGGCACCGTCCTGGTAAATACCAATGATGAACACTACAAGTTTTGGGTTGTTGAACAACTTACCGAAGACACATATAGAACAATATGGGGGAGAATAGGCAACACCCCTCAGTCTAAAACATTTATTGGTGGTAACTATGATATACGCACAAAAATAAGAACCAAACTTTCAGATGGGTATAGAGAACTATAAAGGGGTGAAGAGGTGAAAAAGCTTTTAGTTATTGTTATGCTCTGTATGTCAGTGTTTGTGTCTGCTCAAAGTATTGTTGGTGTTTGGAATATGTCAATTTGTGATTGGAAAAATAAGGTTACAAGTTTTGCAAAAGTAGAATTTGTTACAAATAACACTTATTTTATTAATCAACCTGGTGAAAATCAGCGTATTGGAAGGTGGAAACTCGTTGATGATTATTATTATTTAGGTGAATTTGGCTTTATTTTGAAATGGGTCAATGATGACAAATTTTATTTAATCCCGGCATTTGGTGATACAGATGCTAAATACTATATTTTTCAAAAGAAATAATACCAATTCTCCTCTTGAGGAAAGATAACAAGAGGAGAAATATATGAAACTTGAAAACATTTTACTTGGTATAGTTGGCTCTATTTTAATAGCATCTATTGGTTTTTTTGGAGCCTCAATTTTAGACTCTATTAAAAAAGTTAATGATGATACAGTTGAAATTAAATTAATTAAAAGAGATATTGATCTTTTAATTAAGAACATGGCAAATGTTGAAGCGGCATTAATAATACATTCATCTGATAAGTCAATAGATTTTATAAGAACGGATATTGAAGTATTAAAAACAAGGATTGCTAATTTGGAGGAAGAATGAAAAAAATATTGATTTTTTTATTTCTATCATTTAATTTATTTGCTGAACCCCTTCCTTATTTAGGGTTGACAGATGTTGAAATATTAGAGAATGAAAAAACTATTATTGTAATTGATAAATTTAAAATAGAATCAGCTAATGATGCAATGTTTAGGGTTAATTCTTTTTTAAATTCATTAAATGATTATTCAATTATTGAATTGCAGACTCCATTATCTCAATCTGTATTAAAGATTAAATATATGAATGACAAGTTAAATCTTAATATAGATGTTGATTGGGTTAATAGATATTTTTCAAATATTTCTTTATCTGACAAATCAAAAATGTTGAGTGAATTAATATCACCAAACACAGAAAAATATAGATCTTATAGTTATTAAGGAAACAACAATGAAAAAGATTATTATTCCATTATTAGCCTTTTCTTTGTTATCATGTTCAAACAAAATAGAGGTAGTAGCAGATCCAGCAATTAAAAAGCCAGCTATAGTAGCAGAAGTTATAGAACCAGTTGACAATGTATTAAAACTCCCCATGGATTTTTCTTCACCACTTGTTAAATATAATATATCAAGCAAGTTTGGTTATAGAAAAAAACCCATGGGTGGAAGTGATTTTGATTTACATAAAGGGGTTGATTTAGTAGGACCTAAAAATGCTTTGGTTTATGCGGCAAAAGATGGCAAAGTTATAGTTCATTATCCACCTCCAAACGGACATTTTAAAGGGCATCCTATTTATGGTGGAATGATGTTAATTGATCATGGAGGGGGCATATATACCTTATATGGTCATTTTAAAAGAACATTTGTAGGTGAAGGTCAAAGAGTAAAAAGAGGCCAAGAAATAGGTGTTCAAGGGAATACTGGAATATCAACTGGGGACCATGTTCATTTTGAGATATTAATAGATCCAACAATCTATTTTAAGGAATAAAGATTTTTAAGGAGGTGATAAATGATCCAAACTGGTGATATAGTTTATTTAAAAGGCCACAATGATTTTGAAACAGCCAAGGTTATTGGAGTTTTTGATAAATCAGATTCTAAGCAAGTTTTTTTAGATGACTATCTCCAAGGTCATAATCATTGGGAAGAAAGATTTCTTGAAAAAACTGAAGCTAAAATGGTTTGTTTATATTGTGGAAAGATAATCTATAAAAAGTGTGATTGTGAAGGATTGTTAAAAGCGCAACAAGAGTATCAAAAACAAAAACATTATTTTATGAAACTAAAGGAATAAAATGAAAGTTTGGATATTATCAGAATGGGGTGGAGATTATGAAGATCGTTGGGAAACTATCAAAGGTGTGTTTGATAATGAAGAGCTTCCACTCTTAATTAAAAAAGAAAAAGAACAGGAAATGCAATCTTATAGAGACGAATATAATAAAAAATATGAATTATATGCAAAAGAATTTGATATTATTATAGATAATGGAACTGCTAATAATGAAAAAGAATACGAGAGAGTAAATGCTCTTATGCCAGAATATGATTATCATGCCCAAGAATGGGGCGGTATGAAAATAAAAGAGTTTGAGATCAACAAGAGGTGAAGTATGGATTATCACAAGTTTGTTTATGATGAAGATCAAATTAAAAAATTTCATTCTATTCTCTCACCATTAAAAGAACATGAAGCCTATTTCTTGAGCATGTCTGCAAGAAATAAATATCTATCTGCTGAAGAAAGAAAAGAAATTGATTTAGGCAGAACAGAAATGTTTGCAAGAAAATTAGTAAAGTATCCTGATTATGAAACATTTATTAGAACTATTCATTCCATGGAAGTGGCAAAAGGTGGATATACATCTCGCTCAAATATTACTCTGCCAGAAAAGTGTTTGGTTGTTTATGCAAACATTAATCCTGTTGATGGAATTAAGGCTCTAAAAGAGTTCCAAGAGAAAACAACTCAAATGCTTTTTGATATGGTTGATGGAGGGGATGTATTAAAAAGTTTTTCATCTCTTGATACAGTATTAATGAATTGCTATCAAAGAGCTAAAGGTGAAAAGAAATTAATTGATGTTGATTTTGACATCCCTCTTGATGGTAAGTCACTCCTTGATAATGTAATTCAAGATTTCCATTCACATGGAGTTAAAGAGTATGTTATTAAAACAAAATCTGGTTTCCACGTTTTAATAGAAAAGGATACTTTGAAATATAATTATACTCAAGTAATTAATGAAGTTGATAAAGAAGCCAAAAAGATGTTTGACAAGTCTGAAGTTGTAATCAACTCTAATTCCATGGTGCCAGTTCCTGGCACAATTGCTGCGGGTCATCAGGTGAAATTTGTAAGTTTTTAAGTACATATAGACATATGAATTATATTTATAAAATTATATTTCCTAATAATAAGGTCTATATTGGAAAATCCTCAAATCCACTTAAAAGATTTGAAGATCATTTCTATATTGCTAAACATGAATTAAGAAATACAATGTTATGTAGGGCTTTAAGAAAATATAATATGCAAACTATTATTTTAGACATAATTGATTATGGAGAATTTACTTTTGAAATAAATTGGAAAGAACAAGAGTGGATTAGAAAATTAAATAGTAATAATAAATTATATGGCTATAATATGACAACTGGAGGAGATGGTGGAAATACTTATGATAAAATAAGTAAAGAAAGAAAAAAAGAATTATCAAAAATAAGAAGTAATAAATGGAAGGAAAATAATCCAGGGACATTGTATAAAAAAGAGACAAGAGATAAAATTGCTGATTCAGTTTCATATCATATGCAAAATATGACATTTATAGAAAAAGAAAACCTTAAGAAACAAATTTCTATTGGTGTTAATAAACATTATCATTCTAATAAAGGAATTAAACATAAAAGTTGTATTAGTAAAAAAATGTCAGGAGATAAAAACCCGATGTCATTACAGTCAATATCTAAAAGGTGGAATTGTTCTTTAGAGGAAGCGAAGAAACTTGCTCCAAAATATGGCAAACATCAATCTAGTTATGCAAAACAAAAAGCTTCAGAAACACATAAAGGTAAAGTTGTATCTAAAGAGACAAAAGATAAAATAATAGAAAATAAATTAAAATATAAATATATTATTACCAATACGGAAACTAATCAAGTTTTTGAAACAAGAAATCTTAATCAATGGTGTAAAGATAATAATATTTCTTATGGAATTTTGATGCATAGAGCAACTAAAAAAGAGACAAGATCTAGACGTTCTTTTAAAAAATGGAATATAAAAAGAGTATGTAATGGTTAAAAATATGTGTAATATAGAAGTATTGATTAATAGAGTAATAGATGATGGACTCTATATAAGATCTTTACAAATAGAAAAAGAGAGTGATTATATAAGAGAGATAAACCAGTATTTAACTGGATTTAAAGTTCATTTTATGGATTTGTAAAATTAGAATTATTATTGCTTATTTAATGTTAGTTATTATATCTGCCTTAGATCTTTATCTGTTTGATATTTCAGATAGAATTATTTTAATAGCTAATATTTTAGTGGCAGTAAATTTTATATTTTCATTTTTATTGATTATTTTTTAATGGGAGATGGGAATTACTTAAGTCATATTATAGAATATACTACTTTATCATTGTAAGGTATAAAAAAAGAGGAGCTTGGCTCCTCTTTTTTATTTATTCCTCAACTTCTGGTTTTGGAAGATTATAGGCTAATCTCGCTTCGTCTTCACTGTCAAACCATTGCCATCCATCTACTGGATAAGTATAAGTATCTTTCTCTTCTACTAAAAGAGAATAATCTTTTGAGTATACAAAGTTTGGTGCCTCTAATAACTCTTGTTCTTGTTTCTTAAAAAATGACATTTATTCCTCCTTATTTTAACCTGTTATAGTCCAACCTTTATTAGTTGCTATTAATCTATCAGCTGCTGTTAATAGTGCAGCTCCTGGATTACCTGTTATAGTGATTGTTTGTCCTGTTACTCCAGATGCTAAATTATTCAATATTTCTATTAATGCTAATCTTGATAAATTACAACTAGTATAAGATATTGTTTTACTCATTCCAGTTATTTTAACTTGTCTTAATAAAG